>Ga0302325_10000091_pt1 | contig 252972 bp, 241 predicted proteins | sample Palsa_T0_2_FD_201948 | JGI IMG/M metagenome (GOLD analysis project Ga0302325, IMG submission 201948) | Peat permafrost microbial communities from Stordalen Mire near Abisko, Sweden - Palsa_T0_2 | ecosystem: Environmental > Terrestrial > Soil > Palsa > Peat permafrost | place: Sweden: Abisko... | reverse complement strand
GCGCCGTTGGGGGCCATCGGGGGGCACGCCGCCCCGATCTTTCAACACGGCGCGAGTGCGCCGTTGGGGGCCATCGGGGGGCACGCCGCCCCGATCTCAGAATGAACGTTCGGGGCAACGTGCTGCCGCTCGATCGCGCGAACGTGGATACGGATCAGATCATTCCGGCGCACTATCTTACCGGCATCGAAACGACCGGGCTCGGCAAGCATCTTTTCACCGGAATGACGGGCGGCCCGGAATTGCTTGCGGCGCATCCGGATGCTTCGATCGTGGTCGCAAGGGAGAATTTCGGCTGCGGCAGTTCGCGCGAGCACGCAGCCTGGTCGCTCGCAGATCGCGGCTTTCGGGCGGTCATCGCGCCGAGCTTCGCGCGGATCTTTTTTGAGAACGCCTACAACAACGGGATCGCGCCCATCGTAATCGAGGACGCGCACATCGCGCGCCTGCTCGAAGCCAAATCGCTCGAAATCGATCTCGAGGCTGAGGCGGTTACGCTGCCGGACGGGTCGACCTTGAGGTTCGAACTCGATCCGCTTCGTAAAGAATTCTTGCTTTCCGGGGGGTACATGGCGTTTCTTGCGCGGAAACGAGCTGCGGTGCGTGCATGGCTCGAGCGCCGTGATTCGAGTGTGCTCCCGGATGCAAAGGAAACGCGTTTTTCCACATCGATGTAAGTAGGTATGCAGCGATCCATCACCATGATGGTCGCCGTTTTGGCGTTCGGTACGAATGTCGCATCGGCGCAACCACGTTCTCAAAAGGTCCCCGTGCCGTCTCCCTCGGCGACGAACGTTGCATCTCCGTTCGCTAATGCGCAGGGCGCAGCGGCCTCGCCGAGTCAGCCGCCCGTAATGCCCGTAGTGGAGCCCGCTGCGGCGCCCGTCCTCGAACGTCCGGCAACCGCGCCCGTCGCGACGCACCTGCCGGCGAGTTCGCTTCCGATCGACGGCGCATATTCGCTTCCGGGCGGCGTTTGGAAATGCGAAACGCTCGCGAATACGTCGGCGACGAGCGTGTACCGGCTGACCGACCGGACCCACATCGAAGAGAAGACGATGCTGCGCCTTCCGAAACGGCCTCCCGTCGAACTGGATACGTCCTTCGAATTCGACCAGGGGCATGGCGTCTGGAAATTGTCGATGCAGAAGGGCGCCTACCTTGCGACTGCACCGGTCTGGGACGGGGCGACGTGGTCATTTAAAGGCATCGAATCCGATGCCGATCCGCACCGCGTGGTGCGGCTCGTGTACACGAGCCTCGGCCCCGATGCCTATCGCAGCGACTATGAAGCGCAAAATCACGGGAACTGGGAAACGTTCAGCGGCGCGACCTGTAAACGGCAGATACCGTAGAAATGGGGGGTGAACCCCCCAAGCCCCCCGGCGCGGACTCCCGCGCCTGTCCATGGGGGGGGCGCCTCGCGCGCTGCGGGGCTTGACCCCGCCCCTGCGCGCGTGCGCAGCGGAGCTGCGCGGTCGAGATTTGGGGGCGAGAACTAGCTAGGCCGTAGAAATGGGGGTGAACATCGCAAACCCCCCGGCGCGGACTCCCGCGCCTGTCCATGGGGGGGCGCCTCGCGCGCTGCGGGGCTTGACCCCGCCCCTGCGCGCGTGCGCAGCGGAGCTGCGCGGTCGAGATTTGGGGGCGAGAACTAGCTAGGCCGTAGAAATGGGGGTGAACCTCGCAAATCCCCCGGCGCGGACTCCCGCGCCTGTCCATGGGGGGGCGCCTCGCGCGCTGCGGGGCTTGACCCCGCCCCTGCGCACGTGCGCAGCGGAGCTGCGCGGTCGAGATTTGGGGGCGAGAACTAGCTAGGCCGTAGAAATGGGGGGTGAACCCCTCAAGCCCCCCGGCGCGGACTCCCGCGCCTGTCCATGGGGGGGCCGCCTCGCGCGCTGCGGGGCTTGACCCCGCCCCTGCGCGCGTGCGCAGCGGAGCTGCGCGGTCGAGATTTGTGGCGTTGCGCTAGGGGCTTGGCGAGGACTGGGAGGTTTCGCGGATGTAGGCGGGGCTCAGGGTTTTCTTGGCGGTGGCTATTCCGATGAGCGTGGGGTAAAACTGGACGAACGTTGTGTCGACGGCGGCGTGGGATTGGTGGCAGGAATAGCACGAGGCGGTTGTGGGGATTTGGCCGGCCGGGTCGTTGCCGGAGAATGCGAAAAAGGCCCAGCCGCCCTGGAAGCGCTTCGTGTCTTTGACGTGGAGTTCGAGGCCCATCACGTTGCCGACTTGGAATTGGCCGGATTTGTTGATGGAGCCGTGAGTGCTGCCCTCGCGGTTTTCGGTAGCGAGGATGGTTCCGTCGGGCCAGGTTCCGGTTGTTTGGAAGATGCGCAGGGCTTCGGGGTTCACGAAGACGTTGTTGAACATGTGCTGGTCCATCGTTGCGGCGCCGTCGGAATAATTCATGTCGAGGCCCGACGTTAGGAACGGCCAGGTGCGATAGTCTTTCGGCGGGATGGCGCGGCCGTCGGGAAGGTAGTCGAGCGATGTCGCGCTCGATGTCCCCTCCGACCGGGCGGCGGGCGCGGTTGCGAGGCTGGTACCGAGCAGGGCTGCGAGGACGAGGGCAATCCACCACGGCATTTTCATGGATGCAGTATCTCAGGTTTGTGGTGAGGCCACGATACCGCTCGCTGCACGACTGCGGTCATTCGCTGCATTTGCTTTGAATTTCTCGAAGCGAGACGTAGAATACGAACTCGATGGTGACGATCCCCGAGCGCTCAGGTTCCCGGCGCTGGCTGTGGATTGCAGCGGGGTGGCTTGGGCTCGGGCTCTTCGATGCGATGCAGACGATCTTCGTCATGCAATCGGAAGGCATGCACCATGCCTGGCCCAAGCTCTTTGTGGTAACCGTGTTTGGCTGGGTTCCCTGGGCTCTGGCTACGATTCCGATCCTGCGTCTCGGCCGCCGCTGGCCGGCGCACGTGGTTGCCTGTGCCGCAATCGCACTGGTATGCAGCCTTTGGGGAGCCTGGCTCGAGATCGTCTTCAATCCGTACGGTCAGTCGCCGGCCCCGCAATTCGTGGCGCTCGCGCTCTATAGATTCTATAACGGCATTCTCTCGGCGATCATCGTGTATGTCGGGGTTCTCGCACTCGGGTATGCGGTGGAATCGAGAGACCGTCTCGCCCTTGCCCGCGTCGAGAGCGCGCGTTTGAGCGAAACGCTCTCGCAGGCGCAGCTCGACGCGCTGCGGCGCCAGATCGAACCGCATTTTCTTTTTAATACCTTCAACGCGATCGCTGGACTCGTGCGGGAAGGGCGCAGCGATGAAGCCGTGAGCACGATTGCGCGGTTGAGCGAGTTCTTGCGCCGGACCGTTGCGGATTCGGCGCGCCAAGAAGTTTCGCTCCGGGAAGAGATGGAGTTCGTCCAAACCTATCTCGATATTGCGCGCGTGCGTTTTGGCGACCGGTTGCAATTGTGCATCGAAATTCCGAGCGACCTGTATCCGGCGGCGGTGCCCAATCTGATCCTGCAGCCGCTCGTGGAAAACGCAGTGAAGCACGGCATCGCACAGCGCGCGCAGGGAGGTGAGATTCGCATCGCAGCGTCGCGCAGAAACGGAACGCTGACGCTATGCGTTTCGAACGATGGCCCGGGCTTGGCCGCCGGCTGGCAGACGGGCGAGCGCGGGATCGGGATCACGAACGTGCGCACGCGCCTGCAGGCGCTGTACGGCGAGGCCTTCGCATTGCAGATGAGCGATCGGGACGGCGGCGGCGTAGAGGTGGTCGTTTCTCTGCCGTTCCGCGGCTACCCCGAAGCGCAGTGAGTATTCGCGCCGTCGTCGTGGACGACGAACCTCTCTCGCGCAGCAACGTCACGACGTTGCTCGGCCGCGATGCCGAAATCGAGATCGTTCGCGAATGCACGGGCGGCGTCGAGGCGCTCGAAGCCATCCGTACTTGTAAACCGGACCTCGTGTTTCTCGATGTCGAGATGCCGGAGTGCGACGGATTCGACGTTCTCGAAATGCTCGGCGCGGATCTTCCGCGCGCGATCGTGTTCGTTACGGCCTACGATCGATATGCGCTGCGGGCGTTCGAAGTCGGAGCGCTCGACTATTTGCTCAAACCTTTCGACGATGCCCGATTCTCGGTCGCCCTCGAGCGCGCAAAAGAACGACTCGTACGCGGCAAGAGCGTGCCGGCAACGAGAGATTTTCTCGTCGTGAAGAACGCGGGCGCCGTTACCTTCGTTCGAATCGCCCACATCGATTGGATCGAGGCGGCGGATTACTACGCTCGCCTGCACGCCGGAGCAAAGACACATCTGGTGCGACGCAGCATCGCGGACCTCGAGCGAGAGCTCGACCCCGCGACGTTCTGTCGCATCCACCGGTCGACCATCGTGCGGCTCGAGCGAGTTTCGGGTTTGCAGCTGAGCGAGAGTGGAGAGTACGACGTCGTCCTCGACGACGGCACGCAACTGCGGGTCAGCCGGCGCTATCGTACGCGCGTCCAATCCATTCTCAAGCTTCGCGCCATCGGGTAGGCGTCGCGCTCGTGCTCGTCGCGTTCACCTTCGCACTTCTGAGTTCTTGGGGCTGGATCCATCTGCGCGATCTCGCTTGTACCATGATCGCCCATTTTGTCACCGACGGCGTCGGCTTCTTACTCTGATCGCTAGCCGGACGCGACCCTCCGGTTCCGCGCGATCGGGTACTTCGAGCGCCGGGCGGCGCGGAATCGCCCGGCGGGTGTCGTACGAGAGGCTGGTGGGATTGCCGGTTTCGTTTTCCGATATCGAGGCTGCCGCGGAGCGGATTGCGGAGTGCACCGTGCGGACGCCGGCGTTTTCGGCCGCGGCGCTATCCGAGAAATCGGGTGCGCGCGTGACGCTCAAGCTCGAAACGCGACAGAGAACCTCGTCGTTCAAAGATCGCGGGGCGGCGAATTTCTTGCTCCAGCTCGGGCAGCGCGAGCGCGCGCGAGGCGTGATTGCGATGTCGGCGGGTAACCACGCGCAAGCGGTTGCTTATCAGTCGGCACGTCTGGGAATACCCTCGGTAATCGTGATGCCCGAAGCGACGCCGTTTACGAAGGTGCGGCGGTCGCAACAATTCGGCGCACGCATCGTGCTTGCGGGCGAGGGGCTCGCGGAGGCGGGCGTTCGCGCACGCGAAATCGCCGATGCGGAAGGGCTAACGCTCGTGCATCCCTACGACGACGTGCGCATCGTTGCGGGCCAAGGAACGTGCGGCCTCGAGTTTTTGCAGGAGGTTCCCGATCTCGACGTGCTGCTCGTGCCGATCGGCGGCGGTGGTCTCATTTCGGGAATGGCGATCGCGGCCAAAGCGTTGCGCCCTTCGATCGAGATCATCGGCGTTCAGACGCAATTGTATCCGTCGTTCTATCAGATCCTCAACGGGTTACCGCCGGTCCACGGCGGCCTTACCGTGGCCGAAGGCATCGCGGTGAAATCGATCGGAGAGATTCCGCTCGCGATCGCGCGCGAACTCGTCGACGATGTGATCCTGGTTTCGGAACAATCGCTCGAACGCGCGGTGCATCTGCTGATCGAAGAAGAAAAACTCGTTGCCGAAGGCGCCGGCGCGGCGCCGCTTGCGGCCCTGCTCGATCATCCCGAACGGTTTGCCGGCCGTCGTGTAGGGATGCCGATTTGCGGTGGCAACATCGATACGGGTTTACTTGCAAACGTGATCGCGCGCGTGCGCCTGCGCGAAGGACGCGTGGTTCGTATGCGGGTCGAAATCGACGACAAGCCGGGCGTTCTTGCCGACGTTGCCCGCCTGATCGGTGAATGCGGCGCGAACATCCTCGACGTTACGCACCAGCGCCACTTCCACGACGTCTCGTCGAAAAATGCGGAGCTCGATATCACCTTCGAAACGCGCTCGCCCGAAGATCTCGAAGCGATCGTCGTTAAGCTGCACGCCGCAAACTATCTCACTAGCGTCTTAGAGACGACGGCGAAAGCGTCGGTCTGAGCCGGCACTAGAGTTCGTCGGTGATCGAGTGATACACGAATTCGTTCGTGACGGGCGTCTCGTTCGCTTGCGCGAGCCCGTCGAGCGCGGCTCCGGAACCGTTACTCCCGTAGCGCGCATCGTTAGGGCGAGAGCATCTTCGCCGCGTCGCTTGCGAGATCGCGCGCCTGCACCTCCGGCGGATAGATGAGGATCACGTGCTGCGTGGCGTCGATCGCGTAGATGGCATCGCCGTGCGAGATTTCTTTGCTCGACGGATCGACCGTTACGCCGTAGTCGTCCCAGACGGGCTTGAGTTGCGCGCGGCTTCCGGTGAGACCCGCGATGGGTGCGTCGAAGGCAGCGACGTAGCGCTTCATAACGGCGGGCACGTCGCGCTCGGGGTCGACGCTCACGAAGACGATGCGGATGCGGGCGGCCAGCGCGGGAGGCAGCATCCGGTAGGCGCGTCCGAGCGATGCGAGCGCGAGCGAGCATGCGTCGGGGCAGTGCGTGTAGCCGAAGAAGAGAAACGTGGCCGGCGCAGCCGCGCCGAAGACGTGCGCCGGCCGGCCGTCTTGATTCGTGAGCACCGCATCGGGCGCGAATTTCGGCGGCACGACCGGCGTGCCGGCATAGAGCGGGGCGCGATGAAAATCGGCGCGGGTTTTCAAGAGGATTCCGATCGCGACCGCAACGAGCAGCACCGCGATTGCGATCGAAAACGTCCGGGGCGACGAGAGGCCCCTCACACCGGTTCCGGGACGAGCCGCGGTGCGTTGGGACGCAACGCGAGAATTCCGAAGGCTGCGGCGATGCACAACAATCCGGAGATCTCGAAAGCCGGCGCATACGAGCCGAAATTCGTTCGCAGGGCGCCTGCGAAAAATGCGACGCATCCGGCGCCTAGCTGATGCGCCGCGCCGATCCAGCCGTACACGATCGGTCCGCGATCGCGACCGAAGGCCTGCGTTGCGAGGCGAACGGTGGGCGGAACGGTTGCGATCCAATCGAGTCCGTAGAAGACCGCAAAGAACGACAGGCCTGCGAACGACGCATCGAGCGCCGCAGGTAAGAACAACAGCGAGATTCCGCGCAGGCCGTAGTACGTGAAGAGCAGGATGCGATTATCGAACCGGTCGGAAAGCCACCCGGATGCCGTGGTGCCGATCAGATCGAACACACCCATGGCCGCGAGCAGCGTCGCGGCCCGCACCTCGGGAATGCCGTGATCGCCGCACGCCGGAATAAAGTGCGTGCCGATCAATCCGTTCGTGCTCGCTCCGCAAATAAAGAACGTGCCGGAGAGCAGCCAGAAGGCCGGGGATTTCGAGGCGACCGCGAGCGTTCCGAGCGCAAGGGCGACCGGATTTGAAACGCTCGGTGCGATCACGGCGGTTTCGCCCGTTGCCCCGTAGGCTGAAATACCGATGCTCTCCGGCCGGTCGCGAATGAGCAGTACGACGGGCACGATCGCAACGAGCGCAGCCGTAGCGACGGTCCACGTCGCGTGCCGCCAACCGAAATGCTCGGCAATATTTGCAAGCAACGGCAGAAAGATCAGCTGGCCGGTCGCCGTAGCTGCCGTCAGCGCGCCGGTTACGAGGCCGCGGCGTTCGACGAACCAACGGTTGGCGACGCTCGCGGCCAGCACCAGCGCGAGCATGCCGAGGCCCGTGCCAGCAATGACGCCCCACGTAAGCACGAGTTCCCACGGTTCGCGCGAGAAGCCCGCTGCGTAGACGCCGCCGGCTGCAATCGAGAGCCCCAGCACCATCGTGCGCCGCAGGCCGAACGTTTGGATGAGGGCTGCTGCGAATGGGCCGATCGTGCCGAAGAGCACGAGGTTGATCGCGGCGGCAAGCGAGATGGTCTCGGCGCTCCAGCCCATTTCGTGTTCGATCGGCAGCATCAGCACGCCCGGCGTCGCGCGGATGCCCGCCACGACGATCAACACCACGAACGCAGTCGCGGCGACGATCCACGCGTAATGCAGCGAGCCGATCCGCAGCGGAGGCCCAGGCGTTCCCTTAGGCATGGCGATGCGGCAATCCGAACGCGAAGACTTGACCGCCGGTATTCGCAAAGTACACGCCGCTCGGCACGACGGCGGGTGACGCATAGCCCAGACGTCCGTTCGCATACTGCCAGAGCGTGGCGCCCGTCGCGAGGTCGAGTGCGACAAACGACCGGTCGAGCGGCGTGTAGACGACCCCGTCGTTGATCGAGGCGCTTCCGCTGATCGGATGGTTCGCGCGTACCGTCCAGACGATGTCGCCCTTGGTATCGAGGCCGTAGAGCGCGCCGCCGGGTGCCTTCGTCGTCGTCGGATCGCTCGTGTAGCCGGCGCTTGCGACCAGCATCGTGCCGTCGCTTGACGGGGTTCCGATGCCGCCGTAGCCGCGCGCGCTTGCAAGCGGCGTCGACCAGTTCACCCTTCCCGTTTTCTCTTCGATGTCGTAGAGTTGGCCGCCCTTACCCGTGACGATCGCCTGACCGTGCAGGATCAGGATTCCGCCGCCGACATCGCTATCGGCGAGCGATTTTGCCGTCGCGAACGACCACGTCGGCTTCCCGGACGTATCGAGTTCCACGACCGCATCCGCATTCGCTACGCCGGCTTCACAAGCGTTGCCGGTTCCGAACAGGATGCGCCCCGCGCGGTATCCGAGCGGCGACCAGACGGAGCCGCCTTCGTGCGGATGCTCGTCGACGTACCAGATCCAACGCGTTTTGCCCGTGCGTTCGTCGAGCGCGTGCACGCCGCCGTGGCTGCAGGCCGGCGCATCGCCGCCGGTCTCGCCTTCGTACACGACGCCGTTTGCGATGACGGGCTCGCTGCGCACACCGCCCGGGAAGGGCGTCTGCCAGACCGTGCTGCCGGTGCGTGCATCGAGCGCCATGAACGCTCCGCCCGCACGATGATCGCCGATGAAGAGCAAACCGTCGGCGAGCGCCGGCGTCATGGCGATCACGGCAGCCGTGGCGCGCTGCCACACGATCTTCCCGCTCCGCGCGTCGAGCGCGATGACGTTGCCGTTCGAGGTTTCCACGTAGACGCGGCCGCCGGCTACGAGCGGACTGGCCTGGATGCTCTCTCCCGTTTCGTAGCGCCAGCGCAAGCGCAGCAACGCGACGTTGCGTTTCGAGATGCCGGTCGATTGCGGCTGGTATCCCGAACGCAGCTGGTCGTGCGCGAAGGTGGTCCAGTCGTCCGCGGGCGCTCCCGCGACGGCGCCGATGGGCGGAGAACCGTCGAGCTCCGCCGCAGCGCGGGCCCGGCCATCGGAAGCACAACTGTTGCACGATAGGACGAGCGCGATGACGGCCAGAGCGCGCGGCAACGGAGGCATCCCTGCATCATACGGCTTTGTGGATTGACAGCCTTGCACGCGCAATGCTACCGTGGGACCACGATGTCGATCGCCACCTTCGCTTACTGGTATTGGTTTTTTGCAGCACGATCCGTGCCGGTGAGATAAGCGCGCGCCCGAACATCGATTGTTCGTACGAGCCGCCCTCACCGGGCGGCTTTTTTGTTTCTTTACACACGGCGCGAGTGCGCCGTTGGGGGCCATCGGGGGGCACGCCGCCCCGATCTTCAACACGGCGCGAGTGCGCCGTCGGGGGCCATCGGGGGGCACGCCGCCCCGATCTTGACGGCGCGAGTGCGCCGTTGGGGGCCATCGGGGGGCACGCCGCCCCGATCTTGACGGCGCGAGTGCGCCGTTGGGGGCCATCGGGGGGCACGCCGCCCCGATCTCAAAGGAGTTTTAAAATGTCTGCCGCCTACCGTCTCGCCCAACGAATCCACGATCGAACGACCGTCGTCCGGGCCGGCACCGCAACGTTCGGCGCGGGAGGCTTCACGCTGATCGGCGGCCCCTGCTCGATCGAAAGCGTCGAGCAGATAGAACGGGCGGCCGAGGGAATCGCTGCGGCCGGCGGCGCGATGCTGCGGGGCGGCGCCTACAAGCCGCGGACGTCGCCCTACGATTTTCAGGGTCTGGGAGACGATGGTCTGCCGCTCATCGCTGGAGCCGGAGCACGAGCGGGCCTGCCGGTCGTCGTCGAGGCCCTCGCCGTTTCACACGTCGGCCTCGTGAGCGAATTTGCGGATATGATCCAGATCGGTGCGCGCAACATGCAAAACGTGCCGCTGCTGCGCGCAGCGGCGGCCACGGGCATGCCGGTCTTGCTCAAACGCGGCCCCTCCGCGACGCTCGACGAACTCTTGCTCGCGGCCGAATACATCTTGCTCGAGGGAAATCCGCGCGTCGTGCTTTGCGAACGCGGCATCCGCGGATTCGATCCGCACACGCGCAACGTGTGCGATATCGGCGGCGCCCTGCGTCTGCGCGAACTCACGCATTTGCCCGTGATCCTCGATCCCTCGCATGCGAGCGGCCGCCGGACGCTCGTCGCGCCGCTGACGCTCGCGGCCGCGGCTGCCGGGCTCGACGGCGCCATCGTCGAGGCGCATCCGCAGCCCTCGCAGGCGCTCTGCGATGCGGATCAAGCGATCGATTTGCTCGAATTCGCGCGGCTGGCGGCCGGCGTTCGCGCGGTACGCTCCGCGCTCGAATCAGCCGTTGTGTAAGCGGCGGCGGGCAGCATTGGTTGCGAGTACGGCGCGCGCGTGGCTGCCTCTCCCGGGGCGGCGGGCGACGGTGAATTCTTCCGAGAGCGTCGCAATGATATACAGACCGCGCCCGCTTTCGCTGTAGAGATTCCGCGGCAGTTCGGGAAAGCGCGAAAAGCCCGTCCCTTCGTCGAGAACGTGGAGCACCGGCGTTGCGTTCGTAAAATCCAGCAGTACCTCGACCGTCCCCGGCGCATAGCGCACGACGTTACCCAGCAGCTCGCTGAAAACGACTTCGGCCGCTACGCATTCGGCCTTGCGAACGCCGCGGCGCTCGAGCATTTCGTGGATCCGTGCGCGCGTTTCTCCGGCAGCGGTGGGATCGGCGCTGTCGAATTTCCAGCGTCCGATCGCTTCGGGCACGAGGCTTTGCGCCGCCGGCGTGTCGACGTACATCGTGAGGATCGCAACGTCGTCGCGCGAACCGTTCACGAGAACGCCGTCGTAGATCGATCGCGCGAGCATCCCGTTGCCGCGGGCAGCGGAATCCTCGATTACCGCGCGCAGCCGCCGTTCGCCGGCCTCCGCATCGTGGGTCGACTCGACGAGGCCGTCGGTGTAGAGCACGAACAGCGATCCGGGTTCTACCAGCAGCGTCGTATGGTGCGCGTCGCCGCGGATCCGCAGACCCAGCGGCAAGCCGTAGCCGCCGAGCTCGGCGATCGTGCCGTCGGGGCGGCGCACGAGCGGACGATTGTGCCCGGCGGTCGCGTAGGTGAGCGAACGGTACATCGGATCGAATAACGCGACGAACGCCGTCACGAAGCGGTCGGGGTGCTCCGCGCGCAGCACCCGGTCGGCGGCTTCCAAGATCATCGCGGGATCGGTGTGCACGTGGGCGATGCCGCGAATCACTTGACGCATATTCGCCATGATGACCGCCGCGTCGAGTCCGCTACCGGCCACGTCGCCGATCGAGAGCACGATGCGTCCGTCCGGTAAACGCAGCGCATCGAACCAATCGCCGCCGATCAACGCTTCGCTTTTTCCTGGCGCGTAGAACCCATCGAACGTAACGCCGGGAACCTTTGGGAGCGAGGCCGGTAAGGCCGCACGCTGAAACGAGCTCGCGACACGCTGTTCGCGTTCGTAGTCCCGCAGCAGCGAAGCGTTTTCCGCCGCGCTGCGTTCCGCCGCGTCGCGCGCGGCTGCGAGCTGCGCCAAGTTATTCGCCTGCAAGAGCAGCGCAATATTGACGTAGTAGAGGAATACGCAGAGCATGAGCCCGGCCGCGAGCGACGCCTCGACGCGCGAGAAATACCAGCCCGCCGTGAAGCGGCCGCCGCCGGCATTGGTAAGGAACACCTCGAGACCCAGAGCGATGCAGACGACCGTCATCCACATCGGAATCGTTTTTCCGGTCCGCAGGGTGGCGATGAGGATGGCAACGGTCGTGAAGATGAATGCGACCATGCCCGGCCCGATCGTTCCGGCCTGGAGTGCGGTGAAATGACTAGCTCTCGTGAGCGGCGGCAGCGCACTTCCGAGCGAGAGGGAGATGAACACGACCGCCAGCGCCGCCGTAACGAGCGTGGCGATCGCAACGAACGTTTCGGCTCGGAAGGCGCTACGCCCGAACGATTCCGCCCGCAATTCGATGATGCCGTAGACGAGCACGAGCCCAATAAAGCCGAAGTGTTCGAAGGTATACAGCCACCCCGAACTCGATCCGTTCCCGATGAGCCCCGCCGGCGCGAACACTCCGGGAAAAGCAACGAGGTATGGAATCGTCAGCACGAAGGCATACGCGTAGGCCAGACTGAGAATCGCAAAACCCGGGCTGCGCGATATGACGTATTGATTGGCAAACAGGAACGCGGTCAGCGCGTAGGCCAAAATCGCGGCCGAATAGATGGCCGGCAAGAAGGCCGGCAACGTGGGGCCGGGCGTCGTCGCCGTAAACGAAACGAAGACGGAAGCGACGAGCAGTACGCAGACGATGATCAGCGCGACGATGCGGCCCCGCGCACTCGAAGGCGAGGACGAGAGATCGACGATGTGTTGTGCGGCCACGCCTATGCGTTCGCCGCGCCGAGGGCGGCGTCGCGGAAGGAGGCCCAGGTGCGGTTCGCGATCGCCGCGCGGGCCTCGGCCATCAGCTGGGCAAACATCGCCAGGTTGTGATATGAGAGCAGCCGCGGGCCGAGCATCTCATCGGAGCGGAACAGGTGCGAGACGTAGGCCCGGGTGTAGGTCCCGCAGACCGTACACGCGCAGGCTTCATCGATCGGCCGCGCGTCGCGCGCGAACGAGGCGTTGCGAATGTTCAGATCGCCCGCGCGCGTGAGCGCACGGCCGTTGCGCCCGCAGCGCGTAGGGTACACGCAGTCGAAGAGATCGACGCCGCCGTCGATCCCGAAGATGAGATCGCGCACGGTGCCCACGCCCATGAGATACCGTGGTTTCTCCGGCGGCAGCAGGCTCGCGGTGAAGCGCGCCATCCGATGCAGATCTTCGCGCGATTCGCCCACTGAGAGGCCGCCGATGGCGTACCCCGGCAGGTCGAGCGCGACCAGCCCTTCGGCGCTGCGGGCGCGTTCGCGTTCGTCGAGTCCGCCCTGCACGATGCCGAACAGCGCCGTGGCCGCGCGGGTGCGCGCCGCCGCACTGCGCTGCGACCACAGCGCCGTGAGCCGGACGGATTCTGCGAGTTCCTCGGCCGTGGCCGGCAGCTTCACGCAGACGTCGAGCAGCATCGCGATATCGACGCCGAGACGCTCCTGAAACGCCACGACGTTCTCGGGCGTGAACTCGTGTTCGCTGCCGTCGAGATGCGAACGAAAGCGCACTCCCCGGTCGGAGAGTTCGCGCCGCGATTCGAGCGAGAACACTTGGAAGCCGCCGCTATCGGTGAGGATATTGCGATCCCAGCGCATGAACGCATGGAGGCCGCCGAGTGCCTCGATCGTATCGCCGCCGGGGCGCAGCCAGAGATGGTAGGTGTTGGCGAGAATGATGCGCGCATCGAATGCGCGCAGTTCGTCCGGCGTGAGCGCCTTGACCGTCGCGGCGGTTCCGACCGGCATGAAGGCGGGCGTTTCGACCTCGCCGTGAGCGAGGGCGAGCGTTCCGTTTCGCGCGCCGCCGTCGGTTGCGTGCAGCGAGAAGCGGCCCGTCTGCCCGGCAATCATGCGATGCGTAATGCCTCGCGCGCGGCAACATAGTCGAACGGCGGCGGCGCTTCGAAGGCTAGCGTTTCGCGCGTGACCGGGTGCGCGAACGAGAGACGCCACGCGTGCAGCGCTTGTCCCGGCAGATCGACGCGCTTCTCGATTCTCCCGTAGACGGGATCGTTGACGATCGGGTAGCCGAGGGCTGCGAGGTGCACGCGAATTTGATGCGTGCGTCCGGTTTCCAACACGAATTCGAGTTCGCTATGCCCGTGCAGTTTCTCGCGCAGCGCGTAGTGCGTGACCGCCGGTTTCCCATCCGCGCGAATCGCGTAACGCTGCCGGTTGTGCGGGTCGCGGCCGAGGGCACCTTCGACGGTGCCCACCGGATGCTCCGGAGTGCCCACGACGAGCCCGAGATACGTGCGCGAGATCGCCCGGCGCATCATCGCTTTGCCGAGGGCTCGCAGCGCCTCCTCGGTTTTGGCGACCACGAGCAAGCCCGAAGTGTCCCGATCCAAGCGGTGGACGAGGCCGGGCCGCAACGGGTCGCCGGGCAGCGTGCCGGTGTGAGCGACGAGCGCATTTGCGAGGGTGCCGTCGCGCGCTCCGTGGGCTGGATGCGTGACCATGCCCGCGGGTTTGTCGACGACCAGCAGCGCGTCGTCTTCGAAGATGATGTCGAGCGGAATATCTTCGGGCTTCGTTTCGAGAACGAGCACGTCTTCGAGCGTGAATTGTAAGAGGTCGCCGCCCGCGACGGGCGTGGCTTGTTTTGGGATTTCGCCGTTGAGGCGGACGTCGCCGGCGCGAATCGCTGCAGCCACGCGGCCGCGGGATGCTCCCGAAACGCGCGCGATCGCAACGTCACACCGCGCACCGGACTCCTCGTCGGTCACCGTGTGCGTAACGTGACTCGGCAACGTCAGCGTCCCAACTAGTGCGGCGATTCCACGGGCGAGGGCGAGGGCGAGGGCGAGGGCGATTCCACGGTTGCGTGGGCGCGCGTGCGTCCGAGCGACGAAAGAACCAAGACGCCCACGCAAACCGTGATGCACGAGTCGGCCGCGTTGAAGACCGGCCACCAGTGCAGATCGATGAAGTCCACCACGTACCCGTAGTGAAACCGGTCCACGATGTTTCCGATCGCACCGCCGACGATGCCGCCAAACGCTACGCGCACGAGCACCGATTGCGCCGCGGCATCTTTAAACGCGAACCAGAAAACGCCGAGCACGGCCAGCGCCATTGCCACGAGCAGCCACGTTTGCGATCCGAAGAGCCCGAACGCGCCGCGATGGTTTTGCACGAACGTCCACCAGAGCACGTGCGGAATGACGATGCGGCTCTCGCCGGGTTCGGAATTTGCGACGACGATGTGTTTGGTGTACTGATCGAGCACGAGCGCGGTGACGGCCGCGAGCCAAAAGCGAACCACTATAAGCTGGGCGGTTTGACGTACTGGTAGAAGAAGCCCGCGACGCGAGTGAATTGGTCCGTCGCTACGATGATTCCGGTGACGACGAGGATCGCACCCGATCCCGCCTCGATCGCCGGCAGGAAGCGCTTGATCCGGTTGAGCGCACCGAGCGATTGGGTGATGGCGGCCGCCGTGATGAGGAATGGAATCGCCAGCCCCATCGAATACACGAAAAGAAGGAAGGTTGCTTGTCCCAGCGTTCTCTCAGAAGCTGCCAGCACAATGATGCCGGACAGAATCGGCCCGATGCATGGGGACCAACCCGCCGCAAACCCGAGTCCAACGAGGAACGAGACCCAGTACGAAGGCTTGCGCGACGTGATCCTGACCCGTTTATCCATCATCAGGGCGGGAATCTTCAGAATGCCCATCATGTTGAGCCCGAGGACGACGATGATGACGCCCCCCGCGATCTCGACGATCCGCTTGTTGTTCACGAAAATGCCGCCGATGGCGCTTGCCGAAAGCCCGATAGCGACGAAGATCACCGTAAAGCCGGCGACAAAAGCAAGCGCATGCGCGATGACGCGCAACTTCGTCCCCGTGCCGGCCTCCGCTTTGAGATCTTCGAGGCTCGTTCCGGTCAAAAACGATAAATAGCTCGGCACGAGCGGTAGTACGCAGGGAGAGATGAAGGAGACGAGTCCGGCGAGGAACGCCGTCACGAGGTTGAGGTGGGGCTGCACTTCCGCATTCTACGACGCCTCGCGCTACGCGCCTGTGGGCCGGCTTGCCCTTAGGACGGGGCGGCCGTGAAGCACTTCGGACGCCGCATGCGCCGGGCGCTGGTCATTTCGCTCATCCTCAACGTTCTCTTGATCTCGATCATCGTGCACTTTTACCGGCCCGCCGACTTCACCAAGGAACGCGAATCGATCGAGGAGGTGGTCACGATCGTTCAAAAACCTCCGCACCCGATCGCGCGCAAGCAGGTCGCCAAGGCCGCCTCGGCTGCTCAGCCCCGCGTAGTCGCCAAGGTTCCGGTCGAGCCCGTGATCCCGCAGCCCGTTCCGGTTCGCGTTCCCCTCTACGTTCCGCGGAAGCACGCGCCCGTCGTGCCGAAGATCGAACCCAAGGCACTTCCCGAACCGAAGGTGGTTCACGTGCGCGTGCCGCCTGCGGTAGTGGCAAGTTTGCAACACCCGGCTCCGGTCGCTGCGGCGCCCAAGCGCCTCAGCGAGAGCCAGATCGCGGACATCGAAAATAACCTCGGCGCCTCGATCGCGCACGACCGGGACCGCGTCAATCCGCTTAATGGGACCGATACCTCTACCGTGCCGACCGAGCACCATTACGGACCCGACGTCTCGGATTTGACGAGCGGCGGCATCAACCACCACGGCTTGTGCAGTCCGATCAAATCGTGGTCCGACAGCGGCTGGGATTACTACTATCTCTCCTGCAACGTGCGCGCAAGCGACGGGACCTTCGATCAGGAGAGCATCCCGTGGCCCGTCCGCTACCGTCCAAATTACGATCCCAATCTCGGCACTGCGCCCGACGGACAGCCGATCGCGATGCCCCTGCCCGGCTGGCATCTGCCTCCCGGGGAACCCGTGGCGGACGGCGTGCGACAGTACGCAGAAGAGCACGGCGTCAGCTTGTAGCCGGATGCTAGGGGCAGGGCGGTTCTCTTTGATCCGGTAAAGGGCCCGGCGTGCAGCACTGGTTTACCTATCCGAACATCAGCCCGGTGGCGATCCATCTCGGTCCGCTCAGCGTTCACTGGTACGGTCTTTCGTATCTGGCGGGGTTCATCGCCGTCGGTTTGTGGATGTCGCGGCCCGAGGGGCGGCGACGGCTCGGGCTCACCACCGACGGCGTTCAAGATTTTCTCGTGTATGCGCTCGCGGGGGTCCTAATCGGCGGCCGTGCGTTCTTCGTCATTGCCGACATCGTGACGAAGCCCGCGGGAGCGACGACCTACTTCGGCGACATGCCGCGCAGCCTCATCAACCTCATCGCCGTGTGGAACGGCGGCATGGGCTTCTTCGGCGGCTTGATCGGTGTGATCGTTGCCGTCGCGCTGTTCGTACGCAAGCATCCGGGCCTGACGTTCAGCGTGCTCGCCGACGAACTCGTCGTGATGCTGCCCGTCGGACTCGCGCTGACGCGCATCGTCAACTTCATCAACGACGAGTTGTGGGGCAACGTCTGCCGGCCCGATCATCCCTATTGCATCGTTTTTCCAAATGCCCCGGCCGTGCTCGACACTATGGGCGCACCCGTCAACGAACCTCGCTATCCGTCGCAGATATTCGAATCGATTCTCGACATCGCCGTGCTGCCGATCGTGTACTTCGTCTACAAGCGCCGGCCGCCGGACGGCGTCGTCGCGTGGACGTGGTTCGCGTGTTACGGGATCACGCGCTCGCTTGCGGAAATCTGGCGCCAGACCGATCTCGCCGTCGGGCCGCTCACCGGCGGCCAACTGCTCGCCTTACCGATGATCCTCATCGGCATCGGCCTCATCATCGTCGCCGTTCGCCGCAATCACCGCACCGATGTCGCTCCTACGCCGCCGGCGCTCGCCGCAAGCGTCTAATCGCGCAACCCACATCCCAGGGGAATGTCGCAGAAAACTGGAAACCCCGGAGTCCATGAAGCTCGAGATCGGAGTTGAGCCGGAAGGCGCTCCGAATTCGCTCGCGGGCCGGATCGCGATGATGCGCCATCGCGTCGATGTCGTCGCGCGCCGTGCCGGCCGCGATCCGAACGGCATTACGCTGGTCGGCGTCACCAAGAAACAAGCGCGCGCCGCGGTCGTCGCTGCACTGGAAGCCGGGCTTACCGACATTGCTGAGAGTTACGTGCAAGAGGCGCGTGAGAAGCTCGCCGATCTCTCCGCTGTGCGCAAACATTTCGTGGGACACGTGCAAACGAACAAAGCCAAGGCCATCGTCGAGACTTTCGACGTGGTGCAATCGATCGACCGCCTCGATGCCGGCCGCGCAATCGCCAAGGCATCGCGCGCGCTCGGCAAGCCCGTGCGAGCGCTGTTGCAGCTCAACATCTCACCGACGGACCGATTCGGCATCGACCCCGCCGACGCGCCCGCACTCGCCGCACTCCTGCGCGCCGAGGAAGGCCTCGAAATCGACGGCGTCATGGCGATCGGACCGAACACGCCCGATCGCGACCAGATCGCTCGCGCCTTCCAACGCGCAGCGCAAGCATTCCAAGCCGTCGGCGGAACGACGCTCTCGCTCGGAATGTCCGCAGACTGGGAACAAGCCATCGAATGCGGCTCCACCATGCTCCGCATCGGAACCGCCCTCTTCGGCCAACGCACACTAACCACACACCCCTCGCCAATACGATGACTCATGGAGATGAGCCGCGAGGCGGCGAAGGGGGCCCCGATTTCACAATGCTCCGCATCGGAACCGCCCTCTTCGGCCAACGCACATTAACCACACACCCCTCGGCAATACGATGACTCATGGAGATGAGCCGCGAGGCGGCGAAGGGGGCCATCGGGGGGTGTCACCGCCCCGATTTCAAAGGACTTGATATGAACGGAATGGCCGACGACGACGAACTGCGCGAAGGGCGCACGATGCGAAGCAGCGTGCTGCACCGGATCGGCTCGTTTTTCTCACTCCACGAAGACGATGACGAGGCCGAACCCTTCGAAGAGGCAATCGCGCCGAAGCGAAACGTGGTCTCCTTCTCGCAGCGCGAGAAACGGGCCGTCAATGGGGGTTACGTCAGTCTGTTCGCGCCGCGTTCGTTCGGCGACGTCACGCTGATCGCAGACGCCCTTCGCTCGCGCCAGGTGGTGATCGTCAATTTGCAAGGCGCCGATCGCGGGCTCTTGCAGCGGGTCGTCGATTTCACGAGCGGGGTCGCCTACACGCTCGACGGCAAGATTCAAAAGCTCGCGGATGCGATGTATCTGGTCGTCCCGCCGGGCACGCACGTGAATTCCGATGGGATCCGCGAGACGCTTTCCGCCGATCCATCCTTCGATTTTCTCACGAATCGGAATTAGCCGATGCCGAAGATTACGATCGTCGACATCCAGCACAAGCAATTCAAGAAGAAGCTCAACGGCTACGACCCCTCCGACGTCGATCAGTATCTGGACGAGATCATCGAGACGCTCGAAGACGAGGCGCACGGCCGGGCGGCCCTCGAGGCGGAGATTTCGGACCTGCGCGAACGGATCAGCCATTTCAAATCGATGGAAGAGTCGCTGCAAAACACGCTGCTGCTCGCGCAGCGCACGGCCGACGAAGTCAAAGCTCACGCGCATAAAGAGGCGGATCTCATCCGTCACGAAGCGCGCCTGGGTGTGGAGAAAGAAATCGCTTCGCTAGCCGATCGGGCGACCGATGCCCGGCGCGAATATCAGCGTGCGGTCGAGACGGCCGAAAAAGCGAAGGGCGAACTGCGCAGCCTGCTGATGACGCATCTCTCGCTGCTCGAACGTGCGCCCGATTCGGCGGTCCCTGCGGCTAGCGAGCCGGCCGTTCGGCCACCCGAGATCCTCAAAAACGGGGCGACGCCGGCCGCAATCGAGGCCTAACCCGCGGCGTTGCGCAGGGCTCGCATTCACCGAGTGTGAAGCGCTCGCGCAGATGGCGAATGGAGTAGCCTCTCGGCGCGTTCCGACCGTTGCGCCCCGCGTGTATCCCGCGGGACGCGCAGTGCTGTTACTGGCCGTGTGCGCGCCCGAACTTGCGGGCCGCCGGCTCGTGATCGAAGGACATCGCGTGCAGGTGGTTCGCTTCGGCAAGCTCGCATTGATGCTTTCCTTCGTCGACCAAGCGGAATATTCGCTCGAAGAAGTGGAGCGCAAGCGTGGCGATGCCGCCTGGATCGCGCGAGAAGCGCGCCTGCTCGAGCAAGCCGTCGAGCGCGCGCGCGTGAGCGTCGCCGTGCTTCCCATGCGTCTGCTCACGCTCTTTCCACATTCGGCCGCGCTCGAAGAGAGCGCGCGCGACCACTACGCGCGCTGGTCGCGCGCGTTAACCCGGTTAGGCCGCAAACGCGAATGCGTCGTGCATCTCTTTGCCGGCCCGCACGCGCGGCCGGGCGGCGAACCGTACCTCGTGCGCGTGTCGCTGCGCTCGTCGCGGAGCGCACGGGTGCCGGTGGTTGAGGCCGACGCAGCGGTCGCCGCGCAAGCGCACCAGCTCTGGAGTGCTTGCGCGGGAATCGCAACCGCGACGCGCCGCGTAGCGACGGGAGCGAAGCGCGGAGCGCTCTGGTCCGCCGCGCTGCTGATCGACGAGCGCGATATCGCAGCGCTTTCGACGATCGTCGAGAACGCGGCGCAGGCGGGTGCGCCGCTGGGAATCAGCGCATATCTCGAGATGCCGCGCGCCGCCTTTACGTTCGTCTAAACCGTGCCGCCGACCATAGCGGTCCTCCCGGGCGATGGCATCGGGCGCGAAGTCACGGCCGTCTCGCTGCGCGTTATGCGGCACGTGCGCCCCGACCTCGACTACGTGCACGGCGAGGTCGGCGTGGTCGCACTCGAACGCGATGGAACCGCCTACCCGCCGGCGACGCACGCGCTCTGCGAGCGCAGCGCGGGCATACTCTTCGGTGCGGTCGGCGATCCCAAATACGACGCGGCTCCCGCCGATAAACGCCCGGAATTCGCAATCTTAGAGCTGCGGAAACGCTTCGATCTTTTTGCGAATCTGCGCCCCGTGAAGCTGATCGCGGGCCTGGAATCCGCATCGACGCTGAAACCGGAGGTGATCGCGGGCTTAGATCTGCTCGTGGTGCGCGAAACCACGTCCGGGTTGTATTTCGGGGAGCCGAAGTACACGCGCATCGAGCACGGCGTCGAGACGGCCGTCGATACGATGGTGTATCGCGCGCCGGAAATCGAACGCGTCGCGAGGCACGCGTTCGAAGCCGCGCGCGCGCGGCGCGCTAAAGTGACCTCGGTCGACAAGCAGAACGTCCTCGAGACGGGCCGTCTTTGGCGCCGCGTCGTTACCGCCGTGCACGCCGAGTATGCGGACGTCGCGCTCGACCATCTGCTGGTGGATAATGCCGCGATGCAACTCGTACGCGATCCGGTTCGCTTCGACGTGATCCTCACGGAAAACACGTTCGGCGACATTTTGAGCGATCAGGCCGGCATGTTGACGGGTTCGCTCGGGAATCTGCCGAGCGCGACGCTCGGTTCGGGAACGCATGCCTCGGGACGCTTCGGGTTGTACGAGCCGATCAGCGGTTCCGCGCCCGACATCGCCGGCAAAGGCATCGCAAATCCCATCGCGTCGCTGCTTTCCGCCGCGCTGCTCTGCCGCTATAGTCTGAGCGACGAAGCGAGTGCCTCGCGCATCGAGGCCGCAGTGGCGCGCGCGGTCGCAGGCGGCGCGCGCACGCGCGACATCGCTCGTCAAGGCGAAGCGGCGCTGGGAACCGACGCGTTCGGCGAGCGCGTGCTCTCGGAACTCTAGCGGCTGCGGCTCGCTCGCGCGACGCTCGAGACTAAGATCGCGGCGATCGTGAGGAAGAAGGCCGTGCTCGCAAACGCGTAGCGTCCGGCCGGGAAGCGCGACACAATCGCGTAGAACGCGAGGCACAGCGCCAGTTCGATCGCAAAGACCCGGTCTTCAACGAAGAGGCTCGTCACTTTGCGAACGGCTTTGCGCGCGGCGTCAGCGACGTGCATCGGAACTCCGTCGGCCGCCTTTTACCGCGGCGATGCCGCAGAGCGATGCGACGAGAAATCCGGCGATCAGCAAGAGCAGCGATGCGTCTTCGCCGGGCAGCGGCATGCCGAGCGCCTCTGCGGTCCAGAAGGTTCCGAACGCCGAGAGCATGATCCCGACCGCGAATTTCAGAGCATTTTCCGGCACGCGAGCCAGCGGTGCGCGCAGCGCGAAACCGGCCGTGCAAACGATGGCTCCGGCCAGCGCCGCACCGATGCCGGCCGGAACGAGCGCACCCGCCGCCGCGCCGACCGCGATCACGATGAAGACGACTTCGAGCCCTTCGAGTACCACGGCATTGAAGGTGGTGGCGAAGGCGCCCCAATCGTACCCGTTCGCCGCCGCGCCGCTCGCGAACGCGGCCGATTGACGCTCGAAGATCGCAGCTTCGTCGTGAAGTGCGATCGCGCCGCCGTAGCGCAAAATCGCCTTGCGCAGCCAGCGCAGCCCGAAGAAGAGCAGCAGCACGCCCACGACCAGTTGCAGCGTGTCGATGGGGACCGCCCTTAAAGCCGGACCGAGCGCGATGACGGCGACGGCCAGGAGCCCGACGCCCGCCGCGGCACCGGATGCCGCCGTGCGCCAGCCGCGCGTCGCCCCGACCGCCAGCACGATCGTGAGGGCTTCGACGAACTCGACCAAGGATGCGAAAAAGCTCGGTATGCCGGCCGAGAGCGCGACGTTCGTCATCGAGGAATGAGCCGGCGGCATGCCGCAAGGGCGGCCCTATGGCGTTTCAAGTGCTCGATACCCCCTTCGACGACGCGAAGATCTACATACCCGACGTTTTCGAGGACGACCGCGGTTTCTTCAAAGAAACGTACAACGAGAAGCGCTATCACGACGCGGGCTTAACCGATACGTTCGTGCAGGACAGCGTGTCCTTCTCAACCCGCAACGTCATTCGAGGGCTGCACTTCCAAACGGGTATGTCGAAGTTCGTGCAGGTGCTGCGCGGAAAAATTTGGGACGTCATCGTGGATGTTCGCGACGGGTCGGCGACCTTCGGGAAGTGGCACGGTTTCTATCTTTCCGAGCACAATCACCGGCAACTCTACGTTCCCGCCGGATTCGCGCACGGTTTTCTCTCCCTCACCGACGATACGATTTTCAACTACAAGCACGGCACCTTATACGATCCTAAGCTCGAACGCGCCGTGCGCTGGAACGATCCCGAGCTTGCGATCGCATGGCCGCTGGTCGGCCCGGCGCGCGTTTCGGCGAAAGACGAAGCCGCGCCGCTCTTCTCCGCTCTTCGTTCGTAAGCATCGAGAGAAGCTTCGGGCTTAGAGCTTTGCGAGCTCGCCGGATGCAATGAGCGCGCGCGCGCTTTCGATGTCGCCGGCTTGCACGCGATCGCTCGCGAGCGGTTCGATCGTGATGCGCGCGAGATCGTAGGCGATTTGCGTGCCCGCGCCGTTGCGCAACGGGCGCCGGAAATCCGTTGCCGCGAGCGCGCATAATAGTTCGCATGCGAGTGCGCCTTCCACGTTATCGAGGATGGCGTCGAGCGTGCGCGCGGCGATCGTGCCCATCGATACGTGATCTTCCTGACCTGCGGAGGTTGGAATCGAATCGACCGAGGAAGGCGCGGCGAGACCCTTACTCTCGCTCACGAGTGCCGCAGCGCAATATTGCACGATCATGAGACCCGATTCGAGACCAGGCTTGCGCGAGAGAAAAAGCGGCAAGCCGCGTTCCTCGCCGTTGAGCAGCAGATACGATCGCCGCTCGCTGATCGACGCGACCTCCACCATAACGGCTTTGAGAAAATCGCACACGACGCCGACGGGTTGACCGTGAAAATTCCCTCCGGTTAGAAACTCGTCTTCTTCCGGAAAAATCAGCGGGTTGTCCGTCACGGAGATCGCCTCGATCTCGAGGACCGACCGTACGTGTGCGGCGGCGTCGCGCGCCGCACCGTGGACGACGGGGATGCAGCGGAACGAATAGGGATCTTGCACGCGGCCGCAATCCCGATGCGATTGCATCACTTCGGAGCCCGCGACGAGCCGGCGCAGCCGGTCGGCAACGCGCGCTTGGCCGGGATGGGGTCGCAGCGCGTTGATCCGTTTGTCGAAAACGTTATCCGTTGCCAGAAACGCTTCGATCGAAAGCGCGCCGATCACGTCGGCGCTTGCGAGCAGCCGCTCTGCGCGTAAGAGCGAAAGCGCGGCGATGCCCGTCATCACTTCGGTCCCGTTGATGAGCGAGAGACCTTCCTTCGCACCGAGGCGCAGCGGCTTCAGATCGGCGCGCGAGAGCGCTTCGGCACTCGGCAGACGCTCGCCGCGATAGAAAGCCTCGCCCTCTCCGATCAGCGTGAGCGTCATGTGCGCGAGCGGAGCGAGATCGCCGCTCGCACCAACCGAGCCCTGCGCCGGAACGACGGGCGTGACGCCGCGATTGAGGATTTCGAGCAACAGGTCGAGCGTCTCGAGGCGAATTCCGGAGTGCCCGGCCGCAAGCGAACTCACCCGCAGCACGCCGGCCGCCCGAACGAAGGCTTCCGAAAGCGGCGTGCCCGTGCCGGCCGCGTGGCTGCGCACGAGATTCTGCTGGAGTACGTCGACGTCTTCTCGGGCGATCACGATGTTAGCCATGCGTCCGAAGCCGGTCGTAACGCCGTAGATCACGGCCCCGTTCCCAAACTGACGTTCGACGCACGAGCGCGCCGCTGCAACTCGCTCGCGAGCTTGCGGCGTGACGCGGCACGTAGCGCCGTGGACCGCGATCGCTTCGATCGCTTCAAGTGAAAGGGCGAGTCCGTCGAGTTCGATATTCTCCATCGCTGCTTGCTCTCGTCATCGCGGGACTTGGAACCCTGCAATCGGCTTACCCCCCACCACGGCCTCGGAGACGGTCCAGCTGCCGCTGCGAAACAGCGCGATGCCGAGGCGGTCGTCGGGCTCGAAGCCTTCAGGCGATGCTACGGCGATCATATCCGCACGCATCCCGGGAGCGAGCGCGCCGATCTTGCGGCCCGAGACTTGGGCTCCACCGCGCGAGGCCGTTTCGTAGAGAAAGCGCCCGACGGCAGGCCGTTCGTTCCCGCGCATGAGATTGCGCTCGCGAACCGCGAGCCGCTGGACGTATTCGAGCCAGCGTAATTCTTCGGCGACGTCGATCGACACGTTGCTATCGGTACCGATTCCGATGCGGCCGCCGCCGCGGACGAAGGCGGCGGCCGGGAAGATGCCGTCCCCGAGGCTCGCTTCGGTCGTGGGACACAGGCCGGCGACCGCTCCGGTCTCGACGATCAGCGCACGCTCCGCTTCGGTCGCGTGGGTGCAGTGCACCAGACACCAGCGCGGCCCGAGTTCGACGTGGCTCGCGAGCAGCGCGATCGGCGTCGTACCGTGCGCCGCGAGGCACGCCTCGACTTCGCGGACCTGTTCGCTTGCGTGCATGTGGATCGGCGTGGGCGTACCGGCGCTCGCATCGACGAGTTCCACGAGCGCGCTCAGATCGCTCGTGCCGACCGCTCGCAGCGAATGCGGCGCGACGCCGAGTGTGATCTGCGGATCGTTATGGTATGCCTCGTGCAAATCGCGCCACAACTCCGCAAATGCATCGAACGAAAGCACGAACCGTTTCTGCCGCGCGTCCGGCGGCTTCTCGCCGAAATCGGAATAGCGGTACAGCACGGGAATCAACGTGAGCCCGATCCCCGTTCGCCGCGCGGCGTTGACGATGCGATCCGCGAGTTCCGTGCGCCGTGCGTACGGCACGCCGCCCGGCGCGTTGTGCACGTAGTGAAATTCGCAAACCGTCGTGTAGCCCGCACGAAGCATCGCCGAATACGCATCGACGGCGATCTCTTCGAATTCGTCGGGCTCGATCGATTCCAGCAGTTCGTACATCGTTTCGCGCCACGTCCAAAACGAGTCGCCGCGCGGCCCTGCGCGTTCGGTGCGGCCGGCGAACGCTCGCTGAAACGCGTGCGAGTGCACGTTCGGCATGCCCGAAAGTACCAGTCCGTGCAACGGCGTCGCCCCCTCCGGCGACGAATGAGGCGCTACCGAGGCGAACCTCCCCGCAGGATCGACTTCGAAACGAACGTTTTCGGCCCAGCCATCGGGCAGGAGCGCATGACGAGCAAAGTAGCGGTTCATACGTTATGGTCCGGTGTTCGCATCGCGACGATGGATGCCCGTCTCGCAGAGCCGTACGGACTCATCGAAGACGCCGCAATGGTGACGTCCGGCGACGGAAACATCGAATGGGTCGGCCCCGAGCGCCGGCTTCCGGGCGATTTCGCGAATCTCGTGAGCGCGCAGCACCATCTCGGCGGCCGCCTGATGACACCCGGATTCATCGACGCGCATACGCATCTCGTGTACGGCGGCGATCGTTCGCACGATTTCGAACTGCGCATCGCCGGAACCCCGTATGCCGATATCGTGCGCGCCGGCGGCGGCATCCTTTCCACCGTGCGGCACACGCGCGAGGCCACGAAAGAGAAACTCGAGAGCGCTTCCGAAGCGCGTTTGCTCGCGCTCGCCGCGAGCGGCGTGACGACCGTGGAAATCAAGTCGGGATACGGCCTCGATCGCGAGACGGAACTCACGATGCTGCGGACGGCGCGCGAACTCGGACGCCGCAATTCCATCAACGTGCGCACGACGTATCTCGGATTACACGCGCGTCCGCCGGAGTTTCCCAACCTCGATGAGTACGTGTCGTTCGTCATCGATGAGATGCTGCCGGCCGTTGCACGCGAAGGCTTGGCGGATGCGGTCGACGCGTTTTGCGAAACGATTGCTTTTACGCCCGCGCAAACGTCTCGCTACTTCGATGCCGCGCGAGAACGCGGATTTGCAATCCGTCTGCACGCCGACCAGTTGACGGATGGCGGGGGGGCGGCGCTCGCCGCGCGCTACGGCGCACTCTCGGCGGATCACCTCGAGCATGCGTCGCCCTCCGGCCTCGCGGCCATGGCGGCAGCCGGCACGATCGCGGTGCTCTTGCCCGGCGCTACCTACTTTTTGCGCGAACAACGGATGCCGCCGATCGAGGAGTTCCGGCGCCTCGGCATTCCCTTTGCGATCGCGACCGATTGCAACCCGGGCACGTCGCCCCTGGTCTCGATGCCGCTCGCGCTCAACCTCGCGTGCACGCTGTACCGGATCACCCCGCTGGAAGCACTCGCCGGTGCGACGCGTAATGCCGCCTGCGCGCTCGGCATCGCCGATCGCACGGGCATGCTCACGGCGGGGCGCTGCGCAGATTTCGCCGTGTGGGATGTCGAACGCCCGGCAGAACTCGCGTACGCGATTGGTGCGCAGCCGCCGCATCTCGTCGCGCGCGGCGGAACGATATTTGGAGGCCCTCGATGACGACCCTCGCTCGCCACATCCGAGCACCGCGCGGCGCGGCGCTCTCCGCCAAGAGCTGGCAAACCGAGGCCGCGCTGCGCATGCTGATGAACAATCTCGATCCGGAGGTCGCCGAGCAGCCCGACCAGCTGATCGTCTACGGCGGCAAAGGCAAAGCGGCTCGCGATTGGCCGAGCTTCGAGAAGATCGTCGAAGTATTGCGCCGCCTCGAAAGCGATGAAACGCTGCTCGTGCAATCGGGCAAACCCGTGGGCGTCTTCCGCACGCATGAGGACGCGCCGCGCGTGCTCCTGGCGAACTCGAACCTCGTGCCGCATTGGGCCACCTGGGAGCATTTCGACGAACTCGATCGCAAGGGCCTGATGATGTTCGGGCAGATGACGGCGGGGTCGTGGATCTACATCGGCTCGCAAGGCATCGTGCAAGGCACCTACGAGACGTTCGTTGAGATGGGCCGCCGCCATTTCAACGGCGACTTGAGCGGCAAATGGATTCTTACCGCCGGCCTCGGCGGAATGGGCGGCGCGCAGCCGCTCGCCGGAACGATGGCGGGCGCTTCCGTGCTCGTGGTCGAGTGCGATCCAACTCGGATCGCACGCCGTCTCGAAACGCGCTACCTCGATGAAAAAGCCGAGAATCTCGACGACGCGCTCGCGCGCATTGTGGCGGCCTGCGATCGCAAGGAGGCGATTTCCGTCGGCCTCTTGGGAAATGCGGCCGACGTTTTTCCGGAGCTCGTCCGTCGCGGCGTGCGTCCGAACATCGTGACGGATCAAACGAGTGCGCACGATCCCTCTACCGGATATCTTCCGAAAGGCTGGTCGTTGGAACACGCGGCCGAGATGCGGCGGCGCGATCCGGCAGCGGTCGTTAGCGCGGCGAAAGCATCGATGGCCGAACACGTTCGCGCGATGCTTGCGTTCCATCGCATGGGCATTCCGACGGTCGACTACGGCAACAACATTCGCCAGATGGCGCATGATGCCGGCGTGAGCGATGCCTTCGATTTTCCGGGATTCGTGCCGGCCTATATCCGGCCGCTCTTTTGCCGCGGCATCGGGCCCTTTCGCTGGGCCGCGCTCTCCGGCGACCCGGACGACATCGCTAAGACCGATGCGAAAGTCAAAGAACTCATCCCGAACGACGCCGCGCTGCACCGCTGGCTCGATCTCGCGAAGGAACGCATCGCGTACCAAGGTCTGCCGGCGCGCATTTGCTGGATCGGTCTCGGCCAGCGGGCACGCGTGGGACTCGCCTTCAACGAGATGGTCGCACGCGGCGAACTCGCGGCTCCGGTGGTGATCGGACGCGATCATCTCGATTCGGGCTCGGTCGCGAGCCCGAATCGCGAGACCGAAGCCATGCGAGACGGCAGCGATGCCGTCAGCGACTGGCCGTTGCTCAACGCACTGCTCAATACGGCAAGCGGCGCGACCTGGGTTTCGCTGCATCACGGCGGCGGCGTCGGAATGGGTTATTCGCAGCATGCCGGGATGGTGATCGTGTGCGATGGAACCGCTGCCGCTGCGAAGCGGATCGCGCGCGTGCTGCACAACGATCCGGCAACGGGCGTCATGCGTCACGCCGATGCCGGCTACGAGATCGCGATCGAGTGCGCGCGCGATAACGCGCTCGACCTTCCGATGCTCGAGTGAGGTAAGAAGCCTTACCGCATGAAGCCCGCACCGACGAAGGGCCCTTAGCGCTCGGACCGGGGGCCGGGCGGCCCGATCACAAATACAGCGTCATGCTCGATACCGTGGCCGCCCAGGCGCAGGAATACTTTCTCGATAACGGTCTCAAGGTCGTCCTGATCCCCTCGAAGGCGGCGCCCGTGGCTTCGTTGATGGTCGTGTACCGTATCGGTGCGCGCAACGAAGCGGTGGGTTACACCGGCTCTTCGCATCTGCTCGAGCACATGCTCTTTAAAGGCACGCACGCGAACAATCGCGGAAACGGCCGCGCCTTTGCCGACATCATGAACGAGATCGGCGCCAACAAGAACGCGACCACGTGGCTCGACCGGACGAATTATTTCGAAACGATACCGAGCGGTTTTCTCGATTTTGCGATCGAGCTCGAGGCCGACCGGATGCGCCACGCATTGATCGCCGATAGCGACCGGGTCTCCGAGATGACCGTGGTCCGCAACGAACTCGAGCGCAACGATAGCAACTTCATGCGCGTGCTCAGCGCCGCACTCGTCGCGACCGCTTTCCGCGAGCATCCCTATCATCATCCAACGATCGGTTGGCGCAGCGACGTGGAGGGCGTCTCGACGGAACGCCTGCGCGAACTCTACGACACGTACTATCATCCCGACAATGCCAGCGTGTTCGTCGTGGGCGATTTCGAACCGGAGCGAACCCGCGAGACGATCGAGCGGTGTTTCGGTGTCTTGCCGCGTTCGGCCGTGTCCATCCCCGACGTGTATACGATCGAGCCGCCGCAGGCCGGTGAACGCAGCGTCGTCGTGAAGCGCCCCGGCGATACCGCGATCGTGGGGCTCGCCTTTCACACGCCGGCCGCCTTCGGGCAACGCGACGTCCTCTCGGGCTCCGAACTCGCGCGCATCGCCGCGACCGGTACGCCGTTGAACACGGACGGCGACGCGCTCGACGTGCTGGCACGCATCCTCGGGCGCGGCAAGACGAGCCGTTTCTCTCGAGCCTTCGTCGATACGGGCCTCGCCCTCGATGCTAGCGCGTCGAATTGGGGCACGCGCGATCCGGGGCTATTCCAAATCTTCGTCAACGTGCGGCCCGGCGTCGAACCCGGTACGGTGCGCGACGAACTCTTTCGGGTTCTAGAGAGCTTCGCTGCAGACGGTCCGAGCGCCGAAGAAGTCGAGCGCGCGCAGACCCAGATCGCCGTCACCCGCGCCTTCGGCCGCGAAGGGTCGCATGCGCTCGCGCAGCGACTTGCGGAACTCGAAGCGGTCGGCAGTTGGCGCCTCGATGATGAGTATCTCGAGCGGGTCGCGTCAATTACGCCCGAGCGCGTGCGCGAGATCGCGGCAGCCTATCTTCACGACGATAATCGCACGCTCGGCATGCTCGTTCCCGGGACTGCCAAAACGTTCGACGTGGTTCCCTTTACGAGCGTCGAGGCGCGGCCGGGCTTCGCCGCCGAGGTAGAACCGCATCCGCTTCCGCAACCGCAGCGCTCGTCGTCGACGCTCTTCAAAGATCGCATCGCAGCGGCTCGCCTGGCGAACGGACTGCGCTGGAACTACGTGGCAGCCAACGACACCGCGACCGTGCACGTGCGCGGACTCTTCGAAGCAGGTCCCGGCTTCACGCCGAATCGTCCGATGCTGCCGTCGATTGTTGCAGAGATGCTCGCGCGCGGGACGCAGCGGCTCGGACGCCACGAGATCGAAGCACGACTCGAGCGCGCGGGCATTCGCCGCGCCTACCACGCCGACGACGAACGGACCGGCGCCTACGATCCGCTCGCCTTTCGCTTTTCGGCGGCGTGCGTCGCAAGCGACCTCGAAGAAATGCTGGTGACGATCGCCGAAGAACTGCGCGAGCCTGCCTTCGATGCCGCCGAACTCGCGCTCGTGAAGGCGGAACTCGCGGGCGGCCTGCGCTTATCTCGCACGAACACCTCGTGGCGCGCCATGCAGCGTTTCACCGAGCTCGTGTATGGACCGGGCGATCCGAACTTCGAAAGCGATCTCGACGTGCTGCTGGCCGATGTGGAGGCCACCACGATCGACGACGTCCGCGCATTCCATGTCTCGCGGCTTCTGGCGTCGCCGCCGATCGTCTCCGGCGCCGGCGGCGCGGCCGAGCAGAACTTCTCGGCGCTGCTGGAAGAGACGCTCGGCGGCATACCGTTTCTGCAAACCGCTCCGCAGCTTCCCTCCATCGCGCCGCTCCCCGGCGCGGCCCGGCGCGCGAACGTCGCCCTCGCGCGCAAGGCCAACGTCGATATCGTAATCGGGCGCGCTACCTCGCTCGTGCGCTCGAGCCCCGATTTTCACGCCGCCTCGATCGCAAACGCGATGCTCGGACGTTCCACGCTCAGTTCGCGCTTGGGGCTGCGGCTACGCGATCGCGAGGGGCTCACCTACGGCATCACCTCCTCGTTCCTTTCGGCCGCACGCTTGCCCGGACCGTGGCGGATCACGCTCGGCGTGAACCCCGCCAACGTCGAGCGGGCCGTCGCGCTCGCTCTCGAGGTCCTGCGCGATTTTGCCGACGGGCCGCTGCCCGAGCGCGAAATCGCCCAGCAACGCAGCGCCATGGCGGGAACGCACGATGTGACCCTCGCGACCAACGCGGGCATCGCGGCCACCCTCGAGCGCATGACCTACTACGGCCTTCCGGCCGACCACACCGATACGGTGCGTGAGGAACTCGAAGCGGTGACTGCCGCCGAGGTGCGCGCGGCTGCGGGCCGCTATCTCGGCGCGGAGGGCCTGAGCGTGGTGGCCGCGGGTACCTTCGCGGACGCCTGAAGGGTCGGGGCTTCTGGGAACGCAACGGAACGGACCGTGAAGCGCCGAATCTTTCTGGCGTCGGGATCGGCAGTTTTTGCGACCGGAATGGGCTCGGCTCAGGCGATGGTTCCGAAGACCTCCCTGCGGGCCAGCCTAGACACCCGAGCGGAATCCAGTAACTATCAAGCGACCTCGACCTACGCCGACGTCCAGAAATTCCTCGGCGAACTCGACCTTCGAGGCGCGCCGATCTTTCGCGGATCGCTTGGCCGTAGCCGCGAGGGCCGCGACATTCCGTTCGTGATCGCCTCGCGTCCGCGCGTCACAGCGCCCGAGGAAGCGTTCTTGCTCCATCGCCCCGTCGTGCTCGTGGTCGCCTCGATTCACGGCAACGACGTGGACGGTAAAGAGGCGATCCTCGCGGTCCTGCGCGACCTGTGCGTGGCGACGGATAAGACGCTGCTCGACGATTTGGTGCTCGCGATCGTGCCGATGGCCAATCCCGACGGCTGCGAACGGTACGGCCCGCAGCAGACCAACGCCCCCGACCAAAACGGCCCGGCTCGCGTCGGGATCCGAGAAAACGCCATGGGCTACGATCTCGACGAGGATTTCGTGAAGCTCGAAGCGCCGGAGACGCGGGCGATCCTCTCGTTCGTGCGGCGCTGGCAGCCCGACGTCTTCATCGATTTGCGTTCGAGCGACGAGAGCTTCCACGATTTCGGCATCACGCACGCACCTTCACTGCATCCCGCCGCATTCTTCGGCGGGTCGTTCGTGCGCGAGAACGTGCTGCCGAGCGTGCACAAAGAGCTTCACGAGAAGTTCGGCGTCGAGACGTTTGCGTGCGGGCATTTCGGCCGCGCGAAAGCGATGCCGGCGCCGCCCACGCCCGTCGACCTCGCTAATTACGGGTGGTTCGCCTCCGATTACCGGCCGCGACAGGCGACGAACTACATGGGTCTGCGGGGTCTGGTCGCGACCGTTGGCTGCTCGTACAAGCACGATACGCTCGAACGCCGGGTGTATTGTTCGCGCGCGTTCGTCGAATCGGTGCTCGGGTATTGTTCCGAGAACGACGACGAGGTGATGGGCAATACCCGCACGGTTTCGCATTGGCTCGGCGGCGCGGTTCCGATCCGCGCAGGCTATCCTTCGAAGCCGCCGCCACAGCAGGTGGTGGCGTGGGAAAATCTCGCGCTCGATTCGGGCAGCAATGCGGAGCCTGGCGTCCCGGCCGGGTTTCAGCGGACGGGAACCTTCTCGAGCGCTCCGATGCCCATTTACGATTCCTACGTTCCGACGCTGGAATCGAACCTGGCCAAAGGCTATCTGGTTCCCTTCGAGTACGCTCCGCGCGTGGAGCCGCTGCTGCGGCGCCATGGAATCATCCACACGTCGACCGTCGAGCCGCAGACGATGTTGATCCAGCAGTTCGTGGTCGGCCGGATCGATCGCGCGGCGACCCCGATTACCGGGCATGTAACGATCGACGTTTCCGGGGTCTGGCGTGCGCCGTTCCTCTACACCACGAAGTTTGGAGCGCTGGTAGTCTCGTGCTTGCAGCCGCTCGGACCGCTCGCTACGGTGCTGCTCGAACCCGAGAGCGACGATGGGTTCTTTACCTGGAACGCTTTCGAAGGCGAACTCAAAGCCGGCTATCTCGCGCCCGTCTTCCGCATCGTCTGAGCGTGAAACTCTAAACGGGGAGCTTTCGCCCCCCGTTTATCACACTACACCCGCCCTGTAAATCTTCTCTCGAGAGCCTGCTCTGTGCAACCAGTCACATGGGACCGGGGCCGGCTAAATGCGTCTCTTTCGTTGTCGATGGTCTGACATGAGGTCTTTTTAGGGACTTCGCCGCCAAACTGCCGACTCAGGTATCTTAGCGTGACCTTTACAAAATTGGTAGCGCTCACAGAGACTTAGTGACGACCATCACCCAGATTTGTGGTTTCTCCGTCGTATTGTTAATACAACCGATAGATCATTAGGATGATAATGTTTTCTCCATTGCTTCGTGAATTTCTCTTGGATGACGCGGGCGCTGAAGTCGTCGAATTCGCGATCATCCTCTCTAGCTTCACGATCATCACGATGCTCGCCGTAGGTTATCTCGGCAATGCTGCGTCGACGAACGTCAATCAAGATGCGAACGGGCTTTCGAACGGAGCTCTGACACCGCCGTGAGATTTAAACGCGGAGCCGTTATGGCAGAAACGGCGTTGTTTGTTTCGGCAGCGCTCTTGTTTATGTTGGGAACGATCCAGATCGGCGTGGTCGGCTATTTGCAAGTCACCTCGGATAGCGCTGCGTACTACGATTCGCGCGCACACGTCCTGGGAGTCGCAAGCGGTTCGCCCGAACAGGCGACCTACACGAAGTTTCCGCAGATTCCGATTCCGGATATGACCGCGGCGATCGTCCCTGCGCCCACGCCGTCGATTCCGGTCGACTACGGCTATAACGATCCGAACCCGGCCGTGCAGACCGCTTCGGCGACGCAACGGCACGGCGGCGCCTCGATGCTGCAACCGGCGGAAGAACTCGTCACCGTCTCCGTGAACGGCATCGCCCACATCCTCGGCAACGCGCTGGGCACGAACGCAGAAATTGCAGAGCCGCTCTGGCAAGAATGCGGCACGCACTTCGATGTCGCAAACGTCGGCTGTAGCTTGACGAATCCGCCCTCGGATAGCCAGGACAACTATTTTACGCAGGGTGAGAACACGCCCCCGTACATGGTTGGTTACAACTATATGCAGGAGTGCAATCTAAGTCCGCCGTGGGGCGTCAATACGACGGCGTTCCCGCAAGCGAGTATGACGTACCCACCGCTGAATAACCCAAATTACACGGTGCCGGTCCCTGGACCGAGCCCCGCTTGGCAAGGGCCGTGCTCGAACGGTTCCAACAACGGCAATAGCTACATCGGCTACATCTCCGAGGGGACCGCAGAATTTCTCGACACGACGAACTGGAGCGACACCGGTCCGGGGAGCGGAAGCGGACAAACCGGTGCCGGCATCGAGGGAACCTGCGATCAGGGCGGCCCCGCTGCCGAGGCAAGTCCGAGTGATAGCGGTCAGGGGCAAAACGTCTTTGAGGCGGTGGCTTACCATCAACGGACGTACTCGGCGATCGCGCAGTTCCTCCAATCGCATCCATATCTCTGGCAACTAGAACTCTATTCGCAGCTCTATGACACTTCTTTCAATGACGACAACAATTTCGTCGTCTACTACAACATGCCAAACCACGAACAACCGCTCGTCAGCCAGTACAATTTCACGTACAGCGGGCAGCAGTTGGGAACTGGAATCCTACCGGGTCAAATCGCCATCCCGGAGCCACTTGCGACCGGAACCGCCTCTCCCACGTATCAAAATTGGGAGGGCTTCGACGATGCCCAGAACGGCCCGGGTGTGACCAATTCGACGACTGGGACCCAGGACTACTACAACTCGCTGGTGCAGACGGTCTATTCGTGGGATAAAGTCGTCGCGGGCGGCGATCCGGTAAATGACCCGACCTACAACAATCCGACGCTGCCGGATGCGAATTGCTCATGAGACACCACGAGCGAGGTCAAGTCTTTCCGCTCTGGATCGGCGCGATCGTAACGACCTTCATGTTCGCCTTTCTCGCGCTCAATTATGCGAATACCGTTCGCTGGCAGATCCGCGCACAGAATGCAGCCGACTCCGTGGCTCAAGGGCTCATGGCGCTTCAGGCCGAGCGATTCAACGAAGTGAACGTCGCGCTCTACGGAACGGGCGTTGAGGAATACCGTATCAGGCATCTCCTCGACGGCATTTTGACGGCTGCCAACGATAGCGGCGGCTGCGCCGCTAGCTACGATCCGTCGCTGTGGAATAACTCGAGCTCATACACCAGCGGCTTCTTGCCCGGAACGTGCTCGCGCGTTTACGACGACTTGAGTGCGGAATTCGTGGCGTCGCTCAACCGGTACACGAACGATGCGAAGCTGCTCAACGATTACTCGAACGAGTCGACCTATGCGAACTGGACGAACGATACGAGCCTCCTCATCACGCACATGTCGAACTCGACGCATTGCAATAACGCCGGCCAGTCGATCGCGATCGTCGACGGAACCGATTGCAAATTCCAGTATACGATCCTAGCGCAGGCACAACGGACGGGGCTGCTCGCGGTGCAGCAAGACGCGCAGAACATTCTCGTGCCGGGCCTCGGCCGCACATCGACGATCGGGCCGGACCTCGAAAATAAGGGCCTGTTCGCGCCTGCGAAGATCGACATCGCCGCCTGTCAATTGATACCGCCCGTCATCCCGAACTTCGGAGCTCTGCACTTCGTGCAGCAATACGCGATCGGCCGAGCGGCAGCAACAACGGTGCAGTTCGAGGAAGATTGGCTGCAGCCGGGAGCGATCTACGATCCGGCGGGCCGTCCGGTCGACACGCTGTTTCAGCCCGACGAACCGTACTCGGAATTCGTGCCGGGCACCGATAGCACCGAGAGTTACAACTGGTACGGCGTCAATTTTGGCGGCAATGCCGCCGTAGCGTACGTGAACTACGGTGCGTTCGATGAACCCACGTATGTGAACGAGTACAGCGTCCGCGTGGGCTGGTGGAATTCGATCGCCATCAAGCCGTTTGCAGCGACTCCAAGTGTGGCAAGCATATGTCCAGCTTCATAAAACGCCTCTTCTTCTTCGGCAACGATCGCGGGCAAGCGCTGTTCGAGACCGCGATTTCGCTGCCGTTGTTTCTGCTGGCCATGTATGGCTTGTTTTGGTCTATTCGAATTGCCACGCTTTCGGAACGCCTGCAATTCGGTGCGCGGTACGGCGGACTCTCGTCGTCGCTTAGTAACCCGTATTTGAGCTACTCGTTATATTCGCTCTACGCGACGCTCGATGCCGCTGCGCCGAATACCTCCGTAGCGTGCGGAGCCCCCGCGCAAAACGCGGCCTTCCTCGGGCGCACTGCGTTTTACACCGCATCGGCACCCATTCCGACCCCGACGTGTTCGCCCGGTTACATCCAGTTCATGGGCCCGGAAGCCTACACGCAGCCGGTCCAGTTGCAATCGCAGTGGGTTTCCCTCGAAGCCAAAGTGCCTACAACCAACTTGAACGTATTCGGCTCCTCGTACACGCCGCTTTCGGTCGCGTCGCAAAACTTCTTCCGCTCGCCCGACGTCGGCAAGATCGCCGCGTGTTCCACCCTCGGCGGCCCGTTCAAGAAGTCTCTCGAGCCCGAGACCGATACGGCGCCCGCAACGTCGCCGGCTACGGCGTTCCCCACGACCTTCGCGACGGATCCCCCGGCAACCCAAACCTGCGTCACCTTCGGACCCGCGCCGACGTTCCCATCGGGCAGCAACACGATCCCGACGCCATACGTTGCGCCGACCGACTCACCAGTTCCGACACCGACGCCGACCGCATCGCCCGCGCCGACCCCCTCGCCGAGGCCGCCGACGCCGAGTCCAGTTCCGACGGCCAGCCCCATACCGACGGCGTCGCCGGTACCAACGCCAACTCCAAAGGCCACGGCCGTTCCAACGGCAAGCCCGGTGCCAACGGCCAGTCCGGTGCCCACGGCCTCTCCGACGCGGACTCCGGTCCCGACGGCCACGCCCGTTCCAACCGCCTCACCGGTACCCACGCCAACCCCGACGGTAAGGCCGACAAACACTCCGTCCCCGTCGCCCTCGCCGACCCCGAACGTCAACGGGACGCCGGGCGGAGGAAACTCCATCTCCTAACGATCGGCTTCGGCTCGATTGCGAGACCCAGCAAGAAGCTCGCTGCTCCGGCAGCGGGCTTCTTACTTGGCTGCTCCGTATTGATGCAATAAGTGGAAGACGCGCGCCTCGACCGTCTCGAGAAATGGCTTACGATCCCGACGCTGCTCACGGTAGTAGCGCTCCTCGGGTTGCTTCTCGTGCCGCTCATCTCTGAGCTCGATGCAGCCTCGGTGGCAAAGATCAATCGCTATTCGTTGATTTTGGGGTGCATCTTCGGAGTGGAATATCTGGCGCGCTTTTTCGTCGCGAAGCACAAGCGGCTTTTCGTTCGCTCCAACCTCATCGATACGGCGGTCGCCCTCAGCGTCGTCGCGCTGCCCATCCTCCCCGACACGAGATTCTTGCTGGCTTTGCGCGTCGTCAGCGCCGTAAGCATGGTGCTCGAGGTCGGTAAGGATTTTCAGCATCTCTTCCGCATTCGAAATATTCCCTACGCACTGATCGGTGCGACGCTGGTCATGCTCGTCTGCGGCATCCTCGAGTTTCACTACGAAAATCCGGCGAAGGGCGCCAACATCACTTCTCCGCAGGACGGCGTCTGGTGGGCGATCGTAACGATGTCGACGGTCGGTTACGGAGACAAATACCCGATCACGAACGAAGGCCGCACGATCGCGGTCGTCCTCATGATGCTCGGCCCGGTGTTTCTCGGGATCCTCTACGCGGGGCTCACCGCGCTTTTCATGAAGCCGACCGAGGAAGAGCTGGCGGCACAAGTCGAGAACGAGGACCGCCGGCTCGCGCGGGTCGTGGAAGATACGGTGAACGAACGGTTTCGCCAACTGAGCGAAAAGCTCGATCGTGCGCTGCAGAGCATCGAATCCAAGGCCAACGAATGACTCGCCCGGCGGCAAGTAGGGCCGTAACCGCTCTCGCCCGCGTCCGGAAGATTTGTCTCGCTCTTCCTGAGACGAGCGAGCGCCTAAGCCACGGTGCGCCGACGTTTTTTGTCGGGAGCAAGCCGACGTTCCTGATGTTCGCCGAGAACCATCACGGCGATGGACGCTTGGCGATCTGGTGCGCCGCCCCCGACGGCGCGCAGGAAGCGCTCGTTGCCGCGGATCCGGAACGGTTCTTTCGGCCGCCGTATGTCGGCTACCGCGGCTGGATCGGCGTTCGCCTCGAACGCCCGGATTGGAAGCTCGTCGAGGGCATCATCGAGGACGCGTATCGACGCGTTGCGCCGCCGAAGTTTATCGCGCTGCTCGACGCGCGTTAGGGTTCAGCGCGGGCTGCCGCGGGTGTCCTGCGGTGTGGCCTGTCTCGAAATCGCGCGCAGCTTATCGGGATTTCGCGTCACATAGATGCCGGCGATGCGATCGCCCGCGATATCCAGGGCGACCGTCTGGAAGATTCCGTTGACGTCGGCGAGGATGAAGCCGGGGGAGCCGTTGATCGCTGCCGCTTCGAAGGTCGTTCCCGCAGGCGCTTTGCGGGAGATTCCAATGAGCATCCGGCCGACGCGATCCGGGCCCGTGACCGGCACCATCGCGGAAGGCACCTTTCCGCCCGAGTCGCTGACGAAGACGACGTCGTCGGCGAGCAGTTGCTGCAGCGCGGCGAGATCTTCATTGCGGATTGCCGCGGCGAACGCTCCGCGCAGCCGCGATGCTTCTTGCCGGCCGAGCGTTCGCCGCGCTCGGGGTTCGCGCACGTGCTCTCGCGCTCGCGCTGCGAGCTGCCGGACGGCGTCCTCACTGCGCTCGAGCGTCGCGGCGATCTCGGCGAACGGAACGCCCATCACGTCGTGCAAGAGAAACGCTGCGCGTTCGAGCGCCGAGAGGCGTTCGAGCGCGAGCAATAATGCGAAGGACACGTCGTCGGCCAGCGTGACTTCCGCTTCGGGATCTTCGCCGCGCGCCGTGACGAGCGGTTCCGGGAGCCAGGGCCCGACGTAGACTTCTCGACGCGCGCGGGCGGAACGCATGCGATCGATGCACAGACGTGTGACCGTCGTCCGCAAGTATGCGCGGTCGTCTTCGATATGCGTCGTCGCAAGCGCGGCGTTCCAGCGCAGGAACGCATCCTGTACGACGTCCTCCGCCTCCGCGTGTTCGCCGAGCATGCGGTACGCATGCCGTACCAGGAGGGGCCGATGCGCTTCGAACGTTCCTGAGTCGGCCTTCACACCGCGAGCTTTTCTCGCGAGACGACGTTCCCATTCACGCGGAGCCGCTCGCACGCGTGGCCGTACCCCATCGCGTACTTGAACGCCGGAAACGCGCCGGCCGCCACGATGGCATACGCGAGCGAGACGAGCCCGCGGGTGCCCCAGCGCCGTACGATCTCGCCGCGCGTGTCGCCCGCATCTTGACGCGCGGTCGTTGCGATGGCCAGATCGTAGCCGAGGCGTTCGTCAGGTGCCAGCGCCCCACGGTCTCCCATCGCGAGCGCGCGAAGCGTCGCGGGTTCGATGCCTTCGGCTTCCGCCATTGCCACCGTCAATTGCGCGCAGGCTCCGCAATCGGCCGCCAGCGACGCCGTGACCTTCGCAGCGTAGTACACCGCCGCGGGCACGTTGCGCCGATATTGCGAGATCTTCCCGAGAGCGTTCAAGGGCAATATCGCCCCGACTCCGGCTCCCTTCAAAATGTCGCGCATGTACGATGCGTCGTAGTTCCAACGGCGCTCGAACGCGCCGATTGCTCGCTTTGCAAAATACGATAGCATTTTCTACCTCCGAGACAGGACGGAGCGCGACCCCGAAACGTGACGCTGGGCAAGGTGACAAATTCGTTCGGCCGGCCCGGGTTGACGTATTAACCTAAAGGGGCTAATCTTTGGCTCAACAAGTCTTTTGGAATTCAGGGCCATGTTGATATCGAGAGTTTATGCGATGGTGTTTTTCGTCGTTGCGGGTGCAATCGTCTCGGCCTGTTCGGGCGACGGTCAATCCGGAGGCAGAGCTTGCCCGGACTTTGCGATTACCATCGGCGATGTCGCCGAACTCGCCTATCCCGAGCCGCAGTCCACCGGCGTTTCGGACTCGTTCGGGACGCTCGTCTATATGGACGACACGGCGACACCGATACGAATTCAAAAAGGCGGAACGCTCATTGCAACAGCGCCGACCGCGTTGCCTGCGCCGCTGCCGAGTCCGATCGAGCCTCTCGGTAAGGGCTTGCGGTATTATGCCGTTTCGGTCCCGGCGCTGAGCCCGGGCCTTCTCTACGCCGTGCAAGGCGCTTCGAAATTCGGGACAGGCTGCGATCAGGTGATCGACGATTACGACTCAGCCGGCGATTTTTCGACAGCTCCGTAGTCGTCTTCGTTGCATCGGGTCACGCCGGCGGAGCGCACAGAGCGGCCGTGGAATGGCGAACTATGCGGCGCGCTGACTTTCGTATTCGCCCGGCTACAGAGGCGGATTCAGGGTTCGTCCTCGGGCTGGCTCGCCGCTTCGCCGAGACGCGGCCGCATTGGCGTAGCGACGCTGAGGTGACGGGCGGAACGGCGCGGGCGCTCGAGAAGGCGCTGAGCGAAAGCAACGCTAACGAAGCGCTCCTGATCGCTGAAGCTTCCGGCGATACGCGCGAAGGTCTCGTGTATGTCGTTGCCGCCACCGATTTTTTCACGAACGAACGGGTCGCGCACATCTCTGAAATCGCCGTCACGCGTGACGGTACCGGGGCAGGTACTGCATTGATGCGGGCGGCAGAAGCGTGGGCGCTCGCGCGCGACGCTCGGTACGTGTCGCTTCACGTCAACGCGCCGAACGAGCGCGCCCGCGCATTCTACGAAAACTTAGGTTACGACCTCGAATGGTACCGGCTGAACAAACGTCTCCGCTGAGCGGCGCCCTACTCGAACGTTTTCACGAGATGGGCTAAGAAGAACGACTCGCCGGTTTCTCCGAGCGGACCGAGAACGCGCTGCACGGCCTCGGAAGTCCGCGCGCTTTCGAGTGCTTCCCGTGTTTCGAACCAATACAGGATGATGGACCTCGTGTCGTCGTCCTTACCGAAAACGATGACCCCGAGGAAGCCCGCTTGCCCGGAAATGGCCGTCGTCAGCGCATCCGCGCGAGCGGGTTCGTGCGCCACGCGTTCGATGGCGTACTTCGTGTGGGAGTCCGGGTCGATCGATACCCCACCCGCGCCTTCCAGGACCCGGTACAACTCCAAAACGCTCGACTCGTCCTTTACGCGATGCTCCGCGTACCGGTGATGATCGTTCCAGGCGGTTTCGAGGTGACGAAAACCTTCGTGACCGCCGAGCTCGATAATCGCAACGACGCGACGGCCGTTATCGGAGGAGAAGACGGCCGACGATCGCGCCTTCGCCGACGTCGTCCGAGCTTGCTCGATAAGGGTCTCATACGATGAGATTGCCGCTTGGGACCGATCGGTCTTCGCGTGCGCCACGTCGATTGCACACCATGTGCCCGAGGCAAAGAATAGCGGCTCACCTCCGGGGCGATGGTCGACCGGCGTGTGCTTTTCACGATCTTCATGTGGACGAGACATAAGAAGTACGTTTCCTTCCCTGATGAGCGTTCGTTATTCTCGATTATTCCCAGCTTAAGCATACAATCGGCGGGCGCGATCGCAAGTGGGTTGGGCAGTTTGGCTTTCGGTCCCGGACGGCCGCGTATCGCGAGGTTGCGTTAGCAGGAACCGAGGGGCGCGCTCGGCGCATGATTCGCAATGGCTATGTATTCGAGCGCGGCGGCCAGGGTCTTGGATTCTGCGACAAAAGCCGGCGCCCAGTATGCGGACGTCCAGTTCTGGACGATGCGCTCCGAAAGTCTGTTCGTTCGCAACGGAGACGTGCTCGACGCCTCCGATAATCGATCGATCGGCTACGCCGTGCGTGCGCTCGTCGACGGGAGCTGGGGATTTTACGGAAGCGATCGGATGACGGATGACGATTTCGATCGCGCCGCGATTGCCGCGACCGTCATCGCTCGCTCCGGGTCGAAGGTTGCCGACCGGATCGCGGCGGTCATGCCGACGAAGAAGACGATCGCCACGTGGGAAACGCCCTTTACCAAGGATCCCGATTCGGTCTCGCTCGGAGATCGTGCGGCGCATCTTCTCGACGTCGAGAAATCCATGCACGTCGCGAAGAACGTGATCGCCGCGTTTTCGTTTCTCAATCTGTGGACCACGGGCAAAGAGTTCTACTCCACGACCGGAAGCGCGATCGTGCAGACGATCCGTCAAGCCGGCGCCGGTTGCGGCGCCACGGCGATCGGCAAGGACCACGATGCGCAAACGCGTGGTGGCCCCGGAGACTTCGGCCTCTTTCAGGGCGGCGGTTACGAAGTGGTCGATGCGGCCGATCTTGCCACGATCGCTCCGGAATACGGCCGTGAAGCCGTGATCCTAGCCGACGCGCCGGCGCTCTCGACCCGCGTCGCCGATCTGCTGCTCGACGGCACCGTGCTCAATCTCCAAATGCACGAATCGATCGGGCATCCGCTCGAACTCGATCGTTCCCTGGGCTGGGAGGCGAACTTCTCGGGCGTGTCGTGGGCGACGCCGGATCAGGTCGGCAAGCTACGGTACGGCAGCGATCTGCTCAACATCTATTGCGACAACGCGATGCCCTCGGGTATGGCGACCGTCGGTTATGATGACGAGGGCGTCGAGCCTGCGCGCGTGCCGCTTATCGAGAACGGCATCCTGCGCGCGTTCCTTTCGTCGCGCGATACGGCGGCGCAAGTCAGCTTGCCGGAGACGGCATCGACGCGCGCACAGGACTGGGCGAGCGTTCCGATGGTGCGCATGTCGAACATCGGGCTCGTTCCGCACGAAGGGACGCTCGAATCGATCGTGGCGGATACGAAGGACGGCGTGCTCGTCTCAGGGATGCGGTCGTGGTCGATCGACGATCATCGGCTCAATTTCCAATTCGGTCCGCAGATCGGCTACGAGATCAAAAACGGTAAGCGCGGGAAGATCTTCAAGCAACCCACCTATACCGGCGTCACGCCGCAATTCTGGGGGTCGCTCGATCGTGTCGGGGGCGAAAGCGAATTTAAGGTGTGGGGCACGCCGAATTGCGGCAAGGGCGAGCCGGAACAGAGCGGGCGAACCACGCACGCCTGCAGCGTCGCTCGCTTCCGCAATGTGAAGCTCGGAGTCAAAGCCGATGCATGAGCAAGATCGAGCACTCTCGCTCGCGGAAACGGTCCTCGCGGCTGCGAAAGAGGCGGACCAAGCCCAAGTTTCGATCACGATCACGGACGCGTCATACGCTCGCTTTGCGCGCAACTACGTGACGCAGAATCTCGAATCGCAGCAGACGAGTATCTCGCTGACCTATTACATCGGGAAGAAGGCGGGCACGGTGAAGAGCGCCGACGCGAGCCCGGAGGGCATCGCGCGTCTCGTTGCGGATGCGAAGAAGATCGCCGAACGCGTGCCGCCCGATAACAGCTTCGTCTCGCTTCCAAAACCCGAGCAGTTGCCGGCCGGCGTTCCGAGTTTCTTCGCGACGACCGCCGATGCGTCGCCCGCGGACCGTGTCGAGAAACTGCTGCCGGTCTTCGCGCGGATGAAACGCTCGAACCTCGTCTGCTCGGGATTTACGACGACGCAGACGCAGACGCTCGCGATCGCAAATTCGCTCGGCGTCCGGGTCGCCTACACGGGAACGAACGGCGGCATCCAAGTCAAGGCCATCGCCGGGTCGACGAGCGGTTACGCGCAGTCCTACGCGCTCGACTACGCGACGATCGACACGGTACCGGTCGCCGAGATCGCCGCCTCGAAAGCAACCGTCTCCCCGGAGCCCGCGAACCTAGAGCCGGGCCGCTACGCGGTCATTCTCGAGCCCAGCGCCTTTCAGTCCGCCGTCAAGGCGTTGCTCGAAGGGGTCGACGCGCAAAACGTGCTCGACGACAAAGATTCCTGGATGATCGACCGGATCGGCAAGCCCGTCATGTCGCCGAATTTCACGCTTCGCTCCGATTGGAGCGACCCGCGGCTCGCGAATCCTCCGTTCGATCCGAACGACGGATCGGCCGTGAAGCGCTTTACGTTCATCGATAAGGGTGTGCCGGTCGCCTATTCCGCGAGCACGTATCTCGCCAACAAGTTCAAGGTCCCCGCGACGGGCGTCGCCGACAGCATGGTGATCGATCCGGGAACGAAATCGAGGGAAGAACTCATCGCTTCGGTCGACCACGGCGTGCTCGTCTCGCGCACGTGGTACGAGCGCGTCGTCGATCCTCGCCAGGCCGCCATCACCGGACTCACGCGCGACGGCGTGTATCTGATCGAAAACGGCAAGCTTACGAAGACCCTGAAAAATTTCCGGTACTTCGTCTCGATGGTCGAGGTCATGAAGGACGTCGAGTTCTCCAATCGCTCCACGCTCGCCGAACCCGAATCCGATCTCGGCTATCAGTGCGTGCTGCCCGACGCCAAGATCGCGAACTTCAACCTCGCCGCACAGACGTCGTTCGCCTAGGAGCCGCCATGAAGCGACATACGTTCCTCATCTCGAGCGTGGGATCGCTCGTCGTCGCAAGCGGCGCTCGCGTACCGGTGCTCGCTGCATTCGCAAAGTCCGATCCACACGCGATCCGCGTTGCCGTGCGCCGGCACGCCGTCGCCGGCGCGACGCCCGGCGGCTGCGCGAATCGGTCGCGGCGCAGCGATGCCTACACGCTGGCCTTCGCCTTGACGGGCCGGCGCTAGCGCGCCTACGCGGTCTGCGCGCCGAAGTGTTTGCGGGTGTCTGCGAACATGCTGCGCACGAGGCCGCCGAGCAACGGCGCCCCCGGCGCAGCTAGCGGCGTCGAGCGCCCGGCCATCGTCCAGATGAAACGGCACGCGCCCGGCCCCGTTTCTTCGACGAGATAGTCTTCGCCGAAATATTTGAACAGCGGCAGGTTCGCTTCGACGACATAGAAAGACTTGCGCCGTCCTTCTTCCCAGCGGAAAAAGTTCTCGTAAATGACGAGCGCGCCGGCGACGCGCATCGTTCGCGTCGTCCCGACGCCGAACGGCCTTGGCGAGGTCCATTGTGCGCCGGCGAGCACACGGCACCAGCCGAGAGCGCCGTCGGCGACAAGCTCGCGCCAAACCTCGGGCGCCGGGCGCGCGATGTCCATCGTGTCGCGAAAGACCGTGGGCGCCGTTTCGAACGTCGACGCATCACAGGGTTCTAGTGTGAACATAATCGTTACAAAAAGGTCTTGAGACAGTCGTCGGTCGTGGTATGCGGCGTGCCGTAGGGCTGATCCGCGAGGCACGCCAAAATGTTACCTAGGTTCAGCTTTCGGGTCGCCGGCTTCGCGTAGATCGCATCGATCAAGGGTACGTAGTCGCCCGGCTTCTTTGAAAACGCGGGAACGGTCTTGCTGAGATTATCTTTGATCGTAGTGACGTCTTTATTTCCGGTCAACATCGACGTCAGTGAAATGATGAGCACGGGTTCGAAATAGCCGGTGATGATGCCGTCCATCTCGCCTGCCACAATCGACGCCTTCTGATCGGGCGGCTGCGCCGTCCACGTGGCATAGCTCATCGTTCCGACCGGAGAATCCGATGTCGCGGCATCCACGCACGCCGGCGCGACGAACGCAGCGATGCCGATGAAAGCAATAACCGCGTGACGCATATTCATGCTTGCTTGCTTAGCCGAGCACGATCGCAGCACCCCCCTTTGCATTCCGCAAGCCGGGGCGAAATGAGACCGCCGCGTCACCTCGGGATCCGGCGTCGATCGACTGCTGCAAGCGCAAGCGCAAGCGCGGCGTCTTGCCGGCCGGAATCTGCATGCTTATCACGCTCCGTAAAAGCTGCGTGAAATGGGCGGGATGCGATGGCCTTGCACGTTGTTTTGCCGTCGGCGAAGCTGGGCAAATGGTGCTCAGTCCGGCTGGTTTTTTTACACATCCGGCTTACATTGTAATGAGGAGCAAAACGAATGCTTGATGACGACGTGTCCGACAGCGGATCAGAAGGCCCGGCGGACGGCGGCGCTGCGGGTACACCGGGAGTTCACGATGGGGGAGCTGATGGCGGGGCAGAAGGACCAGCCGACGGCGGCGCTTCAGGGAAACCGGGCGTGCACGACGGCGGAGCCGACGGCGGAGCTGATGGCGGCGCTGATGGAGGAGCCGATGGCGGCGCATCGGGGTCCGGTGATGGCGGTGCGGACGGCGGGGCATAGCGATCCGCTCTTCCGCGTCACGGGCTTATCTCTCGGCGAATTCGCTGCGTCGTACTGGGATACCGAGCCGTTGCTGCGAAGGGCGGCGCAACTACCGGCCGGAGGCTTCTCCGATCTGCTATCGCTAGCCGGAGTCGACGAATTGCTGTCGCAGCGCGGTTTGCGAACGCCGTTCGTACGCATGAGTCGGGATGGCGACGTGTTGTCGCCGGCCCGATTCACGCGGGGTGGTGGTGCGGGTGCAGAGATCTCCGATCAGGTAGCCGACGACAAGGTGCTTGCGGAGTTCGCAGCCGGCGCGACGCTCGTCTTGCAAGGCTTGCACCGGATGTGGCCGCCGATTGGGGAATTCGCCGGCACACTGTCATCGCAACTGGGACATCCGGTTCAGGTCAACGCGTACGTGACGCCGCCGCAGAATACAGGCTTCTCTTCGCACTACGACGTTCACGACGTCTTCGTGCTGCAGTTCGCCGGGCGTAAACGCTGGCATATCCACGAACCGGTTATGAGTTCACCGCTTCGCAGCCAACCATGGTCTGAACGCAAATCGGCCGTTGCTGCGCGTTCCGCCGAGCCGCCCGTCATCGACACCGTGCTCGAAACGGGCGATACCCTTTACTTGCCGCGCGGCTATCTGCATTCGGCGACGTCTCTCGGTGAGATCTCCGGCCACCTCACGGTCGGCGTGCATCCGGTTACGCGCCAAACGCTGGCACACGAAGTATTCATCGCCTTAGCCGACGATGTCGAATTGCGCCGCTCGTTGCCCGTTGGCGTCGACCTGTCGGATGAGGCCGTGCTTGACGGAGAGCTTGAGGCGACGCTCGCCGCCCTGCGCGATGCGATCGACCGCATCGATCGCGCCGCCGTGGCGCGCGGTGTCGGCCGTCACCTCGCCGCGACGACGCGCCCGGCTCCGCTTCGCCCGCTCGAACAATGGTCTGCGGCCGCGATGCTAACTCGCGAACACCGAGTGCGCTTGCGGCCGGATTTGCGCCTTACGCTGAGAACCGACGGCGAGCATGTCGTGATCGAATTGTCCGATAGAGAAATTCGCTTGCAGTGCGCGGCCGAGCATGCCGTGCGCGTCGCCGTTTCGGGAATCGCCGTGACTGCCGATAGCCTTCCGGGTGTAGACGTTCGGGAAGGCCTGGCGCTGCTTTCTCAATTGCTCCGTAACGGCATCGTCGTGCCTGCATGATGTTCGTTCGAGGCGGCGTCTCCTGAGTACACCGGCGTTTCGCTGCGCCGTGCAGGCTGAAGTACGCGGCGACTCGATGCTCGGCACGGCACCCCCGCAAGCCCGCGTTCTCCTCGTGCACCAACCAGGGCCGTGGGGTCCCCGCGGATTGCTCGAAAGCCGCTGCGATCCTGAAGTTGCCCGCCGGATCGATGCCGCTGCTGCAGATGCGGGGATGCGGCTCCAGGCGATTCGACGCCCTGGAAAACACGAAACCGGCAAACCTTCCGCTGGCTATGAGGTTGGAATAGCAGACACGCAAGCCGGTAAAGCCTCGATCATGTGGTGGCGCACGGCCGATTTAGCGCAGATCGCCGCCGAACTCGAATCGGGTTGGCCGCGCCGCCCTCCGTCCGAGATCGATACGGCCCCATTATACCTCGTTTGCGTTCACGGCCGGCACGACGCTTGTTGCGCGTTGCGCGGACGTCCGGTTGCTCAGGCGCTGGAGCGCGTGCGTCCCGGGCGCGTTTGGGAAACTACGCACTTAGGCGGCGATCGCTTCGCAGCGAATCTGCTGGTTCTGCCGATGGGTCAATTGTATGGACGCGTGCCGCCGGCCGTCGCATCCGAGATCGCAGATCGGAGCGACGCCGGCGAAGTGGTGCCCGAATTCATGCGCGGACACATCGGGGAACCGCCGATCGCGCAAGCCGCTCTGATCTTCGCGCACGAACGGCTCGGCATCGTAGCCGGTGACGCGTTGACTGTGACCTCCGTGCAGCGGCTCGATGCCGGCCTCGCACGGGCGAACGTCGTTACGCCCCGCGGCAGGGTCGTCGTGACCCTCGCGGTCGAAACAAGTGTCGCTACGCAGCTAACGTGTCGCGGACCGCAAGGTGCGCGGGCGCGCGAATACCGCGGCATAGCGATGAGCGAAGTCGAACCGGACGCGTGAAGGAGCGATCGTGGATATCACTCAGTTGATCCAAGACGACCATCAAGAACAACGTCGCCTCTTTGCCATTCTCGAGCAAATTAGTGCCGATGATTCGAAGGGGCTCGCTTTCGTATGGGCGCGCTTAGCGAGCTTCCTCGAGGTGCACGCGAAGGCGGAAGAAGAGTTCTTCTACCCCGAGTTGCTGAAGTTGGGCGCAGGCGCAGGGGGCAAGCCAACGCCCGAGGCGGAGACCAAAGACGCGATCAAAGACCACAACGAAATTCGCGACGCGATAGCGCAGGTCGGTAAACACGAAGTCGGCACCGATGTTTGGTTCGATGCCGTCGCGAAAGCCAACGAGGCAAACAGCGATCACATGGGCGAGGAAGAGCGCCAAGGGCTGACCGACTTCCGACTGCATGCGGATCTCGCTACGCGACACGCGCTTGCCGTCAAGTTTATCACGTTCGAAGCGCGTCACGTCGATGGAGTCGTCCCGAAGGACATTCGTCCCGCCGACTACATTCGCGAGCACTCCGCCGGCTCGTTACCCGCGCAAGTCAGCGAATGATGAGTCCGCCCCTTCGAGCCCTCAAGGCGCGGGAGCACGCGACTAAATATCCACGTTCATCATGTCGTCGAACGGCGTGAGCGAACTTGGGTGCCAGTTCCTGAGGTCGTCGTTGAATGCGGCTATATCGTTGCGTGCGTCCATCACCACGATCGGCGTATCCCTTGCAATGTGCTCCTGCTCGTAGCGGATCTCGGGGATACGTTTTGCAGGGTCATACGTGAGCCGAGCGGTCTCGATGTTTCTGGATACGTTTTTGTTGCAGTAGCGCGGATCGTTTTGCCCGTTCGGCGGGAAAGCATCGCAGCTATAAAGATTTTGAAGATCCATCCCGGGACCCGCACTCCAGGCAAAGACGATGACGTCGAATTTCCCGCCATAGATGATGCCGCCGTCGGAGGCGAGTGCGAAAAACAGAGACGAGAGATAGTGCTTGATTTCAAGGTCGACGCCGAGTTGCTTCCACCAGCTCCTGATAAGCTCGTTCTGCGTGTCAACGTCCGGACTTCCCGTTGACGTCGCGAAGTCGAGGCTCAAACGCATGCCGTTTTTTGTTCGAATGCCGTCGGCGCCACGAACCCATCCCGCGCGGTCGAGGAGCTTGTTCGCGCCGGCAATATCGAACTTTACGAAGGGCAGATTTTCGTGGTAGCGGCTGACCGGAGGCACGACGGATTCCGAAAGATCGAAAACTCCGTACCGGATCTTCGCAAGCAATAGCGGCCGGTCGATCGCCATCTCGAGGGCTCGGCGCACCATAGGGTCCGCTACGACAGGGTGCGAGAGATTAAAATCGAGATGATCGAACGTAAATGACGGCGCTAGATGCACCTGGACGTTTGGGATCGACCTCACGTCGTTGATGAAGTGAGCCGCCACCGGAATCCACAAATCGACTTCGTGCGTGCGCAACTCCTCAAGCACGACGTTGCGATCCTGAATTTCTCGATAGACGATTTCGTGAAGTTTCGGGACGCCGCGGAAATATCGCGGGTTTGCGACGATCTCCACTGAATCTCCGCGTTTCCAAGCCTTATATCTGAACGGACCGATGCCCACGGGCAAGGCATTGTACGGATCGGTATTCACGTTCTTGCCCTGGAGCAAGTGCTTCGGAAGAATTGCCGGGTTTGCACCGACCGACGAAAAAAACGTCTCAGCATACGGCCCGTATGGAGCGCGAAGATGATAGACGACCGTGTACGTATCCGGTTCGTCGATCTTCACGATATGATCCCAGCCGTCGCGCCCGATAACGTTGGTCTTCGGATCTAAAATCAGCTTTGTCGTAAACACGACATCATCCGCATTGAAAGGAGCACCGTCGGACCAGACTACGCCATGACGAAGATGAAACGTCATCGTCTTTCCGTCCGGACTGATGCCGCCGTTCGCCTGGGTCGGTATTTCCGTAACGAGTTCGGGAACGACAGGCTCGCTTTTGATATTGCCGCGAAAAAAGTATGCCATCGTCAACTGTGAGAGATAGCCGAGTGTCGACTGGGCATTCGTCATGGGGTTGAGGCCGACAAGATCCTCGGATGCCGCGAAGCGCAGCGTATGCGGGATGGTGTAGGAATGGCGGGTGCCGGCGGCGTGAGTCGTCAGCTTCGTACACGCGGTCGCGAACAGACCGAGGATGAGTAGCGCAACGACGCGCCGGGTGAAGTACCATCTGCTCACCGGACAAGCACCTCCAAGACGCTCACCTTCGACTTGGAATCTCGAAATCTCTTCGCTCGTAACCCGGGCGCGCAACATTGCGAGCAATTGGGCGAAGCCGCGTTCCTCGATCGGATCAAAGACGAGACCGACTCGCGCGAGGTGGTGAGAGCTCGACCTGGCGCCGAAGATGCAAGTATGATCGACCACTCCAGAATGTTCGCGGCAGCCGTTGCGACGAGCGTGGCTCTTGGGCTTGCCGCGTGTAGCGGCGGTTCGCCTGCGTCGGCGCCGGCCGTAACGCCGAGTGCACCGGCGACGGCAACTGCAACCGCACCCGCACCGTCGACGACGCCGTCACCCGGCGTATCTCCCTCGAGTACGCCGAACGCTGCGGCAACGGCCGGATTTCCGGCCGGGTTTTGGGACGCGAGCAACGTACCGCCGGCAAAGAACGTGATGACTTTCAAGTTTCTCAATCGCACGAACGGCGTGTATCCCGATAGCGCCGTGTATTGGAGCGTCGACATCGGCGGCGTGACGCAGACGCATTCGATCGCGCAACAAGCGACGTTCGATATGCCCGCGAACGCCTCGGGCCGCATCTACGTCTATCTTGGAACGCCGGGAACCAACGAAAACGACTACTACGACTTTCTCGAGTACACGATCGGCACGTCGCAATTCAACGGCGACACGTCGCGCGTCGATGCGTTCGGAATCAAACTCGCATTCCTCTTGCACGACGCCGACGGCTCGAATCAAATGGTCGGCGAAAACGCCGCGACGTTCGCGGAGGGCCGCTCCGCGACGTTCGCGCGATTCATCACCGCAGTTCCGAGCGAGTTTCAATCGCTCGCGCAAGTGCAAGCTCCGTATCGGATCGTTAATCCGGGCGCGGGCGCGTTCGGTGCGGGCGGAACGCAAGCGAATTACTACACTGAGTACGTCAATCAAGTATGGTCGAGCAACAGCCTCACGATTCCCACGCCGGGCCCGAATCTGAGCGGTCTCGCCGCGTATCCCGATCTCTCCGCGGCCCTCAATCGCCACACCGCAGCCGGCGGCACCTTCGCATCGAACGGAACGCTCATCGATTCGACGATGTGGTCGAATCCCGCAACGTTTTACAGCGCCGCGCCGGCAAACTATTACGCGCAATTCTGGCACGCGAATGCGATCGACGGCAAAGCCTACGGATTCCCCTACGACGACGCCGGCGGCTACTCGAGCTTCGTCTCGCACGACGATCCGCAGTACGCGCTCGTCGCGATCGGATGGTAGCAACGGTTCGCACGTAGACTTGCGTCCCCGAGCGGCACAAGAAGGTGACCCCGAACTAATCGCCTGCGCCCGGAGCGCCGGAATTATCTGACAATTAACATTACGTCCTTTCGAGCGTACCGCGGTTGAGAATTCCCGCGTATACTGTATTGGCCGTGAGATGCTTTGGACTGCTCACGTATCTTTTTTGCCCGGCTCGCCGTTACGGCGTGTAGCGGGGGGCGCCGGTGTAGGCAGCCCCGGCTCGCTCCCGGCCGCGAAGGTTACGTGCTTAACGAGCGGGCCGACGTTTTATCGAGGTCAATCCGATACCTAGCCTGTCGGCGTTTTGTAGTTTGAGCCATAATCACAATGAGGCATCCCAATGACGATTCGTAAAGAAATCCGCCCTTTGCAAGCCCTGCTGCTGTCCGCCGTGGCGGTCGCGCTGGCAAACTGCGGCGGCGGCACCACCGTAGGCTCGAACACGCTGCCCACATCGCCGTCCGGCAACTCAGGCACTCCGGCACCGGGCACCGCGACCACTCCGGCGCCGGGTACCTCGAGCACTCCGGCACCGGGCACCTCGAGCGGTCCGGCGCCTGGTACGTCGAGTGCGCCTGGTGCGGGATCCACGAGCACGCCGAGTGCGAGCGGAAACGCCGCAGTTGGGATTCCTTTTCCCGCGGCCACCGATTCCGATCCGTTCTACGCGCAGCCGAGCCCATTCCCGAATCTGGCTCACGGCACGATATTATCGTCGCGCTCAATCACGTACGAGCCGGATGACGTGACGATGCCGAATACGGCCTATCAGGTGAAGTTCGTCTCGCAAGACATTTATGGCCGGAAAATCGCGGCCGTCATGACGGTCGTCGAGCCGCTTACGCCTGCAGCGGCACCGGAGCCGCTGTACGTGGAAGCGTTTCCGGAGGACTCGCTAACCGCGCAATGCGCCCCATCCCATTTTGCCACTGGAGGCACTGCAGATGGGGATACGCAAGATTCAAACGAAGTCGCGGAGACCCCAATCGCTACCGGCGCGCTCTCCGCCGGCTACACGCTCGTGATGCCCGATTTCGAGGGTCCATTCTCGGAGTATGCCGTCGCGCGGCAGTCCGGCTATATCACGCTCGACTCGATGATCGCCGCAGAGAATTTCGCGCCGCTCGGGCTCAACGCAAAGACGCCCATCGGTGAGAACGGCTATTCCGGCGGCGCGCACGCCGTTTCGTGGGCGGCGGCTGAGCAACCCACGTATGCGCCCGAACTCAACCTCGTGGGCACCTCGTCCGGTGGAACGCCCGCCGACATCCTCGGCATCTTGGAAAACATCGACGGCACGTCGAGTCTTTCGGTGGTTGCGAATGAGGCGTTCTTCGATATCATCTACATGTCGGCAGTCGGCATCAATCGCGGCTATCCGAACTTCTTAACGCCCATACTCAACGCAAAAGGCGTCGCAGCTGCCGTCGCGATGGAGAACGGCTGCGTAGGGAAAAACTCGGACGGATCCTCCGGGCCGTCCGGGCATTTCGCCGACTACGTAGCGGTGAGTCCCTTCTACACGAATCCTCATGTCCTGACGACGACGGAGGCTGCTAGCGAACCGCAGTTCGGGCTCGTTCCAACATCGAACATGTTTATCTATCACTCGGTGACGGACGAACTCATCCCGGTGGCGGGCGTCGACAACCTCGTGAAGACATGGTGCGGCGACGGAACGCCGATCGAATATTATCGGGCCGCAAACGGCGGCGACCACGTGACGATGGACGTCCAAACTCAGGCGATCGTCCTCGCGTACATGGCGGACCGATTCAATGGTTCAGCGCTGACGCTTCCTCCGCAAACAACGGACTGCAACTAATCGTCGTCGAGCCGGGGCCGGGTCGCTAAACCGACCCCGAGCAAATGGGGGGTAAACCCTACCATCGGCGAACGACGCGCAAGCGAGCGCCAGTCTCCTCATCGCCGTACCACACGCTCGCGTGCGGCATCGGCGCCTCGTCGACGGCATCGATCTGGTCTATCGGAGCGGTTCAAGAGGCCGCGATGGGTACATTGCTGACATGCGATTTAGGCTTTCGACCGCGGCCGTCGCCCTCGCCCTGGGCGCACTACCCGTCGCCGCACACGCTGCCTCGTGCGATGCGCCGGGCCGATGCGAGCTCGTCCACAGCGACGGTCGCTGGACCGCGGTCGATGACCGCAATCGAATGATAGATCTGCGCGAACCGCCGAGCGAGACGAGTGTCGTCGTCATGGACGGCACGCGCGACCGCAGCGACGCCGTCGTCGACGGGTCGCGCTCCGATGCCGTCAATCGCATCGTTGATTCGGTGATGTGGACGCGTTCGAGCGACGGTCGAGACGAGGTATGGACGCGCGCATCGCATGCGATGGCGCACACGAACGGCCGCCGCGCTACGCCGTAACGGCGGCCTTATGCCGGCTTTCAAAAAGAGGACAGCGGATGCGGCTCGCCGTTGTAGAAATACTAAGGCCCCTTTATTCACCTCAAATCGCATCTAGCTGGCGTCAGAGAGCGGGCGCAAGAAGGTTGTCGTGGGCGCTGGGCTGGACGAAGCGGTCGCGCATCGGATCTATAAGAACGCGACCGGCGCGTTAACTGGTAAGCGTGGGTTCGATGCAGCTTGGTTTGGTGAACGGGTCGAGCCGGATGGTTTGCGCGTCGGATTTCGCAGTGGAGCGACTACGGACTTCAGCGACAAGACGTTGGTGCGCCCCGGTCGTGGCCTGGGTGGGCTCGTGTTCGCTTCGAAAGAGATTCAGGCGGTCGATAACTACGTCACGTCGCCGCACATTACGCACGATTACGACGAACGCGTCCGATCGGAATCACTGACGCGCGTCATCGGTGCGCCGGTGTGCGCGAATGGCGACCTCTTCGGCGTACTTATGGTCGGCGCGCGCGAGGGTGCAACGTTCGGAAACCGCGCGACTGCGCTCGTCGAGAACGCGGCGCAACAGATGTCCGACGCCCTAATGGCGGCGATCCTGCGCGAGCGCTTAGCCGCCCTCGAATCGGCTGCAAGAGACATCGCATTCGAATTACGCGCGTTGGAAGCGCGCGCCGGGGCCTCAGTCAACGGCATCCGCGCTCGCGAACGCGACGTGCTCGCCCGCGTCGCCCTAGGACACACCAACCGCGAGATCGCGCAAACGATGCACCTGAGCGAATGGACGGTCAAATCGTATTTGCGCAATCTCATGAGTCGGCTGGGGCTGCGGAATCGGACCGAAGCAATCGCCTACGCACGGAGTGCCGGCCTGATCTGACAATTGAATTGCCCGCTTGAAAGCAGCGCGGCCGCGATGTGCGGCAGCGAGAACCGGGCCTCGACCGATTGCAGGCAGCTCGTTAGCGCGGTAAGAGGGCGAGTGTTTTTTCATCGAGATGCCCGTCGCAGTAAAGCTCGAGCGCCTGACAAAAGACGTTCTTCGGATCGCTTGACGCAAGCGAGAACAGCGTCATGGAGGAGCGAAACTTCATGTCGTCCGGCTCACCGAGGATTTCGCGCAACGTTCGGCCGCGCGCCGCTAAGACGAGCGACGTACACGTTCGTAGACGGTCGCCGAGCAGCGGATGCTCGAGATACGCTCGCGCTTCGGCGAGCGAATCAATGCCGTACCTGTGTGCCATGGCTGACGAGCCGAGTCCGCGCAGTTGAGGGAAAATGAACCACATCCAATGCGTCTGCTTGCGGCCCATTCGAAGCTCCGCTTCAACGGCGGTATAAACGCATTCTTGAGCGACGATGAATCGCTGGAGATCGTCCGAGCCATCGGCTTCTCGCATTTGGAATGTTGTGCCCAAATCAACCTGTTCGATAACCAGTGACCCTCCGTAGTCGTGTCTTGAGAGATTTTCCCTCGCGGCCGTTCTCGGCTGTCGGTAATTCGGCAGTCGCGGGTCGGGCCGCGGCGTGTATGCGGCGGAGGCAATTCTCGAATATGCTCTAACCAAAATTTGCCTTTGTACGAGTGTGCCGGCGAGTATCTCGAGCACTGCAGTTGTCCTGGGCTATCGCGGAACGCGCCTGCGCTTACACTGCGGCCTCCAACAATAGCGAGAAACGTAGCGGCCGCGCATCCGACAATGAAATTGCCCCCTTTCGGACCTACCGCGGCCGGGACATCCGCCATACAATGTGAAGGCTTATGATGAGACGTTTCGCTCAGTCGCGTCCCGCGCTGGCTTTTGCCATGACCGTCGTGCTTGCCGGCTGCGCGGGCGGCACGGATGTTGGTTCGGCTCATCCGCCGGCCTTGGGATCCGGCACGTCGAGCACTCCGGCGCCGGGCACCTCGAGCACGCCGGCAACGAGCGCTTCGAGCACACCGGCGCCCGGCACGACGAGCACGCCATCACCGGGCACGACGGGCACCCCGAGTGCTAGCGGAAACGCGGCCTCGGGCATTCCATTTCCGGCAGCCACCGATGCCGATCCGTTTTACGCGCAGCCTAGCCCGTTTCCAGCCGTGCCGCACGGAACGATCCTGGCGTATCGCTCGGTCACGTTTGCACCAAACGGCGTAACGATGTCGAATACGGCGTATCAGGTGAAGTTCGCGTCGCGAGACATCTATGGCCGAAAAATCGCAGCGGTCGAAACCGTCGTCAAGCCTTTGGTCCCTGCAACTGGGGTCGAGCCGCTGGTCGTAGAGGCGCTCGCGGAGGATTCGCTCGCCGCGAAATGCGCGCCGTCTCATTTTGTCACCGGCTCCGCGACCAGCGACACTGAGCTGGCGGAGGAGTCGGGCGTTCCCGAGACCTCGCTGACTGCCGGCGACACGCTCCTCTTTCCCGACTTCGAGGGCCCGTTCTCGCTCTATGCCGTCGGTCCTCAAGAAGGCTACATCACGCTGGATGCGGAGATCGCGGCACTCAATTTTGCGCCGCTCGAGCTCAATGCGAAAACGCCCATCGGTCAGAACGGATATTCCGGCGGCGCACACGCTGTTTCGTGGGCGGCTGCGCTTGCGCCCTCGTACGCGCCGTCGCTCAACCTCGTCGGTACCGCGACTGGAGGTACCCCCGCCGACATTCTCGGCATATTGGAAAGTATCGATGGTACGTCCGCGCTCTCGGTCACCGCGAACAGTTTGTTTTTCGACATCATCTTCATGTCGGGCGTCGGCATCAATCGCGGCTTTCCCGGTCTCCTTACGCCGATTTTCAATGCAAAAGGCGTCGCGGCAGCCACCGCGATGGAGAACGGTTGTGGCGGGGACAACTCCGATGGATCGAGCGGACCGAGCGGTCACTTCGCCGACTACGTGACCTTATCGCAGAGTGCGCTTTACGCAGATCCGCAAGTGATCAAATATACCTCGGCCGATAGCGAACCGCAGCCGGGCTTGTTCCCTACGTCGAACGTCTTCCTCTACCAATCGGTTACCGACGAACTGATCCCGGTAGCGGGTGCCGATAAACTCGACGCCGGTTGGTGCGCCGACGGAACGACGGTCGAATACTTCCGGGATACGGCCGGCGGAGACCACGTCACGACGGAGGTCGATAACATCCCCATCGTTGAGACCTATTTTCAAGAGCGATTCGCCGGGCTGCCGCTAACGGTCCCGTCAACCTCGACCTGCAACTAGCCGTTGCAGAACGTCGCGTACGCGCGAGATCATTCTGGTGCGTTCAGCGCAGGCCGCGTAGCACCTTACCTTCGGTATTGAGCATGTACGACGCGCCGTCGAAGCGCTTTGCATCCGCGAACATCAAATAAAGATACTTGAAGTTCTCACTGAATGAATATGCTGGAAAGTGATCGCCGCGGGTCATTGGTGTCGTCCGAATGTCCGTCAGCGTCGTGTAGCCGGCGTCTACGCGACAGTTCGCGCGAAGAGCGCTGAAATATTGGTAGGCGGTGCGGCGATACTTTTCATCGCCCGTAAGAAACCATAAATCGAAAGCGGAGTTCGCGTATTCCGGCCGCATTGCGTGCGCCGCATCGACGATCGCGAGATTCGAATAGTCGATGACTTCGGGGATGAGGCCATACTTGTCGAGGACGTCCGTCCATGAGTCGTAAAACGCCGTGCCGACGTCGCGATTCCCGCCTTTGGCGATCAACTCTGCGTAAAACGCGGAGAGTTCCGTCAATTGAGTCGCACCCGACGGCATGCCCGTGCGATAATCGACCTGACGAAACCAGAGCCTGCCGTCGACGCGGACGACCTTATATTTCACGATCGCGTCCGTGAGCGGGCGGTACAGATCGCGCAACCGCTCGTTGCCGAGCATCTGCCAACCGTTCCAGAGATACTCGTAGAACGAATCGGCGGGTTCGTCCGGCGCGACGTCGTCGGGGTCCGTGAACGCGCCGCTCTCGATATCGAAGTTCGTTCCGAGCAAATCCAATTCCGAGCGTTTAGCAAACACCGTCTCGTACGCTTTCATCGAAGCGTCGAGGTATTTCGAATCTTCGAGCAGCCTCGAGAGATCGCCGAACTCGAGTACGTTGCTGCCGATCTCAGCAAGGTTATTTTTTGGATCGGAAACGGCTCCCGTACAAAGATTCGCAAAACGATACGGTGCACCCGTCGGCGATTTCGTGAAACACACGAGCAGCCGGTCCGCAAGATCGCGTGCGCCGTCGAGCAAGAACTGCTCTTTCGTCGCATAGTATCCGGAGATCAGCCCCGCGACCATTCGGATGACCGCTTCGAACATTTGCACGTCGTCATCTACGTCGAAATCGAGATGGGTGCGCAGCCACTCGACGCAGTCATGCAAGTCGTCGTCGAGCTCCATCACGTAGAGTGTGTCCATGGCCTCGATGATTGAAAGCCCGAACGAGTGCCCCGGGATAAAGAAGTTCGACCCCGCACCGCTGATGGGACGCACTTCGTCGAAGCCCCAGGCGAAGCGGCGGTATCCCTGCCACGCGTGGATAAACTCGTCGCGCACTTGGCTCGCCACGCTCGCCGCCGGCGGCATCGCGCCCACGAGCGGAAACGCTCCAACGGCGGCCGCAGCCGCGAGAAACGGACGGCGCCTCACGCCGCGATTCTCAAACTCATGGGCTCACCTTTCGATGGTAGCGACCGGGTCGCTTTTTTGCCCGGGGAGTGTCTGCATGGTGCAAGTGCAAGTAAAGTGCAAGTAAGGATGTCGCTCGCATGCGTCGATGAGGAAGCCTCGTCGACGACTTGCGCCGAACCCGTAACGAAATCGTTCGAACCGTCCTTCTCGATGATCACCGTGCCGTGACCCTCGATCACGCGTTGGCTAGGGACACCAAGTCGGACCGGCGTGAGCGAATTACGTCCTTTCTAGCGTACCGCGGCTGGACGTTTCCACTTTATACTGCATGGAGCTTGAGAAGCTTTTGACTGCCCGCGTGCTTTTTGTTACGACGCTTGCCGTTGAAATGCGTCGCGGGCACCAGTGTAGGTAGCTCAGGCCTGCTAGTCACCATGAGGCATCCGATGACGATTCGTAAAGAAATTCACGTTGCCGTGCTGCTATCTGCTGCGGTGCTAGCGCTCGCAAGCTGCGGCGGTGGCACGACCATTGGTTCCAGCACCCCGCCGCTATCGTCATCCGGCACGTCGGGCACTCCAGCAGCTTCGGCGACTGCATCGTCTGCGCCGGGCGGTTCGAACACGCCGGCTCCGCGCGGTTCGAACACGCCGGCTCCGGGCGCGTCGTCGACTTCGGGTTCGACTCCGACGGCGCCGGCGAGCTCGGCTTCGATTCCGTTTCCATCGGCGACCGATTCGGATCCATTCTACGCGCAACCCAAGCCGTTTCCGAACGTTCCCAACGGAACGATCTTGGCGTCGCGTTCTGTGACGTACGAGCCCGATAGTGTGGCGCAGCCCAACGCAGCGTGGGAATTGAAGTTCGCTTCGCGCGACGTGAACGGCAATCCGATCGCCGCCACCGCAGCGGTAGCAAAGCCGCTGGTCGCTCCGAGCGGCGCGGCAAATGTGTTAGTTGAGAATTTTGCCGAGGACGCGCTCAGCCCGGAGTGCGCTCCTTCGCACGACGTCACCGGCGGCAACACGGACACCGACGAAACGGGCGTACCGGATCTCGGAAGTTCCCTTAGCTGGACGCTAATCTACCCCGATTTTGAAGGCCCGTCTTCAGAGTACGCCGCGGGACGCCTGGAAGGGCAGATCGTGCTCGATAGCATCAAGGCCGCCGAGCAATTCGCTCCGCTGGGCTTGAACGCTCAAACGAAGGTCGGCATCAACGGCTATTCCGGTGGTGCGATCGCCGCCTCGTGGGCGTCGTCGCTCGAAGCATCTTACGCGCCGGGCCTGAACATCGTCGGCGTCACGTCGGGCGGAACGCCCGCCGACATCTCGGGCATCGTGAATAATATCGACACGGATATGGTCTCGAACTCGTTGTTCTTCGATCTCATTTTCACGGCGGCGGTCGGGATCAATCGCGCCTACCCGGAATTTTTGACGCCGAGCCTCAACGCGGCGGGTGTCACCGCGGCGACGATGTCGGCGAGCGGCTGTGGAGGGAAGTATACGGGCGCTAGTTCCGGGCCAACCGGCACGTTCGCGACCTACACGAACGGCAACATCCTTACCGCGCCGGGCTTTATCGCGGGGAACGCGCTCGACATGCTGGCTCAACCGAACGAGACGCCCGTCACGAACGAATTCGTATATCACTCGGTAACCGACGAACTCATCCCGATCGCAGGCGCCGACGCGATGGTGAAAGCGTGGTGCGCTGCGGGCGCGAAGATTGGCTACTATCGGGCCCTCTCCGGCGATCACGTTACGACGGAACTCGTCAACGAGCAATTCGTTATCGCGTTCCTGACCGCGAAATTCAACGGAATCGCACCAGTGTATCCGCCCACCACGACGACGTGCAATTAGTTTGATAGACCCGCGTCCGTGACGACGAACCCGTAATTTTCCCGGACCTGTTTCTCGCTGCGCGAGCGTCGGCGGAGGGAAAGCTTTGAAGAGTTTTCGGGCGGCTGCGTTTCAAGCAGGTCTGCGTCTCCGGCTGGTTGATATTTCGTGTACGCTCATAGGTGTGGTAGCTGGCTGCGCTGGAGGAACGTTTGTAGGCGCGTCACCCCGACCGGTTATCAGAACGGTTCGCAGATTGAAAGTTTATTTTAGGACGCGGTCTCCGCATCGTAAGCAAATCGATTCATGTGAGCCGATCGGTCGTCGTTCCGTGAAAAGAGCATCTTCCATGAGCCTCGCTTTCGAACGGAAGGCGATGCAGGGATAGGCACCCTAAACCTGAGCTATAGGCTGTATTTTGGGCTGTAAACGTCCCAGAAACAACTTGGAAATATCAGCGTAAACAAAAGAAAAACCCCGTGGTTACGGGGTTTCAAAGTGGTGGAGATGTGCGGATTCGAACCGCAGACCCCTTACATGCGAAGCAAGTGCTCTACCAGCTGAGCTACACCCCCACGGCGACCCGGAAACGTCGCGCCTCCGACCGACTGGCTTAGATACGTTTTTCGGCTTACGGACCCTGCTTCACGACCGCGGCGGGGAGCCCCCCGACGGCCCCGAGCACGGCGTTAGACGGGCGGTGCCAGATACGGGAACGTCGTGGCCGTGAAGCCCTGGTTCGTGCACGCGACGTTCTGCTTCGTGAGGTTGGGCGTACCGTTGAGGCCGTTCTTTTCGTTGCCGTCGTCGGGCGGCGGGGAGGCTGCGACGTTGATGGGCGAAGTCGTGATCGTGGTCGAGGTGGCGAGGTTTCCGAAGGCCAGGCCAAGGTCCGTATCCACCACGTCGTCGTTGAGGGCGCGACCGCCGAACGGTGTTCCGGGAAGACCCGTGCAATCGGAGGCGATTTGGCCGTTGGTTTCCCAGCCGAGATAATCCGCGCGCGTCGAACCGTTATTCAGATTTGCGATGAGCGCATCGGGCAGCAGGAGCGTGGCGACGAAGCTTCCGATCGCGGCGCTTCGGCCGGCGGTCCCCGTTACGAAGCTTGTGACGGCCGGTCCATAGGTGGTCGGATCGGAGGCCGGGGCCGCCACGTTGTATGCCTGGTGGGTGCCGTACGGCAGATAGAGTTCCTTGACGCCGGGTTTGCCGATGCGATCGATCTCTTGGAAAATGGTGTTGTCGCCGGTGGTGTCGGTTCCGTTCGGGTTGACGGTCGGGTCGTTGCTGCAAGCCGCAAAGACGAGGATCATCAGGGCGAAGCCGACGAGGAAAAAGTCCTTCTTCATATGTTGGCCCTAATTTCCCGTCGGCGAGCTGGTAGTGGCCCAGAACGCGACGCCGTCGCCTACCCCGCCGCCGAGATTGATCAAAATCGTTTTCGGGATTTGGATGACGATCGAAAGCACGTTTGAATCGCCGAAATAATTGGTACCCGCCGCGGCGAAGCCGCCGGGACACGTCGTTGAGAGGCATGAGGTTCCGCCCGCCGGCAATGCACTGGCCGGGAAGATGCCGGCGAACTCCGGTTCAGCGAAAAATTGCGGGTCGCGGCGGCCGCCCGCGAACACCTGGATCTGGCCGCTATCGATCGAGAAATCGCTGTTGATATTTCCGATGCCGGCCGCGGTTGCCGATGTCAGCTTCGTCGTCGGGCCGGTTTGCGCGGGACTTGCGGGACCGTAAACGGAGATCTGCTGCGTTCCGCCACTGCCGGGCGCCGGAGTCGGGCCGGCCGCGACCTGAATAACCACGTCTTCAACCGGCCTGCTCCCGGCCGCTTGCTCAGCGTATTTCGTGTCGAACTTCAGCGTGTAGAGGACGCCTTGGTCGAAATATGTCGTCAGCCCCTTGCCTGCAGGAAGACTGGGATAGACGTCCATGACGGCAACCACGTAATTGTTGTTCGCCGGGCTCGGAAACAGATACGTGTCCGTGATATCGGCCGTGGGGTGGCCGGCCGTGATCATGGTATCCTGGAAGTCAAAGCCGCGCGCAGGGACTTTGTTGGAGAGCACTGCCGCCGCGACGAGCGCGCACAGCGCCACCGTCCCGCTGATAAGACGAGGGAAATTCATAGCCTTTGGGGTTACGCCCGAGCTAGGCTTAAAGCCTCGCGAGCTGGGCTCGTGCGTCGTCCGCGTACACCTGGTGGAAGCTTGGATTGAGGGCTAGGGCCTTCGTAAAGCGCTTTTTTGCTTGCCCGATGTCGCCAAAGTGAAGGGCGATGACGCCGGCGTGGTACTGCAGCAGTGCGTTTTCAGTATCGAATCGCATCGCCTTGCGGCTTGCGATGCGCGCTTCGTCCCAACGGCCGTCGGCGGCAGCTGCCCACGCGAGGGTATCCTCCGTGAGGATGTCGTCGCGGACGCGCAACTCGCGCTTGGCGATCGCATAGGCGTCGTCGCGACGGTAGCCATGTTCGGAGTAATAGATGGCGAGCAGACGGTCCGAGATGTGCTGCGCGTTGCCGATCTTCTCGATCGCGACGATGAGATCGTCGGTGCGGCGGGCAGCGGCCGAATCGCCGAGCGCGCGTTGTGCGTCGGCTTCGTAGCCCAGGGTTTCCGGGTAGGGAACGACGTTGGCGGATGCGGTAGCCGCGTCGAGGCATTCCTGCCACCGTTTGAAAGCGCAAAGGTACTTTGCCTTGAGCCGATTCGCTTCATAGTAGCCGGGGAAAACCGTCAGCGCTTCGTTTTCGGCGGCCAGCGCGCCATCGTTGTCGCCGGCTTCGAACGCCAGCTCCCCGCCGCGGAAGAAGAACCACGCGCGGGCTTGCGCCGGCGCGTCGAATTGACTGTTCATAAGCGCGGCTGGGCGTTCGAGTTCTTCACGCGCCTGCGCTACATGGCCGGTAAGCTCGTCGTAACGAGCGCGGACCGTTCCGTACGAGAGATCGAAGGCAGAACCAGGCGGCAAGTGGTCGAGAATATGCTTCGCCCGGCCGTACGCGCCGATCTCCATATCGAGCGCGGCTTCTCGAATCTCCATCGCGCGATCGTCCGGCATCTGGCGCTCGAGGACGTGGGTGACGACGAGTGAGTCTTTGAAACGATGCAGTTCCAGAAAGACGGAGCCGAGCGCGATCTCGGCGCCGGTATTATTGCGCGGCTGCTCCTTGAGCGATTGGAACGCCATGTTTTCGGCTCGCAGCACGTCCCCGATATCCGCTCGCTCTTTGTAGCGTTGAAGATACTGGCCGGAAAGCTGTCGCGGGCTCAGCATGTCGTCCGACATGTGCTTATGTACCATACCTTCCCAGAACGCAATCTCGGTATCGCGGTGGAGGTAGTCGGCCATAACGGGAGCCATGCTGGGGAAGTCCGCTGCGTGTGCCGCGTTCTCGCTATGACGTTCGAAGGCGGGCCACAGAGCGATCGCAGCGAGCGCCGCGAGCGTGATGCATAAGGTTATAATCGTTTGTTTGGGTGCCATCGTAACAATTCAAGAGGATACGCCCCCCGGCGCCGGAGCGACGGGGGGCGAGTCCTTAGAGTGAAGGTGAGATCACCGTCTGATGGTGGAAGAGGCTCTCGCGCGTGCGTCGCTGCTCGACGCCGTTGCCGCGGCGGCGAGATACGGGAACGTGGTCGTGGTGAGCTTGGCCGAGTTCTGGCCGCCCGGCACTTCCTGGCCGCCGATGTTTTGGCTCATCAGGCAATTGTCTTCCTGATTGTCGTCGGCGATGAGTCCGAGTGCCGGCAAGAGACCGCCGAAGAGCGCGCCGAGTTCGAGATAGATCACGTCGTCGTTAGGTGCCCGGCCGCCGAAGCGCGCCGAGTTGAGTTCGTTACCCAGGAAGTAGTACGGATCGGCGTCGCCGCTTTGCGGCCCCGTTCCGTTGAGGTTGACGAGGTACTCGTCGGGATAAAGAACGCTCGCGAGCGTCGCGCCATAATCGACGCTGCCGCCGCTCGTCGGCGGACGTAACGCGTCTTCGGTGCCTTTGATGTCGCCTTGAATCGTCGGATCGTTGTAGGGCTCTACGGCGTTCGAGACCTGGTGAGCCTGGAACGGTTCGAATACTTCTTTGATTGCCGGACGAGATAGACGCTCGATCTGAACGTATTGAACGGCGCCGCTCGGGCTAGTGGGTTGCGACGGCGTGAGCACGACGGGTGAACTGCTGCAGCCGCCTAAGGCGAAGGCTGCGAGGACCGTAAGGGAAGTTACTTGCTTTAACATGTGCGACGGCTCCTAGCTGCCCGTGGACGAACTGGTCGTCGCCCAGACGTGAATGTTGCCGGTGTTATATGGTGCGCCGGAGATCATCGATTTCGGAACTTCGACGACGATCGAAAGCACGTTGAACGGTCCGGCGAAAAGCGTATCGCTCGCCGGATTAGTACTGCACGCGTAGCTTCCCAGCGCCGGGGCATACGTATTCGAGGGTTTGGCGTTATCGGTTGTCGACATCTGACCCGCCGTGAAGCCGTTGAAGCTCGGCGCCCCGGGGCCCGGGTTGCCGCCGGCGGTCGTGTCGTACGCCGGCACGAGGCCGGCAAGATTGGCCGCGTTATCGCCGTTGGAAAGGCCTTCCGGATTCGATGCCGTTTCCGGGCCGGGGTCGCTCTGCGAGGTGTGCGTGCCGTAGTTCCGGTCGCCCGCAAACGTGAAGAATGCGAACAGGTCGAAGAAGAACGGGTCGACGCGCGGGCCGCCGAAAAGCGAGACGGCGTTGCTACTCAAACCCGTGTTGGCGACGTTGAAGCTTGCCGTACCGATGGGCTGTTTGCTGATGATGGTGTTCGTGGTCCCGACCTGAGCCGGAGCTCCGATGTAGAGGGTCAGCTCTTGGTTCGCTCCCGTTCCGGTGGGAACGATTTGGATGACCTGATCTTCCGTGAAGTTCGTCGCGCCGTGTGCGATTTTGAACTGGTAGAGCAGCGTCGGATCGAAGAACTTGCTGCCTACCGCGGAGGGCGTGATCAACGGCGATACGTCCATTGCGAAGACGACGTTTGCCGAATTGGCGGGCGACGGGAAGACGTAAACATCGGTGATGTCTGCAGACGTGTTGCTGCGCGTCGCGAGATTGTAGGTGTCTTGGTGGTCAGAGCTCTTCACCGGGTGGACGGTGTAGAGGACCACGGCAACTGTGATGGCGCCGATCGCCGTCACGGTGCCGAGTATCCGCTTGAGTAGCATACGAAGTTCCTCTCAGCTCGTTGAGCCGGGTGATGTCGAGGGCAGGGCTATGTGAGCGCGCGAGTGGTGCGTGAAAGGTTGAGAGAATGCGAAGGCTGCGATCGCGAGTGCGGTCGTCGATGAAATAGCGATTTGGGAGAACGTGATGCTGAATGCGGGCGACAGGGTGACGCCCTTCTCGGCAAAGCCTTGGCCGACCATATAGGCACCGATCGTCGAAATGACGATGGCCGAAACGAGCGGTCCGTAGCGGACGAAACGCTCGAAGCCGCGCCGGGCCTGAAGCCACGACGCGCCGCGAACGACCCCGATACCGAGGCCCGTCAGTGTTGCGGCAAGCCCAAAGCTAAACGCCACGATCACGAAGATGCCGTAGGTAACTTGGTTGAGCGCCATTGCGGCTAAGAGCACCACGAGCGCCGCCGGGCACGGCGCGATTCCGCCGCTCATCGCGGCCCAGACCGTACCGCCGAACTTCAGCGGCGCCGTCCCGGGAATCGCATGCAAACGCGCATGCGCGAGATCGTCGAGCTCATGTTCGTGCGGATGCGGGTGCGGATGCGGATGCGCGTGCGAGTGATCGCCGTGTGAATGCGAGTGATCGCCGTGCGAATGCGGGTGATCGCCATGCGAATGCGAGTGATCGTCATGCGAATGCGGGTGATCGCCGTGCGAATGCGAGTGATTGCCATGCGCGGGGGCGACCGTTTCACGCGAGCGCAATTGGCGGTGGATTGCGCGGGCGCCGATGATCGCGATCGCCAAGCCTGAAAGCAGGGTGATCCACGGATAGATGGCTTCCGGGACGAAGTACCCTTTGAAAATATTGATCGCTATGCCGAGCGCGATCACGCCGATCGTGTGCGCGATCGTCAACGAACCTGCCAGAATCGCCGCCTGCTTCACGGTCGCACGAGCGCCTACGAGCGAGATCGCGAGCAGCGTCTTACCATGACCCGGCTCGAGCGCATGCAGCGCGCCGAGCGCGATGGCAACCAGGAATGTCAGCAGAACGAAAGTCCAATCGCTCGTTCCGCGGGCGAGCATATCCGAGAGCTGATTGGATCGTATCGCGGATTGCGGCGGCGCGCCGCCGGAAGCTGCGTCGGTTTCGGAGGCTGCGTTTACCAACGGCGTTCCGCGGAGCGGCAGCGAAACGTCGATCGCCAAGAGGTTACGAGGCGAACCGATTAAGGCGCTGGGATACGAAAGCAGTTCGTGCGTCGGTTCCGTGCCCGGTGCCACGACGATGTCGTGCCATCCCAAGCGTCCATCAAACGTCGCGTCGCGGAACGAAAACGCGCGAGCGATTCCGGTCGCTGCCGGCAACGCGGCGTGTGCGTCGAGCGTGAAATACAAGAGCGGAAGGCCGCCCGCGCCGGGCCTCGTCCTCGCGGAACTGCGCTCGATCACGAGTGGAAGCGACGTCCCTCGCGCCGTGAGAAGCAGTTGCGGCGCGAGGTCTTTGGCCTCGGAAGCCGCCCACGAATCGAGTTGCGCCTGCGTCATCTTGCCGTCCGGCGTCACTTCGCGCATCGTCGAAAACGTCGGGATTTCCGCCAAATCGAGGACGTAATGCAGTGTCGCGCGGTCCTTTGAGAACGCCAGCTTGGTTAGGTGGTTGATCGTAAAGTTGCCAAGGGGATGAGCGATGGCGCTGCCCCGCACGATGCAAAGCAGCACAAAAAGCACAGGTATGGCAAGTCGATAATGTCGTGAAAACATTGACTACGCCAATAACGTAGCCGATGCAAAACCGGATTGCGGGCGGACGTCCCTTTTTCGCTAGTCCTCGGCGGCGCGCTCGACGCGGTAGCGTTCGGAGGAAACGTGTGCGAGGTATCCGCCGCCGGCCAGTGCATCGAGAACGTCGTTGGTGAGGGCGCGTTCGTTCTTATTGGGCATGCCCGCCCAGCGCATCGCGACCTCTCCAAGCTCGATCTCGGTGCCCGGTACGAGAATGCCGCGCACGAACGTGAAGCTGAGGTTGAGTTTCTTCATCCGCGCCGCGTGCGGCTCGAGCGCGGCCTCGAAGGCGGAGAGCGCGCGAGGCGGGGGCGGGGGAAGAACCGGAACCTCCGCCGGCAGCGGCGGAGTGCTCGGAGGCGACAGGACCTCGCCGCCTACGATCTGCGGCGCCTTTGAGAGGATGAAATCGGTGAGGGCGGGCAGCGCTTCACCGATCGAAACGAAGAACGTTTGCCACGGCACGCCGTTGACGACCGTACGGCGCGTCCTGAACGCTTTGAAGATGCGGGCGGCGACGTCATAGGGCGTAGCCGCGAGCCCCGGCGGCGGACCGGCAAACCCGGTGCGCGTCATGAATTCGGTTGCGACCGCACCGGGATCGATGTAGGTCACGGCAATCCCGTCGCCGCGCAACTCGTTACGCACGATGCGAGCCATGTTCCGGACCGCGGCCTTCGCCGGCGGATAGGCGCCGAGCGTTCCGACCGGAATGCGCGCCACGCCGCTGCCTACGAAGAAGATGTGGCCTTTGCTGGCACGCAATGCGGGCAGCGCCTCGCGCGTGAGCGCGAGCGGCACGATCACGTGCGTTTCCATCTGTTCGTAGAGGCTGCGGTCGCTTTGCTCAGCGATCGGACCCACGGCGACGCCGCCGGCGTTGTTGACGAGCACGTCGATCCGCCCGAAGACCTCAAGCGCGCTGCGCACGATCCTGCTCGCCGCGCCTCGCTCGCGAAGGTCGAACGCAAAGATGGCGATGCGTCCCGTCGCACCTTCGACGACCCGGGCGAGCTCTTCCAGCCGCTCCGCTCGGCGGCCGACGGCGAAGACGTACCAGCCGGCGCGTACCGCCCGTTCGGCGAGCGCGCGACCGATACCTGAGGATGCTCCCGTGATGATCGCGACTCGGCCCGTTGTCATGGAGGGGCCGTTTGCGCCGCGCGTCGAGGGTGCCTTCGCGTGGCGGCGAAGGCGCTCGAATGCATCATCCGCGCGTGGGTATCATCATGGGCAGCGTTTCCGATTTGGAGACGATGCAGGCGGCCGCGACCACGCTCGACGAGCTTGCGATCCGCTACGAAATGCGGGTCGTCTCGGCCCACCGGTCGCCCGACCTCCTCTTCGATTACGCTTCGACCGCGGCGGCACGGGGCATCCGCGTGATCGTCGCGGGCGCGGGCGGTGCGGCGCATCTCCCCGGCATGACCGCCGCGAAGACGCAACTTCCCGTGATCGGCGTGCCGGTGCGCAGCGCCACGCTCGATGGGCTCGATTCGCTCCTTTCCATCGCCCAAATGCCTGCGGGCGTCCCGGTCGCCACGATGGCAATTGGGAACGCGACCAACGCCGCGCTCTTCGCGGCGCGCATTTTGGCGCTCGAAGATCACGACTTGCTGCGCCGCCTGCAAGAACGCACGGCAGCCATCGCGGCTACGATCGAGGCCACCAAGCTTTGATAGAAACGATCGGGATTCTCGGCGGCGGGCAGCTCGGCCGCATGTTGACGCTCGATGCCAAACGCATGGGCTACCGCGTCGTAACCCTCGAGCCCCTGCCGAATTCTCCGTGTGGGCAAGTCGCGGACGAGCAAATCGTGGCCGCGTACGACGATCTGCGCGCAATCGGCGAACTCGGGGCCCGCAGCGACGTCGTAACCTACGAATTCGAAAACATTCCGCTCGAATCGGTGCGCGCGCTCGAAGAGAGCGGGCGCCTCGTTCGCCCGGGCTCGGGTGCGCTGCGCGTGACGCAAGATCGCATTCTCGAAAAGAGCTTCGTGCGCGATGCCGGCTGTTTGACGGCCGAATTCGCGGCGATTCTCGATGAGGTCTCGTTTTCGGACGGCCTGCGCGCGATCGGCTTCCCGGCGGTGATCAAGACCGCGCGCGGCGGCTACGACGGCAAGGGCCAGTGGCTCGTGCGCGACGAGGCCCAGGCACGCGCCGCCTTCGTTGAGGCGCGCGGCGTGCCGCTCATCATCGAACGTTTCGTACCCTTCGATCTGGAGGTTTCGGTGATCTCGGCCCGCGGCACGGACGGCACGATCGTGAGTTTTCCGGTAACGGAGAACCAGCACGATCACGGCGTGCTCGCGACCACGATCGTTCCGGCGCGGGTGTCGCCCTCCATTGCCGCCGGCGCGAAGGAGATCGCGGCAACGCTCGGCGAGCAATTGGGGATCGTCGGGGCATACTGCATCGAGTTTTTCGTCGCGGGCAGCACGCTCTACGTCAACGAGATCGCGCCGCGCGTCCACAATAGCGGCCATTTTTCGCTCGATGCGACCCAGCTCTCGCAGTACGAAGCGCACGTGCGGGCGATCTGCGATCTGCCGCTCGTCGAGCCGAAGTTATTTGCGCCGGCGGTCATGGTAAATATCCTGGGATCCGATACCGGCGATTATCTCACCGGCGTCCGCGAACTGCTGCGCGATCCCGACGTGAAGTTACACGTCTACGGCAAGCGCCACGCCGCGCTACGCCGCAAGATGGGCCACTTCACCGTACTCGCGCCGAGCGTAGATGAAGCGCTGGCGAAAGCAGAAATCGGGCGCCGAGCGCTTTCGTGGTCGAGCCTTCCCGATCGCGAAGAGTTATCAGTTAGGTACTAAACGTTCCGATCGTTCCGGAACCCTCATATATCGGGCATTGTCCGGTCGGCTTTGGCGTGGCGTACACGACGACATATGCGGTGGCGGGCGATAGCGCCGGCACCGGTACGGCTACGAATGATTCGTTTGTGGGAAGCGCCGTCGGCGCGGGCGACGGCACGGATCCGGGTGGGCCGATCGGCAGAGGGGATGCTCCCGGCGCGACGAGCGTGAAACTGCCGTCGTAGGGAGGCGTTACGATGATCTCGCCAAGCGACGTCGAGACGCCCGTCGCCCCAGGCGACGGATAGATGAGCCGCGGCGCGGCCTCCGCCAGCGCGGGACAGGCGATGCCGGGCGAGGTTGGGGTCGGTGCGACCGAAGTCCCTTGCGAACAGGCAATCCCCGTCGTGGCACAAGCAACCGCCAAAATAGCGTTCCGCAGCTTCATGAGATCCGTGTTCTGAAGGGCCTATCACTAGCCCTTTAGGGCCAGTGTCGGCTAACGCTTCGGCAGGCGCGTCGAAAAGTCGCTCTTCATGCCTTCGATCGGGCGCAGCCCTAGAATCACCGCACTCACGGCATCCATCACATCGATCCCGTTAAAGCGCGGGTGCAGCCAAATGCCGTCGATGATGGACGCGCCGCCCATGCCGGCGTAGATGCCGCTGCCGATCGGCGCGAGCTCGAACGAGATGGTCGCTCGCGGGGGATCGTTCCATTCCATGGCGTCCAGCAGTTTCAAGAGCGCAACGAGGGTCGGCTGCTCGCAGGCGACGTGCTTGACGGGAACCGTCAGATAAATCTGCGCCCCGCCGCCGCCCTGCATGATGACCGCGGTATGATCCATCGAGCGCGCTTCCTCGAGCGAGCGCAGTTCGATAAACGGGTCGCCCCGATCGTCGTCCGAATCCCGCGCAGCGAGTTGCCCGTGCGCGAGAAAATCTTCAAGCGCGGCGCGCGCGCGGCGCCGCCTGCCTCGAACATATGCCAGCGCCGACCACAACCCCAACACGACCAATATCGTCGCTAGCAGGCGCGTCCGCTCGAGTCTCATGAATGTTCCCGCCGCGCCCGCGCAAAGCGATATCCGCCCATCGCTGTAAGGGTTCGCCGCTCGCTCGCTTCCATCATCGTCGTCGACCTGGTAATTTTCGTACGGAATCGGACGCGCGACGTTCCGGCTCGCGATGATGCGGCGTGCGTGCGGAGAATCGGTCTTGCGTGTTTTGGGTTATTCCTCGGCGCATAGTGTGCGCGGTCGTTGCAGGAGTTGCGCTGGCCGCTGGCCTTGCCCACGATTCGCGCGCCGGCGATGCGGATTCGGGCGCGACGGGCGTTCGCGTCGAAAGCGGCATGCTGGCGGGCAAAGCAGGCGACGGTGTGGCCATGTTTCTCGGAATTCCTTACGCCGCGCCGCCCACCGGCGACCTGCGTTGGAGGCCGCCTGCCGCAGCGCTTTCGTGGACGGGGGCACGGCAAGCTGACGATTACGGAGCGTCGTGCCTGCAAAGCGAGCCGCCGCGCAACGCGCGCTTCGGCAGCCGCGGTCAAACGATGAGCGAGGATTGTCTCACGCTCAACATCTGGACGCCGCTCGCACGCCCGGGTCCACTTCCCGTGATGGTGTGGCTGCACGGTGGCGGTAACGTGCGGGGAACCGGAGCCGACCGCTACTACGACGGCAGCGCCTTCGCCCGCGACGGCGTCGTGCTCGTGACGCTCAATTACCGTCTCGGGGCACTCGGATTCTTCGCGCATCGCGCCATTATGGGCGAAGCGGGTAACGATTCGGGCAACTTCGGATTGCTCGATCAGATCGCCGCGCTACGTTGGATTCGGTCCAACATCGCGGCGTTTGGGGGCGATCCATCGAACGTTACCATCTTCGGCGAATCGGCCGGCGGCGAAGATGCCGTGATCCTCGCCGCATCTGCAGCGGCAAATAAACTCTTCGGCAAAGTCATCGCGGAGTCGGCGGGCGATCTTTGGGGCGAGTGGGCGACGACCGCGCAAGCCCGGAACGCGAGTGCGGAGCTTGCGACGAAGCTCGGCCTTCCTGGCGATGCTGCGACGGCCGGGCAGCTGCGCGCGTTGCCCGCCGACGCTTTCGCCGGCCTGCAGGATGACGATCAGCTGGGTCTTACCGTCGATGGACGGATTATTTCGGCGCGGCTCACGGCGCAGGGCCTGCGCGGCATTCGCGTGCCCATCGTGATCGGAACCAACGACGGCGACGATTCACTCGGCGCGAACATCATGCATCCCGAAAATGTCTGGCCCCAATTATCGAAAGACGATCTCGCGTTCGTGCGCGCACGGTATGCGGTGAGCGGCATCACGAACGACGCCGCCGTTGCCCAACATCTTTTTGGTGACGGCTACTTTGCAGCGCCCGCGCGCTGGGTTGCGAAGCGTCTTGCTGAGGAAAAAAAGCCGGTCTATCTGTATCGTTTCGATTACGTGCTCGGCTCACTAGCAGAGCGGAGTCCTGCCGCACCGCATGGTTCGGAGATTCCGTTCGTCTTCGAGAATTGGCCCCCTATCTTCGTTTCCGATGCCGATCGAAGCGTCGGCGCTGCGGTGCACGATTGCTGGATCGCGTTCGCCCGCACGGGAACGCCGGAGTGCCCGGCAGTGCCCGCATGGCCTCCCTACGATGCGCGCAGCGGGCGCGTTATGCTCTTCGATGCGCACCCATCCCTTCGCGACACGGGGGATATTGAGGTACTGAAACGCTTGGAAGAACGTCTCGGCCGCGCCTCGTCTTGACCAAACGTCTCGATTTCTTGACCTGCCGGCGAAGTAGGGCGAGAACGCGTGCCAGAACTGCATCGGTGAATCAATTTTTTTTCAGCCGAGGTCCATGTGCTCAACTCCCGACAAAACGTGCTCGCAGTACTGTGTTCGCTGTCCGTTGTCCTCATCGCGGCTGGATGCGGGTCGAGCAGCAGCACACCGGCTGTTCACAACACCGCGGCTCCGACGGCAACGCCGACCAGCGGCCCGACTTCGTCGCCGACGCCGAGCACCAGCTTTGCGCCGACGACGCCGACGCCGTCACCATCGCCGTCTTCGGCGTCATCAGCCAGCGCGGCGGTAACGTGCGCGACGACCGAACCGTCGAGCGCTCCGACGACGGTCCCGATCCCGGCGGACAACACGTCGGCGACGTTCCCGCTCGTCGGCGCCTGTAACGGTTCCGTGACGTTCCAAAGCGGTACGACGAGTTCAGGCAGCGTCACGTTCCAGTCGTTCCTGAGCCTTCCGCCGGGAGCCCCGTCGCCGGTTCCGACTGCCTCCAACGGCGCACAACCGACCGCGCTTTTCTTCGCGACGTTCAATCTGAGCAGCGGCAGTTCGATTACGATCCCAGCCGGTGATAACAGCCCCGCCGTGGCGTTCACGGTTTCGACGACCGCCGGATGCACGACGTACTACCAGATCTTCGGCACGGCGGCCGGGTGGCAGGGCTACAGCAACGGCGTCCCGGCCAGCAGCGGTACGACGATCGACTTCGCGCCCAGTCAGAACTCGAAGGCGGTCTCCCTGAGCAGCGGGACTACGTACTACGTTGGCCTGGTGTGTGATTAGCACGCGTTAGGTCCGGCACTGCCGCGACGGAATCATTGTCTACGCCGAGGAATGGGCGCAGCGTGGAAGCCCACCGGAACGCGACGCTTGCGCCAGGTGCCGCGCCGAGCGGGACGGTCACCTTTCTCTTTAGCGACATCGAAGGCAGTACGCAGCGTTGGGATTCCCATCCCGAGGCCATGGCCGGCGCACTGCGCCGGCACGACGAACTCTTGCGCAGCGCGATCGCGTTGCACGGGGGCCACGTTTTCAAGACGATCGGAGACGCGTTTTGCGTTGCGTTCTCGATGGCTTCGAGCGGCGTGGAAGCGGCTTTGCTGGCGCAACAAACGCTGTCGCGTGAGAACTGGAACGACGTCGGGGGGCTTCGGGTGCGGATGGCGCTGCATACCGGCGTCGCCGACGAGCGCGACGCCGATTATTTCGGTCCGCCGCTCAATCGGGTCGCACGGCTCCTCGCGGTGGGGCACGGCGGTCAGGTGCTCGTTTCCGGCGTAACTGCGGAACTGGCGCGCGACGCGCTGCCGTGCGGTGCGAGCCTTCGCGATCTCGGGCACCATCGATTGCGCGACCTCGCGCAACCCGAGCAAATCTTTCAGCTCGTTGCCGCCGATCTTACCGATTCGTTCGCGGCACTGCGCTCCGTCGATGTGGTTCCCAACAATCTGCCGAGCCAGTCGTCGAACCTCGTCGGCCGCGCCGATGTCGTGGCCGATATCAAAGATGCACTCGCTCGATCCAATCTCGTTACCTTGGCCGGCACGGGCGGCGTTGGAAAGACGCGTGCCGCGCTACAGGTCGCGGTCGAGCTCTTGGACAGCTTTCCGGACGGCGTCTGGCTCATCGAACTCGCGCCGCTCGTCGATCCGTCGCTCGTAGCGGCGGAGATTGCGGCGCCGCTCGGCGTCGTTGAATCGCGCGAGCGCCCGCTGCTCGAATCGCTGGTTGCCTATCTAAAAACGCGCAGCGTCCTACTCGTGCTCGATAACTGCGAACACGTGGTCGCGGAGGCCGCAGCGGCCTGCGCGGCGATCCTGCGGGCCGCCCGCAACGTGCGGATCCTCACGACGAGTCGTGAAGCACTGAACCTTTCCGGCGAGTTCGCCTACAGGATGCCGTCGCTCTCCGTGCCGCCGCCCAGCGCTATCTTGAGCGCGGCCGATGCGCTCCGCTACGAATCGGTCGCGCTCTTCGTAGAACGCGCGCAAGCAAACAATGCGACGTTTCGTATGACGGACGAGACCGCCCCGATCGTCGCCGACATCTGCCGCCGGCTCGATGGCATCGCACTCGCGATCGAACTCGCTGCGGCGCGCACGAGCATTCTGCCGGTCCGCGACCTCGCGGCGCGCTTGAACGAGCGCTTTCGCGTCCTAACGGGCGGGAGCCGCACGGCCCTGCCGCGGCAGCAAACGATGCGCGCCTTAATCGATTGGAGCTACAACCTCCTTACCGCTGCCGAACGCTTGCTGCTGCAGCGCGTCTCGATTTTTCCCGGCGACTGGTCGCTCGAAGCTGCGGAAGCCGTTTGCACGTCTGCCGCTTCGGACGAGGGTCCGCTGCTCGATGAGATGGACGTACTGGGTCTCGTCGCATCGCTCGTGGAGAAGTCGCTGATCGTGCCCGATGTCGACCGCTCGCGCTATCGGCTGCTCGAGTCCACGCGCGCGTACGCGCTCGAGAAGCTCACCGAAAGTAAAAAGCGCAACGAGCTCGCCGAGCGCCACGCGCGCTGGGTCGGGTCGGCGGTAGAACGCTGGTACGATGCGTACTGGACGACGCCGCCGCGCCGATGGCTGCCCGAAGTGACGCCGGAACTCGACAACGTGCGGGCGGCTTTGGCATGGGCGCTCGATTTCGCCGATGGCGATGTCTTCCTCGCCGGCCGTATTGCCGCCGGCTTGGAAGGGCTTTGGTATAACGGCGGACTCAGCGGCGAAGGGCGCCGCTGGATCGAGGCCGTTATGGCACGAATTGGTGAGAACGTGGCGGGCGAGGTTTCCGGCATGTTGTGGTTGACGCTCGCGCGAATCGGCTTTGCGAAGGGCATGGTCGATGCGGCAGAGCGTGCCATCGCCGTTTTCGAGCAGTACGACGAGGCTCATCCGCGGTTTTGCGCGAGCGGGTATCAGATGCTTGCGATCGGACTGCGGCGTATGGGGCGCCTGATCGAAGCCGAAACGGCCGTCGACCGAGCACTGGAATTGTACCGGGCCGGCGGCCTCACGGGCACCTGGCCCTACGTGATGACGCTCGACGTGCGCGCCGGGATTTTGCGGTATCAAGGCCGGATCGATGAAGCGCGCGAGTTGCGCTGCGAGGCGCTCCTGCTTCTCGAGAGCATCGGCGACGAGCACGGCGCCGCGATCGCACGGCTCAATCTCGCCGACTTGGAATCGCTGTGCGGCGACCCGCGGCGTGCTCTGCAACTCGCAGAAGAAGCTGCGCTCTCGTGCCGCCGCGCAAACGAGCCTTCGGCCGAGGCGATCGCTCTCATCAATATCGCTGCGTACCGGTTGCTGCTGGATGAATGGGATGCGGCGCTGGCTCCGGCCAAGTTGGGCCTCGACTACGCGCAGCGCGCAGGCTGGCCGCTCGGGATCGCCGTTGCGGTGCAGCACCTCGCATCGATCGCCGCCGCGAACGGGGCGTCACAACGCGCCGCACGACTGCTCGGATACGTCGATGCCTGGCACGCGGGCGAGAGTTTCGAACGCGAGCCGACGGAACAGGAATTGTACCGGCGCCTCATGGCGTTGCTGCGCGAGCAACTCGCGCCGGAAGCGCTCGCGTCGCTCCTGGCCGCGGGAGGCGCGCTCGAGCAAGAACAGGCGATCGCGGAAGCATCCGCGCGCTGAGCCTCAGCGCGCGCGCAGGCGCTGCGCCATCGCCGGGTCGGCGGGCCGCGGAGCGCTTCTCGGAACGTACAGCGTCGAGAGCACGGAGACGGGTGCCGCGCGGAGTTGCGCGAGCGTCACGCGCTGCACGACGGGATTCGAAAAGGCGTAACGTGCCGCTTCATACACCGTCACTTCGTGGTTTGGGCCGTACGTTTCCGTGAGAACCTCGGCGAGCAGCGCGACGCCGGACGGATTCCACGCATCGCGACCGCGCTTGAAGCCGGGTTCGCCGATCGACCCGATCTGCCACAGCACGAGCGAGGAGTAGCGATCGATGGGCGGCCGCCCGACGACGAATCCCGTCGCTTCATAGCTCTGGCAGCCCTCGGACGGGTCGATCCCGAGGTCGGCAAAGAGGCAATCTTCTGCCGAGATACCCGGCAGCATGCGCGCGGGATACCCTTCGCTGCGCGCCACCCGCAGCATCTCGTGTGCCGCATACGAGAAGACGCCGGGATGGCCCGTGGTTACCATGCACACGGCGACGCCTTCACGCACTTTCGAAACGACACGATCGACCACGTCGCGATAGGTCGCCAGGCGATGCTTTCCAGGTGCATAGAAACGCATCAGCGATTCGGTGCTGGGATTGCGGCGCAAGAGCCAATGCCGCGCGAGCGGATCGCCTAAGACGCAGTACACTTTTTGTGCAGACTCGATGCACGCGAGCGCCTCGGGCGTGGTCTGTGTGATGGCGCGAATGCCCGTCCCGACGACGCAGAGAGAGCCGGGCATGCCGAAACGCTACGCGAGGATCGCGCTCTGGTGCGTCTCCATCTTCGCTTCCATCGGCTCCTCGTGCACGTCCGGCTCTTCGATCGGTTTCTCTTCGGGCGCTTCCAGCGGTTCGTCTTCCGGCGCTTCCATCGGTTCGTCGCCCGGTTTTGCTTCCATCGGCTCGGCTACGAGCGTGCGCGCATCGGCAGTCAACGCTGCGCCGATGCGCTGCTGATCGCCGCCGAGCAGCGTCTCCTGGTGTTCGGCCGAGAGGCCCGCCGCGTCCATCGCGGCACGCGCCGCGCCGGGTGAGGATTGGAACCGCGCCAGCTCGGCCGGATCCTCCGATAACCGCAATGCATATTCCGTCAGCGAGTTCGGCAAAGTGAACCTCTTCTTGGGCGCAGCGAGGAGCCGAATCGTTCGAGCGAAAGCATGCGCCACCTGTCGCATCGAACGCTAGCGCGATGGATGCTTTCGATCCCGCAGTCTATGGCGACAGCGTCGCCGAGATTTACGACGAGCGACTCTCCGAGACGCAGCGAGAAACCAACCTCACGGTGGATTTTCTCGCGCCGCTCGCGGCCGAACTCGGCGGACCCGTGTTGGAACTTGGGATCGGTACCGGAAGGGTCGCGATCCCGCTTGCCGAGCGGGGCTTCACGGTTCACGGAATCGACGCATCGCCGAAGATGTTGGAAAAGCTGCGTACGAAACCCGGCGCCGAACGCATCGAGGCGACGCTCGGAGATTTTTCCGATCTCTCCGCTCTGCATGCGTCGTACGGGCTGATCTTTCTCGTCTTCAACACGCTCTTCGCGCTGACGACGCAGGAAGCCCAAATTCGTTGCTTCGCAAGCGTTGCGGAGCGATTGCGGCCGGGCGGCAAGTTCGTCGTACACGCGTTCGTCCCGGATCCCGTCCGCCTCGCGCAGCGTCAATACATCGAGATCCGCTCCGTCGACGTCGATAGCGTGCGCCTTAATCTCTCGCGCTACGATCCCACGATTCAGAAGATTTCCATGGTCCATTTGGTGATCGATGCGCGAGGGACGCATCTCTATCCGGTTCCGATGCGCTACGCGTACCCCGCCGAGATCGACTTGATGGCTCGGCTGGCGGGGCTCGTGCTGCGCGAGCGCTGGAGTTCGTACACGCGCGAACCCTTCGCTGCCGATAGCCGGTTGCACCTCAGCATCTACGAACGGCCCGCACTCTAACGACGCTCGAAGGCGATCGCACCGTCTTTCATCACGAGCGCCGGGTCGCGAAATGCGCGCGGGTCGTCGTCGATGTTGCTTTCGAGGAGAACGAGATCGGCAACGTCGCCGGCGCCGAGTTTTCCCCGCTCGAGTCCCAAGAGATCCGCGCTTGCAACCGTCGCCGCGTGCAGCGCTTCGCGCGCCGTCATGCCGAGCATCGATTGCATGAGTTCGAGTTCGTAGGCGTAGGCTTCGTGGTAGTTGAACGGCGTGCCGGCATCGGAGCCGCCGGCAAAGCGCACGCCGGCGGCACGCGCGCGGCGCAGGTTCGTTTCCGCGTGTTCGGCGATTTCGCGGGCTTTCCGTAGCACGAAATCGGGCATGCCCGCATCGTCGCCGCTATCGACGATGCAGCGGATCGCGGCGAGCGTCGGTACGAGATAGGCGTCGTGCTCGAGTGCGAGCGCGATGCCCTCGGCATCGATGAGATGTCCGTGCTCGATCGAATCGACGCCGGCTCGCAGCGCATTGTTGATGCCGGCGCTGCCGATCGCGTGCGCTGCGCAGCGCAGGCCGTGATGGTGTGCCTCTTCGATGCCCGCGCGAAGTTCGGCTTCGCAGAGCTGTGCGATGCCGGGCACCGCCCCTTTGGTGAGCACGCCGCCCGTCGCGATGAATTTGATGCAGTTCGCGCCGTCGCGCAGCTGCTCGCGTACGGCTTTGCGCACGTCCCATTCGCCGTCGGCTTGGCGTCCGATGAACCAGCCGTGGCCGCCCGTCATCGTGATCGCGCGCCCGGCGGCGACGATGTTCGGCCCCGGGATGGCGCCGCGCGCGACGGCATCGCGCGTGTCGATCGCGAGACTCTCCGTGCTGCCGAGGTCGCGCATCGAAGTGACGCCGGCGAAGAGCGCCTTGCGCGCGTTTGCGGCACAGGTGAGCGCGCGCTGCGTCGGCGTAGTCAATACGAAGACGGTCGTGATCTGCGGTTCGCCGCTCGTTTCGAGATGCGCGTGTGCGTTGATGAGGCCGGGCACGACGCACGGGGCTTCGATCGTTCGCCAGCCCTGCGGCACCGGCGCTTCGGGCCCGTCCACGCGGTCCACGCGACCGCTCAAAACGAAGAGCGTTCCGTTGCGTTTGGGTTCGCCTGCGTTATCGTGAAGCACGCCGAACTTGATAGCCAGCGGTGGCGGAGTGAGGAACCCGTTCATCAGGCGGGAAGATCGCCGATAATGACTTCCGTGCGATAGCGCAGGATGACGTTGCCCGAAGCATCCGCATAAGCGGAGTGGATCGCCGCGAGTTTCGCGAGCAGCGCGTCGAGCGCCGGGCCCGAACGCGGCACGAACGAAAGGCTCTGAACGCGACCGAAGAGCCCGCTCTCGTCCACCGTCTGCGTATGATCGAAACGCAGGCTGCGAATCTTGCCGAAGCCGGCGCCCGTCAGCAGCGGCACGAGGTCGTCGTCGCTGAAGTTCACGCCCGCGAGCATCGAGGCCTCACCCGAACGCTTCTCGAGATCGCGGATGGCGTTCATGAACGGATCGTCCCTATCGCGTTCGTTCCACACGAGCGCTACGCGGCCGCACGGCCGCAAGAGCCGCCGAAACTCCGCGAGCGCGCGGGCGTTCGCAAACCAGTGAAACGCTTGGAACGAGGCGACCGCATCCGCGATTCCGCTGCGCAGCCCCGTATCGGTCGCGGTACCGCGCCGCGCATCGACGCCGCTCGCGATCGCGAAGGCGCGCATGTCGTCGTTGGGCTCGATGGCAAAGGCGCGGGCTCCGGCGTCGCACAGCGCGCGCGTGGAAATTCCCGTGCCCGCGCCGACGTCGACGATCGTGGGGTGCGGGTTCAAGCCTTCGAGGATCGCCTCGATGGCTGCGGCCGGATAGCGCGGGCGATACTTATCGTAGACATCTGCGAGGCCGCTAAAACGAGAGACGGTTTGCGGAACCTCCGTATCGCTCACTCGCCGAACGCCCCCGCATGAAATTCCGATCCGCTTTCCACTTCGCGCCCGAGCGCGGCATCGATCACGTCGAAACAGCGGTCGACCTCTTCGTGCGTGTTGTAATGCGCGAGGCTCAAACGGACCGCGGTGCCGCCGGCGTCCCCTGCCAGCCGCTGCATGAGCCGCGGCGCGTAGTAGTCGCCGAGCCGCGCTTCGATCTTGGCAATTTCGAGGCGCTGCGCGAGTTCGAGGCTCGGCATCCCTTGGATATTGAAGGCGAAAACGGGGAGCCGCGCGTACGTCGGGGCGCGCCCGTAGAGCCGCAACTGCGGCGCACGCTCCGCAAATTTCGCGCAGGTGTACGCCGAAAGGCCGATCTCGTAATCGGCAATGCTTTCTAGGGCTTGGCGCGGCGTTTCGGCGAGATCGCGCAGATAGCTTATCGTACCGAGCCAACCCGCAAGCGCTTCGAAGCTCTGCGTGCCGCATTCGATCGTCCAGTAGCGCGCATCGCCGCCCGGCACGTGGGCGTCGTCGGCCCGAACGTAACGTTCGAGCGCCATGGTACTCGCATACCAGAAGGCCAGATGCGGCGCATACATCTTGTAGGCGGAGAAGAACGCAAAATCGATCGAGGCATCGACTTGGAGCGCGAAGTGCGGGAGCGCTTGCACGCCGTCGACGACGACGATCGCACGCGCGGCCTTCGCGAGCTTGGCGAGCCGTGCCACATCGAAGACCGTGCCCGTCGCGTTCGATGCCCACGGCAGCGCCACGAGCACGGGCGCCCGTTCCAAGAACGCGCGAAACTTCGCCTCGTCGAGATCGCCGTGCTCGTCGACCGGCACGATATCGATCTGCGCGCCGAAACGGCGCAGCCAGATCCACGGGGCGACGTTGGCTTCGTGATCGGCTGCCGTCACGACGATCCGATCGCCGCGGGTCACGACGCTTGCGAGCAGTCGCGAAAACGACATCGCGATCGTGGTAGAGTTGCCGCCGATGCCGATGTTGCCGGCCGGTACCGAGATCAGTTCTGCGAACGCATTTTTCGCTTGATACACGAGCTCGTCCGTGGCGGAGGTGCGCGCGAAAATGTCGCCGCGCTGGGCGTTATCGTAGGCGAGGTAGCGCTGGACGCGTTCGAGCGCGGTATCGGGCAGCTGCGTGCCGGCTGCGTTATCGGCGAGAATGCGGCCATGGGCGGCGGCCGCCATCACGGCCGGAAAACGGTCGCCGTTCATCGGGAGCCCGCAGCTTCGAGCGCGCGATATGCCCGCGATGCGACGTCGCGGCCGAGCACGCCCGCGATAAAGCGCGACGCATCGCGCACGCGATCCAGCTCGACGCCCGTTTCTATGCCCATGCCGTGCAGCATATAAAGAAGATCTTCGGTCGCAAGATTTCCGGTCGCGCCCGGGGCGTACGGGCAGCCGCCCAGGCCGCCGCTCGAACTATCGAAAATAGAGACGTTCATCTGCAGTGCCGCGACCACGTTCGCCAGTGCCGTGCCGCGCGTATCGTGAAAGTGCATAGCGAGCCGTTCCACCGGCAGCTGAGTTTGTAACGCCCCGGCCAGATCGACCACTTGGTTGGGCGTGCCGACGCCGATCGTATCGCCGATCGAAATTTCGTCGATGCCCATCTCGGCCAGGGCGCTCGCGACGCGCACGACATCCTCGAGCGGAACCTGTCCCTCGTAGGGGCATCCGAAGGCGGTAGAGATGTAGCCTCGCACCCACATCCCGTCGACCCGCGCGGCCTTGACGACCTCGCGGAAGGTCGCGAGCGACTCATCGATCGTCATATTGATGTTGCGCTTGGTGAACGTCTCCGAGGCGGCCGTAAAAACCGCGATGGCGCGGGCGCCGGAGCGGCGAGCGCGCTCGAGGCCGCGGAGATTCGGCACGAGGCACACGTAGGTTACGCCCGGGCGACGCTCGATGCCGGCCATGACCTCTTCGGCATCGCTCAACTGCGCGATGGAGCTGGGGCGCACGAACGAGGTGGTTTCCACGAGTGCCAAGCCGCTTGCGGAGAGCAGATCGATGTAACGAATCTTGTCGGCCGTAGGCACGACGCCGGCCTCGTTCTGAAGCCCGTCGCGCGGCCCCATCTCGCAAACTTTTACGCGTCCGGGCAGGGTGAAAGGAGAGAGCGCGCCCATGCGAAGTAATGCCGGGCCCTCCGAGTAATCGCCTGCCGTGATCATCCCTCCATCTCCACGAGCGTGGCGCCGCCGGTTACGAGGGCGCCGGGGACCACGGCGACGCTTTTGATCACCCCGTCGCGGGTGGCTTCGATGCGGTGTTCCATCTTCATCGCCTCGAGCACGACCAGCAGGTCGCGTTCCAGCACGGAGTCACCGGCGCTGACCTCCACTTTCACGATCTTGCCGGGCATCGGGGAGACGATGGCGCCGAGCCCGCCGCCGCGGGCCGCGCCCGCCGTATCGAGCGCGGGCGGCGCGGCGAATGGAAAGTGATACTCGCGGCCCTCGTAGGTGACGTCCACCCCGCCGGCACTTACGGCAGCGCGCCCGGCGCAGCGGCTGTCCTCGGTGCGAACGACGATGCGGTCGCCCGTCACCTCGATCGTCATTGCGCCCTCGATATCGCCGCTCACGAGCCACCTCGCATCGTCCGGCGCGCGCGAGCCCTCTACGGAGATCGCTCTTACCGAGCCCGTGAGACGCACCGGGATGCCCACGTGTGCGTTGCGCCACGCGCGCAGATCGTCGAGTACGGCGGCGATCGCGAGCACGAATGCTTCTTCGGGTTCTCCGGTCGGGTCGCTGCGCAGAAAGTTCGCGTGTTCGGTGAGAAACGCGGTCGTGGTGTAACCGGCCCGGAACGTGACGTCGCGCGCGATGCGCAGCAAGAGCGGCAGGTTCGTGCGCACCCCTTCGATGCGGAACGTTTCGAGGGCGGTTGTGAGCCGCTCGACGGCGCTCGTGCGATCGGGTCCGTATGCGATGAGCTTGGCGAGCATCGAGTCGTAATAGATCGATACCTCGCTGCCGGTGCGCACGCCGGCATCGAGCCGGACGCCTGGGCCGCTCGGCGCATCGAAGCGCGTAATCGTGCCGGTGGCCGGAAGATAGGCGTTCGCGGGGTCTTCGGCGTTGATGCGCGCTTCGATCGCCCACCCGCGCGCGGCGATGTCGCTCTGGGCCAATGCGAGCGGCGCACCCGCGGCAATCGCAAACTGCATGCGCACGAGATCGATCCCGAGGACGAGTTCGGTAACGGGATGCTCCACTTGGAGGCGCGCGTTCATCTCAAGAAAATAAAACTCACCGTTTTCGTCGAGCAAGAATTCGACCGTGCCGGCATTGGTGTATCCGACGGATTTTGCCACGCGAATTGCCGCCGCACCCATACGTTCCCGCAGGGCGGGATCGAGCGCGACCGAGGGCGCTTCTTCGATGATTTTTTGATGCCGGCGCTGGATCGAACATTCGCGTTCGCCGAGGTGGATCGTCGTGCCGTGCTCGTCGGCGAGAATTTGGAATTCGATGTGTCTGGGCCGCACCACGTAGCGTTCGAGCAGGATCGTCTCGTCGCCGAACGCGGCGAGCGCTTCGCGCTTTGCCGCTTCGAAGGCCTCATCGAAGGTCGCGAGGTCGTCGACCACGCGCATGCCGCGGCCGCCGCCTCCGGCGCTCGCCTTTACGAGCAGCGGCGTGCCGATGCGCGCCGCTTCCGCCCGCATGGTTTCGAGATCTTGTGCCGCACCGTCGTAGCCCGGCACGACCGGCACGTCGTGCTCGCGGGCGCGGCGCTTCGCTTCGATCTTGTCGCCCATCGCCGCGATCGCTTCCGGCGACGGGCCCACGAAGATGAGGCCGGCATCGCGGGCGGCGCGCGCGAAGGGCGCGCGTTCGGAGAGAAATCCGTAGCCCGGATGAATCGCATCGGCGCGCAGCGTCTGCGCCGCCCCGATCACGTGCGCGATATCGAGATACGATTCGTTTGCGGGGGCCGCTCCGATACAGAGGGAGTCGTCCATGAATTCGAGATGATAGGCGTTGCGATCGGCTTCTGAAAAAATCCCGAGTGGGACGATACCGCTTTCGCGAGCCGCGCGCGCGATGCGCACGGCGATCTCCCCGCGGTTTGCGATCAGCAGCCGCCCAATGGATTTCATGCCGTCCACGCGGGTGGGCGCTTTTCGAGAAACGCGCGCAACCCGTCCTGCCCTTCCGCGCTGGTTCGTTGCACCGCGATCGCCTGCGCCGTCGTCTCGAGCGTGGCGTCGTACGTTTCCGCTGCTACGCGCGCGAAGAGCGCTTTGGTCGCCGCGACGCCGGTGGGCGACGCGCTGCGCACTTCGGCCGTCACGCGCGCGACCGCGGCGTCGAGATCGTCCGGCGTCGCGACCACTTCGTGGACGAGGCCGATCGCTTGCGCGCGCGCGGCGTCGAAACGTTCGCCCGTGAGTGCGAGCGCGCGGGCGTGCGAGAGGCCGATCTTCGCCAGCACGAAGGGTGAGATCACGGCCGGCATGATGCCGAGTTTGGTTTCCGTGAATCCGAAAACGGTGTCGGCCGAAGCGATCGCAACATCGCAACAGGCAACGAGGCCGGCGCCACCGCCCAGTGCGGCCCCGTGCACGCGGCCGATCACGGGTTTATCGAGCGTATCGATCGTGCGAAACATGCGCGACATCGCCCGCGCATCTTCGAGATTCGCTTCGCGCGTGAGTTCGAGCGATGCGCGCATCCATTGAATGTCGGCGCCGCCGCAGAAGCTCTTGCCGGCGCCGGAGAGGACGACGGCGCGCACGCTCGCGTCGCCGGCCAGACGTTCGAAGGCCGCTTGCAATGCCGCTATGAGCTCGGCATTGAAGGCGTTGCGCACCTCGGGCCGCGCGAGGGCGACGTACGCGATCGGGCCGTCGGTTCGAACGGAAAGCAGGCTGGACTCCATGCGGGCGCTTTCGCGCCCACCTGTCGGCTCCCTTACCTCGGGCGCGGGCTGCGCCGTGTTACGATGGGGCTATGGACGCAGCAGCCGGCTCGGTGCCGACCAAAGCCGCATCGGACACCCGCGCCCCGGGGCGCGTCGTCAAGCGCCATTCGATCGTTACGCGGGTCACGCATTGGGCGACGTTTCTCGCAATTCTCGTGCTCGTGATGAGCGGGCTGCAGATTTTCAACGCCGCGCCGTATCTGGATGCTTCCGATAAGAGCGATCCGGCCCATCGCGTCCTTTCGATCGATAATCGCGATACGGCAACGGGTTCGGTCGGCGTGACCACGATCTTCGGCCACTCCTTTACCACTACACATTTTCTGGGCTACACCGACGACGGCCAAGGCGTGGGCGGTGAAACAACACGCGCGTTTCCCGGCTGGATCACCTTCCCGGGTTATCAGGATCTGGCCGGCGGGCGGCACTGGCATTTCTTCTTTGCCTGGATCATGCTGATCGCCGGAGCCCTGTACCTCGGGTTTGGCGCACTCGGAAGGGAACTGCCGCTGCTGATTCTGCGGCCCTCGGATCTCCCGAAGCTCTGGCCGATGCAAGCGTACTACCTGCGCCTGCGCAAAGAGCCGCCGGACCACGGCAAATACAATCCGCTGCAAAAGGCGGGGTACACGGCCGTGCTCTTCGTGCTCACGCCGTTCGTCATCCTGACGGGCCTGGCGCTGGCGCCCGGCTTCGATGCGGTCGCGCATCCTCTGCTGTGGGTGCTGGGCGGGCGGCAATTCGCGCGCACCTGGCATTTCGTCGCGACGCTGGCCTTCATCGGCTTCTTTTTCGGCCACGTTTTCCTCGTGCTGGCCACAGGGTTTTTCAATAATATGCGGAGCATGATTCTCGGCACGTATCGCCTCGGCGAGCACGAAGGGACCGGCCCATGAAGCGCCGCCTCTTCGTCGCCTCGAGCGTGGCGGCGGCTCTGGCCGGCTGCGCGAAGGCGACCAATGCCATCAACGATTGGCAGCCGATCCATCCCATTCTCGATACCGCGGAAAGCCTCGACTACGCGATCATCGGGACCCACGGCAGCGCGCAGCTCTACGCGCCGTCCGACATCACGGAGAATTTCCCCACGAACGGTCTCCCGACGCCGCACCAGTCCGAATACCTGAGCTATCTCCAAGACAACTTCGCGAGCTACCGGCTCCCGGTGACCGGCCTCGTGGACCATCCGCAGCACTTTACGCTCGCGCAGCTGCGTGCGCTCGTTTCGCTCGATGAGATCACGCGGCACGACTGCGTGGAGGGGTGGAGCGTGGTGGGGCGCTGGCGCGGCGTGCAGCTCTCGTCGCTGCTGCGGCTCGTCCGCCCGCAGCGGGAGGCCCGCTACGTGGTGTTCCGTTCCTTCGATGTCGACGATAGCGGCACGCCGTTCTATGGAAGCATCGACCTGCAGCAGGCGGCGCACCCGCAAACCCAGCTCGCCCTCGATCTCAACGGGAAGCCCATCGACGACGCCCACGGTGCCCCGGTCCGGCTGCGCATTCCCACCCAATTGGCCTACAAGAGCACGAAGTGGGTGAAGAGCATTGAGGTCGTCTCGACCTTCGCGCACATCTTCGGCGGCAAGGGCGGCTATTGGGAAGACAATGGCTACGCCTGGTACGCGGGGATCTAGCAGAAACGCCGCTTTAGGCCTTTCGCTCGAATTGAGCCCTCCGTTCCCGACTTTCGTCGAACGCGGATCAGGTATCGGTCCGATGCCCGGTGCTCTTTAGGACCTTTGCCGGTTTATTTAGAGCCGAAAGACGGAAGTGTGATAGGGAGCACATAATATACACTTTCGGTGCGTACGGGCGTGTCAGTTATTCGGCCCGGCGCTGCTCTCTTTTCTTCTAGGGATGGGATTTTTTCAATGCTGGCTCTTTCGGCTTTCTCCGCGTTCGCAAGCCTTTTCTCGCACATCGACGTCTCGCTTATCCAGCTCACGGCGATGCATTGCATGGGCGGATTGGGCGGAATCACTCTCTAGTTCTGACTGACAGGATTTCTAGTCGCGTCGGCCGATAACTACGTATAGGGGCGCTCCTACGCTCTTTGTGGGGTTTTCGGAAAGAAGCGAGAGTTTGCAGAATACGGTAACGCGGCTCAAGCCGCGTCGCGCCGATTACGGGGTCGCGGTTCAGGCTTTCCTGAGCGGTGACTCTTCGTTTTGCATCGAGTCGCTTAACGATATCGAAACGCCCGCGGCCGTTTCTCTCCTTGCGCGCTCGTACATACGGCTAGAGCGGTTCCCGGAGGCTCTCGCCGCGCTGGATCGCTGCGACATAGCCGCGCTGCCTCACGAATTCGCCGCCGAACTGCTGGCAGTTCGCGGGTTTGCGTTGGTGGCGATGCGCGATCCGTCTGCTTACGATATTTTGACCGAGGCTCGCGCGCGCGCGTATTCATCCGGATTCAAGCCCGTCGAATGCGAAGTTGAGTTTGTCGCCGCAGTGGCCGCGTGGAGTGATCGGCGAACCGATGAGGCGCTCGCCGGCTGCGAACGCGTCCTAGAGACTGGGGCATCCGCACAGTGGTTCTTAGGCGCCCGGCGCGATGACTATCTCTATACTGCGTGTTACTGGCGCTCGCGGGTTCACGATGTCGAAGGGCTCATCCATGCCGGACGCGAGGATTACGCGGCACAGGCGGCATCTCTGAAGCGTGCCTTCGATGAGTTCGATGGAAGCGGCGTTGCCGACACCACCGTCGAGCTAAAGATGCTGTATAATTTTGCAGTGATCGTTCGCGATGTTGATTCCGACGATTTCGCTCGGTTCGTTGAGGATCGCGCCGAGCGGATAGCTTGGACTCCGCATACCGCGATTGCGGAATCCGACATCTTTCACGCGCTCGGTCTGTGCAGAGCGAGGCGCGGGGACCATCTCGGAGCGTTCAGGTTTTTGCGGCGCTCAGCGAATAGCGCGCCCACCGTCCCGCAGCAAATCAAAGCGATCATCGATCGCAGTTTCCTGGCGAGGGAAATTGGCGAGGTATTCACTGCCCAAGACGATCTCGAACACGCGCTCAAACTCGCGAAACAGACCGACTGGGAAAACGCTCCGGGCGAGCAACGCAATGTGTTGTTCGAACTCGCTCGTCAGCTCGCGCCGATCGACGCAGAGCGCGCGCGAGCGCTTTGGGATCGGTACGCCACCCTGAAATCGACTCCCCCGGCACTCTACCTCGCAACTCGCGGCGATCGGCGTTTGCGCGCCGAAGAGTGTTCCGCGCACGCGGCAGTGCTTGTCGCCGAATCGCAGTACGGGCGAGCCATTTCGCTGCTGCTCGAGAGTCTCGAAATTTGGACCGATGTCGGTTATTGCTGGCGTGCCGCGGCCGTCGCCTTGGATCTTGCGGAACTCACCGGTGAAGCGCGGTATGCCGCAATCGCCGGACGCGAAGCCGCGAAGCAACCGAACTCGTGGCTCGCGCGCCGCTTGGCCGCGTTGAAGGTTTCGGCGCCGATCTAAGTCTCCAGACTACGGAGGTTGCGACCTCCCTCGTATCGGAAGCATCGGCGCATGCTACGGTTTTCTGCTCCAGTTTTCTTTGCTGTGCTCGTGCTCGCATCGGCCGGAGCCGCGCCGTCGCGCGCCGCCGATCCGTCGCAATCGCCGGCGGCCGCCGTTACAACCGCGACGGCTTAGGCACGGCGCAGTGGAACCGCTCGATTTGCGATTGCAACGCCCGCGTGGTCCGCGCGTCCGGCTCGCCGGCGTTGTGTTCACGGCGCGCGCGATCGACAAAATGCGCGCCTCGCTGCCCGGCGGCGACCTCAATGGGTATTTCGAGAATTTTGGCTTCAGCCGCGTGTGGCAGCACCTGACCGGGATATCGCTCCGCGAACTGCAGACCCACGTCGCCGAGGCAGCGTCAGAAGACGATGTCGTCGCGTGGATCGATGGGAAGCTCCGCGACGCAAACGTTGTGCGCGACGCGATCAACGATACGATGGAACGAGCCACGACGGCCGAAACCCCCGAAGCCTGGCGGTCGGTTTTTGAGGAGACGTATCCGCCCGCGCTGCGCGAACGCTTTTCAAGCGTCTTCGATCTCCTGGAAGCCGACGACGACCGGCTCTACGGAACGACGACGCAGGCGTAGCCCCGGTTACGCGAGCTGCGGCGCCGGGGCGTTCTTCACCCACTTATAAAGCTATCGACTACCTCGGCGATAACCGTTTCGATCGTCTCGCGGCCGATATAGCCGTGAGCCTCATCGGGCAGCATCGCCAGGCGCGCCGTCCCGTCGTTGCCTTTGATAGCAGTTACCTATGGTGGGCAAACTGCCACATATTATTTCGCTAACCCAGTGACGAAAAGACGCATGGCTGAAGGTGCGGGTCCAGTCGAAACCGCCGTGGCGTGCCTGGTGCTCTTAGGTGTCTTTCTGGGCGTCCTCGCGCTCTTACCGAAAATTTCCGTTTTGGCAGCACTTGCTAAAATACTCTTGTTCGGCGAAGCGGTGGACTTCGGGTACGATGTCGGTTCTGAATTAGGCGGTGGGGGTTGCTAACGCGAATGCTAGCCATAGTTTGCATCGTCGTGTCCGTGGCTGCGATTATCATTCGGATTACGCAGCGCGGAGCGCACGCGGGAAGCATGGCAGAAAGTCTTTTGGAGGTTGGCTCCGCCTGTATAATCGGGATGGTCGTACTTACACGACGCGCTCGTAAAATAGGACCACGGTAGTGCGTCCCATTTCTGCGACGCTAGGTTAAGCTGGGGCGCAGGGAAATAATTCGGGATGATAACCTCGCTGGTTCTTGCTATCATCGTCCACGGAATCTCGCTCGACGAAAAATTCTGCCCGCGTGACCCTGCGCCCGTTGGCTACGAAGATAGCTTGGCATTGCGTCTGAAGCCGAATGGGAAGGTCCAGCAGGCGTACTCGGCGATTTCAATAACACGCCTACTGGATAGGAAAACGAATACGCACATTGGCTGGCTGGTACTCGATGATGCGGGAGTCGAGTACGTCGTCTTCAAGAAATTGGCTGACCATTCCATCTACGCGGCTTTTAAACCGCACAACCTCTTGTGGGAACGTGCCATACCCTATTCGGTCCCGATGCCCTTGACTCCATCCATCCAGCCTATCCCGCCTTTCGTTAAAGTCGAATCCTGTACGCAGCCGCAGTAAAATACGAGGTAGAAGAAAGCACGTCAAAAACGGCGCGCTTTTTGGTGCCCGCGCCCGGCCGAATCAGTGAATTATGCATTATGACGTCGTGTATAATCTATTATTTTCGTTTGTTGTTCGGGACGTCCTCGATCGCTTTGGGCGCCTAGCGGTACATGACGGCGTCGGTAAGTGCCGCCGTCGCACAGGGTCCGGCCGCAGCGACGAGCGCTGCGGCGAAACGAAACATACGCACTCGCATTGGTGCGCCGTTCGTTGCGTGGCGAGGCGGTACTGCGGCGGCGCACGGCGGAGGCGCAAATGCGGCGAGGTGGGTACTGAACCGGTCGTGGAAGTGGATGATCGGTCCGGCACCCGCGTTTGCGAGCAGGGTTTCGGGCTCGTCGACCTCGTGGTTGCGGTGGCGATCCTCTCGGGGATATTGCTCGTGGCGTCGTCTTCGTTCGGAGCGCGCGCTCCGAGCGTTCATCCTGCGGCCCTCGCTCTGCAAGCGGCACTCGTCGAGGCGCGTTCGATCGCGACGATGCAGCAGGCAGACGGCACGGACGACGGGCTGCCGACGGGCGCGACCGTCAGCATCGACGTCGATCCCGGCGATGCTAGCCGCTCGATCGTCGCCGTCTATCGGTCGCGGCCTATTGCGAGCCCGAACCGCCCGCTTCAGGGCCAGACGCCGATAACGCTGAGTCTTCCGCTCGACGTCGGCTTTCCGCGGCAAGTCGTGCCGGCGCGCTTCACGCTAAATCAGAGTGGGCAGGCGCCGTACACGAAGGGCAAGTTCACGATCATGATTTCGAGCTCGGGATATACGAGCATCCAAACGGACTACGCGTATGCCCCCGGCAGCGCGATCATCCCGCCTCCCGATCCATTGTGTTACGACGACGGCGGTGCGAGCATCGCGGTCTCCTCGGCCAATCAAATGGAAACGCATCCGTTCGTGTGCCGCAACGCCAGCTACGACGCCTCCGTATCGCTCTGATGCTTCGTTCGCAACGCGGCTTCTCGCTGCTCGAAGTTCTCGTTGCGACGGGATTGACGATCGGCGTGATTCTCGCCACGACGAGCGCCGTTGCGAACGCCTTGCATGCCTCAGCAGTTGCCGATCGCCACATGGCCTTGAACGACGATGCTTTGAGCGCGCTCAGCGACGTGCGCGCCGTGAGTGCCTACGATGCCAAGATGTTCAACAGCCTTGCCGGCCATACGGCCACGATGACGCTTACGGGGAGCGGCGCGCCCGAGACGATCTCGGTTGCCATCGTGCCGGCGCCGGGTGGTCAGAATCTTCTGGCCACCGCTACGGCAACGCAGGGCGATCTCGTCGTCACGCAGCGGCAAACACTTTATCTTGAAGCGCCAATGCCGGGCTCGAGTGTGAACCAGCAATGAAGGAGGATCGCAGCGAGCTGCAGCGCGGTTTTACCGTCCCCGAAATTCTTATTTCGCTCGCGCTCATCGTGGCGATCGGCTTCGTGACGCTTGCCGCGGTGCAGATGTTCGGGCGCGCGATCGCCTTGCGTTCGTCGGCGCAGGGTGGAACGGTCGCGCTCGAACAGCAGCTCGAATCGATGCGCAGCGACGCGGCGACGGCGTACGCAGTGTTCGTTCCGCAGAAGGACGTAAACGGCCAGTACAACGCTGCGCCGCCGGCACTCGGCACCGTGCCCGACGGGCACGAAGTCGATTTCTATTCGCGTTCGGATTCGGGGCGCGAGGCATGGTGGGCGTACACCTACGACGGCGTGGGCCACGCGCTGCAGCGGTACGATTATGATGCTGCGGGCCACATCGGCGTGGCAGACCGCAACACGGGCGCGATCGATTCGGCCGCTCAGTATCCCGCGCTCACCGGTGTGCAATCGTTTTCCGCCCAAGTCTTGGAGGCCGATCAGCTGACGAGTGCGCCGAGCGCGTTCGCGCCGTTGTTATCGGGACTCGTCAGCGGCGCCGGCGATTCGCCGCAGGCGGAGCCGGTCGGATTCGTTCCGGCATCCGGAACCCCGCGGGCCGATCTCTACGGAGGCAACGTGACCGTCCAGATCACGCTTGCGACCACAGCCGGAACGCGGACGCTCCATTTGGCATCCGCCGCGCTGCCGAGCGGATTCACGATCCATCAGGTTCCGTCGATCCGCGCCGTGACGTATCGGATCGACATCGTGCATCGCTTTTGGTTCGGAATCGCGCAGATCACGCACTCGCAGATCTATAATCAATTGCTCTACAGTTACGATCCGAATGCTCCGTCGAATCGATGGAAGGTTTGGTGTGATTGGGAACTCTACGGAAGCGATATTGCGGGGCTAAGGCTCGGGGATCCGAATACGCAGTATCATCCGACGCACTTCAACGAATCGGCGGCCGGGATTTTCTATGCCGTCACCAATACCGGCCCCAACGGCAACGGCACGACGGGACTTAACGAGCAGCCCGGCTGCCACCATCCCGTTCCCGGCCCGACCGCATCGTTCGCCCCGGTCCCGGCGCAAACCGATCCCGATGTAAACGATACGCCGCCCCCATGTTTCGATGAAGGCGAATGCTGGCCCGCGAACGCGCCGGCGAATTTCACGCCACCCTCGCCGTGGCCCTCATCCTCGCCGCCGGCCGCATGGTGCGCGACGCACGCCGAATCACCGCTATGCGGCGGCGCGGGAGGCACCGCCGAGCCGATTTACGGCACGCCGTCGCCCGTCCAGTATTATTCTCCGGCGCCCGCCTCAGCACCATCGCCTCCACCGAACGTGCCGGCTCCGATCTTCTCGTTTCGGCCCCCGAACCCGCACGATCCGAGAAGCCAACAATAAAGTGATGAGATGCTGCTTCAAAGTCTCGTCCTGATAGCGACGATGCTCGTGCTGGCCGGCGCGATCCTCACGAGCACGCTTGTGAGTGCAAAGGCGCTGCTGCATCAAACGATCCTCACCAAAACGCAGACGGCGATGAGCGACGCGACGGAAGCTTTCGTGGCATCGACGCAAGCCTTTGTGAAGCAGCATGGCAGCGAGCCTTCACGTTGGCCGATTTCGCAGCCCACGACGGAGGCGTTGTGTACGGCTGCTGCCGGAGCTGGAAATGCTGGTGTAACGTGCCCCTACCTCGCGACGATGAACTGGGCAGTAACAGGCTCGAGTGCGACTGTGGCGCAGGCGAACGCGAACTCCGGCGCAGCTGCGGATGCGAGTTATCTTGCAAACACCATTGACGAACAGCGAATCTCGGCGACGATTTCCGTGCAAGTCAGCAATCAGAGTGGGACCGTCGTGTATGGCGAGCGTTCGCGAGAAATAACGGCCCGAATATTTGATGCGGCGCCGTATGTTGTGGTGACCGGTGCGCGCGACATCTCAACCGAAGACGGCAATATTCATTCGTCGGAGGGAGATACGGCGGGCGCCCTCCAGACGAACGACCTTCTCGCCGGTAGTGCAGACCCCAATCCCGGGTATCCGACGTATTATACTGATACGCGAATCCTAACGAGCATCGATTGCAGTAATTCAGTACCGGGAACGACCCGGCCGATTGGCAATGCTTTTTTCGATACGGCCTTTCATCCATACGGCAACGTCGCCTGGAGTTTCGAGTCGTCGTGCTCATCAGCAAATACCGTGGCGATCGGTATTCCGATTGGCTATACCATGCCCACTGGGTCGCTATTCATAGCGAAACCAGCGAACCCTAACGCGCCTTGGCTAAAAGGAGACGAAGACATGAACTCCTTCGCGCGATAGCAGATCGTCGTTACGCAGTAGTAAAGACCTCGACCAAGTTGTTTTGTGGCACGCAATCTGTCGGCGTATAATTTGTCCCATTGAATGATCCAACCTCAACGCCTATTCTTGGGACTTGCTCGCCGTCGAACACGCTGATCGTAGGCAAATAAAAGCTTTGAGAAAAGACGTTGCCGGCTGCGGAAGTTACGGCCTCCGCGGAAGGGTCAGATGCTCCCTCGTACGTTGGCGCACCGCCGGCGCCCAGAATAGAATAGTTCCCATCGGCAAGGCGTGACGGATCATTCCCGGGGTCAGACGTGTACTCGAATGGCATCAGAGAGATATTAGGGTTACAGGATCCGTTGCTGCCGGTATTTTGATTTCCATCCGTATCCAGAGAAATGCGGACGCCGAGGTCGGAGCCATAGCTCGAAAGTGCGTGCCCCGGAGCCGGCAACGCGTTCGCCACATTCTGTACGAACGTAACATCAACACGCAAAGTATCGTAAATCCCGTTCACATTTCCGTACTGGCCGCTCAGTGTCGTCTTGACGCCGACGATGCTCCACGCCGTGCCCGTCGTTGCTGTGCCGTCGGCTGGAAATGTGTAGCTCTCGGTCACTACAGGCGGCGGCGTAGGGCTGCTGCCACCGCCCCCACCAGTTCCGCCTCCGCCGCCGCTGCAGGCGGCGAGCGCGGTGATGGATGCGAGCGTCAGGATGCCTGTGCCGAGAAGTCGCTGCATCGATTTCATTCCTTGCTCGAAGGAGCAGGGTAAACGTAGGTCCGGCAAAGCAAAAGCACCAACACTGATAGGACCATAGCTCTTCGTTCCGCGCGCGCCGAACACCCGGCGCGCGGCGTGCTACACCGCCAGATGCGGTTCGGTTGTGATCTCCACTTCAGAGGGCGTTGTCCGGAAGAGCGAGAGACACACGCCGATCAGCACCAGAAACGCACCGATCAGGTCGCGAATTCCGAGGTGCTCGTGGCCGAAGATCGCGCCCACGATCACGGCGAGAACCGGTATCATTAACGCCGAGAGGCCCATGATGCCGGAATCGATCCGCTGCAGCAGCCAGTGGTTCATATAGAACGCAATCCCGCTACCGCACACCGCAAGGTACGCGAGTGCGGTAAGCGATGCAGGCGCGGTGGCTCGATGCCAATCCGGGTGTTCGAACGGGATCCCGAACACGGTCATCGTGACGCCTGCGATCAGCATGGCAGGCGGCAGTGTCGTCAGCGGTTCGAAGTGCGCGTAGCGCTTCAGATACACGTTGGCATATCCGGACGACGCCGAAGCAACGAGCGCGGCTAGAACGTACAGCACGTCGCCGCGCACGTTTCCGACGAGCGAAATCAGCGCGACGCCGCCGAGCGCGAGCAAGGCACCGAGAATCGTGTTGCGATCGGCGCGTTCGCCGATCATGAAATGCGCGAACGCGAAGATAAAGAACGGCATCGTCCCAAAGAGCACGGCGACGAGCCCGGAGGCGAGGTGGGTCTCCGCGAGATACGTCAGCGCGTAATTGAGCCCGAACATCGTAGCGGCGAGAACTAAAACCAAGTGCAGCGGCGGTCGATCGCGACGGACGTCGACGCGCAGCACGGCCGCCGTGGCATACAAGAACAGCGCCGCAACGATAAAGCGAATTCCCGCCCCCGTCACGGCGGGAAAGCCGCCGAGCGAGAACTTGATCGCAAGCCACGTCGTACCCCAAATAAAAACACACGTTGCGTACGCCGCGACCGTGCGAACCGAATTTGCCACGCCTACATTGACACATTTCCAAGCAAAAGCGTTTCACAGATAGCGTTTGACCCGCGAGCGCCCTGAAAAACTGGACTTTGTGGCAAACTCATTGCCGAAATCCGTTCCTTTCGTCCGCGAAATCGCGGAGGCGAAGAAACCGATCGCCGCCATCTGTCACGCTGCGTGGACGCTCATCGAGGCAGGCGTCGCAAAAGGACGCACGCTGACCTCATGACCTTCGTTGCAGACCGACCTGCGCAATGCCGGCGCGGCATGGGTCGATAAGGAGGTCGTTATCGACGGCCCGATCGTGACGAGCCGCGAGCCGGACGACATCCCCAAGTTCAACCCCGCGATGATCGACCTATTCTCTATGGCGAAGCGCCCCCAAACTGCCTCGCGCTGAGGTTCCGGGCTCGGGGCTACGCTAAATCGTTGAAGGTGGGTTGACCGGCTGCGGCGTCCAGGGTACTCCCGGCGCGCCGCCGCCGAGCGCCTTCAACTTCTTCTCGATCGGCCACTCGGAAAATGCGAATATCAAAATGACGACGAGATTTACGAGCGGAACGAAGAGCAGCAGCGAGAGCGCTCCCGAGTAGCCGGCCTTCGTTGCAATTCGCCAATAGATGAGGACCGAGAAGATGAGGATGACGGCGGTGATGAGCAAAAAGATGCCCGAGCCCGCCATAGCGGCCATTGCGTTGCCGTGAGCGTTCGTCTGATCCATATATAACTGCCTGCCTTCATTACGCTTGAAGTGCTGATGCCCAATTGTACATTACATCCTGAAAACACCAAAATGGGTCTGTTTTAGCGGAGCGCAGGCGGCCGCTTCGAGGCCGAGCGAGATCACGCGGCGGGTATCGAGCGGATCGATCACCCCGTCGTCCCATAAGCGCGCGGACGAGTAGTAGGGGCTTCCTTCCCGCTCGTATTTTTCGAGGATCGGGGCCTTGAAGGCAGCCTGCTCTTCGGGGGTCATCGTGCGGCCTTTTTGCTTCTCGGTCTCCAACCGTACGGTCAACAGCGTCGATGCGGCTTGTGCGCCGCCCATCACGGATATGCGGGCGTTCGGCCACATCCAGAGCTGCCGGGGCGAATAGGCGCGCCCGCACATGCCGTAGTTTCCGGCGCCGAAGCTGCCGCCGATGACGACGGTAAACTTCGGGACGTCGGCGCAGGCGACGGCCGTCACGAGCTTGGCGCCGTCTTTGGCGATGCCGCGATGCTCGTATTCTTTTCCGATCATGAAGCCCGTGATGTTTTGTAAGAACAGCAGCGGCGTACCGCGCTGCGCGCAGAGTTCGATGAAGTGCGCACCTTTGAGGGCGCTCTCGCTGAAGAGAATGCCGTTGTTCGCAAGGATGCCGACCAGATGCCCTTCGATGCGCGCGAAACCGCACACGAGCGTTGCTCCGTAGAGCGCCTTGAACTCGTGAAAGAGCGATGAATCGACGAGCCGCGCGACGATCTCGCGCACGTCGTACCCGACGCGCGCGTCGCGCGGGACGATGCCGTAGATTTCCCTCTGGTCGTAGGCCGGCGCCGCGGGTTCGGCGACATCGAACGCCGATGGTGCGGGCGGCGGAAGATTCGCGACGATCGAGCGCACGATGGCCAGCGCATGTTCGTCGCTTACGGCATAGTGATCGGCGACACCGCTGATGCGCGTGTGGACGTCGGCACCCCCGAGATCCTCGGCACTGACGACCTCTCCCGTAGCGGCGGCGACGAGCGGCGGGCCGCCCAAGAAAATCGTCCCGTAGCCCGCGACGATCACCGTTTCATCGGACATCGCGGGCACGTACGCGCCGCCCGCCGTACACGATCCCATCACGGCCGCAATCTGCGGAATGCCCTCCGACGACATCCGCGCCTGGTTGTAAAAGATGCGCCCGAAATGATCGCGATCGGGAAACACTTCGTCTTGCTTGGGAAGAAACGCTCCGCCGGAATCCACCAAATAAATGCACGGAAGGTGATTTTGTTGCGCGATCTCCTGCGCGCGCAGATGCTTCTTCACCGTGAGCGGGTAGTAGGTACCACCTTTAACGGTCGCGTCGTTCGCGATGACGACGCATTTGCGACCTTCGACCGTCGCTATGCCGCTGACCAGACCCGCAGACGGCGTATCGTCCGCATAGACGCCGCCCGCAGCAAGCGCCGAAAATTCGAGAAACGGCGTCAGCGGATCGGCCAGGCGGTCGATCCGTTCGCGCGCCGGAAGCTTGCCGCGCTTGCGGTGGCGCGCGATCGATGCGGGCCCTCCGCCTTCGCGCACCCGCGCGAGGCGCGCCCGCAATTCGCCGACGGACGCTCGCATTGCCGCCGCGTTCTCACCGAACTCCGCCGCATTGCGGTCCAGGCGGGTCTCCAATTTTTTCATCGCTTAGTCGCTTCGCCAAGGGCGAAAAGCGTCCCACGCGCCGAGGCCGTTAGACGGCGGTTAAATTGTCGTCGCAAAGACATGGTATCGGCGCGCGACGCGCTATGATAGGCATGCCAATATGAACATGCAGGCCAGTTCGTCGTTCCGTCCACCCGGTTCGCTTCCGTCGAATCCGCTCGCTCCGTACGGCGGCGCGTGGTCGCCGCGTTTAGCCGCACATCTTTTACGCCGTGCCGGCTTCGGCGGCTCGCCCAGTGATCGCGCTCACTACGCGAGCATATCGTGCAGCGACGCGGTTGCGGCGCTCGTGCATTTCCCGGAAATGCCGCAGTACCCCGAGCCGCAACTCGTCGAGGGGCAGTACCCCATGCCGGGCGCCGGCGTCGGCGCCGATCCCGCGGCCCGTATGGCGCTGCGCGACGCGCGCAGGCAACAAACGATCGCTAACGCGTCCTGGTGGCTCGACCGCATGCTCGTAACGCCTGCGCCGCTGCAAGAGAAGATGACCCTGTTCTTGCACGGCCACTTCGCGACCGCAACGAATACGAAGGGCATCTACGGGCTCGATATCGTCGATCAGAACGAGCTCTTTCGCAAGTACGCACTGGGCAACTGGCGCGAGCTGACGCACTACGTAGCGCGCGATCGCGCGATGCTCAAATGGCTCGACAACGCGCGCAGCGTGAAAGCGCATCCCAACGAAAATTTCGCGCGCGAACTCATGGAACTTTTCACGCTCGGCATCGGAAACTACACCGAGACCGACGTGCGCGAGAGCGCGCGCGCCTTCACGGGCTTCACCTTCGCCCGGCGCGACGGGGCCTTCTACTTCAACGACCGGCAGCACGATGACGGCTCCAAGACCTTTCTCGGCCGTACCGGAAATTTCAACGGCGACGATATCATCGATATCATCTTCAGTCAGCCCGCGGCGCCGAAGCTCTTCGCTTCGAAGCTGCTCGAGTTTTTCGTCTACAGCGAGCCGGAACCCGAACTCGTCGATGCCGTGGCGGAGCTGATTCGCAAGAACGACTTCGTGATGGCGCCGGTCATGTCGACGCTCTTTCGTTCCAACGTGTTCTATTCCGAGCGGTCGTATCGCGCGCTCGTGAAGAGTCCGATAGAGTTCGTGATCGGAACCTATCAGCTCTTCGGCGTCAGCTCGGTGAAACCGGCGGTGCTCGGCGCTCTCAATCGGATGGGGCAGGTTCCGTTTCGCCCGCCGAGCGTCAAAGGCTGGGACGGCGGGGCGCAGTGGCTCAATACGCAAACGATGCTGGCGCGCGAGAACTTCGCAAGCTCGTTCATGGCCGCGCCCGAGATGGCGCAGTCCGGAAGTTGGCTGACCGCGGGCGTTCCCGCCAACGCAAACGACGCCACGCAGCGGCTCGTCGGCACGATTCTACAAGGTGACGCAAGCGACGTCGCGCGCGCGAAACTCGCCAGTTATCTCGACGGCAACGGCACCTCGGCCGACGGCGCACTCTCGGCCGAGAATTTTGAAGAGCGCATGCATGGCGCCGCCTACCTCACGATGGCGATGCCCGCCTACCAACTCAGCTAGCCATCACCGAAATGCGCTCCGCGCTCCACCCTTCGAGGACCATATGAATCGTAGTAGGTTTTTACTCGGCACGGTCGCCGGCCTCAGCGTTGCCGCCAACGCGAATAATCTTTTCGGCATGGCGCTCGCGCAGCCGGTGCTGCCGGGCCTTCCCGGCGGCGTGGACGATCGCGTTCTCATCGTCATCAATTTGCAAGGCGGAAACGACGGGCTCAATACGATCGTGCCCCACGGAATGCCGAGCTATTATCGCTACCGTCCCACGCTCGGCATCGCTCCGGGCGACGTGCTTCAAATCGATCGCAACGTCGGCTTCAATCCCGAGATGAAATCGCTCAAGAGCCTCTACGATGCCGGTAACGTCGCAATCGTGCAAGGCGCGGGCTATCCCGCACCGGATCATTCGCACTTTCGTTCGACCGAGATCTGGCAGACCGCCGAGCCCGAACATTACGAGACGACCGGCTGGGTCGGGCGCTATCTCGACGGCGCGGGGCTCCCCGAAAGCAATCTTTTCAATGCCGTGGCGCTCGCGCCCGTACTTCCCGAGGTGATGATCGGCCGCAAAGTCGATGTTCCCGCCATCGCTGCCCTAGCCGGTTTCGGCCTTTCGAGCGACCGCAACGCGAGCGAGCGCGGTACCTTCGCTTCGATGGACAAGACGGGGAGCATGCCGTTTTCTTCACCATATCTCGCGACCGTCGCCACGATCGAAGATCACGCGCAGCGTGGCTCGGAAGAGCTGCCCAAGCTGATCGCAGGCTACAAGACGAGCGCCTCCTATCCGGCGACGCCGCTCGGGCGCAGCCTGGCGCTCGCCGCGCAGATCGTCGGGAGCCGGCTCGGCACGCGGGTGATCTACGTGCAGCACGGCTCGTTCGATACGCATGCGGCGCAAAAAGGCACGCAGGATCGCTTGCTGCGCGAGTTTTCGGACGGGATCGCGGCGTTCTACCAAGATCTCGCCGCTCACGGCAACGAGAAGCGCGTGCTGACGATGACCTTTTCGGAGTTCGGCCGGCGGGTCGCGGAAAACGGCAGCCGGGGCACCGATCACGGTGAGGCGGCCCCGATGTTTCTGATCGGCGGGGGCCTCAAGGGCGGCCTGTACGGCGATCAGCCCTCGCTTGAGGACCTCGATAACGGCGACGCCAAGTTCACCGTCGATTTCCGCAGCGTCTATGCGACCGTCATCGAGAAATGGTTCGCCCGGCCCACGGCGGGAGTTTTGGCCGGAACATTCCCCACCATGCGGATTTTTGCGTAAATCCTGCCGTCACATCGTTAAACGCAACGGGGTGGGCGCGGGGCCTCTAAAGAAGATAAGCAGATATGGGGGATTTCAGGTTTTTGAAGGGTCAGCGCTCCCCCTGCGCTCGATTCCGCCGCTCGACGGTGCCGCGCCGTCCAGCGTCCTGCTGTTGACGAAAGCTCCACATATGTGTAGAATGCATCTATCGGCATGAAGAACGCTATGAGCAGCCGGGGGCTATCCCCGGACGAAGATGGTCACGAAGACCATATCGAATCGCCTCATGGCAAGGTCGACGCGGGATTACCCCCGCGCGGCACTCCGAAGAACTATTTGATGGCGTGGCTGCTCGTGATGCTCAAGGATCTCAACCTGCACGGGTATGAGATTATGAAGGCACTCAAAGAGAACTTCGCCGTCGTCTCCGACCCGGGAACGGTGTATCGCGCGCTTCGCCAATTGGAACGCGACGGCTACATCACCTCGTGGTGGGATCCCAAAGAGCAAGGTCCGGCCAGGCGCATCTACACCTTAACCGACGGCGGCAAAGACGCCCTCGCGCTCTGGAGTTCTGCGTTACAACAGTACCGTACCAATCTCGATGCGTTCTTCAGCCTCTACACCGGAACGTGGGGAAAAATCGACCCGCCTTCCAAACCTGATGAGGAAAAGAAGCATGTCAACTAAGGGATCCACAGCGAGCTACGTCGAGCTCTCGAGCAAATCGTACAACCTCTTCGTCGATGCGTATGCAGCGGCCAACAAGCGCGGCCTCGATTACGCGAAGTCCGTTTGGGAAGTGGCGTCGCGTCCGTATTCGACCACGGCCATCGAAGCCGCGGTTCAAGATAGCTTCGATCGTGCGAGCAAGCTCGTCGCGCTCACGGTTGCCGAGCTCCAGACCAACGGCCAGAAGGCCGCCGAGTTTGCCGAAGAGTTCGCCTCGCAGGCTGCCAAGTTTCAAGAATCGTACACGACCTCGATGAAGGGCCTGCTCGATACCGGCCTTTCGAACCTCAACTTCGTCAAGGACACCGCGACGCAGCAGTTCGAAGACCTCACCAAGCGCATGGACGACATCCAAAAGCACGCCGCCGCAACGGTCAGCAGCGCCAACTAAGAATCCGGCACTAGCCAAAGGCCCGCGGTCGCCGCGGGCTTTTTTGTTGAAATCGGGGCGGCGTATAAGATCGGCGCGGCGTGCCTTTATGAGATCGGGGCGGCGTGCCTTTTATAAGATCGGGGCGGCGTGCCCCCCGATGACCCCCCAAGGGCGCACTCGCCTCTTTGAAATCGGGGCGGCGTGCCCCCCGATGACCCCCCAAGGGCGCACTCGCGCCCTGTTTAAAAGCTAGTCGAGGGCTCCGTCGACGCCGCACCGGAGCGAGAGGACGTCGCCGACCTCGTGGGGTCCCAACAGGTAGACCCGCTCGTGCGTCGCCACGTCCTCGAGGCTCGCTCGCCACGTCCCGGGGCGCTCGCTCCAGAGACGAACAAGATAGACGAGTTCCGTACGGATCCCTTCGTTCTCGGGCATGGCACGATGGTAGCCGACGACCGTCCCCAGGTCGTTGCAAGAGTCGGCTACCGGGACGTGCACCCGCTCCGCCGAACGCCTCGGGGTGATCTCTCGGGACGAGGCGCCGCTTGCGGTTTGTCTTCTCGGACAACCGCAGTTTTTTCACCTTGGCCGCCCCTTCCGGCTCGCGGCGAGCCGTCGCGCGCTCGCCCTCGTGAGTTTCCTGATGCTCAAACGGCGCGCTGCCGTATCGCGCAGCGCGACGACCCTCGCCGTCTGGCCCGACGACGACGATGCGACGGCCCGCGCAGCCCTGCGTCGCGAGCTCCACCGCGTCGCAAAAGCGCTGCCCGAAACCGAGGGCGAGCCGTGGATTCTTGCGGACCAGGCGGAGCTGCGCTGGAACGATCGCGCGAATGCATGGCTCGATCTCGATGCCTTCGAGGCCGCGATATCGCCCGGGGGGCGCGTCCAGGAGGCGGTCGCCCTGTACCGCGGCGACTTGCTCGATGGGCTCGAAGACGAATGGATTTTCGCCGAGCGCGAACGTTTTCGAGCGGCCAACGCCTCGGCGCTCGGCAAACTACTCGCGGCGGCCCGCAGCGTCCACGATTACGAAGGGGCGATCGGCTACGCGGGCCGGATTCTTGCGGAAGACCCATTTCGCGAAGACATCGTCCGCACGCTGATCTCCGTGCGATACGAAAGCGGCGATCGGGCCGGCGCCCTTCATGAAGCCGAACGCTACGCGAAGCTGTACCGCGAGGAACTGGGCGTCGGGCTCATGCCGGAAACCGAAGCTCTGCGCTTTGCGATTTCGCGCGGCGATTCCGACGGCTCTGCGGGCCAAACGTCGTCGAAGGCCGACGCCAGGCAGCGGCAGATTCGCGGCTTCACGCCCGCCTTCGTCGGCCGGGCCAAGGAATTCGAAAGCGCGCTCGCCCTGTGGCATAGCGCCATGCGCGGCGTTGGCAGTACCCTGCTCCTGAGCGGCGAGGCGGGGATCGGGAAATCGCGCTTCATCGAAGAGCTCGCGCTCGTAGCCGAGCGCCAGGGTGGCCGGGTCTTGCTCGGGCACACCTCCGCGCCGGAACGCCTCCCGTATGAGGCGATTTCGGCGGCGCTCGGCAATGCCGTTCCACTGATCGCAAGCGTGCGGGCGGAGCCGGCCGTGCGCCGCAGTCTCGAGCGCATCGTTCCGAGCCTGGCCCCGATGGACCGGCCGCCCTCCGCGCCGGACGTCACGACCGATATGGAGCGCGAACAGACGCGGCTCTTCGCCTCGCTCAAACACTACATTTCAGCACTCGCGCGCGCCCGGCCGCTCCTGGTCGTGCTCGAAGATATTCATTGGGCGCGGCCCTCGACGCTCGCCGCGCTGCAATCGATTGCAGAATCCGCCCTTCGCTCGCGGGTGCTCGTCGTCGCAACGTTGCGAACCGAAGCGATCGGCGATGCGCTGATCGCAGCGCGCCAGGAACTCTTCTCACGCGCCCTTGCAACCCCGCTGCCGTTGCCGCGCCTCGCCCCCGAATTCACGCGCGAAATTGCGCGCTCCACGGCGCGCGCGAAACATCTCGACGACGCGTCCATCGAGGAACTCGTCCAGTTCTCGGAGGGCAACCCGTTCTACCTCATCGAGGGCATCGTGGGCTACGCGGCGCACGGCGGGGCCTTCTCGAGCGAAGGAACGGCGATCGACGACATGATCACGGCGCGCGTCGAACGGATGGACGAGGGCGTGGTCGATATCGCAAGCGTTGCGGCAAACATCGGCGACCGCTTCACCCTCGATTCGTTGCGCGCGGTCTGCGGTCTCGATGAGAGCGTGCTCTTAGACGGCATCGGGCAATTGATCGAAGAACATTTCCTGGCGGAAACGACGGGCCGCACGGCCTTCGACTATACCTTTACGCACCACCTGATCCGCAACGCCATCTACGAACGCATTCCCGCCGAGAAACGCCGGCGCCGGCACCGGCTGATCGCCCGCGTTCTCGAGCAAGATTCGGTTCGCTCCGGCGCGAGCGCGATCGATATCGCGCGCCACTACGAGGCATCGGGTGCGAAAGCGGAAGCGGCTGCTTGGTACCGGACCGCGGCCGATTTCGCGGTGCGCTCCTACGCGAACGACGAGGCCGCGGCGCTGCTCGAGACCGCCCTGCAATTGAGTACCGATGCGCCCGGCCGCTTCGAAACGCTGAGCGCGCGGCAGCTCTTGCGCTCGCGCCTCGGCGATGCGCTCGGTGAAGCCGAGGATTTCGCGGCCATTGCCGAGATCGCCGAATCGCTCGATGACGAGGCGCGGTTTCGCGTGCTGCAGCGCCGCGTGCATCGCGCGCTCGATATCGGCAACGTGGCCGACGCGGATGCTGCGATCGAGGCGCTTTCGGAGCATCCGCATTTTTCCGATCGGCATCGCGTGGAGCTTGCGATCGTCCGGACGCGGCTTGAAATCATGCGGGACCGTCGGGACGACGCCATCGCTGCGGCGCGCGCGGGGCTCGGCCTCGTCGATGAGGCGACGCCGAGCGTCGAAGCCGCGGAATTGTTGTGCCACCTCGCCTTCATTCTTTTCCACCGGGGAGAAGTCGAAGAAGGCACGGCCTTGCTCGGACGGGCTATGTCGCTGAGTTCTTCGGAAGATGCAAACGCATCGCTCATCGCGCGAACGAACCTCGCCGCTGCACGCAAAGCGTATGCGCTCCAGACCTTTGGGGAATGCGAGCGGTTTGCAACGGCATCGCTCGAAGCGGCCAAGATCGTCGGCGACCGGGAAGCGATCGTCGAGGCGTTCCTGCTGCGGGCGAGCACGCTGCGCGCGAAGCGGCGCCTGGCGGAAGCGCGAGCCGACATCGATGCGGCGCTCGACCGCTGCCGGGGCCTCGCGCGCGGTCCGCTCGCTGCGAGAATTGCCTTGCACTCATCGATGATCGATGCCGATAGCGGAGAACTCGCGCACGCCGAAGAGCTTTGCGACGCGGTGATCGCGGAAGGCGCATCGACCTCGGGGCTGGCGCTGGTCGCCGATGCGTACGGGGCGAAGGCGTTCTGCCGCGCCCTGGTCGGCGACTATCCTTCGGCGCGCGACGCCGCCGAGAAGGCGCTCGAGCTCTTCATTTCAGTTGGGAACCGCATTCACGAGGCCTATTCGTTGCTCAATCTCGGCGTGATCGAGCGCGAGCTCGGCAACGCGCAAGCCGGGCTCGATCACATCGAGCGGTCGTTCAAAATACAGTCGCCGATTTTTCCGACGGAAGAACTGGCGGCTACCCGTTCCGAACTGGCGCTCACCTGTGCGCTGACCGGCGACCTCGACCGGGCACGAACCTTGGCCCTGGATTGCGTTTCCGTTCCGGTGAACGGAGCGGGCCTGGCCTGGCAGCATCTAACGTTCTTCACGGTGTGGCGGACGCTGCGGCTCACGGGCAACGCCGAGGAATCCGATATCGTGCTGCGGCGCGCGTGCGAAGCGTTCGCACTGCACTACGATATGGTGCCTGAGGAATCGCGCGAGCGGTTCCTCGCGATCGGGCTCAACGTCGATCTGCTCGACGCGGCAGACCGTAACGGCATCGCGAGCAGCGTCCGGTTACCCTTGCGTTCCCTCTAAGGCTGAAGCGAAGGCAGGCTCGTGCAGAATTTCGTTGGCCCTAGCGACCTCGTGACGCGGCGCCTCGTGCGCGCGTTGCTCGCCGTTCTCTTGGTGGCCGGGGTCGGCGCGGTGCTCTGGATGGTGACCGCAATTCTCGATCGCGTGCACAACACGATGGTCGTCGTGATCTTCTCGGTGCTCTTTGCCTACGTCGTGTATCCGCCGATCAAGTGGCTGGCGGTGCGGCGCGTGCCGATCGCAATCGCGGGCATTCTCGTCTATGCAGTACTCGCGGTCGTGGTGCTCGGCGCGATCGCGTGGCTCGCACCTGCGATCGCCGCGCAGACCGAAGCGCTCTCGCACGAGTTTCCAAAGCTCGTCGTGCAGACCCAACATCAGATCGCCGACCCCTCGGATTCGCCGCTCCTGGCTCGGCTGCCGGCTTCCGCCCGCGATGCGATCGCGCAGAATGCCGGCAAAGCGGGCACGATCATCGGCGGTATTGCCGGCGGCGTCGGCGCTAATGCGGTCGGCATCCTGGCGGGTACGACGGCGACGCTCATCAACGTCGGCCTGGTGCTCGGCTTGACGCTGCTGCTCGTAAGCGATCTCGCGAGCGTTCAATCGTTCGGCGTGCGGCTGATCCCGTCGGCACACCGGGTCGCCGCGACGTCGTTCATGCGCGACGTCAACGACGTGATCGGCGGGTTCGTGCGCGGCCAGGTTGCCCTCGCGCTCGGCGTCGGTGCGGTCGGAACGGTCATCCTCATCGTCATGGGCGTTCCGTACGCGATCTTGCTCGGACTCGTGGCAGGCATCGTGAGCATCGTGCCGTTGATCGGGATGTTCGTTGCGCTGATTCCGGTGCTTGCCATCTCGTTCTTTACGGTCGGGCTCGTGAAGATGATCGTGGTCGGCATCTTGTATGCCGTTCTGCTCTTGGTGCAGCAGAACGTCTTCACGCCGCTCGTCAATTCACGCGCCGTAGGTGTGACGCCGCTGGTCGTGTTTCTCGCGCTGCTCTTTGGAAGCGAAGCGTTCGGCATTCTCGGCGCGCTCTTGTCGATTCCCGTCGCCGGCATCTTACGCGTTGCGGCCGAGCGCTTGTTCCCGCACGACGAACAGTCCGCGGCGATCCTCGCACGAGCGCGCGATGCCGCAGGCGAACCGGCCGCAGAAACGCGTAAGGCAGTCGAAACTCCGGAGTAGCCGCGTAACGGGGCGCCGCGCGGGCCTGCGACGAAGGGCCGACGATGATTTCCGTTCGGTTCCTGGGCACGGGGGGCGCCCGCTTCGTCGTCGCCAAGCAAATTCGCGCCTCGGGCGGTATGTGGTATCGCTTTTCTCCCGACGAAGGTGACGCGCCGGGGCCGACCACGCAAATTCACGTCGATCCGGGCCCGGGTGCGCTCGTGCGCGCCACGTCGGCCCTGCCGCCGTGCGATCCGGCGGAGCTCGATGCGCTGGCGCTGTCGCACAAGCACCTCGATCACGCGGGCGACATTAACGTGATGATCGAGGCGATGACCTCGGGCGGCTTTCGCAGGCGCGGTAAAGTGCTCGCACCGCGCGATGCATTCGAAGGTGAGGCCGTGATCTTTCCGTATGCGGTGAAATTCGTCGCCGGCAAAGAAATTCTCGAAGAACGCAGCGGTCCGTACCATATCAACGACGTTGAATTACGCACCTCGATTCGCCACATCCATGGCGTCGAAACGTACGGCATGCATTTCAGCTACCGCGGCACGACGGTCTCGTATCTCCCGTGCGGCCGTTTCTTCGAAGGCCTGGCCCAGGATTACGCCGCGCACCATCCCGACGTGCTGATCCTCAACGTCCTGCGTTATCGCGACAGCCTCAAAGTCGACCACATGAACCTCGAAGAAGCGCGGCACGTGTTCGCAACCGTGCGGCCGAAGGTCGGCGTGATGACCCATTTCTCAACGAAGATGCTCGAGCAGGGACCGGAGCGCTTGGCGCAAGCGATCGAAGACGAGTTGGGATTTCGCATGTTCGCCGCCTACGACGGTTGGACGCTCGACGTCGCAACGGAGGTTGCCGCCGCGACCGGTGTCTGAACTGCTCGTCGAAATTGAAACGGTTCAACCCGACCGTACGGCCGCGTTTCGCCGCGAGCACGAACGCGAAGCGCTCTCGACGGAATGGAACTTCACGTGCGTTTGGCACGAGCAGCGCCACGAATTCGCGGCCACCAGCGACGGCCGCGTGATCGGCGTCTTAGGACTTCGCATCGCAGCATCGCTCGCGCATGTCGAGTCGCTGATCGTCGCCCCCGCGCATCGCCGCACCGGCATCGGTCGAAGGCTCTTGGAACGCGCGGAAACCGTCGCCAACTATTTCAACTGCCACAAAATGACGCTGGAAGCTCCCGCAGCGTTGCCCGCGCAGGCGTTCTTCGAAGCGTGCGGTTATAAGGTCGAAGCCGTTCTTCCGCAACACACCTGGAAACTCGACGTCGCCGTGATGCGGAAGTTCTTGTTGTAGCGCTACGAAGTAGTTTGGAGGGACGCGCCGCCGGCTAAGATCGTTCGATGAAACGGCAGCGAGAGATATCCGCTGCGGCTCGACTCGTCCGGGAGGCGCGCCGCCAGCTCGTGCAGCAGCGTGCGTGCCTCCAATCGAAGACGGCCGGCACGCTCGTCGAGCCCCGCGGCCTCGTATGCCGAGGCCGCAACCGCAAGGGCACGCGCCGGAAATTTTACGCGCAGCCGATCGTTCTCGATACCCTGCAGCAACTCGGCGGCAGCGCCTATGGCGTCGTCGATGCTGCCTAGACGCAGCCGCACCGGGATGATCTCGATGAGCGTCTCGAGCATACTGCGAACGTCTCGAGTGCGCCGAAACAGCAGCGCGGCCTCGAGATGCTCGAGCGCCGCCTCGGGAAATCCTAAATCGCGCTCGGCCTTTCCTAGAAATTCCAGGGCGACCCTTTCCTCGTCGCGGAGCGAATGACGGCGGGCGTACGCGAGCGCTTCGAGTGCGAGTTCTTGCGCGCGCGCGTGCTCCTCACGCATCGAGGCGACCGATGCGAAATTTACCATCGCAAGGAACGTCGTCGCGCGCTGCTCGATCGCTTCGGAAATATCGTGCGCCCGCCGATAGTCGGCTTCGGCCGCGGCGAAGTCGCCGAGGCGTTGCGAGCACACGCCTCGATTGATCAGAACTGCGGCGATTGAGTTGGGCTTCTGCAGGCTTTCGAAAAGCTCGAGTGCCTGCCGGTCATGTTCGCGTTGAGCGGTTACGTCGAGCCGGTACCAACTGCAAAGCGCCAATTGCAGGTGGGCCGATGCTTGTCCGTAGAGGTCGCCCATTTCTAGATAGCGCCGCAGCAATTCGCTTGCAACCTCGTGCAGCTTGCGGGGATCGCCGCCGTAATCGGTGACGTTGGCCTCGGCTCGCAACCAGCGGATCCCGAGCAGAGGATCGTCTCCGATAAACGGTCGCGCTCGCTCGAGACACTCGGCCGCGCGCGGTGTACCCAGCATCGTGTTCGCGCGCAGAACCCAAAATTCCAAAGCGAGCGCGTCGCTTTGGACCGCCGTTGCGAGCGGTTCGGCAGCCTCGAGAATCGCTTCGGCGGCCGGACTCTTCGCGCGATTTAGCTCCATCCGTGCTTGCGCCAAGACGGCCTCCAGGGCCCACCGTGCCGATCCGGCGTCGCGTCCGTGAGCGCGGAGACGATCGATCGCGGCCTGTTCCTCGCCGCGCTCGCCCAATTCTCGATATCGAGTAACGGCGCACAGAAGCGCCGTTCCCGTGAGACCCGGGTCACCGATCTGCTCGGCCAGTGCGAGCATGGCTCGGCAATCGACGCCGCGAGCTTCGCTTTCGCCCGCGCGTCGGCGCGCCTCCTCGCGCAAGCGGTGGAGTTCGAAACGGTCGCGCGGTTTCGCGCCTAATTCGAGCGCGCGGGACGCGAGTGCGATCGTGTCTGCTTGCGCGAACACCCCGAGTGCGTGGCGGACGGCCGGAAGGTAGCGAGCTACGGCTTCTTCCGGAAGCCCGGCGGCGTCGAAGTGACGCGCGACGACGGCCTGCAATGCGGCGCGCTCCGGAAACAGCGTTTCGAGCGTTTTCGCTATGCGCCGGTGGTGCGCGCGGCGAGCAACCTCTGCGATCGAGCCGTAGACCGCAGCGTGAACGAGCTGGTGAGAAAAAGCGTAGTCGCTCCTGTGCTGCGGCGATACGCGCACGAGCGATCTGTCGAGCAGCTCGTCGAGGGCATCGAACGCCTCGGCGAAACTCCAGCCGCAGGCTTTCCGGACGACTTCCGCGTCGAAACCCGCGCCGGCCACGGCCGCCATCTCGACGAGCGCCCGCGCGGGCGCCGAGAGCCGGTTCATGCGTGCGAGCACGGTGCCGGCAATTCCGTTCGGCACCGTACCATCGTAAATGCCGCTACGCCGTTCGTTCAACAACTCGGTGACGAACAGCGCGTTACCGTCGCTTGCAGTGTAGAGCTCGCGAGCGAGAACGTCAGCCTCTTCGCCGGATACGCCGGCGACGAGCGCGCGGACGTCGTTCTCGGTAAGCGGGCCGAGTGCGACGTGACTCGAGTTCGCGACTTCGAGGCGCCGCAAAAACGCCCGTAACGCGTGGCTGCCGTCCAGGTACTCCTCGCGGAACGAGACCAGGACGAGCACGGATTTTCCATGCAAACGCCGCACGATAAACTCGAGCAGTTCGATCGTTGCCGGACCCGCCCAGTGCAGATCTTCGAGCACCAGGAGCACCGGCCGCTTTTCGGCGAGGTGTTCGCAAACGCTCTCGATTGCATCGAAGAGTCGCCGCCGGTCGCGGTCCGGCTCGAGCTGCGGCAAGGCCCCGATGTTCGGCGCGAGGTCGCGAACTTCGGGAACGAGCGACGCGAGCGCGGCGAGCTTGCGCGGGTCGATCCGATCGAAGCGCAACAGCGGAAGCGCGCCTCGCAAGGCTTCGGCAAGCGGTTGATACGGTTCGGATTCGATGGCGGCGGTAGTGCCGAACATAACGCGGCCGCCCTGCGATTCGGCAAGTGCGGTGAACTCGGCGATCAGGCGCGACTTTCCGGTACCTGCCTCGCCGCTGACGATCGCCGTCGTTGCGTGACCGCGAGCCGCCGCTTCCCACGCTACGCGCAGCGTCTGCAATTCCGCATCTCGCCCCGTGAATGGGTAGCTCGGACGTCCGGCGCGCGGTAACGCAACGTTGCCGCTCGTGAGCGTGCTATGGTCGTTACCGCGAATCGCTTCGAGCAACGCGATCGTTTCAGGCATGGGATCCGTCGAGAGCTCGTCGCGCAGCCGGTGCCTGAAGTTTTCGAAATCCGCAAGTGCTCCCGAACGGTCTCCGGCCGCAAAACGCAGCGACATCAGGCGGCGCATTGCGTCTTCACGCAGCGGGTCGAGGCGTAAGAGTGCCTGCGCGAAGGCGATCGCGCTCGGATAATCGAGTGCGCGCCGGCGTTCGTCGACAAGCTTGGTGAGATTCGACGCGTGGCGTTCGCGCAGGCGTTCGCGCTCCGGAACGATCCACTCGTCGTAGAAATCTTCAAGGTAGTCTCCGCGATACAGCGCTACGGCGGAATCCCACTCCCCGGCTGCGCTCAAACGCTCGTAACGGTCGGTATCGAGCTCGATCGGGGCAGCTGGATTCCAGCGCAGCGTCACCTTGTCGGCAACGATCCAAGGCCGCTCGGGCGGAGCCCCAGGCAGCGCTGAAAGCGCCCGGTAGAGATGGCGGCGCAGCGCCGCTCGCGCCGCCTCATCGTCTTCATCGGGCCAGAACTGTGCGGCGACGGCAGCGCGCGATAACGTGCGCTCGCGATGGAGCAGGACGTATGCCAGCAGCGCGATCGCCTTACGCGGTCCGCCGAAGGCTTGTAACCGGCCATCGAAAATGAGCGCCGGTTTCCCAAGGAGACAAATACGAGCCGAGGCTCCCTCGGAATCCACAGGGCGTCCAGCCGATCTTCGGGATTGCTGCTATCGATGCGTTACCCCAAAGTGTACCCGATGCCGCCTCGAGTTGCCAACTCTTAGGCGCTCACCATCTCGAGTTCGAGCAATCCTAAAACCGCCTCGCGGCCGGCGATAACCTTCGATGCGACGCGACCACGCTTGTCGATACGCACGGCCATCGGCGTACCACGTGCCGCAAACGCCGATGCCGCATGCATGCTTCGGTCGATAAAGACCGGCGACGTCATGCCGGCCAAGCTTTCGTCCGGATCGGCAGAAGACACGATTGCGAGGCGCGTATCTCCATCGCGACGGCGACGTTCCCATGCCAGAAGATCTCCGATCATCTTCGAGCAGAAACCGCAGCCCGGATTCCAGAAAAGCAAGACGGTCTCTCGGTCTTCCGCGATCGCGTCCCGCAACATAGCGGGGGCTCCGCTGGCAGTCTCGAGGGAGATGTCGGGAAGAGCATCGCCGATCGCAAGACCCGCGTGCGGTCTGCCGTCGAAGAAGCCCGTGACGAGCGCGCGAATTTCGCCGGAACCTTGCGCGAGCGGACTCGCGATGCGGCCGTGCTCTACGAGCACCGCGCCGGGCGTCCCGTAGGCCTGATAGGAATCCGCTACTTCGCGTTCGCGCTGAAGGAGGATGTGGCGCAGACCCGCTTCGGCCTTCTCCCGATTCTCTGCGACGGTTCCTTCGCTCACGATCGCGATGGTGAGCGCCGAAGAGTATTCGCGTTGCCAGCGTGCGACCTCCGGCAGAAGCGCGTTGCACGGTCCGCACGCAGGGTGCGCGAAGACGAGCAGTATCGGGCGACCGAGCGCGTCGAGGCCGGCGAGGCTTTCCGTGTTTCCATCGAGGGTTGCCAGCGAAAACGGCGGTGCGGCGGAGCCGACGGCAAGCCCGCCGGCGGGCGCTGCGGCCGCGTCTTGCGGATCTCCTACGATCGATCGCTCGAGCGATTCCAGGCGCAACAGGATGCGTCCCTGTTGTCGCACGATGAGCCAGCCGGCGAACGTCAAGATCGCGAGCAGCGCCAGGCAGAGAACCGGAAGCGTGCCGTAGATCGTTTGCGGGCGAACGAATCGTACGGAAGCGCCGATCGTTGCCAGCAGTGGAGCTTCGCCGGCCCGAGCGGCAACGAATGCGCCGAGGCCTATCAGTGCGATGTTTCGTGCGACGGTGTCCCAGCCGATCGGACGCCGGTCGCCGGCACCGAAGCACGGGCACGCGGGTCGTTTCCCGCGAGCGATGCTCGCCGCTAGCACGCCCGTAAAGATGGCAAGAAGCGCGACCGCACCTACGGCGCCCGCGGCCGCACTTTCGTCGACGAGCAGTGCGGCGGCAAGCGTGAGTTCTGAGGCGATCAGCAGCGTTGCGAGCGGGGGCGCGAAGCGTTGTGAAACGCCGAACCCGGTGAGCCCGTTCGCTACGCCGGAACGATCGGGAAGCTTTCGCATCGCAGCGATTGCGAAGACGGCGCAGAGTGCGAGCCGAGCGAGAAGAACCAGGAGATTCAATGTGTTCACCCTTCCGTTTAACGCGCCGTGTTATCTGATGTTGTTCGGCATGCAGCCGAGTGTGGCACCCGATCCGCCGCAGTACTGGCTCGGCGGGCAGCACTTGCCGGCGCAACAATTGACGCCGGGCGGGCAGCAGATGTCGGTCTTTGAATTGTCGGCGTTCGGGGCTTGGCACGTGACGAAGCCTGAGGTGCGCGTGCACCGGTCGAAGGAATACTTTTTCGCCGTCGGCGTAGGCGTACCGAAGGACGGGTAGACGCATTTGCCCTTGGCTTGATCGCACGTCGCGAGCGTCCCGTAGCAACACTCGCTGCCGCATATGGAACTGCAACACTGGCCGTCGAGCGGGATCTGGCCTTGCGGACAACTTACGCATGAGTTATTCGAACCGCAGACCGTGTTGCTCGGGCAGCAGTAGCCCGTGTCGTAACTGCTGCCGCACACGACCGACGAGCCCGGTTGGCAGCAGAACCCGAACTGAGTGCACGTCCATTCCGCGGGACAACATTCTTGCTGCCCGCAACACGTAAAGGTGGTATCGCAACTGTTCGGAACCGGGCTGCCGCTGCTGCACGGCACCTGTTCGCAAGCGCCGCCGGGCAATTCCATCACTGCAATCGCACCGCTGTATGCGGACGTGCAGCCGGTATACCCGTAGACCATGCACGGTGGGCAGAAGAGTCCGCCGACGGTAGCCGCCCAGAGGCAGGCGAGCCAGTCATTTGCAGCGGAACCGGCGGCCTCGAGACAATTGGACGTTTCCTGGTCGCCGTGCGGAGCGGCAGCGATGCCGGTGTTTTGACCCGTCGGATAGCCCGGAAGGATGCCGTTTGCGACGCCGACTTGCGCGATCTCGACGCCGCGGATCGCACGTGCGATACTCCGCCACGGCCCTGCTTCGAAGGATCGGCGCTCGCGCACATGTTGCCGCTTCGGCAGCGGCGCACAGGTAGCGAACCCCCGCTTTACCGCGCCGTCCAAGGCCGCTAAGCGGTCGTGCAATTCCTTGTCCGCCTCGATCGAAACCGCGCGCCCTTCCGTTAGGCGAATCGAATCCGGCGCAGCACCGTGCACGTCGAACCCCGCCAGTTCGTGCTCGTCGATCGTTCCGCCGGCTCTTCCATTTTGGATGCGCAACTCGGCATGCTTAACGCCGCGAACTTTTGCACCGTAGTGAATGCTCGTCGTGGCATCCGGCGCTTTCCGGTCGTTCGGATGCCAACCCGCGAACTTCGATTCCACGTGTACTACCGGTTCGCCGCCATCGGTGATGTCGATCGTGAACCAGCCGCTGGATGCCGCCGAGCGTGACGAATCGTCGGAAGAGAACCGACTTTCGATCGTGACCTCGAGCGACGCAGCATTCGCCGTAAAGCTCGTGGAGGCGGCATCGCCGAACGTGAACGAGCACGGCCCGCGCGTAATCGTACCGGGCCGCTTCGATTTCCGCCGCGGCATGCCGGCAACGATACGCGCCGCGCGCGTATCCGCCAAAGCCGGATGCGTTGCGAGCGGTGCGATGGCCGCGCCGGCAGCCAGCCGCGCGATGCCTTCGAGAACGGCCGAACGCGTGGGGCCCTTCCCCGCTGCGCCTTTCGTGAAGTCGTCGAACCAATGCATGGAAAAATCCTCAGAATGGCTGCGGAATCAATGTGCGGCGCCCGCAGCCGCGAGGTCGGCCGGCGTGAGCGTTATGCGAAACGTCTCGTAATGGACGTCTGCGGGTACGAGTACGATCTTGACGGGCTTGAAATCGGCCGGAACGTTGAATAAGACGCTCTCCTTCCAAGCGCCGCCCGGCGGCATGCCGGTCACCGCACCCATGGGACGCACCTTATCGGGCTGCGCCGCTACGGTGATGCCGTCACCATCGACGATAGACGCACTGAACTGATTGATCGTGAGGACCTGCGACGTACCGTTGCTCATCAACGCCCGAAACGCAAGCCACTTCGTGTCGGACGTATTCGAGTAGTTTTCGTTTGCCGAGCCGTCGGGCTTCCCAATGGCCATCTTTCGCAGCCGCGTTTGACCGTTAAAGAGCGTGGCGGCCATTCCGCCTTCGACGCCGCGGGCTTGATTTGCGCCGCCCGGTTCGGGCGTCGGCGTTGCGGCGAATACGGGCGCGGTGAGAACGAGCAGCGCGCCGAGCGTGAGAATAGTGGGCTTGCAATGCATCGTGTGTCGACCTCCTCCAAACGTGTCGCTTCCGAGCCTAGAGGGTCACCGTCCCCGGTCCGTCCACTGCACGCCCGATGCGTCCGCACTATCGCTGCGCGGGATCGTCGAGCGTTTCGAGGCCGGTGCTCGCCGGCGGCGTGATTTGAGCGGCCGCGATGAAATCGCAAAGGTCGCCGAAGTTCGCGAAATAGCGGCGACGGCCGGAGGCCACGTGATCGATCCTGCCGCGCATCGTGCGCGTATCGCCGGGCGACTCGAGCCAGGTTCGAACGACGAAGACTTGATCCGGGAGTGGGCTAGGCACGAGCGCAGTCTAGGCGGTTACCGTCTCCTGTGCGTCCACGCACGTGGGGGGAAACGTCATCGTGCAAGGAAAGTCACGAAAGATTCTTCCTCTGGGGGCGTTTTGCGGCAGAATAATCTCGAGATCATGTTTGGCGGTCAGGCCGGCGACGGAAGCCTGTCGACCGGCGACCTCATTGCCGGAATTTTCAAACGGATGGGCCTCGAAGTCTATACCTACAAGGACTTCCCTTCGCGGATCCGCGGTGGCCACACCAACTACGTAATACGAGCAGGCGAGCGCCCGAACTACGGCATGGCCGATGCCGTCGATGCGCTCGTCGCATTCGATTTGGAAGCCGTCGAGGCGCACGTCGATGAGTTGCGGCCCGGCGGCTTCGTCGTGTTCGATTGCACCTCGGAATCGGTGCCCGAAGCGATCAGGCGCAGCGACGTAACGTGGTACGACGTTCCCCTCGCGAAGATTGCCAAGGAAGAACTCGGGCTCGAACTCGCACGCAACACGATCTCGCTCGGCGTGCTCGCGAAGCTCGTCGGCATGGATCCGGCGCTCGTGCGGCGCGAGGTCACGGGCGTGTACGAACGCAAGGGCGAGAAGGTCCTCGCGCTCAACGTGGCCGCGATCGAAGCCGGTGCATCGTACGTGGAGCGGCACTACGCGGAGTGGCCGAGCGGCTACACCCTGAGCGCGCTTGCCGACGGCGACCGGCTGCTGATGATGGGAAACGACGCGATTGCCTACGGCGCGCTCGTTGGCGGCTGCCGTTTCATGGCAGGCTATCCGATCACGCCCGCAACCGACGTGCTCGAGTGGATGGCGAAGCATCTCCCGAAGTTCGGCGGCGTCGTCGTCCAAGCCGAAGACGAACTGGCTGCGATCAATATGGTGATCGGTGCTGCATTTGCGGGCGTGCGCGCGATGACGGCGACGTCCGGTCCGGGCCAAGCGCTCATGACCGAAGCCATCGGCCTCGCCGGAGTCCTCGAAATTCCCGTGGTGGTCGTAGAGTGCGCGCGCGCGGGCCCTTCAACCGGGCTCCCCACAAAAACGGAACAATCGAATCTTAACCACTTGATCTTTAGCGGCCACGGAGAGATCCCGCGCGTCGTACTGGCGCCCGGCACCGTCGAGGATTCGTTCTATCTCGCGGCCCGCGCATTCAACATCGCCGAGAAGTATCAGTGTCCCGTGTTCCTACTCACGGAGCAGGCGCTTTGCCAGAGTAAGGCTACGTTGCCGCAGCTCGATATCGATGCCGTTGCCGTCGATCGCGGGAAGCTCACGACGGAGCCGGTCGTCTTTGGAGAATACGAGCGCTTCGCCTTCACTGCCGACGGCGTCTCGCCGCGCGTGATTCCGGGTGTCGAAGGCGGCATGCATCTCGCGCCCGGTTCCGAGCATAACGAGGCGGGCGTGATCATCGAAGACGCGGCCAATCGCAAGCGCATGATGGACAAACGAATGAGCAAGCTCACCGCGATGAGGCGCGATCTTCCCAAACCCATCGTCCATGGCGACAAGTGCGCCGATATCGCGATCTTCGGCTACGGCAGCAACCGCGGTCCGATCGTCGAGGCGCTCGACCGCTTAGGGCGCGACGGCATCGCAGCGCGCTTCTTCGAATTTCGCACGCTGTGGCCGTTTCCCGAGTCCGAGGTGGCGGCGTTTGCGGCCGAAGCGAAGCACATCTTCGTCGTAGAAAACAATTACTCGGGTCAGCTCGAACGGCTGATTCGCTACGTGACGGGGCCGCTCGCGCATATGCATCTCATCAATAAGTACGATGGTAAACCGTTCCGCCCGATCGAGATCATCGAAGCGATCGAACGGCGCGCACTCTTGCGTGGTCCCATCGAGGAAGAATCGCAGTCCCAGTCCGTGCGGGTGAAACGCTGATGGCGAAAGTGCTTACACCCAAAGATTTCGCAACGGCGACGCCCGCCTGGTGGTGTGCGGGTTGCGGCGATTACGGCGTGCTTTCTGCCTTGAAGCAGGCACTCGCCGAGCTCGGAAAAGCTCCGAAGGACGTCGCGTTCGTTTCCGGCATCGGTTGCAGCGGAAAGATCTCGGGCTACGTTCATTCCTACGCCTTCCACGGCGTGCACGGGCGCGCGCTTCCGGTCGCTACCGCGGTGAAGCTCGCCAACCACGAATTGACGGTGATCGCTGCGGGCGGCGATGGCGATGGGTACGCGATCGGCGCCGGCCACTTTCTGCACGCGGTGCGCCGCAATCCGAACGTCACGTATATCGTGATGGACAATCAAACGTATGGCCTCACGAAAGGCCAATCGTCGCCGACGAGCGCGACCGGCTACGTTACCGGCACCTCGCCCGGCGGCAACCCGGACGCACCGATCAACGGCCTTGCGGTCGCGCTCGCTGCCGGCGGTTCGTTTCTCGCGCGCGGATTTTCCGCGCATCCGAAAAAACTGGTCGAACTGCTCAAAGTCGCGATCGAACATGAGGGCTTCTCCGTCGTTGAGGTGATGTCGCCGTGCGTCACGTACAACAAGATCAACACCTATGCGTGGTTCAAGGAGAACACCTACTACGTCGATGCGGCGCCGGGTTATGACGAGCGCGATCGCTTGCGGGCCTTCGGCGTATTAGCCGCGGGTGAAAATGCGGACGGGAAAATTCCGCTCGGCGTGCTCTACCGGGATTCGCGCGCGACCCTCGAGACGTTGATGCACCTTCCCGAGCAGCCGCTGACCAAAATCGATCTCACGTCGATGCACCGCGAACTCGCCGCACTCAGCAACGCATACGCCTAGCGCGACGGAGGGCGCCCGATGCACCCTTAGCGGCGCCGCCCGTACGGTGCGGCGCGGCCCGCGCGCGGACCGGGCCGGTTTGCCGCTCGTCTGATGGCGGGCCGCGGCCGGAAGGGACCCCCTTGGTAGACGCTTCGCCGTGGTGGAGACGGCTCATAGCTGCTTCGCTGCGGTACCGTGCCCTTCGGGCCGAATTGCCGGTAATCGGGGAAACGCTGGCGGAAGATCTCGGGCTCATTTTGCACCGGCCGCTCGTGACGGACAGTCACGCCGGGGCGTTGGAGCGCCGAGAGCGGAGCCTGCCACTGCTGGGCGAGTTGCGGCCGTCCGCGGAGCGAGCCGTCATAGAAAAACACGTCGCCGCTTCGCGTTATCGCGGTGACGACCGGTCCGCCGCCGTCGACCGTGGCACTCGTCTCGCCGGCGCGATCGTCCACGTGCGCCGGCCCTTGGAAATTCGTATAGACGTGGCCCGAGCCGTCTGCGTGGCCGCCGAGTTCCGCCGGGCTCGTCACGCCGACGGCAATATCGCCGCGCGCCGATTCAAACCGCGCGAGCCCCGGCTGGAACGAGCCGCCGTCGAAAACGATCGACCCGTTGACGGAGGTCGCTTCGATCTGCCGCACGTTGCAGCGTTCGAACGCAATGTTGCCGGTCAACGAGCGCGCACGAACGCGTTCGAACGACGAGTCGGCGACGATCATCGCCCCGCGGTTGGTTTGCGCGAAAACGGTGCCGCCCATGTTCGTGAGCTGCATCCGCCCGCGCCCGACGAACCCGACGAACGTTCCGCCGTGATAGTCGCGGACGTCGAGCGTCCCGTTGCCGGTGCGCGCTAACACAAATGCCGAGTCGCTCGGGATGGTGATCGTGACCGGCGTCGGGCCGTCCGTTGCGATGCCGGGCGGATCGCGTACGATGATCGTTTCGTATGGCCCGGGTGCGAGCGACGCTACGAAACTCTCGGCCGGCAAATCGACCGGACCCTCTAAGGTTTGGCCTGCGACGGAGGGGATCGGGAGCGAATACGAGGCGTCGGATTGCCGTACGGTGCGCTGGGAGATCTGCAGCGAGGGGTCGGCGTCGATCTGGATGCTCGGCCGGTCCCATGTCCTCACGGTGACGTTGCCGGCCTTAACGTTAACGCGCACGATTGGCATGCTCATGCCATCGATCGTCTGCACGTCGGCGCTAGCCGCGCCGGCGGACGAAAAGAGGGCGAAGCATAGGAGGATCGACGCACGCGCCGCATGGGCGACCCCGTGCGTCAACCGCATACGGGTCACGTGCACGTTTGAAGCGTACCGCGCCCGCGAAGCGCCGTCATGAAAGCGGGGTGAGCGTAGGCAATGTCACGCGGAACACGCTCCCCCCGCCGGCACGCCGCGCAGCGATAACCGTGCCGTCGTGAACGCGCGCGATGCTGCGCACGATCGCGAGTCCCAGCCCCGTGCCAGGAATGGCTCGATTGCGCGAAAGATCCGCCCGGTAAAACCGGTCGAACACGCGCTCGAGCGCTTCCGGATCGATACCCACTCCGGAATCGAGCACGTCGATCACGGCGTTGCCGGCCTCGAGCCGAAGCTCGACTTCGATCTTGCCGCGCTCGGTAAACTTGATGGCGTTATCGATAAGGTTGGTGAACAATTGCCGCAGCAAATGGCTATCGCCTAGCATTGCAGGGCCATCCTCGCCCGGGGGTAACCGCAGTTCGAGCCCGAGTCCTTTTTCTTCGGCGCGCGGTCGCGTGGTGCGAACGGCGTCGCTCAGCACGCTCTCGAGCGCGACGGGTTCGCGCGGAATATCGTCGCCCGATTCGGCCTTCGCCAGCAACAGCATCCCGTTGACCATCGCCGCAAGCGATGCGCTCTCCTCACCGATCGCGGTGAGACTATCGGCTCGAATTTGGGGATCGCGATCGGCCCAGCGCTGCAGCATCTGAGCGTTCGCGTTGATCACCGTCAGCGGTGTCTTGAGCTCGTGCGAAGCGTCGGAAATGAATTGACGTTCGCGAGCGAAGCCGTCTTCGAGGCGATCGAGCATCGCATCGAAACTGCCCGCAAGCGATCCGATCTCGTCCTTGCGATTGGACCAGCCCAAGCGGCGGCTCAAACGATTCGACGTTATCTCGCCCATTGCGGCGCTGAGGCGTCCGATCGGTTCGACCGCACTCGAAGCGATGGCGAACGATCCCGCGATGACGACGATCGCCGCCAGCACGAGCACGAGCACGAGGAGACTGCGGATGCGTTCGATCGTATCGTCGTAGATCGCGAGACTCTCGCCGACTTGCACGATCAAGGAGACGTCGGGCGTGCGAACGAGCTCGCTGCGTATCATCAGGTCGCCGAGAACCGGCCGATTTTCAACATGATAGACGACCGGATTTTGCGGCGTTACTTTCGGCGGCCCGAGAAACGCGTCGCCCATGTTACTGGTCTTGGCTTCGGTGTAACCGCTCGCCGTCTCGATTTCGACGTACGTCGTGGGGCCGTCCCAGTGATCGAGGAAACCCGTGGTCGTTATTTCGTCTTCGATCGGCTGCGTGTCGTTGACCGAGCTCAGCGCGGATTGGCCGCGCACGACCTGCGCGATGTCGGTTCCGACCCCGTTGACTTTTGTGCGTGCTTCATCGAGCAGAATCGAGCGCAACTCATAGGTGAGGATGAGCGCGACGATGCCAATGACCGCGACGAGCAAAATGGCGTAGAACGTCGCGATGCGCCATCGCAGCGAGCGCCACATCCTACTCCCGAAGCGTATAGCCGACCCCGCGGACGGTAGAGATCAGCTTGTCTTCGAAGCCGTCGTCGATCTTGCCGCGCAGATACCGGATGTAGACGTCGATCAGATTCGAGTCGCCCAAGAAATCGCTGCCCCACACGCCGTTGAAGAGCTCGTCGCGCGTGTGCACCTTGTTGCGATGCAAGAGCAGATATTCGAGTAGGGCGTATTCCTTGGCGGTCAGCGCGATCGCGCGCTCGCCGCGCCGGACTTCGTGACGGTCGCGATCCATCGTGAGATCCCGTACGGAGAGCAAGTTCGATTTGGGGTTGCGTTCGCGCAGTCGCGCGCGCACTCGTGCGAGAAGTTCTTCGATCGAAAAGGGCTTGGTGAGATAATCGTCCGCGCCCAGATCGAGCCCGCTCACGCGATCGGGAATGCGATCCTTTGCGGTGAGCATGATGATCGGAACGTTGCTCTTCGCGCGCACGCGCGTGCACACTTCGAGGCCGTCCATCTTCGGCAGCATCACATCGAGGATCACGAGGTCGGGCTCCTTGAGCGCCTTCTCGAGCCCCGCGAGGCCGTCGGTCGCGGTCTCCACCGCGTAGCCTTCGTGTTCGAGCTCCAAGCGCAAGACGCGCACGATCTGAGCGTCGTCTTCGACGACGAGAATTTTGAAGCGCCGGTCGGCGGCTTCCGGCGATGCATTCACGTGTGAAGGCCGCTAAGAGCGGGCGCGAACGCCGCGGAACGGCAGGCGCAGGCGCAGGTTGCCGTCGCCTACGTACCAGACGGACGCCGTTACCACGCAGCCAAGCGCAAACCAGACGAGCGTTGAGGGATCTCCAACGGCGCGAAAGGCGAGATCGATGTTTACGCTGAGCGCCGCCGCGAAGCCCTTAAACGCAACGATCGCAATGCAGAGCCAGGCAGCCACGGCGAGCGCCACGCCGCCCACCCACATTTCCCATGGGCGCGCGACGGCGACGAACTCGCGGGATGGTGCGAAGACGGTCGCGCTCAGGATCGACGCACGGAGGCCTTCCGGCGAGGTCGCCAGCGGGAGCGCGAAGAGCGCGCGGTCCAGATCGTCCATATCTTCGTTCATGATGTCGTCAGCGCCTTACGGAGGAGTTCTTTGGCTCGGAAGAGGTGCGTTTTTACGGTTCCAATCGGGACGTCGAGTACCGTCGCGATCTCCTCGTAACGGCGTCCCTGCAGATGATACAGCGTAATGACCGTCCGATACTTCTCGGGGAGGGCCTCAACTGCCGCTCTCAGGGCTCTCGCTTCGTCGTTCTGCTCGGCAATCTGTGATGGGCCCAGGCCCGAATCGGCCTTATCGGGCATTTCCGCATCTGAGAATCGCTTTCGCCGGCCCAGGCGGTCGCAGCAGGCGTGATAGGCGATCGTAAAAATCCAGGTCGAGAACTTCGCGCCGGGCTTGAAGGTCCGCAGGCTGCGAAACGCCTTGAAAAATGCCTCCTGCGTGCAGTCCCTAGCCTCCTCGGGGTCCCGCACGGTGCGCAAGCAGAGGTGGTAGACGGCACGATCGTAGCGTTCCACGAGCGTGCCGAACGCCTCCGCCGCGCCCGCGATTGCCGCCGCGACGAGGGCTCCATCGTCCGGATCGGCGATCGCAGCGTTCACGAGCGAGGGCGGATCCAAGAGCCCGAGTGCCACATGCTCACGTACGGGAGAGCGTGGCGGGAAGTTTCGCGAAACACGGCGGCGGCTGCAGCGTATCTGTTACGCTTGGCCCCGGATCGCCCGCAGGCCTCACCATCGACGGAGCCACCATGAACGACAACGAGGCATTCATCCCAGTATTCGCAATCTTTTGCACGATCGGTCTCCCGATCATGGCTTGGATGATGTTCCGCCTGCTCAAACATCGCGAGCGGATGGAGATGATCCGTCACGGCATGGCTCCAACCGAGCGGGTCGGCACGGCCTGGGTACCGCCGCCGCAGCAGCCCCAGGTTTCGGAGCGGCGCGGGAAACGCAAGGGCCGGGGCGGTCACGACGAGGAGATCGATCCGCCGCACGTTACCCTGCGCAAGGGTATCCGGCTCAGCATGATCGGCCTCGCGATCACGATCGGTCTCTCGTTTATCGGTTTCGACGGTCATCCGGAGCCGGGGCCATGGCTGCTCGGGGGGTTGATTCCAATGTTCGTGGGCCTCTCACAGGTGATTCTTGCCCTGCTTTCAGGTGCGAGCCTGCAGGATACGGCACAGCCCTGGCCCGCAAACACGCCCCCGCCCTACGGCGGCGCCCCACCGCCCCCTCCGGGACCTCCCGGCGCATCCGGCGCACCCGTGTACGATAACTCCTATACGTACCGTCCGGGCAATCAGCAAGAATTGCAGCCCCCGGCGGGGCCGCCGGACCGCCGCTAGTTAGTAAGATCGGGGCGGCGTCTAGGGGCCCGGAGAGACGGGCCCTTGCCATGTGTGATGGCCGTGCAGCAGGAGAGTGAGCCCCTGGGGATGCGGGTTTGAGCGCCATCGGGGTGCCGCGGCCCTCAAAATAAAATCAAACGGGACGCCTGAGCGTCCCGTTCTTTCCGATTTCCGCAGATGCGTTATTGCTTGCAGGTTACCAGGGCCATTGCCCAGCCGTTTGCGGTACGCGTCCGGACGAGGTACCCGTCTGCGGTGCGATCGTAAATCTGGAAGCCCGCTCTGAGCGCGTCGGCTAGCGATTTGAAGACCATAAGACCAGCCATGTTCGGAACCTCCTTTCCTATGTGTATCGTCAGCTATTAGTATTAACGGCTAGTTTCAGCAAATGTTCTATATTTTAGGTTACAACCGCGTAAACTTTTCCGTGGGGAATTCCTGGACGGCGCGAGGAAGCTACAGTTAATGCCAGCTCTGGAAGCCGCTGCGACCGTCCACGAAGCGATCGTGAGCGATCGGCGCGAGCCGGCTCCGGGCATCGTGGTGCTGGGTTTTCGCGCTCCCGAAGTCGTCCGTACGGCGCGCCCGGGCCAGTTCGTGATGGTGATTCCTCCTAGCGGCGAGCGCGTTTCGACGGCTCTCGGTGTGTACGAATCGTTCGGCGATCGCGTGTCGCTCATGCTCGTTGTCGTCGGACCGCGCACCCGTGAGCTGGCCTTACTCGCTCCCGGGGACCGTCTTGCGCTCTTTGGTCCGCTCGGCAATGGATTCGATATACCCGCTTTGGGAGAGAACGTCGGCTTGGTCGCCGGCGGTGTTGGGGTCGCGCCCCTGTTACTGCCCGCACGGCAGCTGCTCGCGCACGGCGCGAGCGTCCATCTCTATTATGGAGCTCGCAACTCTGCCGCTCTCGTCGATGCGGAACTATTCTCCGCGCTCGGCGCGAGCGTGTCGTTTGCAACCGACGATGGTTCGCGCGGACATCACGGGTACGTCACCGATCTGGTTGCAAACGAACGGCGCGCGCACACGACGCTCGCGGCGTGCGGACCCTCGCCGATGCTGCGCAGCGTCGGAGCGGTCGCGGCGCAGCTCGGTATTCGAGCGCAGGTTTCGCTCGAAGAAACGTTCGCGTGCGGCGTTGGTGCGTGTTGGGGCTGCATCGTGCCGCTCGATCGTGCGAGCGCTCAGGCACCGAAGTTTCCCGCACCTTCGGCCGGCGAGACGCGAGAGTACGTGCACGCGCGAATCTGTAAAGAAGGCCCGGTTTTCTGGTCCCACGAGCTGCGATGGTAGCGAGCGCGCGCGTCCCCGATATCTCGGCGAAGCTCGGGAAACTCGAGCTGCGCATCCCGACGCTGATGGGCAGCGGCTGCTACGGATCGGGTGAAGAATATGCGTCGCTCGTCGATCTCGCGCAGCTCGGCGGCGTCGTGCTCAAGAGCGTCACGCGCCTGCCGCGGTTGGGCAATCCGGCCCCGCGGCTCGTGCCGGTCGCAAGCGGCTTGCTCAATGCGATCGGCCTGCAGAACCCCGGTATCGAATCGTACTTGGCAAACGACGTTGCCAAGTTTGCGGACCGGCCCTGTGCCGTCGTTGGAAGCGTCGCCGGTTTTTCGGTCGACGACTACGCCTACGTTACGGAACGCCTCGCTGCACGCGCCGAGATCGATGCGATCGAATTGAATATTTCGTGCCCCAACGTCGATCATGAAGGCGAGACCTTTGGGTGCGATCCGGATCTCGCAGAGCGCGCGACCCGCGCCGCCCGCGGTACGACCGATAAAACGCTGATCGTCAAGCTTTCGCCCAACGTCACCGACATCGCCGAAATCGCGCGCGTGGTCGAAGCGGCCGGCGCCGATGCGCTCGCAGTCATCAATACGGTGCGCGGCATGTCGATCGATGTCGAACGGGCCGCTCCGAAACTCGGAAACGTGACGGGCGGCCTCTCCGGTGCGGCGATCCGGCCGATTGCGGTGCTCGCGGTCTGGGAAGTGGCACGCGCGGTACGTATTCCGATTCTGGGCCAAGGCGGAATAGAAACCGCGCGCGATGCGCTCGAATTCATCCTCGCAGGCGCGAGTGCCGTTTCGATCGGGACCGGAAATTTCACGGACCCGCGGGCACCGCTCAACGTTGCCGACGGCATTCGAAGCTATCTTACCGCGCGCGGCATCGCGTCGCTCGGCGCGATCGTCGGTACGGCGAACCCCGGATTTCTCGGTGCAGAGTAAACGGAGACCTATGATGGTGACCACGCAACCCAGGCTGATCGTCGCGCTCGATGTCGATACGTTCGAGGTCGCAAGCGCCCTCATCGATCGCCTGGCTCCGCTCGGCGTATGGTTCAAGGTCGGCTTCGAGCCGCTCTTCGGCTACGGCGAGGCAATCAGCGAGAAACTCGAGTCGATCGGGGCGAACGTCTTTCTCGATGCGAAGCTGCACGATATTCCGCGCACGGTCGAAGCCGCGGTTCGCGCGCTCGTGCGCCCGGGCGTTCGGATCCTATCCGTCCACGCCCTCGGCGGCAATGAGATGCTGCAGGGTGCCGTCGCTGCGGCGCGCGAGCGCGCGGGCGAACTCGGCATCGAAGCGCCGAAGATCTTCGCGGTAACCTTGCTCACGAGTATCGCACCCGAAGATCTCGGCGAGCTCGGACTCGCGGGCGGTCCGGGTGAAAACGTCATGCGCCTTGCAGCGCTCGCACGCGACGCGCGCTGCGCCGGCGTCGTGTGCAGCCCGCACGAAGTGCGCGACCTCAAGGCGTTCTTCGGAACCGATTTCGAAGCGCTGTGCCCCGGCATTCGGCCTGCCGGTACCGCACACGGCGATCAGCGGCGGGTCGCGACGCCGCAACTCGCAATCGAGGCCGGCGCGGATTACCTCGTGGTGGGACGACCGATCGTCGCAGCGCCCGATCCGCTCGCGGCGGCCCGGGAAATCCTCGCGGAAATGGACCGGGCGATGCGTGCTCGGTGAGGCCCTTTCCGCCGCGCTCGAGCAGCGCGGCGCCTTATTAAACGGGCATTTCCGGCTTTCGTCGGGACGCCATAGCGATCGTTTCATTCAAAAATTTCGCATTCTCGAAGATCCGGTGATGCTCGAAGCGATCGCCAAAGAACTCGCGGCGCAAGCGCGTGCCTTGCAGCCCACGGTTGTGGTGAGCGCGGCCGTCGGCGGCATCGTGCTCGGCTACGAAGTCGCCCGCCAACTCGGGACGCTGGCGATTTTCGTCGAGAAAGAAGCGGGCGTTCCGGCCTTGCGGCGCGGCTTTGCGCTCGGCCCTGGGGATCGCGCGTTCGTGGTAGAGGATGTGGTGACCACGGGCCGTTCGGTTCGCGAAGTGCTCGAGGTCGTCGCAGCGAGCGGTGCGTTGAGCGTCGGCGTCGGCGTCGTCGTCCGGCGCGCGCCGGCAGATTTCGGCGTCGCAACGATTGCGATGCTCGATATGCCCGTCGTTTCTTACGATCCCAGCGTCTGCCCTCAGTGCGCGAACGGCGAGCCGCTCACGGAGCCGGGTTCACGCTTTCTGGGCTAAGCCGCTCCGTATTGATCGGGGACTTTGGGCGCGACCGCATCTGCCAGCGTGCCGAGAATAAACTTCGCGGGCGCGTACTGCATGGCCGTGAACGCCGTTACGAGATCGGCGTTGGACACGTGCGTTCCGAACGCGCGCGAGCGCGTCGGAGCGAGCGTCCGCGAAGTGAATTCACTCAGGAATTGGCGGGCGCCGGTTCCGATCAACACCCCGTCGAGCGAGGTCTTCGGGGACACGTCGCGGATTACGCCCGAGAGCGTCAAGAGCGATTTGCGAAAGAGCGTCGTTCCCTGCGGGAAATGGATTGCGGCTGCGCGCGCGAGCTTATCCAGCAGGGCGATGAGCCACTCGAAGGCCGGCAGCTTCCCGTGCCGGACGCCGCGCAGTTGCTCCGTAACGATCTCGCGTATCGCGGCGCTATCTCTGACGTTTCCAAGGGTTTCGATCGCACGGCACGTTTCGTTTTCGTCGAGCGCGAAGGCACCGAGCATCGCGCGCACCACGGCCGCGCGTTCGGAATCGAGCAGTTCCGTTACGAGCGCCCAATCGAGTATGGCGAGGCGCCCGTCGGTCGTTGCGAAGAGGTTCCCCGCATGCGGATCCGCATGAAAGAGCGCGGTATCGGAGCGGCTCCAAAAAGGTTTTGCGATGAGTTCTTCGACCATGGTTGCAGCCAAACGGCGCTTGGTGCGCGCCGGCAATCCGGGATCGGTTACTTTGCGTCCTTCGATGCGCTCCATGGCGGTAAGCCGGGGCGTCGAGAGATCGAGCAGCCGCGGGATGACCACGCGCTTCGAATCGGCATAGAACGCGGCGGCGCGCCGCAAATTGTGCTGTTCGAGATCGAGCCGGATCTCGTCGCGCAGCAAGTTCGCGACGCCGTCGAGCGTTGCTCTGAAGGCAAGCTCGGGCAGCTCATAGTAGTGGTTGCGCTCCTCGAGGTAGTCGCCGACTTCGGGCCAGATGTCGAGCTCCTCGCGCAGGCGCTCTTCGGCTTTGGGCTTGAGAATTTTAAAGACGCCGCGTTCGACGAGCCCGTCGATGCTGCGCTCGAAGGGAATGACCGCGGCGACGCTGCCTTCCGCGAGGATCCCCTCACTCATCGTTACTCGGGCGATGCGCGGCCCGAGCTCGCGGGCGATCGCCGCCCGCACGTCGGCAAAATCGGAATGCGGCGGCAGCATCTCGAGCGTCTGCAGCCGTCGGCGCAGCTCGATATCGAGGCCGCGTTCGTGCGACATCACTTGGCCGAGCTTGTGCAGCGTGGGACAGGCGCGCAGGAGAGAAACGAGCCGATCGTCGGGGGTCGCATCCAGCGGCAGCAACGCCTGTTCGCCCACGATCTCTTCGAGGCGGCTCGCCGGCAAACGCTGCAAGAAATAGACCAGCCCGTCGATGACGAGCGGCCTGTAGCGGGCGTATGCGGCGGGCACGAAGTCGACAGACTCCAAAAGCTCGCGTAAGAGATCGGACATGGCTATCGTCTACCCTACGCTGGTACCCATCGAATCGCAGTGACTTTGGTGCGAGAATGGCCGGCCCGGCCGGGCAAGTGATTAGCGGCGGCCGGTTATCTCGACCGTTCGCGTTACGCTATGCACCCCGTCGGAAAACGACACCAGGAGCCGCGTCGCTTTGGTGTCGATGTAGATCTGCTCGAAGGTCTGCGATCCGGAAACCGTCGCGATCGGCGCGCCGCCCCGGGCGTTTGCAATGCGGACGGCCGGGTATTCGCGAGCGTCCCAGGCGAACACGATGTGGCCCTCGTCCGTCTCGACGGCTTCCGCCGTTGCGCCGCTGAGCGGAACCGCCGTGTGGTCGAAGGGGACCTCGCTCGCGCCCGTGCCGTCGCGGTCGTAGGTTGCTCCATTTGCGCTCAACGTCAACCGGGCGATTTGCGCACCGTAGGCCGGCGCCAAGGGAAGCACGAGCCGAAACGGTCCATCGGCGGCGAACGGAAACGTAAAAATGACGCCTCCGCTTTTGTCGTAGGCGACCAGAGTCGCAGACCCGGCGGCGGGCCGCGCCATCTCGCGTTCGGGCGCGCGGTCGTTGAATGCGGGATCGAGCGAGAGCGAGGAGGCATCGATTTGGCCCGTCACCTCGAGGACATCGCAGACGCGCGCCGGCGAAACGAGCGTTTCGACCGGAAGCACGGGGCAAGCGGGCAACTTGCTCGCGATCGCGGCTAGCATAATGAGGGCGAGCATGTGGGGCCTCCGAACGGAGCGAAGTTCCGCGCTAGATGCAACCGCACATGAACCGCCTCCTCCGCGCGACGTTGCGCTCCTTTGCGCCGTACAAGCCGGGGACGTCGGTCGATGAGGTGCGCCGTCGCTTCGGCATCGAGAACCCGGTCAAGCTCTCGCAAAACGAAAATCCGCTCGGAAGTTCGCCGCGCGCGATCGCCGCGCTGCACGCGATCTCGACACTCAGCGACTACGTCGAGGACGAGCACGTCGCGCTCAAACGCCGTCTCGCGCTGCCCTATGCTTTGGAAAACGAGAACGTCATCCTGGGGCACGGCAGCAACGAACTCGTGCAGCTTGCCTTTATCGCCTTCGTCGATCCCGGCGACGAAGTCGTGATTGCCAAGCCCAGTTTTTCGCTCTTTCGCAAGGACGCGCAAGTCGCGGGCGCCGCGATCCTCGAGGTGCCGTTGCGCGACGGCGTCCACGATCTCAATGCGATGCTCGCGGCGGTCACGCCGCGTACGAAACTCGTGTTCGTGTGCGATCCCAACAATCCGACCGGCACGCGCGTGCGGCGCGAAGATCTCCTGAATTTTGCGGACCGCCTGGACCCGGGCGTGCTGCTCGTGCTCGATCAGGCCTACCGCGAGTACATGGACGCGGAAGGTGCCGACGGCGTCGAAGTGCTGCGGCGGCGTGAGGCGACGCTCGTCTTGCGCACCGCATCGAAGATCTACGGGCTCGCCTCGGTGCGTTTCGGCTACGGCTATGGCTCGCCGCAGGTCGTATCGTGGCTCGATCGCGTGCGTCTTCCGTTCAACGTGGGCCGCCCAGCCGCCGCCGCCGTTCTCGCCGCGCTCGACGACGAGGAATTCGTCGCCCGCAGCAAGGCAAACAACGTCGCCGGCAAAGCGCAATTGATGGCGGGGTTCGCGCGGTTGGAACTGCACGCGTATCCAAGTGCGGCCAATTTTATCGCCGTCGAGGTTCCCACGCAGGCCGATACCGCCTACGAAGCGCTGCTCGAGCGCGGCGTGATCGTGCGCTCGGGAGATGGGCTCTCGATGCCGGGCCGGCTGCGCGTGTCGATCGGAACGCCCCAAGAAAACGAAGTCTTTTTGGCCGCGCTCGAAGCGCTGCTTCCCCAGTGGCGCCTCGCGCCCGTACGGGCGTGATCGGCGAGGTCACGTTGCGAGCGGGAGGCGCCGCCGATCGTGCGTTCGTGACCGATCTCGGGCGCCGCACGGTTCTCGACAGCGTCTCGGCGCAGCGGTCGGCGCCGCCGGCATTCGTCGAATTGAGCTACGAGCAGCTGGTGGACTTTGCGTTCGATCGCTCATACGCGCTCTTCATCGCGGAGACGAGTCTCGAAGGCCGCGTGGGTTTTCTGTTGATGCTCGACCAGTTACCCGACGAAGTCACGGGAATGCCGCAAGGATTCATTGCCTACATGGCCGTCGAGCCGGACGCGCGCCGCCAGCGCGTGGCTTCGAGGCTGCTCGATGCGGCCGAGGATGCCGCGCGCGTGCGAGGCCTTCCGTATGTCGCGCTGATGGTTACCGAAGATAACGCGCCGGCGCGCGAATTCTACGCGCAGGCCGGGTACGTCACCGAACGCCGGCTCTTATGCAAGCGGCTCTAGGCTCACCCGTCGTACGCAGGCGAGCGCTGCTGTGGCTCGGCTCCATCCTGCTGGCCCTCGCGGCGTTGTGGCTTGCATCCCGCATCCCACGTACCCTGACGGTTTTCGTGATTGCCGCGTTCATCGCGTTCGGAGTGGCCCCGATTTTGCGGCAGCTCGAACGAAGGATGCCGCGCCCGTGGGCCATCCTCGTGATTTACGCGGCACTGGTCGCCTTCATTATCGTGCTCGCGCTTCTGGTCGTGCCCGCGACGCTCGGCCAGATTCAAGCGATCGGAGCCGACGCGCCGGCGTACGTTGCGGCCTCGCAGAACTGGATCGATGCCACGCAGCGCTTCATGGCGGAGCACTTCGGAAAATCGTACCTGCCGCCGGGCTACGGCGATCTACGCGGGTTCCTTGCGGCGCGCGCTTCGGTCGCGCTCACGTCGCTGCTTTCCTCGCTTACCGGCATTCTGATCGGCACGTTCACCGCCGCGTTCATCGGCATTTCCGCGCTCGTCCTTTCCGCGTTTTTTCTCATGCGCGGCGACACCGTGGCGGATTCGTTTTACGCGTTGCTGCCGAAGCGCCGGCGCCCGACGGCGCGCGCGCTCGGTGTCGAACTCGCAAACGTATTCGGCAGTTACGTTGCGGGCCAGGCAGCGCTCTGCGGGATTACGGGCGCGTTTATCTTCGCGCTTACGCTGGCCGCCGGATTTAAGTTCGCGCTGCTCTTAGGCCTGATCTCCGGGCTCGCTTATGCCGTACCGTTCGTCGGGATGCTCGTGGCGCAAGTGATCGGTCTCGTTCTCGCTGCGCCGCAAGGGCCGCAGACGGTGATCTGGGTTCAAGTTATCATGTTCACGGTGGCGCGCATCTCGGATAACCTCTTGGTGCCCAAAGTGATGTCCGATAGCGTGGGGGTGTCTCCCATCGTCGTCATGTTTGCGACCTTCGCCGGCGGAGAACTCTTCGGGCTGCCGGGCCTTTTGCTTGGGATACCCGTGGCCGCACTGGCCAAGGTGGCATGGCGTTTCTTCCGCGCGCAACGTGATGAAAGCGAAAGGCGCGAGACGGAGGCAGCGCCGGCGGTTGCGGAGCGCGCCGAAACGACCGTCGTCGTCGAGCCGGTCGTGGTGGCGCCCATAGTGATCGAACGGTAGGCGCGTTAAAACGGTGTTTTTACTCTGCTTCGAGCCGGTCCATCTGCTCCGGTGCGCCGACGCCGAGAAGGCCGAGAGCAAGTGCGAGCACGCGTTTGGTCGCTAGCGAGAGGGCCAGACGCCCCGCCGAGAGTTCCGCATCGTCCGTGAGCACGCGGCACGCGGCATAGAACTGTGTGAAGTCGCTCGCGACGCTCTGGACGTAGCGCGCGAGATTGCTCGGTGCGCGGCGCTGCGCGACGACCCGCACGATACCCGGAAATTCGGAGAGCCGGCGCGCGAGCGTGATTTCCGGCGCCAGTTGGAGCCGCCCGACGCCCTCGCCGCGCTCGGCAGCTGCCGTCGTCGCGGCGCCGGCCTTGCGCGCCACCGATGCGATGCGCGCGTGCGCGTACTGAACGTAGAACACGGGGTTGTCGTTGGTCTGCTCTTTGGCGAGGCTGAGATCGAAGGTCATCGGTGAATCGGCATTCATCATAACGAAGAAGAAGCGGGCGGCATCGACGCCGACTTCGTCGATCACGTCGTCGAGGGTCAACACGTCGCCGTGCCGCTTGCTCGACGACACGATCTCGCCGTTGCGGACCGTGGTCATTTGCTGGGCGATCAGCACTTCGATCGCACCGGGTTTCCCAAATGCCGCGGCGATCGTTTCGAGCCGCGCGATGTAGCCGTGATGGTCGGGCCCGAGGATCAGGATCGCTCGATCGTTGCGCTGCAGCTTATCGTGATGGTACGCAACGTCGGGGGCGTAATAGGTCGGCCGCCCGTCGCTGCGCACGAGAACGCGATCCTTGTCGTCGCCGAACTGCGTCGTGCGCATCCAGGTAGCGCCTTGCGATTCGAAGGTGAGTCCGCGCTCGCGTAGGGCTTCCACACCCGCCGCGACCGCGCCGTTCTCATGCAGCTCCTTTTCGCTTTGCCAGCGGTCGTAGTGAACGCGAAAGCGCTCGGCCGTAATTCGTTGACCCGCTACCAGTTCGTCGCGGCCGGTCTTCGCAAAGAACGGCAACCATTCGCTTTCGGGCGCGGCATCGTAACGGTCGCCCACGCGTTCGCGCAAAACGTCCGCGATCGGCAGCAGATAGTCGCCCGGATACCCATCTTCGGGGAACGGAAAGGAAGGGTCCGCGATCCGGCGATAGCGCGCGTAGAGCGAGCGGCCGAGCGTATCGAGTTGTGAACCCGCATCGTTGATGATCCATTCGGTCGTCACCTCGATGCCCGCGAAGCGCATCGCCTTTGCAATCGAATCGCCAAGCGAGAGCGTGCGGCCCTGCACGACCACGAGTGGCCCCGTTGGGTTGGCACTTCCGAATTCGAGCGAAATCCGCTCGCCCGTCGGCGCACCGCGCCCGTAGTTCTCTCCCTCCGCAAGGATCGCTCGAATTTTGGTCTGCCAATGCGCGGCCGACATCTCAAAATTGATAAAGCCGCCGATCGGATGAGCCCGAAAAACCGGCGTGCCGAGTGAGTCCGAGGTGTTGAGCCGCTCGGCGAGGTTGGCCGCAAGAACCTGTGGCGACCTGCGCGCCTGCTTCGCGAGGCGGAGCGCGATGTTCGAGGAGTAGTCGCCATGCTCGAGATTTCGCGGTACTTCCAGAGAGATCGCGGGAACGTCGATCCCGGGTAATTCCGCGCTGACTGCGAGACTCAACGCCGAGGTGATCGGCTCGAGATCCGCATCGGCATTACTTGTGGTAAGGCTCATTGCGCGCGATCTTCGCTGCGCGGTAGAGCTGTTCCACTACGATCGCGCGCGCCCACTCGTGCAAGAATGTGAGCGGCGATAGCGACCAAACGAAATCCGCGCGGGCCCGCAGCGTGTCGCTCGCTCCGTGCGCGCCTCCGATCGCGAGGCTCAGCCGCGTCGCGCCGCTATCCGCCAGCGCCGTGATTTTTTGCGCGAGCTCCACGCTCGTGAGCGGTGTCCCGCTGCGGTCGAGCAGCCAGAACGGTTCGCCCGGGACGAGCGCGCGAACGATGCGTTCCCCTTCCTCGCGCATCGCCCGTTCGGGATCGCTGCCATGCGCGGCCGCAACTTCGAGCTCTTCAAAGTTTCCCAGGCGCTGGAACCGCCGGCGGAAGTCCTCGAGCGCCGCCTCGATATACCGCTCTCGGATTTTTCCGACTGCAATCACGCGCGTCTTCACCCCACGGGTATTGCGGCGCCCGGCATTCTGCCCTTGCTCAGCGCGGACGCGCCCTGGATGGGTGCGCGTAGGTGAAGGCATCGAGCCGTTCGATTGCATCGTCCATCTCGAGCCGCACGAGTGCGCCGATGAGATCGGCCGTTGTGCTGCTGGTGGCCTCGAGCAGGCGATCGAAATCGCAGGGCCCCGCACTCAACGCAGCGACGATCGAGGCTTCAAGCGCGTCGGTCCGTGGCGGCCGGTCCGCAGGCGGCGGTGCGCCGGTTGCTGCGAGACCGAAATACGCCAGCACGTCATCGGCACCGCGCACCAAGGTCGCGCCGTCCCGGATGAGCTCGTTGCAGCCCGCGGCCTTGGGCCGGTCGACGTCGCCCGGGAAGGCCAGCACGTCGATGCTGAGCTGGGCAGCCCACGAAGCGGTGTTGAGCGCGCCGCTCCGCTGTGCGGCCTCGACGATCACCACGGCGTCGGAGAGGGCGGCGACGATGCCGTTGCGCTGCAAGAACTGCCCCGGCCGCGCCGGTTCGTCCGGTGCATACGGTGAGAGAACGGCGCCGCCGGCCGCGATCATCGCCTCGGCGAGCGCACGGTTGCGCCGGGGGAAGAATTGGCGATGGCCACCCCCGAGCACGCCGATCGTGCGGCCCCGCCCGCTCAAGGCCCCGCTGTGAGCGGCTCCATCGACGCCCATTGCGAGGCCCGAGATCACACAAATGCCCGCACGGGCCAACGCGGAGGCCAGGGCGTGGGCGCGCGACCGGGCCCCTTCAGATGGGGCGCGAGGGCCCACGATCGCAACCGTGCGGCCCGTGAGGGCCGCGAGCGACCCGGCCACCCACAGCCCGGCGAAGCGGGTCGCCTCGAGGCGTCTGAAGCGGACTGCGAACACTTCTTCGCGGAAGGCAAAGCGCGGTTGAGCGAGGTCCACGGGGTTGTAATCACGCCTCAGGCTGCGTGCGGCAAGGGGACTCCTCTCGTCAATCCGTGCTCACGCCGCGAGGAAACGGACCGCCGCCTGAGAATGGACGGCGGGATTGCGCGAGCACCCACCCCGACGATTCGTCCGGGGGCGCCGCGGCCGACCGGAGAAAATTGTCATGGCAGCACCTCAAGGTTATTGCGTCAAGTGCAAGACCAAACGCGAAATGAAAGACCACGTCCAGATCACGATGAAGAACGGGCGCCCTGCGACCGAGGGCAAGTGCCCCGAGTGCGGCACGAAGATGTTCAAGATCGGCGCCGCCTAACGTAGCGACCCGCCGGCGCATTTGCGGTCGAAGCCCTTGTGCCTTATACTCGAAGAGGCCCCATATCTAGTGGGGCCCCTTTTCGGGGTACTCGCAGGCCATGAGCCCGCGAGTGCGGGCTCGGGGGAAATCGGGGGGCCTCGCCGCCCCGATCGTAGGGGTGCTGAGCTGATCTGTCCGAGCTGTCGCAAGAGCGAGACCCGCGTCGTCGATTCTCGCGACGATGAAAACGTCGTACGCCGGCGCCGCGAGTGTCTGGATTGCAAGAGCCGGTTCACGACCTACGAGCGCATGGAAGCACCGCGTCTCTTCGTCGTGAAGAAAGACGGCCGCCGCGAACAGTACAACCGCGACAAGGTGATCACCGGTCTGCGCCGGGCCTGCGAGAAGCGTCCCGTTTCCGAAGCCCAGATGGAAGACGTCGTTGCCTCACTCGAGCGCGAACTTTTCTCGCGCGGCGAAAATGAGGTGCCGACCACGATGCTGGGCGAGAAGGTCATGGAAGCACTCAAGCGTCTCGATAAGGTCGCCTACATTCGGTTTGCCAGCGTCTACCGGTCGTTCGACGATATCGGTAGCTTTCAAGCGGAGTTGGCCGAACTCGCAAAGTGATCCGCGGGCGCTCGTCGCCCGTTCGAGCGTCACAAAGAATCTTCATAAAGAGTTCTTAGCATCGTACGATGATTGTACGAGCGCCATACCAACCAGTTTCCGGCCGGTCGGGCCTGCCGGCGGTCGAAGTGACCCGGTCGGGTACGACAACGACGATTTCACTGCACGGCACCTTTGCGAAGCCCGACACGCGACCGTTCAATAACGCGATGGCCGGGGCGGTGCAGTCGAGCAGCGCATGCATCGTCGATCTCAGGTATTGTACGGCCTGCGATGGTCCGGCGTTGCAGCTGCTCTTCCGCTATAAAACTTGGCTTGCCGACCGTCTCGCGATCGTCGTCGCCGAAACCGGTCCCGTGAGAAGCGCGATCGAACGCTGCGGCTATTCTCGATTGCTCGGCATAACGACGAGTCTCGAATTGGCGACCGAACTCGTGAGCGCTGCGCCGCTCGGGGCGAGATGACTTTGGGACTCGCTCTCAAACGGAAGACGCATGACTCGGCCTACCGTACAGGTGCGAATTCTCGACGAGCGCGTTAAGGAATGGGGCATCGCGATACACATCGTTCCACGCTCGGGGTTGGGTGTCGTGGACGCTGATGATTGATCGTTCTCGAATAGCGGTCCCGACCTGGGAGCCGCATACCCGGAATAGGGCGATTTACGGCGGCTTCGTCGCGATGAGCGGCGGCCCCGATCGGCGACATCTTCCAGAACACGAGCATCCTGACGTGCAACTGTCCGTTCGCTTTGGAGAGAGGACGTCCACGACGCTCGTCGCTGCTTCGGAACCGCACTCCGGGTCGTGGGACGAAGGCGAGCGGGTCGTCGTCGTGTTGCTGTCTCCGGCCCTGCTCGAGGAAGCCGTGGACGATCTCGTCTATCGAGGCTATGCCGGTATCCGCTCTCAGCGCTGTATTCAAGACGAGCTCATTGAAGGGTTGGCGGGGGCGATTCTTCGAGAGTTCCTCAGTCCGCACTCGCTGCCGAATCGCCGGCTCTATTTCGAGTCCATCGGTCATACGCTCGCCGGTCATGTCGTTCGCACCTACACGCGGACGATTACGCGCGACGTACCTGACGGCGTGCTCTCGAGACGACAGCTCGAGGATCTATCGGAGTTTGTGGACGACGCGCTGTGCCGAACCATCGGTATTGCGGACCTGGCTTCGAGAGTAGGACTCCCGCCGCGCCGGTTTGCCGATTCGTTTCGAAATACGACTGGCCTAACGCCTTACCAGTACATCATCCACCGACGTGTAAATTATGCAAAGCGCCTTCTGGGCGTCCGGAGCGTGCCCATCATTGAGGTGGCGCTTCTTGCCGGATTCGCAAACCAGAGCCACTTCACTGCGGTGTTCACGCGACTGACGCGCATGACTCCGGGACGGTGGCGCGCGGCTTGCACTTGAGCGAGGTGTCAGAAATCTTTGCGACGGCACCGGCTTTCAACGCGCGTCGGGTTTGAGGGCGTTGACTCTCGGAGAACGTGTGCGAGATGGCGCAGTCCGTCACGCGATTACGACAGGATAAAAGCACGAATACGAAAGACGAGCTTCGGGGGTCGGAACGATGATTGCGGCGTCATGTCTGAATTAAGATTCTTCAACGTCTGGAGTACCGATTCGAGCGAAGCGCGGGCCGAGCTCGCGCGAGCAATGGAGTCGGAGACGAGGATATTCGTCGAGCAGCCCGGCTTCATCTCACTTACCGGGTGGGAGGCTGAAGCCGACAACCGTGTCATCGCGGAGGCTCGCTGGGAGAACCGCGAGGCATTCGAGGGTGCTCTTCACGGAAATCCCGCCGCCCACGAAGGACGCGCGCGCATGGAGCGGCTTGGCCGTGAGGCGCCCGGCGTCTTCACTCCGGCGTTCGTCCACACGCCGCCGGAACGCGATATCGAGCGGGCGACGTTGCCCGGGTTTGAGCGTCAACTCGTGGACATCGGCGGCGTACGGTTGAACGTCGTCAGGGGCGGGAGTGGCTCGCCCGTGCTTTTGGTGCACGGTTGGCCGTCGACGTGGTGGGCGTGGCGCAAGATCATGCCGAGCCTAGCGCGCGACCACGCGGTCGTTGCGATCGACCTGCGCGGGCTCGGTGACAGCGATCGACCAGGCGATGGATATGACAAGCAGACCGTCGCCGAAGACCTGCACCGTCTTGTGCAGCAGCTAAACCTCGGGCCGGTCGCGCTGGTCGCACACGACATGGGCGGACCCGTCGCTTACACCTACGCCGTCAGCTACCCAGGCGAAGTCGATCGGTTCGCCTTTTTGGAGAGTGGGCTGCCCGGCTTCGGGCTTGAAGCGGCAATGGATGTCGCGAACGGCGGAAGCTGGCATTTCGGCTTCAACATGGCCGCCGAACTTCCGGAGCAACTCGTCGCGGGACGAGAGCGGCTGTTCCTGTCTTACTTCTACAAGCGCGGGACGGTCTCGCCCGACGCGATCACCAACCGCGATATCGATGAATTCGTCCGCAGCTACAGTGCGCCAGGCGGCATGAAGGCGGCCTTTGATTACTACCGGACGCTTTTCGACGATGCAGCGATCAACCGTGCCCGACCCGACCCTACGTTGCACGTGCCGGTGCTCGCGATCGACGGAGCCCAGGGCCTGCGTGGCATGTCGGCTGATGCAATGCGCCGCGTCTGTGACGATGTAAGGACGGCAGTCGTGTCAGACGCGGGTCACTTCATCATGGAGGACAATCCGGTTGGCGTATTGTCCGCCCTGGAGCCGTTTCTGGCGCAATCATCCGTAAGCACGGCGTGACGGTCAGGCTCTACTTTGACTGAACAAGGGCGTAGCTCATGAGCGACACACTTTTTTATAATATTTGGCGCACCAAGAATGCGGCGGACAAAGCCCGTCTGGTTGACGCGATGCGACTCGAGGCGCCGAACCTCGCGGCCAAGCCGGGGTTTCGCTCGCTAACGGTCTTGGTCGGCGAGGACGATCGCGTCGTGGTCGAAGGCCGGTGGGCGAGCCGGGCTGCGTTTGACTCTTCCGTCACCGATGACGCGAAGGCTCAGGAGAGCAGGCGGAGCATGGAGGCATTCGGTCAACCCGAGCCGGCGTTATTCACCGAAGCGTTCCGAGTTTTACCTGCCCAGGGCACTAGCGCGGACTATCCGAGCAAAAGCTTCTGGAACGGCTTTAGCCGGAGTCACGTGAACGTGAACGGACTAAAGCTCAGCGTAGTCGCAGGCGGGGAGGGAGAGCCGATCCTTCTCATCCCCGGCTTTCTCGAGACATGGGCCGTCTGGCATCGGCTAATGCCGAAGCTCGCGCAACGCTACCGAGTCATAGCGCCCGACCTACGCGGCTTCGGCGACAGCGAAGGCGGCGGGAAAGGTTATGACAAGAAAACCTTGGCGGCCGATATGGCAACCGTGCTCGACGCACTCGGCGTCGACCGCGTGCACGTCGTCGGTCACGACTTCGGCGGACAAATCGCCTACGCTCTCGCGGCCGGCGCGCGCGAGCGGGTCGCTACGCTCACCGTCATCGAGTCCCTGCTACCGGGCATTGAGGTCAAGAGCCGCGGCGATGAGGGCCGTTTTTGGATCCTGGGTTTTCACTCGGCACCGGTGGTTCCCGAGCTGCTCACGATAGGCCGCGAACGCGACTACGTCCACGCGCTCTGGGACATTTTTGTCGAACCCGACAGCGAGGTGACGCTCGAGGACCGCTTAGAAGTCGAGCGCGCTTTCGCGCGACCCGGCTCACTTGCTGCCGGCTTCGAACTTTACCGCGCAAAGCCGCAAGATCTCGCCGACTTCGGCCTGCAATACGCAAACAAACTCTCCATTCCGGTCCTCGCATTGGGCGGTCAGCATTGTTTCGAGCTGCGGGTCATCGAGTCGTTTCGCCAGGTAGCGAATGATGTCAGCGGCGGCATTATAGAAGGCGCGTCGCATTTCACACCGCTCGAGCGTAGTGAGGGAACGGCCGCGCCTATGCTAGACTTTATCGGCCGCCATCCCATTACGTAGTATGCTCCGGCATACAAATGAAAAACTCTTACGAGTAGTTAACGCAACATACCGTGAAACAGAGATTCGGTAGACTGGATGCAGCCTAAACTCGCGGTTGAGCTCCAAATCCTCGACGAGCGGATTCGGACGTGGGGTCTGCCTCGATATCATTCTGAAATGGCAGCCGGCATTGACCTCCTTGCATGCCTCGATAGTCCCCTTCTTCTAGAGCCGCAGTCGCCGGCCGTGCTCGTACCTAGCGGCGTGGCTATCCACATCGGTGATCCCGGCGTTGCCGCCGTCATAGTGCCCCGTTCCGGCTTGGGGCACAAATTGGGTCTCGTTTTGGGAAATTTGATTGGGGTTCTGGACGCAGACTATACCGGACAAGTTTTCGTAAGCTGTTGGAACCGCAGCGGCACGCACATGGATCCCGTCGTTATTAACCCAGGCGACCGAATCGCGCAGCTTTTATTTTTGCCGATCCTACGGCCTAAAATAGTCTTGGTTGATAATTTTTCTCGGCCGAGTGTTCGGGGTGCCGGTGGGTTTGGGTCGACGGGTCTTACGCTTCCGATTGAGGGGGGCGTCCCGGAGTGATCGGAATCAGGCTCCACCAATCTTTAGGGGTGAACCCGAAAGAATGCCCAGCTGACAACGATCGTCGCGCGGGCGGCTTCGGCTCGACCGGGCGCGCGGTGCATTGATGCACCACGCCCACGTGCCGGATCCGAGGCCGTCCGCGGCGGGTTTGCATGAAGTGGTCGACGGCGTGTTTGCCTGGATTCAGCCCGATGGGTCGTGGTGGATCAACAACGCCGGAGCGATTACGAGCGACGAAGGAACGGTCGTGATCGACACCTGCGCCACGCAAGAACGCACGCTGCGATTTCTCGAGGCGCTCGCAACAGCCACGGCAGGCGCGCCGGTGAGGTTCGCTGCGAATACCCACGAGCACGGCGATCATACCTACGGTAACTGCCTCTTGCCGCGCGAGACCGCGCTGATCGGCCACGAAAACATGCGCGCCCGCTTGGCGATCGATCCGCTGATCGACGGATGCCCGCCGATTTGGGCGCCGGTGCCGCAGTGGGGCAACGTCACGCGTCGCGTGCCGAACCTCACGATTCGCAGCGATATGACGATCTTTATCGGGTCGCGGCGCGTGGAACTGCTGCACCCGGGATACGTCGCTCACACGACAGGTGATTTGGTCGCATGGCTCCCCGAAGAGCGGGTCCTTTTTTCGGGCGATCTCGTGTTCCACGGGCTCACGCCGCTCGCGGTCGCGGGCTCGGTAACGGGCGCGCTGCGCAGCCTCGATTGGCTGGCCGGATTCGAACCCGAGTACCTCGTTCCCGGACACGGTCCGCTCGTCCGCGCGGCCGATCTCGGCGGTGTGCTGGCCGCTCACGAGCGCTATTACCGCTTCATCCTCGAAATCGCGGAAGGCGGACGCCGTGACGGACTCACCCCGCTCGAAGCCGCTCGACGCACGGATCTCGGCCCGTTTGCCGAATGGGCCGACTCCGAACGGTACGTGCTGAACCTCCACCGCGCCTACGCCGATGCGGGCAGCGAGTTCGATCTCTTTGCGGCGTTCGGCGATGCGGTGGCGTGGAACGGCGGCCCGCTCACGACGCATGTCTGCTGCGCCGCATGATGCCGTAGGAGCCGCCGATTCTCGTTTACGTCGTGGGCGCCGGCGCCGTAGGCCGCTATCTGGGCGAAGCGTTGCGCGGCGCAGGCTGCGACGTGGTCTACGCGCCGAGGCGCGCGCAAAATGTCACGCCGCTGGCTGCAGACCTCGCGATCGTAGCGGTGAAAGCCTTCGACACGGACGCTGCGATCGAAACCTTGCGGCAGGCCCTGCCCGGCGATTCGGATGCGACGATTCTGACCCCGCAGAACGGCATCGGCAACGAAGAGCGGCTCGCGGCAGCTTTTGATGCCGACAGGATCGTTTCCGGTGCGCTTACCGTGCCGGTGGAAGTCGCAGCGGATGGGACGATCGTCGCTGCCAACCGCGGGGGCCTGGCGCTCGCGCCGGTCGGGAGCGTGCCGCACAATTGGCTCTTCGCGACCTTCGAGCATACGAGCGTGCCGGCCGCCATTGCGGGCGATTATCGTGCGATGAAGTGGTCGAAGCTCGCGCTCAACATCATCGCGAACGCGTCGTGCGCGATCTTGGACGTGCTTCCCGAGCGCCTCGTTCGCTACGAGGGCGTTTTCGAACTCGAGTTGCGCGCGATTCGCGAAGCGCAAGCCGTCATGGCAGCTGCACGCCTGACGCCGATCGATCTGCCGCGCTATCCGGTCCGCGCGCTGTTCGCGCTTGCGAGACTTCCGGCACCCGTCGCCCGGATGGTACTAGCGCGCCGCATCGCGGGCGCCCGCGGCCAGAAACCGCCTTCGCTGCTGCTCGATTTGCGCAGCGGCAAAGGGCGCACTGAAATCGATGCGCTCAACGGCGCGATTGCGGCCGCCGGCGCCGCGCTCGGGATCGCGACGCCGGTCAACTCCACGTATGCGCGCGTGCTCTCCGCAATCACGCGCGACCCCGAGCTGCGCGACACGTATCGCGAACGGCCTAACACCCTCCTCGCAGCGGTCGCGGAGAGCGGCCGGGGTGGTCGAGGCGCAGACCACCGGCGCTCCGAAGAATGAGGCATGCGCCATCCTGAAGTCCCGGAAACGCTCGATAGCTGGCACATCCTGCACCGGATGTTCCGGTTCCAACGCCGCGCCTTCGACGATCTTCCCGAAGCCGACCGTCGCGACATTGCCGCCGAGGCCATCGGCTACTTTACACCCTTTAACGCGAGCGCCGAGGGCGACGTCTCGCTCGCGCAGATGCTCGGACACCGGGGCGACTTCATGCTCACGCACTATGCGAAGAGCTTCGACGAACTCGGTGCGGTCCAAACGGCCTTCGACAAGCTCGCGTTCGCAGAATTCCTGGAGCCGGAATCCTCATATATTTCGGTGTTGGAACTTGGGCTCTACGAAGCGAGCGGGCGCATCCACGCCGAGCTTCGCGACCGCGGTCTCAAACCGCATTCGCCGGAATGGATCGCCGCCTTCGATGCCGCGATCGCAGAGCAGGCGCAGCAGCCTCGCAATGCGGCGCGCCTCTGGGCGAAGGTGCCCCAGCGCCGCTACGTGTGCTTCTATCCGATGGATAAGAAGCGCGGCGAAGCGATCAACTGGTACCAGCTTCCGTACGAAGAGCGGGCGCGGCTCATGCTCGATCATGGGAAGATCGGACGCTCGTTCCACGGACTCGTCACGCAAGTGATCTCCGGTTCGATCGGGTTTGACGATTGGGAATGGGGCGTCGACCTCTATGCCGACGATCCGCTGGTTTTCAAAAAGCTGATCTACGAAATGCGCTTCGATGAAGCGAGTGCGCGCTATGCGGCGTTCGGACCCTTCTACACGGGCATGCAATTCTCGATCGCGGAACTGCCGCATTTTCTGGAAGGCACGGCGATTCCGCGCCTGCTGCCGGCCCCCGAAGCCGTGCTGTTCTAGTGGCGAAGGTTTCTATCGACGGCGGCTTTCTCGATATCAAGCTTTCGCTCATCGATCGACTGCTCTCGTTTGAGGGATCCTTTCACATTCCGCTCGCCCACGTAACGAACGCGTACGTAAGCGGTTTCGAAAACCTTCAACTGCAGTACAAACTCGCCGGCCTGAACTTCGGCATCCTCAAGGCGGCCGGACTTTTCGCCAATCCGGAAGGGCTGATCTTTTGCGACATCGGCGACGGCGATTGCCTGGTCGTCGAAACGCGCGGCGAACGTTTTCCGCGCATCGCGGTGCAACCCGACGGCGGCGCGGATCCCAACGCCCTCGCGCACGAAATCATGCGTGCGATCCCGGATAGCGGCCCGGTCGAGTAGTCACGGGGCGCCGGCCGGCGACGTTCTTCCGGTATGAGCGAACTTAGCCAGGTATCGATCGATCAGGGGACGATCCGCGTGTGGGCTTGGATTCTCTGCGCGGTAACAGCGGCGGCCATTCTTTGGTTCGGACGGAAGCGGCCCTCCTGGTTACGATACTCACGTGCGAGCATCGCCGCGGTCTGCGCCGCCGTCCTTGTGACGGCGCTCTGGCCCTCGGGACTCGGCCGCGTTCAACCCGGTGCGCGGGGTGTGGTGTTGCGTTTCGGTGCGCCGACGGGCCGTATTGCGGGCGAAGGACTCTACTACGTGGTGCCGTTTGCAGAGCGGGTGGTGCAGGTCAACACGCAGATCAATACGGTGCACTTCGATCGGGCGCAAGCGATCACGCACGATTTGGAGCCGGTCTATGCGGATTTCGCCGCGAGCCTTCACGTCGAGCCCGATCGCGTCGTTGGGATTTACCGCTTCTTCCGCGACGACTATGTGGAACGGATCGTCGATCCCGCGGTGCAGGACGCCTGGAAGGCGACTGCAGCCGGCTATACGACGTCCGATCTCATCGCACGACGGCCCGAAGTCGAGCGCGATCTCGAGAATAACGTGCAAGGGCGTTTGCGGAAATTCGGCCTATCGCTCGACGCGATCGCGACGACGCGGTTCAACTTCAGCTACACCTATTCGCAAGCGGCGCAGGCAAAGGTCGCCTCCGTTCAGCGGACGCTCCAAGCCCAGCAAGAACTGCAGCGCATCCGCTTCGAAGCACAACAGAACGTCATTCGCGCTCAAAGCGAAGTTCAGGCGATGAAACTGCAGCGGGACATTCCGGTCGCGCAACTGATTCGGATGCGCCAACTCGATCTTGGGCGGCGTGCGATCGATAAATGGGACGGCCGTCTCCCGACCACGACCGGAACGATTCCGTTTCTGGGCGGCGTTCTCGGAGGGCGTTCGGACTAGCGGCCTCTTCGGACGCGGCAAGCATCCGAGCGCGTGGTTACGCCGGGCGCACAACAGGTGTGACGAGAACCGCAATTCTGTGAGGTTCCGTCTAAAGTTGTTGCAGCAGCCACCGATTCAGACAAAGAGCGCCGTAGATCAGATGAGTGCTCGTTTCAGGACGGCAATTCGTTTGATTGATAAGAAAAGCGGCTCTCGCTCCGGCGCTGAGGCTCGTACCCTCAGCGCGCTCTACGGTGCCTTGTTCGAAAACGAGCGGGTCGATGCGGTGGAGCGGTACGGGGTCCTCGATACCCCGCCGGAAGGCGCGTTCGACCGGATCACGCGCCTTGCGGCCCAAATCTTCGACGTGCCGTTCGCCGCCATCAGCATCGTGGATCGTGACCGCACGTGGTTCAAATCCGTCTTCGGCTTCGCCGGCCCCCAAGAGGTTCCGCGCGAAGAGAGTCCGTGTTCGTCTGCGATCGCGAGCCGCGAAGCGTACATCGTCGAAGACGCGTCCGACCATCTGCGCCTTAGGTACCAAGGCTACGTCTCGGGAACGATCGGGTTGCGTTTTTACGTCGGCATGCCGCTCGTTTCGAGCGACGGCTACAACCTCGGCGTCCTCTCCGTATGCGACACCGTTGCGCACGCAGCCGATCCCCGGAAGGTTGCGGTATTGTCGGACTTGGCGAAGGTCGTCGTCGACGAACTCGAACTGCGGCTGGCCACGCGACGTTTGGGGGTGGAAACGTCGCTGCGCCTTGACGCGCAGGCAGGCGAGGCGACGGCGACAGCGGCTGCGCTCGTCGAGGCCTCGCTGCGGGCGGGCGAAGAGCACTTCCGCCTAATGGTCGACGGGGTGAAGGACCATGCGATCTTCATGCTCGATGTTGAAGGGCACATCGTTTCCTGGAACCCCGGGGCGCAGCACTTCAAGGGCTATCGTCCCGAGGAGATCCTCGGGCGCCATTTCTCGGTTTTCTACCCGCCCGAAGATGTCGCTGCGGGCAAGCCCGAACAGGAATTAACGACAGCGCGCGCGCTCGGCCGCCTCGAAGATGAGGGCTGGCGGGTACGCCAGGATGGGTCGCGCTTTTGGGCGAGCGTCGTGATCACGGCGCTGCGCGACCCCGATGGAACGTTGCGCGGGTTCGGCAAAATCACGCGCGATCTTACCGCGCGCCGCCGTACGGAACTCGCCCTGCAAACGAGCGAAGCGCGCTTTCGCTACGCCTTCGACGAGGCGCAAGTCGGAATGGTGATCGTGGGCCTCGACGGCCGGCGCGAGAACGTGAACGACGCGTTCTGCGCGATCGTCGGCTACAGCCGGGAGCAGCTAGTCGGCTCCTTAGGCGAGGCCATCACGCACCCGGACGACGTCGCGGCAGACGTCGTCGAGTTAAGCGTACTCGTTGCCGGCGGCGCCGCGCACGGAGCGCGCGAGAAGCGCTACCTGCATTCCTCCGGCAAGGTCGTGTGGGCGCTGATCCATGCCTCCCTGATCCGCGATATCGATGGGAAACCGCTGCATTTCATCGCCCAAGTCCAGGACATTACCGGCCGGCGCCTGCATCAAGAGCAGCTCGAACATATGGCCGACCACGACCCGTTGACGGGCCTGCTGAATCGGCGCGGCTTTCGGCGCGAACTCGACGGCCACGTCGCGCGCATCGCTCGCTATGGAGCGGCGGGTGCTCTATTGATGCTCGACCTCGACAACTTCAAGCATTTCAACGATAGCCACGGGCACAGCGCGGGCGACGAACTCATCGTGCGCATCGCGGCAGGGCTGCATTCGCGCGTGCGCGCGAGTGACGTGCTCGCACGTCTCGGCGGTGACGAGTTTGCCATTTTGCTTTCAATCGCAGACGTGGAGGCAACGCATATCGCGGCGGAGAGCCTGCTGCAGATCGTGCGCGATCAGAGCGCGCCTGCGATCAGCGTACAAAAATGGGTCACTGCGAGCATCGGCATTGCGCGGTTCGACGATGCCGAAGGCCTGACCGTCGAAGAGATTATGGTCAATGCAGACGTCGCGATGTACGATGCCAAAGGAGCCGGCCGGGATCGCTACGCAGCCTACCACGCCACGAAACACAGCCGGCGCAAGATCGAAACGTGGCTGAATTGGACTCAAAAGACGAGCGACGCCTCGTAGCCTTCAGGCTGGACTGCGCGGGAAGTCCGGTCCGTTGTGTCGCACTCGGGCGCGCATGGATGCGGCACAGCGCCGGGCGAGCGAGGACCGCGACGCTCGCGTCTTCGAAGCGGTAGCGGCAGCTCTCGGCGACGCGTCCGACCTAGGCCTTGCGCTCGAACGGACGCTCGAAATCATCGCGCACTTTCTCGATCTTGCCTCGGGCTGGATCTGGCTCTACGACGACGAGACCGAGCGATTCTATCTCGCGGCGTCGTGGCAATTGCCGCCCTATCTGCGAGAACCCGTGCAAATGACCGGCAGCAACTGCTGGTGCTTCGAATCGTTTCGCGATGGAGATTTCGTCTCGGAGAACGTCGACGTGATCGAATGCAGCCGGCTGCAGAAAGCCGAGCGCAGCGGCGAATCCGATCTGACCGCGGGAATGAAATACCATGCAAGCGTTGCCCTCAGGGCCGGATCGCGTCAACTGGGCATCATGAACCTGAGCGGTCCGCATTGGCGCGCGCTCGACGAGCGGGACTTGCGATTGCTCGCGACCCTGGGCGCGCACGTCGGCATGGCGGTCGATCGCGAGAACCTGCGCGAACGGTCGGAACGCTTGGCTCGAACCGAGGAGCGCACGCGTCTCGCGCGCGACATCCACGATACGCTCGCGCAAGATCTTACTGCGATCGCGCTGCAGCTCGAAGGCGCGCTGCGCCATCTCAGCGGCGAAGGCGAATCGCGGATGCGCGTAGAGAAAGCGCTCGAAGTGACGCGCGAAGCCCTTGGCAGCGCGCGCGATTCTGTCCTCGGGCTGCGCTCCGATCCTCTCGGAGGGAAACCGCTCGGCGCCGCGTTGCATGCGCTCGCGCGCCGCTTTACCTCGGATACGGGGATCATCGCGACCTTTCGCGACCGCTCGCGCGGCACGCCGGCGCACGAAATCGAGGTCGCCCTGTTCCGGATCGCCGCGGAAGCACTCGCCAACGTGCGGCGGCACGCGAAAGCGCGCCGCGTCGAGATCGTGCTCGAGAGCGACGAAAGTGCGAACCGGTTGACGATCGACGACGACGGCATCGGCGTAACGGATACGACGGGCGAAGGACGTTATGGCATCGTGGGTATGCGCGAACGCGCGGCCGAAGCGTGCGCTTCGTTCGCCATCGAAGCGTTACCGGTCGGCGGCACGCGGGTGCTCGTAGTAGTCCCGGGGGCGCCATGATCGGCATTGCGGTCGTCGACGACCATCCGATCGTACTCGACGGCATCGTCGCAATGCTGGCGGATGCGGGCGGCTTCCGTCTGTGCGGCACGGCGGCGACGGCGGCCGGCGCGATCGCTCTGGCGGAAGGCGAGCGGCCGAGCGTCATGGTGCTCGATCTCGAATTGCCGGGCGGCGGCGGAATTCCGGCGATAGGCGCGATCAAACGCGCCTCACCGCAAACGCGGATCGTGATCTTTTCTGCCTATGCCGGCGAAGAACGGGTAGGCGCGGCGCTGGCTGCCGGGGCGGATTCCTACGTGTTGAAGGGAACCGCAAGCGACGAACTCCTGGAGACGATCCGCGCGGTCGCCGCCGGGCAAACCCGTATGGACGCTGCGATTGCGGCGCAAGCGGTGGCCGCGCTGCGGGCGCCGCGCCAAGACCGTATCACCGGACGCGAACGGGAAGTTCTCGCCCTGCTCGCCGACGGACTTCCCAGCAAAGCGATTGCCGAGCGGCTCGGAATCACCGAACGCACCGTCAAATTTCACGTTGGTGAGATTATCGCGCGGCTCGGTGCGGTCAACCGCGCGCAGGCGGTGGCGATCGCCCGGCAGCGCGGCTTGCTCTAGGGTAGAGGTTCCATCCGGGAGGCGCACCTGTCCGATCGGACAGTGCACCGTCGCGCTATCGGACGGTGCGCGCCGGCGTTCGGCCGCGTAGCATTGTTGCATGGAAACAAACGATTCTTGGTTCGAACGCGGGCACGTTGCCTTAGTCACCGGCGCATCCCACGGTTTCGGCCGGGCCATCGCGCGGCAGCTCGCGGAACGCGGCCTCAATCTTACCATTACCGCGCGCGATGCCGCGGCGCTCGCGGAAGCTGCGGCCGAGCTCCGCGAATGCACGCTCGTGGAAGCCGTGGCGGGTGACGTTGCGGAACTCGAGCACGTGCATCGCCTGATCGCGCGGACGAACGCGGCGTACGGGCGCCTGGATTTACTCGTCAACAACGCTTCGACACTGGGCTCCGTTCCGCTGCCCGCCCTCGAGCGCTTGAGCCCAAGTGTCTTTCGATCGTTGTTTGAAACCAACGTCTTCGCGCCGCTGCACTTGATGCAGCATGCTTTGCCGCTGCTAATCGCGTCGCATGGCACGATCGTCAACGTGTCGTCGGACGCTGCCCTCAACGCCTATCCCGGTTGGGGCGGGTACGGTGCGAGCAAAGCCGCGCTCGAGCATGTCTCCGCGACCTTTGCGGCCGAACTCGACGGTTTCGGCATCTCGGTCATCGTCGCCGATCCGGGCAGCATGGATACGAAGATGCATCGCGATGCCGAGCCCGACGCCGATTTCTCGTCCATGCCCGCGCCGGCCGACGTCGCGAGCGCATTGCTGCGGTTTGTTGCGAGCGACCGTGCGACGTTCGCGCGAGTCGCTTTGCCGGAACTGCCGGCGGTGCTCGGGCGCTCGTGATCGCAACGGACCTAGAATTTGTCGTGCCTGCTGCGCTGGAAGCGCGCCGGCCGCCGGAGATGCGCGGCGTCGCCCGCGATCGGGTGCGTTTGCTCGCGAGCGATGCGCGCACGGGTGAGCTCCGGCATCATACCTTTGCGGAACTTCCCGGGCTGCTGCGGCGGGGAGACCTGCTCGTCGTGAACGACTCGGCGACGCTGCCTGCGGCGCTGGATGTGCGGCGCCCGGATGGTTCGCCGATCGCCCTGCATTTCTCGGCGCGGATTGCAAACTCACTGTACGTCGTCGAACCGCGCGGTCCGCGCGTTACGGGGGACGTACTTTCGCTGCCCGCCGGCGGAAGAGTGACGTTACTGACCGCCGCGGATCGCGAAAGTGACCGTCTATGGTACGCGCGCGTCGAGCTACCCGAACCATACGTCGAGTACCTGTATCGGCACGGCCGGCCGATTCGCTATGCCTACGTCGACGAAACCTTTCCGATCGCAGCGTATCAAACGATCTTCGCGCGTTTGCCGGGATCCGCTGAGATGCCCTCTGCGGGCCGTCCATTTACTGCGAGGACATGCGGCGAATTGCGGGCGGCCGGCGTGGGGATCGCCAGGCTGACGCTGCATACGGGCGTGTCCAGCGCCGAAGCGCACGAGCCGCCGCAAGCCGAACCTTACTCCGTACCTCGCGAAACGGCCGATCTCGTCAACGCGACCCGCGATGCGGGAGGCCGCGTCATTGCCATCGGCACGACCGTGGTGCGTGCGCTCGAAAGTTCCGTCTCCGGCGGCAGCGTCGTGGCCTCGAACGGGTGGACCGATCTCATCGTCACGAAGGATCGTGGTGTCCGCGCCGTCGATGGAATCTTGACCGGCTTTCACGAGCCGCGTGCCAGCCATCTCCAGATGCTGCAGGCGTTTGCGGAGCGCGACGCGTTGGAAGCGGCGTACCGCGAGGCACTGGAAGGCGGATATTTATGGCACGAATTCGGCGACGTGCATTTGATCCTGTAGCAGCGGGTCGCCGTTTAGGACCTGCGGCGACGCGGTGCCCCAAAGAGCGGTCGTGCTTGGGGATAGGTTTTCGGGCCGGCCGTGTTCGTGAGCCGCAGGATTTGGAATCCGTTTTGTTCGCTGACGAACCAAATGTCGCCGTTACTCGGCATATAGCGCGTGTACGACGTCGAATAATCGTAAAGCAGCGGAGACGGCCCTAAGATGAATTCGTTATTGGTAACGGTGGGAATCGGCGGCGGATTGTAATAGGCGATCTCTACCGGGTCCGCGGGGTTACTGATGTTAAATACTCGCAGACCCGAAGAATACCAAGTCCAAAAAGCGAGCTCGGCATTTTCTTTGTTATCGAAGCCGCCATAGTGTGGAGAGTAATTAACGAGCTGATATGACTCGGATTCCACGTCCTTGATCGTCGTCGGACAGTTTACTGCATCGTTTACCTGCAAGCCGTAAGTAGATACGAGAGCGGGATTCGTTTCGCTCGTGATGTCGACGATACGCCCAAAGCCCCAAGGACACGTGCCTACGTCATCCGATGGGGGGCCCAAACCCGTGCCGAAGCTATGGCCGAAACGATCCATGCCGGTGCCGTTGACTTCATCGGAGTCCATGAGGTACGTGCGGCCGCCGTTTTGCATTCGACGGGCCGTGTGCGAGAGCTCCGGCCACGGCAGTTTGCCGATCGTCTTCGCCGTCGGATTCGGCGAGCGATTTTGGATGCTGGAGACGTCGATGACGAGCACCCCGTTTCCCGGCGCCGCGAGATAGACCCGCGTTCCGTCGTCACTGATATCGAGATCGTGCGCCCCAGGCTCGGGAACCAGCATCATGAGCTTCGGGGCACGCAGGTTCGATACGTCGACGACCTCGATCTGACTGCCGTACAGGTCGGCGATGTAGACCGTGTTCCCATCGGGAGAGATCAACATCCCATGGGACGTCGCGGGCAGCGTCGTGTCGGAAAGTAAGGTCGGGTTCTTACAATCCGTGATGTCGTAGAGGTCGAGTTTCGTGGAGGTACCGGATACGGCGAGAAAGTTGCGAGCCGTGTTCGTGTGCAACGCTTCCCACATGTTATACGTCGCCGGACTCTGCAAGATGTGTAAGAGAGCGGGGTTGGTATCGTCGGTCGCATCGATAACTGCGATCCCGTAACTCGAGACCTCTCCCGCCGGATACGTGGGCGGAGTCGTGTCGACGCCGGGAAAGAACCGCGAGGCTTGGGCCTGCCCCACGTACGCGCAGTTTCCGGACCACGCAAGCTGTAGGTTCGCGCCGCGGTTGCCGATCGTGTTCTGCCCGATAAGCTTGAGGCCGCGACGATAGCCCAGCAGCGATCTTCCCGAAAGCTGATCCGCGAGCGAAACTTCGCCTTGGAGCCCGGTTTCCGGAAGATCTCCATTCGAGGCCGAAGTCGGCACGCTCGTCGGCAACGATGCCGACGGCTCCGCGCTCGGACTCGAAGCGGTCGGGCTCGTGGTCGGCGATCCGCTGCCTGACGAGCCGCCTACCGGCGCCGCGCTTGGTTCCGTCGTGCCCGGTGAAATGGATCCCGGCGCAGCACCTCCGCCGATGGTTGTCCCTCCGCCGCAGGCCGAAAGCAGCATAACAATAGGAAGGAAGGCGAAGCGCTGAAATCGCTGCAAAACGAACCTCGCGGCGTACGGATCGAGGCACTTCGGCAAGTGAAGGCAGCACGGCGTGTCTGCAGAGACTATGGTACCGTAGCATTCGGCGAATCGCAATGAAGCGGCACGATACTATGACGCGTTGTAATTACGCATCTAGCTGTGTTTCTCAACATACTCTTCGCCGGTTACTTCCGCAGATACGTGACCCAAAAGAAGTACGCGGTCATCGTACTCGCGACGACGATCACGAAGTTTCGCACAACCTGGGAGGGCAGCCGTTTGACGAGATGCGCCCCGAGAAATCCCCCGGCGATTGCGCCGATGCTCATGAACGCGGCCGGCTCCCATGCAATGACGCGCGCGATTACAAATGGAATGACCGCGACGCCGTTGATGACGGTGGAAAGCAGCACTTTGAAGGCGTTCGCGCGCCGGAGATCGTGCATGCCGAGTACGGTAAGAAGCGCCAGCATAAGGATGCCGATGGCGGCTCCGAAGAAGCCGCCGTAGGCGGCGATAACGAACTGCAGGCATAGTCCGTGAACGGAATCAACGCTGAGGTCGCGGCCCGAATTCTGAGCCGCTCGTCTGATGGCGGGTCCCGCGATGAAAACGATCGTCGCGCCGAGCAGCAAGAACGGGATCAGGCCGGCAAAGGTCGCGTTCGATGTGCGTAGCAACAGGATCGCGCCGAGGGTGCTGCCGACCACGCTCGTGACGAGCATGCGCACGAGGGTCGGGCGATGCACGTCGATTTCCGAGCGGAACGAGCCCGTCGATGCGAGCGAACCGAGCCACATCGCGACGTTATTCGTCGCGTTCGATGAGATGGGCGCGACGCCCGTGGCCAGGATCGCGGGAAACGAAATAAAGCTGCCGCCGCCGGCGCCCGCGTTGATTGCGCTCGCGACGAAAGCAGCGCCTCCGACGAAGAGATCGGCCGAAACGTTCAGGTTGGCTGCGAGGCCGTGAAGACGCGGCTCTTGCGGATATCGCTTTCGTCGATCAACTTCAGCTCGGCCGCCGTCACGGTTCCGCCGCGCTCGAAGAGCCGCGTCGCTTGGCGCAGGCGCGCGCGGTCGAGCGCATTGCGAATGCTGCGGGCGTTGGCAAACTGCGGCTGTTCCACGCGCAGCTTGACGTATTCTTCGAACGCCGTCTCGGCGGGCGGCGCGAATTCGTAATTGAGCCCCTCGAGCATGAGGTGCGCGATTGCGAGCAATTCTTCAACCGAATAGTCGGGAAAATCGATGTGATTAGCGACCCGCGAACTGAGGCCCGGGTTGCTTGCGAAGAAGCTGTCCATGCGGTCCTTGTAGCCCGCAAAGATCACTACTACATCGTCGCGCTGGTTTTCCATCACTTGCAGCAGGATCTCGATCGCTTCGCCGCCGTAGTCGCGCTCGTTCTCCGGCTTGTACAGATAGTAGGCCTCGTCGATGAAGAGTACGCCGCCCATCGCGCGCTTGAGGACCTCGCGTGTTTTGGGAGCCGTGTGCCCGATGTACTGTCCCACGAGATCGTCGCGCGTGGCCACCACGAGATGGCCTTTGCGGATGTACCCGAGCCGATGCAAGACTTCGGCCATGCGCATGGCGACCGTCGTTTTGCCCGTGCCGGGCCGGCCGGTGAAGGACATGTGCAGGGGCGGCGGTTCGCTCGTGAGGCCGACGCTCGCCCGCAACTTATCGATGAGAAGAAGATGCGCGATCTCACGGATGCGCGTCTTGACGGGAACGAGCCCTACGAGCTCGCGATCCAGTTTGGCGAGGACCTCGCCGACCTGAGAATCACGATAGGCCTGGTCCAGGTCGAGCGAGGCCGGAACCGCAGTCGCCGGCACCTCACTCGCCGGCACCTCACTCGTGGTATCGCTCGCCCTCGGGTTTATCGGTTGCATAAGCGTGCAGCGTGTATCTCATCTGGCGGTCTGCGCCGCCGGTGCGCTCGAGGCGGAAGCCGGGTTCGGGATCCGGCCGGTTGACGATGAACGAGAGCGCCGTCGTCTGCCGGCCCCGGCGTGCATCGAATGCGTTGACTTTCACGTATTCGTTCTTGTGTTCTGCGATGGCCTTGCGCACGGTGTCCATAACACCCGCCGCGTCCTTGATGTCGAACATCGGCAGCCCGTACATCTCCCAATACGAATTGCGCGGATGCGGGTCGTCCGTATATTCAACCGAAACCGGCCAGTTATTGTCGAGCGCGTACTGGACTTGCTTCGTAATCTGTTCGTCGGTGAGATCGGGCAAAAACGAAAACGTGCCTTGGGTGATTTTCATAAGGTAGCGCTCTCCTAGTAGTTGGGGGTTACGGCTACGTCGGGCATGTCGGTTGAGGCGTAGTCGAACGTAATGTCTTTCCAAACGTCGAGCGCGTGCGCGAGCGGTTTGCACGACTTGGCCGCATTTTCGAGGATCTCGAGGCCTTTGTTCATGTAGTCGACGCCTTCGTTGCGCGCGAGGATCATCGCTTCGAGCGCGACGCGATTGGCGATGGCACCCGCTGCGATGCCGTCGGGATGGCCGATCGTGCCGCCGCCGAATTGCAGCACCACGTCTTCTCCCAAGTAGTGCAGCAGCTGGTGCATCTGCCCCGCGTGGATGCCGCCCGAGGCTACCGGCATCACGGCGCCGAGCGCGCACCATTCCTGGTCGAAGTACACGCCGTGCAGCGGGTTGGCGGGGATGAAATCCTCGCGCAAGATATCGTAGAAGCCGGCGGTCGTGTTGGGATCGCCCTCGAGCTTGCCGACGACGGTTCCGGCGTGGATATGGTCGACGCCGAGCAGACGACACCACTTGGCGATGACGCGGAAGCTGACGCCGTGACTCTTCTGACGCGTGTAGGTGCCGTGCCCCGCGCGATGCAGGTGCAAGATCATCCCGTTCTTTCGGGCCCATTTCGACATCGATGCCATTGCGGTGAAACCAACCGTGAGATCTTCCATGATGATGACGCTGCCGAGCGCCTTGGCAAACTCGGCGCGCTCGTACATGTCTTCCATCGTCGCTGCCGTGACGTTGAGATAATGACCCTTGACTTCGCCCGACGCGGCCTCGGCCCGGTTGACGGCTTCCATGCAGAACAGATAGCGATCGCGCCAGCGCATGAACGGTTGCGAATTGATGTTCTCGTCATCTTTGGTGAAATCGAGTCCGCCCCGCAGAGCTTCGTACACGACGCGTCCATAATTTTTCGCCGAGAGGCCGAGCTTTGGTTTCACGGTTGCGCCGAGCAGCGGCCGGCCGAATTTATTGAGGTACTCGCGCTCCATCACGATGCCGTGGGGAGGTCCGGGGAACGTCTTCACATAGGCGACGGGAATCCGCATATCTTCGAGCCGCAACGCCTTGAGCGCTTTGAACCCGAACACGTTGCCGATGATCGACGACGTAAGGTTCGCGATCGAGCCCTCTTCGAAGAGGTCGATGTCGTAGGCGATCAGCGCGATGAACTGCTCGGGATTGCCCGGCACGGGATCGCAGCGATACGCCTTCGCTTGATAGCGCGTGTGATCGGTGAGGCGGTCCGTCCAAACGACGGTCCACGTCGCGGTCGAGGATTCGCCGGCAACGGCCGCGGCTGCTTCGATCGGGTCGACGCCGGGCTGCGGCGTTATGCGAAACGCGCAGAGAACGTCCGTTGCTTTTGGCTCGTAATCGGCGTCCCAATAGCCCATGTCCGCATAGAGCGAAACTCCCGACGTCCAACGGCTCTTCTCTTTGGGAGCGGTTCCGTTACCAGCACTCTCGATCTTCATACACACTCTCCAGCCGCTCGTAAAACGGGGGGCGAACCCACGTCGACGCATGTACCTGCATCGGGGAAAATGATGGCACCTTGACTATTAGAAGTCAAATACGATTTAAGCGCTGAACCATAAGCTGTGAGTTAAGGGTGGCGCCAATTGCGTATGGGGTTCACGGCGCGTTCCGTTCCAGCGCTTGGGCGACGGCGGCTTCGGGCGTCAGCGTGGCGCCAACCTCGGCGAGGCGAGCGCCGTCTTGCGGGCTGAGGTTTGCATCTAGAAGCCGCGTAAGCTTGTCGCGGTTCTCTTGATCCCCAGGCCCGCGTCTATAGCCGACCTTTGTTAGCGCAGAATTGGCATAGGCCGCAAGGCGTGCGGCTCGCGCGAAGTGCCCCTCCAGCGCGTCGATGAGCGCGAGATCTTCGAGCAGGCCCGTGACGAGAACCTGATCCGGCTCTCGCGCGAGCAATACGATGGCCTCATGCGCGGCTTCCCTCGCATCGGGGAGATCGTTGCTCTCGAGTAGATGGCTACTCCAGATTGCGAGGACTTGCGCACACAATCTGTGGTCGGCTCCGCTTCTCACCGCGGGAAGCACCTCGCGCACGAGCGTGATCGCACGAGCTGTTTGGCCACGCCTACGTTCAACTATCGCGAGATTTGCCATGCATGCGTGGACGTCCCGAACGTTGCCGAGCGCACGACTCTCCGCAATCCGCTGTTCGTAGGCCCGGGCCGCCGCATCGAGGTCACCGCTCCCCAAGCTCAGGCGCACACGCACCTCCGTGAGACTAGAACGCCGGCGCGCTGAGAGCAAGGGAATCGCGCCCGCTTCGATCAGGGCACCCTCGGCATCCGCGAAATTGCCAAGGTTAATATTCGCGCGCGCATACCAGGTTAAAGCGAAGGCGAGCGTCGCGCCGTCGCCGCTCGTCCGCGCGTACGCACATGCCTTCGTCGCTGCCTCCAAAGCACGCGCGACGATGCCGTGATCCAAAAGAAGGCTCCCAGCGCATCGAACATCGCCGCGACCGCATCCTCGGGCCGCGCGAACGCGGCGCAGAACGCATCGCCGATCGTTTTGAAGACATAGCCGTTATGCGCGGCGATCGCTTCCCGCACGAGCGCGTCGTGACGACGTACGGCCGCTTCCATCGCCGCGCGATCCCGATCCCAACGTTGCGTCGAGCCCTCAATATCGGTGAAGACGAACGTAATCGTGCCGCTCGGTATGCTAACTGAATTCACCGCTTGAAACGAGATGTTCGATGAAGCCCTTTGCCGTCGAGGAGAGTTCGCGATCTGCTGCCGCGACGAGATGCCAGGCTCGTTCGAGAGGAGTCGCAGGCGTCGAGACGATTTCGAGCGTGCCTTCTGCGAGTTCGCGGCGGATGGCGTCGCGCGCGAGCAGCGCGATCCCCAGTCCACAGCGCACGCCCTCGCGAATGGCGCCGTTCGATCCGATGGTAAGGCACGGCGGCGCGATGCCGAGCGATTCGAAGAATTCTTCGGTCGTAACGCGCGTTCCGGAACCAGGTTCGCGCAGCAGCCAGGTCGCTCGAGACAGCGCTTCGAGGTTCATCGCGCCCGCGCCGGGGGACGAGATCACCGCGAGTTCGTTCGGCCGCGTTGCGAGCGTGGTAAAGCCTTCACGCCCAGGCGGCCGGCCTGCCACGACGAGATCGACGTCCCAATCTTCCAGCAGCTTCCACACGCTCACGCGATTGACGACTTGCAGCTCGATCGTAACGGCGCCGCGATCCCTTCGAAAGCCTTGCAAGAGTTCGGGCAACACGTGTTCCGCCGCGGTCGTCACCGCGCCCAACCGCAGCACGCCCGCTCCCATCTCGGCCGCGACGCGCGCTTCGTGCGTGCCCTCGTCGATCAGGGCGAGGATTCGCCGCGCGTAGCGCTCCATCGACTTGCCCGCCTCGGTGAGTCGCAGGCCGCGGCCGTCGCGTTCGAAGAGCGGCGTGCCGACCTCGCGCTGCAAGGCGGCGAGCGCGGCGGAAACCGCAGGCTGTGAGACGACCAGCCGCTCCGACGCCGCGCGCACCGATCCGCTGCCGGCAACTTCCACGAAGGTGCGCAGCTGATGCAGCGAGATCACGGCAGCGCGGTCGTCCCGACGTCGATGCTTACTGCACCCGTTCGAGCAACTCGTCTTCGATCAGGACGACGCGCCGTGCGATAAGCAGTTGCGCGAGCGCTAAGGCGTAGCCGGTCCGCGGCTTTCCCTCCGCGTCGGTGAACCGGCCGAGCACCGGGCGTTCGTGCCGGCCCGTGTCGATATGCTGCCACAGCTTGTCTTCGACGGCCTCGGCCGTGTTGCGATCGATGTGGCCGTCGAGCTCGATGATGGTTTCGGGATATCGGCCTGCAGACTCTTCGTTTTGGCGGATCGACGTCGACGAGCTTTCAAATTCCGAATAATCGAGCGCCCGAAAGCGGCCGCCCTTTCGAATACGGCACGACAGCTTCGCCGGATCTGCGTGCGTCGCATAATCGTCGGCGCGATAAAACGTTACGGTAAGGTCGGCAAAGCGCGATTGAGGCTGGATGTACTTCTCAAGCTCTGCCGCGCGCCGCTGAATTTCAACGCTCGACTCGGGTGGTGAATAGCCGCGCTCGAAGAGGTCGCGTTGCTTCATCCATTCGGTTTTGAGCTCGGTCTCGGGATCGGCCCAAACGGTGATATCGAAGAGACTTCGCAGCGCGCGCGTGTAGAGCGGAAAGAGACCGTGTACCACGATGATTTCCGTCGGCTCGGTGCGAGCGACGGGAGCGAACGTGCCGGTTCGGTGGTCGTACACCGGCTTCTCGATCGAGCGGCCTTCACGCAGCGCCCATAAATCTTCTTCCATGGCGGCAAAATTGCTCGCGCGTGGATCGAGCGCGCTGATGTTCACGATTTTGCGCTGCCCGCGATCGAGCGAGTGATAATCGTCGAGGCTCACCACGGTTAATCGATCGGCTCCGAAGATGTGCTCGAAGCCGCGACAGAGCGTCGTTTTTCCGGTTCCCGAATCGCCGCCGACGGCGATCATGATTGGTCTGCTCGACATGCGCGCGGTGGCCCTCAGAGTGCGTCTCGCGTAGTACCGTCGCGGTTCCGCGAGAACCTTCGAGCTTACGGTGCGGTCGGCGCCGCCCTCGGTGTTGCTGAAGGTGTCGCCGCAGGCGACGGGGTGGGCGCGGGCGTTTCTGTGGGCTTCGCGCCCGGGGGCGGCGGCGACGGCGGCGTGCAGCCGCCGGAGATCGCATCGTCGCCGACGAGCACGATCAGCGAATCCGCCGGGCCCGCGGAGACTTCGCCGCCCTTGTGCAGCGCGTCGTACGTCCCCGTGACGTAGCCGACATATGGGATCAGTCCGAGCAGCGGCGGCGAGTTGCCGGTTTTGCCCATGTACAGTCCGTTGACCGAACGCATCATCGATACGGGGACGTGCGTGCCGTCCGTCGCGACGACGTAGCGCGCTTCGAGGACGAGCAGCCCCGGATCGCCGCCGGTCCGCGCGCGCCGGACGACGGCTACGAGACCGAGACCCTGAGTGGTCGCAGCCACATTCGCGTGCAGTTTCTGCGGGTCGTCGACGCTCGCTACGGCAAACCTGAAGGTCTGCCCCGGGTTCGCGTTCTTGGAACTAATGCTGTCGATCGGTGTAATCTTCGCCGTCGCGCAGAGCGGTAGCACCGGTGGTGTGCTTGGAACGCTCGACGCTTGGGGCGCGGTGATGAGGTATGAGGATCCTGGCGCTGCCGACGCGGACGGACTCGGCGCAGGGGCGACCGGCGTCGGCGCGCTCGCCGGCGCTTGAGCAAAAACGGCGGCCACGACGGCGATATCGAAGAGCCTCATCGCCGCTTGATTCGCGAAGTGCCGAGCGGTCCTTTTACTCGCCGTCAGCAGCACTCAACGCTCGTCAGGAAGACCGTACATGCCCGTTACCGCCATCAATGCCGCATGCGCGCTCGTCGCTATCGACATTCAGAAGGGAATCGTTGCCATTCCGGCCGCGCATCCGCTGCAGGGCGTCATCGATAACGTGGTGCGTCTCGTCGAAGCGTTTCGCGCGAAGGGGAAGCCCGTCGTACTCGTTCGCGTGGGGTGGTCCAAGGGTGGCGCCGATGCGCTCAAAACGCGCGTGCAGCAGAGCCAGGCGGTAGGCGACCTGCCGCCGCAGTTCAGCGAATACGTCGAAGCATTGGGCGCCGATGCAGAGCGCGATATCTTGATCCTCAAGCATCAGTGGGGTGCCTTTTACGATACGGGCCTCGAGTTGCAACTCCGGCGGCGCGGCATAACGGATATCGTGCTGTGCGGCGTTGCCACGAGCATCGGCGTCGAATCGACCGCGCGCGACGCCTTCGAGCGCGCGTTCAACATCACGTTCGCCTCCGATGCGATGACCGATCGAAACGCGCCTGCCCACGACCGGGCCCTCGAGCTCATCTTCCCGAGAATCGGCGAGATCGGGACGACGGACGAAATCCTAGCGAAGCTCTGAACGTTCGCGAAATCCGCGCCGTCGCGGCGCTCTCGTTTGCGGCCGTCGCCGTCTTCGCCGACCAGTACATCACGCAGCCGCTCTTGCCGCTGCTAAGCAAAGAGTACGGCGTTTCGGCATCGCTTGCCGGCGTTACGATCTCGGCCGTCGTGTTTTCGATAGCGCTGGCATCGCTCGTTTTCGGACCGGTGGCCGATGCGGCCGGACGCAAGCGCACGATGGTGGCCGGCTGCACGATCTTGGCAATCGCGACGCTCGCCTGCGCCTTCGCGCCGAACTTCCCTTCGCTCGTCGTTCTGCGGGCGATCCAAGGCATTGCGATTCCGGCCGTAACCGCCGTCGCCATCGCGTACCTTGGTGAATTGCGCGGCTCGGGGGATCCCGGTTCTTTCGTCGGCCTCTACATCGGGGCAACCGTTCTCGGCGGCCTCGCGGGGCGGGTCGCGAGCGGACTCATTGCCCAGGTATCATCTTGGCGCGTTCCGTTCGTCGTCTTCTCGGCCGTCACGCTGCTTGCCGCGATCGGTCTTGCGACGGCGCTGAAAGAGGAACCGAAGCGCGTGCAGCCGCCGGCTTTCGGCGCGATGCGCGATCATCTGCTCGATCCGCGCCTCGCGGGCGGCTATGTCGTCGGCGCGACGCTGTTTTTCGGCTTCATCGGAATTTTCACGTATCTGCCCTATTTGCTCGCCGCGCCGCCCTACGATCTCTCAACTGGGGCGATCGCGTGGTTTTACGCGTCCTACGGAGCCGGAGTCGTGACGGCGCCGCTCGTCGGGCGCGCATCGAAGCGTCTTTCACGCAGGCTCTTGATGGCGGGCGGACTCACCATCGCCATTGCCGGCATTCTCATGACGGCGCTGCACGGGCTCTTCCTCATTTCGGCCGGAACCGTCGTGCTGTGCATTGGAATGTTTACCGCGCAAGCCGTTGCGCCGGCCTACGTCAACATCATGGCGAAGCCGCCCAAGGGCGGTGCGAACGCGCTGTATCAGACGTTCTACTACGGCGGTGCGATATTCGGTTCGACGCTGCCCGGCCTCGCGCTCGAGCATTTCGGCTGGAACGGCGTGGTTGCAGCGTGCGCGCTCAGTCTCGCCCTCGGCGTGGCGGCCGTGTTCACGCTTTGCGCAGACGATAGATCGCCCCCGCAGCTTCTTCCGCGATGAGCTCGAAGACCGGGCGGGCCTCGATGACGGCGCGTTCGGCGGGCGTGTGGTACACGATGGCGAGCTCGCGTCGCGGTGGTGCGGCGAGCCGTTCGAGCACCGTAGCCAGCATCGCCGCGTCGAAGGGGTTATACAGATACGCCACGAGCGCGCCGCGCGGAAAACGGTACGACGCCGCATCGGCGCAGACGAGGCGCACGTCCCGGCACGCGAACCCCGCGCGATCGATCCGTGCGAGATTCTCCTTTGCAACTTCGTGAAGCGCACGCGAGAATTCGATGCCGATGACGGTACGAAACGGATAGCTCGCCGCAAGAAAGACCGCACGCCCCATGCCGGAACCGACATCGAGAAACGTGGCGCTTTCGAGTGGAAACGGGACGTGGCCCAGGAGCGGTGCGAAGTCGCCGAGCGGCGTTGGTTCGTAGTGGGTCGCATGTTCGATGCTCGCGCCGATCGCCTCGGGATCGAGGTCGCCGAGAAATATCAAGGCCTCGGTAACGACTTTGTTGTCGGCATCGAAGCGCTGGCCGGAGCGGCGGCCCGATATGCGGGCACCGAGTGTCGATCTGCGCCGATTCAAAGGAGGACGGGCTCGCCCATAGAGGGAGCCGGGTTCGGCAGTTAGCCTGCCACGCCTCGCATGCCGCGAGCTTGACGAGCCGGCGGATGGGGCGCTTCCGGCCAGGACGCGGCGAGCACGGCGCTCGAGAGCGCGACGGCTGCGAGTGCAATTCCGGTTGCGATATCTTGGAAGCCGCGCTCTGCTGCGACTTGTGCCGCGAGCGTTGCCACGACGCCGAGCGAGAGCATGTACGCGAACGTGCCGAACTCCGCTAGGCGCCGCTGCGTTCTTGTGAGGTGGCTCGGAGAGCGCAGAAACGAAAACGTTTGCGGCAAGAAGTATTCGGCGGCCGTTCCCATCAGAACGGCGATGGCGTAGAACGCGATTCCCGCAGACTTATCCGAAAATGCCTGCAGCGTGAGCAGCCCGCACACGTACACCGCAGCGACGGTTAGAGAGCGGACCAAGCGCCGGGGCGTAGCACCGAAGGAGACGTTCATGTCTCCAATATCGGCGGCTTATGGTTTTACGAGCGGATTTTTCTCGGCAAAAGCTCCCTTTGGATTGTATTTGACCCAGATCACAAGATCCCAGATCGCTGGGAAATCGAAGATCGTCGCTACGTCGGCAGTCGATTTCACACGGTGCATGTTGACGAGCGTCACAGCCGCAGGGTGACGCACGTCACCACCGGCAGCTTTGAACTTGTTTGCCATCACGTATTGGTCGTAGACGAGGGCGCCGGTGCGCGGATCTTTTTTGACGTAGTGGACGTGATCGTCGAATTCGTACCAGCGCCCGGGCAGGATGCCCCACAGGTTCGGGCGCGCCTTACCGGTCGCCAGGACCGAATAATCGGCGCCGAGCAAGTTGCCGGCGCGATCGTACCAGAGCTGGCTCGGATGATGCACGTCCGTCGATTGCCAATGCATGTCGGCGTAGCTAATGGCGCCCGTGTCGTCGGGATTGGTGTACCGGACGTATCCCGCGCTCGTCGCTTCGGCGATCGTCGCAAAGCGCTGACGCAGATCGGCTTGCATGGCGGAGATGAACGCGCTTTCCGACGCCGTCGCCGGGGCGGTCGTCGTTGGGCTCTCATCGGCGCGCACGGTGCCGAAGCTCAAAGCGAAGGCGGCTATCGCAAACGCGAACGTTCGTATCGACATAAAAACTCCTATCGCGTCACGGCCCAAGTCCCGGCCCGTAACGCGCGAAGAGTTCGAGCGTCATCGCGAGCCACCCGCCGCCGAACGCAAGGCCGCCGGCGACGTCGGTGACGTAATGCGCTCCGAGAGCGAGGCGCGACCACGGGATGCCGGCCGCGCAGATCAGGAGCAATGCGGTCGCGATGCCTGCCGCACCTGGCGGAACGTGGCTCGTTCGTACGATCGCGATGAGCCCCCCGAAGAAAACGATTGCCGTCGCAGCGTGGCCGCTCGGATACGACGAGTCGCTTTCAAGACGCAGGAGCCAGTTCGCGGGCCGGCTCCTGCAAGTAATTCTCTTAATGATCGAAACCGCTCCCTGTGACAGCGTTTGCGAAACCAGCAGTACGAGGAAGGGCAGGACGGGGCGGCCGGTGAGGGCTGCAAGCCCGGCGCACGCGAGCGCGATCGCACCGACCGAATACCAGCGTCCGAGCAGCGTGAAAAGCGCGGCGAGCGGTGTGGCCGTTCCCCGCAAGCGCGTGCCCGCAATGTCGATGCGCGGCGGAAGCCGCGTTGAGACGTACGTCGCCAAGAGCGCCGTCGTCGCGAAGCAAACCAGCGCTAGCGCACTCGTGAAGGCGAACGGCATCAGCGGCTGACGGCGTCGAAATCCGGGCCGACGATCACCCGCAAAGCGCGGGAGACCACACAAAATCGCGCCGGTGTTTCGCCGAAGGCGTTGCCGTCGATGCTGATGGGCACTTTGGGCTTCGTCTTTACGACGATTTCGCGAGCGGAGAACGTGACGGCATCCGGGAGGCGATCTTGCAGCCCCAGACCCAGCGCAAGGTACATGCGCGCAATCTCGGCGTGTGAGGTGCCGGTGGTCGTAAAGAAGGCGAGCCGGTGATCGAGGGCCGTTGCGTCCGGGGCGATCGGCTGATGCCCAAAAAAGCGGCCGCTCGCGATGACCATTTGCACGGTCTCGATCGTTTCATTCCCACGATCCCACGAGATTTTGGCGCGGAACGGACGCTGATTCACAAAGGGCACGATCCCCGCCACAACGTATGAGGCCGCGCCCAGCACGCGTTTGAGACGGTGCGGGACGGCAGCGGCGATCTCGGCCGAGAGCCCGATCGTTGCAAAGTTTGCAAAGTACGTTCCGTTGACGCGGCCGACGTCCACGCATTCGATGCGCGGATGGAGCATCGCATCGAGCGCCCTTTCCAGAGAGTCGTCGAGCCCGATGGTCCTGGCAAAGCTGTTGCCGGTGCCCAGGGGAAGCACCCCGAGAACCGCCTCGTGCTTCGCCAGGACGTCGACTGCGGTCGCCATCGAGCCGTCGCCGCCGCCGACGATAATGTGCCCGATGCCCGATTTGCGCGCCCGCTTGACGTGTTTGCGCAGATCGGGTTCGTTGTCGACCATCTTAAAGTAGTCGAGTGAGACGCCGCGCGCCGCGAGCAGATCCGGCAGCTCGGATACCGTGCTGCGGGAACGGCCCGAATGAGCGTTGACGATGAGCGCAGCGTGCATATAGGAGCAGCGATACCCAAATACGGTACGCTGCCCTCGTGAAACGTCAGTTCCTGTTGGCCAGGCTCTGCGGCGCCGCCGGCCGGCTACCGGGCTGCCGGACGCCGGCGCACCCAGGTAACCAACACGGCTTCCGATTTCAGCGCGCGAACAGGGGCGCGAGAGCTTGCCGAGCGGCCACGACGTCGCACGGGCCGTTAATCACGGCCGACACGAGATTGTTCTTCGCTGCAACCGTTTGAGCGTAGCACGTGCCGAGCGTATCGTACTCTTGGAAGGTCTGTTGATTCGATTGATTTGAGTTCCCGGTGATGAATTCGTCGTCGAGAATATCGAGCGTGTCCTGGGGCGTCACCTCGTTCGATTCGTAGCTTGCATAGTTCTCGGTGTTGCCCAGATCCAGGATCGTTTGCGTGAAGTGTTGATCGATCGAGGTGACCTGCGTGCCCGTCCCCGTCGAATCCAGGACGAGCGCAAGCGATAACGAGAGCGGAAAGGAGACGACACTTTTCTTCACTTCGAAACCCAGGCCTCCGAACGTGGTTACGGTCGTGGCGTCGGTCGTCGTCTGCTTCACGACCGTCGTTCCGGTGAAATCGGATTCGTTGGAAAGGATCTGCTCGTTGGCAAAAGCGAGGGTGGAAGCCACCTTGGTCGTGGTCCGGCCGCCCGGCGTATCGAGGTAGCCCTCGATTTCGTAGTTGCGCGCACTGGTCACGAGTATCGAACCCACGATCGAGGGGGATGTGCCGGTGAGATTCTCCGTGACGTTTGGGGGCGGATTCGCTACGAGCGTATCGAGGATGAGGCCGCCCTTGAGATGCGAAGCGAAACGGTCTTGGTAAGCGAACAGCGTTGCGAAGCCTTGAAAATAATTGTCCGCGTTATCGACGGAAAGATCGATCGTATGGGGCTTTCCGTTCGAAAGAGCTGCGGCAAACGGCGTCAGATCGATACGGAACGGTTTGAATTCGAGCGTTTGAACGCCGGGGATGGGCGCCCATAAGTACGGGTCGAGGCCGCCCGTGTAGATCCACGGGTATACGGGTGCGACGCCGGCGGGTTTGCCGTCGATGCTGATCTCCGTTTCGCGCAGCGGACCGTTGCCGCACGTGAAGATTTCGCTTGCGACGTCGTTTGGCGCGCACAAGAAATATTGCTCGTCCGTCTGCTGGCTTTGGGCGTAGACGTCCAAGTACGCGCGATCGACGTTGGTGGGCAGCGTATAAGTAGCCGTCAATACGCTCGAGCCCGTGTTGAGATGTTGCGGACCGCCCGCAACGTCGGGAAACGGTAACACGATATCCGGGGTGTCGGCCGCCGGGATCACGCGTCCGTGCGCGGGATAGAACTGCAAGTATGCCGTTCCGCTGATCACGCCGGTGTAGGTCGAGTTGACGATGTTGAAGATGTCCGCTTCGGCGCTCTGCTTCTTGGAAAAGAGTGCCGCATCGTCCGTAACGTCTCGCTCGACGTGCCAACTCGGGGCCAGGGTTGGATTCGGCTCTGCGGTCGTGCCGAAGTAAATGGGAACGTTCCCGATTTCGACCGACGCCGTGCGGTCGAATTGAATGCCGGCGGACACGGCGAAATTTCCGTTGAAAACGATCTTATTATACGGGCCCGGGCAGCCGGCAGGAGGAGCATAGGTAAACGTTTGCGGCGAATAGTCGGCAAAGGTCGCATTCGCGAATATCGTATCGACGCACGGAGCCTCGCGCGGGCGTTCGACCGGTGCATCGGCCGTAGCTTCGTTCGCCGACCCGATTTGCTGCTTCGTCGCAGCGGGCCGGCGCGCGTTTGCGGCGCTCGCCGATCCTACCGGAAACGTAAGGTCACGCGATAGTTTGAAAGGCGCCGCCGTAGCGCCGAGCGGCGCTGCTGTAAGAATGGCGGCGAGGGCGCAAGAAGAAAGGCGCGTCAGCTCGTTCATGGGCGCCTCTAGTACGCATCGTCACCGTCCGCCTTCAGGACGGCGCAAAGGTCCCGGTAATCGCCCGCGCTGACAACAAGCCTGTATGCGCGCGTCCGAACCTCGAACGTGCAAGGCATTTCGCGGAAGCGTAAAAAGAGAATGCATGCAGAGCGAGCCTAGATCGAGCGCGGCCGGGCAGCGCTTCGCTCGAGCCGCAATAACCTTACTTGCGGTAATCGCCACGTTCGTGACGGTCGAGGGAATCTGCCGTTTGTGCGGCGCGCTCCCGGCGCCCGCGATCCTGGGCGCGATTCTTGCGATCGGTCTCGCGCGGCGTCATGAGGGCGGCGGCGCCAAGGCATTCTTCGTTGCGCCGGCGATCATCGCAGCGACGGCGCTCGCGGCGGCCGCCGTCGGCTGGCTCCTCCACGCGAGCCCGTTCCTGGGCGCAGTGGCGTTCACCGGCGGAATGTTTCTTTCGGTATACCTGCGGAATTTCGGCGCGCCTCTGCGGCGTGCCGGAGCCTTGATCGCGCTTCCGCTCGTAGCGATGCTCGTTGCGCCGGCTCGCGCCGATGCGCCGGGAGGCCCGCTCGTCGATATTGCGCTCGTGATCGCCGCCGGCATTTGTGCCTACTTCTTCGCAACCGCGGCTCGCCTGCTCGGCGCTCGCGTTGGGATCGAACCGCCGGCGGTACGGTTTGCGGCACCGCCGCGCGGCGGCGGCCGCGAACGTTCGGGAATGCCGGCGACGACGAAGTTGGCGCTGCAGATGGCGGTCGCGCTCGGCACGTCGTTCGTTGTGGGCTTCGCAGCGTTTCCGCAGCATTGGGGCTGGACGGTGTTGACCGCATTCATCGTTTCGAGCGGCGCCCGCGGCCGCGGCGACGCCGCGTATAAAGGGATCTTGCGCTTGGGTGGTGCGATCGCCGGCACCATCGCCGCCGCGCTCCTCACACACGTGTGGTTTCCCACGGGCGTTGCCGAAGCGTGCGCGATTTTCGGCTTCCTATTTCTCGGTCTCGCGCTTCGCGACGTGAATTACGCGTATTGGGCTGCTTGCATGACGCTCGTCCTGGCGCTGCTCTCACACCCGGGCGGCAGCGTCGACCTGAGTTTTCTCGGTATGCGCCTCGAAGCAATTCTGGCCGGTGCCGCTTGCGCCGTAGCCGCCGCCTGGTTCGTCTTCCCCATCAAGACGGTCGCGGTGATCCGCCGGCGTCTCGCAGACGCCCTGCTGGCATTCGACGAGCTCGTCGCCAACGCGCACGTTTCGCAGGAGATGCGCGCGGATAAACTCGCGGTGTTCGAACACCGCCTGAAAGAACTTAACGAGGTTGCCGCGCCCGTCCGCTGGCATCGTCGCGTCGTCCGGCGCAGTAATCGATCCGCGCATCCCGCAACCTGGATCGACTTAGCGAGCGCGTTGCGCGAGCACGCGAACCGATTCGGAGAGAATACGGCCGACGCGCACTATCGGGGCACCATCCGGCGCGCGATCGCAGTCTCGCGTGGTGCCATCGCGAGCCACGGCAAGTCCGAAGGCTTGCCGGTCGGCGACGCCTTGAAGCGCTTGCACGATATCTTGCTGACCCGCGGTTAACTAGGCGTCGCGGTCGCGCCGGACGAGGACTTTCTTGCCGCGAATCGTCGCGCCTCGCAGGGCTTTGATGACGTTGTCCGCAGCGCCCGAGGGAACTTCAACGAGCGAAAACTTATCGGCGATATCGATCGCACCGATGCTGCGCGAATCGATGCGCGCTTCGTTCGCGATCGCGCCCACGAGATCGGCCGGCCGGATGCTATTGTTGCGCCCGACGCCGATAAAAATGCGGACGATGTCGGTCTCGTTACCGCGCGATCGCGGCGGCTTGTGCGGCGAAGGGGCGGTGCGTTCGTTGCCCGCGGGACGCGGGCGCATCACGAGCATCGGCGTTGCGGCGATCTTGGGAATCTCCTCTTCGTCTTGGGCCGCGCCGTCGCGCGAGCGATCGGCGAGCATCACGGCGGCGGCGGCGATATCGATGATGTCGTGTTCGGCTCCCAGGGATTCGACGATCCCGCGATAAGCGTCGGTCTCGCCGCTTTGGAGCAGCTCTTCAAGGGCGGTGCGCGTCAGCTCGAGTCGCCGCTCTCGCAAATCGTGCACGGTCGGTACCGATTCCATCACGATCTTGCGCTTGGTATGATTTTCGATGTTGCGCAAGAGGCGCGTTTCGCGCGCCTCCGCGAACGTGATCGCGACGCCTTCGCGGCCGGCGCGGCCAGTGCGGCCGATGCGATGCACGTACGCATCGACCGAGGATGGAACGTCGAAATTAACGACGTGTGAGACGCGCTCGATGTCCAGCCCGCGCGCGGCGACGTCGGTCGCCACGAGAACGTCGGAATCGCCGTCGCGGAAACGTCGCAGTACCCGATCGCGCTGTTCCTGCGAGAGGCCGCCGTGCAGCGCTTCGGCACCATAACCGCGTGCCCCGAGCGTTTGGGTGAGTTCGTCGACTTCGATGCGCGTGCGGCAAAAAACGATTACCGCTGCATCGTTTTCCATATCGAGGACGCGGGCGAGCGCTGCAGCTTTGTGTCGGCGCTGCACGACGTACGCGCGCTCGCGCACGCGCGGGGCCTCACCGGGCACGACTTTTTCGGGTGCGATCGTTACGCGCACGGGATCCTGCAGATGGCGCTTTGCGATGCCGAGGATCCGCTGCGCCATCGTCGCTGAGAACAGCGCGGTTTGCCGCGTCACCGGCACCGCCGCGAGCAGCGCCTCGAGTTCGTCGGCGAAGCCCATATCGAGCATCTCGTCCGCCTCATCGAGCACGACGGTTTCCACCGCGTCGAAGCGAAGTTTACCGCGCCCTACGAGGTCGAGTGCCCGGCCCGGCGTCGCGACGACGACGTCGACGCCGCGCTGCAGCGCCCGCAGTTGTTGCGAAATCGATTGGCCGCCGTAAATCGGCAGGACCCGTATATCGAGGCTGCGGCCGTATTTATGGATGGCTTCGGCGACTTGCATGGCGAGTTCGCGCGTCGGGACGACGACGAGCGCGCGAATCTGACGCTGCTCGCCCGAACTCTTTCCGATGCGGTGCAAGAGCGGCAGCGCAAAGGCGGCGGTTTTTCCCGTGCCCGTTGCGGCTTGTCCGAGAACGTCGCGGCCGGCGAGCAGCGGCGGGATGGCTTCGCGTTGGATCGCCGTGGGCTCTTCGTAGCCGAGCGCCGCGAGCGCACTCAAAAGCGCCGGGTCGAGGCCGAGGGCGGAGAAGCCGTCGATGTGGGGAGAATCGTGTTCCATCTGGAGCTACGCTTCGCCCTCGGCGCGAGGAGAACAGCTAAGGCGCGGGCACGCACCAAAAAGGGACGGACCGCATTCGCGGTCCGTCCCCCGTCACTGCCAAGGAATATCGTGATTACGTGTTGTTGCGCGCGTCCTGCTTGGCCGAATCGAGATCGGCCTGCACGCTGTTTTTCGCCTGATTGAGTGCGGAACCCATTTTCTCCGTCGGCGTCATTGCGTCGCCTGCAATATCGCGCTTCGCCTGTTCGCCTGCGGCTTCCGTACGGTGGCCGGCTTCACTAGCGGCGTCCTTCACGTTGTCGACGGTCTTTACGAATTCTTCTTTCAATCCCATACTATCTTCTTTCTCTTTTTCGCGCCGCGTCGTGTGCGGCCCAAGAAACGGTGTAGCGTATCTCTACCCATCAGTTCGCGAAAGGTAAACCTCTAGCTCGTGAAAGAGAAACTTCGCTCGCTTGCATGGTGCGTGCCGTTTCATCCCGCATTAAGCGTGGAGCCGGCGGAGCCGCTTCGCGAAACCCTCCGCAGTCCGGTATCATCTAAACGGTCATGAAAAGAAGCAACATCGTTCCGTTCGCGGTCATCCTTTCTATGTTCGCTCTGCGCGTAGTCGCTGTCGCGGCCGATCCAGCGCCGCAACATCACGTGCGAGGAACCGTTTCATCCGTTTCCGCAAATAGGGTAACCGTTGCAACGGCGCAAGGACCGGTCGTCGTGGTTCTCGGCCCAAAGACGCGTTATGCCGGAGTGGTTCCCGCGACCGCTCTCGATATCACGGTAGGGACGTTCATCGGCACGGCAAACGTGCCGGGGCCCGGTGCTGCACGGGCACTCGAGGTCGTGGTGTTCCCTAAGGCGTTGGCCGGCACGGGTGAAGGCGATTATCCGTGGGATCTTCCCGCCGGAGGCAATGTACGATCCGCGATGACGAACGGGACGGTCGTCGCGCCGAAGACGTCGGCGATGACGAACGCAACCGTCACGCATGTTACCGACGGTCCAGCCAAGACGGTCACGCTGAGTTATAAGGGCGGTACGAAGATCGTAACGATTCCGCCGGGTGCTCCGATCGTTCGCATCGTGCCGGCTTCCAAAGCGCTCGTCGTCGTCGGCGCGCACGTGTTCGTCGCGCCGTCGCTCCATGCAGCAGCGCGCACCGTCGTGATCGGTGAGAAGGGCGCGATCCCGTCGATGTGAACGAACGCCCCGCCGTTTCGAACGCGGCGAGATCCGCGCGTGCATCGTTCCGGCGCAGGCACGGCCCTCGTGGAGGCGCCGATCGCGCCGGCCGGCGAACCCGGCATCGGTTAGCTCGCGCTCGATGCTACGGAGATGGGCGCCCCGCCGTACCGGCGGTTCGGCTTCGTCGAGATCGATCGAAGCCTGGCTATCGAACGCGAGAAGGTTCCGCCTGAAGCAAGCGTTCGATGCCTGGATCGATCGGCGTTCGAACGGCTCGTCGGCCAGAGAAAGACTGGCTCGCTCGAAAACCGAAGGACCCGGAACTCGCCGAACGATTCGTCTAGGGCGGGTTTAGTTTAGTATCGAGGGATGCATGCAGTTGGCGTCTGTTACCGCCGCGCTTCGCCGCGCCGGGCCGCACGTAGCGGTCTGGCTGTGCCTCGTCCTCATCGTCGCCTTTTCGCCGCTGCAAAGCGTTTGGCATAGAGCCGATTTCGCGCTGCTCGGCGGCCCGCTTCATCTCGGCGACGGTCTCGATCTCGACCGCGGTCTGAGCGTGGTCGATCTCGAAGTCGGCGCGAATTCGAGCCCCTTAGACCTGCGCTCGCACGAGGTCGCATTGCTCGACGCGATCAACGCCGCGGCGGGCATCTCGGCCGTCTCGCATGCCGGCAATGCCCCAGCGGGTTCGTGCGCCGCATCGGCCGTTCATATCGGCAGTCTGGGGGCGCAGGGCAGCGGGACGCGCACCAAACCCGATGCCGTCGTGTTCGACGTTGCGTTTCTCAAAGCTAACAGCCAGCTCGTCCCCCAGTGCACGCGGCCCCTCGTTGAAGAACTCCACGCGGCGCAGCTCGCCGGCATCAAGATCTACGGCGTCGTCGACATCGAGAATCCAAATGCGGGCGGTTCCATTACCGGCGGAATCCAACTCGATCCGGATTATGAGCTCAATCACGATTCTTCGATCTATGCCGAGTTTACCGGGACCGGCCATTCGGAATTCGCAGCCGATCCCGATCGTCCCCAGACGCCGATCATCTATTATCCTAAGGTCGTGATCATGCCGCCGTCGCCGGGCGGCAAGTCGGGCGCAACGTCCCCGTGCGCGATTCCGATCGTCGCGGTCGGTCAAGCCGAAGATCAATGCCTGCCGCTGCTCGGGGGCGCCCAGCAAGATGAGAACGTCAACGTCATCGTGCCGCTCGGAAAGACCGAAGCGTTCGAACGCGCGCGGCTTCCCTACCTCGATGCGGTTCGAAAGCCGTCGGCGCTCGATGGGCAGATCGTCCTGGTCGGGGATGAAAAGATCGATTTTGCGCCGGGAGACCCGCGTTCCAAATTCGAGATGCTCGCGTGGGCCGTGAGTCAGAGCATCGCGACCCTCCATGGGCGGCCCTATCCGCGCGTCCTCGTCGATGCAACGGTGATGCTGGCGCTCGCGATCGGCGGCTGCGCCCTCGCCGTGGGTGCGTTCGCTACGGTGTTTTTGGTGCGGCGCGGGAAAGCACTGCGCTTGCCGCTCGCGACGCTGTCCGCGATCGTAGTTCCGGGCCTCGCGCTCTACGCGGTCGAAGCGGCGCTGCTCGCACACGACGAAATCTACTCGCAGTTGACGTTTCCCGTACTCGCAATTCTTATCACCGTAGGTGTCTCACTGTGGACCGCGATTGCGGCAATCAGGCGCGATCTCTTCGTGATGAGTCTGCAAGATCGCACGGCGGCCGTGGCGGAACGCTACGACGTGTTCATCAGTTACGCGCGGCCGCCGGAGAATGCGGCGTGGGTCGAAGAGCATGTGCTCGGCCCCTTGTCGCGCGCAAAAATGCCCGACGGCAAGCCGCTGCGCATCTTTTTCGATCGGCAAACCATCAAAGTCGGCTTCGGTTGGTACACCACGATCGTTGAATCGATCTATGGCAGCCGTTTCTTCTTGCCGGTCTATTCCGAAGGCTATTTCGATCGCCCGTTCTGCCGTGAAGAAATGGATATCGCGTTTCTGCGCCAGGTCGAAATGGGCACCTTCGTACTTCCCGTCGCCCGCGTTGTGACGGGCATCCCCGAACGGTACGCGCGCACGCAGTTCGTCGACGTGTCGCGTTATTTAGATTTCATGGACGACATTATCCGCATCATTACGGGCGTTCACCCTCCGGAGGTCTCGGTTGAAAAAACTCATGACGGCGTTCTTGATCCTCGCGACGCTCGTAACACAGACGGTGCCGATCGGGGCTCAACCGTCCCCTAGGGCGGGAGAGGGCGTCCCGCCCGCGCCCGCCGGTCAGCCGTGCACGGCACCGGACAAATTGCGCGGCTCGCCCGGCGTTGCTCCCAAGAGCGGCGACGTTGCGGTCGTCGAACAACTTTGCGCCGGCGGCGTTTCGGTTGCGAGCTTACCGCACGCGCCGATCATCATTCCTCCGGCAACGACCGTCAGTACGCCGCAACTCGATCGCGGCCAGTCGCTCCCGCCGCTCGTCTCGCTTGGTGCGCCGGGCTCCGCGGAGATCGACTTGCGCTCGGGAAATGGAAACTTTACGCATCTTTTCAGCGGGGCGCTGTGGCACGCCCCGGCGATCAACGGAAAGGGCGAACTTCAGTCGATCGATTCGGGCCACGCGTCATTTTCGGTCGCCTCGGCGCTCGGCTATTTTGCGGTCGTCATGCCGCGCTTTCTCGCTCGCGTCAAAGGCACGATCTTCGACGTCGATTACGAACCCGGTAAGTCGGCCTCGTTTAAGGTAACGGAGGGTTCGGTTGCGATCGTGCGCATCGTGACCATTCATCTCAATCAAGAAAATAGAACGATCGATGGGATTCGGCAAACCGACGTCATCACGGCAAACGGAAAGAACCACATCGAATACGCTCTGCCGCTCGGCCTTCTGTTGTTCCAAAACGCGGGCCAGGCCGAGCAACAGTTCGAACAAGAGCTACAGCAGGCCACGGTCGACGGCGACCCCGAGCTGGTCGACGACGCGCTCAATAACATCGAGATCGTTACCGGCAAACCGATCGGATTCGTCGGCACGGAGTTGGCGCGCGGTCTCGGCAATCTTGGCGGCGCCGGCGCCGGAGCGGCGGGCAGTTCCGCGGGACTTATCGCGGCGGGACTCGCCGCAGCCGCCGCGGGGATCGTCATCGTTTCGACGTCGAATCACGGAACGACCCCACCGGTCGCGACGCCGACGGCGCTCGTTACCGGAACGGCTACGTTGACTTCGACCGGCCGAGCCGCGGCATCGCCGATACCCACACCGAGCCCGACGCCTTCTCCGTCTCCGAAACCGGCCGCTGCCGCACCTCCGCCCGGCCCCAAGTCGCACTGAACGGTGCGATTACGCCTTCGCCATACGTAGAGCCGGAGCGGTGACCACCTCGCTGCCCGAGTCTTCGGCGTAAAGGGTTTGCACCGCTAGCGCGCGCAGCTCGAGCGCGCGGCGCTGATTGATCGATCCCTTATCGGTGATCTCTCCGGCCTCGCGACTGGGCGGCTCCGTTAAGATCAGCGCGCGCGCGACACGTGTCGAACTCGAAGGCGCGGACGCATTGTGGCGGCCGAGCGCTTCCGCGATACGATCGCGAACGATCGCCTGGCGCGGGATCTCCGCGTAGCCGATCTCCGAAGCACCGGCTAGTCGCGCCGCATGAGCGCGGCTCACGAAGATCAGAACGGCGATCTCATCGCGATCGTGGCCGGCGACGACGACGTCTTCGATCAGCGGCGCACCGCGTTCCACGAGCGACAGGCGCAGTGCGCCCACATTCACCCACGTGCCGGAGCTGAGCTTGAAATTCTCCGCGAGGCGGCCGCCAAAGAGCAGGCCGCGAGCTGCGTCCGATTCGTCTTTGAGCTCGGCGGCATCGCCCGTTTTGTAGAATCCCTCCGCGTCGAATGCGTCTCGCGTCGCAGCGACGTTGCGCCAATACCCCGGCGTTACGTTAGGCCCGCGCACGCGGATCTCCGCGCGCCCGTCGCTCGGCGCAAGCTTGATTTCGACGCCCGGCGCGGGCGTCCCGATCGTATCGACATCCGGCTCGTGCGTCCCCCAGGATGTCGTAGCGAGCGGCGCCGTTTCGGTCGTGCCCCACGACGAGGTCACGCGAACGCTGCTCGTGCCGTACGTTTTCGCAAGCGCTATAATGTCTCGCCGAAGGGCATCGGGCAAGCTCGCGCCGGCATTGCAGATGACGCGCAACCGTGAAAAAAACGTCGCGGCGAACGCGGCGTCCGCGTGCAACGCTTCCACTAAGAGCACGTATCCGCGGGGCACCGAGAAGAATACGGCCGGTGGAAATTCCGCAAGGTTGCGCAGGGTCGCGTTAAATGCTCCGGGCGCGGGCCGTCCCTCATCGATGTAGAGCGTGCCGCCGTTGTGCAGAACGATGCCGAAATTGTGATTGCCGCCGAAGCAATGGCTCCATGGCAGCCAGTCGACGGCCACGGGCCGCGCACCATCGATCTCGGGCCACACCATCGCGATCATCGCTTGATTCGCGCAGAGCATTCGATTGGTCGTGATGACGCCTTTAGGTTTGCCCGTGGAGCCGGAGGTGAACATGATCTTTGCAATCGTATCGCCGTCCACGCGAGAGAACGCCTCGTCGGCAAGCGAGGCCTCCCCCGCCAGCGGCGCCGGATCCGTTACGATGCGCACGCCGTCATCGGCTGCGGAGATGCGTGCGGCAATCTTCGTATCGCCCGCAAAGACCAGGCTCGGCGCGAGCGCATCGAGCATACCCCGTAAGCGATCGGTGCTGGATTCGGGCGCTGCGTATCCGGCCGAAATCGGAGCGACCGGTATCCCGACGTACAGTGCCGCAAGCATGCAGAGCGCGTGATCGATGCTGTTCTCCGAGATCACTCCGAGCGGCGCTTCCGCCGATGCGCCGCTCGAGCGCAGCCAGGCTCCGAGCGAACGCACCCGAAGCAGCGCCTCGCCGTACGTCAGCCCCCGCCACGCGCCGCCGCTGCGTTCGGCGAGAAACACCGCATCCGGCTCGCGGGCCGCCCACGCGACGAGATCCTCGCAAACGGTTGCGGGATAGGCGCCGAGCGGAACCTCCGATGCGATCACCCGCGAGCCGCCGGGCTCCCTTCGTACGGAAAAGCCGTTCATGCTTCGTTATGGCGCGGAACGCGAATCGTCGAGAAAATAATTGAACGTACGAAAGCGCTGGTCGGGCACGTAGCCGTGGGCGAGATACAAGCGCTGCGCGACGCGGTTTTGATGCGCGGTTGCGAGGGTCAAGCGCGAGTATCCGTGTTCCCGCGCATACGCGGCGGCGGCATCGAGCAAGGCACCGCCGATGCCCGCTTTCCGGTGCGCTTCGGCGACGTACATATCTTCGAGGATGCCGATCGGACGTAACGAGAGCGTGTCGAGCGACGGCAGCAGATGCGCGAACGCTGCAAGCGCACCTTCGGGTGCCCGGACGATAAAGAAGCGCGTGTCTGAGCGTTCGAGACGTTCGCGAACGAAAGCGCGCGCCGCTTCGAGATCGGACGGCAGGCCGTAGAATACCCGATAGGCATCGAGCAATTCGGCGAGCGGTTCGAGATCGCTGCGAAGATCGGGGCTTTCGATCGAAAGGACGGCCATGGTCGAGATGCTCCCTATGCGACGATGAAGGTGGCAGGGTCGAGGAAGTGGGCGGCCGCGTCGAGCGTTTCGCGTTCGCGATCGCGATGCGGCGCGTGGGCGCAGTGCGCGAGCCTCACGATCCGAGCGTCCGGAATTCGTGCAGAGATCGCGTCGAGCTGCGCGGCGGTGCCGTATTCGTCGTCGTCGCCTTGGATGACGAGCACGGGACAGCGCACGCTCGCAAGATGCGACTCGATATTCCACGCACGAAAGCGGGGATCGAGCCAAATGTCGTTCCAACCCCAGAACGTCCGGTTCGCGTCGGCGTGGTAGCGCGCGAGGCGGCGCGGCAGATCGGTCGTACGGTATGCCTCGGCCGCGGCTGCGATCGATGCAACGCTCAGAGCCTCCACGAACACGTGGGGTGCCTCGAGCACGAGTGCCGATATGAGTTCGGGATGTGCGCCCGCGCAAACAAGCGCGATCGAGGCGCCGTCGCTATGGCCGAACAAGATCGGATTCCGCAGCTCGAGCTGCGCGATCAGTTCCGGCAGTACGACTTCGCCTTCACGATGCATGTAGTCCGGATCGCGTTTGGCTGCGAGAACGTCGGAATTGCCGTATCCGTAGCGCGAATAGACGACGACGCGCCGCCGTGTTCGCTCAGCCAACCGCTCGGGAAAGGTTTTCCACGCAGCTACGGAGCCCAGGCCTTCGTGCAAAAGGACGATCGCAGGTTCGATCGCCGCAGGTGGTTCGACGACCGCGATTTCGAGCTGGTGGCCACCCGCGACGACCTCACGTTGCAGCAGCACGCAAGTCCAGTTCCCGGTTGCGCAGGACGTGGCGCTGGATTTTCCCCGTGGCCGTTTTCGGCAGCTCCGGCACGAACTCGATCCAGCGCGGATATTTATACGGTGCCAAACGATCTTTCACGAACGCTTTTACGTCCGTTCCTAACTCTGCGCTGGGCTCAAACCCGGCGCGCAAGACCACGTAGGCTTTCGGCTTCATGAGGCCGTCCGAATCGGGAACGCCGATCACGGCCGCTTCCAGCACGGCGGCGTGGCCGATCAGGACGCTCTCGACCTCGCTTGGCGAAACCCAGATGCCGCCGGCTTTGATCATGTCGTCGACACGGCCGCAGTGCACGAATGCACCCTCGCCGTTCTGAAAGAACTTGTCGCCGGTGCGGACCCACTCGCCGGCAAAGGCGCGGCGCGTTTTTTCCGGCTCGTCCCAATACAGCGAGAAGGCCGATGGCCCGGCGACGAGCAGTTCGCCGAGCTCGCCCGGTACGACGTCGCCGCCTTCTTCATCGACGATGCGCACGCGATAGCCGGGGACGGGCACGCCGGTTACGCCGTAGCGCACCTGGCCCGGCCGGGTGGAGACGAAAATGTGCAGCATCTCCGTCGAACCGATTCCGTCGATGATATCGACGCCTGTCGCCGCACGCCACGCTTCGCCGACGTGCTGCGGCAGCGATTCTCCCGCCGAGGTGCAGAGCCGCAGCGCGAGGGCTCCGCGCCGTTTGAAGGCCTCCGATGCGAGAATCGAATTGAAGAGGGTCGGCACGCCGCAGAAGACGGTCGGCTTGTGCCGCTCGAGAATATCGACGACGGCTTCCGGTGCCGAGCGTCCGGCATAGAGCACGGTCGTTGCGCCTGCCGAAAGCGGGAAGGTCAGCGCATTTCCAAGGCCGTACGCAAAAAACAGTTTGGCCGCGGAATAGACGATGTCGTCCTCGCGCAGGCCGACGACGTCGCGCCCGAACAGTTCGGCCGTGTGCATCAGGCTCGCGTGACGGTGCACCGTGCCTTTCGCTTTTCCGGTGGAGCCTGAGGAGTACAGCCAAAAGCAGGTCGAATCGGCCGCCGTTTCCGCGGGCGAGAACGTCGCGTTCGCCGCTGCGAGCAAATCGTCGAACTGCGCGAGCGACGGTTCGCGTCCGTTCGCGATGACGAAACGGCCACGCCAGCCGCACGAACGTGCGCCCTCTGCGTAGGCAGGATAGAGCGCGTGCGAGACGATCGCTACGGCTGCGCCGCTATGGTCCAAGACGTACGCGAAGTCGGGCGCGCGAAAGAGCGTATTGACGGGTATTGGGACGATGCCGGCTTTGATCGCGCCGAGAAACGCCGCCGGAAATGCGATGCTATCGAGCAAGCCGAGGACGATGCGCTCGCCTTCGCGCAAGCCGAGCGCCTGCAGCGCGTTCGCGCAGCGGTTAACGCGCTCTGCAAGTTCGCCGTACGTGTACGAGCCGTCGTCATCGATGAACGCGAGCTTCCCAGCCCGCCCGGCTGCGAGATTGGGTTCGAGCAGTTCGACCGCCGCGTTATACATCGGAACGCATCACGCCACGTCCGCGAGATGCGCGGCCTCGTCTGCGGCCCATTGCAGCACCCACTCCGCGGCAACGTCTTCGGGAAGCGTTCCGCCTCCCGCATCGTGCAGCAGCGGATCGCCGAGCCGCTTGGCACCGAGTTCACGCAACAGCGCATCGAAGCGTAAACCGCCTTGGCAAAACGTCGCTTTGTACGTCTGGTCGCCGAGTGCGATCAGGCCGAAGGCCACGCCCGAGAGGTCCGGCCGCTTCTCTTCGAGGTCCGCGAAAAGCGCCTGACCGTTGTCCGGCACGTCGCCGTTGCCGTACGTCGAGGTGCAGATCAGGTAGACGGCTGCGCCGTTCAGAGCGGATGCATCCAAGCCATCCATCAAGGCGACGGTCACTTCGAATCCCGCACCCTGGAGTGCCGTCTCGACCTCCGCCGCGACCAGTTCCGCGGTGCCCGTCATCGTCCCGACGAGGATCGCAACTTTACGCACGTCCACTGCCTCCGGCGGCCTCAACGCGGTCGCCCAATCGTGTGTTTGCATCGGCGCATTCCTGAAGTATAATGCAGATGTTGCTCGAAGAATAGGTGGAAAAATACTTCATGCGTCAAAAGTCGGACCCGCCGGTTTGAGGGTTACGCTTCGAGGCGAAGGCGAGTTCCTGGAGCGCATCGGAGAGCGCGTCCGCAGAGCGCGTGCCCAGCGCGGGATGACGAGGAAGATCCTCGCTCGCGATTCGGGCGTCTCGGAGCGCCATCTCGCCGAGCTCGAGGCCGGCCGGGGCAACGTCTCGATCATGCTGCTGCGGCAGGTCGCCGCCGCACTGAGCGTCTCGGTCGCGTCGCTCGTCGCCGACGGTCCGGATCCCGAGCCGGCATTACAGCTCGCGGAGGCGTTCTTGAAACGCCTGCGGCCCGAACAGGTTGCGGAGGCCCAAGACGTGCTGCTGCGGCACTTCGGCGAGCTCGATCGCGCCGAGCGAAACGGGCGAATCGCGCTGATCGGCCTGCGCGGCGCCGGAAAATCGACGCTCGGCAAGCTGCTCGCGCAGCAGCGCGGCGTGCCCTTCATCGAACTCGATAAGAAGATTGAAGCGATCAGCGGCCTTGCCCTCGAGGGGATTTTCGAGCTCTACGGCCAGTCGGGTTTCCGCCGTTTCGAACGGCAGGCCCTCGAGGCCGTTCTCGAGGCGGATCCCCGCTTCGTGCTGGCCGCGAGCGGCAGTATCGTCTCCGAGCCCGAGACCTTCGGGCGGCTGCTTTCGGCCTGCCGGACCGTGTGGCTGCGGGCGACGCCGAGCGACCACATGGACCGGGTCATCGCTCAGGGCGACATGCGGCCCATGGCCGATAATCGCGAGGCGATGGCCGATCTCGAGGCGATCCTGGCGAACCGCGAAGCGATGTACGCCAGGGCCGATGCGGCTATCCAGACGAGCGGCAGCGAGGTCACGACCACGCTAGCGGAACTCGGCCGCCTTCTGCAGACAGAAACAGCATGATACTGCTTGTATGGCGGCCGTAAATGCAGTATAGTGCAGAAACCGATCTTCTGCCCGCCCTCGTCCCTGCCGGATCCGGAGGACCCCTTGCTCTCACTTGACGCTCCCGCCGTCGCGGACCCGATCGCGTTCGATACCGACCCGGCGCGCTACCGGCATTGGAAGCTCTCAGTAGAAGGCCGCGTCGCGACGCTGGCCCTCGATGTCGATGAAGATGCGGGCGTTCGTCCGGGCTACAAGCTCAAGCTGAACTCGTACGATTTGGGCGTCGACATCGAGTTATACGATGCACTCAACCGCATCCGTTTCGAGCATCCTTCGGTGGCTGTCGTGGTCGTGACGAGCGGCAAAGAGCGCATGTTTTGCGCGGGTGCGAACATTTATATGCTCGGCTTATCGTCGCACGCATGGAAAGTGAACTTCTGCAAGTTCACCAACGAGACGCGCAACGGCATGGAAGATTCGAGCCGTCACGACGGTCTGAAGTTCGTCGCCGCACTCAACGGAGCTACCGCGGGAGGCGGCTACGAAGTAGCGCTCGCGTGCGACGAGATCGTGATGATCGACGATCGCTCGACGAGCGTCAGCCTTCCCGAAGTGCCGCTGCTCGGCGTGCTTCCGGGCACGGGCGGCCTCACGCGTTTGGTCGATAAACGCAAGGTGCGGCGCGATCTCGCGGACGTGTTCTGCACGAACGCCGACGGCGTGCGCGCCGTTCGCGCAAAAGAATGGGGGCTCGTCGATCACACGGCGCCGCCGGCTCGATTCTCACAGCTGGTCGGTGAACGTTGCGCCGCTCTCGTAAGCGCGTCGAAGCGCCCATGCGACGCCGTAGGAATTGCGCTGCGCCCGCTCGAGCGCACGATCGATGCTGCCGGGTATCACTACCGGAACCTCGACGTCGCCTTCGATCGTGCCGCGCGAACGGCGACCCTTACGGTTGCCGCTCCAAAGGACTCGATCGTTTCCGGCATCGACGACATCCTTGCGGCGGGCGACGCGTGGTGGCCGCTCGCGCTCGCGCGGGAACTCGACGACGCGATCCTGATGCTGCGCACGAACGAACTCGAACTCGGGTTGATCGTGCTGCGCACGGACGGCGATTCCGGCGCGGTCCTGGCTGCAGGGAACGCGCTCGAGACGCATCGCGACCATTGGTTCGTGCGTGAGACGATCGGCATGCTGCGCCGGACCTTCGCCCGCCTCGACGTCACGTCGCGCAGCCTCTACGCGATCGTCGCTCGCGATTCGTGTTTTGCCGGTCTGCTCTTCGAGCTCGCCCTGGCCGCCGACCGCAGCTACATGCTCTCGCTGCCGGACGACGCGCACGCGCCCGCAATCGTGCTCGACGCATGCAACTTCGGCATGCTGCCGATGGTGAACGGCTTAACGCGTCTGCAAACGCGTTTTTGCGACGATGCCGCAACACTGCAGGCGCTGCGCGAACGCAGCGGGACGCCGCTCGACGCCGAACGGGCGCTGGAGCTCGGCCTCGTAACGTTTGCCCCCGACGAGCTGGATTGGGACGACGAGATCCGGCTCGCCGTTGAAGAGCGCGCCACGCTCTCACCCGACGCGCTGACCGCGATGGAAGCGAACCTGCGGTTTCCGGACGCGGAGACGCTCGAAACCAAGATCTTCGGCCGTCTTTCCGCCTGGCAGAACTGGGTCTTCAATCGCCCGAACTCGACGGGCGAACGCGGCGCGCTCAAGCTCTTCGGTACCGGCTCCAAGCCGCATTTCAATTTGGAGAGAGTGTAACTCGTATGGCCATGAACTATCAGGATCGCATCCCGAACAACGTCGATCTCGCAAGCGATCGTACCTTGCAGCGGGCCCTCGAACACTGGCAGCCGGAGTTTTTGAAGTGGTGGCAGGGCATGGGCCCAAGCGACTTTCAGTCTTCGGACGTGTACCTGCGGACGGCAACCTCCGTCGATGCGAAGGGCTGGGCTACGTACGGGCACGTCCGGATGCCGGAGTACCGCTGGGGCATCTTTCTCGCCGACCCGGATCCCGCACGCCGCGTCGGGTTCGGCGACGAATATGGTAAGGATCTGTGGCAACAGGTTCCCGGCGAACATCGCTCCACGCTGCGCCGGCTCATCGTAACGCAGGGCGATACGGAACCGGCGTCCGTCGAACAGCAGCGGCTCCTCGGGCACAGCGCTCCGTCGCTCTACGATCTGCGCAATCTCTTTCAAGTGAACGTAGAAGAAGGCCGTCACCTGTGGGCGATGGTGTACTTGCTTCACGGCTATTTCGGCCGGGACGGGCGCGAAGAGGCAGAGCAACTGCTCGAACGCCACTCGGGAAGTATCGACAATCCGCGGATCCTCGGCACGTTCAACGAGCCGATCTCGGATTGGCTGAGCTTTTTCATGTTCACATACTTCACCGACCGCGATGGGAAGTATCAATTGAAGTCGCTGGCCGAATCGAGTTTCGATCCGCTCGCGCGCACGTGCCAATTCATGCTCACCGAGGAAGCGCATCACATGTTCGTCGGTGAGACGGGCATCGGCCGCGTCGTCAAGCGCTGTATCGAACTGATGAAGGAGCTAGGCTCCGAGGATCCGGAGGCGATTCGCGCGGCCGGGGCGATCGATTTGCCGACGATCCAACGCTACTTGAATTTCTGGTTTTCGTCGTCGCTCGATCTCTTCGGCGCCGATACCTCGTCGAACGCTGCGGCCTATTTCGCAAACGGCATCAAAGGGCGCCCCGACGAGGGCCAGTATGCGGATCATCGCGAGCTGGCCAGCACCTACGACCTCGAAATCCCCGATGGCGCGGGCGGCGTGCTCGCGCAGGGCGTGCCGATGCGCAACGCAATGAACGAAGTGATGCGCAATTCCTACGTTAAGGATTGCGAGATAGGGTTGACGCGCTGGAATCGCGCCATCGCAAAAGCCGGGTTCTCCGGGAACCTCACGCTGCCGAGCACGCGCTTTCGCCGCACGATCGGAAGTTGGGCCAACGTTCCGACAGATCTGCGGGGAACGATCATCCCGCAGGCCCAGTTCGAAGCGCGCAAGGACGAATTTCTCCCTACGGCCGCGGATCGCGCGTTCGTTGCGAGCCTGATGCAGCCGGTGACGGAGCCGGGTAAGATGGCCGGCTGGATCGCGCCGCCGGATCGCGGCATCAATAGCAACGCGCTCGAGTATGAATACGTTCGGCTCGCGTAAAGCGCGCGGCGAACCGAAGTAGCGAATGCGTCACATCGCCGTCGTCGGCAGCGGCCCCGCCGGCTGCTATCTCGCCGATGGCCTTCTTCGCAATGCGAAGGATTCCCGGATCGATATCATCGATCGTTTGCCGACGCCGTTCGGTCTCGTCCGCTGCGGCGTCGCACCCGATCACCAGAGCACGAAGGCTGTAACGCGACTGCTCGAACGCACGCTCGCGCGTCCGGAGGTGGGTTTCTTCGGCGGGGTCGAGCTCGGCCGTGACGTGATGCTCGAAGAACTTCGCGACCTTTACGACGGCGTCGTGCTCGCAACGGGAGCGTCGCGCGACCGGCGGCTCGGCATCCCGGGAGAAGATCTGCTCGGCGTATTTCCGTCGGGCCGCTTCGTCGGCTGGTATAATCCCCATCCCGACCATGCAGAAGTCGATCTGTCCGCGGTTCGTTCCGTCGTCGTGATCGGCAATGGCAACGTCGCGCTCGATGTCGCCCGCATCCTCGCAAAAACGACCGACGAATTCCGCGGTTCCGATCTCGATCCGTCTATCGCAGCTGCGATCGACGCCGCACCGATCCGGCAGATTCACATTGTAGGCCGGCGCGCCGCGCGGCACATGAAGTTCACGCCGCTCGAGCTTTCGGAATTCGGCGAGCTCGGGCGCGCGCGTCCGCTGTTGGCAGCCGGGCACGATCTCGAGGGGATCGAGGGCGCGGCTTCGGGCGCACTTCGAACCGTGTGCGAGCGCCCCTATTCTGCCGATCGCATCGAGATTCGATTCGCCTTCGGCATGACGCCGCTGCGTTTCGTCGGCAACGCCTCCGGTCGTCTGAGCGCGGTGCGTTTTCGTAACGAGGATGGACACGAGAGCGAGCTTGCCGCAGAGCTTGCAGTGACGTGCATCGGATACGAGACGAGCGGGCACGGGCTCGCGGTTGAGAACGGCGCGCTCGCAAACGAGGGCGGCCGCATCGCCGAAGGATTGTATGCCGTTGGGTGGGCGCGGCGTGGTCCCTCGGGAACGATTCCGACCAATCGTACCGAGGCGCAGGAGCTCGCGCTGCGGCTGCTCTCGGAACTATCGGATGGCAATAAGCGCGGCGGGACAGGCCTGCATGAGATCGTCGAACGGCGCGAGATCGCGTGCATCGATTACGCCGGATGGCGGCGCATCGACGCCTCGGAGATTGCGGGTGCCGGCGAGGCTCGATGCCGCCGCAAATGGCGATCGATGCATCAGCTATTCGCCGCTGCTACGGCGTCTGCGGAGGAAGCACCGGATGGTGATCGGGATAGGGCGGCGGCGCGTAGGCCGGAAGCGGATGCGCGCGCAGTTGCTCGAGCGCCGCTTTGACGCCCGCTTCTCATTGCGGATCGCGGCCCTCGCGGAGGCTTACTTTGCGAGGGCGAGGACCGCGTCGATCATCGCATCGACGTCGCCCACGGTTTCGAGGCGGCCGTCGAGCGCGAGGTAGCTCAGGCCGTGCACGAGGCTCCACGCATAGACCGCGCTCACCATCACGCGGGGGTCGTCGAGTTCCGTCGCACCGAGTTCCGCAGCTACGGCGCTGCGCAACACGTCGAATGTGGCCGCGCTGGCGCGGGCCAATTCATCGGTCGAGGTGCGCGACATCGGACCGAACATCAGCCGGAACAAGGCGCGATGCTCGCGCGCGAAACGCACGTATGCTAGTCCCTGTGAATGCAGGCCTGTGCTCGAAGCCGGAGCGTCTTTATTCGCTGCGATCGCCGACGCACCGAAGCGCCGGAAACCCTCCGCCGCGATCGCGGCAAGCAGTGCCTCACGGTCCGCAAAGTGCCGATATGCCGCGTTCGGCGAAACGCCGACCCGCCGTGCGAGCTCCCGGACGCGCAACTCTTCGAATGGCGCACGGTCGAGTGCCTCGATGCCGGCCGCAACCAGCGCCTCGCGCAGGCGCCCGTGATGATACGGGCGCTTTTCGGGAGGCGTCGGCGGGATGGGCGCGGATATGTTGACAGTAGGCACATTACGTGGCATTATGTGTACACCGTCAACACTTGCTCTTCTAGCTGCTCCATTCCTGGAGGTCTCCGATGCTCGAACTCCGCGAACGCGTCACCGAACGGGCCGTCGCCTGGGCCACGTCGCTCCTCTCGAAGCGCGTCCCGCATTCCGCTTCGAACCGGTTTTTGGAAGGCTTTTACGCTCCCGTCGACCTCGAGACGACAGAAACCGGCCTCCGCGTTACGGGCCAACTGCCCGCGGAGTTGAACGGCCTCTTGACGCGCATCGGCCCGAATCCGATTTCCGTGCCCAACCCGGCGACCTATCATTGGTTCATCGGCGACGGCATGGTCCACGGGCTGCGTCTGAATGAGGGCAAGGCCGTGTGGTATCGCAACCGCTACATCGGCACGGACACCGCCAATAAGGCGCTCGGGCGGCCGAAGACTCCCGGCAAACGGCGGGGCGTCGCCGATGTCGTCAACACGAACGCAATCGGACACGCCGGCCGCTATTTCGCGCTCGTCGAGGGCGGTACGATGCCGATCGAACTCGACTGCAATCTCGAAAGCGTGCGCCAAGGCCTCTTCGATAGCGATCGTTCGCTCCCGTTCACCGCGCATCCGCATCTCGATCCCGCGACCGGCAAGCTGCACGCCATTTGTTACGACGGTGCGAGCGGCGGCGTCTCCTACATCGTCGTGGACGCAGCCTGTAAAATCGAACGCGTCGTCGAGATCTCCTCGATTACCGACGGTCCGATGATTCACGATTGCGCGATCACGGCCACGGGCGTGATGATCTTCGATTTGCCGGTAACGCTCTCGCAGAAGGCGTTTTTGGAAGGCAGCCGCTTTCCGTATCGCTGGAACCCGAAGCGCGCCGCACGCGTTGGATTCTTACCCTTCGGCGGCGAGTCGAGAGACGTGCGCTGGTACTCGATCGATCCGTGCTACGCGTTTCACTCGTGCAACGCGTACGATCTTCCGGGGGGCGGTGCTGTGGTCGATGTCGTCGTCCACGACACGATGTTCGCGCACGAAACCGACGGCCCGGATTCCACGAAGATTACCTTCGAACGCTGGACGCTCGATCCGCAAAGCGGCAGTGTGAAACGTGCCGTGCGCAACGAGGAGTCGCAAGAGTTCCCGCGCTTCGACGAGCGTATGACGGGAAAGCCGTATCGCTACGGCTTCACGGTCGGTTTCAGCGACGCCGCCCACAAGCTGATCCGCTACGATCTCGAAACCGGCGCGATGGTCGAGCATCACTACGGTGCCGGCAAACTGACGAGCGAAGCCGTGTTCGTGCCGCGCGCGAGCGATGCGGCCGAAGGCGACGGCTGGGTGCTCTCCTACGTCTACGACAAGGCGACGGACAAGAGCGACGTCGTGATCCTCAACGCAAACGATCTCGGCGGCGAGCCTGCGGCGATCGTGCACTTACCGGTGCGCGTACCGGCCGGCTTCCACGGCAACTGGGTTCCCGACCCGGAATAACGCATCATCGGCGGAGGGAAGCGCCGCCGCAGTGAAGCTTAGGTTGTGAATGCCGCACTCATCATTTGTGCGAACGCGCCCTATCCGCCGACGAGCGGGACGCCCCTGCGAACCTGGCAGACGATCTCGCTCGTCGCGCGAACACATTGCGTCGGCGTGCTTTCGATCGGTGCTCGGGAGGCGGGGTCGACCGATATTCCGGGCGTTGCGCAGTGGCGTCACATCGACGTAAACGCGCCCGAGCGCACGGCATCGGGTTTTCCGCTCCTCACTGCCGCAGGCCCAATTGCGCTGCTCGAAGCGGCGCTCCGAGAAATGGTCAGCAGCCTGCGCCCGCGCGTCATCATTTTTTCGAATATTTGGATGGAGACGCGAGCGTTGCCGCAGGCACACGCGCCCCGCATAATTCTCGATCTTCACAATGCGTACTCCGCGTACGCGCTTGCCACCGGAGCAGACGCCGGCGCCGCGGCTGCGTTCGAATCCTCTGCGGCTCGATGCGTCGACGCAATCTGGACCTGCAGCGAAGAGGACGCGAGGGCTCTGCGGCCGCACTGCGCGCCGACCGAGGTGGTCGTCGTTCCCAACGGGATCGATGTGCCCTGGTATGCCGAAATCCGCAAACCGTCTCGAGGGTCGCGAAGGGGAGCACTCACCTTGCTCTTCGTGGCGTCGTATTGGTACGAACCCAACCGCATCGCAGCCGAGATGCTCATTACCGGGATACTGCCGGCGGTCCGCGCCGCGTTTCCCCGCGTGCGTCTCTTGCTCGTCGGAGCGGCTCCCAGCGACGCGATGCTTGGCGCTGCGAAAATCGATCGGCAGATCTCCCTCACGGGGCGCGTCCACGACGTGCGGCCCTATCTCGAACTTGCCGACATCGTCGCGGCTCCCCTGACCGCCGGCTCCGGTACGCGCCTCAAGCTCTTGGAGGCCCTCGCCGCGCGCAGAGCAGTCGTTACGACGACCAAAGGTGCGGAGGGTCTCGCGTTGCGGGACGGCTCGGAGCTTCTCATCCGCGACGACGTACCGGCGTTCGCGCAAGCCCTCATCGATCTCGGTGAAGATGCCGAACGACGCGTGGCGCTCGCCGAACAAGGTTATCGTCGCACGTGCGAACTCTATGGATGGGACGCTCTGGCTCCGGCGTTCGCGGAAGCCCTCGGTTAGCGCAGAGACGCCGCTTTGGCAGTGATCGCTCGATTTCCCTCGGTTCTATCGGCCGCCGCGCCGGTACTTATGCCGCGAGGCCGCGGCGTTCGAGCGAACGATAACCGATGGCCTCGCTGACGTGTGCCGCGCTGATCGTTTGTTCTCCCGCGAGGTCGGCGATCGTGCGGGCGACGCGGGCGATCCGGTCGAGAGCTCGGGCGGAAAGATAGCCGCGAGCCGAAGCCGTGCGCAGCAAATGCGTCGCCGCATCGTCGAGCGCGCAGTGGCGGCGCACGTCGGCGGCGGCGATCGCGCCGTTGGCGTGATACGGCAGGCCTCCGAAGCGTTCGCGCTGCGTCGCTCTTGCGGCCTCAACTCGCGTTCGAATCGCTGCTGACGTTTCGCCGGCCGCGTGAGCCGCCATCTCATCGAACGGCACGCGCGCGACGTCGATGTGAAGATCGATGCGATCCAAAAGCGGTCCCGAAAGCTTCGCGATGTATCGCGCCACGGCGGAGTCGTCGCAGCGGCAATCGCTCGTGCGCGTTCCACGAAACCCGCACGGACATGGATTCATCGACGCGAGCAGCGTGAAGCGCGCGGGATACGTAAAGGTTCCCGCAGCGCGCGCGATCGTGATCGTGCCTTCTTCCAGCGGCTGACGCATCACCTCGAGTGCGCTGCGAGCGAACTCCGGCAACTCGTCGAGAAAGAGGACGCCGTTCTGGGCAAGCGATATTTCGCCCGGCCGCGGCGACGAACCGCCGCCGCACAGCGCGATCTGCGAAATCGTATGATGCGGCGCGCGAAATGGCCGCGTCGAGACGATGCCTTCGTCGCTATCGAGAAGTCCCGCGACGCTGTAGAGCTTCGTAACGTCGAGCGCTTCGGCGGCCGACATTTCCGGTAAAATCGAGGGCAGTCTACGTGCGAGCATCGTCTTTCCGCAACCGGGCGGTCCGACCAGGAGTGCGTTGTGGCCTCCGGCGGCCGCAATCTCGAGGGCGCGCTTGGCGGCGGCTTGTCCGCGCACGTCGCTAAAATCCGTAAGGCGTTTCTTTGCATCGGGCGGCTTGCGCGGTTGGGACGTGTAGCGGAACTTCTCACCGTGTCCCAGTGCCGTCGCGACTGCGTCGTGCAGCGTCTCGACGGCGTAGACGCCGACGCCCTCGACGAGCGCCGCCTCCGCGGCGTTCCCGCGCGGAACCAACAGCGCATCGAAGCCGGCGTTGCGCGCGCCGATCGCCATCGGTAGGATGCCGCGAACGGAGCGGAGCGTTCCGTCGAGCGCGAGTTCGCCGAGGGCGACGAAGCGTTGCAACGACAACGTGTCGACCTGTTCGTCGATCGCGAGCAACGCGAGCGCGATGGCCAAATCGAAGCCCGGGCCGACCTTTCGAATGTCGGCCGGCGCGAGGTTCACGAGCACTCGGCCCGCGGGAAATTGATAGCCGCAATTGACGAGGGCGGCGCGCACCCGATGGCACGCTTCGCTCAGCGCCCGATCGGGAAGCCCGATGATCGTGAACCCCGGCGTTCCGGGCGCGCTATCAGCCTCGACGCGAACGACATAGCCGTCGATGCCGAGCATCGCGGCAGAATGGGCGAGTGCGAGCACGCGAATCCTCCGAGGCGCCTATCGCGACGGAGGGCCGCACGGCTAGGGCTGATAGGCTCGCAGCTTCTCGAGCGCGAGCACGTTGTCCCGAATTCGTATCTCCGCGGCCGCAATTGCCGTCGTGGCAATGTTCCGGTCATTCGCATTTGCCGGCGGGACGCTGCCGATATATCCTAAGTCCGATCATAGGGGCACAGCTCGGGAACCGATCAACGCGAAATACGCCAACCAAGCGGTGAGCCAAGGCGCGACCGCAGTTTTTTACCGACGACTCCGTAGGCAAAGTCGATGCGTGGTATCGCAGCAAATTACCGCCGCGTATATCGACCGCCGCGGTGCCGAAAACATCCCCCGGCCGCCTGCTCGAGAGGACGCGCTCCGGAGCGCGCCGCATCGGGCTAAAAATGGGCATCACGATCGAGCGGTCGGACTCCCAATTCGGGCGCTACACGTCGGCGGCGTGGGCGGATCCGAGCGACCCGTTCTTGCCCGCAACGAGAATCTGGTACTTCGAAGGTACGCTCGCGCATGCGGTGGAGCGCCACTACCCGAACGGCCTCGGCGGCATCATCGTTCAACTCGAAACGCCGCACGCGCCCGCAGATGCGCGCGGCGGCGAACGTTTTCCGCCGGTGTGTGCGAACGGTCTCGCGACCAAGCCCTTCGGCGTCGTTGCCCCAGCCGGAGGGTGCCGCGTGATCGGTATCGAGCTCGATCCGGCCACACTGCACGCCGCCTTGAGCGCGCCGCTGGCCGAGTTGAGCGACGTGACCATCGACCTGCACGCGATCGTCGGCGCCGCAGCGGCCGAGCTCGGCGAGCGCTGCGCGGCCGCGCACGATCCGGCCGCGATACTGCGAGAAACGCGTGACTGGCTGCAGGCTCGTGTCGCCCGCGGCCTGACGCCCGACACAGGCGCCGGATACGCATTGCGCCGCCTGCAAGAAACGCGCGGCGCCGTTTCGATTGCCGCGCTCGAACGCGAGACGGGCGTCTCCGGGCCGCGCTTGGCGCGCCGCTTTGCGACCGCGTTCGGTACCACGCCCAAACGCTTCGCGCGCATCCTGCGTTTCCGCACTGCACTGGAGATCATCAGGCACGAGCAACGGATCGATCTCGCTGCGGCCGCGAGCGCGGCCGGCTATTACGACCAAGCCCACATGTACGCGGATTTCGCCGAGTTCTGCGATCGCACGCCGGCTGCGTTTGCACGAGCGCTCCATTATCCCAATACGCTCAGTATCGCCGAGGACGACGGCGCGTCTGATTTTTCCAAGACGGCTTGAACCAGCTGGGCTAGGGTAGCAGCATGCCGCGCAACTCAATAGTGTTCTTCGTGCTCGTCGTGCTGATCGATTCGATCGGGTTCGGCATCATTCTGCCGGTGCTGCCGTCGCTCTTACAGCAGCTCGGCGCGGGCGATGCGCGTCACGCCGTAACGCTTGGCGGGTTGCTCACGTTCGCGTACGCCGCCATGCAGTTCGTCTGCGCGCCGATCGTCGGCGCCCTGAGCGACCGCTTTGGGCGGCGCGTCGTGTTGCTCGCCTCGATGCTCGCGTTCGCGCTCGACTACGCGCTGATGGCAATCGTGCCGGCAGCCTGGATGCTCTTTATCGGCAGGCTCGTTGCGGGTGCTACGGGCGCCGCCTATCCAACCGCAAACGCTGCTATTGCCGACGTCACGCCGCCCGAGGCGCGCGCGAAGAATTTCGGGCTCACCGGCATGGCGTTCGGCATCGGATTCATCCTCGGCCCGCTCGCGGGCGGCCTCATCGCGGGCTTCGGTCCGCGCGCGCCGTTCGCCGCCGCCGCCGGGCTCGCAGCGCTGAACTGCCTCTACGGTTTCTTGTTCGTTCCGGAAACGCTAGCGCTAGAAAAACGTCGCGCGTTTTCGTGGGCGTCGGCAAATCCGCTGGGTGCGGTTCGCGAGGTCGCGCGGCGCAGTGAAATTCGAAGCGTGCTGAGCGCGCTGTTTTTGTGGCAATTGGCCTTTCAAGCCCTCCCCTCGACCTGGGCGTACTTCACGCGAGCGGCGTTCGGCTGGAGTTCCGCCGCAGTCGGGTTCTCGCTGGCCTTCAGCGGCGTTTCCATGGCGATCGTTCTCGGCGCCGTGATCGGGCCCGTCGTCAAACGGTTCGGCGAACGGCGCGCCGCATTGGCGGGACTCGCCATGGGAACGCTGGCGTATACCGTGTACGCGTTTGCGACGGCCGGTTGGATGCTGTATGTGGGCATGGCGTTCTGGGCTCTCGGCAGTCTCGTCACGCCTGCTTGCAACGCCCTCATGTCGGCGCGTCTAGGCCCCGCGCGACAGGGCGAATTGCAAGGGGTCGTCGGCGCATCGTTTTCGCTCTCCGCGATCCTCGCCCCGGTCGCGATGAGTCAAATCTTCGAACGCGTGGGGCCCTCGGCGCCGTGGTTGGCATCGGCGTTCCTGGCCGCCGTGGCGGTCGTAGTCATCGCCTCGACGCCTGCGATGGTCGAGGCCGCCGTCTGACGTCCGTCACATTTTTTTATTGCGCGCGCTTCCAAAACTCTCCACACGTTTCACAGGCCGCCCTGCCTCGAATGTGGATAAGCACTTGAGCGAGCTTATCAATCTTCGAGGGAACTCTCGTGTCCGAACGTCACTTGGATACCGCCGCCGTGCACGCCGGTCGTTTCGTCGCCCCAAGTAACCAGGGGTCTAGTCCGCCCCTGTTTCAGGCCGCCTCGTACGAGTTCGAAAATTTGGTCGAGGTCGAGGCGATCTATGCCGGCACGAAGGCCGGAGCCATTTATGGGCGCTTTGGAGGCCCAAATGCGGCCCAATTCGAGGCCGCGATGGCGGAGTTGGAAGGAGCCGAGGCAGCGGCCGGAGCCGCGGCAGGGATGTCCGCGATCCACGCTGCGCTCGGCGTTGCACTGCAGGGCGGGCGGCCCATTCTCGCTTCGCGCGAGCTGTATGGCGGGACTTTCGTCTTACTTGAAAGTGATTATCGAAATAGAGGCTTTTCGGTTGAATACGTGGATCAGCAGGACCTTTCAGCCGTTGCCGAGGCGCTCTCCCGGCTAAAGCCGGCAGTTCTTTATGCCGAAGCGCTGACGAATCCGCTGGTTCACGTTGCCGATTTGCCGGCCCTTGCCGATCTCGCTCACGCTGCGGGCGCCTTGCTCTACGTCGACGCGACGTTCGCGACGCCCGTGCTTTGCCGGCCGCTGGCCCACGGCGTGGATCTCGTCGTTCACAGCGTCGGCAAATACATCGGCGGGCACGGCGATGTGGGCGCGGGCGTCGTTGCCGGCCGGAGGGAGCTCGTCGAGGCGGTGCGGGGCCGGCTCGTGCGCACCGGAGCGACGATCCCGCATTTCGAGGCGTGGCTTGCCCTGCGCGGGCTGCGTACCCTGGGCCTGCGCATGGAGCGGCATTCCTCCAACGCCGCAGCCGTGGCGCGGTTTCTCGCCGGCAACCCGCACGTAGCGGCCGTGCACCATCCTTCGCTTGCTCCCGCCGCCGAGCGCGCGCGCGTCGAGGCGCTCTACCCGCGCGGCACCGGGGGCATCGTCGCTTTCGATTTGGCGGCCGGGCCCGAGGCCGTCGAACGCTTTCTCGCAGGCCTCGAAACGATCGCGATCGTCCACAGCCTCGGTGAGGTCGCGACCACCATCAGCTATCCGGCGGTGAGCTCGCATCGCCCGCTGCTCGCGGAGGTGCGGCGCTCGCTCGGTGTGGGCGATGCGACGCTGCGCATTTCGACCGGCATAGAACATCCGGACGACATCACGGCCGACCTCGAGCGCGGCTTCGCAGGGCTCGCGTAACACCTACGCGCAGAACGTATCCCGGAGGGTTTGTTTTGGCCGGAATTCGTACGCCGTTCGTGCTCGCGTCGATCGTCGCGCTTGCAGCATGTGGAGGACATTCGACATCGTCGTCAACCTCGCAGGCCTCGTCGACGAGCGCGGGCACAGCCTCGAAAACGATCGGCGTTTCGATTCAAAATCGCGAGGCGCAGTTCTACGAAGATATGGAAGCCGGCATGAAGTCCGAAGCGGCGAAGTACGGCTACAGCGTCAACGTCGTCGATGCGAGCCGCGACAACTCGAAGCAGCAGAGCCAAGTCGAAGACTTCATCTCGCAAAAGGTCGCGGCGATCGTGCTCACGCCCTACGATTCCAAGGCGATCGGAAGCGCCATCGTCGAGGCGAACAATGCGAACATTCCCGTCTTCACGGCCGATATCGCCAACGGCTCGAGCCAGGGCAAGGTCGTTTCGCACATCGCGAGCGACAACGTGCTCGGCGGTGCCCAGGCGGGTAAATTAATGTGCGCGGCACTCGGCAGCGCGGGCGGCGCCGTCGCGATCATCGACGAGCCCGAAGTCACGAGCGTTCAAGACCGCGTCAAGGGTTTCAAAACTGCGCTCGCCGCGTGTCCCGCCGTGAAGATCGTTGCCGATATCGATGGCGGCGGAGAACGCGCCAAGGCCAGCGCCTCGATGGAAGATATCTTGCAGTCCCACAAGGATCTGCGCGGCGTATTCGGGATCAACGACGATTCGGCGCTCGGAGCCGCGCGCGCCATTACGGCTGCGGGATCCGAAGGCAAGATCGCCGTGGTGGGCTACGACGCGACACCCGATGCACGGGCTGCGATCGCGAAGGGTTCGATGTACGGCGACGCGATCCAGCATCCCGACCAGATCGGCATAAAGACGATCGATGCGATCCACGATTATTTCGCCGGTAAAACGCCGCCGGCCAAGATTGCCGTGGCTGTGGGCACCTACACGAAAGCCGACGCAAAGTAACCTCGTTGACGGAAACGCGGGCGACCGGTGCGGCGCCGTTTCTGCGCATGAACGGGATCGTGAAAACGTTTCCCGGGGTCAAAGCGCTCGACGGCGTGTCGTTCGACGTGCGGGCGGGCGAAGTGCACGCGCTCGTGGGCGAGAACGGGGCGGGCAAATCGACGCTCATGAAGACGCTCGCGGGCGCGTACGTTGCGGACGCCGGAACGATCGAGATCGATGGGAAGATCGTCGCGATCGATGGGCCGCGCGCGGCGGAGAACCTCGGCATCGGGATGATCTATCAGGAGTTCAACCTCGTTCCGGATCTGCGCGTCGTCGATAACGTGCTGCTCGGGCACGAACCGGTGCGCGGAGCCTTCCTCGATGCGCGAGCCGCGGTCGCGCGCGTCAGCAGCGTACTCGGGGAACTCGGCATCGCGCTGCCGCTCGAGCGCAAGGCGCGATCGCTCTCCGTTGCCGAGCAGCAGATGACGGAGATTGCGAAAGCGCTCGTGCGCAAAGCACGGCTCATCGTAATGGACGAGCCGACCGCCGCACTCACCGAGCGCGAGATCGACGCGCTGTTCGCACTGATCGCCAAACTTACGGCGCAGGGCGTTGCGTTCGTGTACATCTCGCATCGTCTCGAAGAGCTGCCGAAGATCTCCGACCGCATTACCGTGATCCGCGACGGCAAAACCGTCGAGACGCGCGCGACCGTGGATATGCCGCAAGACGAAATGATCCGCTTGATGGTCGGCCGCCCGCTCGAAGCGCATTTTCCGGTGCTTCCGGCCGTGCCCGCCGATGCACCGGTGGCGCTGCGCGTCGAGGGTCTTTCCGCATCGGGCGCCGTCGCGATTCGGGGGGTGAGCTTTACGGTGAGATCCGGCGAAATCGTCGGGCTTGCCGGGCTCGTCGGCGCGGGACGCACCGACATCGTGCGCGCGATCGCGGGCGCCGATATTCCCGATTCGGGCGCGATCGAGGTGAAGGGAAAACGCGTGCGCGTGCGTGCGCCCCACGACGCAATCGAGGCGGGCATCGCGTTCATCACGGAAGATCGCAAGGCGCAGGGCCTGGTGCTCGGGATGAGCGTAACGGCGAACACGACCCTCGCGCATCTCGATGCGTACTCGAAAGGCCCCTTCGTGGTCCGCGCTGCGGAAGAGGCGATCGCAAACGAAGAGATCGCCGAGTTGCGAATCCGGACGCCGAATGCGGAACAACTCGTGCGCAATCTCTCCGGCGGCAATCAGCAGAAAGTGGTTCTCGCCAAGTGGCTGATCGGGCACGCGGACGTCTTTCTGTTCGACGAGCCGACCCGCGGGATCGATGTGGGAGCCAAAGCGGAAATCTATGCTTTGATGCTGTCGCTGTTGGCGCGCGGGGCGGCCATCGTGATGGTTTCGAGCGAGTTACCCGAAGTGCTCGGCATGTCGCATCGCGTGCTCGTCATTCGAGACGGGCGCATCCAAGCCGAGTTCGCGCGCGACGATGCGACGCCCGCAAAGGTCATCGCGGCCGCAACCGGAGTCGCAGCCTGATGGCCAAGGATCCTGTGGCCGTCAAAGCCGCGCTCGAAGCCGGCAGCGAGAAGGTTCGCGCGCATCGCACGCGCAGGCTCGCGCTGCGAACGGGCGGCGGCGTCGTCGCGTTCGTCGCCGTGATCGTGCTCGTCAACGTGTTCTCGCACGGCGCGTTCCTTACGCCCGGCAATCTCACGAACGTGCTGCGGCAGATCACCGACAACGCGATTCTTGCGATCGGCCAGACGTTCGTCATCATCACGGCCGGCATCGATCTATCCGTAGGTTCGCTCATCGGGCTTACGGGCGTCGTTATGGCGCTCTTCGCGAACGCGATGCACTTCGACGGGCCCTTGCTCGTGATCGCGACGCTGCTCGTCGGCCTCGCCGTCGGCTGCGCGGCAGGTTACATCAATGCGGTACCCGTCGTGCGCTTGGGTTTGCCCCCGTTCATCACGACGCTCGCCATGATGCTCATGGCACACGGCCTCGCGCTCAAACTCGCACACGGCCAGCCGATTCCGCTCAACACGACGTCCTTCGATACGATCGGCGTCGGCTTTTTCTTACAAGGCGTCTTGAAGCCGCTCGGCTTTCCGGGAATTCCCATCGCCGTCATTTGGATGGCCGCGCTCGTCACGACCTTTGCGATCGTTCTCACGCGGACGCGCTTCGGGCGCTACGTCTTCGCGATCGGCGGCAACGAAGAGGCTGCGCGGCTCGCCGGCATCGACGTGAAGACCGTCAAGACGCTCGTCTATGTGATCTCGGGCGGCTGCGCGGCGGTCGCGGGCATGCTCTTGATGGCCCGCTTCCAAACGGGATCGCCGACCACGGGCGTGGGCGACGAACTGCATTCGATCGCCGCGGTCGTCGTCGGAGGCACGAGCCTTGCGGGCGGCCGCGGCAGCGTCGTCTCGACGTTCTTCGGCGCGCTCTTGATCGGCGTGCTCAACAACGTGATGAACCTGCTCGGGATCGAGTCCTACACGCAGGATATTGTCCTGGGCGCCGTCATCCTCATCGCCGTCATCGTCGACGAATTGCGCAAACGCTACCTGACGCACTGAGCGCCGCTATTTGAGTAACTCGAAGAGCGCCGCGGCAACGCCGATGAGCGCCGCCACGCCCGCAGCGAGCCCTTTGACTTCCCCGGCCGTGAACGCCATCATGTCATTGGTGGCGTTGTATTCGCCGATCTCGCCGCCTCCGGATTTGATCCGCACCGTCTTTCCGTTGACGTTGCCCCACACGGGCGGGTCGCCGCCGCCGCCCGGAGTCGGTACCCTCACCTTGTAACCGTTGATGTCCGCCCCGAGAACGGCGTGCGTATCTCCGGTTGCGTGGTCGATCTGCCACCAGCCCGCAGTGCCGCCTTGCAGCACGGCCTTCGGAACCACGAGCGTATCGCCCGAGGCGAGCGCAGCGCGTAAGCCGGCGGCGGTATCTTTATCGGCGGCTTCGACGCTGCTTCCCGAGCCGGGGCCGAACACCGTCACGCCGCCGGGAGTCAGCAGATTGCTCGTGCTCGCTTCGGTCGCCGGGTCGCTGCCGGCGCCGGCCCCATTCGCGGAACCTAGTTCGTGCTCGAGCGCGCCTTCGAGAACGCCGAACCAAAGCTTGTGAGCCAGCACCGCAGGCGTTTGCGAAGTGTCTCGAACCACACCGCGCAAGGCATCCCGGCGCAGATCGGTTTCGAAGAATATCGCTCCCGGTTCGCTTGGATCGGGCTCGATATCGAACATAAAGATGCGCGGCGAGTCTGCATAGAAATGGATTTGCGCAGAGTCGTTTAGCGAGGGAACGATCACGTGATCGCTCAATACCGGCAGCGCGAAATCGGTAAGGGCTAGCGGGTCTACGGAGTCGTCGAAACTCATCGCGGGGGCCGATGCCGAAGAGGTCGCCGGCGTTACCGAGTGCATCAACGTAGCGACGTTATCCGCGTATCCGCGCAGATTGTGATCGCCCGCGCTGAACCAAATGTTGTACAAGCCCTGCCCCGCGATGAGTCCATCCTGATTGCGGGGCAGGTCGCTTAGCGCCGACGGGTCGTGGACCGATGCCTCGCGCCATGCCGGCCCGGCGCGATCGACGAGCACGCGGCGCGTAACGTCCTTGCTGCCGTCGGGCTTGTCGATCTCGAATTCGATCGCTTCGGAGACGAAGACGGGGCCATTCGAAGTTGCCGCGGCGCTCGAAGAACCGTCGCGGGAGAACGCGGATATGGCCCCCCCAACGGGATTCGTCTTCGCCGCCGTATTCGCAAACGCGATCGGTTTGCCCGCGGAAATGTCGCCGGCCACCCACAAGGTCGGTGTGAGCGCGTCCCGATTGCCGAAGATGCCGCCGAGACCGCCGTTGGCCTGGTTGCTGAAGAACACTTGCCGGTCGATCAGCTGCCACGCCGGAAGCGTGGTTTCCAAGGCGGTCGTGGTGCCGAGCGTGCCGTTCGCAAGAAATTCCGCCTTTGCGCGAACGGTGACGTGCTGCATCGCTTCCGGTGGTACGTCCGAATACGTCTTGTCGACGGACGCGTACGCCTGACCGGCCTTCGCATCGGGGAATGACGTGTCGAGATCGACCCAGGCGCCGTTGACGAACGCTTCGACCCACGCATGGTCCACGATTTCACTCTCGACGCCGGCGCGCGCCGGTACGCTCGCGCCGGAACTCGTCGTGCCGAGTGCGGCGGTAAGGACCGCGTAATCGCGCCGTGCGCGAGCGTAGATACGGTTTCGCAAATCGCTGTCTTGCGCGTCCGAGACGGGCACGCTCGCCGAGCCGGCCGGCGCGGGCGGTTCGAACATGCGGTCGTAGAGCTTATCCGCGAGAGGTGCCGGCAAACGTCCCGCGGCGAAGCGCAGTTTAATGCCCTTGCGAGCGAGCATGTGCGCGAGCAGAACCGAACGATCCCATGCGTTGCCCGCGCCCGCCGAGAACGTGACGTGGGAACCGCGCAACATGCCCGAGTACGATTCGAAGCGAATGTGATCGCGCACGTAATCGAACGCCGGTAGAGCGCCGGCTCCGAGCTTATCGGTCTCCGCATCGACGTCGTAGGCTTCTTTTGGTAACGATGCCGCGACTTGATCCATGTGTGCCGCTGCGTCTTGCGGCTGTTCCGCCGCCTGCTTCGCGGGTGCCGCGAGCGTGGCACCCGCATCCCCCTGCGCGTCCGCGGAGGACGGCATCCGCAGGGCCGCCGGGATGATGCTCGGTCCGGATGCGCCGAGCGTCGTTTGCGACGGAAGAGATTGCGGCGCCGCAGCGTCACTCACGCCGCTGCCCGCAGGGGCAGTCCGCCCTTGGCCGAGCGCGAGAACCGCCGGCAATCCCGCCCGCGATGCTTCGAGACCGCTCAGTTGCGTTGCAGCCGCGAATCCGAGCACGGCTGCGCCGAAGCGAATCGCGAGAACGCCCTGCTTACGCAGCGCCAGCACCGCCGCGAAGACGAGCGAGCCGAGCGCAGCCGCCGGAAACACGACGGCAGCTGCGACAAAGGCGCCGCGCAGCCACGGCGGACCTGACGGAAACGGAGCATCGCTCGCCAGCGCCTCGGAAAAGCCGGTACCCTGCAAGAGTGCCGCGCCGATCGAGAATAACGGATAAGCGATGACCGCCGCGAGAGCGATGCGCAGCCAGAGCGGCGCGCGCCGCGCGGCGAGCACGGCAACGAGCGTCGCAATCAAGAGTGCGCTAGCGACGATGGCAGCCGCAACATCGGCGGAAAAACCGAAGACCGTTACGCCCTGCGGTGCGGATAGCGTTCCAAGCTGCCACCCATCGTATGCGAGCAGCGCGATGAGCGCGGCGAGCGAGAGTTCGGCTTTCACCGCAAGATCGATCTCACGCCAGAACGCTACGAGCAGCGACCCGTAGATGGCGACCGCCACGATCACGACCAAGCGGACGGGCGACGCGGCGAGGGCGGCTGCCACGGCGGCGTCGATCAACGCGGCGAAGAGTACGACATTGCACGCCCAGAGGCCGGCTGTCCGAATTGCGTCCTTCATCGCGTTCCTCCCGGCGGCAGCGAGCCGTTCCGCTCAGTGTACGCGCTTGGTGTCGCGAGGCCGTTTCAGGGCCGGCCGAGCGCTTCCGCCGCTAGCCGCCGGGGTTCGTGAAAATGTCCGGCCCGTAGTCGGTGAGGGTGGTCTGCTGCGAATAGCCGATGTACGGCAGGCCGAAGACATCTTCGATCGTGCGCAACGTTGCGTAATGGTTATAGGGCAGCATCGAGATCGTGCCGGGCTTGATGTAGCGCGAAATCGCCACCATGCCGATCACGCCGCCGCCACCGCCCACCGCGGAAGAAAGACCGGGATCGGGCGAATTGGGGCCCGGCAACTCGCCGCAACAATCGGAGCCGTCGGTCTCGGCCGCTTCGTCGAAGGTCACGAGCAGCAACCCGTCTTGCTTATATGCCGGCGAGTTGAGGATCTCCGGAATAAAGTTCGTAAGGAAGACGTTGATCTGCGGCAGGCCGCCGGCTTGGCCCGTGGCGCACGGGCTATCGTGCCCGTCGTCGCACAGGTTGGGCGTGAAGACGTTGTAGTTCGCCGTCGTCGCGATGCTCGAGAGATCGGGGGCAACGTGTGAGAAGTTCAGCGAGTTCGTGTTGCAGATCGGATTGTCGACGATCGAGTGGAAGTACATGAACGGGTCGTGGCGCGTCGCGTATTGATCGCCTTTTTCGCCGTTCGCGGAACTTGGCGCCTCGGCATCCTGCGTATGATCTTGCATGTTGAGGACCGGATGGCCGCACGTCGCCGATTCGCGGGTCGGATCGTTGCCCATGTCTTCCTCGTAGCCGCGCCACGTTAGGCCCGCTTTGTCGAGGTTGTCGGTGATGTTTGGAACGCTCGCCGGAAAGACGCAGCCCGCACCGGCAGCTTGTCCATCCGTCGTCACGGTGATGAGGTTGAAATCGAGATAGTCTTGGCAATCCGATTGCGTGAGGAGCGATGGTGCCTGGCCGCTAATCATCGCGATGTAGTTATCGAGGCTCGCGTGGCCGACTCCGTAGTAGCCTTCGAGCAGCGCGCCCATCGAAGGCAGCGTCTTCGCGAGATACGGAGCCGGTGGATTCGCAGCGAAGGTCGTGCCGTAGCTCTCGTTCTCGAGTATTACGATGAAGACGTGCTTGATCTTGGAGAGCGAAAAGGCCGCGCTCGAGGGCCCGGGCGACGCCGCTTCGCTCGGGGCCGGAGCAGCAGATGCCGTTGAGCCGGCTTTCGGCGTCGCGCTCGCCGCGGGCGCTGCGCTCGCCGCCGGCGTTGCGCCCGGGGGAGTAGCCGTGCCGGAGGCCGGAGCGGTTGAAGCTCCGGCAATCGGCGCGGGAGTCGTTCCAATGGTCGAGCTGCCTGCGCATCCGGCGAAAGCTACGGCGAAAAGAGCGGCTGCCGGCGCAACAAAAACACGACGAAGAAACATGAAATCCTCAAGGAAACGAATGGCCGAAAAACGGCAAGGCGGCGCCGCTCGCGGGGATATGCTGCAGCGCACGCCCGCACATTCTCTCACGATGGCCGACCGGCGTCGATTAAGCTCCCTTAAGGCTGGGTGCGATTTTCACCTAGGTCCGCTGGAGGGATTGCTCGACGGGGTTCGCGCGTTGCGCCCGCGGACGGTGGCGGGTTCCGTCGGCTGATTTTCGATTTCTGCGTCGGATGCGAGCGTTGCGGGGAATCCCGCCGCAGCACTGCCGGCGTTTGCGATGACGACGCAGGTGCGGCCCTAGGGGATCGGTCTCTCGGCGGGTTCGGAAGAATCGCCGACGGCCACCGACATGGCGCGGTAGACGTCGAGCCGTCCGCAGCCTTCGTTTGCGTCACCGATATCGTCGGCGGTCGCGCAGAGCAATTGCTTCATTTTCGTGGCGGATTGATACGACGAGTTCGCGGCGATGATCAGCGCGGCCGTTCCGGCAACATCGGGCGAAGCAAGCGATGTGCCGTCGATCAGCGTGCGGCAGTCGGTCGTACCCGTCGTGCCCACGTCGGGAATGCACTCGCCCGCGAAGTCGAGGTCGGAGCTCGACGATTGGTACGGCGTCGAGGTCCAGATGGTGTCGATCCAGTGGAGGAAATCATCATCTGTCGCACTGGCTGCGTCGCCGCCGGGAGCGACGATGCCCCAAGCGTTCGCACTGTTAACGGCGGCGCCCGGGCTTCCGGCATTGGAGTACGACGCCACGTATTCTTTGGGATTGCTCGCGGAGCCGCTCGTATTCCCCGTGCTGTTCGTCTGGCCGTCCGAGAGCCCGGTCGCGCCGACCGCGATGACGCCGCTGTCGCATGCGGGTGATTCCGGTGCCGCGGGCGAGCCTGCGTTGCTGTCGTTGCCGGACGCAGCTACGACGACGATGCCGGCTGCGATGGCGTCGGCGACGGCGTTCCCTTCAGCCGGATCCGGATCGACGCCCGCGGAAGCGCACGAGCCGCCGCCGAGACTCAGATTGATCACGTTGACCTTTTGCGCTTCGGCATCTCCGATAGCGGAAACGATGTCTCCCGAATCGGAGGTGCACTGATCGTCGGTTGAGGTATCGCTGACGCAATTGTCGTCGGGCGTGGGAAACACGCGATACGCATAGATCGATGCTGCACCGCCGGCGCCGGTAAAGCCGAGGGCGTTTCCCGTATCGGCCGCTGCGACGCCCGAGACGGCGGTTCCGTGACCCGTGGGATCCGTTTCGAAGTTGGAGATCGATTGCGAGCCGTCAGGATTCGTGATGAAGCACTTCTGGTACCCGATCTTCGAGGTGAGCTCCGGATGCGTTGGATCTTCACCGGTGTCGATGATTGCGATCTTCACGGCGGACGATCCGAACGCGCCCGCGTTCGTAATGCCGCTGCCGTTTCCGGATTGGCTGTACGCGAACGCGTATTCCAGCCGCGTCACGTGCGCGCCCCACTGGCCTTCGGTCGTCGACGTCTCGTACAACGGGGCGCCCGTACCGAGTCCCTTGAAAAACGGATCGTTCGTAATATACGGGCCGTTGACGGAGAGCGCGTGCATCCGCAATCCCGTTTGCCCTACGGAACGCACGCCCGGCAGAGCGCGTAGCGCGCTTTCAACCGTCGATAGCGATTGGCCCGAAGGGGGCCGGACGATTCTCGTGATGAGTCCGGTATGTGAAAATGTATACTGGCGAACGAACGTCGCACCTGCGCCTTGTTCGCGCAACTCAACTTGCGCGCTGTCCCCTGCCACGCTCGAGGCCGAATACGTGACGGCAAGCAGCGGCTTCGAAGGCGACGTCGTGGGAGAGTGCCCACGCGCCGTGCGACGGGTCAGGGATTGCCTGCGTGCGACGCTGCTCGAACTCGAGTCGCTGGCCGGGCAGGTAAAGTCACTCTCCGTAAATGACCCGCCGCCCGGGGACTGAACTACCGTCGGCCCCGAGCCCGAACCGGTGCTCGTTGTCGGCGGCGTCGTATGTGAGCCGCCGCACGCGCATAGGAACAGCGAAATACTGGTGAGGGCGGCTACACGCTTCATCGATGTCATCGTAGACCCTGATTCTCAGAACCGGCACAGGAAATCCCGTTAGCTCGGAGTTATCGCTCCGGGCCGCCTCCCAGTCGTGTTCTTTCCGATGACGGGCGGCGTGAGAATCTTACCCTTGTTTCCCTGGATGCCGATCAAGACGTCGCAGGGCGCACGCGCCGCGATCACTTCGATCGCGCGAGCGAGCGGTGCCCCGGTATACTTGCCTTCCCGATAGGAGCCGACGACGATCAAATGAGCGTCCTTGCGCTTTGCAAGTTCGAGGACGCCGTCGGCGACGTTGCGAGCCGCGGATATGTCGGTCTTGATCTCCACGTTGTTCTTGCGGCCGATCGATTCTGCCACTTGCAGGATGCCGAGCGCTTCGCGGTGCTCCGCTTCCATCTCGGCCTCGAGCGGCAGCGTCAGCGGCACCTCGATGATGTAAGCGGCCAAGAGTTGCGTCCGTTCGCGCCGTGCGATACGGACTGCAAGTGAGAGCATGTGCTCGGAATGGATCTCTTGCGAGAAGACGATGATGATGCTGCCGATGATCTCATCGACTTCGGCTTCGGTAGCGTTTGCGGCGCGCTCGAACGTCGTTACGGGCGGATGGAGCATCCAATACAACGTGGCCGAAATCGCCGCGAGCACCCCGAGCGCGATCAGCGCTCCGATGATATTGGGATGATAGTGCATTAGCGCCTCGCCTTTGCCGCGCGATAATCACGGTAGCGCACGACCCCGAGCGCGATCATGGCCGCTCCGAGTACGTAAGCGGGCAGCGCTTTCCAAACGACGCCGACCGACATCGAGGTGCGCACGAGCACCGAAGCGCCCAGCGCAATGAAGACCGTCGCGCTGACCAGTTTTGCGCGCGCGTAGAGGTCGCTGTGCACGAAACGCCTCACCGCAGCGGATCTCCGGCAATCGCGCGCCGTTCGTCCATACCGCGGACGTTCGCGATGTACTCGTCCATCATCTCGAGTTCGCCCGCCGATTGCAGAATGTTGATCTGCGCTTTGCGCCAATCGTGGGGCTGCGAGCCGAAAACGGGCAAGCGCTTGCGCTTGCGATACAGGAGATAGCCGCCGAGCCCGAAGAGAATCCATAGAGGGCCCGCGACGCGCCCGATCTCGTGAGTGATCATCGTGAATACCAGAATCGAGACGATGCCGAAGAATCCTATGACCGCGACGACCGGGAACTCGACTCGGTTGCCCTTGTAGGTCAGCGGGATATTGAACGGCATTTTGAATCGGCGCGGGCTCTGGGAATCGTTGAACCGCAGAAAAATGAGCGCGACGAAGACGAACGAGTAGCTGGCGGCCGCTCCGAAGGCGTACAGGTCGCCCAAGAACGTGATGCCGTCCTCACCCCGGAAGAGCCGCGTGTAAAGTTCGCGCACGTGCGGCGAGAGGCTCGGCAGCGCGGCGAAAATGAGTTCGACGATCGCGACGCCGCAGAAGGCGCTGATCGAAACGGCCGGCGTGCGGTACTTCGGATGCACTTTCTGAAAGACGCTGGGCAGTAGTTGCGTGCCGCTCATGGCATAGGCGATGCGCGAACTGCCGAACACGCCCGAGTTGCTCGAGATCAGCAGCAGGATCGCGCCGAGGACCGGAACGTACAGCGCCGCGAGCGCCCCGAAATACGGCACGTTGGCCGCGAGCACGGCAACGGCTGCGCCGTTGTTATCCTCGTTGCCGAGATAGTGCCAGAGCGCTTGGGCGTGGCCGTGGGCGTCGGGGGGAATCGCGTGCCAGGGCTGCATGCCGAGCGCCAAATTCGAATAGGACAGCGCGAAGATCAAAATCGTCAGTATGAGGCTGATCGACGTACGCGGGATGACGGAAGCGGGCCGCTGCGTTTCCTGAGCCGCCTGCGAAATCGATTCGAGTCCGACGAACGAGATGATGGCGAGCGATACGCCGTTCATGAGGTTGAACGGAGTCGGCCACGACATCTGCATCGTATGGATCAGAAGCTGCGGCTCGAACGCAAAGAGAAAGCCGAAGAACAGGATGAGCGTTTCGCTCACCACGTCGAGACCGCTCACGAGTTCGTTGAACGCCGAGCTTTCGCGCACGCCCACGATGTTGAGAAACGCGAGCCCCACGATCACCGAGAAGACGACGATGAAGTGGATCCAAGGATGTGCCGTAAAGCTCAGGATCGGGACGAGTTTGCTTAGATAATCGATGCAGCTCCACGCGAACAGGACGATGTCGATCGTAAAATCGAGCAGCACCGCCCAGCCTGCGATGAAGCCGAAAATGTCGCCGAGGCCGCGAAAGACGAAATATTGGCCGCCGCCGGCCACCGGGTAGGCGGCGGCTAATTCCGTGTACGCGAGGCCGATGCAGACGTACACGAGGCCGGCGAAGAGAAAGGCGATATTCGAGGCACCGGCGGCGGCGCCGAGCACGAGGCCGAGCCCAACGAAGATGTCGGCCCCGACATCGGAATAGCCCCAAGAAAAAGAACCCCAGGGCGTTACGGCCCGGCGAAGCGATGGCTCCTCTTGAGCCTTCGTCGCGATGCTAGCTGCCACGATACTGAGGTTCTATCCGGACGCCGTCGGCTTCCGGGCGAACGCTCAAATACGAACGAAGAGCCTCTTGCAATTCGCGGGCATTTTGGTAACGAGACTTCGGGTCTTTCTCAATCAATTTCAGAACGATTCGTTCCAGTTCGGGTGTGACGTTCGCATTGTAGTGCGAGGGTGGCGGAGCGGTTTCGTTGACGTGTGCGAAAACGACTTCCACGAGATCTTCTCTGTCGTTGCGGAACGGAAGGACGCCCGTAAAGAGTTCGTAGAGGATGATTCCGAGTGAGTAGAGATCCCCGCGTTCGTCGGCCGGTTTCCCGAGAAAACGCTCCGGCGGCAGATACGAGACGGTACCCGCGATCTCGCCTGCTTGCGTCCCTTTCGGGGGGTCGGAAATCCTGCGGGCCAAGCCGAAGTCCATGATCTTGACGCTGTTATCAGAACGAACGATGATGTTCGATGGTTTGACGTCGCGGTGCAAGACATCGTGCTCGTGCGCGTACGCCAGCGCCTCGAGCAGCTCGATCGTGGCGCGCACGGCGAATCCGATCGTCATGCCTTGCGCCGCGATCTCGCTGAGGGTGGCGCCGGCGGCGAGTTCCATGACGATATAGGGGATCCCGGAAGATTCGCCTGCGTCGTAAATGGCGACGATGCCCGGATGATTGAGACGCGCCAGCGACCGCGCCTCGAGCAGAAAGCGGTGCCGGATCGCCTCGGATTGCTCGGTAAGGATTTTGATCGCGACATCGCGCTCCAGCAGGCGGTCCACGGCCTTGTAGACGTTCGCCATACCGCCCGAACCGAGCAACGACGTCACGTCGTACCGGTTGGCCACCCGCTTGCCGATGAGCTCGAGCGGACGTGCCTTCACGAGAACGCTCCGCGCAGCAGCCGTACCCGGGTGCCCTCGATCGTAAGGACGTCGAAGCGTGCGTGCGCGTTCGGTGCGAAAAACTGGAGGTAATCGGCCGCGGCGGCGCGCATGCGCCGCCGCTTGCGCGCGCCGACGGCCGATACGGCCGAACCAAACGCGCGGGTGCGGCGCGACTTCACCTCGACAAAAACCACGACCTCGCCTTCGGTCGCGACGATATCGATTTCACCGGCCGGCCCGCGCAGGTTGCGGCGCACGATCGTGTATCCGAGCGAACGCAAATAGTCGGCCGCAAGGTCTTCACCGGCGATTCCGAACGCGTGGGGAGTCGGCTTCACGGCTCGCATTCGAAGAGCGTCAGCGCGTCGCGCACGCGCAGGAACTGGCGCCGGTGATGTTCGCAGGGGCCGTATTCGGCAAGCGCGGCGATATGGCGCGGCGTGGCATATCCCTTATGTTCGGCGAAACCGTACTGCGGATGGAGCCGGTCGAGTTCGACCAGGAGGCCATCCCGGTGCACCTTTGCGAGGATGGAGGCGGCGGCGACGGTCGCGCATTTGGCATCGCCCTTGATGACGGGCAACTGTTCACCCTCAAACGCTTTAATTCGCACTGCGTCTGTCAGGAGGTAGGCCGGCGGCGTGGAGAGAGCGGCTATTGCCCGCTCCATCGCAAGAATCGAGGCCCAGTAGATATTGTACCGTTCGATCTCTTCCACGGAAGCTGCCCCGATCGCCCACGCGACCACGCTTGCGCGAATCTCGACGGCAAGCGATTCGCGCAGTTCGGCCGGCACTTTCTTCGAGTCGTCGAGCCCGCGCAACATGAGCGGTTCGGCCGCGACCACGCACGCTGCAACGACCGGTCCCGCCAGGGGGCCGCGCCCGACTTCATCGATCCCGCCGACCAATTCAAAGCCGCGGACGCGCGCGGCGCGCTCGTAGGAGTGCAGCCGCACGAGCCGGCGCCGTTCGCGCTCGCGCGCCAGCCTGCGCTTCCTCGCAGCTTCGGCCGGCGTCATTCCACGAGCCCGATCTTCACTTCTTCCAAGCTGATTTTGCCGAACTTTCCATCGCCCAAATCCTTCAGGTACGCCCAGGCGGCATTATGCGTGTCGACCATGGTACCCCGCCGCACGAAGCCGCGCGATTGCGCGAAGGTTTCCAAATCGGGAATGGTGCTCTGCGGCCGCGCTTCGCGCAGCCAGCGCGTGAAGCGCGCCACGATATCTTCGGCGTCGAAACGAGCACGCGGAACGGCGCCCACGAGCGCGAGCTTCCACTGCGCGTCGGGCGTATCGATTTTCGGTGCGAGGATGCCGGCGGTATCCATGATCTCGAGCCGATCGTTCATCCGAAACCATTGGCGCGCTCGCGTGACCCCCGCACGATCCTCGGCGCGCGCGACGTTGCGCCCCGCAAGGGCGTTGATCGCCGTCGATTTCCCCGCATTGGGAATGCCGAGGACGATCACGCGCGCGCTGCGCCGATCGGCCGCGAGCGCATCGACTGCGGCGCGCAAACGCGCCGCGCCCGAGCGGTCTTTTGCATCGACGGCGATCGCCGCGCGGCCGAGATTACGGTAGTACCCGAGCCATGCTTCGGTGATGCCGTCCTCGGCAAGTTGGGCGCGCGAGAGAACGAGCAGCCGCGGGCGGTTTCCGGCGAGGTTCCCGAGCGCGGCATTCGTGCCGGATAGCGGAACGCGCGCATCGGTTACCTCGACCACGATATCGATCGCGCGCATATCCTCGGCCAAGCGCCGCATCGCGCGCGCCATGTGGCCGGGATACCATTGAATCGTCGCCTCTTCGGCGATCGCGCGCGGCATCGAGCGGCCCTACCGGAGGGCGCCGGCGTGCGAGGGCGGCCAGACGGCCAGAATCGCCCGGCCGATCACGTCGTTTGCCGCCACGAAACCCCACGCGCGCGAATCGTCGCTGTTCGCCCGGTTATCGCCCAAAACGTAGAACTCGCGCGGCGGAACGACGACCTCCGATTCGCTGCGCCGGTCGCCGTAGCGAACGTACGGTTCGACGAGCGGCGCGCCGTTGACGCGCACTTGACCGCGATCGATCGCGATGCGATCGCCCGGCACGCCGATCACGCGCTTCACGTACACCGACGGCGCCGAACGCTCGTGCCGGAATGCGATGATGTCGCCGCGCTGCGGAGTCCCAACCCAATATGCCAACGCGTTGATCAAGATGTATTCTTCCGAATCGATGCGCGGCTCCATCGAAAAACCGCTGATCTGCCCCGGCCGCAAACCTAGCGCCGCCAGAAGAATACAGACGAGCAATGCGAGTTGCCACGCGAGATTCGCCGCCGATTTTATGCGCACAGGCGAAAGCACGTCACGTAGCGTTCGCTATGCGCCGATAGCTCCATTTAATATCGGGGCGGCGTGCCCCTCGCCGCATTCGCGGCTCGTTTGTTAAAATCGGGGCGGCGTGCCCCCCGATGGCCCCCCTCGCCGCACTCGCGGCTCGTCTCCACGGATCGAGATAAAGGGAAGGTTGTGAACTTTTAACGCGGGGGCGATCTTTTTAGTGCAAGATGCCGATGCGGTTGGGAGGCCAGAACAAGAGAAATGCGTGGCCGGTGAAACCGGCATTCTTGCCGGCTTCGGGGCCCGTTGCGAAGGTGCCGTGAAGTTGCGCGAAGCCCCAGATGTGCGAATCCTCGGAGTTATTGCGATTGTCGCCCATCATGAAGTAGCAGTTCGGGGGAATCGTATCGGGCGCCGTCCACTGGCTACGCGGGGGAATGTTGCCTTGCGTCGGGTCGATCGGCGTGCCGTCGACGTAGATGCCGTAATTCTTAATCTCGAGATCGTAGGCGGGCTTCTGCGCGATATAGGGCTCGGAGAGCGCGACGTTGTTGCGGTACACGATGCCGTCTTTGATGCGCAGCTTTTCGCCGGGGCTTCCGATCAGGCGCTTGATGAAATCGTTGGTCGTGGGAATCGGCGGCGGGAATACCACGATATCTTCATCGTGCGGTTTGCTGAGACGGTATTCGAATTCATTGACGAGCAACACGTCGTGAATCTGCAGCGTCGGCTCCATCGATCCCGAGGGAATGAAGAACGTGCGCACGACGAAGCTGATGAGGAACAGCGCGACGAGGCCCGCCACGATGAACGCATCGAGGTATTCCTTGATGACGACGCTAAGCGACGAGCCCTCCGGGGCCGTTGCCCCGGCGGAGGAACCCGAAGGAATGTTGGCAGCGGCACTGCCGTTCGCGACGGCCGGCCGGAATGTCATCGCCACCCGTACCACGGCCAGCACGCAGATCAGACCGAGTAGTTCGAGCGGGGTCACGCTAGCGTATGATCTTCTTTTCTTTGATGCGCGCGGCCTTACCGACCTTATCGGATAAGTAGTACAACCGGCTGCGGCGGACGATCCCGCGCTTGCTCACTTCGACTTTTTCAAGGCGCGGGCTGTGCAGCAGGAACGATTTCTCGACGCCCACGCCGTGTGAGACGCGGCGCACCGTGATCGTCTCACCGATCGCTCCACCGCGACGAACCGTTACCACGCCCTCGAACATCTGGGTGCGCTCTTTGCCGCCCTCAACGATCTTGGAGTACACCTTGACGGTGTCGCCCGGGCGGAACTCGGGGACGCTCTCTTTGAGCTGTTCTCGTTCGAGAATATCGATGACGTTCATGAAACTGGAGACTTTCTTTAAGATCGGGGCGGCACAGCCCCCCGATGCCCCCCGGGCCCGGACTCCCGGGCCCATGGGCTGGTGCAGGTCTTGGGAGGCTCGTACTGGAGCGGCCGCGGCGAGTTACGCCGGGGCCGCTGGGACAACCCATGGATAGTATCATGGTTCTGCGGTTGAATCAAACCGACGGGAGACACTTGCCGGCGGGTCGCTTTCTTCGCTGCCGGCGCCTTTCGGGGGGCCTGCCGGCCCAGGCTCGTAAGCACGATCGGGGGCGGGGGTGAGGTCGGGGCGGCGTTCGGTGGTGCGGCGGCGGGACTGGTCGCGGCGCCAGGCGGCGATTTTGGCGTGGTCGCCGGAGAGGAGGACAGCCGGGACCTCGGCGCCGCGGTAAGCTGGGGGCCGGGTGTAGGCGGGCGCGTCGAGGACGTTTGAGGAGAACGACTCGAGCAGCAGAGAGTCGGCGTTGATCGCGCCAGCGACGAGGCGTACGGTCGCGTCGACGAAGGCGAGGGCGGGGATCTCGCCTCCGGTGAGGACGAAATCGCCGAGGGAATACTCCTGGGCGCCGTAGAGGGTCGTGAAACGCTCGTCGATGCCCTCGTAGTGGCCGCACACGATGACGAGACGGTCGAGCGCGGCAAAGCGCTCGGCGTCTGGTTGCCGAAATGTGATGCCGGCTGCGGCGGTCACGACGATGGCGCGGCGTTCGGCGGGCGGCGCCGTTGCGATGATGCGGTCGAGGACGCGGGCGAGCGGTTCCACGCGTAAGACCATGCCGGGGCCGCCGCCGAAGGGCCGGTCATCGGCGCGTTCGCCTGGTTCCAGGGCGTCGAGAAGATGGTGCAGCTCTATTTCTACGAGGCCGCGCTCCTGCGCGCGGCCGACGATCGAGAGACCGATGGCCGGCGCGAACATTTCGGGGAAGAGCGTGACGACGTCGATGTGTAACACGGTCGCATCCGATGTTCGACGTTCGCCGTCTCTTTGCCGCGTTTCGGGGTAGGCCGGGGCCGCAGAACGCCTTCGAGCGCGGCGTCGTCGCGCTCGATGCCGGACGTCACGAGGTTGCCGTGCTCGAGTTCGAAGCCGCTCTCGCCGCTGCCACCGAAGACGCGGCGAGAGCCGTGATGCACAATAAACGCGGCGTAGCCTACGTTGCGCTCGGGCGGCGCCCCGAGGCGCTCGAGGCCTTCTGCGCCGCGCTCGACTGCAACGAGCGTTGCGCGCCGGCGCTCGTCAATCTCGGCAACCTACTGCTCGAAGATGGGCACTCGCGCGACGCGATCGACTACTACGAAGCCGCGATTGCAGCGGACGAAGGGTATCCGCCCGCGCACCGCAACCTCGGGATTGCCCTCAAGCGCCTGGGGCGGCGCTCCGAAGCGGTTCGAGCGTTGCGTTTGGCGGATCGACTCGAGGGCCGACGGGTCCCGCCACGTGCGTGATCTCTTCGAGATACTCGAAGAGTTGGGGCAGCGTGATCTTTTCGAGTTCGCAACGTTCGACGATGCCGTCGCTCTCGTCGCCTTCGTCGCGCAGGTAACATCGCGATTCCACGTCGCCCGGCGATTCGCTCAGAAACGAAACTGCAAAGCCCTTGCCCATCGTTTCGTCATAGATGCGCAACGCCGATGGATTCAGGATTTCGATGCTGTGGGTGGAATTGTGCGCATCGAAGATCGTAATCGTGAGATAATCGCGATTCACGACCTCGATCGAACCGACGACGAACGTATTTTTCGTAGAAAAGAATTCATGGCCGCGCTTGTTCCGAGAGGAAACCTCGTAAAATACACGATGATGCACGAATCTGCCCAAAATCTTCCGCAAGGTGGAGATCGAGGCAAGTGTTTCCGTGCGGTTTCCGCGCGTGTAGATGATCTTCAAGCGGTCGGATTCCGTTCTCTACAAAAATTGGGCCGAAAAGTCGGAGGCGAAGCGTTGCACGAATCGTTGGAGGAACCCTTTGCTTTCGCCGGCTGACATGCTCATTATTGGGGCAGCGGCGCTCATTTTCTTCGGGCCCGATCAGCTCCCCAAGGTTGCAAAGCGCGCCGGGCAGGTCGTCCGCGAAGTCCAAAACACGTCCCAATCCTTCATTCGCGAGATGGAACGGGCTGCCGACGACATCGAACGCCGGGAACGGGATGCCGCACCCCCCATCGTGGCACCGGTGGAGCCTCACGCGGAGGGATCCGCGGCCTTCCCTGAAGCGGAAGCTTCGCTCGGTTCGGAGCCGCCACACGCGGAGAGCGCGGAAACGGCCGGACCTGCCGGGAAACCCGAAGCAACCCGTTCCGAGAGCTACGAAATCTAGGCGGCCTCGAGCTGCCGGGAGCCGTAAAACGGTTCCCCCCGGGGCGCCGAAGCCGCGCGGGCTCGGCGCCGCGGGTACTAGATGTTAAAGCGGCCGCGAAGTTCGTTGACGCGGCTTTCCACCAGTTGGCGGACTTGGCCGTGCAGTTTCTCTTTTTGGTCGTCGGGGAGCCGCGTATAAACGAGATACCCCGCGGCCGACACCACTCCGCCGACCACGGCGGCCAGCAGCGTTCGGCCGGCTTCGTTCGTCGAACCGTCGGCGAACAGAGGATCGCTCGCGTAAGAGCTGTTCGTGCTCGGGGTTTCGGTGATCGGCTTGTAGGTGTCGCTCATGATGGCGTTTCCTTCGCTGCGATGGTGAGGCTTTACCCGTCGCTTCGCTCGCGAATCACGCGAACGTTTTTTGGATACTGTTTCGCAATGCGCTCGACCGAGCGTGCCACCGTCTCGACGATCGCGCAGGCCCTCGTATCTTCGCGCGCAGCCTCGGGCCAGTTCAGTTCGAGCGTGCCCTTCGCTTTCGCACCCGCCACCTCGATGCCGGCCACTTCGCTCAAGCCGAGCCACGCGCTTTGCAAGAGTGTCGAGACCGCCGCACAGACCACGTCCCGGCCGTCCTCGGCCCATCCGGCATGACCCGTTGCAAAAAAAGAAGACAGCCGGCCGCGGCTATCTTCCCGAATGTGGATTTCGACCAATGGTTTAGGCGGGCAGCTCGATCTTGTCGATGCGAACTTCGGCATATCGCTGGCGATGGCCCACGAGCTTGCGGACGCGCTTTTTTGGCTTGTATTTGAAGACCAAGATCTTCTTATCTTTGGCCTGACGGATGACGGTACCGCTCACCACGGCGCCCGCGACGACGGGATGCCCGACGGTAACTGCGGAGCCGCCTGCGGAAGCGAGGACGACCCGATCGAAGGCAACCGTAGCGCCGACTTCCCGGTCGACAGCGTCGCAACGAATGGTATCGCCTTCACTGACGCGGTATTGCTTTCCATCCGCCTCGATGATTGCGTACATAACTGCGGTAGTCTACCAGAGGCCCAAAGGCCTGTCAAACGATACTAGGTCGAAAATTAGAGGGACACCCTCTTTATAGGTGGTCGCTCGGTGCCTACACGTCGTCGGGCTCTGAGGATGCGAGCGCGCTCCGTTCCCGTTCCGCATCCGCGAGCGCTGTGCGCCGGCGTTCCGCTATCATGAACTCGCAGAGCGCCCCGAGGTTGGCGAAGTAAAACCTTCGCCGGTTCCGGACGTTGTCGATCGATCCACGCCAGCGTGGTTCGCTCGTGCCGTCGGGCTCGTTCCACATGCGGACCAGGAACGTGATCTGTCGCCGGTCGCTCACACGAGGATCCTACGGCGACGGCGTCCGCCAAGCGTCCGAGGTATGGGCCCCGGCCATCGGCGCGATCCACACCACGCGCCGGTAGAGTTCGCGGCCTTCGGGCGGCAGGCGCTCCTGATGCGCCGCGAAGAGCGTCAGTGCTTGCTGCCGCAGCACCTTGGCGCCCTCGACATCGCTGTCGCAATCTGCGACCGATGCGAGAATCCACGGAAAACACTCCGGAAACAGCGATGCGTCCCGCGTTTTTTCCGACATGTTCAACAATTCGTCCCGTAGCGCGCGAGCTTCGCCAAGTTCTCCACGGCACAGCGACATCAACAAACATTGGAGCAGCGATTCGGCCAGCGTATCGGAATCGCCGTACGGCCGGGCCGCGCCGGCGGCCGTTCGCGCAACGGCAATCGCTTCATCGGAACGGCCCAAGTAGTGCAGCGAGACGGCAAGGATCAGCAGTAATTGCACGTAGTGCCCGCCCCGAGCGTCGCCGAATTCCTCGAGGGCCTGCCGGGCGATACGTGCCGCGGCTTCGAGGTCGCCCATCAGGAGTTCGGTTGCCGCGAGATTGTTGCGCGCGGCGGCGAGCGCCGCCGCATTTTGCAGATCGGCGATATCGGCGAGCCCCGAGGCGAACAACGTCCGTGCGATGTCGTAACGGCCTTGCATGATCTGCACCGTGGCCATCCCATAGGCTGCGACTCTCGCCGCGGGGACGTCGCCGACGCGAGCGTACAGCGCGCGCGCCGTCTCGAGATGCTCGAGCGCCTCGGGAATGGAGCCGAGGCGTTGCAGCGCCGCGCCGAGTTTTTCGTGAGCGCAGGCTTGCCGGTCGATCGCTCCAATCCGTTCCGCGTGCGCGAGCATGCGCCGGCCGTACGCCATGACCAGCGGCAGATCGAGCGACGACATCGCCATGTTGAGAAAGGTATCGAGCGCGTGCAGCGTGCCGAGGTCTTGACCGCTCTGCTCGAACGAAGCGATCGTCGCTTCCATCATGGCCTTCGCTGCCACGAAAGCACCACGATGATACAGCAGCTCCGCCTCGAACACGCGAATCTCGCCCCTGCGGCGAGCGTCGGCGGGAGGGACGGCGACCTTTGCGCGGGCCAGCATCTCCTCGGCCTCTTCGTATCGCGCGCGATACATCGCGACGCGAACGCGCGCGAGTACATAGTCGATTTCGTAGATCGTTCTCGGCGCGATTTCCGCAAGCGCGGTAAGATCGCGATCCTGCGCGTCACGGTCGGCGAGTTTGTCCGACGCGCTCTCGTGTAAAAGATACATTTCGCAGCGAAGGTCGTCGGAGGCTGCTAACGCCAGGGCGCGAGATGCGAAGGTACGGGCTTCGTCGTAGGCATAGAGCGCCGCAGAACGCTTTGCGGCGACGGCGTAAGCGCGTGCGGCTTCCGGCAAGCGGTTTCCGGCGTGCCAGTGTAGTGCGATGGCAGCGGCATTGTCTTCGTAGGATTCGGGATAGAGTTCCGCGAGCACGACGGCGAGCGCTGCGTGGCGGCGCGAACGCTCGCGCTCGTCGATGCGCGCGTACACGGCGTCGCGCACGAGGTGATGGGTAAAGGCAAAATCGTTGCGGCGCGAGCGATACGGCTCGCGGATCAGATAGGCCGCAATCAGGCTGTCGATCGCGCCCAGAATTTCCGCCTCGCGCCATCCGAGGATCTCGCGCATCACCTCGAGATCGAAGCCGGAACCCGCGATGGAGGCGACTTCGAGGACGTGCACGGCTTCGGGCTTCAGGCGCGCCAGCCGCGCCTCGATGCGCAGTGGTCCGTCGCCGGCAAAGGACGATGCTCCGTCGCGCAACGCGGCCTCGAGAAACAGCGGCACGCCTTCACTTCCGGCGTAGAGCGCGTCGACGACTGCTTCGAACGTATCGCCCGCATCCGGCCGCACTTCTCGCGCGATGCCGGCGATCGTTTCGCGGCTCAGGCGTTCGAGGGCAACGTGCGCGTACGATGAATCGCGTTCGAGCCTGCGTCGAAACGGCCGCAGCGGATGCGAGCGCTCGATCTCATCCGCACGATACGTGGCGACGAATGCGATCGGTCGCTTCGCGAGGCGCAGTGTGAGGAACTCGAGCAGCGCGAACGTCGCGTTCCCGGCCCAATGCAGATCTTCGAGGACGATGAGGACGGGGCGCGTTTTTGCAAGCTCGGCGACCGCTTCGCAAACCGCCTCGAAGAGTGCGAAGCGCTCGGCCTCCACGGGCGGCAACGGCTGCGGTCCGGGCGCCGCGAAGATGGGGACGAGCCTCCCTAAGAGCTGCAGCGTCGTGGCGGGTAGCGATTCCTCGAGCAACGTCGCGGCTGCGCGCAGACAATCGGCAAGGGCTGCGTGCGGGACGGATTCTTGAGGCGGCGTGGCGCCCATGAAAATCCGCGCGCCCTGAGCTTCCGCCAGCAACGAAAGCTCCGCGACGAGCCGCGATTTTCCGATGCCCGCCTCGCCGCCTACGAGCGAAAAAGAGCCTTGCCCTTGCGCGGCAGCCGTCCAGGCGCGCACGAGTATCGCGAGCGAGTCTTCTCTACCCCGAAACGGCAAGCCGCGTTCTTGCGGAAGTCGCGCTGCGGCGGGCGACGTACCGTCGTGGGCGGCGTATGCGCCGTCTGCCGGGCCTAGATCGCGCAGCAGCGCATCGTAGGCGGCTCGCGTTTCGGGCATCGGATCGGTATCGAGATCCGCACGTAAGCGAGCTGCAAACGCGCGATACGCCGCCAGCGCTCCGCTGCGGTCGCCGAGAGCGTCGCGCAGCGCGAGCTCGGCGCGAACCGCGTCCTCACGCCACGGATCGAGCGCGAGGATCCGCGCGACGTCGGCGAGTGCGCCTTCAAAATTTCGTTCGCCGCGTTTGCGGCGCACGAGTTTGCGCAGATTTTCGATCTGCATTTCGAGCAGCCGCTCGCGTTCGGCAACGATCCATTCGTCGTAGAATTCTTCGAGGAACGGGCCGCCGTAGAGATCGGCAGCACGTTCCAGAAGTTCGGGTTGCGCGCAGGCTCGTTTGAATTCGATGACGTCGGCGACGGCGGGCGCGCGCGGGTTCCAGCGCGTCGTATGCTGCGTGTTGAGGACGTAGGGCACGCCGTGAACGTCCGGCGGCAACGCTTTTGAAAGGAGGTGGAGGTGGCGGCGCAGGTTCGCGCGAGCCGGCTCTTCCGCCTCATCGGGCCACAGCAGCGTCGCGAGATACTCGCGGGCGATGGGAGCTTCCTGACGCGTGACCAGATATGCGAGCAACGGGATCGTCTTGCGGCTCGACGCGAACTCCCACTCGCGGTCGGAATTGGAGAGCCGCGGCCGGCCGAAGAGGCGGATGGCCAACATGCTGCGCAGGTCGTTCGACCCGGCGAAACGAGCGCCTTGCCTAGGAGACCGCGCTCTTTTTCGCGGCTCCGGGGCATCGGCCAGGCGTACCTGTGCCGATGACGAAAGCGCGCCTCTCGTGCCGGAGCTTCGACTATCCTAGCCTCGGAGAAGACCACTCGCGTTCCGGGCTTTCTCCTCGCTGCACTCCTTGCGGCGCTTGCGACCGTCCTCGCGCGGTTTGTGCCCGTTGCAGGCGCACCGGTGATCGCGATTTTGCTCGGAGTCGCGGCCCGCACGGCGGGCGCGCTGCCGGCGCGGTACGGTCGCGGCATCGCGTACTCCTCGCGAACCGTATTACAGGCGGCGATCGTCGCTTCGGGTTTCGACATATCGTTGCGAACGATTTTCCGCACGGGGCTGAGCACGCTGCCGATCTGCCTTGGGACGATCGCCGTCGCGCTCGCCTGCGCGATCTTCGTTGGAAGGCTGTTGCGGCTCGAGATCAAGCTGCGGCAACTCGTCGGTTTCGGCACCGCGATCTGCGGCGTGTCGGCGATTGCGGCCGTTTCGCTCGTTACGGAACCGGCCGAAGAAGACATCGCACTCGCGGTGGCAACTATTTTTTGCTATAACATCGTGGCGGTCCTCACCTTTCCGATGCTGGGCCATGCGCTCGGCCTCTCGCAAGCGCAGTTCGGCGTTTGGGCCGGCACCGCCATCAACGATACCTCGTCGGTCGTGGCGGCGGGATTTTCTTACGGGCACGAAGCGGGCGTCCGCGCGACGATCGTCAAGCTGACGCGTGCGACGCTCATCCTGCCTACGGTCGCCGCGATCGCCGCGCTGCAGCTTCGCGCGCGGCGCGAAGCATGTAATCCCATTCCGTGGGCTCGCATCGTGCCGTGGTTCATCCTATGGTTTCTGGTCGCCGCGCTCGTCAATACGATCGGCCTGGTTCCAGCCGCGTGGCACGACGCGATTACCGTTATCGCCGGCTTTCTCATCAGCACGGCGCTGGCGGCGATCGGCCTGCAAACCACGCTTTCGCGCATCTTGAGCGCCGGTGCGCGGCCGCTCGCGCTCGGATTTATCCTATGGGCGGCGGTCGCCGTTTCGTCGTTGGTTTTCCAGCACGTAGCCGGCCTCTGACGGTTCCCGCAGCAGCGGGTTAGGCGGCGACCTCGGCGCACGACGGGCCGTCATCCAAGCGAAGGGTCAGACACTTCGCCGAGCCGCCGGCCTTATGGAATTCGTCGAGTTCCGTCGCGAAGACTCGATAGCCCGCGGCGTTGAGCCGTTCGCGAAGCCGAACGCTCGCGCTGTGCAATACGACTGCGTCACCGACTTCGACGGCGTTGCACGCGAGAGCCAACGCGTCTTCGAGCGAGACTTCGATCAGGAATTCGGGTTCGATCGTGCGGCGCAAAACTTTCTGCGCGTGCGGAGAGAAGGCGTCCATGAAAGCGAGGACATGCCCACTCGAAAGCGGACACAGGCACGTATCGAGATGATAGAAACGTTCGTCGACCAGCAGCAGCGGAATCGTGCGGACCGCGAGCGTCTCCGAAAGTTGCGACGTGGCCGTTCGTTCGCTGCGCCAACCGTAGCCGGCGTAAAGAAACGGGCGCACCCGATCGAAGAGCGCGTCCCCGGCGCCCTCAAAGTACGTCTGCTGCAAGAACGAGGTAGCAAATCCGGCGTTAGCCAGAACTTTGCGATAGGTGTTCTGTTCGCGCCGCCGCTGGGGATGCCGGAACGTACTGATGATGGCGAGGTTGCCGCTGATCAGTGCCGCGTTTGCGGTGAACACGAGATCCGGCACTCCGGCGGGCGATTCGACGGTCTCGATGCGGACGTCGCCCGCGCATTGCAATGTCTCGACCAGTCGCTCCCATTGACGCATGGCGTCGGGCGTGGCCAGGCCGACGTTTTCGGTCATCCACGGATTGATGTCGTACGAAACGTTGTAGTGGGTCGGCGGACACATCAGGAGTCTCATCATGATCGAAACTAAGGATACACGTCCGAAAGACCCAAGAAACCAGCCAAACGTGACGTTTAGGCGCTAGGGTGTTTACGCTTCGACGAAGATGTCGTCGCCTTCGACCCGCACGAGAAAGGTTCGCACGGGCAGAACCGCCGGAAGCGTGAGCGCGGCGCCCGTGCTCACGTCAAAATATGCGCCGTGCCGCGGACACATGATCCGGCAACCTTCAAGCTCGCCTTGATCGAGCTCGCCGCCATCGTGGGTGCAGAGGTCTTCGATCGCATAAAAAGTTCCGCCGACGTTGCAGAGCAGCACGCCTTCGCCCGCAATTTCGACCCTCTGCGTGGTGCCGGGTGTGATGTCGCGCACGTGCGCGACCGCTTCGTTTTTCATGGCCATGACGCGTGCTTCGCGGGAGGAGTTCGTCACACCGTGCCGTCTAGTCACTCGCGATGTCCTTGCAGAAAATGTGTCTCGCGATCGCTCCGCTGTTTCTCTTCGCAACCTCGAACGCCGGTCCGCGGCCTCCAACTCCCGCGCGAGCGGCCACTCGGCCCGTTGCGGCCGCCCCGCCCGCCCCGCCGGATGGAACGTACGTGTACGCGCTCTCCCGTAACGGGACGGACCAAGGGAAAACCACGATTACCGTATTTCGGCGCGACGACTCGGATGAGATCGAGACCAACGAATCGGGCTATGCGGGAGCGGTGCGCGCACAGATTCTCGGTGCCTACCGGTACGTGGATCTCGTGAGCACATCGTATGTGGCGACCTATCGTGCGCCGTTCTTGCGCACGTCTACGCTTGGTATGGCCCCGGGAAAAGGGCCGCGGCGCCCCTTCGGCGCGCCCGTAACGCTGCGCTACCGCATCGATGGGACGAGCGCGAAAGCCACCCTAGACGGCGTGGCGCAGAGCCGCACGTGGCCCGCACTTCCGGCTTCGCCGAAACCGGAAGCGAAATCGAGATTCGTCTTCGACGCGCCGTTCATGTCGGGCGTGATGCTCGTGCCCGCCTACCGGCATCGCTCCGGCAGCGCCGTGCTCGCTCCGATCAGCGACGCGTTCGATGAGGGCATCGATCTCGCGCCGGAACGTATCGTTTCGACCGCTCCGCACTTTCCGAAAACGCCGAAAACCGATGCGGCTCTGCAACTGACCGACGTCGCTACGCTGTGGTTCGATCGCGGAAATTACATCGTACACGAGGCTCATTTCGATCGCCTCAATCTCGACGCGCGCCTGATCGCGTATTCTAGAACTGCCCTAGCTGCGGACCCCCCACCCGAAGACCCCGCGCCGACGCCGAAGCCGCACCTCGAGTCGCTCGGCCTCGACGTTTCGAGCGCGGACGGCACGAAGATCGCCGCCCTTCTTGACCTGCCGGCCGGAGAAAAGCCGCGCGCTCCCGCGATCGTTTTCGTCCCGCCGGCGCCGAACGCGAATCGCAACTTTACGGACGACGGCCCGGATCCGATATATCCGCATTTGGCGCTCGCATTCGCGCAGCGCGGGTACGCCGTGGTGCGCTACGATGGACGCGAGGCGGCGAACCCGGGCGCCCCGCTTGCCGAGACGTGGGATCAGTCGCTCGCCGACGTCGAAGCCGCCATCGAAGCTGCGGGCCAAAGCGATGCAATCGATCCCAGCCGCATCTACCTCCTGGGATACGGCGTCGGCGCGGATCTCGCGATGGCCGCCGCAGGTAAGACCGACGTGTCGCTTGCGGGCGTCGTTGCGCTCGGGCCCACGGTGCTCGGATACCGCGACTGCGCGAAGCGTACGAATTCGCAGCTCGCCGGCGCCTTCATGAAGAGCGCCGCCGCGCACGATTCGCAAGCACTTGCCGCGCGCGCGCACGTGCCGCTTTTCGTCTTGCATTCCGGTGTGCCGGCGTGCGCCGAAACCAAAGACGAAGTGACCGCGTACGATGACAAATTGCACGCGGCGAACGGACGCGCGACGATCGTTACGGCAGCGGACCTTTCCGCGTCCTTCGGCGGCCTCTACGACGCCGATTCGCAAATCGACACCCAAGAGTTTTTTCCATACCGTTTCGACGGGTCCACGCAGGGAGCGATCGGGGATTGGCTCGATAATCCCAAGACGTCGGGCGCAGCGGGCAACGGCGGCGGCCTTCCCGCCGCGAGCGGTGTGAAGCCGCACGCGCCTCCCCCACCTCCGCCGATTACGAACTCCGATATGAACGGCGAGATGCCCAATCCTCACGCCTCGCCCACGGCGAATCAGCTCGCCCCGGGCGTCGTTCTGCCTTCCGGCATGACGCCGCCGCCGTACCAGGTGCCCCCCGAGCCTTCGCCTTCGCCTTCGGCGACGTCCTAAATAAAAAGCGCGGCGTCGCATCGACGCCGCGCTTTCCGGACTCGTGGCAGGGGCGTTACTTAGGACACTTAACGAACTTGCCGCCTGCGCCGTGGCACTTACCTTTGGCGTCCTTTTTGATCATTGGCGCACTCGTCGCCTTGGGGCACGTAACGAATTTGCCTTTCGCGTCGTGGCATGGCTTCGCGCCGGCGACACTCCCGAGCATTGCGACGAACGTGAAAACCGCGATAGAAGAAAGCAGACGTGACATATAGGCTGAACTCCCGTCGTATGATAGCGTACAAAGTCCATCCGAAAAAAGCTCGAGGACTTTGCTGAGCCGATAACGATAATCGCCGAGTGAACGTTCCACCCCTTCATGAACGATCGCTCGCGGGTCCGGGCGATGCCGCCGTTGCAACTCTTCCCTATGACGATTTATAACTAAAATACTTTGGAACCCGGCCACGGACCGCTAAAATGTGTGAGCTGGCCGAACCGTCTCCCCGAACGGTATTTACGTCCAACTAGAGAAGGAGGCTGCCTCCGAAACTCTACACGTGAATCCCTGCAGGTTGTGAATCGAGATGCATGATTCGCAGATAGCGCGCGGGGGCGCGGACGTTCCGAGCCGGGTCACATTAGGGCTTCATATCGCCCTCTTCGGCCACGTGCGGCTGGCGTTTGACGGCAAGCCGATCGATTTCGGCGCACCGCGCAAAACCTTGCCCATCCTGGCGTATCTGCTCGTGCATCGCCAAGCGGCGGTATCGCGAGAATTTCTCGCATTTCTCATGTGGCCCGACGTCGATGAGGAAGTCGCGCGCGGCAACCTGCGCCGCAACCTTACTCTTTTCAAGGGGATCTTGCCGCCGCCCGACCCGGCCGAAAGCTGGATTCTCGCTAGCAACGAACTCGTGCGTTGGAATCCGGATGCACCGTTCACGCTCGACGTGGCCGAGTTCGACCGGCTTTGCGGCGATCCGGCGCGCCTTGCAGAAGCGGTCGAATTATACCGCGGCGATCTGCTCGAGGACGTGTACGACGATTGGGTATATCCCGAGCGCGAACGGCTACGGGCGGCGTACCTGGCGGCGCTCAAGGGGCTGGTTCGCCTGCATCGCAGCGAGCGCAGCTTCGCGCGAGCGATCGGTTACGGCCGGCGGCTCTTGGCCGCCGATCCGCTGCGCGAAGACGTGGCCCGTGAGCTTGCCGCAACGCGCTATCAAGCCGGTGACCGCGCGGGCGCGCTCGCGGGACTCGACGAGTTCCTGAAGCGCTTACACGCCGAGCTCGGCATCGAGGCGATGCCCGAGACCCAAGCCTTGCGCGAATCGATCCTGCGTGGTGCTCCGCAGGAGATGCCGGTCCTCGAACCCCGCGATGCTGCGGCGGGCGAGCGCCGCTCCGCGACGCGCGCCGAACTGCCGTTTGTCGGTCGCGAAGCAGCCCTGGAACGCGCGGCCTATTTGTGGGATCGAGCCGCGCGGGGAGCCGGCGGCGTCGCGTTCGTCAGCGGAGAGGCCGGCATCGGAAAGACGCGCTTCGCTTCCGAACTTGCGTTGCGCGCCGAAGAGCAGGGAGGCCGCGTCCTGATCGGGGCCACGACCGGCCCTGAGAGCTTCCCATATCAGCCGTTTTGCGAAGCGCTCCGCGCCGCGATTCCCATGCTCGTTGCGGCGAATCTGGATCCCCGCTGGCTCGCCGTGCTGGCCACGGCGATCCCGGAGCTAGCCGCTCGCGTCGCGCTCGATCCGGCCCCGGCGCTGCGTCTCGATGAAGAGCGCACGCGCCTTTTCGAAGCGTTCGCTCGTGCTTTCTGCGCGATCGCGCGGGCTCGACCGTTGCTGTTGATTTTAGAGGACATGCATTGGTGCGGCGCCGCCAGCGCCGAACTACTGCGCTTTGTCGCCAATCGCGTCGCCGCGGAACGCATCCTCATCATCGCCACGTATCGCAGCGAAGAGATCGTGCGCAGCCATCCGTTGCGTCCCGTGCGCCGAGCGCTGCAACTGCGGGGAGCGGCCTCGAACATCGAGCTGCCGCGGCTCGACCGTGCGGCGATCGCCCGGATGGTCGCGCGTCTTGCGGAAAGAGACGGCCGAAGCGCCGGAGACCCGGACGACCTCTATTCCCGTAGCCTCGGCAACCCGCTCTTCGTCCTGGAACTGATTCACGAAGGCTCCGGGCAGCGCAGCACCCCGGCCACGATCGAAGCGGCGATCGCGGCTCGTCTCTCGCGTCTCGGCGTCGATGCCAGGCGGGCCGCGGGTGTCTGCGCCGTCGTGGGCGACACGTTCGACTTCGAGATCGTTGGTGAGGTCACGGGTTGGGACTCAAGCGTCCTGCTCGACGCGCTGGATGAACTCGTGGAGCGCCACGTGATTCGTGAGACGACGCTGCGCGAGCGAGGAGCCTACGCGTTCACGCACCATCTGATCAGGACGACGGCCTACGCCGAACTTTCAAGCGAAGCGCGGCGCCGCTATCACGGCGTCGTCGCACGCGCGATTGGCGCGTTGTACGCTGCCGACGACGCGTCGGGCGCGGAGTTGGCGCGGCACTATGAAGGTGCGGGCGAATCGGTTGCAGCCGCGGGTGCCTGGCTACGAGCCGCCCGAAGCGCGCTGCGCGGCTATGCGAGCGCCGAGGCCGTCGCGGCAGCTTCGCGCGGTCTCGGCCTGCTTTCCGGCGCTCGCGCCGTCGAGTTGGAAGGCGAACTCCTCAGTACGTGTGCCGATGCGGCCGACCACCTCGGCGAGCGGGAACGGCAAGGTAGCTGCATCGCGGCACTGATCGCATTGGCGCGCACCCACGGCAAGGCAGAATTGCTGCGCCAGGCGTTGCGGCGAGAAATCGAGCTCGCGCACGCGGTCGGCGACAAACCGCGAACGCAGGCAGCGCTCGCGGCCCTAACGCGCGAGCTTTCGGCCGGGGATCGCGGCTGGCGTGCGGACGTCCTGCGGGCCGAAGCGCTGGTCGCATACGACCGCGCCGAGTTCGAGACGGCGCTCGAAGCGGGTGCGGCGGCGATAGAACTCTATCGAGCGCAGGGCGATCCGCGCAGCGAGTTCGACACGCTGCTGCATCTCATCGAGGTGCGAAACCGGACGAACCGCTACGAGGAAAATCGCCCGGACCTGGAGCGTGCCGGGGAAATCGCTCTGGCCGCGCACGATCCGCTCATCAGCATCCGTTTGCTGGAAGCGGCGATGACCGAGCCGTTCATGAAGCAAGATTTTCCGAAGGTCCATCAGATGGCGGCCGAGCTGCTCGAGCTCTCGCGTTCGATCGGCAACCGCTTGGGCGAAGGCAGAGCCTACCAGCGAAGTGCGCAGGCGGCGAAGTGTATGTTCGCCATCGCCGAAGCTATCGACGGCCACGCGAAGGCCCTCGCGATCTATCAATCGATCGGCGACGTGCGCGGGAGCCGGACCGTCGAGAACAATTGGGGTTCGCTCGACGTCGCCTTGGGCATGATCGCGCGCGGACGCGAGCGCCTGACCCGCTTGCTACAAGCGTGCGAAGCCGACGGCGACCTGCGCTTGGAGTATTTCGCTGCCAGCAACCTTGGCTTAGCCGCATTTTTCGATGGAGATTGTGCGACGGCGCGGCAGTTCGAACTGCGCGCGCTGCAACTCGCACGGCAGCTCGAGAGCGATGCGCTGGCGGCCCTCGTTCTCGGCGACCTTGGGGCGGCCGAACGCGAACTTGGCGATCCGCGCGCTGCGCTTGCATACCTGGAAGAGGCGGTGGCCATCCACCGGCGGCTCGGCCAACGCGTCGAACTCTCGACCAACCTCGCGCGGTTGGCCCTGGTGTACGGCGTTCTCAACGAAGCCGAACGGGCGCGCGATATCGCTTGCGAGGTGCTCGAATCAGAGCGCGCGCATCCCGAATTCGTCGAAGATCCGGCGCAGGTGCTTTGGGACGCAGCGCAGGCCTTGCACGCTTGCGGGAACGAGGGCGAGGCGCGTCAAGTCGTCGAGCGGGCCGTGCAGTTGCAAGAGGAGCGCCTGGCCACGATCGACCTCCCGGAATACCGCGAGAGCGCCGCGGGCTTGCGCTGGTACCGCGCGCTGCTGCGCGCGCGCTTCGAAGGGGTTTGGCCGCACTCCGCTTAGGACGCCTCGGCTACGGCCACCGGTTAGCATGATCCCGTCGTGGCCGATCAACTCTTCGTCGTGCGGATGTGGTACGAAGCCTCGGGCTCGCAAGCGGGCCAATGGCGGGGCTCGATCACGCACGTCGGGTCCGGCGCACGCTGGTACTTCGCGGAACTCGCCGAGCTCGCTGATTTCATCCGCCTTCGCCTGGCTCCCGGGGACGCTACGGCTACGGTCCCGGGCTAGACTCGGCGCACAAGGAGACCCACCTCATGCAAGAGTCGATTTCGGGCACCGCTCCAAGCGGGCCGCTCGCGGACGCTACCCCGCACAACGTGGCTGCCCCGAGCGCCGTTGCCGGCTTGCCGATCGCGCCGATGACCGATCGCGCCATCGCCGCATTCATCGACCTGATCGTCATGTGCGCTGCCTTCCCGGTCGCCGGGATGTGGGCAGCCGTGCAGTGGGGCGGCGCGACGAGCAACGGCTTCGAGCTCAACGGTCTCCCCGCGCTGTTCGTTATCACCGCCGTCGGCCTTGCCGGCTTCCTGTACCTGTGGCTCGGTGAGGGCCTTTTCGGTGCAACGCTCGGGAAGGCCGCAATGTCGTTGCGCGTACGCAGCGCCGCGGGCGGTAAGCCCGGTCTGCAAAAATCGCTGCTACGCAATCTGCTTCGCATCGTCGACGGCATCGGCGTATACGTGGTGGGGCTCGCGTTCGCGCTGACGTCGCCGACGAGACAACGCCTCGGCGATCGCGTTGCCGGCACCGTCGTCGTGCATGTCGAATCGCGCGGCAGAACCCGCCCGGCAGCTGCGATCGGTTGCGTCGCGATTCTGGTCGCGTCATTTGCGGTCGCGTTCGGACTGCACGCGTCCGTGCCGGCGACGTCGATCGCGGCGCCCGGCACTCCTGCGATTACCCGCGCCGAGCTCGGCACCGGCGACACCGACGACTACCAGATCGTCGGCGCTGCAGACACGTTCCCGACGAGTCAGCCCGAAATCGTCTGCGTCTTTACGGTTGAAGGCGTCCCTGCGGGCACACCGATCCGCGCGGATTGGATCGCCGAAGACGCGGGGGGCGCCTTTCCCCCGAACTCGCTGGTCATCGAAAAGACGGTCGACTCCCCCGGCCCCGCACCGATTCCTGGGGACTTCAAGCTCACGGCTCCGCCCGCGCGCCTGCCGCCCGGGAAGTACCGCCTCGAGATCTACATCGGAGGCTCGCTTGCGAAAACGTTACCTTTTACGCTCACGAAGAGCGGCTGAGAAAACACGGGAGAGACGATGATACGGACTGGGAAAAGTGCGAGCAGCAGCGCCGCTAGCGTCCTGATACTCGCGGTGCTGGCAGCTGCGGCGAGCGGCTGCAGTCATGCGCCTAGCGATGCGCAAAGCAGCGCCGCGCCGACCTCTCAACCGGCTGCAGAGCAAACTGCCGTCGTAGCGCCGCCGACAGCCGCAGCGCAGGCCTCGGCCGCGCCGCAAGCCGGCGCCACGGCGGCGGCTCCCGTCGATGCCGGCATCGCGAGCACCGACGGCGACCAAAGCGGAACGAAGTTCGTCGTCGAGTCGCTCGTGCGCTCCGGCGACACGGTAACGCTGAAGTATTCGCTCGTGAACGGCTCGGCGAAGGCAATCGTAGCCAACGAGTTCGTCGGAAGCGGCTACAACGGCTACCGCACGATGTCGGGCATTCATCTGATCGACACGGTTGGGAAGAAGAAGTACTTTCCGATTGAGGATACCGACCACAATTGCATCTGCAGTCAAGACGTCGACGATATCGCGCCGGGCGCCCGAGCCACGCTCTGGGGCAAATATCCCGCGCCGCCGCCGAACGTCACGAAGATCAGCATCGAGGTACCGCATTTCATTCCACTCGACGGCGTTCCAATCACGCAATGATGCGCGGGGTCGCCCCCTTGCTCGTGATGCTGGCGTTTGCTGCCGCTCCCGCGCCGGCGCAGCAGCCTACGACAAACACTAGCTATACGACGAAGATCCTCGATCTGGTGTACCACGTCGAGGACATGTCCGGCAACGTCCAGAGCATGTCCGGCAACGTTGCGCAGATGGCTGCCAAGATCGGCAAGATGGTCGGAGCAAACAAAAACGTGGCGGTCAAGGTTTCGCGGACCGAGGTTCGGATCGAGCTCGCGTCCGACGTGCTGTTCGACTTCGACAGCGCCGACATACGGCCGAAAGCGCGAACGTCGCTGGCACGCATCGCCAAGTTCATCGGCAACAACGCCAAGGGGCAAGTTCGGATTCTCGGCTACACCGACGGCAAAGGATCCGCCGAGTACAATCAAGGGCTCTCGGAGCGCCGCGCGCACTCGGTCGAGGCCTGGTTCATCGGTAAAGACGGCCTGACGCACGTCGACTTCGCAACGCAAGGTTTCGGTATGCGCGACCCCGTCGCTCCCAACACCAAACCCGACGGTTCCGACGATCCGCAGGGGCGCGCGAAAAACCGCCGTGTCGAGATTATTCTTCGCAAATAGCCGCGCGCACAAAAGAGACGATATAAAGAGACGATATAAAGAGGCGATATGATGAAGACATTTGTTGCCGCCAACCGGAGGGCGCCGGCCGTTCCGACGGTCCTCGCATTCGCGTTACCGGCGCTCGGCGTGCTGCTGCGCATCAAGCTCTGCGTGCTGGGCGTGCCGCTGCACGGCTCGCCGTTCGACGTGGGCGCCAACGTCGGCGGCGACGGTGCCGACGGCGGCGTCGGTGCGGGCGCGGCCGGCAACGGTTGGCCCGGCGGCAAAGATCCGTACCCGCTGATTGGAGGCGGTGATCCGAGCGACGGCCACGGCGCCGGTGCCGGCGGCAACGGGCCGCCCTGGTGGTGGAAATACGTCCCCACCATCCCGCTGCCCGGCGGGTTCTCCGTCAATCCGCAATCCGGCCAAGTCAGCGCCCCCGACATTCCGCTCCCCGGCGGGTTCGGCATCAATCCCAACACCGGGCGCGTCGATTTTCCCGGCGGCGCCGGCAGCGTGGGTGCCTCGCCCGGCGGCGCGGGCGACGGGATCGTGAACGTGACGACGGCGCCGGTCAACACGCCGCTCGGGACGGTCCCCGGCACGGACACGACCGTCGGGATCAACCAGCAGAACGTGCCGGTCGGGAGCGTGACGGGCGGGCGGGGATCCCAAACCGGTGCGTGGCTGGGCCAGTACATGAACGGCGATAACTAACGTGCGCATCGCACTGACGGGAGCGACCGGGTTCGCCGGATCCGAGGTCCTCGCGGAGTTCGCGCGTCGCGGATTCGAGACGACGGCTCTCGTTCGCAAAGCAGTGCCGCTCGAGGGCTGCCGTGCGATCGCCGGCGACCTCTCGAAACTCGAAGCATTTGCGGCGGCGGCAGAGGCGGCCGATGCGGTCGTTCATCTGGCCTGTTCGCGCTCGTCCGTACAGCGCAAGGTCTACGCGGATATCGACGGCTCGGCGCAACTGCTCTCGCATTGGAAGATGGGGACGTTCTTGTTCGCGAGCAGCGGCGCGCTGCAGCGCGGTATCGAGAGCGGCTATGCCCTGGGCAAAAACTCCGGCGAGTTCGCGCTGCACCTTGCCGCCGGCGTGGGACGGCGCGGCCCGGCGATCTGCCTGCGCCCCGGCATCTTCTTGGGTGCCGGTGCGCGGCGCAACGATCGGCAAACGCTCGGGCGCGTGTTCGGGGCGGCGCGAGCCGGCGCGACGTTCGTGTTCTCGTCGGAAGAGGGGCTCGAGAGGTTCGGCTCGTCGTTCGTCGGCACGGCCGACTTCGCGCGCGCGGTCGCCGGTGCTTTGGCACTAAAGCAATCGGGAGATTTCAACGTCGCGGGCGGATTTTGCACGTGGCGCGAGTTGATCGATACCGTCAATCGTTGCGCCGGGGCGCGAGCTCGATATGTCGTGCGTAGCGAGCCGCCGAGGGCGCCCGGGGAAGTAGTGCTGTCGCAATCGCGTTGCGTTCTCGATACCTCGGCCTTCGACGCTGCGAGCGGATTCGTGGCGCAACAATCGCTCGAGGAGCTGGTCGCGGACTACCTGCGCGCCGAGGGGACGCTCGAGGTAAAGCCGTGCTGAAAACCATCGCCGTCGGCAAGTACCGCATTTCGTTTCGAGCGGTGCTCTTTTGTGCCGGCGTCACCTTTTGGATCGGGAACATGCTGCTGCGCACGGGAGGCGCCGGTTGGAGCGCGCTTTCGAACTCGCTGTACTTCCTGTTCCTGTTGCTGCTGGTCACGTCCGCAACACGAACGATGCCCATCGGGCGGCTGGCCGGCTTCTATTGTTTGGGCGGCGCGATGATGAGCCTGATGTATCTGGTCGCACTCGAGTTCGTCGCGATGGAAGGCGCTCGCTACGTCAACCGCGATGTCTTCGTGCCGTTCATGGAAGAGACGCTCAAGCTCGCGCCGGTCGCGTTCTTTTTGTGGCGGCAGCGCAACTCGCGCCTGTGGACGCTCGGCGCGAGCGACGTGGTGTTGATGGCCGCGGCGAGCGGCGCCGGTTTCGGCCTGGTCGAAGACGCCTATCTCTTCCTCCACGGCGGTAACTCGGCGACCCCGATCGATTGGCTGCCCCTCGCCCGCATGGACGGCGATCACCTCTTCGCCGGCCACGCCATCGGAACGGGGCTCGCCGGCGCGACGCTCGGTCTCGCGTTGCTCTGGCGCCGTCTGGGAAAGGCGCGCTACGTGCTCGCGGCGAGCGGCTGGCTTTGGTCGCTCCTGGATCATATTTCCAATAACTATGCCGCCGGCCTCAGCATTCGGCACGACGATCCGTTGCACGATTTCTTGCAAACGATCGGCGGGCAGGGCTTCTATACGCTCTACTTCTTCTTTGCGGCCGTCGTCGTTGCGATCGTGTCCGATTACTACGTCATCCACGCAACGCTGCCGCTCGGGTTACAACCAGCCGCGCCGCTTCGCTTGACGCTCAAAGGCTTGCGCGCGTGGTGGAGCGCGAGGTTGGAACTGCGCAAGCTGGCGTACATGATGTTGCGCACCCGCAGTGAGAGCGGAAGGCGCCGCGTCGAGTTACTCATCAGCGGCTCGATGATGCACCGATTGCTCATCCGAGCGCCTTCCGGCAATTGAGGTGCGCGTGCTCGTTGCAGGCGCGCTCTGCATCCTCGCGGGCTGTCTCCGCGCGCCGTCTGGTGCACGCGGTTGGCCGCTTCGGACCGGGCATCTCGCGCCGGCCGTGCCGGGCGAAGCGTATCCGTTTCCGCGGGCCGCGTCGATCGTCGCGGCGCGCGACGGGGGTGTCTGGATCTCGGAAGATAACGGGCGGGTTGCTTTGGCCGCGCCAAATGGCCGGATGACCGAGTTCGTGCTTGCGGCGGGGACCTCTGCGGCCGCAATGACGGTGGCGAACGACGGGAGTCTGTGGTACGCGGATGAGGCCGTGCTCGGGCGCGCCGCTGCATCGGGTGCCGTGCGTGCCTACCGTCTGCCCAATGGGACTCACCCGCGCGCCTTGGCGGTAGCCTCCGACGGCAGCGTATGGTTTGCGACATACGCGGACGTAGGACGGCTGAACCCCTCGACCGGGCTCGTGCGGATGCTGGGGCGGTGGCCCGCGCGCTTTGCGCCCGGTGGCATCGCCGCCGGACCGAGCGACACGCTCTGGGTGACGGATGCCGGTAACAACGCGGTGGTCAAGCTGCACGCGGGAACGCGAACGACCTATCCGATCCCCGTTGACGGCTGCAATCCGGCGGACATCGTTTTTGGCGCCGACCGAAACATGTGGTTCGCGGAATCGAATGTCGACGGCCTCGGACGCATGACTCCGGCCGGCGTCTTTCGCCAGTTCCCGCTCGATAGTCCGGCCGCAACTGCAGGAAGCGATCCCAAGGCAAGGATCGCGCCGGGTCATATCGCCCCCGGGCCGGACGGCATCTGGATAAGCGAAAGTTTCAGCAACAGCGTGCTGCGCATGGCATACGACGGGAAGCAAATCCACTTCCGTACGCCCGGCAATCTTTCGCAGCCCCAAAGTATAGCGAAGTCCGCCGATGGAAGCGTTTGGTTTGCGCAATACGCCGATCCGCGTGTCGTGGCTCGTCTCGATGCGAAGCGAGCGTTCGCGGAATTCGCGCTGCCGGTCCCGGCTTCATCGATCGACGTCATCGCGCCGGCCGGCATCGTTCCCATTGCAGACGGAAGCCTCTGGCTCTTCGACGATCACCGGGTCGGCCGATTGAAAAGCGACGGTACGTTTGCGACCGTTGCAACGTTCCCCAAGGCGCGCATCTCCAGTGCCGGCGCCGCGTCTGAGGGCGATCTCGTTGTCGCGGAATTCGAGCGGCGTGCGCCCGCGCGCATCGCGCGCATCGCACTCGATGGCGCGGTGCGCGAATTTTCGCCGGCGGCGCGCGATCGCGAACCTTCCGAGCTTGCCGTTGCGCGCGACGATACGGTTTGGTCCTTCGCGCACGGCTCCCGAACGATCCGAAAGCTGACGCGCAACGGAGCGTTTTCGGTATACGCCTTGAGGTTGCCGGCACACGCGGAGATCGCGCAAATATTCGCGCGTTCGGACCGCGGTGCATCGATCGTCATCGAGGACCCCAGTGTCTTCCCGCAGCTAGAACTCGAAAACATCGACTCGCATGGCCGGGCGACGCTCGCAGCGCGATTCGATGCAGTTTGGAATGAGCCGCCCCTCCTCGTCGCTCGCGACGGAACGATCTGGTATGAAGACGAGCTTCCCGACGCGGCCCACTACGGCAACTTCATTGACACGCTCACGCGGCGCGCGCCCGACGGAAGGCTGCTCCGGCGGACGATGCCGTGGCCCGATATTCCGCTTGGGATCGGCGTCGACGGCAGTGTTTGGTTTCCGACCAGTGGTGCGGAGGCTGTCGGGCATCTGCGAAGCGACGGGCGCTTCGAAGAGTTCGTGCTGCCGTCGCGCGTGCCGCCGTTGCGCTTCGCAAGCGCCGCAAACGGCGACATGTGGTTCGTCTACGCGGCCGATCTACGACAGCGCAACGGTCCGACGCTCGGCGAGATATCGCACGACGGCAAAGTCGCCGAATACCGGGTCGTCACAACGACCGCCGATTCGGCCCGATAAATCGGCGGGACGCTTCGGCTACGGAGGCCTGATATGTTGCGAGTCGACGCCGGCCCTCGGCTCGGCGCCTGCAAAGGAGTCGGGATATGCACGCTGCCGGCGTCGCCGTGATCTGGCGCATCGTCGCGCTGACACTCTACGGTGTGACGGCGCTGTTCGTCGTGCCGGCCGTTGCAATCGTCGTTCTGGCGTTCACCTACAAGCCGGCGTACGTCGTCGAGGGGACGGCTCTGGCCGGCATCGCCGCATCCCAAGCACCGCGTGCTTTTCCGCCCGGATACACGTCACTCGAGCTCATTCGCGGGAGCCTTGCAGTGGGGCCGGGATGCACGGCGCGCTATCCGGACGGGAGCATCGTTACGATCGTTGCGACGGACGAAGCGTCCGCGACGATCCAGTCGTACGGCGATGCGCTGCAAGCGCAGTGGTCGAGTCAGACCTCATTCGGAGGTGAGGTGAGCCGCGATCTTAGCCTTTCCGATGGCCGCGTGGCGCGGCTGATTGGAGAGGGACCGTATCTCTTCGCCTTCTTTGCTCCGGATCAGGTCCGGTTATCGCGCCTGGTGGCGGCGACGCCCGCGCTCCTGCGCAACTCCGAGCGAGGTTGGGGCAATGTGCTCGCAATGCATGCGTTGGAGGCGGTCGGCGTAACATCGCTTTGGTTCCTTATTAACCTCGCGGTGATCGCCGTAGCTAGCTGGCGGCTCGCCGTCGCTGCAGGCGCCGTCGCGCCGCATATGGACGCTCCGGCTACGGGCGTCGGATAGGCGCGCTTTACTCCGGCGGATACACCGTCGCCGTGTTAAAGTCGGTGAAATCCATCGAGAGCGTGCCGCGCGCACTCACCGCATCGATATGGTGAACGAGCCGGTCGCCGAAGACGTAGATCGTCCCCTTTGAAGGACCGAATGGTCCCGCGTGCGTGCCCTTATAGAGATGCGCCGGGTGGCCGCGATAGCTGCCCATTCCCGCATCGACGCAGGTATCGCCCGAATGCTGCTTCCCGGTGATTGCTGCCAGCATCGAGCGTATATCCGACATGCTCATAGCGGGCGTGGGCTTCCAGACCGAATTGGGTCCCAAACGGGCCCATCCGCGGTTGCCGATCGCGATGATCTCCGTGCCGTTCGTTAGAATGTGCATGCGATCGGGTTTCACCATGTCGATCGTTTCGACGCCGTTTCGGGAGGTCAAGATCATCCGATACGATCGTGCTTTGTCGTTTGCAGTGAAGGCCGTGAAGCACGCCACCGCGTTCGCGCGTCCCGGAACGGCCGGAACGGCGAGCGCGGAGACGGCGAGCAAAAATGCAAGAAGGGCCGAACCCAAGCGCTTCATGCGTGGGGGCATCGTTTTAGTTTGGCGGGCTGACGCTGACCGAATTGAAGTCCGTAAAATCAAAAGACGACGTGCCGTGCGACGAACTCGCGTCCATGTGATGGACATATCCATCGCTCAACTGGTACAACGTGCTCTTCATCGTTCCGAAGCGAGGGTTCGTCGAGGTCGCCTTGTAGAGATGGGCGGGCTGCCCTTTCCACGTTCCCGTGCCGCCATCGACGCACGATCCGGTGCCCTCGGGCTTGAATTCCTTCGCCGGGTCCATCGAGGCGAGGTCGCCCATGCCGCTTAACTTCGGCATCGACTTCCAGGGGCCGCCATTCATCTTCATCCAGGTCTGTTTGCCGATGGCGATCATCTCGGATTGGAGACTGGTGACGTGCACGCGATCGGGCTTCTGGATATCCACCGTCGAGACGTTCGGGTGCCCGTCGTAGTTGGTGTTCATCACGGACCGGTACGACTTCGCGCCCATGTTGGCGCGCGCGATTGCCAAGCAGGGCCCCATATTGAAGGTGCCGGCGACAGCCGGCGAGAGCGAGCTGCACGCGGCTGCAAGCGAGCCGGCAAGCGCCAACGACAGAATGGAATACATACGTTTCATGGGGCTAGTTTAGCAGTTCGGCGCCCCAAAAACGTTTCGGCCTAACCGACCGAGCCTTCCATTTCCATCTTGACCAGGCGGTTGAGTTCGACCGCGTACTCCATCGGCAGTTCCTTCACGAAGAAGTCGAAGAATCCGTTGACGATCATCGCCGTGGCGTCGGCTTCCGAGAGCCCGCGCGACATCGCGTAGAAGAGTTGCTCTTCGCCGATTTTCGAGACGCTGGCTTCGTGTTCGACCGTGGCGCGCTGCTCGTCGATCTTCATGGTCGGCTTCGTATCGCTCGACGATTGAGCGTCCATGATAAGCGCGTCACACTTCACGCGCGTCTTCGCGCCGACGGCGCCCGGGAAGATCTCGACCAGACCGCGGTACGTGGTCTTGCCGCCGTGAGCCGACACCGATTTGTTCGTGACGACGGACGTCGTGTTGGGTGCCGCGTGAATCATCTTCGCGCCCGCATCCTGATGCTGACCTTCACCGGCGAACGCCATCGAGAGGATCTCGCCGCGCGCGCCTTCGCCCATCAGATAAATTGCCGGATACTTCATCGTCAAACGCGAGCCGATGTTGCCGTCGACCCACTCGACGGTCGCGTTTTTGTGCGCGTACGCACGCTTTGTGACGAGGTTGAAAATATTTCGATACCAGTTTTGAATCGTGGTATAGCGAATCGAAGCGCCTTCGAGTGCGATCAGTTCGACGACCGCGCTGTGCAGCGACGCCGTCGAGAACTGCGGTGCCGTACAGCCCTCGATGTAATGGACTTTCGAGCCCTTGTCGGCGATGATCAGCGTGCGTTCGAACTGCCCCATGTTTTCCGTGTTGATGCGGAAATATGCCTGAAGCGGCGTCGCGACTTCGACGCCCGGCGGCACGTACACGAACGAGCCGCCCGACCACACCGCGGAATTCAACGCGGCGAATTTATTGTCGGCCACCGGAATGATCGTGGCGAGATACTTCTTGACGATGTCGGGATAGAGGCGCAGTGCCGTATCCATATCGCAGAACAGCACGCCGAGCTTTTCGAGATCCTCGCGCACGCTGTGGTACACGACCTCCGACTCGTACTGCGCGGAAACGCCGGAGAGAAACTTGCGCTCGGCTTCGGGGATGCCCAAGCGATCGAAGGTCCGCTTGATGTCGTCGGGGACGTCTTCCCACTTGTTTTCCGTGCGCTCGCCCGCTTTGACGAAGTAGCGAATATCGTCGAAGTTGATCTCTTCGAGCAGCGCCGTGTCGCCCCAATCGGGCATGGGCTTGCTGCGGAAGACTTCGTAGGCCTTGAGGCGGAACTCGAGCATCCACTCGGGCTCGTTCTTCATCTTCGAAATACGCGTGACGATCTCGCGATTCAGTCCTTTGTCGGACTTGAAGAAGTAGGCTTCTTCGGAATCGTGAAAGCCATGGCGGTAGTCTTCGACGAGGCCCTCGGGCACGACGGTCTGCACTTCGTTCAGCATTACCCTTCAAGGGTACGGCCGCGGGCCCAGATAGTCAAGGAAAATCTTGAGAATCTCGGGCTAACTGGAATACAGTGGGCTCGAGAAGGCGCCCGAGCAGGCGGCGCCTCCAGTTGGCGGCAGCGAGTCCTTGGCTCCCGGCACGCTCAAATCCAGGATGTTGTAGAGAAGCGCCTCCGCGTCCGAGGCGTCGATCCGGGAAAATCCCTCGCCGGAAGCGAGCGCTTCGAGATAGGAGCAGATTGCGGCCCCCGCACACTGTGTGAACCACTGTTGAGCGTGCGCTTGGTCGCCCATAAGCGGTGCTTCGACGCCGCCTGCGATGCAGCGGAAGAAGTCTCCGTAGAACTGCATCATCGCGTAGAGCGTCGACCAATCGTTGGCCCGGGCGATCGCGTACTCGGCGAGTTCTTGCCCCGCGCCGTCGTCCATGCGCCCGACGAGGTTCCCGTCGGTCGCGTCGAGCTGCCACCATCCGGTACGCGGCTTTCCCTCGAGAGCGACGGTCGTTACCGGAACCAGTGCAGTCCCGCCGTATTCGTCGCCGTTAACGACATGCGTTGCCACCCCGGCCTTTTTTGCGGCCGCGAACAGAGCAATCGTGCCGCCGTCGTTCGGAGCGGCAAAGAGGTGCTGTTCGAGATACGTGTCCGCGTAACCGCGCGTCACATTCGCGCGCACCGACGCCGCCCGATCGCTGCCTGCGGCGCTCGTACCGTTATCGACGATATCGAACGCCGCGATGCCATCGAGTTTTCCGTCGCGCAGAGCGAAGCCGTGGTGAGAAAGTGCGATCATCGGCCGATCGACGGCAAACCGTACGGCACCGTTCGAACCGCTCTCGAGCAAGCGGCGCAGCAGCGCGTCGGCTTCGAAAAAGTGGAGCGCTTCGTACGGGTAGGCTTCGGCGATGCCGGTGCTCGGCGGCTGCTGGCGGCCGTTGCCGCCGGCGGCCGCGTAGGCCATGAACGCGCGGACCGTCTGCATGCCCTCGGCCTCGCGCAGTCCGGCAAAAACGGGATCGAGCTCGCCCGTCGGCGCGAGGATCGCATACGTTGCGGTGAGTGCGGCGCTCGTTTTCGCGGCCGTCCAACTTGGGTCGATCGACGGGCTCGCCCCGGTGCGGCGATCGAGCACGACGCGGCTCGCGATCTTGCGCACGTCGGTGCCAAGCGCCGTTTCGATTTGTAAGCGTACGACCGCGAGCCCGTCGGCCGAGAAGGCGTCGCCGCTTTTGTCGTCGCCGCCGACGGAAATCGACGGCGTGAACGTGGTGGCAGCTGCAAGCGTGTCGCTGCCGCGCGAGCGGTCGCCGATCGTTACGACGATCGGCACTGCATAGGAATCGGTGGTCTTGATCGTGCGTTCGATGAGGGTGCTCGTCGCCGGCGTTCCGCCGCTGATGCGGTCGGCCGTCAACCGCACGGTGAGCGTGCGGATCGCGCTATCCGGTAAGGAGTCCGCCGGCGCATCGGTAGGTGCGGCTCCGAGATGCGTGCCTGCAGTCGAAGTCGAGAGCGACGGGTCCAGGTCGACCCACGCGCCGTTTTCCTGCGCCTGGACCCACCAATGATCGTGCAAAGCCGCGACGGCACGAGTCGCCGCTGCGTTCGCGTCGTCGCCGACGCGAACGTTGCCGCTCGTCGCCTCGTGCAGGATGTCGTCGGTCGCGGCTCGCGCGTCGGCGAGGACGGCCGCGGCGCCGTCCTCGGCGCGTTTGCGCACGGCCGCGGCACCCGCGCGTGCGGTCGCCGCATCGGTATCGAGTTGCGCGAAGGAGTCGCCCGGCAGCGGCGCTGCGTCGGGGGCCGGCGCGACGGCCGCGGCACTCGCCACGCGCGCGGCATCGGCATCGGAAAGCGGAGCGTGCACGTAGCGTACGGCGACGCTTTTGGTTGCGAGCAAAGCGCCCAGGAGCAGCGCTTTATCGGCCGGTGACCCGCCGCGCGACTGCAGCGTGCCGCCCGCACCGCGCATCGCTCCCGCGTACGTTTCCGTGCGGATGCGATCGCGGACGTACGCAAAGACCGCGTCGGTATCGGCCAGTTCTGCTCCGCGCGCCGCCGGGTCGTATCCGTCTTTTGGAAGGACGCTCGTCTTCGCCGCGACGCGGTCGAATCGTGCACCCATCGCTGCGCTCAATCCGACGCAGGTGGAAGCGCTGGGAGAGGGCGTATCCGGTGCTCCGCCTCCGGCCAGACCCCCGGCGAACCCGGCGATATTGCCGGTGTTCGTCTGCCCGACTTGGCTTGCGTGACCGGCTCCCGGTGCCCAGCCTTCGATGCCGGAAAGATTGTTGGGATCCTCGGGACACGAGATCGGTCCTTGCGGCACGATCTGCGCGAGGTTCGTCACGGGTCCGGAGCCCCCGAAGAAATGGCCGTAGGCCCACCAGGCGCCCGCACCGGCTACGACGACGAGCAACAGAACGATGACGGCCAATGCGCGTTTCATAGGCGGTACAACTCGACGCGACGATTGAGCGCTTTGCCGGCCGTCGTTGCATTCGAAGCGACCGGGCGAGAAAGCCCGTAGCCGACAGGGACCAGACGCGATCGCGCGATGTGATAGCGCTTCACGAGATCCGCCACCACGGATTCCGCGCGATGCTGTGAGAGCACTTGATTGTGCGCGACGCCGCCGTCGGAATCGGTGTGGCCTTCGACGCGGAAACGCCACTGCGGCTCGGAGCGCAAGATCTCCGCAACTTCTTTGATGACCGGTTCCGACTGTGGTTGGATGTGCGCCGAATCGACATCGAAGTGGATACCGTATAACCGGATACGACGTTGTAGTTTGAGCTGCTTAACCAGCGGCGTCGAGGCAACCAAATTGACGGTGGCTTGCGCCTTCGTGCCGTCGTTACCGGTGCCGTTGACGATGACGGCATACGTTCCGGGCTTGGCGGACGCGGGAATGCGCACGGCGACTTTTAGCGGCTGCGTGCCGCCGGCGATATCGAACGAACTCGGCGTTACTTGCGCCGGGAAATCGCCGGTCGTCACAATCGAGACGTGACCCTTCCAGCCTTGCGAGGCGAGCAGTTCCATCGCGGCCGGAACCGTCTTCGCTTTTCCGGGTACGAATTTTACGGTCGTGCTCGGCTCGATGACGAACGATAACGCGACGGTTTGCGTACACGGAAGAAAGCCGTCGACGGGCACACTCAGTTCTAGGCGGCGCATGCGTTGATACACCGGGTTGCCGTCGTCGTCGTGATCGAACCCGTCGTAGATGATGAGTCCGCGGCCGTACACCGCATACATCTGCATGAAGCCGTTCACGTTGTCGGCGTTCGCCCCGAACAGGTGGCCGCACCAATGCGTGTCGTGTGTGGTCACCGTATCGGCATCGCCGATCTGGTTTGACGCTAAGGCCCAAGGCGCAGGGTCAAAGAAGTTTGCCTTGTCGCTTTTGTCGAGCGATCCGAGCGCATCGTTTTCTACTTCGAAAAGCTTGTGGCTCGACGCCCCCTTCGCACCGGGATTCAGCGACTTGAACGGGTACGGCAAAAACCCGAAGTCGGAGCCGTCGCCGCACATGTCGGCCGTGTACGTCAAGAGCTTGTTGCCGGCTTGAACCCACGGATTCAGAAGCGCGAGCTGGGCCGGCGAGAGCACGGTTGCCGGTTTGCAGATGCCGTTGAGCATCAGCGTGTGGTAGCGATTCAAAATGCTCGCATCGAGCGAGCCCGCGCCCAAGCGATCGAAGTGCAGGGCCGGTACGTCCACTGCACCGTCGCCGACCGGATACCGGCTCCATTTGTTTTCGGTATCGAGCACGAGCACGCGCTGCGCTCCCTTGCCGCCGCCGTCGGTCGTCGTGCACGCTTTCGGTTTCTCGGTCGACCGTATCAGGTACTCGGGGTTGCCGCGCGCGCCCACGATCATCGAGCCCTCGTCATTGATGAAGAGCCTGTCCCCGTCCAGCCTGGTCCAAACCCGACCGTCAAGGGTGCCCGGCCATGAGTCGTCGAGACCATTATCGCCTTTACAATATTGGCCGCCGATGCCGCCTCCTACGTCGACGACGTCCACGTACCACGGATCACTGGATGGCTTGGGACCCGGACTGAAAGCGCCGGTTCCGTCGTCGTACGGTGCCCGTTGCTGCACGTAGATGCCCGCGAAGGCCGGGGCATTCGCGGGCCGAGGCGCGACCGTGCCGAACGCGTACACGCCGCCGATCACCGGGCTCTGGGTGCCGTCGACGGTGACGCGTACCCAGCGTGCCGCAACGTTCGTGACGGGGAGGGTCACGGGTGACGTAAGAGCGGCAGTTGCCGTCTGCGATGCGGCATCGGTAAAGCCGGAATTCGGGCCGCTGGTCGAAACGGCGAGCGTGATCTGTGTGGGCTTCTCGCTCGGCTGGGCAGACGGTATCCAAACCTTGAAGCTCGTCAGCGTCGCGACGCCGGGTAATTCATAGACGAAGGTATACGGGCCGGTCGCCCCTTTTTTGAAGCTGGGCCCGTGCTCGTCGACGTCGTTCGGATTCCCATCGAGGCTCGCCGGATAGCTGCGAAGGATCGTGCCGTTGCGAGAATCCAGCAGATTGGCGTACGGCGTGGGAGTCGGCTCGGGCGTTGGGCTCGCCGTCGGTCCGGTCGCCTCCCCGGCAGGCGATGCAGCAGTCTCGCCGGCCGCTGCGGGGGATCCGCTCGCCAACTCGGCAGCCGGCGTTGCGACGAGCGGCGTTGCCCCCGCCGGCGATGCCGGCTCCGGGCTGGCGGCCTCGCTTGCCGTCGTTTCCGCCGGCCCCGGTGAGGGCGACGCGGATTGGCTCTGGTGTGAACCGGTACAAGCTGACACGGTTCCTAGTAGACACAGCACAAGAAGCGCTCGCTCGAACCGCATTTCGCGTAAGTTTTGTGTTCGTGTGACGGGACCTCCGCGAAAACGCTTTACAAGGGGGGGGTAGGGGGGTATCATGTCCGTCGGACCCGAGGTCGGTCTTAGCGTCGCAGCGTCGACCTTAAGAATCCTTGGGTTTTGCGCCGTAAAAGCGGCAAAGGGGGCGGCACGCCCAACGTGCCATCGCGGTCGGACGCCCGTAGTAACCGGTAAGGACCGGTACCGCCGGCAAGATCTGGCCGATAGGTCGGGGACGCAAGTGCACTGCACGCGCCAGCCGACGCAGCCTGGAGGTGGGATTTCCCAACCAGAGCCCAAAGAGCCGGCAGCGGCTTCACAAGGAGAAAACCCAATTGGAAGCACGCGGTACCCACATCATCTGTGAGCTTTCGGGATGCAGTCCCGAACTTTTGACCGACGTAGACGGCGTCCGGACCGTTATGGAGCATGCGGCGCTCGAAGCCAATGCTGAGATTTTAAAGGTCGCCTTTCATCGGTTCCAACCGCAGGGAGTTTCCGGGGTCGTCGTGATCGCCGAATCGCACCTCTCGATCCACACGTGGCCCGAGTCCGGCTACGCAGCGGTCGACTTCTACACGTGCGGCGATCATACGGACCCGTGGCGGGCATGCGAATACGCTGCCAAAAAGCTGGGAGCCACGACGATGCTCACGACCGAGGTAAAGCGCGGCATCGCGTCGACCAACGGTCAGTACACGCATGTCGTTCACGAGCATGCCGGGCGATCCGTGGCGAAGCGTTCCGCCTAGACCCGATCGTCCGAGGCTTCTAACCTAGGGGGACCCCAGTTGGCACGACTCTTCCTGACGCGACCGCGAATCTTCGCTATAGGACTCGCGACCGCCACACTCGCGTTTGTCGCCTGCGGTCATCACAACACGACGCCGACGGTCACGCCGACGGTGACGCCGACCTCGATCGTCTCGGCGGGGCCGACGTCGTCGCCCTGCATCCTTTCGGTCGGCGTCGCCTTCGAACCCGATGCGGGCAACGGCAACGGTTTCGACGGGCTCCAAATCACCCACTACGAAGGTAACGACACGAACACGTGCAGCGTGGTCGGACCGACGGCCGCGCCTGCGACGGTTCCATTCGCGAGTTCGGTCAACGGCTTCGTTATCGGCGGCGTAGGCCCCGATGGCAACGTCGACTCGGTTGCGGTGCTGGAGAATTCGCTCGGGAACTACTCGCTCGTTCAGGACGTCTTCGGCGCCGATTCGGCGCTCATCGCACCCGTGGGTCTCCCGTACGATGCGAGCGTTCAGCCGACCGCCGCCGCAACCTCCGGAGCAGCGGCGTCGGCGACGACCGTTCCCGTAATCCCCAACATCACTTCCGTTACGATGCTGGGCGGCGGCTCGACCGGCCTCGCGCTTATCGTCGGTCCCGCGGCTTCGCCGCCCGCGATCGTGGCGGTCACCTCGCTCGAAAATGCTCCGCCGGTGTACGGCCTCAGCGTCGGCTATAATCAGAGCACCTATACCTTCACCTCCGCACCTAACGTGCCGCGTTCGATTCTCGCCGTCGACGGGGCCACGACCAGTGTCGGCACCGCGGCATTCGCACGCGGGACGGCCGACCTGCTGCTGTTCGAGATTACCAGCGTTTCGGTGAGCGGCTATCAGTTCAACGCCGAAGCCGACGACAGCAAACTGGGCACGGACGTCGCACTGACCGGCGCCGGCAACATCGGATGGGATCCGGCCGACGGTACGCGTGCGCTCATCGGGGGAACGACGGGCGGCAATCAAAGCGAGTTGACGCTGGTTACGGGCTTGCCGACGGCGATTACCGAGACGGCGCAACTGACGCTGCCGGGCAACATCACCTCGATCTCCATCGCCCCGCAAGGTGATTACGCCGCAGTCGGTACGACAGCGGGCATCGTCATCGTCGGCGGCGTCAACGGATCGGTCCTGACGATCCAAACGCCGTTCTCGGTGAGTCCGCTCTCCTCGTCCGCAAGCGCCATCACGTACACGAATTGCAACGGCACCTCGTCGCGGCTCACCAACATCTACTCGGTGAGGTTCGGCAGCTATGCGGGCGGTTCGACGGTAAACCAATTCCTCGTCGCGCTTGGCTCCGCCCCGGGCGTAACGTGCGGCAGCGGCCATAACGCGACGCTCGCTGCGCTTCCGTTCGATCCGGCGACCGGTACTACGCCGGCTCCCACCGCGGCTCCGACCGCTTCGCCCGTACCGTCGCCGACGGCCGTAGGCGCGACGCCGACGCCCGTACCCACGCCCACGCCGCCGCCGGTGTTCGTGCAGAACAACATGATCGCACCGCCGACCGGCGCCGACCTGCTCGTCGTCAAATAACGTCGCGCTAGGCGAGCATGCCGAAAACCGCCCACTGGCAATGGTACGTCGAAGAATTCGCTCCGACGGAATTCCACCATCACGCCGTCGAGGAGACGTATTTCGCGGGACGCACCGCTTTCCAAGACGTCGCGGTGATCCGCACCGCGACGTTCGGGAAAATGTTGATCCTCGACGGCGACACGCAGAGTTCGCAAGCCGACGAGAAAATCTATCACGAAAGCCTGGTGCACCCGGCGCTTGCGGCGATCGACGATCGCCGTGAGGTTCTGATCCTGGGCGGCGGCGAGGGCGCGACGCTGCGCGAAGTTTTGCGCCGTTCGGATGTGAACCGCTGCACGATGGTCGATATCGACGGCGACGTGGTCGAGCTTTCGAAGCGGTATTTGCCGGAGTGGTCGGCCGGGGCATTCGAAGACCCGCGGGCACGCGTGATCGTCGGAGATGCCCTCGCATTTCTGCGCGACGATGGCGGTTCGTACGGGGCGATCGTTTCCGACCTTACCGAACCGCTCGAAGATTCGCCTTCGAATCCGCTCTTTTGCGATGCGGTGTTCACCGACATCAAACGGCGGCTGGCGCCCGGGGGCGTGTACGTGCTGCAAGCCTCGACGGCCGGATTTCACAATATGGCGCTGCACGCGAAGATGGCTCGCACGCTGCGCGGCTACTATCGCTACGTGCGTTCGTTCTACGCGCACGTACCCGCCTTCGATAACGATTGGGCCTTCCTGGCCTGCAGCGATGCGGTCGACGTGGCGGCCCTCGCGCCGCAGCGCATCGATGCATACGTTGCGGGGCTGCGCGGCGAGAACTATTTCTACGACGCCCAAACGCACGCGCGGCTCTTCAATTTGCCGCTGTACTTGCGCCGCGAGCTTGCGGCGGCCGGCGATACGTTTTGATATGCACCGCCCGGTGAAGGTCGATCGGGACTCGTTGATTGCGATGTTCGAATCGCAGCGCCGCTATTTCAATGCGACCCTCGATCTCCATCTCGAGGATATCGGTGAAGGCGAAGCAACGATGCGGATGCCGTTCCGCGAAGCCGTGATGAACGGCGGCGGCAACATCCACGGCGGCGCGATCATGAGTCTATGCGATTCGGTTTTTTGGGTCGCGCTCGCCACGATCTACGGCGCGGCGCAGCCTACGTCCACCGCTTCGCTCACGTGTAACTTCTTGCGTCCTGCGCAGCGGCCGTACGATCTTTTGGCGCACGCGCGCGTGCTCAAGGCGGGGAAGCGCATCGTCTACGGCACGGTCGACGTGCGCGGCGGAGAGGGGAAACTCATCGCCCACGCAACCGCGAATTTCATGAACGAACCGATCGAAGAGTTCCGCAAGCGTCCGCAGGACGATACGCCGACCGGACACGTGCGCCTTTGAGCGCGGAAAGCGGCGTGTTGCGCCGGACGGTCCTCTACGACGAACACGTCGCGCACGGCGCGCGGATCGTGCCGTTCGGCGGCTTCGAGATGCCCGTGCAATACACGAGCGTCTTGCGCGAGCACGACGCGGTCCGGCAGCGCGCCGGACTCTTCGATCTCTCGCACATGGCGCAGTACGAACTGCGTGGCGAGGGCGTCGCCGAGTGGGCCGATGCGCTCACGATCAATGAAGTCGGCACGATGAAGCCGCTGCAAGCTCGCTATAACATTTTCACGAACGAAGCGGGCGGCGCGCACGACGACGTGCTGTTCTATCGCTTACCGGACCGCTGGCTGCTTGTGGTCAATGCGGGCAATGCGGAGAAGATGTGGCCGTATCTTCAGGCGCAGGCCGCGGGCCGAACGGACGTCGCGCTGACGAGCCATCACGGGTCGCGCGCGCTGATCGCCGTGCAAGGACCGCGCGCAGTCGAGATCGTCGCGCCGCTGTGCGATATCGATGTCGCTTCGATGAAATACTATTTTTGCGCCGAGGGCCACGTCGATGCTGCGCCGGCCGTCATCGCACGGACCGGGTACACGGGCGAAGACGGGTTCGAGCTCTTCGTGGAAGGCGAGGATGCGCCGCGCTTGTGGCGCCGTCTCCTCGAGCAAGGAAAGCAGGCCAGCCTCGAGCCCGCGGGGCTCGGCGCGCGTGACATCTTGCGTCTCGAGGCGGGCATGCCGCTCTACGGGCACGAGCTCGAAGAAGATATCTCGCCGCTTGCGGGCGGCCAAGGCTGGGCGATAAAATTTCGCAAGCCGGATTTCGTCGGCAAGGCCGCGCTTGTCGCGGAGCGCGATGCCGACGAGTACGATCGCATTGCCGGCGTCGCACTTGCCGGCCGGGCTCCCGCTCGCGCCGGCTACGCGGTTTTTGCAAACGGCGAGCGGGTTGGCGAAGTCAAGAGTGCGTCGATCGCTCCGTCGCTGGCGAATACCAACATCGCAACCGTCTACGTGAAAAAGCACGCGGCGCTGCCGGGGACGAAGCTCGGGATCGACATCCGCGGCACCTTGCACGACGCGACGGTCGTGTCACTTCCATTTTACCGGCGCAACGACGCACGAAAGGACACGTGATCCCGTGGCTAATCCAGCCGATCTCCTGTACACCAAAGACCACGAGTGGGCCAAGATCGACGGCGACATCGCGACGGTGGGCATCACCGATTACGCGCAGCACTCGCTCGGCGATATCGTGTACGTGGAACTTCCGCGCGTCGGACAATCGGTCGCCGAGCACGCGTCGATCGGCGTCGTGGAGTCGGTAAAGGCCGTTTCGGAGTTGTTCAACCCGGTAACCGGCGAAGTCGTAGAAGTGAATCCGATCTTGGAGACCGACCCTTCGGCGGTTAACCGCGATGCGTTCGGCGACGGCTGGATGTATAAAGTGAAACTTCCTAACGGTACGCCGAGCGGGTTGTTGAGCGCCGAGGAGTACGAGAAACTCATCGCCGAGTAGCGAAGTCTTAGGCGCGGGCGGCGAAGTACGTTACCCTCAGTCTAAGAGGTGAGATTTCGGCCGGTTCGGCCGGGGCTCGGACGATAAGGAAAGCGCATGTATACCCCGCATACCGCAGCCGATATTCGCGAAATGCTCGATGTCGTGGGCGTCGCCTCGCTCGACGACTTGGTCCGCGTGCCGGATTCCGTGGCGTTGCGCACCCCGCTCGAGGTGCCGCCCGGTCTGCCGGAGATCGAACTGCAGCAGACGATTTCGGCGTACGCGAACCGCAATGACGCCGTGCGCTACACCTCGTTCTTGGGCGCCGGCTCCTACCGTCACTACGTTCCGCCCGTCGTGCCGGCGATCGCGATGCGCGGTGAGTTTCTTACGGCGTACACCCCGTATCAGGCAGAAGTCTCGCAGGGCTACCTTCAAGCCATCTACGAGTGGCAAAGCTACATTTGTCTGCTTACCGGGATGGATCTGGCGAACGCGTCGGTCTACGACGGCGCGACCGCGCTCGCAGAGGGCGCGATCATGGCCGTCAACGCAACCGGCCGCCGCGCAATTTTGGTTTCGGCAGCCGTGCATCCGAATTACCGGGCCGTGTTGCGCACGTATGCCCGCGGGCTCGAGCTCGATGTCGAGGAGTTGCCTGTTGCGGCCGGCGGCACGACCGATCTCGCGTCGCTCGAAGCGCGCCTGGCCGACAAGCGTTTCGCTGCCTTCGTGGTGCAAAATCCGAATTTCTTCGGTGCGATCGACACGCCGCCCGAGGCGGCGCGCCAAGCGATCGAAGCGAGCGGGACGGTTGCGATCGGCGTGACCGCCGAAGCGATGGCGCTTGGTGCGCTCGCGACGCCCGCCAGTTGGGGCGCGCACATCGCCGTGGGTGAGGGTCAATCGTTCGGTGTTGCGATGGCTTACGGCGGCCCGTACGTCGGGTTCATCGCCGCGAACAAAGAACATATGCGCCGAATTCCCGGGCGTCTGGTCGGCCGCAGCCTCGACGTGCACGGTAAATCTGCGTACACGCTGACGTTGCAAGCCCGCGAGCAGCACATTCGCCGCGAAAAAGCCACGTCGAACATTTGCACCAATCAGGCGCACTGCGCCCTCTGCGCCACGGTGTATCTTGCGGCCGTCGGCGCTGAGGGATTGCGCCGCTGCGCGACGCTCAACGTCGAACGCGCGCACGCTCTGGCCGAAGCGGTAACCGCCGTTCCCGGATTTACTCGGCGCTTCAGCGCGCCGGTTTTCAACGAAGTCGCAATTCGGGTACCGCTTGGTTCGAGCGCGGCGACGATTCTCGACGCGCTTCAATCGCGCGAAATCCTCGGCGGCGTGAACCTCGGGCGCTGGTACGGCGACCTGGCGGACACGATCCTCATGAACGCAACCGAACTGACGACAAACGCCGATATCGCGAAACTCTCGGGCGCGCTCGCCGCGATCGTCAAGGAGCACAATCTTGTCCGCGCCTGATATTGCGAAGGACCTTCGCGAACGCTTCGAGCCCGGCGCGGCCGAGCCGCTCATTTTCGAACTCGGCCATCCGGGCCGCGCGAACACGTACTTCCCGGACGGCCGCGCGCTCGAAGAGTTCTTGCCGGCAAGCGCTCTGCGCGAGGAACTGCCGCTGCCCGATAATTCGGAACTCGAAGTCGTGCGCCACTTCACGCGGCTTTCGCAGCGGAATTTCTCGATCGACACCGGCTTCTATCCACTGGGCTCGTGCACGATGAAATACAATCCGCGCGTGAACGATACCATGGCGAACCTGCCGGGTTTCCGCGATCTGCATCCCTTCGCGCCCGACGCGCTCGCGCAAGGCGCGCTCGGCGTGATGTACGATCTCGAGCGATACCTGTGCGCCATTTTCGGCATGGCGCAGTTTTCGCTCAACCCCGCCGCGGGCGCCCATGCCGAGCTCGCCGCACTGCTGATCGCGAAGGCCTATTTCGCGAGGAAGGGCGAGGGGACGCAGCGTACGACCGTCATCGTTCCCGACACGGCGCACGGGACCAATCCCGCCTCGGCCGCGATGGTCGGCTATAAGGTGATCTCGCTCAAGAGCGACGAACGCGGACGCGTCGGCCTCGGTGCGCTCAAAGAAGTACTGGGCGACGACACTGCCGTTTGCATGATGACGAATCCCAACACGCTCGGCCTCTTCGAAGATCACATCAAAGAAATCGCCGACGCCGTACACGCTGCCGGCGGCCTCATGTATTACGACGGAGCCAACGCGAACGCACTCATGGGCAATGCGCGTCCGGGCGACATGGGCTTCGATCTCATGCACCTCAACACGCATAAGACCTTTAGCATTCCGCACGGCGGCGGCGGCGCCGGCCACGGCCCCGTCGGCGTCGCAGCGCACCTGGTCGAGTTTCTGCCGACTCCTGTCGTCCGCAAAGACGGCGAGACGTTCGCTTTGGATTTCGACCGGCCGGATTCGATCGGGCCGATGCGCAGCTTCTGGTCGAATTTCGCACACGCGGTGCGGGCGCTTACCTACATCCGGGCGAACGGCGGGAACGGGCTCACGAAAGTCTCGCAGTTGGCCGTGCTCAACGCCAATTACGTCCGCGCGAAGGTGCGCGATTTTCTCCATACGCCGTACGACGAAACGTGCCGCCACGAGTTCGTCGCGTCGGCTCAAGATCTCAAGCGCGAGACGGGCGTGCGCGCACTCGACATTGCGAAAGCTTTGCTCGATCACGGATTCCACGCACCGACGGTCTATTTTCCGCTGCTCGTCCCGGAATGCTTGATGATCGAACCAACCGAGACCGAGTCGAAGGAGACCCTCGACGCGTTCGTCGCGGTACTGCGCGAAATTGTGGAGACGGCGAAGAGCGACGCGCAGGCACTGCTCGATGCGCCCGTCACTACGCAGGTCGGCCGGATCGACGAGACGCGAGCTGCCCGTCAACCCGACCTGCGCTGGACGCTTCCTGCTTAAAAGGTCCGGCCGCACGGCCCGGCCATCAGGGGGGCGGACCCAGCCGGCCTTCAAATAAACGCGGTGGCGTTAAACGAGCGACGCTTTCAGTGGCGGGAGCCGAGCAAACGGCCGGAAGTTTTTTGGCGGAGGGTCCCCTACGCCTTAGCAGCGGCTGCCGCTGTTTTCGCGATTTTTTTTATCGTCGGCATCGTCCATTTCGATCCACAGGACCTCGTGGTCTATGCGGTCGTGCCGGTGATGTTCGCAGTGGCCGCGACCGCGATTTCGCTGGAACGGCGCACCATTACCGTAGGCGCCGACGGGGTGCACGTTAGCGGCCTCTTCGGTGTGCTCCCCGCCCATACGATCGCGTACGCGCACATAGGCCACGCGGAAGTGATCGCCCGTCACGGCCTGGTCGCCGGTTCGAGCCGCCCGGGCGGCAAGGGAGGCGTCGTGGTTTGGGGGCCGTTTCAAGACCAGCGCATGCTGCGTCTTTGGAGTCAGGCAACCGAAAGATTCGCCGCTCGCCGGCTTCTCGTCGCGGCTTTGGATAGCGGAATCGAGACGCAGGCGTTGCTCGGCTCCTTTCGCTCGGTCGGCGTCGACGCAACCTCGATCGATCCGGCCGAAGAGCACGAGCGGGGCGCCCGTCTGCCCAGGCTCATCGTCATCGCCGTGCTGGGGGCGATCATGCTCGCCGTGTTTCTGAGGAACCAGGGACGGACGACGGCGAGGCCGGGATTTTCCGCGCCCCAAATCGAGTGCATTACGATGCGGCCCGGCGGCGCTTTCGAGGTGCGGATGAAGTCGTCTGAGGAGCTCCAACAAGTCCAATTCTCGACCACGAGCTACCAGGCGATCAAAATTCCCCTAAACGAGATACAGATCGACCGGCCCGCCTCCTCGGAGCCGGGCGCCGAGGTGCGGCTTAGATTCCGCGTCGCGCTCGAACCAAAGCAAAACTACCTGGTCTCGATCCAAGACCGCACGGGCGTTACGACCTGGGCGCCCTTCATCTCACGCACCAACCACCCTGAAGGCATTGGGTGCGACCCGGTTCCGCGGGAGCGTAGCAATCCTCAACCGAAGCCGGCTACCCCTCGACCGGCATAGAGGATACTCCTCTTAACGCGCTCCGAGGCGGTTTCTTCTTGGGCCGTGTTGCTATCATTAGAGAAACCCGGATTCGGCGTCAAACCCTAGGCCTTGGGCCCGTGAGTACGGCCCCGGGACTTAAACCCAACTTTTTGGGCCCGTGAGTACGGGCCCGGGGGCCATCGGGGGGCACGCCGCCCCGATTTCTACAGACGCAAGCGAACCCGGCACTACATTCCAACTTTTTGGGCCCGTGAGTACGGG
>Ga0302325_10000090_pt1 | contig 253846 bp, 215 predicted proteins | sample Palsa_T0_2_FD_201948 | JGI IMG/M metagenome (GOLD analysis project Ga0302325, IMG submission 201948) | Peat permafrost microbial communities from Stordalen Mire near Abisko, Sweden - Palsa_T0_2 | ecosystem: Environmental > Terrestrial > Soil > Palsa > Peat permafrost | place: Sweden: Abisko... | reverse complement strand
GCTCCATCGTCACGTAACTGTACATCAACCCTTGCTTTTGATCGGCTCCGCGCATGCTTCATTTCTAATGCAACCGCAATCACCGCAAAAGTCCCTTACTAGATGACTTTTTCCGCAACCTCTTTAGTCCGGGGGAGCGGGTTTTCAAACCGCGTGAACGCTCCGGTAAAATAAATTGAGGGCTTTTAGCCTTGGTGGCCGCGCTGGGACACGGTGAGCAAGTTAGCAAAGCTTTCCCGACCATGCGCCAGGATCTCCGCTTCGCGATGCGTCAAATCCAACTGAGGCTCTACGGGCTGAGTAGACCGAGCAGACGTGCTGGGTTCTCCTTTGCCATGCGATCGATCTCGACCTGCGTGATGCCTTCCTTCCTAAGTCCATCGAACAGCGCGATCAGGCCATCAGGGTGCAAAGGGTTCCCCGGTTGCCCCATGTCACTGGAGAGAATGCAGTGTTCCGCGCCAACGGAACGAATGGCCCGCGCATAATCCTGGAAGGTCGACTCCTTAGAAGAGCCGATCAGGCCGTTGTAAACAAATTCGATATACGCACCCATGGTCGCCGCGTCCTTCATCTGTGCGTCCGACATGTGAATCGGGGCAAGCATGGCATGGGTCACGACCATATGCTTTACCCCCTGCGCTCGTGCTTCGCGTATCAACAGCAGCGCCTCTTCCGCAGAAGTATGGCCGGTCGCCATCACCAGGTTGTGTTTGGCGATCACCGCTATCACCTGCCTGGTTTCGGGAAGCAGCTGACCATTCTGAGCCACGCGCACAAACGGGCGGTCTTGTTTTGAATAACGTACCTGGGCTTCGGAATCGAAAGTGCTCATCCACACAAAACGGCCATACCCACCCGTTGTCGCCGCCATGTGTTCGACTGCGAATGGATTCATACCGCCAACCGAGAGATTGAGATCCACGCCGCCGAATATTTCAATCCCCGGCACTTCCTTGCGCACGATATAGGCAAGCGAGGCGGTCGGCTGGTAATGGTTCTTGAGCACCAGGCCGCGCATCCCTCGCTGCCTCGCCAGGCGTGCCAGGTCGATCGCATCGATCGAGCGCGGAGTGCTATCGGGCGCGCAATGCACGTGGATATCGATGACGCCGGCAAGGGGATTCTCCTGGGCAAACGCACTCATCGCCAAGCCAAGAAGAAGTACCAGCAGCGTTCTCATTACGGATTAAGGATGCGATGCATATCGAGCGAAGGTGGGCTCACCTCGGTTTGACTGAGCATCACATGAACCTGCCCTCGATGATGCGTCTGGTGATTAAAGAAATGAAGGACGGCGGGGCCAGCCACATCCACGTAATCTATACCGCGGCTATTCGTGTAAGCCAGCGGCCTGGTAAGAAAACCGTCATCGACCTTTTCGAAGAACGCTTCTATGCCTGCATCTTCCTCGGCCCGCGCAGCATCGATCTCGGCAAAGGTTTCGAACAGGATAGTATTCAGCGGCGGTGTCGTTTTACCACCCCCGGCAAACCTTGACATCCAGATTCGATCGGCCACCAGAGTGTGGTTCAGTAGCGCGTGGACACTGCCGAAGGAACCGCGGCGCTCGCGTCGATACTCCGCAACATCGAGCTTCCCAACTTGCTCATAGAGGCGCTCATTGGCGATTCTGTTGTAGCGGGCAAAGATTCTAAAAGCGTCCAGCATATCCTTCACATTTCCCGGTCAGTCGATCGAAGCATAAGCGATCGAAGTGAGAAACTCAGGAAGCTCCTTAGCCGCGGTCATCTCTTCGAAAAGTTCGCCTGCCGCAGTGAACTTGCTGGCGGCAAACCGTTCCGCACCGAGTTCCTGCTCAATTCGCTTGAGCACAACGGGAATCGTAGCCAGCACCACCGGGACATCGAGCGTAACGCCATCAGTCATCCGGCCCGCATGGTGTGCCCATTGCCAGAGTTGTGCGCGCGAAATCTCCGCCGTCGCCGCGTCTTCCATCAGGTCATAAATCGGCACGCATCCCAGGCCGTCGAGCCACGCCGCCAGGTACCGCAGGCCGATATCGATGTTCATTTCCAGACCCTTACGCGTGATTTCACCCTCGGGAACAGCTAGCAGGTCAGACCCTTGTATATGGAGATCCGGGTTACGCCGGGCAATCTGGTTTTCTCCCGGCATGTGTTCATCAAAGATAGCCTTAGCCACCGGCACCAGCCCGGGATGAGCGACCCAGGTCCCATCATGCCCGGCTTTTACCTCGCGCAGTTTATCCTGGCGCACACGTTCCATGGCGGCGTCATTGGCAGCAGCGTCCCGCTTGATAGGGATCTGCGCTGCCATACCACCCATCGCGTGGATACCACGACGGTGACACGTCTCGATGAGCAACTCCACATACGACCTTAGGAAATGCCGGTCCATGGTAATAGTGGAGCGATCGGGAAGTGCCAGATCGTCGCGGTAACTGAACTTCTTGATGAAGCTGAAAATGTAATCCCAACGTCCGCAATTCAAACCTGCGGAGTGATCCTTCAACTCAAACAGAATCTCATCCATTTCAAACGCCGCAGGCAAAGTCTCGATCAGTACCGTAGCCCGAATCGTACCCCGGGGAATGCCCAGCGCATCCTGAGCGAAGTTGAATACGCTGTTCCACAGCCGCGCTTCGCGATGGCTCTCCATCTTGGGCAGATAAAAATAGGGGCCACTCCCGCGTCTTTTTAACTCAGCAGCGTTATGAAAGAAGTACAAACCAAAATCAAACAACGAGCCTGAGATCGGCTGATCCTGCACCAGAAGATGCTTCTCCACCAGGTGCCATCCACGCGGGCGCACGAACAGGGTGGCGGTTTTGTCATTGAGCCGGTACTGCTTGCCTTCCGGACTCAAGAAGCTGATCTCGCGACGCACCGCATCGCGCAGATTCACCTGGCCATCGATTACATTGCGCCACGTGGGCGCCGTCGAATCCTCGAAGTCAGACATAAAGACATTGGCGCCGGAATTGAGCGCGTTAATCACCATCTTGCGATCGACCGGGCCGGTAATCTCCACCCGGCGGTCCTGAAGATCGGCAGGAATCGGAGCGACGCGCCACTCACTCTGACGGACAGAAGCAGTTTCCGGAAGGAAATCGTAAAGTTGCCCCTTGCGCAGCGCTTCTCCGCGGGTCACGCGGGCGGCAAGTAATCGCTGGCGTTCTGCTTCAAAGTTGGCTGAGAGGGCTCCAAGAAATTCGAGCGCTTGCGGGGTAAGAATCTCCGCCTCTGCCGCTCCCCGCGAACCCGTGATCGCCACTGTAGGAACTGTTGCCGTTGGATTGGTCATGGTATCTCCGCAAGCGATATTTTACGCTTCGCCGAGCGGAACGTTGCGGATCGAAGCATCCAGTAGCTCGACCATGTGATACGCGGGCATGGCGTCGAGGCCGCGACGGCGCAGCCCACTCATCAGTTGCAGCAGGCAACCAGGATTCGCAGAGATGACTGCCTCGGCCTTGGTCGCGAGCAGGTTTTCAACTTTGCGGTCGCCCAACTGATTGGCCGGCTCGGGGTGCAACAGGTTGTAGACGCCGGCAGAACCACAGCAGAGGGTAGACTCCTCAATCTCCGCCACTTCCAGGCCGGGAATGGTGGCCAGCAATCGGCGCGGCTCGGCATGGATGGCCTGAGCATGCCGCAGATGGCACGCGTCATGGTAGGCCACGCGCATGGGCAGAGCGTGGCGCGGCGAGCGTGCGGGTAATTCGCACAATATCTCTGAGATGTCTTTGCACTTGGCGCTGAACTCCGCCGCCCGCGCTGCCCACGCTGGGTCGTCGCGCAGCAAATGGCCATATTCCTTCATAGTCGATCCGCAGCCTGCAGCATTGATGACGATGGTGTCCACCTTGGCCTTTTCGAAGGTGGCAATCATTCGCCGCGCGAGGGCCGCAGCCTGTTCGTCCAGACCGGAGTGCAGCATGAGCGCGCCGCAGCACTCTTGCGCCTGGGGGATGATGACTTCGCAGCCCTCGGCGGCGAGCACCCGGGCAGTGGCCTGGTTTACATGCTGAAAGAAGACCTGTTGCACGCAACCGGAGAGCATGCCGACACGCCTTCGAGGCTCAGCCACGGGTGAGACCTTAGCCGGCAAACCCTGCATAAACCCAACCGGCACCCGAGGAAGGAGAGATTCCATCTGCAACAGCCGTTTAGGCAGCAAGCGCAGCAGTCCGCTGGCGCGCAGCAACTCCTGCAATCCGGTGCGTTGGTAGATCAGCATGGGAAGAGCCAGCAGACGCAGGCGCCTCACGTAGGGAAAAGTAGCGAACAGAAGCTTGCGGAAGAGGCTATCGGTGGTGCTCCGCGGGATATTGCGTTCCACCTGGGCCCGGGTATCTTCGATCAGCTTGTTGTATTGCACTCCTGAGGGGCAGGCGGTCATGCAAGCCATGCAACCCAGGCAATTATCCATATGCAAGCCGAACCTCTGGTCGAGCGGAGCCTCCCCCTGGGCGGACTTTTTCATCATGTAAATACGCCCACGGGGTGAGTCCATCTCCTCGCCCCAAAGCACATATGTGGGGCAAGCGGGAAGGCAGAAGCCACAATGGACGCAATCATCGATCAGTGCCATTTCCGGAGCCTTGTGTCCGTCAAAATTCGAAGGCTTCGCCGCTTCGATCCGTGTCAGTTGAGCCATGGTCGCCTTAGTAGATTACATCCCGGAAGTGAACCGCGGTGTCGGATCCCACAGCTCTACACGGGTGCCCCACGTTCGCCTGAGCGTACGTGGGCCGAAAAAGATGGGCGAAGCCCACCAAAGCCTTCTCCCCAGGAAAAATTTGAGAGGCGGAAGGGCGCACTGCAGATCCACTACGCTCCTCCGGAGCTCCGGTCGGGATGACAAGGGGAGAGGCTTGGCTCAGGTTAGAGTGGTTGCGGCATGGGAAGAAACCGCAGGTCCCTCCACTCTCTCAAATCCCTCCCAGGAAACGCCCTGGATTCAAAATCCTCTCCGGATCAAACCGCCGTTTAATCTCCCTCATCAAAGGCAAGCTATCCGGCAACGTCCCCCAGCAATCCAACTTGGTCTCCGCCGGTTGCTTGAGTACCATCCATGATCCGCTCGCCTCTTCCAACTCACGGCGCAATTGCGGCAACTGCCCAGCCGCCGCAGCAGGAAACCCGGCAATCATGATCCCGCCAGCCTGCGTGACAGACTCGCCACTTAACCCCCGAACCCTTGCAGCAAACCGCGCAATCTCCGACGGAAGCATCGTCCCTTTGCAAACCACATCCGCGCTGAGCTGTCCCTGCCTCGCATTCCATACCTCATCCGCAGCAGCGCGCAACCTGAGACCCTCGCTTTGCGCCAGCATCTCCAGCGCCCCAGCCTGCGTCGCTAACACCTCAGGCAGCGATGCAAGTTGGATATCAAGGTCAAACCCGTCCACCCCACCACGCAACTGGATCGCCACCGTACTGAGCTGCGCGTGCAGCATCGCCAGCATCACCCGGCCCACCGGCTCCACCGACTTCGCAGACACCGTGAAACTCTGCATGAATCGTGGTATCGAGTGCAGTCGAAAATTCACCGAAGTAACCACACCCAGCGTGCCAAACGCCCCGATCATCAGCTTGTGCAAGTCGTACCCGGCAACATTTTTTACCACCTTACCGCCGGTATGCGCGATGGTGCCGTCCGCCAGCACAATCGTCATCCCGATGATCAGGTCCCGCAGCCCTCCATAGCGCTGCCGCAGCGCCCCGGAGTCATTCGTAGCCACAATACCGCCAACTGTAGCCCTATCCGGCCACAGTGGATCCACCGCGACAAACTGCCCATGTTGCGCCAGACCAGACTGCATGGCCGCCCACGTGCACCCTGCTTCCACGGTGCACGTCATGTCCTGCCAGGTATGTTCCCGTAGCGTGCTGAGACGATGCATCTCCAGCACCAGTGCCGGAGCCACGGGGTACCCCCATCCTTGTTTCGTGCCCCCGCCACACTCCACCACCGCGAGATGATTTTCCTGCGCCAGGCGAAGAACCGCCGCAATCTCTTCTGTATTCCCCGGAGCCACGGCAACCGCTCCGCCCAACCCACGAACGTATTCCGGACCAACGATGGCCGCCAAAGCGCCACTCATATCTAGCATAGGAAACCGTCTCGGGGACAAATTAGAAGAACTCTGCGACGCCTGCTGTCTCCAGTGGGTGAGGACTGTACTTGCCCGTCTTCTCCCCGCAGAGCCGGGGGCGAGGAAAGACCTTATCGGGGTTGGAGATATTTTCCGGGTCAAAGCTGCAGCGCACTCTCTGCATGGTGTCGAGGTCAGGCTCGGAGTACATATACCCCAGGGCCTGCTGCTTCTCTCTCCCCACCCCGTGCTCTCCGGTAATCGAGCCGCCATGATCCACGCACAGGTGAAGTATGCGCATCGAGAGGTCGATAGCAACCTCCTCCTGGCCGGGAATCGAGCGGTCATACAGTACCAGGGGATGCAAATTACCGTCCCCGGCATGGAAGACGTTGCACACGCGCAGGCCGGTGGCTGCCGCCATCTCCGCAACCTGCTCCAGCACCAGGGGCAGTTTGGTGCGCGGGATCACTCCATCCTGCACAATGTAATCGGGAGAAAGGCGCCCGGCCGCAGCAAACGCTGCTTTGCGGCCCTTCCACACCAGCATCCGTTCCTGCTCACTCTCTGCCAGCCGATCTTCCCATGCGCCATTCGCTTGGCACAGCTCGCGCACTTGCTTCATGTGCAGATCGACCTCCGCAGCCGGGCCGTCTACTTCGACTAACAGCAGTGCCTCGCATTCGGGATAATGAGGATGGACAGCAGCTTCCGCTGCCTGAATCGCCAGCCGATCCATGATCTCCATCGCCGCAGGCAGGATCGACGCGGCGATAATATCGGACACCGCGTGTCCCGCGGCGGAGATGGAATCGAAAGCAGCCAGCAACACCTGTACCGTCTCCGGGCGGCGCACAATGCGCAGGGTCATGGAGCTAGCCGCCCCGAGGGTTCCCTCAGAACCAACAAACACACCCGCCAGATCATAGCCAGGTGCATCGAGCGTAGGCGATCCCAGGTGAACAAGTTCACCGGTAGGCAAAACCACCTCCAGTGCCAGCACGTGATTGGTGGTAAATCCGTACTTAAGGCAATGCGCGCCGCCGGAGTTCTCCGCCACATTGCCGCCAATCGTGCACACGGTCTGCGAAGACGGATCGGGGGCATAGAAGTGTCCCATGGGAGTCACCCGCTGGGTCACATGGGCATTGATCACGCCCGCTTCCACCGTGATGCGCTGGTTGGGAATGTCGGTCGCCAGGATCTTTGTCATGCGGGCAAAGCTGATGACGATGCCCCGATCGTCTGGCAGCGCGCCGCCAGAAAGCCCGGTGCCGGCGCCACGGCCAACAAACGGTATATGGTGTCGCGCGCAAACACCGATGACCGCCTGCAACTGCGCAGTGGTGCGAGGCAGAACCACCGCAGCCGGTACGCTTCGCAGGGCTGCAAGACCATCGCACTCATAGGTCTGCAGTTGGTTGCGCTCGACAATGAGGCCCTCGGCGCCCACGGCATTTCTTAGTTCCATGAGGATGTCGGCGGAGAGCATTGCTATTATCCTAATTCACGCTGTCGTCTAAAATTCGTGCTGCGAATCCGTACTGCGAAAACCTGGAGAGAGCCGCCCAGATGAGCCCAGTTTGGTCCCAAAGCTACACTCTCTTCGGTAGCGGCCTCGTGTTCTCTGCCGCGGTCGCCTCTTTACCCATCGTCACCCTGCTCTTTTTGCTCGGTGTCCGGCGCAAGCCCGCCTGGTTGGCCGCTCTATGCGCCTTGCTGGTAGCGGTCAGCATCGCGCTCTTCGCCTTCAGGTTGCCGCCCTCCTTAACCCTCAGCGCCGCCGCCTATGGCGCCTGCTTTGGACTGTTTCCCATCTCCTGGATCGTGTTTTGGGCCATCACTCTCTACCGCATCACCGTGGAACAGGGAAAATTCGAAATTATCAAGTCCTCGATGGGTAACCTCACCAGCGATGCTCGTCTGCAGGCCCTGTTGATCGCCTTTGCCTTCGGCGCGTTTGTGGAGGGCGCCGCCGGCTTTGGGACGCCGGTCGCCGTGGCCGCGGCCATGCTGGTTGGTCTCGGCTTCTCTCCTTTCTATGCATCCGCCCTTTGCCTGGTCGCCAATACAGGCCCCGTCGCCTTTGGGTCCATTGGCATTCCAGTGGTAACCCTGGCCGGGATTACCGGCCTGCCGCTGGATCAACTAAGCGCCGCCGTAGGCCGGTTGGTCGCTCCGCTATCGCTGTTGCTTCCCAGTTACCTGGTCTGCATCATGGTCGGCTGGCGCGGCATGTTGGAAGTGTGGCCGGCAGTGGTGGTGGTCGGCGGAGCATTCGCCTCGGTCCAGTTCCTCATGTCGAACTTCGTCGGCCCCCAGCTTGCCGACATCATGAGTTCCCTGTGCGCCCTGGGCGCTCTGTTGCTCCTTCTGCGTTTCTGGCGGCCGGCAAAACTGTGGGATAGGGAATTGGAGCCGGTAGTTCCAGTTGGGACGGAAAAAAAATATTCAGCCCTGGCCCCCGGATCCGGCCAGAAGCATACTAGCGGCCAGCTCCTTGGCGCCTGGCTACCCTACGGCCTGCTGGTGATCCTGGTGCTGCTGTGGGGGTACAAGCCGTTCCAGGCTGGGCTCAATCACGCCACCATCAATTTTGGGTGGCCTGGGTTGCACAATCGTGTCCTCATGATGCCGCCGGTGGTCACCCAACCCACACTCTATAAGGCGATCTTTCAGCTGAATTTTCTCACCGCCTCAGGCACTGCCTGCATGTTCGCAGCTCTGTTGTCGGCTGTCCTGCTGCGCATGTCTCCTTTGGCCTTTGCCCGCCTGCTGGTCTCCGTTTGCCGTCAGCTCTTTTTACCGACTGTGACTGTGACCGCGGTACTCGCCATGGCCTTCGTCATGAACTATTGCGGCGCGACGGCAACTTTGGGATTGGCCTTCGCTGCGTCGGGCATGCTCTTCCCCTTCTTCAGCCCGCTGCTTGGTTGGCTGGCCGTGTTCCTCACCGGTTCAGACACCTCGGCCAATGCGCTCTTTGGCAATCTACAAGTGGTAACCGCCGGCCGTCTGGGCTTTGAGCCCACGCTGATGGCAGCCGCCAACTCCGTGGGTGGGGTGGTGGGGAAGATGATCAGCGTACAGAACATCGCGGTCGCCGCGGCCGCCACTGCCATGACCGTCGCCGACCAGGCAAAACTCTTTCGCTTTACTCTGCGGCACAGCATCGTGATGGCCACCGCCATCGGCGTTGAAGTCATGCTGTATGCCTATCTCTTCCACGCCCGTTAGTAAATTTTCTTAGGAGCGAAATCTCGTGGCAAAACTAGGATTCTTGGGGCTCGGCATCATGGGAGGTCCCATGGCCCGTCATTTAGTTACGGCCGGACACACAGTGGCCGTCTGGTCTCATAACCAAAACAAAGCCAGGGAACTCGCCGGAGCCACCTTCTGTGCAACCCCGGCGGAGGTAGCTCAGAACAGTGAATGTGCTTTTCTCTGTGTGGGAGACACCGCCATGTCCCGCGAGGTGATCCTGGGCAAAAAGGGTTTGGTCAAGGGCGCAGCAAAAGGCTTTGTCATCGCTGATTGCAGCACCGTGTCTCCGCTCGAGAGCAGCCGCATCGCCGCCGAGCTGGAGCCCCAGGGGATTGAATTTCTGGATGCCCCTTGTACCGGCTCCAAAGCCGGAGCGGAGGGCGGTACGCTGACCTTTATGATCGGCGGCAAGCAGGAAGTCTTCCATCACACCAAGCCGTTCTTTGAAGCCATGGGGAAAAGTCTCTACTACTGTGGCAAATCAGGTATGGGGCTGCGCGCCAAACTTACCCAAAATCTCATACTGGGCAACCTGCTGCAGGCCTTCAACGAGGGCATGGTATTAAGCACCAAGGCCGGCGTCGCTCCAGAGCTCATGCTCGACATCCTGAACAACAGCGCCGCCCGCTCGGGGTTGATCTCCGCCAAGGCCCCTATGGTCTTCAAGCGCGACTTCTCCACCAACTTCTCCGTCAAATGGCTGGAGAAGGATATCGGGCTAGCCCTGGACCTCGGTTCCGAAATTGGCGTTCCGCTCCTCCTCACCGGCCTCACCCAGCAGCTTTACGAAACCGCAATTGCCAAGGGCTACGGCGAAGATGATATCTGCGGTTCCATCCGCGTGCTCGAAGAGCTCGCAGGCTGCCAAGTCAAGGCCTGAGAAGTGCGCTTCGCTTCGCTCGGGATGACAATTCTGTCATGCCTGCAAGAGCTTCAGCGACAAATACTTGACCCCGCGATAGAATAGTCATCCCGACCGGAGCGGACCCGGATTTCCTACTTCGCAATAGCTAGCAACGACCACGTGTGCGGCTCTCCGTAGAGAGAGCCGCATGCAATTGATCAACGCCACCCAACTCGACAGGAAATCCGGGGGAGCATAGTGGAGGGACCTGCGGTTTCCTTTTCCGAGCACTCAAACACCCTCTTAAGGCCGTACCGCTCAGAATTTTTTGTTGCATAGGCCAGTTTGTATCCCGGACTATCAGGAGCGGATTTTGAGACATCTTGCTTTCACTGTGATGATTTTGTTGGCGCACCATTTGGTGAGCGGACAAGCGAAGGTTTCGGACCTGGCTGTGCCGCCGGCAAGCGCGGAACACTTTACCATCATGTCGACCGCCGGCGTGCATGGTCATTCCACTCGCTGGACGGCGCCCGATGGCTCCCTCATGGGACGGGAGAGTCTGCTGCTGCGCGGCCAGGTCAGTGAACTTGATAGCAAGACCCATCTCGGCGCCGACCACATGATCGACAGTCTCAGCATTCGAGGCTTTACCCCGCAGGGGGACGCAGCGGAAACCTTCTCCATTGAAAAAGGGATCGCAACCTGGAAGAGCCCGGTGGACGCCGCATCGATAGCCTACGCCCGGCCTGCTTTGTATAGCGCGTTCAGTGGACCAATCGACGTCTCCGCCCTGCTTGCGGAAGCGGCGCTTGCGGCCCCGGATCACGCCGTACCCATGCTGCCCGGTGGCATGGCGCGCCTGGACAAATTAACCTCTCTCACGGTTGGTGAAGGCGCAGGCAAGAAGACAGTGACTGCGTACGCCCTCTCCGGAATCGTCAATACGCCAATTCCGATCTGGATGGATGAAAAGGGGAAGTTTTTCGCTCTCGATAGCGGTCTCACATGGATCCCCGCAGGATACGAGTCCTTTCAACCCCTGCTGGATAAAGCTCAGGATGAAGCACTCGCGGTCCGCTCCCGCCTGGAGTCAAAGCAGCTGGCAACGACTCCCGCCGGGCCGCTGGCCTTTACCCATGTGCGCAGCTTTGTGGATGGATCGCACTTCGTTGAAGACGAAACCATTGTGGTGGATAAGGGAATCATCACCCAGGTTGGTCCCTCGGCTACGATACAGGCGCCGGCGGCAGCCCGCATCATCGACGGCACGGGGAAAGCGCTGGTACCCGGTTTGTGGGATGCACATCAGCACGTTTCGGACGACGCCAGCGCCACCATGCTGCTGTCGCTGGGCATCACTTCGGTCCGCGATCCGGGTAACAACAACGCGCTCACACTGGCGCGAGCGGAACGCCGCGCCAAGGGCGAGTTGCTGATGCCGCACGTCTATCCATCAGTACTGATCGACGGCAAAGGCCCGAACACGGCCCAGCTCGGCAGTGTAGCGACCTCACAAGAAGAAGCGCTTGCATTCGTGCGTAAGGCGAAGGCGGAGGGATTCACCGGCATCAAGTTTTACGGAACCTTCAATCCCGCGTGGGTTGCGGCCACAGCCGCAGAAGCTCATCAACTGGGCCTTCATGTGCACGGACATATTCCCGCGGGCATGCGCACGATGGACGCCATCAACGACCGATATGACGAAATCACGCACATCTACTTCGTGATGATGCAGGCAATGCCCCAGTCAGTCGTCGATCACTCCAACGGTATCGAACGGATGACTGGCCCTGGCCGTTACGCAAAAGACGTGGACCTTAATGCAGAACCGATGAAGTCCCTGATCGCGACCATGGCCCAGCGGAAGGTTGCTTCAGATCCTACTCTGGTGGTGGTGGAAACTTTGCTGGTGCCGAATAACGGAGATCTTTCTGCCTCGTACGCTCCCTACACAGGTACATTGCCGGTCGCCATGGAGCGTGGGTTCCGGCAGGGAGGCCTGACTGTGCCCCCAGACCTGACGCGTGCCGATCTACGGGCAAGCTTTGCCAAGATGTGTGCCCTGGTAGAGGCCATGCACAAAGCAGGTGTGCCCATTGTTGCCGGAACGGATGGCACCGGCCTGGAGCTGGTTCACGAACTGGAACTCTACGTGCAGGCCGGATTTAGCCCGGAGGACGCTCTTGCCAGCGCTACCATCGTTCCTGCCCGCCTGGTGGGAGCTGACAGCAAGACCGGCTCCATCGCGGTAGGCAAAGCTGCCGACCTGGTGCTGGTGGATGGCGATCCCGCGCACAATATGGCAGCCCTGCGCCAGACGCGAATGATCTTGATGGACGGTAAGGTGCTCGATGCGGATGCAATTCGCACCGCCAGTGGAATCTCCGGCCGGGCGCACATCGGCTTTCGTTGAGCTTGATGTACACGGAACCATCTGCTGCTACCTAACGTATGCCATAGCACGGGCAGACATGGGACAACCGCAGCCTGCCCAGGTGCGACGATTGGTCCGTAGTCCCGGAGGCATACTCCATGGCAATGTTGAACGATCAACTGAGGCAAATTCTGCGCAGACTTTGCCGTGCTCCCCTGTTCACGGCCATCACGCTGATCACGCTCGCCGTTGGGGTGGGCGCAAATACGGTAATTTTCAGCGTGGTGGAGGGTGTACTGCTGAAGCCGTTGCCCTACCCCCATGCGGAGCAGTTGATCGGCGTTTGGCATACCGCGCCTGGGATCGGCATTCAAGAATTGAACATGTCGCCGTCGATTTACTTTATTGACCGGGAACAGAACACCACGCTTCAAGATATCGGGGCCTACGATGGCGATTCGCTGAACGTATCCGGCGCGGGAGAACCGGAGCACGTACCCGGCCTGGATGTCACCGACGGCACACTGCCGATCCTGGGAGTAACACCAACGCTGGGACGCCTATTTACCCGCCGGGACGATTCGCCGGGAGCGCCCGAAACTGTGCTCCTCTCCTATGGATATTGGCAGCGGAAGTTTGGGGGCACGGCTTCTGTCATTGGGCGTTCGATCACTGTCGATGGAAAGCCGCGGGAAATCATCGGGGTGCTGCCACGGGGATTTCACTTTCTCGATGAACAGGACGCGGCCCTGATCCTGCCTTTCCAATGGGACCGCAGCAAGACCACGCTGGGCGATTTCAGTGAACGCGCCCTCGCCCGGTTGAAGCCCGGGGTCACCCTGGCAGAGGCCAGTGCGGACATGGCGCGACTGCTACCGGTGGTGCTGCGCAGCTTTCCCGCCCCGGATGGCTTTAGCGTCGGCATGTTTGAAAAGACACGCATGGGCCCGAATCTGCGGCCGTTGAAGCGGGACGTGGTGGGCGATGTGGGCAACGTGTTGTGGGTGCTGATGGGGTCCATCGTCCTGGTTCTGCTGGTCGCCTGCGCGAACGTTGCCAACCTGCTGCTGGTGCGGGTCGAAGGGCGCCGGCAGGAGCTGGCCATCCGCTCCGCCCTCGGCGCGGGCTGGGGAAGAATCGCGGCGGAGCTGCTCTGCGAGAGTGTCATGCTGGGGTTCGCAGGCACACTGGTGGGTGTGGTCCTGGCCTACGCCGCCTTGCGCGCACTGGTGGCGATCGCACCCACTGGCCTGCCCCGCATTCATGAAATTGGCATCGATGTTCCCGTTCTCCTGTTCGCGCTCGGGCTGGCGCTCTTTACCAGCCTGCTCATCGGCTTTATCCCGGTGCTCAAGTATGCGGGCGCCAGCCTGAACAGCGGCTTGCGCGAAGGCGGCCGGGCGCTGAGCCAAAGCCGGGAACGGCATCGTGCACGCAAGACACTGGTGGTGGTGCAGGTAGCGCTGGCGCTGGTCCTGCTCATCTGTTCCGGGCTGATGATCCGCACCTTTCGCGCGTTGATGCATGTGTCTCCTGGTTTCGTGGCACCCGATGAGGTACAGACATTCCGCTTCTACATCCCGGAAACACAGATACCGGACTCTGAGCCCGAGCGGGTGGTACGCACGGGCGAAGAAATTCTGAACAAGCTGGCCGGGATTGGAGGAGTTTCTGCGGTCAGCTTTTCCACCGCCGTTCCTCTGGATGGGCGCGATTCGAACGATGTGGTGTATGCGCAGGACCATGTGTATGGCGAGGGTGGGCTACCACCGGTACGCCGATTCAAATTCATCTCCCCCGGATTCTTCGCGACCCTGGGTACACGGTTGGTTGCCGGGCGGGATCTCACCTGGACCGACACCTATCAGAAACGGCCGGTGGCTATCGTCTCAGAGAATCTAGCGCGCCAGTATTGGCATGACGCGAATGGCGCGGTGGGCAAAAGGATCAGGGTAGCCAGCACGGATGACTGGCGCGAGATTGTCGGCGTGGTTCAAGACGTCCACGACGACGGCGTAGGCCAGCCAGCGCCCAGCTCGGTGTACTGGCCCATCATGATGGATCACTTCGAGGGCCAAAAGCAGATGCTGCGGCGCAATATCGCTTTCACTCTGCGAAGTTCGCGCGCCGGCTCACGCACGTTCATGAAAGAGGTCCAGGACCGGGTCTGGTCAGTCCACTCCGATGTGCCGCTGGCGGATGTTGCCACGCTGGGAGAGTTTTACAGGAAATCCATGGCTCGGACTTCGTTCACCCTGGTGATGCTCTGCGTCGCCGGAGGCATGGCTCTGCTGCTCGGGATTGTGGGGATTTACGGAGTCATCTCATATTCGATATCGCAACGGACCCGCGAGATCGGGATTCGCATGGCGCTAGGGGCGCAGCGGAATACACTCACGGCATTGTTTGTGCGCCAGGGACTGTGGTTAACGGGAATCGGTGTATTATGCGGCCTGGTAGTCGCATTTGTGGTCATGCGCCTGATGTCGTCGCTGTTATTCAACGTGAGCCCGGTCGATCCAATCACTTATGTCGCGATCACCGCCGTGGTGATGGCGACTGCTTATCTGGCTTGTTATTTACCCTCGCGCCGGGCCGCGACGGTGGATCCGGTGAATGCTTTGCGGGCCGAGTAGCGGCCGCCGCACTTACTGTTTGCTGGTCTCAGTCAGGAAAGTGGCATTCGCTACCAGGATGTCCTGCCCCTGGTTGCTGAGAATCGTGTGGGTCGATGTAATTGCCGTCAAAACACCGGTCTGGCCAGCGATTTCCAGGTTTTCCCCTATGGCCAGTATCTTACGGCTGTAAAAACCGGCGACGATATTCCGTACGATTTCCCGCGTACCTAGTCCAAAAGCCAGCCCGAACGCCAGGGCGCCCGCCCCGAGAAAAAAGCTGGTCACAATGCGAACCATCTCGGTATCAATTTTCAGTTGGCCAACGGCCATCATGGCAACAATGAAGACAATCAACGCCGAGACGAGTCTTCCCAGGGCGGGAGCAGAGTCGATGCCGGAGGTCTCAGCAGCCTGAGTTACCATTTGTCCTGCGAACTGGCCGACAGTGGTGCCCAGGATTAAGAGCAGAAGGGCGGCGACGATATTCGGCAAGTAGGCGAAGAAAGCGGCAATTGCGTTGGAGATGGCCACCAGGCCAAGGGCATCGCTCGCGGTCTGCGCCAACACAATAATGACCAGAAAATAGGCTAGCTTGGGGAGAAACAGTGTGAGTGGCTGACGCAATCCGATGCGCTGCAGCGTCTTGTCCACGCCTGCTTTCCCAATCAGGGTGTCGAAGCGCATGCGCACCAGCACCGCCCGAAGCACGACTTCCACCAGCTTGGCGGCCACCAGGCCGAGAATGACCAACGAGATGCCAACCGCTACTTTAGGGAGTGCGGTGACCACCGATTTGCCCAGCCCAGCGAAGGCCTCAAGAAGTTTTTTCTCCATGCCTGCCATCCTTTCGAACGCTGTTCGGATTGAGTTGCTCCATCAGGATCAACCAAAACTCCCGCAGAACCACGAGCGGTATGCTGGCCGAGAACGAGGTTAATTGGGCCGCCGCGGTGCGGCGCTCAATGGCGCGCCGGATGCGAACCAGCAAAGCAGAAGATGCGTCGTGCTCCAAGGCCGCCAACTCAGCGACCGGCTCCCCCATGGGCACCTCTTCCCTACCGTATCCCTCGCCCAGCGGCTCTTCGCTCATCGCCCAACCCGGGCCGCGCCTTCGGCCTGCATCTGCTTGTATCGTTCCCTGAACTCCTCGCGTCCGCGCTTGATGCGCATCTTTGCTGCGGAAAGACTGATGTCGAGAGCCTGGGCTACTTCTTCATAAGAGAGCCCATCCATATCACAGAGAACGAGTGGAATCCTAAGCGTGCTGGACATCGAGTCCAGCACCAGGCCGGTAAGTTGTCGATCGCTGATTGTTTCGGCCATTCGCTCCGCCGTGGACTGAACCTGAAGTTGATCGAAGGCTTCCACCTCCGGCTCATCGATGCCGACATAGGATCGGCCGGCTTGCTTCTTCAGATGGTTGAGACAGTGGTTAATCTTGATTCTTTGCAGCCAGCCGGCAAAGGAAGAGCGCCCCTCGAAACCGCGTAGCCCAAAGAAAGCCTTCACCAGAACTTCCTGGGCAAGGTCTTCAGAATTGTTTGGGTCGCGAGTGATGTAGCGACAGTTGGCGACGACACGCTTTTGATAAAGCAGGACCAATTTCTCAAATGCACGCAGATCTCCCTCAGGAGCCTTGCGTGCCTGTTCTAAAAGTTCCTGGTCTGGATCGGCCGCAGAAGAGCGAGGCCGCTCGGAAGAAGCGTTCATAGGGGATTCAGTATGCCACATCGCTTGCCTTTCTCCTATCGATCATGAAGTTTTCAGCAAATGTGACTTTTGCACGCGATCCATTGTCTTCGTCAGTGAATGACCATTCTGGAGGGAATTTCATGCTCAAGGGATTTCGCGATTTCGTGTTGCGGGGGAATGTCGTTGATCTAGCGGTGGGTGTGGTCATCGGCGCCGCGTTCGGCACAGTGGTCACTGCGCTGGTCAAGGATCTACTTACTCCCATCATTGCCGCGGTGGTAAGAAAGCCTGATTTTTCGGCCTTCTTCTTCGAACTCAACGGCGCCAAGTTTCTATATGGCGACTTCCTTAATGCCGCAATCTCTTTCCTGCTGATAGCCGCAGCGGTGTATTTCTTCGTCGTACTGCCGGTCAATAGCCTTTTAAGCCGAGTACAGAAACAAGCTCCACCGGATAAGAAAAAGTGTCCGGAGTGCAGAAGCGGGATCGCATTGGACGCACGCCGCTGCGCGTTTTGTACTTCCGCCGTCTCTTAGTGCTGGGGAGAAGAACCTGTTTTTTATGCTGCCCGCTGCGCGCCGCTCTGCAGTCTCGCGCCACTTTTTTCAATCGTAGGGAAGTAACCCAGAGAGGTTCCTGCAATGTTGAACTCGCAATCCCCAATCTGTTCTTTGTTTCGATGGATTCCCTCTATCCGCTTGCTTGTGCTCGCGGCGCTTTTTCCGGCTGCTGTCTTTTCACCCCAGGCGCTGAGCCAAGCCGCAGGAGCGGAGCAAAAGCCCCCGCCAACCGCGGACGTGCTGATCCTGGCCAATGGTGATCAGCTCACGGGGAAGCTCCTGGGGGAGGCCAACGGGACCGTGACCTTTCACAGCGATATGGCGGGCGACCTGAGTTTTACCTGGGACAAGATCAAATCCATTCGCACGGCGCAGAAGTTTGCCGTGATTGAGCAAGGGCAACAGATCTCCCGTAAGACTCCGGATAGCAACGTGGCCCAGGGGACGATCGCGATCCAAAACGATACGATCCAGGTAGCCGGCAAGGAGATCCCTGAGAAGAACGCGCAGTACCTGGTCGATCAGGACAGCTTCGTGAAGCAGGTCCGCGGCAACCATGGCTGGGGGTATGGTTGGGGCGGCTCGTTGAGCGCAGGAGCGGCGGACGTGCAGGCTACCCAGAACAGCCGAACATTTACCGGAGCGGGGACCTTTGTGAGGACTATTCCCGGAGTAAGTTGGATGGATCCGCGCAATCGCACCATAGCCGATTTCACCGCTGCGTATGGTTCGCTTTCGCAGCCGGGCGGAGCCACCACCAAGACCAACATCTTGCATGCCGATGCGGAGCAGGACTGGTTCCTGTCGCCTCGGCTGTATGCCCTGGTAGACACGTCGTTCGATCACAACTACTCTCAGGGTTTGAACCTGCAACAAATCTACGGCGGCGGGTTAGGATTTGTGCTCATCAAGACTCCCCGGCAGGAATTGGATCTCAAAGGGGATATTCATTACGAGCGGCAAAATTTTGGCTTCACGCCAGGGATCGTTCCGCCCACCGCCACGCCGAACAAGAACCTGATCGGCGCCGATATCGGCGACACCTACATGGCGAACCTTGCCCACGGTATGGTCTTTAACCAGGGCCTGGTCGTCACCCCGGCATTCAATATTCCCAAGGCCTATTCCGCTTTGGCCACTGCAGGTCTGACTTTCCCGGTGTACAAAAGGCTAGGCTTCAATCTTTCCGCATTGGACGATTTCCTGAACGACCCGGCGTTCGGCAGCAAGAAGAATTCATTCCAGTTTAGTGCCGGGCTCACCTATACCCTGCGCTAAAGCAGCAGGCCAGCCAAGCCTGCACAGATGTTGGGTGATTGCTATCCGCGGACGGGGCTCGAGGCCACGTCTCACCATTGACCTAGAAGGGTCTGAGTTTCACCAGACTGGAGGCCGTTCGAAACATAACCATGTTTGTTCTGGAAGGAGCCGGTATTTCCTATGAGTGATAACCCTGACAACACTGGATTGGATGGGCGCGGTCGAGAGAAGAGCGGGCGGATCGACCACAAGCATCCCACCACGAAAATCAAACATCTGCGTGAGCACTACGGGGCGCACTTCGCGAATGGGTGGGATGGTGAGCGCACGCTCGGCGAACTACTAAGCGAGACCAAATTCGAATCGCTCACCCAGTACGTGAAACACCACGGCCACCAACCCATAATCTAGTCCTCAAATCCACGTGGAGAAGACCGGGGTGACAGATACCAAATACGGAGCGCTCTGCTGTCGCCCCACTTCGTCCTTGATTGCTCCTGCGCGAGGACTGAAGAAGGGCTTACACGAAAACCTCGGCGCGGCAATCCAGTGCAGTTTTGAGGGGTCCGTTAGCGTTATAGAGCGGTGCCAGGTAGATTCCGTGGCGTGCGGCAATGCACTCTATTTCCTCTACACGCTCCGGCGTGATGAGCCCTCTTCCGCGGGAGAAGGGTTCGAAGCGGCCTTCTAGAGCAAGAGCCATGCCTTCGAGCAAACATCCGTGAACCACATCTGGGAATGGATGCCGATTCAGGATTCCATGAAGATCCGGAACGAAGTTCATTCTGCCCGTGACTTGTCCCAAACCTCCGAAGAAGATTTTCGCGTCAGGCATTGCCGCACAGGGAGAAAGATTTTTGGGGTAGCCTGCGTCACAGATGATTGCGTCGGGGGCAATGCTGTCCAGCAGAAGCGAAGAGGATGCCAGACTGGCCGCACAAATCACGACATCGGCGGATGCCGTGAATTGCCGCGGATCGGTTGCGATCTCGACTTGCACACCGCAGGCGGTTAACTCCGCAGCCAGCTTGCGTAGACGCTCCAGATTGCGAGCGCAGAGCAGTACGCGCTTCACGCCACGCGAAAGACAACGGGCGCAGCCGGAACCAACATCGCCGGTTGCGCCGACAATGAGCAACGTCGTTTGCCGGAGGTCTTTTCCCTCCTGCAAGCACATCTGCCTGATCCCACGAACGACGAAACTCACGGTCAGTGTATTGCCTGTGGTGAAGACCGTGTCATGCCTCTCCGGAAGCTGTTCGAAGTTGCCTTCGATGAGAATAGAGCTGAAACCGCCGAGGCTCACGATTTTCGCACCTGCTTTGATCGCGCAGGCCGCCGCGCCCCGTACACGAGCAAGATTGTCGCGCATGCAAACGTCGCCGAGCCGGTCAGGAGGTATGAAGGAGTCAATGTAAACACCACGCACCTTCGCACCACGCGTCGAGGCGATCTCAACATGACAAACGGCGCGGGGCGGAATCCACGGCAGGATGTCCCGTACTTCCTCTTCCGGCAGTGGGGTATGCCCGGGTCCGCGCAGGACTGCGAGTACGTCCGCAGCCGATCGCCAGCTTTCCTGATGACCAATGAGCGCGAAATCGATTTCGACTATACCGGCAATTGAGCCACCCATGTCAGGGTTACCTCCCCCGGCAGCCCTAGTTTGTCCAGCGTTTTCAGGTATTGATGCAGGGACGCGCCGCGCAACTCGGCCGCACTCAGGCTGACGTCAGGCAGTGCCGGCTTCACACAGCTGCCGTGGCATACTTCGCAGTGTCCGGTCCGGCAATCCTTGGCCAGCATTTCGGCCAGCGTGGTCATCACTTCAAGATGCAGGCGGTATAGCTTGTCATCAAAGCTTTGCTCATCCTTGGCTCGCTCTTTTCTCAGAATCTCCATCGCGTGGCCGATGTGATCCTCTTCTTCGGCTGCAATGGCGGCAAAGGTCTTGCCCAGGGTGCCCGGAGCAACCTTTCCCACCCGCGCATAGCTGGCCACGGCGAAGGATTCAAGCATGATCTCCTGCACCATCAGACAGGCGATGAAATCGCGCTCTGCTATGCAGCGCAGGAATGCTTCGCGAAGCCGCTTCCAATGTTTTGCGTGGACGTTGTTGGACGCGTCGACACCAATTTTGCGACCCTCATGAGCGAAAGCGGCTGCATGTCCGTTTTCGCCTGCTGCATGCTCCAGAGCATCGGCTACTTCTTCGGGATCGTCACATATCTCGGACAGCGAGGTGTAATTCATCGCGGCTAGTAGTTCGCCGGTTATGGCCTGTGCCAGCACGTCTTGCCAGATCAGGGCAGTGGGAGAGAGCGAGGTGTAGTTAGCGGGTAGCGAGCACTTCAACTCAATGACGGGTTCCATGTGTCCTCCTGGATTTTTATGCTTCTAGCTTGCTGAGGGAAGTCGTGCCCTGATTCAAGACAAAGTTCTCATCCAAACTCTTTAGGCCCGTATCCTTCATTCCCTCCGGTTTGGTGCTCATATCGGCCCTCCTTACAAAACCTGGCGAACGAAGTGGCCCATTACATCGGTTCCCGGTAGCGGCGCAAACGGATTGCGGCGGCGAGAAAAACGGCGGTGAGTGCGAGGCCGGTCCACAAACTTGGGTCGGTGAAGAATCGAACTACATCGGATGCTGTCAGTACGCCCATCGTCATAGGACCCCCCGTAAACTCGACGTCTGAATTCCCGCCGAAGCGGTAGCCCAGGAGGGCAGCGAAATGCGACGTGTTGAAGGCAATCTTCTCTATTACGCCAACCACCACGGGCGGTAACACGGCCCAGAGGAACGGGGCGCGCCGCGCCCAGGCTGAGATCAGCAGCAACCAGCCGTAGAACGGGGCGTACCAGAGCCCGTGAATAGCCACCATGTGGAAGAAGAGCATCAGTGACATTTGCCACAACGGTAAATGACTCCATAGCTCGGCGACATTTTGACCGCGGGCCAGCATGACTGCGCTGCTTAGCAGCAGCATGATGGATTGGGTGACGAGGACGATGGCGAAGGTAATGAGGGGCAGAATCAGGATCGGAATAGTGGCTTTCGCGAGCACAGTCGTCATATCCGAAACCGGCAAAGACTTCCAGAACAGGATGCTACGATCGCGGCGCTCGCCGTACAGCGCTTCGAGACAGTAGAACACCGCGACAACGAAGGTAGTGCCCATGAGCAGAAGGGCGGCGATGGTGTACGGCTGCTGGAAGACGTCCGGCCTCTGCCGCTGCATGGAGTGGAAGGAAAGGTCCATGTGCACATGAGCGCGAGGATGATGACCGATGAGGAATGCGGCCAGAAACAGGGCTGCCACCGCGAGGGGGGCAAGATAGAGTGAGCGGTTCTCCCACAATTCGCGCCGCACCGACCAGTAGAACCGCCGGCTGCCGGGGATAACCACAGGCACTGCTACATTTCCTTCAAGCGAAGAGACGGCGTCAGTTTGGATATTCATCGTGCCGCCCCTTGACTATTCTGGTTGCCAATGATGGCTACGAATAAGTCTGCAATGCCGGCCGTGCGCACTTCGCCCAATGCGGTGAGTTGCTGGCGATCCACATGATCGAACAACAGGATGCTGCGGCCCAAGACTTCGCGTTCGTAGATGGGCTTGAGCGCTCGCGCTGCCGCGAGCTGCTCCGGGCGCACCGAGACTTCCAGGTAGCGGGACTCCATGTCTTCTATGCTGCGATTGAAGACGATGCGGCCGCGGTTGATGAACACCACGTCGGTCAGGACGTGCTCAATCTCTTCCACCTGGTGGGTGGTGAGAAGGATGGTGCGGCTGCGATCGAAGTAGTCGTTCAACAGCGAATCGTAGAACTGCTTGCGATAAAGGATGTCGAGGCCGAGGGTGGGCTCATCCAGCACCAGCAATTTGGCATCGATGGCCATTATCAGGGCGAGGTGCAGTTGAGCCACCATGCCCTTGGATAACTCCCTCACCTTACTGGTGCGGTGGATGGTGGTTTTGGCCAGAAAGCTTTCCGCCTTGGCACGATCGAATCGCGGATGAACACCGGCGACATAATCGAGAGCCTGCGAGACCTGAATCCAGCGGGGCAGCACGGCGACATCGGAAATGAAACAGACATCGCACATCAGGCGATCGCGGTCGGTCCATGGCTCGCGTCCCAGAACCTTCAGTTGCCCCTGGTAGGGAGTGAGGCCGAGGATCGCATTCAGCGCGGTGGTCTTGCCCGCGCCGTTGGGACCGATGAGTCCAATGATGCGGCCCTCTTCCACTTGCAAATCGATGCCGTCGAGCGCGACCTTCGCGCCGAAAGCCTTACGCAGGCCGTGTGCTTCTATGCATGCCATCTTCAGCGCTCCCTTTTCCCGTTATTCGAAGCCAACAGTTCTTCCGTTGTCAGGCCGAGCCGCTGAATGGTGGCGTAGACCCTGGGCCATTCTTCGCCCAGAAACTTTTGCCGTTCGCCCTGCAGCAAAAGATCGCGTGCACCCGTATTGATGAACATGCCTCGCCCTCGTTTGGTTTCCACAAGTCCCTCGTCAACCAGTTGCTGATAACCCTTCAGAACCGTGAGTGGGTTGACCCGATACTCCGCGGCGACATTGCGCACCGACGGCAGCGGGTCGCCCTCTTTAAGGATTCCGTCGAGGATCATCGCAACCACCCGGTCACGAAGCTGGCGATAAATCGGCTGACCATCATTCCACTCAGGGTCCATCAGGTTTACCAAACAGTCTTTGCCACAAATAGGCTTCAGTTATTTCGTCCGTGTCAGGTCAAGGTGCGCGGTTACTGGCTTTCCATGGAAAAGGAAGGTCCAGTCCTCGCTGTGATGGTTCTCGTCGACCGTAGTGAAGATTGCATGCTGCATGTACCCGCCCTGCGCGCTCGAAAAGTTGGCAACGTCAAGAAACTTGAATTCCACCGTCTTTCCGTCCGGCATCAATTCGGCCGTCATGCGAGGCCTGTTTCCGGCGTCGCAATAGTGCGTCAGCAGCAGGCGATCGCCGTCCAGGTAAAGCATGGTGATCGGGTCGTCAGAGTTTCCCGGCCTCGTCATTTCGTGCATAAGCGTGTTCCCCATGGAAGTCACGCGAAGCGAAACTTGCACAGGCTTGCCGTCGTAGGTCCCCTGCCAGGAGCCGGCCAGCGTTTTTAGGTTGGTGAAGGATTTTTGCGCGTCTGATTCGGCGAACCCTACTGTGGACAGGCCGGCCAGCGCCACCAATAACAGAAAACGATTGAATCTCATGATGATTCTCCTCTGGTATGTCAGTGGGTTATTCGCCAGCCTGCTGAGCTATCAGCAGCGGGCGTCTGTCCCTTTACTGATGTACTTGACTACAACACCATATCGCCTGTCAAGGATTATTTTGCCGGAGGAGACAAAAGGCTGCGGAATCCGGGTACGCTTCGGTCGGGATGACGAGGGGTGACCTTGAGGGCCACCCACTCAAAGGGCGGCAGTACAATCTACCGAACGTTGATGCGGAACCGCATGCTCAATCTGTGGACACTTGGGGGTCTGTCGCTCTCGGAGCTGATCCGTCGAACCGCGCGGGAGTGCTGGCACGACGAGGTATTTGGGCAGGGCGGCCGCATGGCTTTTTACCACTTCCTGGCTATTTTTCCTTCTCTGCTTATTTTTTTTACGATCGGTGCGCGCGTACCTCATCTGGGCGATCACATGAAGAATGCGCTCCAGGATTTGACCCGCCAGTTGCTTCCCGATCAAGCCTCAAAGCTTTTTCAAGACATCATGAATGAGCTCACCGACCGCACGCATTCGGCCGTGCCCCTTATCTCGGTTTGTGCGGGAGCATTATGGGCCGCGCTGAACGGGACCTGGGCAATGGTGTATGGGCTCAACAAGGCTTACGAAGTAGACGAACACCGCTCGTGGCGGGAATTGTCGCTCACCATTGGCGGTCTGACATTTTTCCTGGGGTTCATTGGTTCCATGGCGGTGTTCCTGATCTTCTGCAGCGCTTACCTGCAGACACGTTTTCATGGAGGCGCCATGGCTGTTCGCGTTTTGGAATGGCTGGTGCTGGCTGGATCGCTTTCCTTCTCGTTTGCAGTGCTGTATCGGTTCGCGCCCAATCTTCGCGATTGTGCGTGGCGATGGAGCACTCCCGGCGCACTTTGTGCGGTGGTGTTATGGATAACTGCGACATTCGCTACCCGGCTCTACTTCGGCCATGTAAACAACTACTCCCGTAGTTATGGTCACCTGAATGGGGTGGTGATGCTGCTGTTGTGGCTCTATGCCAGCAATGGGGCGATTCTTATTGGGGGAGAAATGAATTCTGAGATTGAAAAGAATATTGCGCAAGGTGATGCGGATTCGGCCCGGCAGGATCGCTCTCGCACACGGAAATAGCCGGTAAAACTCAGAAGCGATAGCCTGGCTTTAGCTCGCAGCGGTAGACGGTGGTCTGGGCTTCTTCCTGACCGGTTCGAACATTGCAGGTGGCCCAACTCAACGAGGGATTGGGACCCAGGGGGAAGACCATGGGCGCACCGTCGATCTCAGCCTCGAGACTTACCCCTTCCTGGGTCGGCGGCAAAGTGAAATTGAGCGTCTGGCCAAAAATTACAGGGAATAGCTCCCGCACTTCGGAGCTGATGGCGGTGTGGTAAACCTCAGCCTCCATCAGGAAGGTAGCCGTGTCTGACCAGTCCAACGCAGTCACGCTGATATTGCGCCCCCCGTGGATAAAGCCGCTGGAGTCAATCCGGGTGAAGGGGCAGGGCCCTGCAATACAGGAGGCGCTTATGTTTCCATAGGAATTGTCAGGCCCGGCATCGAGCGTCACCGTTTTTGAGGCTGCCTTCCATTTTCCATCGGGGGAACAGGGGGATTTATGGTCACAGGGGACGTTTCCCTGGTTGACCACTTGAAAGGTCCGCTCTGCACTTCCCACATTGGTCTGGGCGCGGGTATTAATCGTGTACCGCACACGAATATTTGCGACCAGCGTTGCCGGTCGAGCTGGAGCTTTCGCAGAGACGGGAACGAGCGGAGTCATGGCGGCAACATAAAGCTGGCTCGGGGTCTCTAACCTCCCGGTTGGTACGACCAGGTTCAAGGGCTCGTAGCGTGGGTGGTGGAAGGTGACGGTGATTGGCTGGTCTGATAAAACCCGCTTGTGCAGCACCAGCTTGAAATGGCCCGAAGCATCGGAACGGGTGGCAGCACTGCGGGTGCCATCGGATGCGGTAATGACGACATTGGGGATGGGCAGCTCATTCTTGGGGTCCGCATCGCGCTGGATCACTGCGCCTTCAATGGAGACTGATAGCCGCTCGGCAATCTCCCGCACCCGATGGGCACGCAGCAACAACACCAGAGCGACCACCAGCGCAGCGATGATTGCGAGGATCGTCCAGACAGCTTTCTTTTCCGTCATGCAACCCCAGTTGGACGCCATCGTCCGTGCATCTATTATTCAATTAATCGATTTCCTTGTCGCCCGCAATCGGTTCGCTGGGCGAATGTCGACGAAAGCATGAGGCAGAGCTGGAGTGAAAATGATTCCGCCGCGCAAGCATTTCAGATCCCGGCGCCAATTGCTACGGCAAATGGCAGGTGTCTCTCTGGGTCTGCCGCTCGCCCCATGGACGGGTTTTCGAGCGCTGGCACAAACACCCACGCCTGCTGATAAGGCAGCGCCGTTCTCGGCAGAGGATGAGCAGTTCCTGGACGAGCTGGAACGCGCCAACTTCCTGTTCTTCTGGGAACAGGCCAGTGGGCAGACCGGCCTGATTAAAGACCGGGCTAATGTGCGCGCGGCGGACACCAGCATCGTGGCCAGCGTGGCGTCTACCGGCTTTGGGCTGACTGCGATCTGCATCGCCGACAAGCGCGGCTTTATCTCTCACGAGGAGGCTCGCCAGCGGGTGCTTGCGACGCTCACGTTTCTGTGGAAGGCGTTGCCCACGCATCGTGGATTTTTCTATCACTTTGCCAACATCGATACCGGGGAACGAGTGTGGGACTCTGAGGTCTCTTCGGTGGATACGGCAATCCTGCTTTGCGGCATTCTTACCTGCCGCCAGTATTTCGAGGATCGAGAGATCATCCGGCTGGCGGGTGACATTTTCGATCGTGTGGACTGGACCTGGCTTTCAGAAGACACGGCTCTGCTGCCGCAGGGTTGGACTCCGGAATTCGGCTTCCTGCCTTACAAGTGGGATTTCTACAGCGAGTTGATGATGATTTACCTGCTGGGGATGGGTTCGGCGTCTCACCCCCTGCACCCTTCCGCCTGGCTGGCTTGGAAGCGAATTACCTTCGAGTACGACGGCGAGCGCTACATCGGGTCGTTTGCACCGCTGTTTGTTCATCAGTATTCGCAGGCCTGGTTCGACTTTCGCGGCAAGCGCGACAAGTATGCCGACTACTTCCAGAACTCAGCCATCGCGACCGATGTGCACCGCCGCTTCTGCCTGGAAATGGGGGCTAAGTTTCCCGATTACAGCGATGATCTTTGGGGGATCACTGCCTCGGACTCGGAAAAAGGTTATGTGATCTGGGGCGGACCGCCGGCCATGGGCCCGATCGATGGAACGGTGGTTCCCGCCGCCCCTGGAGGCTCAGTGCCCTTTCAGCCAGCCGCCACGATGCGCGTGCTGAAGAACATTCGCGCTCATTATCCGCAGGCCTGGAGCCGCTACGGCTTCGTCGATGCCTTCAATCCATTGACTAACTGGTACGACCATGACGTGGTTGGCATTGACACCGGAATTACGATGCTCATGGCGGAAAATGCGCGCGGCAGCTTCGTGTGGGAGACATTTATGAAGAACCCCGAGGCAAAACGAGGTATGGCGGTTGCCGGGTTTCAGAGCTATCCCGCCCCCTACCTCTAAACGTGAATGGTTCTAGGCCACATTGGCCGGCACCGATGGCTTGCTTTCGCCAGCAGCCTCGGCAACCGAAGACAGGGCTTGAAAGCAGTCTGCGTCTAACTTGCCGGGCACATCGCGTTGCATGATTTTCAACGCCTCTACGGGGCTGAAGCCGCTGCGGTAGGGGCGATCTTCGGTCAAGGCGCCGTAGATGTCGGCTGTGCACAGGATCCGTGATTCCAGCGAAAGCTTGCCCGCACTCAGCTTATTTGGATAGCCCGTGCCATCCAACTTCTCGTGGTGAGCACCGGCGATCTCCGCCAGCTCGCGAAACGCTGTCACCCGTCCCAGAATGGCACGCGTCAGCCCGGGATGCTCCTGCATGACAGACCACTCCGCATCGTCTAATTTCGAGGGTTTGTCGAGGATGGAATTCGGAACTCGCAGCTTGCCCAGATCATGCAGCAGGGCGGCGCGGTTCAACAATTGCATCCGCTCTGGCTTAAGGCCCATGGCGCTGCCGATTTTGCGGGCAGCTTCTGTAACCCCCATGGAATGACGGAAGGTGAAGTGGGACTTGGCGTCGACCACTTCGGCAAAGGCTTCACAAATCACATCAATATTTGACCCGCTGAGGCAGCTGGGGTCTTGCGGAGATAAAGCAATGACGGCAGCGCGCACCGCCTTCACCGGATCGCTCGAAGCTTGTATTCCGCTGGGCGAACGTTGTTGCCATAAAGCAAGCCGCTTGTGGAGCGATTCCGCCGCCTTGACGGTTTCGGGATCGAACCAACGCCCGCTGCGCTGGCGTAGAACGAGCATGGCTTGCACCGCGCCCTGCTCGACGGCGAATACATCCAGGTGCTGGGCGACGGCCAACACCCGTGCCAGGGGAGAGATGGCTTCGCCTTTTAAGCCCTGGGGATAACCGCTGCCGTCCCAATGCTCGTCCAGGGAGCGAACAGCCAGCGCCGTCTGCTCAGTCATACCGATCTTGCGCACGATGCTCGCGCCCCGGTCGCAGCGCAGCTCGATCATCTGCTTGTTATTGCGGTGTTGGTTAAGCCCGATACGGAAGATGCGGCCCAGCCTTTCGATCGGGTTGCCATCGGGTAATACGTTGCTCCACAAGAGGCGAAGAGTGGAAAGTTGCGGCTGGCCGGGGCGGGTCCAGTCTTCCAGTTTGACGCCGAATTTTACAGCGCGATCATCGCCGCCGCCGATGATCTGGCACATACGTGCCGAGTTGCTGCTACAGCCGACGTCTTTGAGCAGCAGGGCGTGATAGAGGTCGGCCATCGCGACAGGGGAAAAGCCGAGTTCCCTGCCCAGCCGCATGCCCAGCAAACAGCTGCGCAACGCATGACCGGGCACAGCTCCTTCGGTGAGATCCAAAGCAAAGGATAAGGCGGAGAGTAACTCTGACAAAGAAGGGGCGTCATTCTCGCCGGCAGGCGGTGCAAGGGACAGTTGTTTGGGACCGGTTTTCAGCATTGGATGGATCCTCGGCGTTGATTTCCTATCGGCTTGGGCGATCGGGATGTTCGGCGGCGGCCGGGACGGAGGGTACGACTTTGGCGTAAGCGGTCACGCGTCTGAGAGGTACCTAAAAGAACCGAGTGGGTGGACGAGGGCCTGCGATTTGGCGGGAGCAGCCGAGTTGGGTGTATTTTCTTCTAATGATTTGCTTTCCGTTTTCCAGGCTTCTCGCGTCTGCGGCTCTGCTGGCCGTGGCTGCCCCCCTTCTTGCCCAAACGCCGGTCAAACCAAAACCTGAAGAAACGGAAGTTTGGGAACCGGTTCCTAAGGTTGTGAGCCCGGGCGCCACCTGCGGGGCGGCTCCCTCCGATGCAATCGTGCTGTTTGACGGCAAAAACCTGGACGAATGGGTGACCAATAAGGACAAATCACCGGCCAAATGGGATGTTGCCGACGGCGTAATGACCGTGAACAAGTCTGGTGGAAACATCGAAACCAAGCGAAGCTTCCAGAACTACCAGCTCCACCTCGAGTGGAAGGTTCCTACCAACATTACCGGCACTGGCCAGGCGCGCGGTAACAGCGGCGTTTTTCTAGCCTCTACCGGTCCGGGCGACGACGGTTACGAGTTGCAGGTTCTCGATTCCTACGTGAACAAGACCTACGTGAACGGCATGGCCGGCAGCCTCTACAAGCAAGCTATCCCGCTGGCCAACCCGACGCGCAAACCGGGAGAGTGGCAGACCTACGACATCGTGTGGACAGCACCTACCTTCAACGACGACGGATCGCTGAAAACTCCGGCCTATGCCACGGTTTTCTTTAACGGGGTGGTGGTGGAGAATCACTTCGAGTTGAAGGGGCAGACGCTGTACATCGGCAAGCCGTTTTATAAGGCGTACACTAGCGCTCCGATCAAGCTGCAGGCGCACGGCGACAAGAGCGAACCCATCAGCTTCCGCAATATCTGGATCAGGGAGCTGAATTAGCGGTTGCGTGCAACGGGCTGAAGCCCGTACGTTTCAGAGCGTTTGCGCCGCGGCTTCCGCTTGCCGCTTTGACTGGCCAACTGGATATTGTGGGCGTTCACGATGGCTGGGATCAAACCCGGAAAGCGCTGGTCTATCTCTGCGCAACGAGAGGTGTTGCGCATCTCCACGCCATGCCGCTCGCCGCGGATTAGGCCTGCTTCCCTGAGCGCCTTGAAGTGCTGCGAAAGGGTCGATTTGGGGATGGCCTTTTCGCTGACGTGGAGAAAGTTAGAGCAGCTCTGGGAACAGTTCGAGCCGGCAATATCGGCAAAGATTGCTACCCGCACGGGATCAGAGAGCGCATGCAGGATGGCTTCCACTGTTACGTCTTCAATCGACGGATGGAAGAGGGGCCTCATGCTTCTGATCTTACCTTTACAGAAGGCTTTGTTCAATAGTGCATAACTCATGAACTATTGAATCCGCGCCTCGCCGTTGCCCATCTTAACCTGCAGCTACGGGTCAGCAACCCCAGCGCAAAGGAAACTTCAAAAAGGCAGGCATATGAGCAAACTCAAAGGTAAGGTAGCAGTCGTTACGGGCGCCTCCAAAGGCATTGGAGCCGCAATCGCGAAGTCGCTGGCCGCAGAAGGCGCGTCCGTGGTGGTCAATTACGCATCCAGCAAATCCGGTGCGAGCGCGGTGGTCGACTCCATCAACGCCGCGGGTGGCAAAGCAGTCGCTGTTGGAGGTGACGTTTCCAAGGCCGCCGAGGCGCAGGGGATTATCGACGCCGCGATCAAGAATTACGGCCGGCTCGACATTCTGGTTAACAACTCTGGGGTCTACGAGTTCGGTCCGATCGAAAGCCTCACGGAAGAGCAGTTTCACAGGATGTTCAACATCAATGTGCTGGGCTTGTTGCTGACCACCCAGGCAGCGGTGAAGCACATCGGCGAAGGCGGCAGCATTATCAATATCGGCTCAGTAGTCAGCCGCGTCACTCCGCCTGCCTCTTCGATCTATACCGGCACCAAGGGCGCTGTCGATGCGATCACCGGGGTGTTGGCGCGGGAGCTTGGAGCGAAAAAGATTCGCGTCAACTCGATTAACCCCGGGATGGTCGAAACCGAAGGAACACAGACCGCCGGCGTGCTGGGGTCGGATTTCGAAAAGTCAATCCTCGCCCAAACACCGCTCGGACGGCTGGGTCAACCGGATGACATTGCTTCGGTCGCCGTGTTCCTCGCTTCCGACGACGCTAAATGGCTTACGGGCGAACTCATTCTTACCGGCGGCGGTCTCCGCTAACCAAATCTGCAGGAGCATGCAATGGGAAAACTCGATGGAAAAGTGGCCGTCATCACGGCGGCCACTTCTGGCATGGCACTGGCCTCGGCCAAGTTGTTTGTGCAAGAGGGCGCATACGTTTTTATCACCGGCCGGAGGAAGGACAAGCTGGATGAGGCGGTCGAAGCGATTGGACGAAATGTGACCGGCGTGCAGGGCGATGCATCGAACCTGGACGATCTGGACCGGCTCTACGATACGGTGAAGAAGACCAAAGGAAAGATCGATGTGCTGTTTTCGAGCGCAGGTATGGGCGAACTGGTAAAGCTCGAAGATGTTACTGAGGAGCACTTCGATAAGACCTTCGACCTGAATGTGCGGGGCACGCTGTTTACGGTGCAGAAGGCGCTGCCGCTTTTCAACGATGGCGGATCTATCTTTATGAATGGATCGATTGCCAGCATTAAGGGCTTCCCGGCGTTTGGCGTTTATAGCGCAAGCAAAGCCGCGGTGCGGTCGTTTGCCCGGACTTGGCTGCTGGAGTTGAAGGAGCGGAAAATACGGGTCAATGTGCTCAGCCCGGGCACCATCGATACCCCAGTCCTGGATCCCCTGGGACCCGATGCAAAAGAGTTCTTCAAGGCCCAGATTCCGCGCGGTGAAATCGGCCGGCCGGAAGAGATAGCCACCGTGGCACTGTTCCTGGCTTCGGACGATTCGAGCTTCGTCAATGGAATCGAGCTGTTCGTAGATGGGGGCGTGGCACAAATCTAAAGCCTGCGGGGGGCTCGTCATCGCGGGCCCATTTTTTGTATCAACTGTGCGATGAGGCTTTGGTAATGGTGATTCCCAACTTCGAGTAAACCGCCAGCAGCTTGGGCTTTGTGTCTGCGGCAACGATCATCCCCGTTATCTCTGAGATGGGCGCAATGACATAGGGCGAAACGGCGTTCAGCTTTTCAGAGGAGCCCAGAACAATGGTCTCCGCTGCGCTCGAGCTTAACGCTCTTTTTACGTGCGCCTCTTCAAAGTCTCCCGTGGTCAACCCAAATTTTGGATGGATGCCGGTGACCCCCATGAAATAGGTATCGGCATGGACGCGGCTGATGGCTTCGATCGCAGGCGCTCCGACTGAAACGACGGAATGCTTGAATAGCCTGCCCCCGATGAGGATCACTTCAATGTTGCGATGCTGCAGCAGTTCGAGCGCTATGCTCGGGCTGTGAGTCACCACGGTGGCCTTCAGCTCCAGCGGAAGATTTCGTGCAATTTGTACCGCGGTTGTTCCCCCGTCAAGGATGACGACCTGATTAGGCTGGACCATCCTGGCCGCCGTTTTCCCGATCATGCTTTTCTCATCCGTGGCTACATGAAGCCGGGCGGCGAAGTCTCCGATAGCGGGGGATGCGGGCAGCGCGCCTCCGTGTACGCGCTGCAGCAGGCCTTCTGCCGCGAGCTCTCGCAAATCACGCCGGATGGTGTCTTCGGACAGACCGAGTTCCTGGCTGAGGTCTTTGGCTACCACCTGCCCCTCGCGCCGCAGGAGGTCGAGAATCTTTTGTTTGCGCTGGCTGGTGAGCACAAAGACACTATCGCACGGATAAACGCCTGCATGAAAATGCACGATGTTGCATGTTTTTTCGTGATTCGTTATGATGGCCAACAGGAGCAAGCCATGACCGAAAGCAAACCGCTCATCATCCTTATCGCCGGACCGTATCGCTCCGGCACAAACGACGATCCCACGCTGATTGCGAAAAATCTCGATCGGCTGGAGTCTTTCGCGTTACCGATTTATCAGGCGGGACATATTCCCATGATCGGGGAGTGGGTCGCGCTACCCATCATGAAGCAGGCAGGGTCGACTTCTCTGGCGGATCCCATTGCGGAGCAGTATCTGTACCCGGTGGCAAGCCGGCTCATCGACCGCTGTGACGCAGTGTTTCGCATGGAAGGCCCTTCGAAAGGCGCGGACGAAGACGTGCGGCTTGCCCATCAGCGCGGCCTGCCGGTTTACCGCCGGTTGGAAGAAATCCCGATGGTGAGTCCAACAGCGTCAGTGACCACCTGAGGCCTCGCCGCCGGGTCGTGGGTAAGTTTCTCTGCGGTTGCTCTTCACGGGTGCCCCACGTTCGCACCCGCGTACGTGGGACGAAAACGATTTTCTTCGATTGCTTTTAGTCGCGGACAGAGCAGTGATTTAAAGAGGCCTTAACCTATTTGCTCCGTACTACTCCTCCCTGCCATCCTAGGGCATGGCTATTCGTACTCTTTCTACCCGCGAGATCTATCGGAATCCCTGGCTAAGCTTGCGCGAAGACACCATTCAGCGCAGCAACGGTGCAGAGGGTATTTATAGCGTGGTTGATAAGCAGGATTGCGCGGTGATCGTGCCCATTGACGGGGATCACATCTGGTTGGTGGAGCAGTTTCGTTACACCATCGGGGAACGGGCGCTTGAGCTACCACAGGGCGGATGGGAGCAAGACATTGTCGATCCCGAGGAGTTGGCGCGAGGCGAACTGCGCGAGGAGACCGGCCTAACCGCGGGGCGATTGACGGAGTTGCCCTGGATGTGGATCGCCTACGGCTTCACTCACCAACGGCAGCATGTTTTTGTCGCCGAAGAGTTGGTTCCGGGCGGCCATCAGCGTGACCCGGAAGAGTCTGATATGGAGATCGTACGGATGCCCATTACCGCCTTCGAGCAAAAGCTGAGAGAGGGTGAGATCCGCGACGTTTGTACGCTTGGGGCGTGGGCCAGCTACCGCCTTTGGCGGGAGTCTCGCGAGCGGTAGGAAGCCGGTGGGTGAGGGGTGGCCTACTCAACATTCGTCCCCATCGGCCCGTGACCTTTCCGGTCGGAGGAGGTCAATGCGCGGCAAACGACACGATGAGTTGGTCGAGTGGCATGGATCGCTTGACGGCCTGCGGTGGGTGGAACGGCATAACCGCAAGCGGCGTTCCGTCAGACTCCGCTTCATCGAATGCCTTCGTGCCCAGCGTTTTACCGGTCACCTCGAACTCGCTGATCTCGTAAGGGAGCCCGTTGGAAGCAAGAGACGTGGGTCCATCGGTTACCTGAAAGTGCAGATGGGGCACGATCGAGTTGCCGGTATCTCCTACCAAACCGATTACCTGACCGGAATGGACACGTTCCCCGCGGTGAACTTTGATGCTCCCCGGCTGCAGGTGCGCGTATAGGGCATAGTGCTGGTCACCCAAATCGAGAATTACGGAGTTGCCGTCCGCCTCGTCGAGCGAGATGTTTGTGGGGTAACTGCCGGGGGTTTGCTCAGGCTGTCCGTCGACAACGTTGACGACGAGTGCGTTGGCAACCGCTAGAACGGGCTGGCCGAAGATCGCGTAACTTTCAAGTTTGTCACGCGGACCGGTGTAGATCCGGCCGCCGGCATTCAATTGCTCCCAGTCCACGGCGTAGCGTTGCGCTATCCACATGCGGCCGTTTACGGGCAGAGCTGCGCGCGTATGCCGGGTGGCATCACAGCAGGAATCCGCCGAGATGTAGCCCTCCCCGCGCAGAGGCGGACTTATGAAGGCGACTGCTTGCCGGTCCACTGTGACCGTAGCTCCGGTTTCGTTGAGCTCCTGATGACCTGGGGGTGCGGCGCTCACCCGAAGCGCAACCCGGTGCGATAGCTCAGAGGGAACTTTGCCGCCCGGCGCAAGAACGAGGTGAAGAAAGAGATTCGCCCGCATGCTGGCGGCGAGAGTATCCGCCGATTGGCGCTGTCCGGTGGGTTGCAGACGTTCCGTAACCGCAGCGGTGTCGAGCGTTTCGAGAATGACCCCGTCGCCCATCACTTCGACCTTTTCGACCGCGATCCCGGCGCTCGAGAAGTTGGTCATTCCCAGTTCATAGACCAGGTGAATCCGGCCGTCCGAGCCGGCGAAAGGGATGGGGGCATCCTGCACGGCGAGCAGGAGAGGTGTCATGGTCTCTGCGGCCTGGGACGAACCTGAGGTCGAGAAAGCGAGAAGCAGGAACAGGGATGACGCGGCGGAAACGATTCCAATGATCTTCATATTCAGTACAAGATCCAGCCTCCATCTACGTTGAGGGTCTGGCCGGTCATGGCGTCGCTCAGCTCGGTTGATAAAAACAAGCAGACGCGGGCTACGTCCAACGGAGTTATGCGACGCTTCAGGCTCTGCTGTGCCATAAAAAGATCTGTGTCCTGCTTAGTGAGAAGCTTGCGTTCCCCTTCCGTTTCGATGGCTCCGGGCGTAATGCAGTTGACGCGAACGTTGTGTTCGCCCATCTCTCTTGCCAGGCCGCGGGTGAAGCCGATGATGGCTCCCTTGGAGGCAATGTAGTGCGTCAGGTTCTGCAAACCGGTGAAGAAGGTGACCGATGAGATATTTACCACCGCGCCGGCCCGTTGCCGGACCATGTGGGGCATGACCAGCTTGGTGCAGTGGAAGACACTCTTCAGATTGATGTTGTGCATGGTGTCCCACTGCTCTTCTGTCATTTCGAGGAAGGGATGCCGGGGGTAGATTCCGGCGTTGTTGATCAACACGTCGATGCTGCCAAAGCGCTTGAACGCATCCTCCACCACGTTCGCCATGGCATCGCGACTGCCGGCGTTGGCTTCAAAGGCAAAGGCAGAGCCGCCCGCCGCTTGAAGAGTGGCTGCTGTTTTTTTGACTCCTTCTCCGTCCAGGTCGGCTAGAAATACATGGGCGCCGCGCTGGGTAAATAGCTTGGCCACTCCGGCGCCAATGCCGGCAGCCGCCCCGGTCACGATGACGACTTTATCCTTGAGCAATTCCATCGGCTGATGGTATCAAAGGCGGTTATCGGCTGGGCCCACTTCCAGCCCGAAGCGCGACAAGTCGCGCTTCTGCAGGCGGTAATCAATCAGAAAGCCAGCGCCCACGGCCAGCGGCATCAGGCCGACCGCGGCGCCGGCCAGGACATCACGCTGACCCACGATGAACGACAGCACAATGAAGAACAGCGCCAATCCGACACCACTCGAAATCAGCACGATCGCCGTCCGGCGGGTGTTGGCCAGACTCTGCATCGGGTCTTTGACCGGCCTACCGTCGACAGTCGCCTTGGTTAACAACTTGTCGATGTCGTCAGCGGGCATTCCGCGGGCAACCATCGCCATCCGCTGCTCGGCCGTCAGCCTCTGCCTATTCCCTTCCCCCATTACGCCAGAAATGATGGCCACAATGGCCACCGCAAATGCTCCGATCGGTATCGCCCATACGTCAAAATGCATAAGCTTTGTCTTCCTTTCTGCCCGCCTTAGACTGTCATCCTGGATGAGAGTTTCAAACAAGACATGAAACTTTCTGCTGGATTTTCAGTCTGACCCTTTTTGCAAGCCGCCGACACCAGCTTCGAGCAGATCGTCCGAGACCATCAGACGATGGTCTTCAGCACCCTCATTCGGCTCACCGGCAGCCGCGAGCACGTGGACGATCTCGCCCAGGAAGTGTTTCTACGGCTCTATCGCGCGCTTCCCGCGTTTCGCGGCGAGGCGCTGCTGAGCACCTATCTGTATCGCATCATCGCCAACGTGGCCCAGGATGAATGGAAGCGCCGCCGCCGTGACGACCGCCCCCTGGTCTCCTTTTCCGAGGAGGAGTCGGATTGGGAAGATCGCCTCGCGCACCCGGGGCCGGATGCGGAGCAGCAATTTGTCGAGAAGCAGTTCCGCTATTCGGTAGAACAGCAACTGCAACTGCTGAGCTCTATTGAGAGAACCATCCTGGTGCTCTACCATCAGGAGGAGCGCAGTTACGAACAGATTGCCCTGTCACTGAAATTGCCTATCGGCACGGTGCGCACCCATTTGCACCGCGGACGCAAGAAGTTACGTGAAGGCATTCAGCGACAGCAGGAAATGGAAAGGGGACCCGCATGGCAGAAGACAAGATGAAACCCGTTTCGAATTTTGCTTCGGATTTGCTGGAAAAAAGGATCCTTCTCGCCCTGGAGACCGCGCCTCAACCCGAGATCCCAGCAGATTTCGCAGCCCGCATTGCGCGGCGGCTGCCTCCGCGGCCCGCGGTCGTTCTCACCCCCAAACGAAATGGCCAGCGTGCGGCCGTGGCGTGCCTGGTAGTGCTGCTGGGCCTGATGCTGGCCTTCGTCCATCGGGCGACTGGAACTTCGCTCTATTGGTTTTCGCTGGAATCGATTTTCTGCGCTCAGTTCGCGCTTTTGGCTGTCTGGCTGGTGGCGCGCAGCTATACTTCCGCAAGTCTGTTCTAAAATTCACCCCGCCGCGGAGTCACGGATGACGATCAGGATTACCCGCAGCGATCCGCGCTATGCCTTGTTGCAACGGAGCCGCAATCTTCGTTGGGACGGCAATGCAGCGGAGGCTGCGGCCGAGATTGCACTGTGCGAGACCGCCGAGCAGACGGCGGAAGCCTTGCAGCGAGTGGTGAACGCTGGTGCGCGCCCAACGGTTCGCAGTGGCGGTCACTGCTATGAAGATTTCGTGGTCAACAATCCCGGGGGAACGATCCTGGATCTGAGCCTGCTCAAAGGCGATTCGTTACCTGGTGACGGAAACCGCTACCGCATCAGCCCCGGGCAGATGCTGGGCGAAGCATACATCAGCTTGTACAAGCGGCACGGGGTGACGATTCCCGGGGGTAGCTGCTTCGAGGTGGGCGCCGGCGGCCATATCACCGGGGGCGGCTACGGCGTGCTGTCGCGCCTGCACGGGCTGACCATCGACTGGGTTTCGGCCATCGAGATCCTCACCGTCGACAACAAAGGGCACGTTGCGCTGAGGAACATCGACGAGAAGCATGAGCCTGATCTTTTTCGCGCCTGCCGCGGCGGAGGCGGAGGAAACTTTGGCATCGTCACCGGCTTTCTCCTTGACCGCTTGCCGGTGGCGCCCGTCGAGGTCGCGAATGCCCACCTTTCGTTCGACTGGCATAGCATGACCGAAGACAAATTTACGGCCATCCTGCTGACGTTTGGCGACTATTGCGCAACGCAAGGCTGCGAACACCAGAATTGGGGATTGTATACGGCGCTGGGCCTGACACACATTTCTTCGGGCCGCATTGGACTATCGCTGCAATTTTGCAACCTGGACGGCCGGTGCGACGACCTGAAACCCCTGGATGAATTTCTCGATCGCTTTCAGGAATTTGGCCCCTCAGAGAGACGCGCGGCCACGCCCGGAGAACAGCGCTTTTCACCACGCAGCCCGGCTGCTCGCCAGCAATCGGAAAAATACGATGTTGACCGGCTGATGTGGCTCGATGCGGCGATTGGCGACAGTGGGAGCGGGCACAGTGGCCGCGCCGCGTATAAATCCTGTTACATGAAAAAGAACTTCACGCCGGCGGAGGCAAAGTGTATCTACAAGCACCTTACGCGGGTGATTCCAGGTGTGGATTTGCGCGGCTCGGTCTTGGCGGTGGACTCGTACGGTGGCGCCGTCAATCGCAAAGGGACGGCCGAGACCACTTCGGTGTGGCAGCGTTCCTCCATCATGAAGCTCCAGTTCCAGCAATATTGGGATCATGCGGAAGAGGACGCAGGCCGTCTCGCCTGGATGCGCGAGTTCTACACCGACCTCTACTCACAACAGGTGGAGCCGCAGTACGCAGGAACCCCCTTCCCTAACGAATATTACGAAGGCTGCTACATTAACTATCCCGATGCCGATATGCTCGCGTATGCCTTTTGGCCGCAGCTCTATTACGGCACAGGGGGACTCTACCCATTCCTGCAACAAGTGAAACGGCGCTATGACCCGAACAACATCTTCCACCACAAGATGTCGATCCGCGCTTAACCCAGGCGACGGCTGGACCCGGAGAGAATTTCTGCGCGGCGCCGCGGGTGTCGTGGCGATCAATAGACTTCCCCAGGCAATGGGGGCGCCGCGATTTGCCTATGTGGGTTGCGAAGATGATTCGCTGCGTGTGTTTCGCCTGCAAGGCGAGGTCTGGACGCAAATACAGCGGGTACCGAGCCGGGCGCCGGCCTGCGTGTTGCTCTCGCCTGCACAGCAGACGCTGTACGTCGCCAATGAAGTAGATGTGCACGAGGGGCTGCCGCGCGGAACTGTGGAGGCGTTCCATATCCGTCCCGGGGATGGGCGTCTGACGCTGTTGAGCCGGACAGCACTTTCGTTATCTGCGACCCAGCCACGGCACATGACTGTTTCCCCGGATGGGAAGCTGCTTGCCGTGGCGGCGTATGGCGGGGGAATTTACAACCTGATTGCAATCGCACAGGAAGGGAGCCTGGGCCAGGTGAGCAGTATTTTTAAAGACGCTGGCTGCGGACCCCATGCGCAATTACAGGCGTCGGCGCATCCCCATACCCTGTTTTTCGATGCGCTGGGACGCCATCTGCTTTCGTCCGATTTTGGCAGTGACCGGCTGAGCGTGTTTGCGCTCGAAGACGGCAGACTGTCGCGGCGTATGCAGCGCTCCACCGGTGAGGGGAGCGGCCCCGGCAACTGCGTACTTCATCCTTCAGGATCGTTCGTCTACGCGTGGCATGGTCTCGAGGGCACGCTGGTTTGCTACCGGTACGAAGGTGGGACCGTTGGTGAGGAGGTGGAGCGGGTCCCGTTGTCTGCGGGTGGGCTGGCTGTGCATCCTTCAGGCCGGATGCTGTACACCGCCGAGGGTGCCTGGCGAATCGACCCCGGGCGTGGCAGGCTATCGCGCATCGGGACATGGTTGCCAGGCGCGAGCCAGATCGTCGTCTCAATTGATGGGACCAGCGTTTACTTTCTGGACGGAGCCAGAGGATCGATCGATCAGGCAACCGCAGACAGCAGGACGGGTGAGGTACACTGCAAAACGAATGCCGCCGTGGTGGATAAGCCAAGCAGCATCGCTCTCAAAACAGTCTAGAGACTGCGGAAAAACTCGGGACCGGGCAGGATAAGACATGTCAGGGCCTAAAGAGTCTGCGTGAGAACTGGAAAGGAAGCAACAGATCCTCCACAACACTCCCTCACTCGACACAACTCTGTACGCAACACAACTCTGTCTGGGTGCCCCACGTTCGCACCAGCGTACGTGGGACGAAAACGGTGGGGCGAAGCCCCAACCATTGCGGTTGAGCCGGCGGAAAGCAATCGAAGAAGTTCGTTTTCGCCCCACGGACAGAGTTTGTGTCGAGTACAGAGTTGTGTCGCATGGGGGAGTGTTGTGGGGAGAGCATGCCCTGATACAAAACAGAGTTTTCCGCGGCCTGCTAGCGATTGCGAAGGTCGCATTTCGCCACAGGCGGCTCCCGAGGGCCTTTGTCATTTCTAATTACCGATTCAACTGAAAGGGGTAAGTAGATGGGGACTCAGTCCAGAAGAGGTCTTCTCAAAAGTGCGGCACAGGCAGCCGCGGTCGCAACCGGTGGCGCCATGCTCGGCAACGGCGCGGAGGCACAGAAGTCAGGCAAGCTCGAAAAGAAGGCCTATTCCTGCGAAAAGCCTGCGGATAATGCTCCCGGAGCTCCGCCGCTATTTTCGAGCGCCGTGTCTTATGGCAATCTGCTCTTCCTCGCTGGTGTAGGGGCACACTTTGAGGGCACGATTGAAGAGCACACCAAACATGTTCTCGACGAACTGGAGAAGAACCTGACGTGTGCCGGATCTTCAATGGAGAAGGTGCTCAAGGTGAACGTCTACCTCAACGACATCAAGGACTGGGGAAGGATGAATACTGTTTATGCGGGGCGGTGGGGTAAGGTGCCTCCTGTGCGCACCACGATTTCTCCAGCCGGCGGCATCCCCGGAAATTCGCTGATAGAGATCGATCTCATCGCATATATCTGACGAGTATGCGGCTCCCGAATGTAAGTTGGAGACATGCACATTAGAAAAACATTGCATCCAGTCATCGTGCTGGCGCTTGCCTGCGCAAGCGCGTTTGCCCAGCAAGCCTCGCCAGCCTACGATTTGCTGCTCCGCGGCGGGCATGTGCTCGATGACAAGAACCGTATCGATGGGTTGATGGACGTGGCCATCAAGGACGGCAAGATCGCCCGGGTGGCCGCGCACATTCCCCCCTCGTCTGCGCTCAAGACAGTCGATGTCAAGGGGTTGTACGTGACGCCGGGATTGATCGACATTCACGTGCACGTATATGCGGGCACGGGTGAGCGCAACTCCTATGCCGGTGATAACAGCGTGCCTCCTGATGGCTTTACCTTCCGGGTCGGTGTCACCACGGTGGTCGACGCGGGCTGCTCCGGCTGGCGGAATTTTGAGGACTTCAAGGACCGCATTATCGATCGTTCGAAGACCCGCGTCTTCGCCCTGCTGAATATCGTCGGCTCGGGCATGCGCGGCGACAGGTACGAACAGAACATGGCGGACATGGATGGCTTCGCTACGGCCACGATGGCGCTCAAGTATCCGCAGACCATCGTCGGCATCAAGACTGCGCACTTTGCAGGCCCGGAGTGGACGCCGGTGGAACAGGCTGTCATTGCCGGAAACAAGGCCAACATTCCGGTGATGGTGGACTTCGGTGTGGACCGTCCCACCCGGCCTCTTTACGATTTGTTGACTGAGAAGCTGCGACCCGGCGACATCTACACCCACATGTATTCCGGGCTTCGTCAGGAGCAGGATCCGGTTACGCTGGGCCCCAGTAAGGCCTTCATCGAAGGCCGAAAACGCGGCATTTACTTTGACGTCGGCCAGGGCGGGGGCAGCTTCAAGTGGTCGCTCGCCGTGCCCATGATCAAAGCCGGTTTCATTCCTGACTCCATTTCGACTGACCTGCATGTCAGCAGCATGAATGCTGCGATGAAGGATGAGCTGAACGTCGCCGACAAGATTATGGCGGTTGGAGTTCCGCTGAAAGAGGTGGTTGCGGAGATGACCTCGCATCCGGCGCATGAGATTAAACACGAGGAACTTGGCAATCTTTCGCAGGGCTCTATCGCGGACGTTGCTGTGCTTCGGGTGGAGAACGGCTCGTTTGGGTTTACTGACATGCTCAACCAGCGGCTGAATGGCAAGCAGAAGCTGCTCTGCGAACTCACGATTAAGGACGGAAAGATTGTGTACGACCTGAACGGGATCAGCGCGGATGTGTGGACTGCTCCCCCTGACCCCCATGCCGCCGAAGCGCATAAGTGGACGACTTTCGCACCGGCGACTCAGCATTAGGCCGGAACACCCAGGTCTCAAAATCGAGACCTGGGCCACCCACTCAATATTCGTCCGCCCCATTTTCGTCTTCTAGGTGAGCCTGAGAGGGTGTGAGAGTACCGGGGGAAAACATTTCCAAGAAAGAGCCTCCACACAGAGATCTCGCCACCTGTGTTATTGTTTTTATGTGACTTCTGCCGCAAATCACTACCTGTTTTGTCGCCGCGCATCCCATGCGCCGGCCGGCTGTTGTTGTTCGCGATAACAGCCCCCTTCAGCATTACTTTTACTCAATTTAAATAATTCAGGAACCCTGACTTGAGAGCCACCTTCCATCTACGCCGTTCCTTCTCGCAGTGCCCCCTCTGCTTTTGTTGTTGCCGCTAGCCCGGTCCAGTCCTCCCTCTGAAAAATTCACAGGAGCTTGATTATGCGTACGTTGCGGCTTGTTTTCCCATACTTGCTTTTCCTCATTGCGGTTGCACCCTTTGCCACGGCACAAATGGTGGGGGGCACCATCTCCGGTGAGGTGGTCGATTCCGCAGGCGCAGCGGTAGCCCGCGCCGATGTGCGCATCCGCAATGATGAGACGGGCAGCGAGCGCAGGTTTATCACCGCCGAGAGCGGCACCTTCTCCGCACCCTCCGTCGCAGTAGGCGTGTACACGGTCTCTGTATCTTGCAATGGCTTTGCGCCACTCAAGCGCACCGATATCACACTCACCGTCGGCGAAAATGTCCAGCTGCACCTTGCGCTCACCATTGGCAGCGTGCAAGAAACAGTCTCGGTGGCGGATACGCCCGCTGTGGTCGATACTACGACGCTGCAGGTACAGGGCCTGATTGATGAGCGGCAAGTGAAAGAGCTGCCGCTCAACGGCCGGAGCTTCGACCAGCTTATTCAGCTCAACCCGGCGTCGGTCAGCTACACCACGCAGCGTTCCGGCGGAGTGGGCACGTCCAACTCCTCGGTCGGCAACATGTACTCCGTCTCCGGACGACGGCCGCAGGACAATCTCTTCCTGCTGAATGGCATCGAGTACACGGGCGCATCCCTCATCAACGTGACTCCCGGCGGTACCAGCGGGCAGCTGCTGGGCGTGGACGCAGTCCGCGAATTCAACGTGGTCAGCGACACCTATGGCGCAAACTATGGCAAGCGCACCGGCGCCCAAGTCTCCATCATTACCGCTTCTGGCGGAAACCGGCTCCACGGCTCGGCGTATGAATTCCTGCGCAACAGCGCGTTGGACGCGCGCAATTATTTCGACCAGGCAAACATCCCGGAGTTCCAGCGCAACGACTTCGGCGCTGCATTGGGCGGCCCGCTGCGCCATGACAAACTATTCGGATTTGGCAACTATGAAGGTTACCGGCAGCATCTTGGTCTCAGCGCGGTGAGCTTTGTTCCGGATAACGCTTCGCGCGCGGCTGCCTCCTCGAGTGTGCGGCCGCTGCTCGCATTGTGGCGGGTGGCCAATGGTCCTGAGTTGCTGAATCCTAACGGCACCGCAAGCGGCATCGCAGAAGCCTTTGCCAATCCGCCACAACATGTGCGCGAAGATTTTGGGACGACCCGGATCGATGCCAATCTGAGCCCCAACGATCTGTTCTTTGGGGTCTATACCGTGGATGACAGCGATGCGAATACGCCGTCGCAGAATCCATACTCGACCATCTACGAGCGGTTGCGGGAGCAGGTGTTGAGCGCCCAGGAGCAGCACGTTTTTTCGCCTAACCTGCTGAATACTCTGCGCGTCGGCTATTCGCGGGCAGCGTATTACTTTACCGGCCAGGCGCCGGTGTCAGTGCCCGGCTGGGTGGCCGGCGACCCCATCGGCGCCATCGTGATCGCAGGCAGCACGGCATCGAATGGCGCCTCCCAGGTTACCCTCGCAGGCGCAAATACCGGCAGCAACAACCAGGCGGTCCGTAACCTCTTTACCGTGGATGAACATGTTTTCTGGACCCACGGGCGGCACCAACTGGAGGCCGGCGTGTGGCTGCAGTGGCTGCAATCCAATGACAACCTGGCGCAGAACCAGTATGGACAGGCCTCTTTCTCCAACCTCAGCGCGTTCCTCAAGGGAAGCGTCGCAACCTTTACGGTTGTACCTTCCCCCACCGAGCTTGGGTGGCGGTCGCTTTTCGGAGCGGGATTCCTCGAGGACGCCTGGAAGGTGACTCCCCGGCTCGAGCTTCGCGCGGGCTTCCGATTCGAGTCAACGAATGGTTGGAATGAGGCCCAGAGCCGCGCCTCGAATTATGGTTTTACCGACGGCGTAATTAACACGAATCCCACCATCGGCGGCTCGGCTCTCTCGCAGAATCGGGCGAAATTTATGCCGGAACCGCGTATCGGCGTGGCCTACGATCTTTTCGGAAAGGGCAAGACCGCTTTGCGGGCCAACTTCGGTGTCCATCGCGCGCTGTTAGATGCGCTGGATTACCGGCTTGACCAGACCGCGCCGTTCAACACGACTTTGTCGTTCAGCAACACCACAGTAGACAAGCTCGGCTCGCTGGCCAGCGGAACGGCCAGCGGCAGCGGCCTGATCTCGCCCAGCAATGTGCAGGCGGATATTGCCACGCCCACCGTGCTTGCCTGGACGTTCAAGATTGAGCAGCAGATTGCCCCGGCAACTTCGCTCACTCTGGGGTATGTCGGCTCGCACGGATACCATCAGATTCTCTCCGAAGACCAGAACACTCCCGCCACGGTGATCTGCCCCGCACCCGGGTGCCCCGGGTCGCTTGCTGCGGGGACGGTCTTCTACCCCTCAACTACCAAAGCTAATCCTAAGGTGGCCAACACTACCTCCTGGGTCTCGCAGGGAGTCAGTAACTATAACGCTTTGGAAGTCGATGTGCGCCGCCAGTTAACGCACGGGCTGCAGTTGCGCGGCGTTTACACCTTTGCCAGCAATCTGGATGACGGCACAGCCTGGAACACCAGCGTCTCGGCAAATACCCCGGCGTTCGTCATGTATCCGGGCAATCCCAGGCTCGACTATGGGCCGGCGGCGACGAATATCCGCCATGCGGGCGCGATCAACGGAACATGGCAGCTGCCTTTTGGCCACGGGTTGATCAATGGATGGTCGCTCAGTGGGATCGCGACCTTCGAGAGCGGTTTCCCGCTCTCGCCGCAGTTGGGCTACAATCCGACCGGCAATGGGGATACGCGCAACCCCGTGCGTCCCAATCGTGCTCCTGGTTTTCAAGGGCCGCTATATTCAAGGACGGTACAGCAGTGGTTCAATCCTGCTGCCTTCACTGCGCCTTACCCGGGTACCTTTGGCGATCTGGGCCGAGACACACTGACTGGTCCGGGGCTGAGCGAATTGGATCTCTCCGTGGCCAAGAGCACGACCATCCGTGAGGGGCTGCACGCGCAGTTCCGGGCGGAGTTCTTTAACGTGTTGAACCACTCGAATTTCACCACGCCGAACCCGGTTGTTTATAGTTCGGGGCCAACGCCAAAGACTCCTACGGCGGAAGCAGAAGCGTCGCCGACGGCCGGGGTTATCAGTGCAACGGCAACTACCTCCCGGCAGATTCAGTTTGGGTTGAAGCTGCTCTTTTAGAATGGTGAACGTCAGACGTGAGCGCGATCAGCTTCCGCTTACAAAGCCTTGAGACCTTCTGCTTCGGCCAGCCTGGCTTGGCGCTGGTCGAACGTCCAAAAATGGGCGGCCCGCAGTTCCAGGGCTAAAGCTATGTGGAGTGTGTCCAGGGTCCGGACGCCGAGCTTTGCTACGCGATTACGGGCAATCGCAATGCAAGTCTCGAATGACCGCTCTGGTACGTCTGCTTCGACCCACACCCCGGCTTCGCGATCGCGCTCGAATTCAAGGTAGACAGAATGGGCCTCTCGCGGAGAAATCTTGTGTTGGAAAACGTGCTGGCCAATCGCATGTGTCCACTCGACGCGATGCAGCGGCGTCAGCCAAACACGTGGGTGGCTCGCCATGTGCCGCTGGGCTTCCTTAGAGTGTGCATCCGGCAAGTATAACGACACGAAAACGCTGGTATCCGCGTATACGGTCAAAAGCGGCCGCGCTCCTCGATCAGTAGATCTGCACCTGGTAGACGCCGCTCCCCAAATAGCTTCTTGACCCGGCCCGCGAAATCAGGCCAATCCTTCGGTTCGGCATGACTCGGCTCAGGAACGATGCAGGCGATCATGCGATTTCGTTCGTGAAGTTCGACTGTCTGGCCAGACCGAAGCCACGCCTTCAATTGGCGAGTGTCTCGAAGCTCCCGAAGGTTAATCCTGGGCATAAATTCAATGTGTCACATTATGTGGCACATGTCAACTTCTTCACCCCTGCCAGTGTCGGGCCGCTTATCCAGATCTTCGGAACTGTTTCTTTAACGGAAAAACAAGTTTCTGTAACTGCCCGCCGGGTAGACCGCAGTGGCTCTAGGACGGGTAACGCGCTGCATCGCAACATTTGTTCGAGACAGTGATCAGAACAGAAACCTGAGGGTGTTTCTGTTTTGACAGGGTTAAACGTAAGATGCGACACTCCGTCAGCGCTTTCAAGAAAATAGACTGGAAGTTACCTTGAAGAGCAAGAAAGCCACTGACAACAACGGACGCGTCACCCTACGCACCCTGGCCACCCATCTTGGCCTGTCGCTTACAACTGTGTCCGTAGTCGTCAGTGATTCGCCGGCTGCCCAGGCAATCCCGCCAGCCACCAGGAAGCGAATACTCGCAGCAGCCAGCGAGCTGCACTATCGGCCTAACTATTTTGCGCGTTCGCTGCGTAAGAAGAGCAGTATGTCGGTTGGCGTACTGGTAGCTGAAATGAGCGAAGGCTACTTCACCCTGGTGATGAACGGCGTGGAAGAGTACCTGGTGGCAGCCAAGTATTCCTACCTGTTGGCGGCGCATTACTGGAAGCCAGAGCTGATGGAGGAGTATCCCAAAATGTTGCAGGAACGGTCGGTGGACGGCCTGCTGCTGGTGAACACGCCAACGCCGGCGCAGGTGCATGTGCCTATCGTGTCCATTTCCGGTCACCAAGCGGTAGCCGGCGCCACGAATATTCAACTGAACCACAAGCTGGCCGCTCGTCTAGCACTGAAACATCTGGCGGAGCTCGGGCACCGTAGAGTAGCGTTCATGAAGGGCCAGGATCAGACGATTGATTCGGATCCTCGCTGGCAGGAGATCATGGAAACAGCCCACGCCTGCGGCATGGAGCTTCATCCGGAGTTGCTGATTAAATTGACTGAGAACAGTTGGTCGCCGGCGCTGGGGTATGGGCCGGTCAAGGCTCTGCTGTCGCGCACCAAAGATTTCACCGCGCTGTTTGCGTTTAATGATACTGCCGCCTTTGGTGCGATTCGGGCTCTTCATGAAGCTGGAATGCGGGTGCCTCACGATGTATCGGTGATTGGCTTCGACGACGTACTCACTGCTCCCTACGGGATTCCCAGCCTGACGACCATTCGCCAACCTCTCCGCGACATGGGGAAAATGGGTGCTGAGTGTTTGCTCAACCGCATCAATCATCCCAAAGCATCTTATTCTCGCCAGGTGATCGTGCAGCCGGAACTGGTGGTACGGGAATCGACCGGTCGGGCCAGAAATCTGGCCGAGAAACGAAACCGGCCTGCATCGCGCATCCGCAAGTAAGGACCCGGGGAGGGAGTCAATGTCTAATTCGCCGCCATGCACGATCGCACCCTGGTTATCGGTCAGAAAGAGCGCGCAAGCCGTGGACTTCTACAAGGCAGCGTTTGGTGCGACCGAGGTCTTTCGTCTTGACGGGCCTGATGGGAGCGTGGTGGCGAGACTTTCGATAGAGGGTGCTGAGTTCTGGCTGGGCGACGAGTCTCCCGAGCATCACAATTTTAGCCCCGAGACTCTCGGCGGTGGCTCGGTTCGCCTGATTCTTACGGTTGCAGATCCGGATGCCGTGTTTCGAAGCGCGCTTGCGGCCGGCGCGTCAGAAGTTTACCCGGTCGGAGAAGAGCACGGGTGGAGATTGGGGCGTGTGGTTGATCCGTTTGGGCACCACTGGGAGATTGGCCGCCAGCTCGATCCATAGCAAAGGACTTCCACCGCCGAATAACATCTGAGCGAGTCCGCATTTATGCTGGTTCCGCTTAGACGTTCGACTTGCTGCTGCTTAAGTTCTGGAGTGCGGAACGGCACTCCTGCTCCAGGAGCATCAGTAGCTGGTCCATGTGTTCGGTGCGGGTGCGAAAGTTGAGTGGACTCATCCGGAAATAGATTTTGCCTTTTAGTTCGGTGGTCGAAATCCAGAATTTGCCACTTTCTTCGATACGCTTCGCAACCTCGGCATGTAGATGTTTCGCTTGGACATGGTCCAGGTCCGCGCCTCGATAGCGAATGCAGATCGCTGACAGAGGGGGCTCACAAGCAGCCTCGAAGTCAGGATGGTTCGCTACCAGCGCATAAAGATGCTTCGCCTGGCGTACGTTGTTGTCGACCCATTCCCCGATCTGGTTTGCCCCGTATCGTTTGAAACTCATCCACACTTTAAGCCCGCGGAAACGCCGCGACTGCTCGAAGCTGTGCACGTAATACTGATAGCGCTCCTGCGCACGATCGAATTCGTCCGTAAGATATGCAGGTTTTAGACCAAAGGACGCGGTGAACCGGCGATCATCTTTTGCCAGGATCGCGCCGGCATCGAGGGGCGCGTAAAACCACTTGTGGGGATCAATGGTGACCGAATCCGCAAGCTCCAGCCCTTGGCCGGCCATCGGCCAGGCATGGGAGAGCAACATGCCGCCGCCGTATGCGGCGTCCACGTGCAGCCACATCCCTTCCCGATCCGCGACCCGTCTTAATGCGCGCACCGGATCAATGGCCCCGGTGTTGTGGTCCCGAAAATACCCACGATGCACATCGGCCGTACGCCGTGCCTACGATCTTCCGCAATGGCTGCGTCGAGTGCATCCAGGCGCACTCGAAATTCAGAATCGGTGGGCAGCGGGCGCAGCGCGGCCCGTCCCAGGCCCACTGCGTCTACTGCCTTATCTACCGACACGTGCCGCTCCTCGGAGGTGTACACCGCCCAACGGTCCTGAACGCCCTGGTGCTGGATCGTGTCGCCGGAAACGAAGTCCCGGGCCAGCTTGATGCCGACAAAGTTTGCCATCATGCCCCCGCTGGTCAGGTTGCCACCCGCATGCTCATCGTAGCCGACCAGGTCAGCGAGCCAACGAACCGTGCGTCGCTCCATGGCGACCGCCGCGGGGCCAAGTGAGTAGGTTCCGACGTTTTGATTGAGCGCGGAGCAGATGAAGTCGGCAATGATCCCGATTGGGCTCGGCGAGGGAGTGATCAGCCCCATGTAACCCGGGTGACCAACGTGGGTGCAGTAGGGAAGAAGCTTTTCTTCGAGGTCGCTGAGAACGCTCTCTGGCGTACTCGCATCCCGGGGGAGCGGCTCGGCAAAGAGCTGTGTGAGGGTCGACGGCTCTACGTCCGGGAACACCGGTTTTGCTTCGATGTGTTCCAGGTAGCCGGCCAGCAGATCCACGACCCGGTGCCCAACTTCGCGAAACTCGCCAGGATTCATGAGTCCCTCCTGACCATTATCTTAAACAGTTTCAGAAGGTGAACGAGACGCCGCCACCCACGCGCTGCTGGCGCATAGCCGAATCGAAGATCGGGCCAACGAAGGTCAGGGTTGCATTATCCAACTCAATGTTACTGAGAATGTTGTTCTTCGACTTGGTCCAGAAATCGGGCTGCGAGGTGAGCGTCTCACGGTAGTCGACGCGGATCATCCAACGGGGCGTGAGTCGATAGCGAACGCCACCGCCGTAATTAAAGCCGGCCTGGAAGATGCCACCGCCCTCGAGCGGAGGGGTGCTGCCAAAGTTATAAGCCGCGCTTAGCAGGCCAATATTGCTTAGCCCCAGCTTCCAATAGCTGGGCGCTTTTTTGATTGGGGCTTCATCCAGGTGCATGAGCTGCAGAGCCGGCCCGACAGCGAAGTAGGGGCGTAGCCGCGATGTTTTCGGAAGGGTGTGAATGAGAAGGTTGTAGGCAATCTGCGAAGTGAGCAGCCCAGAGGTGGCAAAGGCAAATGCGCTGTCCACAGTCGTACTTGTGGAGTCATTTTCCACCACCCCCAGCCCCATCTTGAAGGTGGTAAAACTGCGGTTGTAACTGAATTCCTGGGAGAAATATTTTTGCGAGTCGATGGTGACCGAAGCGCCAAGATTCCATCCGTTCTCAAGAGAATTCCCCAGCGCGATGACGACTTGCTGTCCGGGCGGATCGATCGAGTTGAGAATGAAACCGATGCCGCCGCCATTCCCACCCGCGTAGCCCAGCCATGATCCGCGAAAGCCTATCTCCACCGAGGGCGGTTTCCAACGGCCCGAGTCTGTGATCGCGCCAGACCCGGCGGACCTGATAGCCGCGGGCGTTAGGGCGTAGTCGGTCTGCCTGCCGCCGGCTGCGATGGTGTATTTGTCACCCTCGATATCCATGCTTCTCGCTGGACGCGGAGAGTCGTCTTTCTTCTTCAGTTGCGAGACGCCGGTGCGAATGCCGGAATAAGCCATGACGCCTACGTTGTCGCGCAGAATATTATTCTTGAGGGTCAGCACCGTTTGTCGCGAAACCCGCTCGGCACGGTTGCCGTGGACTTTCAGGGTACTGCCGGCGAGCTGGATTGTGTTTTGAGGAGATTGGCAGTCGTTCAGTTGAAGCACCGCTACCCTGCTATCGGTGATCAGCTCTTCGCCGGTTCCGTTTTTCGCATCCTTGGGGATCCAGGGACGCGCGACCAGCTGCACGTTCGAGACACATCCGGTATAGATAAAGTCGTTCACCACCTTGGCGCGCTCATTGTCGATGTGGGTATCGATGAGGTGGATAAACGTTTTGTTCTTTTTCGAAAAGCCGATACCTATGTCGTGGGTGGAGGACGAAGTCCAAACCGTTTCCCCGTCCCAGGAGAGTGAGCTCGCCCACACCCGCAAATGGTGACGTTTGGAGAAGGTGTTAAGGGTTTTCGCGTAGGCATAAGCAGGAGCCTGGTCACCCAGCAACAAGGTCGACATAGGAGCTGTTTTATAGCCCTGATTCTCAGCCACCGAGCGTATGGTCGCATAGGTTGACTCGGCAGTTACGGAGTCAACCTGCGCCCAATCACTGGCGGCGAATGCGCGCTCCACGGCGCCGGCGCTGCCGATGAAGATAAGGTTCGTTATGTCAGACGAAATGTGGCTTTTGTCGGTCACGGTGCGAAATGGCAGCTGCTCTGCTAACTGGCTCAACTTCTCTTTCTCAGAAGATGTGGTGGCAATGGGGGGAATGAGGGTTGATTCCTCCCGGGGAAGGCTGATGGGCGCAGTGAGCTCGGCAATTAACTCCGTGCCTACGGGGAGAGATATCTCTGGCTCGGAAAATCTGAGAACCGATGCAGAGGCGGCGGTGGTAAAGATAGCCGCGATGGGGTCGCCGAATGCCAGGCTGCCGAGCACACCGGAAGCGCGATTGCTCAGCGTCGCGGTCGAACGAATGCCCTGGATGCGGCCGTGGGGATCGACGGATTCCCGGGCATTCTCCACCTCGGTCACGCGGCATTGCAGGGGAACGCTCTGTCCATCGGAAAGCAGTACGCGGTCAAACTGTAATTGAATGCGCGCAGTCTCATGGACGACGCCAACACCGACTTTTCTGACCTCCAGCACCGTACCTTCCACGGTAGTTCCGAGAGGCAGCAGCATATCGCCGCCCTCGGTCAAGGGAGCGATCAGGACGCCTGATATTTTGGCGCCCTTGAGGGTAGAGTAGGAGCTTATGGGCTGCTGGAGACGTATTTCCAGCTTGGTTCCGACGGAGACCGAATCGGCGAAGGTGGGCATTCCGCAAAGGGCCAGCGCTGCGAAAAGGCACTGCAGAACGGCTTTTTGGCGGCCAAAAGCAGGTCCCGGGCCAGTCCTGACACTGGTCATGAACAAGTGCTCACCTCGGTAAGCTTTCAATCTGAAATGATGGGCCGGGGGGATCGCTTTTCAGTCTACAAGGGCGCGGGTTTTTTGTACTTCGGCCGCAGGAAATTGTCACCTGGGCCCGCAATGATTTTCATGCAATCGAGGAATAGCTTGTTGCACAGCGCGCGGGAGCATTGCTACATTTGACTTGCACGCCAAGGGTGCACCCCGTCCGCGGAAAGGGAATATCCCACCTTGCAGGTCAGCTCGACCCAACTTTCACTCTCTTCTGCCCGATGCAGCGGACCACGGGCGACAAAGAAGGAGTGAACTATGCCTATTCGCGAATTACCCGCCCGCCCCAACCTTGAACACCTGAAGAAACAGGCCAGACAACTGCTTCGCGGCGTTCTACAGGCGGACGTTTCCGCCGCCGATCGCTTCCACGAGGCGCAGGTCACGCTCTCGCCTTCCGCGGCCAGGCTCGCCCAGGCGCAACTGGTGATCGCGCGTGAATACGGGTTCGACAACTGGACAAACTTGAAAGCCCAGGTTGGGGCGCTCTGCGATGATCCGGTGGAAGCACTGACCGCAGCCATCAAGGCGAATGATGCCGCTTTGGTGCGGCAGGTGCTGGCACGCTACCCGGTGCTGAAGTCCACACTGAATGAGCCGCTGCCCGGCTATAGCTTCGACACGCCGGCGATCGTCGCCGCAGTGCACAAGGAAAATCGAGACATGATCGATGCGCTGCTGGAGGCCGGCGCCGACATCAACGCGCGCAGCAGGTGGTGGGCAGGAGGCTTTGGCGTGCTCGATAGCTCCAGCCAGGAACTCACGCCGTATCTCATCCAGCGCGGCGCCTACGTCGATATCCATGCGGCGGCTCGGCTTGGCATGTTCGAGCGCTTAAAAGAATTGGTCGAAGGCGATCCGGCGCTGGTGCATGCCCGCGGTGGAGATGGCCAGACCCCACTACACTTTGCCTCCAGCGTTGAAATCGCCAGGTATCTGCTGGATCATGGCGCAGAGATCGACGCGCGGGATGTCGATCACGAATCTACAGCCGCGCAATACATGGTGGGGATCCGGCCGCGGAGACCCGAGGTGGCCCGCTATCTGATTGCTCGCGGGGCGCAGACCGATATCCTTATCGCGGCGGCGCTGGGTGATCTGGAACTGGTTCGCTCACTTCTCGATGAGGACCCGGCCTCGGTGTGGGTGAGTGTCGCGGAGAAATATTTTCCCAAACGGGACCCACGCAGTGGAGGCCATATTTATATCTTCAGCTTTGGCTGGGGCAGGACGGCGCACATGCTGGCCCACGAGTTTGGCCATCAGGAGGTGTTCCGTTTGTTGATGCAACGCAGTTCGTTGGCATTCCGGTTTGCCCAGGCTTGCGAGGCGGGCGAGGAAGCGCTGGCGAACGATGTGGTTAAGAAACATCCGGACGTGATCAAGACGATGCCGGCCAAAGTCGACCGTTTCATCCTCGGAGCAGCGTTTCGAAAAAACACTCGAGCGGTGGAGATGATGCTCAACGCCGGTTGGCCTGCCGCTGTGTTTGGTGATAATGGTCAAACACCGTTGCACTGGGCGGCGTTTCACGGCAACGCGGAGATGGTTCGGATATTGCTCGCCCACCAGGCGCCGGTTGAGGCCGAGGAGCAGCAATTCAAAGGCACTCCCCTGGGGTGGGCGCTCCGCGGATCGGAACATTCCTGGCATCGCGATAAGGGAGACTCTCCCCGTTCTGTAGAGGCGCTCCTGGCAGCGGGCGCGAAATTATCTCGTCCGGCGGAGGACCTCGAAGCCACGGACGAGGTGCTGGAGGTTCTGCTGCAGCATCGGGGTTAGGCTGCCTTCCTGGGGAGATAGGCCCGAGACGAGTGGTAGTCTGTAGGCCCTAATGCAAGTGGAGGATCCGAGAGAATGACCTTTTCCGGCCGCTGGGGATTCTTGTGCGCAGCTGTCCTCACCGTTTCGCTCCTGCCCTGCCCGGCTTTCGCGGTTGACAAGCTGCTCATCGTCAACGGTACGGAGCTGACCATGAAGCCGGGGCAGACCGAACCTTTCGCCGGCTACGTCTTAGTGGGCGATGACGGAAAAATTAAAGCCATAGGAAAAGGTGACCCGCCCCCCGGCACGGTTGCACAAATCACCTATGACGCCAAAGGAAAATTTGTTCTCCCCGGCTTTATTTCTGCCCACAGCCACCTTTCTGAGAGTGCATTTCGTGGGCTGGCTACGGACCAGTATGTCTACCAATATCCAGCTTTGACGGGGTGGGTGGAAGCACTGGAAACACGCGAACTCGGCACCAGGCCGGCAGACTATTACTGGTTTACCCTGCAAGGCGCGCTGGATCACCTGGTTCATGGCATCACTTCGGTTTACAACTTTGCCTATGCACGCGATGATGACGAAGCTTTCGAGGAGTATCAGTGGCGCGCGGAACTCGATTCCGGCATGCGCTTCATCCATTCCTATGAACCTTCGGGGAGATCGACCGCGGACGCTCGGCGGGCAAATTTGGAGAAATTTCTGGCGTCAGCCAAAAAGGACATGGCGCGTCCCACGGTGCTGAGGATGGCTTACTCAGGATGGATTACCACTCGAGACGGCATGCAGCCGTATGCTTCCTTCGTGCGTGATTACCACCTCTATTCGGAAATCCATTTCCTCGAGTCGCCGGTGAACCAGGAGGATCAGCGCAAGACTTTTGCATACATCAGGGAGGCAAACATTCTGGGCCCTAACGTCAGCTTCGGGCATTTCATTCATCCGGATGACGCGATTTTGAAAACCGTCGCAGCTGCCGGCTCCGGCATGGTGTGGAACCCGATGTCGAACGGCCGGCTGGCATCGGGCATCGCGGATATTCCCAAGTATCGCAAGATGGGAATTAAGGTGGGCATGGGTGTCGATGGTGAGGGCAGTTCGGACCTGCCCGACCCTTTCGAAAATATGCGCATGGGGCTCTATGTCATCCGCGCACGATATGAGAGCGCGAAGATTTTGCAGCCTATCGACGTGCTGCGCTTTCATACCATGGGAAGCGCGGAGGTGCTCGGGGTGGCGGACAAGGTGGGCAGCCTGGAGGTTGGCAAGTTTGGCGACATCCTCATTGTCGACCCCAAGCTGGTGGAACGCGGGCCGGTGGTCGATCCGTATGCTGCCGTGGTGCTGGCATGCAATGCCATGAACCTGGCGAAAGTGTATGTCGGCGGCGATCTGCTGGTTGACACCTACCACTTGCAGAAGAATGACATGAGCAAAGTATCCGCCGAAGTGAGCCGGCGGGTCGCGCGCCTACACTAACTCCGTTCGGCGCAGGTCCCTCCAGTACGCTTCGACTCTGCAAGAAAACAACGCTGCGACGTCCAGACTGTGAGTGGGTCCAGTAGTTATTTGCGATGATCGCTAGGCCCCTCGCTACGTTGCCATGCCGAGGCCGACGATGTTGGCCGCCGCGATGATGACCAGCATGCCGCCCCAGAGCAGGCGAACCGGCTTCGAGCCCACACCGGCCCATTCGCCGAGCGCGAGGCCTACAATGCCGCCGAACAGAACGTAACCGCTCATGTGCAGCATCCAGTTGACGTAGGCAAAGCTGGCCGGGATGTTGGCCGCTCCCCAGGCGTAGAAGAAGAACTGGAAGTACCACATGATGCCGCCGGTGGCGGCGAGCGCTCCATTCTTGAACAAGATGGTCCCCGGCAAAGCGAGGTCGGCCTGCAACGAAAGGTCCTTTTTGAAGATGAGCCGGCTGAAGCAGTAAGCGAAATTAACCAGGGCTCCCCCGCCCATGATGATCACGTAGCTGGGTAACGCAGAGTAGAGAGGTTTTACCCCGACAGCGAGTGCGGAGGCTTGAATAGGCCGGGCGACATCGATGGCAAACGACATCCCAGAGGAAAAGATGCCGCACATGACGGCCAGTAATAAACCCTTTTTCACATCGAATTCGCGGATTTCTGATCCCAGGGCTATTTCCTTCTCGTGGCCCGCTACGGACACAATGACGATGCCACAAAGCGCGACCAGAATACCCAGCAGTGTAAGCAGCCCTCCACGCGTGGTCACCAGTTCGATGGCCTGACCGTGGGCCAGTGGGGGAATCAAAGTACCCACCACCAGGGTGACGCCGATGGCCACTCCAATGCCAAGCGACATGCCCAGGTAACGCATGGTGAGACCGTAGCTCACGTTGCCCACTCCCCACATAGCGCCAAAAAGAAATGTCTTGAGGACCACCGAAGAATCAAGCGAAGTGTAGAACGCTCGCACATCGGGCAACAGAATGGCGCTGACACAGATGGGCAGCAAGATCCAGGAGAAGATGCCGGCGACTGCCCAGGTGGTTTCCCAAGTCCAGCGCTTCACTTTGCTGATGGGAGCGTAGAACGATGCGGCCGATGCGGCCCCAACCATGTGCCATGCAATTCCGGTGATGATCGATGTCAACGAATCTCCGTTCAGCTTTCGACAGGATCGCTCGGGTTCCAGAAGGGTTCCGTCGCCGGAACAAATTCTACCGGAACAGGCTGCCGCATCCGCAGCTTCTGTTTAAATCTACGGAAAAGTAGTTGACCCGGTAACAGAATTGTCATCCCGACCGGAGTATCGATGGGCCCGCGGCCCACCTAAAGAAGATGAAAATGGCGCGGACGAATGTTGAGTGGGTGGCCCAGGTCTCGCTTTTGAGACCTGGGTGTTCCGGCCAGGACCCGTTTGCGAGGAGAAACCCAGGTCTCAAAAGCGAGACCTGGGCCACCCACCTGTAAAGCCCGGAAACATTTCAAAGCAATTACTTCCGCACAACAAAGCCGAGTTCTCACGCAGACTCCGAGCCCTGAAATCAAAGCCCGCGCACCTTTCGGACTGAGCGGGGGTCCTGTTCATTGGGCAGACTCGTCTCAGGACGTAAAGGAGATTCCTGCAAAACTGACGACACTGTTTTCGTCGATGTTCCATTGCTCGTAGCGCTGCGTTATTCCCCGTGCCTGCGGTACAGCCTTCATGAATGTATAAAAGGGCGAAGTCCCGCACCACTTCAAATCGTCTCCATTGTCGTTAACCAGATCCCAAAAGCCTCGCGCGTCGGATGCATTGATTTGTTCGATCCGCAGCATGTCCCGCTCTCGCACCAATGACATCTCGTCCCGATCCGCATGGGCCGCAAATTTGTCTCCATATCGCTCACCCATGTGGGACATATCGACACCCAGCACCCAGAACAGGCGATCCTTTTCTCTCTCGGCAATCTCTCCCAACGCAGCAAAAAACCGCTTCACCCGCTCGTCATCTTCCGGAAGGCCGCCGAGCTGGCCGCCTCTCCAGAACGATCCGCAAAGAACCGGAAGTATGCGTATGTCCGGACCAAAAATTGCCTGCAGGAACACCACCTGGAATTCGATGGAGTGCTCGACTGCATGGCAATAGTCCTCCATCAGGACCCCGGGTTGTGATCCTAGTTCATTCACCAGCGCGGAGTCGACTCTGGTTGTTCCAAAAGGGGTTGCGAAGGGCTTTCGCGTCAAGCCAAACATGTTGGGCTGTCCGTAGTGTGAAGTTCCCAGCACGACGAACGTGCGGTCTCGCAAATCGGGCGCTAATTCCTGATAGGCTGCGCGGTAGCTTTGCCAACCGCCGTGCGGGCTGATGTGCGGTGCGGCAACGCCGATCACTCGCTGCTGGGTAGAAGCAGCTCCCTCCAAATAACCTTGCATCACGCTGCGTAGCGGCTCGATCTCCGCCGGGTAAGCGGACCCTGCGTGCGGCGCCGGCAGTACCGGACTTTCGGCAAAGGCCGTAAGACGCCGCTGCTTCATGATGGCGTAGGTTTCGTTCTCAAGAAACCCCGCTCCACTGAGCGCCTGAAACAAGTTCTCCGCCACGCTACCGATCTCCGCGACTCCTAGTACACGGGTAAGCTCCTGTTGCAAGTCCAGGTCCGTGCGGGCGCCATCGAAGAGCTGAAGGCCGGATATCAACAACGGTGGAACGATGAGCTGAGCGTCCGAATAGCGAAAGTGATCACGTATAAATAGCCCTGGCCGGTCAGCGACCGGCGAAAGGCTAATCTCCAGGTTTGTTCGGAGTCTTGGCAGGATCATTCTTAGAGCACCAGCATCATGAGATGTATCGTCCACCCTGGATGAAGCTACAGTGTTCGGTTATTGGCGGACTGCCTCGCTCGTTGTCAGAGTGGAAACCCGATGCGCGGGATCTCTGTTTGCGTCGGTCAATATGGGATCCTGCGGCTCCAGTCCATCCGGATTGCTTTGCGAAAGAATTTCCAGCAGGCTGCTCTGATCGATGCTCACTTCCCGAAGCTCCTCGGCACCGGCGATGTTGGGCTGCATGCTGAGGCTCACCTTCAGATCTCTCAACGAGGTAGCGGAGACGACGTGCTCATAATCCATTTGGAAGAAATATTCCCCGCCCGCGACTGCTTTGAATGAAGCAGTGGGGCTGATCTCCCCTGCTTGCATAGTCAACTCATGGTATCCGGGAACCAGGTAAAACGTCGCGCTATTGTGCGGGGTCAGCGCGACAACTTTATTGCCGTCAGCCATTACGGAAACCGCGATCAAGAGTCTGCCTTGGCGATATACATGGACAGTGGCGACTTTACTGGTGTCGATCGCCTGGCTACCCAGGGACGAAAACAGAAACAATGTAGTGAAGAGGCGGAAGAGCATACCGTAACACCCTGACTGGCGAGTGGCTCATGTGGTCTTTAGAAGGCCCACACATACGCCACTTGCCTAAACACAGGAACGGCTTTCCCGCCTTTTCTTCCATGTTGCTTAAGTGCCATGAACGAGTTAGCGGCTATCCGCTGGAACCACTCACAGCATTTGTGCCTGCAGGTAGAGCGTCCCTGTATAGGTGCCGGCGGGCAACTGCGACAAGCCTTCCAGGTTAATCTCCATGTTCAAGGTGTCAGTGCGCGAGCCATTGCCCACGGCCATCAACGGCTCGCAGTACAACAGCAAGCTGGCGCCCGCAATTGGATTGCTCTGGGTAAAGGGGGTAAACGACGATGGGAACCCGGCAGGCATTTGCCCCAGTACAGCTGAGGAAGGAATGCTGACGGCCGGGGAGCCGCCGGTCAGCGCCGCTCCGGCGCCGGAGAAATAGCCGTAAAGGTTCATTCTGGACAGCCGGCTGAGGCCCATCCAGGTGGTGGTGACCCCAACGCCGCTGGAGCTGGACGCCACACCCTTGGATATCAAGCGGAAGCTCACGGACCCAGGCGCGGCCGTCACGGTGACAGAGCCCCCGAGGATGGCCGCGGGTTTCACCGCCGCCTGCCCCACCCGTACCGCCTGCGCGATTGCTTCACCCCTTTGCAGGCTGAAGAAGAGGCAGACTAGCAACCCAACTTTCTTTATCGGCATATCCTTTGCCTCTCGACTACAACTTTTCCTGACCACCGCTAACCCCTGGCACCCGCTTAACGATGATCAGTGTTTCCCCGTCGTTCCCGTTCTTGGTGGCCTTAACGGTCGACGGAGCCGATTCCACTTCATAGCTGCCGCCGTTCAAGAACTTGTCTGTCAGCACCTGCAGCGTATGCGTGTGCGGTCTTGGCTCACGTAGAAAAAAGCGGCCTTCGGAATCGGTAAAGACTGCTACCTTGTCGATGAGCAGGGCTGCCCCATCCACTGGTTGGCCGTTGCTGTCCACTACCCGGCCGCGCAGCATGCTGCTACCGATGGAGTAGCGCTGAGCTGAGCCGTGCCCATCCCCCGACTGGCGGGTCATGATCCCTGAGGCTTCTGCTGTATAGCGGAGACTGCCGTCCGGGGCCACAAAGCTGCCGCCGTGCAGACTAAGGCCACGAAACAGATGAAGTTGCACATCGACAATCATGGCCTGCACAAAAGGCGCAGAATTCCGCTGGGGAACGTAATACGTCTCATACTCCGCGCTGACAGAAAGCAGGTTTGAAAGGAAGCCGCCGCCAAAGGATACCGAGGTTTGCCCGTGCGAACGGGTAACCACCTCGGTGACATTCCAACGTGGAGTGAGCACCTCAGAGAAGTTGGCGATGAACGCTCGTGATTTGGCCGCGTTGTTGGGCCGGCTTTCAAGATAGCTTGCCGTGGCATGCAGGCGGCCGCTGAAGTCTCTTCCTGCGGTGTATGCGGTTGAGTCATTCCAGTTACCGAGGTAGGTCGAGTGATAAAACGACGCCAGCAACCCGACTCCCGCCACTGTGAGGCTGGCGGTCCCCTGATCGATGGAGCTGCGTACGTTCGTTTGCGAAGTGCTGAGCGGAGTGAGAAAGTTCTGCCGGCCGCCGGCGATGCTGAAGAATCTGGCCGGCTTCCAGGTCACCGCCAGGTTCTCGCGGTCTGGTTCGGAGAGCAGCGGCGCTTCGAGCACCGTGCGATGGAACTGGTTTCCCGCTTCGATGTACGCCGCTTGCACAATGATCCATTTGCGGCGAAAGTCGATGCTGGCCGCAGCATAAGGCTGATTGGCGCCAATCCCCCCGGAAAAGCCAATCTTCAGTCGATCCGCCGGATACCAGTCCAGGCCCTGGATCGCCGTGGTCTGGCGGGAAAAGATCATCTTGGAGGAGAGGGCGAGTCCCGGCGACAACTGCCTGTCCAGAAAAAGAATGAACGCCGGGTTTTCCGCGCGCGCTCCCTCGAACAGCGGGCTGTCGAACTCTGTAGATGTGGCTCCGGCAAACGCAAACACACCCGTACGGCGCAGCGTTGTCATCACTCCGACGCCCTGGGCCACGACATAGTGGCTGGCGTCGAAGATATCGGTCGGCAGCACGAAGTGAATCAAATCATCGCCGCCGATCCAGGTCGATTGTCCCACCTTTTTGGTGACATTCGCACCGCCGACAAAGCGTCCGGCGACGGTTCCGGCGCCCAGCGAAGCGCTGTAACTGGGCCCGCGCACTGACAGGGTGCCGCCCTGCGCCTGGTAGAGACTGGAAGCGCCTCCGTTCACTTGAAACACCTGGCCCAGCAACGCTGGAGCAACCGCAGCCAGCAGCGGGAGAATGCAGGATAGTCGCAGGACCGGGATCATTAGCCGTTCGGGACGACCGCTACTTGCAGGTTGAAGTGTTCGAAGCGGAGCTGCAGCATGTCCGGCGGCTGCTTTTCGTCCCAACTCAGTTCCAGGTGCCGCCGGCCTAAAGGCAACAGGGGAAAACCCGCGCTGCTCTCCGACGCATGAGGTCCGGTAATGCGCACCTCCTGCACCCGTACCAGGCCGGTTCCGTGGTTCTCCACGTCGCAAACAATGGTCTTGGTCGCGCTCTGCCAGGTAGCCCCACGGATATTAATTTCCTCTTTGTTGAGTGGCTTCTTCTGGTACAGGTAAACCGTGTGAGGCAGCATGATGCGTACGTCGAGGCCGGAATGATGCTGCAGCGAAGAGAAGGTGGAATAGACGGTGAACCAGGCCGGCAGCTCGTCAGCATGCGCCTTATAAAAGACGTAATAGGTTTGTCCCGGTTCGAGCCGCGCGCTCATGGCGGACAGTTCCACGTGGATATTTCGATCGAGCGGGCGGAATACTCCCTGGCCATCCGGGGTAATGCTGAAGCTCTTTGGTTCCATCACCACGACCATGGGTGTCAGGGTGCCGTTGGTGAGGGCGAACTTGCCATCAGCCTTCACTGCGTATTCGGAGATGACGGGCTGGACGGTCTGGGCGAATACGCTATATGCGACTAAGAACCAGGCAAAGTGAATCAACCTTCGACGCGGCAAAACTTTCCCCTCCCCATTCCAACGAGAAGCGCTGCGTTCGGTGCCGGTATGGTTCGTGTCTACCCGTAGGTCCCTGTGCCTTGCGCCGCCTGGCTGAGCCCGCTACAGCGCCTGTGCTTGGATGTTCAGTGTGCCGGTGTAGGTCCCGGCGGGTAGCTGGGGCTGAGCGGCCAGATTGATTTCGAGATTCAGGTTATCGGTGCGGTTGGCGGTCCGGTTAATTCCGGTGAGCGCCTCGCTGAACAGCGTCAAGCCGGCTCCGGCTGCGCCCAAGGGTGCGGTTTGCGTAAACGCGGTGAAGGTTGTCGGTGAACCTGTAGTCATTTGGCCCAGTACCTCGGAGGCGGGAATGTTCACCGGTGTCGAGGCTCCATTGGTGAGTGCGACGGAGGCGCTGGAAAAGAAACCAACCAGCGTAACTGCGGTCCGGGCGGTACTCAGAACCCAGGTGGTGGTAATGGCTACCGGCGAGGTGCCGGCTGCGGTTCCTCCGGATACCAGAGGAATGGCAATCGTTGAAGGGCTGGCTGCGACGGTAAGGGATTCCCCCAGCGTGGCCCGCAGAGTCACACTCGCGGTATTCGAATTCAATTGGCATACCGCAGCCGGAACGACCAGGGTGAGCAACCCAAGCACAGAAATCAGCTTTGGAAACATTACAGTCTTGCCACTGGGCATAGCCATTGCTCCTCGACATCAATCTCCCGTCCTCGAGTAACCAGCACTTCGAAGCTCTCTATCGAATCGCTAGCCCAGCGGAGAAGGAAAGGTTACCTATGGTGCAAATGGTGACCCGGGGATGTCTACTGAAGGCCTTATCGTCATTGGTGGGGAAGACTTTAGGCCGGCCCCGCGGCAACTGGCCAAGGGCTCGTACCATCGTGTTATTGGGTTTCGCTGAAACCATCCTCGGGCGCTGTCGATAGGCTTGCTACTGGAAGGGAAGAATTCTCATGACTTTGACCATTGCTGACTCAGGGCAAACGGCGAACGCACCTGTTCCTGCCCCTATCTTCAGGGTAGTGCCCACCGTGGTGCCAACGCCTCTGCCCGCACCGGTTGCGACGGACACCGTCCAACTGTCTGCAGCCGCAGAGATTCAATTACTGCACTCGCAGGGCCAGGACCAGACTCAGATCAACGCCGAGTTTGGCCCGTCGGTAGCCAGCGCTGAACCCGGATAGGAGGGTTGAGAGAAAGCGGCCACCTCCCGATCAAGAATGAAGATCAAGAATGAAGCTACCTCCCAGGATTAGAATTTCTAATCTGCATCCCTCATGCGGTCCCATTCGAAGCCGATACGGTTAGAACGAGACCTTCCATGAAGTTCGGGTGATGTCTTCGTCTTGATCTGATGCTAATTGAGAGAACAGCACGCCGTTCCATTGCGCTCCCCCTGATCTTCTTGAATGTTCCGGCGCCTTCCGTTACGAAAGTCATTTGAGGCGGCCTCTCATGCAGCCAGGCATTAGGGTGAGTGCTTACCAGGATCAACCAGTGAGCCGGGAATACAGTCGTGGTGACCAATGAACCGCACACGCCTGCTGGCCATCATGGTTGCGGTCGCGGTGCTGATCGCCTTACTTGATTACTTCACTTCGGCCGAGCTGGCCGGATCAGTGTTGTTCACCTTTCCCCTGGTTCTGTGCCTCTGGCAACGATCCAAATGGTTACTCTGGGGCACCTCAGCGGTGGCTACTCTGCTGGCCGTGGCCGCGGGGATTTGGAGTTTCCATCGCATAGAGCTTGGCAACCCCGAGCTTATCAACCCATGGATCGCCTCGCTAAACCGCGGACTGGTGGTTGCAAGCCTGCTGACGCTGAGCACACTGATCCATCTTTGGATCAGCAAGAGCCACCGGCTGGCGCTGGAAACCGCGGAGTTGGAGCAGCACAGCAATCGCCTGACCGCCAGCGTGGAGCAGCTCGAAAACGAATTAATGAAATTCAGGGCCGCCGCCAAGCCGAGGCGCAAGCCGGTGCTGCTTACCATGAAACAGTACCACGCGTTTGTGGGACAACTTTCTGACCTGCACCGGACGATGGTGGTGACCGCCATGTGCAGCGGAATGCGGGTTTCCGAACTGCTCGCGCTGAGGTGGGATCAAATGGATTTCGCCGCCGGCCTCATTCATGGGCAGCAAGGCCGCAACGATGAGGCTAAGGCCGCGGCGGGCAGCGAAACGATTTTCATGGACCCGGTGCTGGCAGAAGCTTTATCGGAGTGGCGAAACAAGAATCCGGCGAGCGGACTGGTGTTTCCGTCACACATCACCGGCCGCTGCTACCATCCCGGACCCATCCAGCAGGACTACTTCAGACCGGCAGCCCGTAAGCTCGGATTGTCTGGTGTGTGCTGGCATACATTTCCTGATTCCTACCGCAGCTGGCTGAACGAAGATGGAGCGGCGAGCGGCGCGGTTCAACAAAAACTGTTGCGCCATGCGGATGGGTCGACGATCATGAACATCCGTGTCAATGGTTCGTTGAAAACAAAAGCGAAAACCAAGCGCGAGACCGCGGGCAAGATTGCGCGCCGCGGTTCACCGGCTGTTGGGTTCCGTGGCGGCGTTACTAACGTTACACATGCGAACGAGAATAATGGCCAAACTGGATAGCCAAGGCCTCAACGTGCGCGCCCTTCTATTTAGAATTTGAGAAAAGTCTGCCAGCGTCTGCCTTCATCCATTAGCGGCTCCGTTGGCCGATGAACGAGGTATGACCGTCGGAAAAACAAATGGACGAAGTCTAAGGGGAGAGGTACGATGGACGGCCGGATAACGTTAGGCAATGCTTTGGCGGGGTTTGCTGTAGGACTTTTCGTGCACGCGATCCCTGCCTCCTGGTGGCCCCGATGGGTGCGAGAGCTGGTGGGCAAAGACGAATAAGGTTTTTCTTTTCAGTGCTGTTCCCTTCTATCCCCCAGTCCGCCACTCAGCGCCCGTTCTCCTGCTCCTGTAAGGCGCAACTCTTGACTACCTTCCGCCATCTGTAACGAATTTCCTGGCTGGCTCACCATTCAGAAAGCAGCCGCCAGCCTACGTCTGCCCGGTCGTGGGGCGCGAGGCCACTGCACTGCGTAACGGCGTAGTTCTGACACAACTGGTAACCGGCGGAAAGCTATGGTTCGGCCTGCCGCAAGCTCAGATGGGAGAAGAAATATGGTGCCGCCACTCAAAGTAGCTAGCCCAGGTCTGCGCTTCAGGGTGCCACCAGAATCCATCGAAGCGCTGGAAAGGCTGCGGGATTCGTACACCGGGTTGCTAACGCGGGAAGCTTTGATGGAAGTGGATCTGTCTGTGCTGATGGTCGTTCAATTGACCCTGCAGCAGATGAAGAACGCGCACGCGCTCTGAGGCAAGGGTGGCAATATATCGGCAATGAGCGGGCTGGACTTCCAGCTGAAGAGCGCCGATAGGCAACTAGAGGGCACAGATCCTGCGCCGACGCGGCTATCCGCTCCTGATTACCGTAGCCCTAGGGCTGCTTCTGGACCCGGGGGCTGCCGCCGCTCAGCAACAGCCAGCCCGGCGGCAGCCCCTACCCACCATCACCAGGGCGCATGATGCCCACAGTCTGACCATCGAGCAGGCGGCGAAGAGCTATCCGGTGCATCTGCGCGTGATCGTCACCTACTTCGATCCTAATAACGATCCCAGGCGGCCGGCGTGTTTTGCCTCCGACTCCTCCGGCGGCATCTATGTTGACCTTCGGGCTCTGGCGGCAATTCCATTCAGGGCGGGGGACTTAGTTGAAATAACGGGCATAAGCGCCACCGGGGGCTATGCTCCCATCGTCGTCGCCACGGAAGGGCATTTGATTGCTAAGTCCCATTTTCCTTCGATCGCACCGCGAGTGACCTTGAGCGAAATACTGACCGGCACACATGACGGTCAATGGGTGGAGGTCGAAGGCGTAGTGCGTGGGGTCCGCAAGTCTCGAAACAACGTCCATTTGGATGTGGCTTTAAGCGACGGCGAAATAACCGCCAACACCGTCAGGGAGAAGGGAACAGAGTATGACAGCCTGGTCGACGCCAAAATAATCCTTCGCGGCGCCGCCGCCCCGCTGTTCAATCACCTGGGTCAAATGACCGGCGCTTACCTGGTGTTTCCCGATCTCACTCAAGTAAAAGTTGAGGAACCTGCGCCGCCGCATCCCTTCAGGTTACCGGTCGTGCCGGTCGGCGATCTGCTGCGCTTCACTCCCAATCCCGTATCGCAACACCGCGTCCACCTGCGCGGGACCGTTACCCTGATGTGGCCTGGCCGCTTGCTCTGCATTCAGGACGGTCTTCACGGTCTATGTGCCCAGACCAACCAAATCACCCCTTTGCGCCCCGGAGAGGTGGCCGATGTCATCGGTTTTCTGCTCTCTGGCGCATTTAGTCCCACCTTGACCCGCGCTGTTTATGAGCCAGCGGGTTACCAGCGGGCACTCCCTGCGGTGGCTGTTAGCGCCGAGCAGGCACTGAGCGGCGACCACGACGCGGAGTTGGTTGAACTCGAGGGCCAGCTGATTGGGCAGGACGAATCTGCAAGCGACCCGACCATCGTGTTGTCTTCCGGCAAGCATGTGTTTTCCGTGGTGTTGCCCGCTCCATCCGAAACCAAGCGGTTGGCCGCCTGGAAAAAGGGAACCGTATTCAAAATAATCGGAATCTGCTCGGTGAAGGACGGCACCGAGAAGACGGGCGGCCAGAGAAGCTTGTCGGTCCCCAGATCGTTTCAAATATTGCTGCGCTCGGCGCAAGACCTGGTGGTGATCAAAAGTCCTTCCTGGTGGACTCCGACACATGCGGTCGCCGCGCTAGGCGCCGTGGCAGTGCTCACCCTGGTGGTCCTTGCCTGGGTGTTTGTGCTGCGTAAGCAAGTCCAGGAGCAAACCCTTACGATTCGCCAGCAACTTCAGGAAGGGGCCAAGCTAAGGATCGCAGCAGAAAGTAGCAACCGTGCCAAAAGCGAGTTCCTGGCGAATATGAGTCACGAAATTCGCACCCCGATGAACGGGGTCGTGGGGATGACCGATCTGGTCCTGGATACCGATCTCACGCTCGACCAGCGAGAGAACCTGGGAATCGTCAAATCGTCCGCGGATGCGTTGCTGACCATCATCAACGACATCCTGGATTTCTCAAAGATAGAAGCGGGCAAACTCGACCTGGACCAGAGCGACTTCAAACCCCAGGAGACGATCGCTGAGTTGATGAAAGTGATGGCGCTGAAAGCTCAGCAGAAAGGCCTTGCACTCAAACTGGAGGAAGGTTCGGAAATTCCGGAAATGTTGAAAGGCGACTCCGGACGCCTGCGCCAGATTCTCGTTAATCTGCTCGGGAACGCGGTCAAGTTTACCCATCACGGCGAGGTTGTTCTGCGCGTGACCCGGGATGCGATGATCACACAGGACGATGTAGTGCTGCACTTTTCCGTCTCGGATACCGGCGTTGGTATTCCGCAGGACCGTTTGCAAAGCATTTTCGAGCCGTTCACTCAGGCAGATGGTTCCACGACTCGCACCTATGGCGGTACCGGGCTTGGGCTAACGATCTCAGCGCAGCTGGTCAATTTGATGGGAGGGCGTCTATGGGTCGAGAGCGAGGTTGGCCGGGGCAGTACTTTCCATTTCATGGCGCATTTTTTGCCGGTAAATTCAGCTGTGGTCCTCGCAGCGCCTCTCGGCTTGCACCCATCGCGCGCATCACGCAAAGCAGGCCGGATTCTCGTGGTCGACGACAACCGGGTAAACCAGCTGGTTGCCAAGCGTCTGCTTGAAAACAACGGGAACACGGTGATAGTAGCGAACAACGGGCGCCAGGCTCTCGCCATTTTGGATGACGCCGCGGCTGCCGGGTTCGACTGTGTGCTCATGGATGTGCAGATGCCAGAGATGGACGGTTTTCAATGCACCGCTCTCATTCGCGAGAAAGAACGGACGACCGGGTTGCACCTTCCCATCATCGCGATGACCGCACACGCAATGAAGGAGGACGAGATGCGCTGCCTGGCGGCGGGGATGGACGGGTACGTGTCGAAGCCCCTTGATCCGGTTCGTTTCCTCGATGTGTTGGAGTCTCATCGAACGCAATCTTGTCCGGCGCGCCCTTAAGGTCTGCTTCCTCGCCGTCCTGTCAATGGATGCTTGTAAAACGACTGGCAGTAAGCACCGGGGAGTCCGCGGACTGAAACGTGATAATAACAGTTACGTTTGTGGAGGGGAACGTAGTCGAACCCCGCGACAGAATTGTCATCCCGAACGGAGTATCGCTGGGCCTGCGCCTCGATGAAAAAGGCGCGGGCGAATATAGAGTGGGTGGCCCAGGTCTCGCTTTTGAGACCTGGGTGTTTCGGTAGGGATTTTCAGCAACTTCTCTCTCGAAGCGCCCTCTCTCCCCTTTGTCATACCGACCGGAGCGTACCCGGATTTCCTACTTCGCGCTGCTGGCGACGACCACGGTTTTCCTGGCTAGTCTCTGGTTGTCATTTCATTCACATGTCTGATGATTTGAATTATCGGGCCGGCGATTATCTCTGACACTAGCAAGCCTCAAGAAGATGCGTTGAGGTGGAACTCCCTGCAGCCCTGCCTGATCCAACGCTCTTTGGCCTCATCGCTGCACTCGCACGCTTGCTCCGGCCCGTAGCCACAGCCTCCGTCGACTTGTGAGCAACGCCAGACTGCTGGATGGGGTTTGAAGAGACCTGTGACGAACTTGAAAATATAGATTGTGGCCGCGATGCCTACAAGTGCGGTAATCATGTGATTCCGTCTCCCATGGATCATCATGAACCACGGAAACTGTCCGATCAAACGAATGCGACATAACCCGGGAGACGGACACTTCAGCCTCTCATTGTTGCCTTTGCATTCAGATATACTCGACCGCGCCCGTTCATGAACCCGTGTTCAAACATCCGCCTGCTCACAAGCTGAGCGACCTGCGGAAGAGGGACAATTTCAACCGGCTAGGGCATCAAAGGCGCGCTTGCGCGAAGCATCCTGGCCGTCCAGTCTGCGCCCGGCAGTCCGCATGACGAAAGCGCCCTCAGTTCCCTGTCGACCCTGTATTCGACTCGACGGATGCTAGGGGTAGGGCCGTCCAGGAGCAAATACGACGCACGAGAATCCCGGTCGTAAGGAAGCCCCACACTGCCAGTGTTGACCAGAAGCTTAGTGCTGAGACTGCGAATTGCAGGGATATGTGTATGTCCGAAGACAACCATAGGCGCCTCCAGCGAGCCATAACAAGATTCCAAATCTCCATCAGTCGCTTCTGCAGCAGGCGCTCGCCAACAACTCTGAGGAGTGGCGTGCACGACTGCCAATCCTGGCATCGTCGCCATCAGAGGAAGGTCGCGCATCCATGCCAGCCTCTCCTCCCCGAGCCTGGAGCGAGTAGCCGACGCGATCTGCCGAATTGCGGACCACATATGAGCCGGAGCCGTCGATTGGCTCGCGAACTCCTCTAGGGAGCCTGGTCGAACCAGCATTTCGTCGGTATTGCCCATAACCCCTTCCCAGCCCAGATCACGAATATAATCGACGATTTCAATGGGGCTTGACCCGCCGTCGGCCAAATCCCCGCCATGAACCACTAAATCTGGCGATACCCGACGGATATCAGCGAGCACCGCCTCAAATGCGGTGAGGTTTCCATGAATGTCAGCCAGTACGGCGACGCGCATATCCCTCTCTTCTTGCTCATCCTCGGGCAAACGTATGCCTTAAAGTTACTATTTTTGTCTGCTAGACTTCTGTCACTTAGCACCATGACAAGACCTTTCAAGGACGGCCTGACCCCGGATTTGCTTCCAACAAGATTTTGTTTCCTTCGTCTCCCGCAATGGCCGCACAGCCGCTCAAAGCCGGAGTACGCCACGCAGAACAACGATCCCAGTGCCGGATATTTCCGGTTCGAGATTGACTCGAATTCGCAGGATGCTGCGGCGTCCCATCTTTGTGCCCTGTTCGATCGCCAACTCGTTGTTCGCGATCAAACCTTCGCTGGCAAGATACGCTGCCAGCGGCCCCGCCGCCGTTCCGGTGGCCGCATCTTCCCAGAGTCCGACTGTAGGGTTGAAGAATCGTGCGTAGGCTGTTTGCGGCCGATTCGCATCGAACGCGTAGATATAGCAACCTTCTGCCCCTGCCGCTTTCAAGATGCCAAGGAGTTCTTTCGCCGCCGGGTTAGCTTTGTCTACGGTCTCGGGATCTACAATTCGCACCAACAGATGAGCGGCGCCGGTGTACGCCGGGCGTGGTGCCGGCTGCGACAGAATTTCGTGTGGATCGAGCCCTAGCGCCTTTGCTAGCGGATCCACACTGCCCAGCGGGTTCAGCAGGTGCAAAGGTGCCTGCCGCATTCGACCGTGAACTCGGGCGCCGATTTTCTCAAGCTCAATAGGCAAAACATCGGCACCAATCTCCTGGTAGAACCTCTGCGGGGTTGTCAATGGGCCAAGATCTCCATGTTCGCCCAGCCAGAGCCACGCGCCGAGGGCGTTGTGCCCGGCGCCGAAGATCTCCACACCGCTTGCGGTAAACGACCGCAATTTTCGATCCGCACGCGAGCTCTCAAGGATAAATGTCGTCTCCGCCTGATTGAACTCGCCCGCAAGCCGCCGCATCTGCTCTTCGCTCAGCTCATCAGCGGCTTGAACCACGGCAAGCGGGTTGCCTGTCAAAGGCTTATCTGCGAAGACATCGATCAATCCGGCAATCAGTTCGGGCATGAGGATTCTCCGAGTTAGCTCCAGGACAGCGGTTACAGATTTCTCCAGCCTCTTCCAGTTAAAGATGAAGGACTCTGCTATAGCGATGCGTTTTCCCCGGTGCACAAGTCGGCAGCCATAGGTCGAGCCTCCCTTATGGCCGACGCTTTCGCCTTTTCGAAGCGGCACAGCGCCTCGGACAAAATCTCGGACGCAGAGCCAGCAGTTCGTCGCATGGCTCATTCGTCCTGCGGAAAAGATAGCTGTTTTGCTGGCACCGGATGGTGACTTCCGGCGGTAAAGGCCTCGTCGATATTGGAAGCTACCGCACCAGCCGAGAACCAACGCAGGTCATCTCCGGTCGCACCGGCAAACATGGAACCAGCAACCACCACCCACATGGACTTCCCATCGTCAATGCCCCAAGAGGCTAATCTTTCCGTCCGCTGCTTTGCCGTTGACGGAATCAAGCGTCTTTTGATATCGGCGGCACGCGTTGAGCAAACAGATCGGCATCGCTGCTGTCTTCGTGCTTCTCGTCCCTAATCGCCGATGAGCATAACCCTGCGGTTCCTCAAAGAGGACTTTTGTCAGACGGCCGCGATACCAGAGCGTTTTGTCGGTCGGGTTGAACAGTCCTCAGGACGTGGCAGTGAATAGCCTTGGTAACGTCTTTATCGCCGATAGCAGCAACAATCAGGCGCTGAGCAACGCCATAGACGCACGTGTCAAGGAGCGGTTGGTGAGCATGTTTTCCGCAGTGTCCCGCAGTGTCGTTAAATTTGCAAGCCTCCTGTCGGTGGAAAACCTGGGCACACTCCTGGGCCCAATCCTGGCCGCTGCCTGCCTGCTCGTTCTTCCGTCGGCGGCCTGGGCGCAGGCGGCAACGGCGCATTTCGGCTATGTCGCCACTGTTCTTCCTGCGAATGGTCTCGTTTGGCCCTCTGCTGTCGCGGTCGACGCGGCGGGAGACGTGTTCATCGCGGACCAGAGTACAGGTTCAATCTCAGAATTGGTGGCGGGCGCGACCAGCTTGGTCGTCATCCACACGGGACTCACCGCTCCCGAAGGCATCGCCGTAGACAGCACAGGGAATCTGTATGTCTCGCAACAGGGCAGTGTATCTCTCACTGTGTACCCGGTCGGCGGAGGAAACCCGACGACACTGGGCACCGGACTCAATCAACCGATCGGACTTACCCTGGATGGCTTAGGCAATATCTACGTTGCAGATTCAGGCCATTCCCTGGTGAAGAAGATCGCCATTTCGAATGGCGCAGTGACGCAAGTTGGCACGGGTTGGTCAATACCCTCAGGAGTTGCCCTCGATGCCGCCGGAAACCTCTATGTCGCTGATAAAAACACTTATAGCGTGGTGAAGGTCGCCCCGAACGGCGTTCAGAGCACGGTTATGTATCCGCTTTATGCGTATGGCGTGGCCGTCGACCCGTCTGGAGACGTCTTTTCCAGTGATAGCGTCGGATATACCGTGCAGGAAGTTCCTCTGGGTGGATCCCAGGAAACACTGGTGTCGGGTACTGCCTATATAAACTCCACTCAACTGAGTCAACCCGAGGGCATGGTGGTTGATTCTACCGGCTCGGTCTACCTGGCGGACCTGGCTAACGGGCGAGTGATAAAGCTTCAGCCCCGCGGGGTAACGTTTCCGGCAACGGCAGTAAGCACTACCAGCTCGCCCGTCACATTGACTTTTATCTTTGATACGGGTGGCGTCATCGGAGTTCCTGGCGTACTGACCCAGGGCGTGTCCGGTCTTGATTTCGCGGATGCGGGCACGGGAACGTGCACCACCAACGGAACCGCCTATGACTACAACGCCGGCGATACCTGCACCGTCGATGTTAGATTTTCACCCACCGCTCCGCGGACTCGTTCGGGCAGCGCCGTGCTGCGGTCGAGTGGCAACAGTGCGATAGCCACCGCGTACCTGACCGGGGCGGGGGTTGGTCCGCAGGCAGTATTCCCCAACACGAACTTACTCGAGATCGGCGCACCCAACTATGGCAATCTGAACGAACCGTTCAGCATTGCGGTGGACGGGGTGGGGAATATCTATGTTGCCGACTACAACTTCACTACGTTGATCAAGATTCCCTGGAACTGCAACTACGGCAGTTGTACTCCATCGACGGTCGGCGGCGGTTTTTCCGAGCCTTCGAGCGTGGCCATCGATGGAGCGGGAAATCTCTATGTTGCGGACCACGGCAATGGTGCGATCAAAGAGATGCCGTTGAACTGCGCTGATTCCACGTGCGTGACGACACTCGGGGGAGGCTTCAATCAGACGAACGGCGTGGCGGTGGACAGCAGCGGGAATGTATACGTGTCTGACACTGGAAATTACACGGTGGTTGAAATGCCACCAGGCTGCACCAGTTCGGCCTGCGTCACGCAGATAGGGGGCGGCTTCGCTACCCCGCAAGGCCTTGTGGTCGATGGCAGCGGAAACGTCTTTGTCGCTGACCCGTACCCAAACACGGTCGCGAGGTACATCTCCAAAATCCCGAAGGGTTGCCTTTCGTCATCTTGCGTCGTTGGGTTAGGCGGCGGCTTTAGTCATCCCAGGGGCGTCGCCGTGGACGGGAGCGGAAACATTTATATCGCCGACACCGCCAACAGCAAACTGAAGGAGATGCCGGGGACTTGCACCACGTCGGCTTGCGTGACGACCCTGGCAAGTTCCGGTTACTCCGGGGTAAATGAGCCCTACGGCGTCTTCATGACTTCCGGAAACAACCTTTACGTGACGGATACGGACAATCACAAGATCAAGGAAATCGACCAAACCGACGGGCCGAGCCTGAGTTACTCGAGCACCGCGGTGGGCGCGAGCAGCGCACAGCAAGTCGTTGCACTTTCGAATTACGGCAATGCACCGTTCACGATCTCCGCGCTTTCGGGAACGAACGCGAACTTTAGCGGAGCCGGGACCACGTGCGCGATTGGCACGCCATTGGCCGCCACAACGAGTTGCAACCTGGGGATCGAGTTTGCGCCCACGGCTGTCGGCGCTCCGCTGACTGGCTCGGCCAATATCACCGGCAACAGCTATCCGTCCACCCTGTCGATTCCGGTAAGCGGCACGGCTACAGGGCAGCTGCCGACGGTGACCGGCATCGCGCCGGCTACCGGGCCCAGCGGCGGGGGAACCACGGTGACCATCACGGGTACCCACTTCTACAGTGGCGCGACCGTCAGCTTTGGCTCAACCGCCGCGACCAATGCGACGGTCGTCAGCCTGACATCTGTGACCGCTGCGTCGCCGGCGGGCTCGTCTTCGGTGGATGTGACTGTTACCACGGGAGTGGGTACAAGCGGGACCAGTGGAGCGGATGCCTTCATCTACGCTAGCCCCGACGTGACCACAACGGCGGTCGCGGTGAGCCCCAGTGCCATCCTTGCGGGCCAAATGGTGACGGTCACCGCCACGGTTGCCGACTCGACCAACAGCGGCACCACACCAACCGGCAGCGTGACCTTTACCGATACCGTGGGCTCGACGACGACGAATCTGAACAGCGGCAACGCGGTCAGCCTGGCGTCGGGCGTGGCCACCCTGTCGAGCGTGACCTTGAGCGGCGCCGGAGCGCACACCATCGCGGCCGTCTATGCGGGCGTGGGTGGCGCCTTGGCCGGCAGCAGCGGCAGCGCCACGGTAGCAGTGAGCCTGGTTTCGAATGTGGGGACCGCGGCGCCCCCATTCCCTGTCACCTTGACCGTTACGGCTGCGGGCACGGTGAGCACCATCAAGGCTCTCACCAAGGGAGCGGCGAATCTTGACTTCACTGACGGGGTGACCGGCGATACCTGCTCCGGAGCCTACAGCGTCGCCGGCACTTGCACCGTGAACGTTGTCTTTACCCCGCGCTATCCCGGCCTGCGCATTGGCGCGGTGCAGTTGGCCGACAGCTCCGGCAATATCCTGGCGACGGCATACGTGCAGGGCGTTGGTACCGCGCCGCAAATTGCGTTCAGCAAGAACAACGTGAAGACCACCCTGGGCGGCAGTTTCAACTATCCGATCAGCATCGCTCTTGACGGTAGCTCAAACGTTTTCCTTGCCGACACAAATGTGAGAGAGATTGTTGCGGGGGGGGGTTACGAAGCGGTCCACACCCTGGGCGGCGGTTTCAGTTTTGTCCAATTAGCGGGCGTAGCTTTGGACGGAGCCGGCAACCTGATCGTTGCCGACTACGGCAACAGCCAGGTGGATCGGGTCATGGCAAAGGGTGGCTACACCACGGTCAATGTTTTGGGCGGCTACCCTCAATTCAACACTCCAAACGGCTTGGCGGTGGATGGGAGCGGCAACATTTTCGTCACCGACCAGGTCAACGGCGCACTCTATGAGATGGTCGCAGCGAGCGGCTACGCCACCGTGAATACTCTGGCCGCCGGATTCAGCAATCCCAATGGCGTGGCCGTGGACGCGAGCGGCAACGTCTATGTCGCCGACACCGGGCACAATGCAGTCAAGGAACTGGTGGCAGTCGCCGGCGTCATCCCGAACTCGCCCACCATCCGCACGCTGGGCGGTGGCTTCTCCAGCCCCAATGCCGTGGCCGTGGGTGCGAGCGGTGCGGTCTTTGTTGCAGACAGCGGCCACAGCGCTGTTAAAACGATGCCCGCCGGCTGCGTTTCGTCTGTCTGTGTGAGCATTCTGGGCGGGGGCTTCAGCTCGCCGTTTGGCGTTGCGCTCAATGGAAACGGGAATCTGTTCCTGGTGGATTACCTCAGCGGCTTGGCGCAACAACTGAACTTCAGCAGCCCCCCGAGTCTGTCGTTCCCCAACACCAATGTCGGCTCGAACAGCAGTGCGACGGCGCTGTCGATCTCGAACGGCGGCAATGCCGCTTGGAGCCTGGCTGCATCCGGTCTCAATGCGCCGGCCGATTACCTTCAGGTCGCAGGCAGCGGAACTCCGGTGGATTGCGCCAACAGCTCGAGCGTCGCCTCCGGGGCAAGCTGCAACCTGTCGATCGCCTTCAGACCCGGGAGTGCCGGCTCGCATGCTGAGAGCTTTGGGTTGACCGACAACAACCTCAACGTAACTGCGGCGACCCAGACGATTCCGCTTTCCGGCACCGGAGTGGCGCTACCAGTCAAGCTGGCGCTGTCCGGTGTCCCGGCGCAGATTTCATCGGGCGCCAACCTCGGCACGGCCACGGTCGATGTCGAGAGCGCCGCCAGCAGCGTGGTCACAAGCTCGTCGGCCTCGGTCACCGTCATGGTGACCGGTCCCGGAGGTTTCTCTCAAGCGGTTACGGGCGCCGCGGTCAATGGCGTCTTCAGCGCCAACCTCAGCAGCGTTGTGCTTTCCGCGCCGGGATCCTACACGGTGACCGCGACCAGTTCCAGCCTCACCCCGGCAATCGCAACCGTTACGGTCAATCCCGCGGCGACCACCATCGCCGCCTCCCCGGCCGCTTCCTCGTACAGTCCGAGTCCCGGGAGCGCTACGCTGGCCGCGCTGGTTACGAGCACATCGGGTACCGTGAACGCGGGGACAGTAACCTTTACCGTTCTAAGCGGATCGACGCCGATAGGAAGCTCTGTAACCAGCGGAGCGGTCGCCAACGGGAGTGCCAGCGCTGTCTACACGCTTCCTGCGGCAACCGCAACTGGCACGTATACCATCAACGCGGTTTACAACGCAGGCGGAACCTTCGCCACGAGCACAGATTCAGCGCACGCGCTGACCGTTGCCAAGGCTTCAGCAACCATCACGCTCGCAAGCCTGGCGCAGACCTACACCGGTTCTGCTCTATCAGCCACAGCAACCACCGTTCCCGCTTCGCTGGCGGTGACCTTTACCTACAACGGATCTTCCACCCCGCCCACCGCGACCGGGAGCTATACCGTTGTTGGCACCATCAACGATGCAAATTACGCTGGCTCCGCGGCCGGCGCGCTGGTAATCGCGAAGGCCTCGGCAACCATCACGCTCGGAAACCTGGCGCAGACCTACACCGGTTCGCCTCTTTCCACCGCGGCTACGACCAATCCTGCATCACTGGCGGTGAGCTTCACCTACAACGGCTCTTCCACTCCGCCTACCGCGGCGGGAAGCTACACGGTCGTCGCCACTGTCAACGATCAAAACTACGCAGGCACCGCAACCGGCGCGCTGGTTATTTCTAAAGCCGACGCAACCATCACGCTCGCAAGCCTGGCGCAGACCTACACCGGTTCGCCTCTTTCTGCCACGGCTACGACGAATCCTGCATCGCTGACGGTGGGCTTTACCTACAACGGCTCTGCAACCCAGCCCACCGTGCCTGGAAGCTACACGGTCGTCGCCACCATCAACGACCAAAACTACGCGGGAAGCGCGAGCGGCGCACTGGTGATCGCGAAAGCGTCGGCAACCATCACACTGGGAAGCTTGGCGCAGACCTACACCGGTTCGCCTCTTTCCGCCACGGCTACGACGAGTCCTGCATCGTTGGCGGTGAGCTTCACCTACAACGGCTCCTCTACCCCGCCCAGCACCGCTGGAAGCTACACGGTCGTCGCCACCATCAACGACCAAAACTACGCGGGAAGCGCGAGCGGCGCGCTGGTGATCGCGAAGGCTGGGCAGTCGATCTCATTCACTCCGTTGGCTTCGCCGGTCAGCTACATAAGTCCCATAGCGCTTTCAGCGACGGGCGGGGCTTCGGGAAATCCTGTTGTCTTCTCTGTCCTCACCGGTTCTGGGTCGGTTAGCGGCAGCCAGCTGGTCGTTGCCGGGCCCGGCACCCTGGTGGTAGCCGCAAATCAGAACGGCAGCGCCAACTATGCCGCCGCTCCACAGGTCACGCAGACGGTTGTTTCCATCGCGTCCAACCTCACCTCCAATGTATCGGCGCTGAATTTCGGAAACGTGCCCATCGGCACCGCGAGCCCATCGCAGACCGTGATCGTCAGCAATCCGAATGGGTTTGCGGCGACGGGCATCACTATTGCGGCCAGCGGCGATTTCAGCGCTTCCAGCAACTGCCCCAACATCGCCGCATTCGCCACATGCAGCGTCAACATTACATTCAAGCCCACTGCCGCTGGCGCGCGCACTGGCAATCTGTCGGTCATCAATCCGCAGGCGGCCAGCCAGCTATCCGCCGGTCTGACCGGCAACGGAACGGCAGCGGGCATTCAATTTGCAACGGCATCGCTCAACTTCGGCGGCGGGGTGATCGGGACATCCAGCCTTGGCCAGACCGTCACGATTCAGAACACCGGAACCGCAGACCTTGTCATCTCCAACGTTGCAACTATCGGTGATTTCGCAACCAGCGGGAACTGCGCGATCGTTCCGGCTGGAAGCAATTGCAGCCTCTCGGTGACGTTTACGCCTTCCGTGACTGGCGCACGCATAGGTACGGTTACGTTGACCGATAATGTTGGTGGCAGCAACCAGAACCAGGCCATCAACCTGTCCGGCCTGGGCACGCAAGCTGGGGCAACACTGACTCCAAGTGTTCAAACCTTCCCGAGCACAGTTGTCGGCTCTACAAGCTTCTTGCTAAATGCCACACTTACCAATAGCGGAACTGCGCCGCTGACTGGGATCGGGGTTTCGATCCTGGGCGACTTCACCGAAAACAACACCTGCCAGAGTTCTCTGGCTCCAGCCGCGTCCTGCATCGTCAGCGTCAAGTACGCTCCGACTGTCGCGGGATCGGAATCGGGCACTCTTTCAATCGCCAGCAACCTTGGTCTACAGACAGTGTCCTTGATCGGCACGGGCGTTGTGCCCGGGGCTTCCCTGAACACTTCCCAGCTTATATTTGGCGGACAATTGGTGAGCAAGTCGTCGCTGGCGCAAACCGTCGTCTTTTCCAACACCGGATCAGCCGCGGTCAATATAAACTCCATCGTTACGACGAGCCACTTTACGGATACCACGAACTGTTCCGGTTCGATCGCCGCCGGCGCGAGTTGCAGTGTCAACGAGATCTTCTCTCCAGACACGGCCGGTCCTCTGAGCGGTAGCCTGACCATTAGCGAAAGTGCAGACACCCAGGTTGTCAGCCTGGAAGGACAGGGAGTGAGCCCAGGCCTTGCAGTTGGGCCTTCGTTTGCGATTTTTGGATCTCAAGTGGTTGGTACCACAAGTCAGGCACAGACGCTGACGGTGACCAATACCGGCACGGCCCCACTGACCCTGAATCCCATTACGGTATCGAATAACTTCATCGAATCCGATCTATGTTCGGCGGCACTCGCGCCCAGCGCTACCTGCACGATCAGCTTGAGTTTCTCGCCCACGTCGACAGGAACGCTCTCGGGATCGCTGTTGATCAGCGATACTGGCGGGCTGGTTTCGACGCTGGCCGCCGCCTCCGGGCAAGGAACTTTGCCGGGCATCGCCACTTCACCTTCGACGCTCTCCTTCGGCACTCTGCCGGTGGGAACCGCGAGTCAGGCGCAAACGGTAACCGTAACCAACGCCGGGACGGCGCCGTTGCAGATAAGCACCGTGAACGGTACCGGCGACTTTACCGAAACTGACACGTGCTCCTTGCAAACCATTCAACCTGGCAGTTATTGCGTTATCAGCGTCACCATGACGCCCACTACTATCGGAACGCGCACCGGCACGATTCAATTCAATAACAGCGCCGATGGCCTGCACCTGATTGCGATCAGCGGGGTTGGGCGGCAAACAGGGGCCAGCGTTTCTCCCACCAGCCTGGCATTTGGTAGCTTCCCGATCGTCTCTTCAACGCAGACTTCGAGTGCGGCGGGGACATCGTTAAGTGTCGCAATCAGCAACACCGGCGGTGCGCCTCTGCATTTGGGCGGATTCAGCACGCAGGGAGATTTCACCGAGACTGACAATTGCGGGACCACTCTGGCGGTCAGCGCAACCTGCACCCTCACGGTGAAGTTTGTGCCCATGGCGACGGGCCATCGCACGGGTACGCTCACCATGGCAAACCCAGACGGCAGTACCCAGGCGGTCTCACTGCAAGGCGATGGTAGCCCGGCAGGATTGATCCTTACGCCACCGGTGCTGAATTTCGGCGTGCAGCCTAAGAGTGTAACTTCCAAAGCGCAGACAGCCAAGCTGAGCAACAACACCGGGCAGGCAATTACCAATCTGGCGATCGTCGCCAGCGGCGAATACAGCGAAACCGATAATTGCAGCACGGCGCTGGCCAATGGCGCGAGCTGCACCCTGAACATCACGGTTACGCCAGCTACTGTGGGCGCTGTTACCGGAACGGTCGCAATTTCTGGTGGAGGAGTTTTCGCATCTGTCTCTCCTTCTCCATCGAGCAGGACGCGAGGCCACGCCGTCCCCGACGCTTCCAACTCCACCTCAAACGTGGGTGTCGTTGCCACCCTGGCCGATACCAATGGGAGCGGAACCGCGACCGCCTCGCAATTGGCTTTTGGCGCCCCGCCAACGCCGGTTGTCGCAGCGGGCGGCAATGCGGGATCGGCCATCACCGTGCTCGAAAACGACAGCAAGGGAGACCCGGTTAGTGCGACTGACACTATCACACTTACTGTCACCGGCCCTGGCGGTACCGCCAAGACGTACCCAGCAACAGCATCCGGCGGCATAGCCACCTTCAATTTAAGCGGCAATGCTCTGACGGTCGCAGGCGTCTACAGTTATTCGGTGGCGGTTGCGTCAAATGCTTCAATCAAGTCGGCGACAGCTGGCTTGACGGTGAATGCGGGCGGGGCGGCCAGTGTCGTTCCAACTGCGGGAAGCGGACAGAGTTCTCTAACCAACGTGGCATTCGGGACGCCTTTACAAGTCGTCGTCACGGATTCCTACGGCAACCCTGTAAGCGGAGCTACCGTGGTGTTCGCCGTGCCCTCCACCGGCGCAAGCGCCACCTTGTCTAGCAACTCGGTGAAGACCGGCGCCGCTGGCGCAGCGAACGTAACCGCCACCGCCAATGGAACTGCTGGTGGTTACACAGTCACCGCGGCAGCCTCAGGAGCCACCTTGGCTAGCTTCTCGCTGACCAACTCCCAAGTCCAGTCCAGCGTGGACTTCAGCTTGAATCCAGGAAATGTCAACGGCCAGGGCCCGTCACAAACAGTGATCCCGGGCGGTACCGCCACATACTCGCTGACAATTGTGCCTACTTCAGGCACAAACCTCCCAGCGTCGACAACTTTAACCCTGACCGGGATGCCTGCCGGGGCAACGGCATCCGTTCCCACATCACCGTGGACTCGGTTGGCAAGCAACTCGTGGTCTTTCCCTGCAAACACGTCATTCACCGGTTTTGCGTTGACCATTCAACCGCTCTCGGCAACGGCACTTCTCGACAACAAGGACGCGCCGGCGAGAAAGATCCCGCCTGTTTTCTGGGGAATCCTGCTCTTGCCTTTCGTCGGCGGGATGCGCCGCATCGGCAAACGGCTGGGCAAGACGGCTTCCATCCTCATGGTGATGTTCGTGGGCTTAACGGCGGCGATCGCGCTCAGCGGCTGCGGATCGTCGAACGGCTTCTTCGGTCACCCGCAGAAGACCTATACCGTGACAGTGACCGCGACCTCGGGGACATTGTCACACTCTACCAACCTAACGCTCATCGTGGAATAACAAGGACAACTCGACATGCGGAAATTCATTCGCGTAAAGGTGCTCCTTGCTGGAGCGTGCATAGTGATTGGACTAACGGCCTGGGGGCAACCGGCTCCGAGTCCTGAGGGACAAACAAGCGGATCGCTCGACGTGGCCGTGGTCTACAACCCGCTGATTGCCAATGTTGTCAGCGGCAACAGCTTTTGGATGCAGGGGGGGAGCGTGCAGGTCCACGGACAGTTCTGGCACGGGCTGGGCGTTGTGGCCGACGTTTCCGGACTGCACACCGCCAGCACCAGCGGCTCGTCGGGTGTGGGTTTAGATCTGGTCACGGCTACCTTTGGCCCGCGTTACACCTGGTCGCCGGCGCATCGCCGCTACGCAGTTTTCGGCCAGGCGCTGGGTGGCGAGGCGAACGGCATGAATAGCGTCTTTCCCAACCCCGCAGGAGCCAACGAAAGCGCAAATAGCCTGGCTCTCTATGTAGGCGGCGGGGTCAACTTACGGCTCAAGGATCATCTTGCGCTGCGCGCTCTCGAAGCCGATTGGCTGCGCACACAAATGCCCAACGCCACCACCAACGTGCAAAACAACCTCCGAGTAGGCGCGGGTCTGATTTACAGGTTCAAGTGACAGCAAGCAATCGCAGCATTTACATGCTGCTCCAGCGCAATCTCATCTACACGGGGATCACCCGATGCTGGTATGCCCCAGCTGGGATCAGATCGACAGGGCCAAATGCCTGGGCGTGCCGCATGGGAAAGGAGTGCCGCGCTCGACATAGGGCCTACACTCACGCCGAGTGCAAGCGACGGCCTAATCGACGTTGAGCTCGAAGGTCAGATATTCCGGTGTGAGCGCGCGCAGAAAGTCCGTAGCATCGAACGTCTCGCCCGGCGCAAGGGCACCGGTACCGCGAGTTCGTCCGTCGAGAATCCGCTCCACCGCTTCGACGACGAGTGGCGCGGTGAAGGCATAGATATCGCGTCCTTGCGCGATCGCCCGGCGGTTCCTTTTTCCCTTCCGGACAACAACGTCGACCAGGAAGGTCTGCGCCGATCGTCCACTTTCGTCGGCGGCGATCGGCGACGGTGTGGTGGCATCGCGAAGATCGCGAAGTGGCGCGTTGTTGAGGTAACTGCGAAGCCGCGCTACTCGCACGTGGCGGGCGATGACCGGAACTTCCGAGAACGGGACCTCACTGACGTCCTGCCGCCCAAATGGCTCAGGAAAGTCCCAGAACGCCTGCGGTGCGGGCTGCGCCAAGGGGACAAAGTTCCCGTCTTCAATGACCATCCGCGGGGCCAAGTTCTGCCGGCCAGTAATTCGCGTGCCCAGCGTCGGACGCCAGCTATCCAGCGCAGTGCCGAGGCGGATCTCGTCGGCGGAGTCCCAGTCGCCCATCGCGGCTGTGGTAAGAAGATCCGCAAAGCCGCCATAGAACCCCATCGCAGGAAGAAATACGACGCCGGCCTCGGTTGCGGCGTTGCCGAATTTGTCGAAGATGGCCTGGGCGCTAGGCTGCTCAGCCGTGACGTCGAGATAGTGGATGCGGGCGCGCAAGCCCGCTGTCGCCACCGCCTCGGCCGTGTCCAGGAACGGGCCGGCGCAATTGATAACGGCGGCAGCGCCGGCAAGAGAGCGGTCGAGGGAGGCAGGATCCTTGACGGAGGCGGTTCGGATCTCGACGCCTCTCTCCAGAAATCCCGACGCTGCCATCTTCGCGCTGTCGCGACCGATGGCTAAGGGCGTGAAACCACGGCCGAGCAGCTGCGTGACCATGAAGCGCCCCGTGTGTCCCGAAGCGCCGAATACTGCGATTGTCTGACCATATTTTTGCTTATCAGAGTGAGTGACCATTTTTTCCTCCACTGATTATTTTCGCTACAGACCTGTCTGTTTCATTTACAATACATACAGGTCTGTAGCGAGTCAAGCTCGACTGCACCAAAAATCCGCTCAGGAGGTTGCACCATGTCAGCAAGTCCCAGAAACGCCGGCGTTGGTGACGCGCACGGCAATGCAACCGACGTGAGGGACCGGATTCTCCGGACGGCGTCAACTCTCTTCTATCAACGAGGCGTTCGGGCCGTCGGCGTTGACCTGGTGGTCCAAGAGGCCGGGGTCGCCAAGACGAGCCTCTATCGCCACTTCCGCACCAAGGACGACCTTATCGGTGCATTCCTGCAGCGCGAAGACGAGGACTTCTGGAATCTCTGGAACCGTGTCACAGAACTCCACCAGACCGATCCTGCTGCGGAGCTGGAAGCGCACCTCGATTGGATCGGCGAGCGGGTCGGACGGCCAAATTATCGCGGGTGCCCACAACTCAACGTCGCAGCGGAATTTCCGGACGCAGACCATCCTGCCCGCAAAGTTGCCTCAGCTCACAAGCATGAACTCAGACTGCGCCTCAAGGGGATCGCCGAGCGGCTACGCGTCAAACGCCCAGACGAACTGGCTGGACAGTTGTCGCTGCTTATCAACGGAGCTTTCGTGAGTTCGCAGGTCCTTTCTCCTGGCGAGGCAGGTCCGCTCCTACGGGCCACCGCACGTGCTCTGATGGCTGCCGCTCGTAAGCCATAGGTCGATGGCTGACGCTTTCCCTTTGGGAGCGGCACAGCGCCCTCGGACGCAGAGCCAGCAGTTCGTCGCATGGCTCATTCGTCCTGCGGAAAAGATATACAGCCGGTCCCCTCCGTGGGTAGGCTCTTCAAAAGGGCCTGCGAGATCGTCAGAAATGGGAGGAATGATGGTTCTGGGGCACTGACGGTCTAGCATTGCGCCGCGGGGCAAGTTGGTGCAGCAAATTGAGAGAGCCGTCACGACCCAGGAACAGCCAAGCAAGGTTGCCGGTATCGATGATTCTGGCAGCGTAACGGCTATACACGAAAACGGCTCAGGAGTCGCCCTCTCCTAAGCCATGAACTCTCTGGACTCTTTTGGTTGCGGGGCCTGGATTTGAACCAGGGACCTTTGGGTTATGAGCCCAACGAGCTACCGGACTGCTCCACCCCGCACCTTGATAGTAACAACCCCAGCCCACAGGGTCAAACCACGCCGGGTGGCTGTTGCCAGCGCATGTACGCGCATCCAGATTTTCCCCGGCGGCGCGTAAAGTGGAGAGGGCAACCGCCGTGCGCGGCGCTCGAACAACCCTGTTTGGATGTCTCACGAAAATCACAGTGCGGCCAAGAGCCTTCGCCTTCGTTTGCTGGAGCCCCTGCTCCACCTGGGATTCGCTCTTACCGGAGTCGGCACGGTGTTGCTGGGCTCCATACTGCCCCGGCTCTCGGCGCAATGGCACCTGCGGGATAAAGACGCAGGCCTACTACTTCTGGTGCAGTTTGCCATGTCGGCTTCGGGAGCCCTGCTGGTCCGGCGCAATTTTTGGAGGACCCTGGCCTGCGGCTATGGCCTCATGAGCGGCGGAGCCCTCGCCATCTTTCTGCTGCAGCAAAGATCGCTGCCGGCCTTTGGCGTTTATGGACTTGGCCTTGGATTGGCCATGACGTCGACCAGTATGCTCACCAGCCGGCGCTATCCCAACCGCATGGGAGCTGCCCTCGCTTTGCTGAATTTTTCCTGGAGCGCCGGTTCTGTGGCTTGCCCTCTCCTGGCCGCTCAATTTTTGCGCCACGCCACGGGCAGTACCGCGTTTGTGCTGGTCGGGCTGATGGCTCTTCCGTTCGCCTTTTTGCCATTGCTGGGGGACCGGGACGATCTGCATGCCTCGGCACTACGCGGTCCGGCTCCCGCCGGAATGAGAGAGGCGAAAACCATCGTTTACTTCGCTTCTCTCGCCTTCCTCTATGTGGGCATCGAGGCTACCGTCGGCAACTGGATGAGCACCTATGCCGGCCGCACAACTGCCTGGACCTTCTCGGGTAGCACCCTGGCAGTCGCCGTTTTTTGGGCCGCCTTATTGCTGGGCCGAGCGTTGACACCTGTGATATTGACGCGCATGCCAGAACAGCGTCTTTACCGAGTAGCCGTGTTTGCTACCATCGCAGGCGTCTTAGTGCTACTTTCGGCGCATACTCCGTTGACCATTCTCTCCGGGGCCGCGGTAACCGGTCTTTCCCTGGCGCCCTTGTTCCCGCTCATCCTGGCGCTTTTCCTGGCGGAGATTGGAGAGTCGAACAATGCAGGTTGGGTCTTTGCTGTCGCCGGGATGGGGGGAGCCGTACTCTCCTGGTTGACGGGGATCGTTTCCAGCGACACGGGATCTCTACGCATTGGCCTGCTGGTGCCTGGCTCGGCCGCCCTGCTGATGTTGCTCATGATGGGGTGGCGCCGAGCGAATCCCAGCCCCAGTGCGAACGTGCAGCAGCCAACTATTACTGGAAATATCTGACGCTCGAAATCAATCCACGAAAAACGACGGCTTGATTGGGTTCTCACCCAGACTTCGAAGCCCTATGGAGACTCTGGCGAGTGAGAGCGATCACTTCCTCGCGCTCGGTTGCTGTGAGCTCCAGCCGTGGAGGCCGGACCCGCGCGGGAGGACCGCCGCGTTCGTGCTGAACCAGCTTGATCAGTTGTACGAACTTAGGCACTGTGTCCAAACGAAGCAAGGGCAGAAACCAGGCGTAAAGAGAATCTAATTCCTTCGATGGACCACCCTGCGCCAGTTGGAATAGTCGCACCGACTCTTCTGGAAACGCATTGACCAGCCCGGCAACCCAGCCAATTGCGCCTGCTGCTACGCTCTCGACCACAACGTCGTCCATGCCCACGAGGATGGCCAGCGACCTTCCGGCCAGATATCTGAGGGAGGTAATGCGTCGCAGGTCGCCGCTCGATTCCTTGACCGCGTGGAAGTTTTCGTGGCGCGAACGGAGTTCAACCATCTGCTCTGGAGTGATATCCGTTCCATACGCAACCGGGTTGTTGTAGAGCATGCACGACAACGGCGTTGCGTGGAAGATGGCGCTAAGGTGAGCTTGCGTTTCCCGCCAGTCACTTCGGTAGAGCTGCGGCGGCAAGACCATCAGTCCATCCGCACCCGCGCCCTGCGCAGCTTTCGCCAGCCAAACTGCTTCCGCCGTACTGAGTGCGGCGATGCCGGCAATCACTGGCGTTTTGGCATCCAGTGACCGCCGCAGACTCTTTACGATCTCAATTTTTTCTTCCCTGGTCAGCGTGGGTGCTTCGCCCAGTGACCCGAGCGCGACAATGCCCTGGCAGCCGCTTTGCACCATCCATTGAGCCTGCGCTACGAATGCCCGATAGTCGACTGACAAATCCGCCTGAAAGGGAGTGGTGATGGCGGGGAATATTCCAGCCCAATCCTTTTGCTCCAAGGTTTTTCTCTCCTGGTGTCAAAGAAGGATGGTACCTCATTCCGCATTCGTCTTTTGCTCCTGGTAGTGGCTGATGTGGTCGTAGATGGCGGCGGGGAATTCAGGTTTCGACCCCCGCAGCTGGCCGCACGATGTAGCCTTCCCGCAAAATCAGCAAACTGGAAGCAATATCTATCAAGCTATCTCTGTTGACCTCAGCTAGCTTTGTCAAACATTCTTCAATTCTCCAGTTGAGGTGTTTCTATGAGTTCCTGCAGCGTGGTTTGTAACCGCCTTTCTCCGCACCTTGAGTGCGGCACCATGGACGAGGATCTGCTGATTCGCGCGGCCCAAACGGGTCAGGAGTGGGCGTTCGTTGAGCTGTGCGCTCGTCACTCCAAACGGGTCTTTAATACCATCTACGGCGTAACCAAGAATCGGGAAGATGCGGAAGATGCGCATCAGGATTCGATGATGCGGGCCTTTTTGCATCTGAAGCAATTTGACGGCAGATCGAGTTTCGCCACCTGGTTCACTCGAATCGGTATCAACTCAGCCTTGATGATTCTGCGCAAGAGACGCATTCGTCTTGAGACTTCAATGGACACTACCGAAGATGGAGAAACCTGGCAGACGTGGCAAATTGCCGATTGCGCGCCGGATCCGGAAAAGCGTTACGTGGGAAACGAGCTGTCCACGCACCTGAACAGGGCTATCTGCCGCCTGCCTAATTCCCTTCGCTCGGTGATAGAGCGGGGACAGTTGGAGGGCCATTCGATGAAGCAGATAGCACGCAATACTGGTATTTCTATACCCGCGACCAAGTCCCGGCTGGCTCGGGCAAAAGTGGCTTTGCGCAAATCGATGGCCTCCACATCTGGCAGGTCCGCGGCGGCAAGACGCCACCCGACGTTAACTGAACTGTCTTTCTGAGATTCTGTGTGAGAACTTCGCTGCCCTCCCGCGGCTTCTCCCAATGAACAGCCTAGGCCCGCAGTTGCGTGAGTACGCAACCACAGGTCCCTCCACTGCGCTGCGCTCCGGTGGGATGACAATTCTGTTGCAGGGTCAAGAATTTCTCGCTTAACTCATGCGACCGAAGCGCAGCAAAGTGGAGAGATCTTGGAAATGTTTTTCGACAGAGGAATCATGGGCCTGCTGCCCACCCAAGGTGATGAAAAACGGTTCTGTGCAACTTCTCTCTCTGGAAGCGCCCTCTCTCCCCCTTGTCATCCCGACCGGAGCGTACCCGTATTTCCTACTTCGCGCTGCTGGCAACGACCACGTGTGCGGCTCTCCGTAAAGAGAGCCGCATGCAGATCATCAAAGCCACGGGTCTCGACAGGAAATCCGGGGAGCGTAGTGGAGGGACCTGCGGTTTCTTCTCCCGGCTGTTACGCTGGAATCGATACCGGCTTGAGGGCAGGCACGGCAGAGAAGAGCGACACAATTCCTTCCGCGAGGGTGGGGTGGGTGATCGTCAGGTCGCGCAAGAAGGTGTACGGTATTCCCGCTTTCATGGCGAGTTGAACAGTGGCCATGGTTTCCCCTGCACCCACACCAAAGCCAGTGAATCCCAGGATCTGGTCATCCGTAGTACTGATCAAAGCCTTGAGGAAGCCCCGGCTCTCAGAGAGCGTCCTGGTTCTCAACACCGATGCCATTGCTATCCTGGACACCCGGTAGGGGATACCTTGTTGCTTGGCCTGCGTCTCATCCAGGCCCACGCGGGCAAGTTCAGGGTCAGTGAAAAGACAGGACGGGACCTGTCGACCTTTGGTGGTCCGTCGAGCGCCGGCAAGATTGTCGCGGACGATGCGAAAGTCGTCAAAAGAGATGTGGGTGAAGATAGGACCACCGGTGCAGTCGCCCAGCGCCCAGACAGAAGGAGTGCTCGTCTCCAGCCGGTCATTCACCTGGACAAAGCCTTTTTTGGTGGTTTTAATTCCAGCCGATTCAAGCCCAATCCCCTCTGTGTTCGGCAGACGCCCGGTCGCTACCAGCAGGTGGGAGCCCTCGACGATGATTTCCGATCCGCGCCGGGAACCGTGCAGCCGCACACCCTGGCCTGATTTACCTTCTACCCGCCCCAGGCTGGTATTTGTCACTGTCACGATGCCTTCATCCTGAAAGAGCTGGGTCATGGCTTGCGAAACATCCGCATCTTCGCGGTGGAGCAGGCGATCATTCCGCTCCATGATGGTGACGCGGCTGCCCAGACGCCGCATCGCCTGGGCAAATTCCAGGCCGACATATCCGCCGCCCAGGATCAGCAAGTGTTCCGGAACAACGTCGAGTTCCAGCGCCTCGACATGGGTGAGCGGAGAAGCCTCAGCCATACCCGGCTGGTCAGGGATCTCCGCCCGGGTGCCAACGTTGATGAAGACCTGCTCGCCGTGCAGAACGCGCTCCCCACCTCCTATAAGCGAGACTTTGAGGGTCCTTTCGGAGATGAAGCGGCCTTCGCCCATGACAACTTCCACTTTGCTGCGGGCGAAGTTGTCGCGGTGCGTCTGGAGAAGACCCTCGACCATCTCCCGCTTGCGGGCGCGAACGCGCGGCATGGAAACCGACCATTGGTCGGTCAGCATGCCGAACTCAGCGCCCCGCTCGAAATAGGAAGCTACCTGCGCACTGTGGATCACGTTCTTGCTAGGCAGGCACGCAATGTTTGGGCAAGCACCTCCCAGGTACTTGCGCTCGATGGCAGCAACACGCTGACCACTTCCGCCCAAATGCCAGGCCATGCACTTCCCCGCTTCCCCAGTGCCCAGCACAACAGCGTCATACTGTTCCATTTCAGGCATGCTCTTTCCTTGCTGTCAGTAGGCTACTTCGGCTAAGAGGGCCTCAACTTTATCGACCCGATCCCGGGCGACTTTGAGCCCGCCCGAGTCTCCATACGAAGCATTGATTTCCTCCAACGCATCCGCTTGATCGTAAGGGGCATAGGGGTTGGTCATCTTGTTATTGCTTGCTCAGAATTTGCCTTTATTGCTGCAAGCGATCGGACCAGCTTACAGAAACAGCAGCAGAGCTTCACGCGATCAAATTTAGACACGTTTTCTCAAGAGGTCCCAGGCTCGATTAAAAAGCAGGGGTGGACAGAAATTAAAATGCATTTCATGCAGCAAGAGCATCCATAGTGTTGATGTCCCTGACGGGACAGAAGGAGATAGTAATGGCAACAGCAGAGAAGGTTGAGAGCAAGAGCGACAAGGCTTCTTCCATTAAGAGCGTTGGACAATTGGATCACGCGGCAGTCGAAGAGATTTCAGGCGAGCTGCGCCTGTTGCTGGCTGATTGCTTCGCTCTGTATTTGAAGACCAAGAACTTTCATTGGCACATGACGGGCAAGAACTTCCGCGACTATCATCTGCTCCTTGATGAGCACGGGGATCAGATCTTTGCCATGACCGACCCGGTCGCAGAGCGGGCCCGGAAACTGGGCGGTACCACGATCCACTCCATCGGCGAAATTGCCAATCACCAGCGGCTCAAGGACAATAACGAGCTCCACGTGGCACCGAAATCGATGCTCAGCGAGCTGTTCGCAGACAATCGTAAGCTGACCGCTTCGCTTCGTTCGACTCATGAAGTATGCGAGCGCCACAACGATGTAGCAACGGCCAGCCTCATCGAAGTGTGGATCGACGAGACGGAACGCCGAGCCTGGTTCCTGGGAGAAATTGTTGACAGCCTTGATTGAGACCAGGTTGTTAGCGAGAGCGGCTTGCGCGTTTGGGCCGCTCTCGTCTGACTGACTTTACTGCAAACGCATCCGCCGCCACTCACCGGGCGTGGTGTCGAGCAACTTGCGAAATGCCCGGATGAAACATGCCTGGTCGGCGAATCCGCACTTGAGCGCGATCTCTACCATGGGCAGGCCTGAGTGAAGCAGAAGTTCCTTGGCTGCATCGATGCGCTGCTGCAAGAGCCAGCGGTAGGGCGGTTGACCGACGGCCTGCTTGAACGCCCGCACAAAATGGCTTACGGATAACTTGCATTCCCGCGCCACCTCGGTGAGTCCAATCTGTCCATCCAGGTTTGCCTTCAGCATTTCGAGGGCGCGGTTCAGCTGCCAGGGGGCCAGCCCACCGCGCACCAGCGAAGGAGCTATCTTGATTCCGCCGTAGGTGCGGGCGATGTATGCGCGCGCGGCAAATACCAGGTGGTCCACATACAGCTCGCTCATCAAGGCTGCTTGCTCGAGCGCAGGCAAGAGACACGAGGCAAGATTCTTTAACCCGGGGTCGACCTTTCCCGAGGGCCAGCTCAGGGTTTCACACCTGGAGCCATGATTCTCATCCGCAAACTCATCGAGGGCAGCGCGGGGTATATAGAACTGCACCATATCGAAGGCGCTCCCCAAATACATCGAGGGTTGCTGCTTCAAATCGATGATGCTGACGCTTCCCTCCTGCTGGGTAGCGTCGAGCGCGGTGAGTCGCCCGCCTAGCCAGGTCTTCACCGGCGCCACCTGCTTCAGCTGCACCTGCACGGCGAAGGCAGGTTCATACGGAAATGGTTTGGTCCTGCCGGGCAGGCCCACCTCGGAGCGCAGCCGGGTAACGGCCAGGTTCGCCTGGTGCGGGGTCTTTACCCGGATGGTAGGCGCGCTCGCCAGGTACCAGTGCTTCGCCATGCGAGTCCCGTAGGTGCCGGCTTCGAGCAGGCTGAGTGCATGCCCGGGCCGGGCGGCGGGTTTGAATAATTGGCTTTGCCTCTTCGGGGAAGCGATACCGGGAAATGTTCTGATCGGATCGACAGCAAAGTTAGCGCTCAGCATGGGCGAACCACCTTTCGACTTGAAGGTAGCGGTTGGTGCATCTGCAACGAAACCCTCAATGGGGCCAAATTGAAGCAACCAAATGGAATGGATCAGACTCACGCCAAATGCGGGTTTTTCGGCCCTACATAGCCGGAATCCGCCAAAACCACCGGAAGAGAGGAGGCAGGGATAATCCTTTCGAGGGGGGCCGATCCCCTTCGAGCGAAGGGATCGACATACCCCCGCTTTCGATTTTCAGAACTGACCTCGGATTTAGCGAAAGAGGTTGCAGCTGATTTTCGACTAAAGTTGTGCCTGATACTAAGCAAAGTTTTTCAGCAGCAGGTAAAGTCATCCACTTGTGCTTAAGGCGCAGCGGAGAAGAAGAATGAAGAGCTATCAATTTTTACCAGCATATTTCCTGTTGGCAGCAAGCCTAGGATCCGGTCAAACCGAACCTACGCTCGACCCGACTCTTGGCATGTCTACGCTGCAGTTGTGGCCGGCCGGCGCTCGCGAAATAGCGGGCACCAGTCCGGCTGACTTGCCCACGCTCACCGTCTTTCTTCCTCAAGAAGGACGAAGCACTGGATCCGCGGTGATCGTCGCACCCGGGGGAGCCTACCTCCGCTTGGCCAGTAACCTCGAAGGGCGCCAGGTGGCGGATTGGTTTACCGCTCGCGGGATGACTGCCTTCGTGCTCAAGTACCGGCTGGGGGCGAAGTATCTCTACCCCATCCCGCTCGAGGATGCGCAACGCGCGGTGCGGCTGGTGCGCTCCCTGGCTGCGGCCGATGGCTTTTCCCCGGACCGGGTTGGCCTGATTGGCTTCTCTGCCGGAGGACATCTGGCGGCGGCCACCGGCACGCTCTTCGACGCCGGCAAGCCCGATGCCGGCGACCCGCTTGAACGGCTCAGCGACCGGCCCGATTTTCTGGTCCTTGGCTACCCCTGGCTGAACGCCATGCAGCCCAGTGGGAACTACATCACGTATTGCTCGCGGATCAAGATCATCCCCCCAGAAACCTGCAAGCTGGACGAACAGAGATACACTCCCAGCCTCCACGTTACCCCGCAGACGCCAACTGCCTTCATCTACAGCACCACCGATGACCGAACCGTGCCGATCAGCGCCAGCGTCGATTTCTACAAAGCGTTGATCGCCGCCGGCGTACCGGCTGAGCTGCATATCTTCCGCCATGGAGACCACGGCAGCGGCATGGGATCGGGAAGCGCCGCGCTCGACTTGTGGCCCGTACTGCTGGAGCAATGGTTGCGTGATCAGGGTCTGTTCACACCGCTACCAAAACCGTAGCGATTTGGTGCACCACAGCTAAGCTGCGAGGGCCATCCAGCTAAAACGCCATAAACCGCATCTACCTGACTCTACATTTGTTTGCCTAACCAAATTCAACTCGTATAGCACAGGACGAACGATGCCCGAATTGACGATGTCTGAACCGCGCACCGCCGCCATCCAGGAAGGCCTTCCTCACCCGCGAGGCGCTTCCTGGGACGGCAAGGGAACCAACTTCGCACTTTTCTCTGCCCACGCCACCAAAGTTGAGGTCTGCATTTTCGACGATAACGGCGAAAACGAGCTGGAGCGGATTGAGCTGCCTGAATACACCAACCAGATCTTTCACGGCTATCTCCCTGAGGTGCGTCCCCGCACGGTTTACGGTTATCGCGTGCACGGACCCTACGAACCTGAGAATGGTCACCGCTTCAATCCCAACAAGCTACTTCTTGATCCGTACGCGATGGCTCATATCGGCGAGCTCAAATGGGATCCGGCGGTCTTCGGGTACAAGATGGAGTCGGGCGACGACACCACCTTCGATGAGCGGGACAGCGCGCCCTTCGTGCCCAAGTGCGTGGTTGTCGATCCCAACTTCGACTGGCACGGTCAGGATGTGCTGACAGAAGTTCGAGTACCTTTTGACGACACGATTCTTTACGAGATGCACATCAAGGGCTATACGAAGTGTTTCCCCAACCTGGCGGAGGAGCTGCGCGGCACTTACGCGGGCCTGGGCCAGGACGCGGTGCTCAAGTACATCAAGGAGCTAGGGGTAACCTCGGTGGAATTGCTGCCCATTCACTTCTTTATCAATGACAGTCATCTCCTCGAGAAGGGCCTCACCAACTACTGGGGATACAACAGTATTGGATTTTTTTCCCCCGATACGCGCTATGCGCACGATAAGCGCCACGCATTACGTGAGTTCAAGGAAATGGTCGCCCGCTTCCATGGCGCCGGGCTGGAAGTCATTCTGGATGTTGTCTACAACCACACTGCGGAAGGCAATGAACTCGGTCCAACGCTCTCGTTCAAGGGCATCGATAATGCCAGCTACTACCGCCTGCTCCCGGACAATCCGCGCTATTACATCAATGACACGGGTACCGGAAACACGCTGAATCTCAGTCACGCACGCGTGATCCAGATGGTTACCGACAGCCTGCGCTATTGGGCGGAGCAGACCCGGGTCGATGGCTTTCGCTTTGACCTCGGTACCATTCTGGCGCGAGAGCCAAATGGATTTGATAACCAGAGTGGCTTTCTCAAGGCCTGCAGCCAGGACCCGTGCCTGGCCAGGGTCAAGCTCATTGCTGAACCCTGGGATTGCGGTCCGGGCGGCTACCAGGTGGGCGGTTTCCCTCCCGGCTGGGCGGAGTGGAATGATAAATTCCGCGATACTACGCGAAAGTTCTGGACCGGCAATGCCCCACCCTCCGCTCTCACCGAGATCCTGTGTGCTTCGCCCCCCATTTTCAATCACCAGGGACGTAGACCGTGGGCATCGATCAACTTCATTACCGCTCACGATGGTTTCACGCTGAACGATCTGTACACCTACAACGAGAAGCACAACGAAGCAAACGGAGAAGATAATAAGGACGGCAGCGACAACAACAGTTCCTGGAACTGCGGGGTCGAAGGACCTACCGGCGACCCCAAAATCAATGCCCTGCGCCAGCGGATGATGCGCAATGCCCTGGCCACGTTGCTGCTGGCCCAGGGAACGCCCATGCTGCTGGCAGGGGACGAGTTCGCCCGCACCCAGCGCGGCAATAACAACGCCTATTGCCAAGATGACGAGATCAGTTGGCTGAATTGGGATTTGAAAGAAAAAGGCGAGCAGCTGGTTGCGTTTACCCGGCGCTTGACGACTATGCGCCATAGGTACCCCATCCTGCGCCGTAATCTCTTTCTTACCGGCCAATACAACGAGGAGCTGGGAGTTAAGGACGTTACCTGGATTAACGCCAACGGGTCGGAAATGGAGCAGGAGCATTGGGGCGATACCAACATGCGCTGCTTCGGCATGCTACTGGATGGACGGGCGCAGGTGACCGGAATCAGGCAAAGAGGTAAGCAAGCAACGCTGTTGATCGTCGTCAACGACCATCACGATCTAGTGGAATTTGCTTTGCCCGAGTGTCCTGGCGGCGATTCCTGGAGGTTGTTGATCGATACCAACATCACGGATAACAGCGAGACGGGATTCTTTAAGGTGTGTGATTCCTACGAAGTTACGTCGCGCTCCTTGCTCGTTTTCGGCCTGGAAACATCGACCGTCGCTTAACCGCCCTTCAACCCGCGAGTAAAAGCAATCGAAGAAAATCGTTTTCGTCCCACGTACGCTCAGGCGAACGTGGGAAGAAAACGACGGGGCGAAGCCCTACCAAGGCTTTCTGTCCCATCTGGTTAAGCTGTTGCCTTTATTTCGCCACCTGCCACGCGTTGCCGTTCATCACCAGCGAGTCCTGGCCAGGCTGACTGTGCGCCAGAGCGGCGCCGGCGGACGAGAAGGCAGTTTGTACTTCCTGGTTTTTTGCCCAGGCCGGCACGTCGGCAAAGCTGTAGTGATAATTGACCTGCGCTGTCTTGGAACCGGAACCGTTGACCCCGGCAGTGAAGCTATCGATGCTATCCACAGTACGATGGCCGAAGCAGAAGTTGCCATATCCGGGCTGGGTGGTATCCGGCGTCCAAGCGGAACGGCCTTGCTCAGACAGATCGTAGTTGTTCACCTGCTTGGAGGCGACGATAAAGACCTTCTTCTCTCCGGTCGTACGGGTGAGAAGGCTTGCATCGGTGAGCGCGTCGAAGCCTTCTGTTTTTGCGTCGTCTGAGGTCGCGGCTTGCACCGGGAACTTCTTCGTGTCCTGCCAAATGCAAGCGGGATGAGCCTTATAGTAGTCGTTGATAGCCGTTTGATAATTCGCCTTGGAATCGTCCTGCTTATTACAGCCTGCGGACAAAAGAGTAGCGCCGCAAAATAGCAATGCTCTCAAGTGTTTATGTCTGATCATCGAAATCCCTTTCTCGGTGAAACAGCACATAAGATGCTTGGTTGGTGTGTGCTGTTGCTACATGACGTATTCTCACTACGAGGTGAAGGATGAACGGGGAACAGGATTGGGCTTCCATGCTGGCGGTTGCGATCGGCGAAGCCCGCAGCGGCCTGGCTGAGGGCGGCCTGCCCATCGGTGCAGCCATGTTCAACCACCAGGGGCAACTGCTTAGCTCGGGACACAATCGGCGGGTACAGCAGGGCGATCCGTCAGTGCACGCGGAGACGGATGCCTTCCGCCGCGCAGGCCGATTGCGCACCTATCGTGATGTCATCATGGTAACCACCCTGGCGCCGTGCTGGTATTGCAGCGGATTAGTCCGCCAGTTCGGCATCCCTACCCTGGTGGTGGGCGAGAGCCGGACGTTTCCCGGCGGTCTCGATTGGCTACGCGAGGCAGGAGTACGCATTTTCGATCTGGACTCGCAGGAATGCGTGGCGATGATGGAAGCCTTCATCCGCGATTATCCAGAAATCTGGCACGAGGATATTGGCGAAGTGTAACCATCATGGTTCACGATTTAGCCCGGGCACATGAGGCCTTCAGTGCCCGCGGACTTCATGGTCCTCTGCCACAGCGAGACCGAGGGAGATCCCCTGCCGGGGAGCCAGTCAGCGAAGGTGTTGGGCGAGGAAGAGGCAGCTCCCGCGTTCACGCTGAAAGCCAGGATGTTGGTCTGGCAAGGGAGTTGACTGACCCTTCCATTGGTGACAATCCCATAGGAAGCGATGAAGTTAAGATAGCCGGCAACTGACGAGCTTACCGGCGGCCAACCCATCATCAACTCCAGCCGGGGCGCTTCCGTCGCCGCGGTAAAACCTACCGGACCCGCTGACACCACTCGATTATCCTGCCCGGCTACGTCGCCTTCGACCTGGATAGATCCGGACGGCCTGGTCTGGCCATCAAAAATGAAGCCGCCGCTTCCGCTGTACTTAATGAGCTTGCTTCCCTCGACCACGCTGCTCTTGGAGGTGAAGTCGGGAATAAAGCTAAAACCCAATGAAATCCTTAAGTCGAAGGGCACTGCGCCTAGCAGGATAGGTGCGTGATAGGCGGCCCTGGAGAGCGATGCACTCTTCAGCAGTTCGGCAGGCCAGGAAGTGATCTTGGCCATGGAGCCGGACTTCATCGCATCCGCAGCAAAAGCAAACCATTTCAGCTCAACCTGCCCACTCAGGTTTTGGTTGCTAAAGCTGAGAACGGTCAGCTGGCCATCTTTGATCTGCATCCTGATGGTGGAAACAAAGTTGCTGAAGTATCCCACGCCTTCGTAGGCCAGCGTGCCCTGGCTTCCCCCATATTTAATCGTCGCAAGAACATTCATGCGGTCGTTGGCTGGCGTGAATTTGGCATGGTAGTTGTAGCCAGCGAAGTCCACATCGAAATCCGCCACGCCCTCGGTTGGTCGCATTTTGCTGAAGTCGATCTGGTAGGTGCCCTCCAATCGCCCATCCTTGATGGCGTCAGTGATTTTGGCCGGCTCGGTTTTGATCAAGTAACCGGCGCTGGTCTTTTTTATATCCACCACGGAACACAAGGCGAGGCCGGAGAGCAAGAGCACGCCGCCGGGCTGCAACTTGGCGAGTTGGCTGGCGGATGAATCAAAGACGTAACTGCCATCGCGCTGAATAGCCACCAAATGGCGCATAGTGTCCTCTTTGCTCAGCACCGTGACCCCGTGCTGATAGGTCACGTTGTAGGCAGTGGTGCCGTTCTCCAGCGGAGAAGACCGTGGACTATAAAGCGGACCACTGAAATGATGGCCGTGGTATCCGCCGGCCGTTACCTGCAGGTCGGGATCCTGGGGACCGGCGGCGGTGGCGGCGGTTTCGTTCGGATTGCCCGGCTTCCTACATGACGACAACAGCAGCAGCGCCGCGACCGGTCCGATTGCCAATATGCTCGTTCGCATCTGGGTTCCTCTTACTTAAGGTGCGCCGGGAATCTCTCGAATGGTACAGCCTCACAGAGGATCGGGAAAGAATGGATCTCGACAGGAAATCCGGGGCAGCGGAATGGAGCGACCTGCGGCTTCTTCTTCGGCCGCAACGCATCTTTTTGGGCGTAGACCAGCGAAAGCGGGGCATCTTCTGCAAACCGCTTAGTGTGTTATCGTAGGGCTGCTAAATTGAGGCAGGCAACGATGGAATGTTTGGCCATTCTGGGTGGTAGCCCAGTACGCACTGCTCCGTTTACCCCTTGGCCGCTGTTCTCGGACAAAGAAGAGACACGCATGCTGGACGTGTTACGCAGTCGAGCCTGGGGCGGGCAACCTTTTCCAGGCAAGTACTCCACCCAGTTCGCAGCTGATTTTGCCAAGCTGCACGATACGGCCTATGGCCAATGCGTAAATACCGGCACGGTCGCCATCCAGGCCGCGCTCAAAGCCATCGGCATCCAACCCGGCGATGAGGTTCTGGTCCCTGCCTACACCTGGGAAGGCACAGTCGGTCCGGTGCTGCTGGTCAATGCAGTGCCGGTGTTTGTCGATGTCGATCCTGAAACCTATTGCATGGATGCCGCAGCCGCCGAGGCGGCCATCACACCGAAGACCCGAGCCATCCTTCCGGTACACCTGGGCATGCGTTTCGCTGACATGGATGCACTGCCTGAGATCGCCCGCAAACATTCGCTCAAGATTGTCGAAGATTGCGCCCACGCTCATGGGGGCAAGTGGCGCGGAAAGGGCGCAGGTTCGATCGGGGACCTGGGAGCCTTCAGTTTTCAGTCGAGCAAGCTGATCACTTGCGGGGAAGGTGGCATCGTGCTCACCAATAACCTCGAATATCACGAGCTCGTACAGACCTACATTAACGCCGGCCGGGCCAGTGTCACCGATACGTTTCACCATCGGACGATTGGCTTCAACTACAGGCTGGGTGAGTTTCAGGCGGCGCTGCTTACGGCGCAGTTGGAGAGTCTTCCCGAGCAATCCGCGATTCGCATGGCCAACATGGCCTATTTTGAGCAACAGCTGACAAACACCCCTGGCATTGGGTTCTTAAAAGAGGAACCACGCATCACCACCCTGGCTCCCTACGGATTTGTGCTGAAATACTTCCCGGAGCAAGTGAGGGATATTCCCCGTGCTGCTTTTGTAGCCGCTCTGCAACTGGAAGGCATACCTTGCGACGGGCTCTTCTACGAGCCGGTTTATCGCAGTTCCCTGTTCCCGCTTGATCCAGCCGATTTTCCCGCTCTGAGCTGGGGCCGGCCGCAGCCGCTTGATCTGAAAACCATGTACAGCTGTCCAGAGTCAGAAAAGGCAGCCTACCGGGAAGCGATCTGGTTTCCCCACCAGATCTTCCTCGGCGAGCGCGGCGACCTCGACTCGATCGTGGAGGCGATGCAGAAGGTGCTGAAAAACATTGAGAACCTGCGGGGGCTGGATCACAAGGCAATTCGCAACCAGCGCCTTTCGCGCGCCGATCGCGAGAGTTAATACCTGAGGGGCGAGACTAAGCGGGTATGTGAGCTAAGCCTTGGTAATCGCACGATAAAGGGCCGTCGCGGGTTTGAAAACCCGCTCCCGCGGACTGATCGACTCTACTCCTTCGTTTTAAGCAGGTGGGCGTTGTCGTGAAGAAATTTCTCTATGTCGTCCTTCATGCCGAGCACTTTGGCCCATTGCTCTTTGTAAAGCGTCACCGGGAACCGGCCTACGCCGTAAAGCGATACCGCGCCCTTTTCGCTCACTTTCAAACTCAGGCCACGCACACTCTTGGTCTTGAGCTGATCGTTTTCCGCACGTAGCCTCTCCAGTTCCGCTTTTAAATCCTCGTCAGACATGGTGCACTCTCCTGATCAGGAATCAGTCTAGCCTAATTAGACGCGGCATAACACGGGCCAGGGGATTTACCATTCCGTATGCCACGTTGTGACTCGCTTATCCGCAATGCGCGCGTACTCGATGGGAGCGGAGCCGATGCGCAGACCGCAGATGTCGCCGTCGAGGCCGGCGTCGTCTGCGCGATCGGGCAGCTTTCCCTTTACCTGGGCAAACAAGTGGTTGAGGCAGACGGACAGGTGCTCGCGCCCGGCTTCATCGACGTCCATACCCATGACGACACCACCGTAATTCGCAATCCCCAGATGATGGCAAAGCTGTCGCAGGGCGTCACCAGCGTGATCGTCGGCAACTGCGGTATCTCTGCAGCGCCGGTACGGTTGACCGGGCCGCCTCCCGATCCAATGAACCTCCTGGGAGAAGCCGACGCTTTCCGTTATCCCACCTTCGCGGCGTACGCAGCGGCCGTGGATGCAGCCCAGCCCGCAGTGAACGTGGCTGCGCTGGTCGGCCACACCGCCCTGCGCAACAACCATATGGACCGGCTCGACCGCGCTGCCACTGCGGGTGAGGTCCGGGCCATGCGGGCGCAGCTTACCGAGGCTCTCGATCACGGAGCATTGGGCCTGAGCTCGGGGCTAGCGTATTCCTCCGCCCGATCCGCTCCCGCACAAGAGATCCTGTCGCTGGCTGAGCCGCTTGCGGTCGCCGGCGCCATCTATGCCTCGCACCTGCGTACCGAGGCCGATGAGATTCTTTCCGCCATGCAAGAAGCTTTCTCCGCCGGCCGGAACAGCCGCGTGCCGGTGGTCATTTCCCACCTGAAATGCGCCGGCATCGCCAATTGGGGCCGCAGTCGAGAAATCCTGCAGGCGTTAGACGCTGCCCGGGCCGAGCAACCGGTGCAGTGCGACTGTTATCCCTACGCAGCCTCATCCAGCACACTCGATCTTCGCCAGGTAGATGACCGCGTGCGCATCGTCATTACGTGGTCTGCGCCTCATCCCGAAGTAGCCGGCCAGACGCTTGAGGAAATCGCTTCTGCCTGGGGCACAAAGCAGGTGGAAGCAGCTGCTCGCTTGCAGCCCGCAGGGGCCATTTACCACAATATGTCTGAACAGGACGTTCGCCGCATCCTGCAACATCCGGCCACCATGATCGGATCGGACGGTTTGCCTAATGACCCCAGGCCGCACCCTCGCCTATGGGGAACCTTCCCCCGGGTGCTGGGGCATTACTGCCGGGACCAAGGCATTTTCTCGTTGCCGCAAGCAGTCCACAAAATGACCGGGATGCCGGCGCAGCGCTTTGGATTGGCTGGACGAGGCCGAATCAGCGAAGGCGCTCACGCCGACCTGGTGCTGTTCGATCCGGAATCGATCAGGGATACGGCTACCTTTAGCGACCCCATCTGCCGCGCGGAAGGAATCGCTGCGGTATGGGTCAACGGCGTCCTGTCGTATCAAGATCGGGATGCCACCGGACAACGAAACGGACGTTTTCTCTCCCGCCGGGTGAGCCCCTCTTGACCCCATTGCCGGTGCTCGACACCCACGGCCTCTTTCTGTTGATTGCTGCCGCCAGTGCAGTGATTGGGCTGGTGCTGCTCATTGCGGTAGGCAAGCTGAACCCTTTCCTCTCCCTGCTGGTGGTTTCGCTCGCTTTGGCGGCCGCGACGGGAATGCCCCTGGGGAGGATTGTCTCCTCTTTCGAAACGGGCACTGGCAACACCCTCGGCCATATCGCGATCGTGGTTGGCCTGGGCACCATGCTGGGCAAGATGATGGCAGAATCCAGGGCGTCGGACCGCATCGCGGAAACCCTGATTCAGCTTTTCGGAGAAAAGCGCGTGCCCTGGTCCATGATGTGCGCAGGCTTAGTGGTCGGACTGCCGGTGTTCTTTGAGGTAGGCTTCGTGCTGCTCGTTCCCGTCGCTTTTACCGTCGCCCGGCGAACGCGCACCTCGCTGATTTTGGTGGGCCTACCCATGGTGGCGGGCCTTTCCGTGGTTCACGGCCTGGTTCCTCCGCATCCCGCAGCCATGCTGGCGGTTACAATTTTTCACGCCGACGTAGGACGGACGATTCTATATGCGCTGCTGATCGGCATTCCCACCGCATCCGTGGCCGGCCCGATATACGCCCGCTTCATCGCTCCCAGGATTGTGCTCGATCCTCATAACCCGATGGCGGACGAGTTTGCCGAGCAGCAGCTCGATCACCCTTTACCGGGCTTTGCCATCTCCATGGCCACCATTTTGCTGCCGGTTCTGCTCATGCTCCTGGGTAGCTGGGCCGGCGTGCTGACCGCGCCCGGAAGCCGTGCGAACGAGGCTCTGCTTTTTCTGGGCAGCGCGGATATCGCTTTACTGGTTGCCGTGTTGATCAGCTTTATCACCCTGGGCCTCATGCGTGGTTTCAGCCGGGAAACGATCTTGAGATTCTCCAATGAGTGCCTGGCGCCCACCGCCACCATTACTCTGCTGATCGGTGCGGGCGGCGGGTTCGGCCGAATTCTTCAGGATAGCGGCGTGTCGCAGGCGATTGTCGCGGTTGCGTTGCACGCCCATGTCTCCCTGCTGCTGCTCGGCTGGCTGGTCGCGGCGCTGATTCGCCTGGCCACCGGATCCGCCACGGTGGCCTTAACCACCGCCGCTGGGATTGTCGCTCCCATCCTGACCCACACTCCGAGCGTGCGGCCGGAGTTACTGGCCATCGCTACCGGCGCCGGCTCGCTGGTCTTCTCTCATGTGAACGATGGAGGGTTTTGGCTGGTGAAAGAGTACTTCCACATGAGTGTGATCGATACCATGAAGACCTGGTCCGTCAGCGAGACTCTGATCTCGATCATCGCCCTGCTCTTCACCCTGGCTCTGGCGACGGTTGTCTAAATTGTCACTTCACTGGTAGCAAAATTGACAGAGAAAATACCTCGATTTATCGTCACTCCAGAGTCCGCGATACGCTCCAGGCCAGATCTCGTCCACCCGCCCCGGTGCTGCAAAAACTCCTTTGGGGAAGAGCTATATGAATGCTTGCAAATTGGCCTTGATCGTCGCTGCCTCCGCCTTTTTCTGGGGAACGAATCGGTTGCTTTCCCAGGAACTGAACGGCAACTTTGCGCGTGATTCCGCGCAAGCAGTCGATAGACAATACACCGACCAGATTCGCAAATACACGACGGATCCGTCCTTCAGCTCTGCCCTGGTGGATTACCTTCCAGCTTCCAAAACAGTCCCTACACCGGCCAAAGTGCTGGGCGACGTTGCAGGAGCCCCCGACATGCTCCCGTATGCGGAAGATGTGTACAAATATTTCCGCCTGCTGGAATCGAGTAGTCCGCGGGTCAAGGTCTTCACCATTGGTCACTCGGAGGAAGGACGGGAGATGATCGCGGCGGCCATCGCCGACCCCGAACTTCTGGCGGGAGCCAAGGAGAACAGCGCGCGCCTGGCAAAGCTTGCCGATCCACGTACGATTGGCCTGGACGATGACCAAGCGCGCGGACTTCTGGACCGGTCATACCCCGTTTACTACATTACCGGCACCATACACTCAACGGAGACGGGCGCCCCCACCGCACTGATGGAACTCGCTTATCGCCTGGCGGTAGACAATGCGCCGTACATCAAATTTATTCGCTCCCACATGATTGTGCTGATCACCCCGGTAGTGGAAGTCGACGGGCGGGATCGTATGGTCGATGTTTACAAGTGGCACAAAGCCCATCCAGGCCAGGATTGGCTATGGCCTCGCTATTGGGGACACTATGTCGCGCATGACAATAACCGCGACGCGATGGCAATGACCCTGGCTCTTACCCGGAACGTGCTCGACACTTACCTTGATTGGCATGCACAAGTGCTGCACGATTTGCACGAATCGGTTCCCTTTCTCTACGACAACACAGTAGGGGATGGCCCTTACAACGCCTGGGTCGATCCCACGCTGGCCGACGAATGGGCGGAGCTGGGCTGGAACAATATTGCCCAGATGACGAGCCTGGGCATGCCGGGGGTTTTCACACACGGTAATTTCGATACCTGGAGTCCGGGCTATTTGATGTTCCTGGCGGGAATGCACAACGGCATTAGCCGGCTCTACGAAACCTTCGGCAACAGTGGCGCTGACACAGAGAAGCGTATTCTCAAACCGGAACAGTACTCGCGCACATGGTATCGCCAAAGTCCTCCGCTGCCTATCGTCACCTGGTCGCAGCGCGACAATAACAATTACGAAGAAAGCGCCCTGCTTAGCACTCTCTCTTACTTCTCCCACAACACGCATCATTTTCTGGAAAATTACTACCGCAAAAGCAAGCGCGCGGTACAAAAACCTTCGCTTGAGGGACCCGCCGCATATGTTATGCCGGCCGACCTCGCCGACACCAATCGCGAGATCGAGCTGCTCAAGGCATTGAAGCGTCAGCACGTGGAGGTACAGTCCCTGTCCGCTCCAGCCATTTGCACCCTCCCTGGGGAAAAACGGGGAGACAAGCCAGCCCAGGAGACGTTTGCAACCGGTAGCATCGTTGTGCGCATGGATCAGCCCTATTCCCGGGTTGCGGATGCTCTGCTCGATCGTCAGTTTTGGGCCCCCGACGATCCTCAGAAGCATCCCTACGACGACACCGGATGGTCATTCAGTCAGCTCTTCAATGTGAAGACTGTCCGGGTGGTTGATCCGGCAATCCTCAAATCCAGCATGACTCCCGTGGACGATCCAACCACCCTTGCCGGCAAAGTGTCGGGCAGCGGTACGATGCTTGCCGTCACTAACACCGGTCAGGTCTCGCTCCTGGCCCTCATATATAAAATCAAGGGGGCGAATTTCCAGGTCGTCGAAAAGCCCTTCGATGCCGACGGCAAACATTTTGCGGCCGGCTCGCTGCTCATCACCGGAGTTCAGGATGACAAAGTCGCCGATACTCTGCACGGTTTATCCCTCGATGCTTCGCGCCTCAGCGCATCGCCTAACGTGCCGGCCCACCCGGTCATCGCACCACGCATAGCTTTCATGCATACCTGGCTGGCCACCCAGACTGAAGGCTGGTGGCGCTATGCCTTCGATACCGCCGGCATTCCCTTCGCTTACCTCAGTACGCAGACCGTGGCGAAGGAAGAAGATCTGCGCGGAAAGTACGACGTCATCGTTTTCGCTCCGGTATCCCACGCTTCCATGCTGGAGATCCTCAACGGTATTCCGGCGTGGAACAATGCAATGCCGTGGGAGAAATCTGAGCTGACACCAAACCTGGGCCTGATCGATAGCACTCCCGATATGCGGCCGGGACTTGGTTACGAGGGTCTGGCTCACCTGAAGAAGTTCGTAGAGCAGGGTGGGTTGCTCATCACTTGCGAAGATACTGCCCAGTTTGCGATCGACGCCGGCCTTGCCCCAGGCGTCAGTCTCGCTCCGCCGGGCGATGCCCGAGTGACCGGCTCTGTGCTCAACACGACCTTCGTGGCACGCGACAATCCAGTTGCCTTTGGATACGGGGAGGGTATCCCGGTCATGAGCGCTAACGGCATGGCATTCAATGTCAGCAATACGCTTGCCCGCTCCACTGGCCGGGTTTTGATGGACCCCTATGCGGAGCGGCCGACGGGGCGCGGAAGCGTCGACGATAGCGACGAGCCCCAGGGCCGCAAGATTACGCAACCGGAGCCGCTGGTCAAGCAGCAGCCATGGGAGCCAAAACAGCTTAACGAGGAAGAGACGCGCAACAACCCACAGGTCATTCCGGTGCAATATAGGCCAGATGTAATTCTGCGCTTCACGGATGCGAAGAGCCTGCTGCTCTCCGGCCTGCTCGACAAAGCCTCATCCATTGCAGAGCATGCTGTGGTTGTCGATGCGCACCTGGGACAAGGAAACGTGCTGCTTTTTGGGAACAACCCGGTCTACCGCGGGGAGACCATCGGCACTTACGCTTTGGTATTCAACGCGATCCTAAACTTCCAACAGCTGGCGCACCAGCCCACAACTCCGGAGAGGCACTAGCTGGGTCAGCAATCGAGCTGGTTGAGGTGGAAAACCCGCTAGGGCCTGTTGTCGCGGATCAAGGGCTGTTTATCCTGCAGCGTTGGGTTCCGTCTGCCATGTGTGGCGGGGGAAAGTGTGCGCCTTAATGGTGCGATCGCGGCTTCCGAGACTTTGGCCCGCGAAAAAAGCGCAAAAAAAGTGCGCCAGAAGAGCTGAAAGCGCTATAAGTCACCGCTGCTGGTTGCGCCTTAAGGGGCTGCCGAACTGTGCAGTCGCCGTATAAGCCTCCGCCTGGTCACGTAGGCTAAAAAAAGTGCGCAAAAAGCGATAAAAGCGATAAAAGTCTCGTGCTCATGCCGGGGCTCGCCGGTTTTCCCTCGAAAACAGACCCGCTGCTACAAAATCTTGACGGGCGGAAAGGTAGCTTAGGCCTAGAACCTAGTTCTACTGGTGAACAAACAGGACGATATATCTGCCTACGCGCTACGTATTAGCGATCGTCCCGTTTGTCATCCGGCGCCCGTTGCCCTCTGGCCTCGGTTGGCCTGGGCTTTCCGGTGGTGTGGCGTTTCCCAAGTTGTCAAAACTGCTCAATCGAGAGGACGCACTGAACGCACCCTGCTTATTCGGTGGATTCTGCTCTCCGCAGGCGGCGCCCTCGCGGGGCACAGGAATACTGCGGCAGGCGTAATCCGTCACTTTATGGTTTGCTACACCCAAGTCATCATGCTTGCAAGCGCTGACTTCTCCCCGGTGGTGGCGGCAATGCACGGGCAGAGCGTACCGGTGCAAGGCCAAGCAGGGCGGTCTTGGCAAGACGGCCCTGACGTTAGGATGCTACTCCCACAGTAGTACGGTTTTCGGACCGCGTCGGTGACAACAACCCAGTGACAAACAACCCAGTGACAGACGGAACGTAATCGTTACAATAATCAATCAGAGCATTGCTCCTTCGCAAGCGGTGATCGTTCCGGGCACTAATTTACTAATTTTGGTCACTAATTCTTCAGGTTGAGTAAATATCGCGCGTGCTTGCGCTCGCCCGTGCGGATGAGTGCGCCCTTTTCTGCGAGGTCCGCCAAATCGCGGGTTGTTGTGGCTGGTGAAGCGCCGGTGATCGTACTATAGTTGCCCGCGCTGAGACCACCCTTGAATCCATCGGGGCCCTCGCGGAACATGCGAAGAAGCGCCGCGTGCTGCCTCTCATTGATCTGACCGCGCAGCCGGTCTAGCAGTTTCGTCTTAGCGATGATGAACTCCACCTGCGCAATGCTCCGGCGCTGCGCTTCCAACACGATTTCAGCGAACCAAACCAGCCATTGCGTGATGTCATTCCGCCGATTGGCTCTTTCAAGGGCCTCGTAATAGCTTTTTTGGTGCGCCAGGATGGTCGTCGCCAATGAGACGAGCACCGGCCGGCCGAAGCTCTGCATCATTGCCTTTTCAGCGATGACGCGCCCGATTCGCCCATTCCCGTCTTCAAATGGATGGATCGACTCAAAAAACAGATGAGCTGTGCCTGCGCGCGTGATCGCCGGCAACGGCTCTTTGTTGCCCGGCGCGGTGCGATTGAACCATGAAACGAACCGCTTCATCTCTGCCGGGACCTGTTTCGAGGGCGGGGCCTCAAAGTGTACCGTTGGAGCGTCGATTGGACCGGAGACGACCTGCATCGGTTCCCGGGTTGTGCGGTATTTTCCGATACCAGCGAGGTCTCTCCTGCCAGAAGTCACCATCCGGTGCCAAGCAAACAGCATTTCGCCGGAAAGAGGCCGTGAAAACGACCGATAGAGATCGACCATCATCTCGGCAATGCCCTGTTCCGCGGGCATGACCCGCCGTTTGACGGGAGACGCCAGTCCGAGCTGATTCAGTATGGACGACTGTACACTGGCCCGATTAAGGACTTCGCCCTCGATGGCCGACGTGGTTACGGCCTCGCCGCTCATTACTTCCACCAGGAGTTGATTCTGTTCGTCTTCGCCCAGATGCTTGACTGTGCCGATGGCAACGCCGGCGCCAAGGAGGCACCGCTCTTCGGCAGCGGATATCCGCAAGCGGTCCCACTTGAAATTGGGCCAATCCGGTTGTTGCCAGTTCCACGTCATGAGCGATACCGGGCTTTCTATCGCTCATTGTATATTGAATTATGATCGATACAGTACATTCCTATCGCTCATGGTGTGCGCCTGCATTTGGCCCCCCGTGAGTAGCGTAAGCACGACGCCGTTGGAAACGGCCTGCGCGAAACATGGCTGGATTTGTGGCTATTTGTGCTTTCCAAAGTGCCACTTGCGTCACGGAAATCTTGTCACCGAAACCTGTCCAACCTGCCCAAGTGCCACGGTTTCGAAGATGCGTACCGCGTGAGGTTCGAGTATCATCTTCGACACGGTGCTTGAGCAAATAAAAATAAGGTTGCTCGCATCTCGCCGCGGAGGTGCCCGTTGCATAGATCAGGTGGTATCAATGTCGTTTTATTGATCGTAGTTTCTGTCGCCTCAATGTGCGCTCGGGCACAGTCTGGTCCACCCCAGGGTATACCTCGAAGCCTACGGATTTGCGAGAGATTTCAGGCGATCACGGCGTGTGGAGATTGGACGTGGAACGGACGAGAATTTGCCACGGACTATCGGACCAACGTGGGGACGGGAACCATTCAGTTGACCGGCGCAGCGGAGATTTCGATGGCGCGTGTTGACCAAAAGGCTCCTTTTGGTTTCAAAGGCCAGCAAGCGGAGTATCACGGGACCATGGATGGTGGCAATGCCGCGCACGGCACGGTCAAATGGTTCATCAAAGGCAGACCAGCATGGTATGGAACTTGGACAGCAACGTTTACGAATGTCGAAAAAGAAGCTGCGGCGCAGAGTGACGCCCAACAGGAGGCTGGTCAAGAACCCCTGCCATCCTCCACGCCGCTTCCTCCTCCGTCTCCCGAAACCCCGCCGCTGCCAAGTCCGGTTGGCCTCGAAGTCTGCGATGGAGATTGCATGAAAGGTGACGGCAATTTCGGAACGTGGATCTTCCATGGGATGAAAGGAGGGGCCCGTTGGGCCAAGGGGGGGCAGGTGGCAATTTTAACCATCGAAAGGTTCGACGCCGGCGGTGTTGTTATCCGCCGCGAAGACTTGCCGAACTCCAGCAGTCCGGGATTTACAGCAGTTTACGAAGGAACGATCCACGACAGCCGCATTGAAGGCACAGCAACTGCGAAGTGGCCCGGCCACTTTCCCAAAGCGAGCCCTCCGGGCGTCGCCAGGTATTCCTGGTACGGAACAATTCCGGTGACCACGTGCGATTCATCGGCTGGGTTAGGTGCTCAGGAAGCACTTGATGCGGGTGGAAAGGCAGCCCGATTTCGACAGACCCCCTCAGCGTTCCAATGCTTTCTCATCGCGGCGCAGCAAGGCGACGGACAGGCAAAGGGTCTGGTGGGACTTATGTATCGAGACGGCATCGGCACCCCAGTGGACTACAAGGAAGCGTTTCGATGGCTCAAGGCTGGCGCAATTCAGGGCGACTACAACGCTCAGGTGGCCCTTGAACAGATGTACGAAATTGGCATTGGCACCAGCCAAGATCCAAAGATGGCGCAAGTGTGGAAGGAAAAGGCAGAAAATAATCCGCTCATCCTGCAGCAACGGCAGCAGGCACAGCAACAGCAAGCAGCTCAGTCGATGATGTTTATGGGGCTCGCGGCGGTTCTTGAGGCGGCAACCAGACCCGAGGTCTACGTTGTTTACTGAGCCGACATCTGAAACCCGAGGGCGATGCTCTTCCAAACTACATGCTCCTCCGCGAGGCCGTCCTGACCTTCGTCGGAAGGAGTTTGCTAAGCATCCAGGAATGAGACGCTCTCTCTTGGGTCAGCGCTCGTGTGCCAAGTCTCCGAGGCTATTTCAATTTGGGCCGAAGCTAATGTTTTAACGGAACAGCGCGGGCCGGTTTAGCAGCAGGAGCAGCGGAGGCCGGCGCCGTGCTGCCTGGTCCGCCCACCGGTTCCAGCAAGGGCAGCCGCTGATCCACTGCAGGCAATGGCGGAAACGGAGCGTGCGGCTCAGCCTGATACCAATACGCCACGGAATAAAAGTTATCCGAGCGATGATTCGCATTGCCGTGCTCGATCGTCGCCTTGAAGGAGGTCTCAAAAACAATCGGTGAATCAAGATGAAAGCGGTACACACTTGTTCTGCCTCCGGCCCTGCTTTTACCGACGATCGGCGCGCCGTACAGCTGATAGGAGAACGGATGGTCTTTGAAGCCCCAGGCGCCGAGAAAATAATCTTCTGAGCCAGTGCCGGCAATGGAAGGTTTCGTCGCCCCATCCACGAAAAACATATCGTCGCCCTCGCCCCACCAATCATCCTGGTTCTGCAGGATGGACATGGTTACGCCCGCATACTGGCCGGTGCCCTTGGCGTCGAGCCACACGTAGTTCTCCTGACCGGTAAGGTTGGCCTTCTTGTTCACCAGCGGCTGGGCATTCGATGTCCACCTGTTTGTCCAGCCATGGTTTGGTTGCGCCTGGCGATACTGGGCATGGAAATACAAGGTACCGGGCGCCAGGGTGGTGGGCTCGCTTCGGTAATCGATGTTGTAATAGAGCGCCTTGATCACCAGCTTGCCTTCATTGGTCACGGTGATGCGTGCATGCCGTTCAAAGGGCATGGGGAAAAAGCAGTTCAAATCTTTTGCGCTTCCGACGGAAAGCATTTCCGATTGCCAGGGGTGATAGTATCCGAGGCCAAGCCCGAAGAAGTCGCCGATTGGAGCCTCCACGCTCGGGGTCTCTTCACCGTCCCAGTAAATGCGTAGCACGATGCGTTTCAGATGGTACGGTTCCGAGCTGGCAATGGTAAACCAAATGTGGGAAATCAGACCGGGGCCATCCGCGTCAAGCACCGTTAATGTTTCCCCGGGGTCCACTTTGCGGCGGTCGGCATTGGCGCCGTTGGGATCCGCGCTCGAAGCCCGATGCATGGTGTAGGTCTGCTGGCTGGTAAGACTTGGTTGCCAGGCGGCGCTTTGACCGCGCGCCATGAGAGACACGCTCGCGGCCAGGTGTACGAGCAGCATCCATCGGCAAACAGGCAACTTCCTCGGCATCGCTAAGATTATTGCACTGATCTCGGCCTACGACTTTCCCCCACCCTCGGATTCCAAGAGAGGACCGCTGCGCTCCCCCATGGCGCGGGAGAAACCGCAGGTCCCTCCACTACGCTACGCTCCGATCGGGATGACAATTCTGTAGAGACCGGAACAGACGCGACGGAACAGTAATTTACCCCGCAACAGAATTTGTCATCCCGACCGGAGCGTAGCGTAGTGGAGGGACCTGCGGTTTCTCCCGCGCCATGGGGGAGCGCAGCGGTCCTCTCTTGGAAATGTAGTTTTTCCTAAGTAACAGAAACCACCGCCACGCTGTCGGAGCCTAGCCTAATGTGCGCGCCGTTCAGGCTTATTGAGCCATCCGAGGCCATTAGTATTCGCGCGCCCTCGCCTAGTTCCACCTCGACCGGAGCTTGCCCCAGGTTGCAGGCTACGCGCAGACTGCCGCGCTCCAGAACCAGCCACTGCGCCTGTTCATCGAATCGCACCTCAACGGCATTGAGGTTCCCATCGGACAGTTCGCTCCGCTCCCGCCGCAACTTGATCAGGTTCTTGTGCCACTGCAGTACCGAGGCATGCGGCTCCTCTGCCAACTCGGCCCAGTTCAACTTGGATCGAAGGAACGTCTGTTCATCCTGCGGATCTGGAATCTGATCCGGACTCCATCCAAACGCCTCAAATTCTCTCTTGCGCCCGTCAGAAATCATCCGGCCCAGTTCGGGATCATCGTAGTCAGTGAAATACAGGAACGGAGCGGTCGTTGCAAACTCCTCTCCTTGAAAAAGCATGGGCACGAAAGGTGAAGTAAGCACCAGCGCGGCTGCGACCTTGGCGCGGCCGACTCCAGCCTCATGGCTCACACGCTCGCCCTGGGCACGATTGCCGACCTGATCATGGTTCTGCACAAACCCCACAAAGCGATGCCCCGACAAACCAACCACTTTGCGGCCGTGGTTTCTTTGCCGGTATTCGGAATAAATGCCGTCGTAAACGAAGACGCAACGCAGAGATTTCGCCAACTGGGCAAGCGTTCCAAAGTCAGCGTAATATCCGGCGCGCTCGCCTGAAATGACAGAGAACAAAGCATGGTGGAAATCGTCACTCCATTGAGCGTCGAGACCGTACCCGCCCGCCTCCTCTGCCTTGACGATCCGAGGATCATTCAAATCACTCTCGGCAATCAGCGATAGCTGCCTTCCCACCACTGCTTCGAGCCTGTCTACCTCGCCCGTCAACTGCTCCAGAAAATGAATGGCGGAACGGTCCACGAAGGCGTGCACCGCATCCAGGCGCAACGCATCTATGTGGTAGTCGCGCAGCCACATCAATGCATTGTCGATCATGTAGAGGCGAACCTCCGCCGATCCTGCTTCTTCGAAATTGACTGCGTCCCCCCAGGGCGTGTGGTGACTGGAGGTGAAATAGGGAGCAAATTTTCCCAGATAGTTGCCCACTGGGCCAAGGTGGTTGTACACCACGTCCAACACCAGCGCGAGGCCCTTGTTGTGGCATGCATTCACAAAATGCTTCACGTCATCGGGATCACCGTAGCCATTAAACGGCGCATACAGATCGACACCGTCGTAGCCCCACCCACGCCTGCCGGGAAAATTCGCGATGGGCATCAACTCAACGTGGGTTACCCCCAAGTCTTTTAGATGATCCAGGCGAGCTTCCGCCGACTTGAATGTCCCTTCGGACGTAAACGTACCCAGATGCAATTCATAAATGAGTGCACTCGACAGAGGCGGCGCCTGCCATAAGCTATCGGTCCAGGGGAAAGCGGTGTGATCGACTACCCGCGACTCGCCATGGACACCGTAGGGTTGCCACTGGGTGCGCGGATCAGGCATTGCCGGCTCCAGACCGTCGATCACGAATCCATAGTCCGAACCGGACCCTGCTTCTTCCACCGTCGTTGACCACCAGCCTTTTTCTCCTGGTTGCAAGGCAAATTTCTTGTTTCCAACTTTTACTTCCATGGTGCGAGCTCGGGGAGCCCAGACCTCAAATTCGTGCATGCTATGCCTCCTGGCGTGTGCCACGCCATGACTTGAGAAGAACAATCTTCCGCTTGGATGCGAATCGACTCGCTTACTCCGATACAGGTTTGGAGTCAGAATCGGCCAGACCGAAGGCGGCATTCACCAGCGATATATGGGAAAGCGCCTGGGGAAAATTTCCCACCAGTCTTTTGGCCTTGGTGTCGTACTCTTCTGCGAGCAGGCCCACGTCGTTGGCCAGTGAGAGGATCCGCTCAAATAGCTTTTTCGCATCGGCGTCACGCCCTTGCAGCTTGAGCGCGCTCACCATCCAGAAACTACAGGCCAGGAAAACGCCTTCTCCGGGAGGTAAGCCGTCGGAAACCTTCTCCGTGTTGTACCGCAGCACCAGTCCAGCGGACATCAGGTTTCCCTCGATTGCCTTCAGTGTGCCCCGCACCCGCGAATCCTCTGGGGGAAGAAACCCCGTCATGGGCATAAGCAACAATGACGCATCGAGATGTTCCGAACCATAGCTTTGCACAAAGCTGCCCAGCTTCTCGTTCCAGGCTTTGCTACAGATTTCCTGGTGAATGTGAGTGCGAACTTTCTGCCATCGTTCTACGGGTGCGTCGGCGTGCAAGAGCCCGGCCGCCTTGATTGCGCGGTCGAACGCCACCCAGGCCATCACTTTGGAATAAGTAAAATGCTGCCGTCCCCCGCGGGTTTCCCAAATGCCTTCGTCAGGCTCCTGCCAGATTTTTTCCAGATGCTCCACCATGGCGCGGAGCATGGCAAACGACGGCTCAGAATCTCTTCCCATACGGCTCAGCGCGTGATGGAAGGCGGCCAGCACTTCTCCATAGATATCCAGCTGCAGCTGTTCTGATGCTGCGTTGCCGATGCGCACTGGTTTCGAATCCTCATAACCGCTGAGCCAGGGTATTTCGCGTTCGGGCAGATAGCGCTGACCGGCCAGGCCATACATGATCTGAACCTGATCCGGACTACCGGCAATGGCGCGTAATAACCATCGCTGCCAGGCCCTTGCTTCCTGGTAGTAGCCGGCGTCCATAAAAGCCAGCAGGGTGAAGGTCGCGTCGCGCAGCCAGCAGTAGCGATAGTCCCAATTCCTTGGACCGCCTATCTGTTCGGGCAGCGAGGTAGTCACCGCGGCTACGATCCCTCCTGTCGGCTTATAGGTGAGGGCCTTCAAGGTGATGAGAGAGCGTTCCACTACATCCCGGTACGGTCCCTGGTGGGCGCACTCGGTCGCCCATTTTTCCCAAAAAATTTGCGTCTCCTCGAGCGCCTTGTGCACATCGATCGAACGCGGCGCTTCCAGGTGCGAAGGTCCATAGCTCATCACGAAATCGACGGTTTGCCCTTCGCTCACGGTGAATTCGCTCACCGTCTTGAGGTCTACGCCAGTCATCGGCGCCATGGTTCGAAGCACCACCAGGTCAGGACCGGCAATGGCATGAATGGAACGGATGGAATGGTCAATGCGTGTGACCCAGGGCACCGTGGCTCCGTAGTTGAAGCGCAATGCCATTTCCATCTTCATGGGCGCGGTTCCCCGAATGCCCTTAACGATGCGTACGATGTCAGAATTGTGCCCACGAATGGGCATGAAGTCGATCAGCGTTACGGCATAGTCTGTAGTCTCGAAGGTGGTCTCCAGGATGAGCGTGTGATCGCGGTACTTGCGCGACGTCTTCTCGACCTTGCCGGCCGGGGCCAACAGCCAGCGTCCGTTCTCTTCTGTCCCGAGAAGATTTGCAAAGCAGGCGTCAGAGGAAAAGTCGGGCCAGCAGAGCCAGTCGATCGAACCGTCCATTCCAACCAGGGCGGCCGTCTCGCAGTCCCCTATCATGGCATAGCTTTCAATGGGAGGGTGTTGCTTGAGTTGAGTGTCTATCATTCTTGTGCATGCAGGAGCCTAGCGATCATAGCCCCCTTCCTCTCCGCCTTTTACCTGCCCATACTCGAGCAACGTAACCAACAGCACGCCGCCGCAAATGTTGCCCAGCGTTGCCGGGGCAAGCCAGGCGAAATACCGGGAAGCCGCGAGCTGATGATCGAGAATCGCCGCCAGAATTTCGCCGCTGGTGGCAATGCAGTGAGCAAAACCGCCAAGCCCCACGACAAACGTCAACAACCCGATCAGCATCACCGAGCCGGTGATGGAGTGGCTCCCGCTCACCAGCCAGGCGACCAGCGCGATGATCCAGCCGCCGATGACTCCGCTCCAAAATACGTGTGTGGCCGCTACCCCGGCTGCCTCCACCCCAAGGTGGGTCATGGCGGCGACAAACTCGGGGCGGAGCGCGCCGGTCTTGACCGCTAGCAGTGCGAACAGGAAGGCTCCGGCAACATTGCTGGGAAAAACGATGGCCCACAGGCGGAGCGTTCTCCATCCATGACGCCGCTCGGCAAGCATGAGGGCCACCGGATAGAGCGTGTTTTCTGTAAACAGTTGAGCCCGGCCGAGGATGACGGCGATGAAACCGATGGGATAAAGAAGATCGGCGATGAATCTTGCCGCCGGACTTTGCCCCAGGATCGCGATGACGATGGACGTGCTCAAGGCCGTTAACCCCATGGTCATGCCGCCGGCTAACCCGGATATGGCGAGACCCAAGGCCGGGCGGTCCAGCTCATGACGCGCATTGCGCGAGACCTGCTCATAGATTTCATCCGCTGTTGGCCGGTCCAGTTCGGTTTGACTGGTTGCCGAACCGGTAGCCGCCGGCGGCTCAGGCCGAGAATTCTTTCTTAACTTGCGTAAAGGCACGAGCACTCCCGTCCAGAATCATCCCACAGGTGTGGCTGCACCACATCTGGCTTATTTGCGATCTGCGGGATACAGCGATCCATCATCTCGCAATTTTCCTGATGGCCTCAAGGACGACTCAGAGCTTCGCTCTATTTCTCCCGCAAGTCGTTCTGATGCCTCCCGATGGGGCAGAGCCGCTTGAAGCGCGAGAGGACCTTTGCGTGCAATGAAAGGTGCGGACGCTCGATGGTACATTCATCTCTGATAAGGAGAGCGCTTGTTATTCCCAAAATCCTACTTGCTACTATGCGTTCTGGCGGTTCTATCCCTTTCTTCTGCAACCGCGGCGACGGCAGCGGACACATCCGCGAGCATATTGAAGGCGCCGGATGTGGCCAGCCTGGTGCCCGCAACGGTCTTTTTCCGCGGCCAGGTAGCCAGTGTTCAGGCTCGCAATGCCGGGGGGTTGAAGCTGCCGGACGGCATGTTGGTGCTCTGTGCCCTGGTCGACACTTCCGGCTACTCGACCGCAGTGCAGGAGAAATATCAAGCGTATTTCATTAACGAGGTGACCCTCGATATCAACGGGCAAGTGCTCAAGCCGGGAGCTTACGGGGTCGGCTTTATCGAGGGAAATAAATTTCTGGTCATGGATCTTGGCGCCCACGACCTGTTCATGACAGATAGCCAACGCGATGCAGAATTAAAGCGGCCGATGCCGCTGCAGGTGCTCGCCGATACTGCGCCCAACCACTATCGGCTTTACATCAACCGCAACTACGTTGTCGTTTCTCCCGCCGGGGAGTGACCCTGTCACGAAAGGTGTAGACAGAAGACCGGTAATTCCGTCCGTTTGCGTGGATAATTTCATGAACGGAAAGAGGTTTGCATGGTCTCCCCCGCACCAGTCAATCCGCCGGGTCAGGTTGCGGATGTTGCCCGCCAAATGCAGCCAAGATCCCCGGACCGGGATAGCGCTACCCGCCGATTCCTCGACACCTTTGGTTTTCACTTATTGATTGTGCTTCTGGGGATCGCGCTGGCGTTTATGTAGGCAGTGCATCCGGCATCCACGCGACCGCCGATCGCAACCCGCCCGGGTTGCACAGGTCGACCTGTTAGGCCGGTAAACCCGAGTGGTTGGTGACTTTTTGCGCCAATTTTCCCGTTCAACCACAGCCTCTTTTCACCATCTATGGGAAAGACTCGTACTAAACTCGTAACACCTTATGCGTTGGACTCCTGGCGGTCTTAGCAGCGACGTTGAGGACAGGCGAGGCGATTCTGGCGGCTTCGGCGGCGGCGGCCTGGGAATCGTAGGCTTCCTCATCCTGCTGGTGGTCAGCCTGGTTACCGGCCGCAACTACATCGGCGCCTACTTTTCCAGCGGCGGCGCGGCCCACGTGCAGCAGAGCGCGCCGCGACCGGTTTCTCCGCAGGAAGACCGGTCTGCCCAGTTCGCCTCCTTTGTGCTGGGCGATGTGCAGGACACCTGGACGCAGATTCTAGCTCGGGATAACATCCGCTACCCGCGAGCCCACCTGGTGCTCTTCCGCGATTACACGCGTTCTGGGTGCGGCACGGCGCAAGCGGCGACCGGACCGTTTTACTGCCCCGCAGACCAGAAGGTGTATCTCGACCTCGGGTTTTGGGATGAACTCAAGCGCTTCGGCGCGTCGGGGGATTTTGCCCAGGCCTACGTCATCGCGCACGAGATCGGCCATCATGTGCAAAATGTGATCGGCATTGAGCGCAAAGTGCGTGCTATGCAGGAACAGAATCCTCAAGCGCGCAACCAGCTTTCGGTAGCCATGGAGCTGCAGGCGGACTGCTTCGCCGGCGTCTGGGCTCATTCCACCACCGATCGGCAGGTCACCGATCAGGCGGACATCAAGGCCGGCTTGCAGGCCGCAGCCGCGGTGGGAGATGACCGGCTGCAGAGGATGGGCCGGGGATTCGTGACCCCGGACACCTTTACTCACGGCTCGTCGGAACAACGTATGTCGTGGTTCAACCGCGGATATACCACGGGCAAGGTGGGCGCATGCAATACCTTCGCCGGCAGCGGACGCTAGCTGAATTTAAACCCGTCGCGCTCAGCTTCTGTGCAAACGGGTGAAAGAAGTGACAACATAGCGACAATTTCGTGACAACTCTTCCCTGGGAAAAACCTAGTCTTCTCCCGGCCATGAAAACGCACCGTTCGCATTGTGTGCGCATAGCCGAGGAGGACCAAATGGAACTAAACAGCCGACTTTGCTTTCGAGTCTTTGTGCTCGGCCCCGCGCTCTGGTTCATGGCCGTTGCCAATTCCACTGCCCGTGCCGATGATGGATCGTTCATCGGGGCTCTTGACACCGTGAGCACCATCAGCACTACCGTGCCTCTGAATGGCGACGTGAATCCGTACGGTATCGCTCGCGTACCCCGCACTAAGGGAGACCTGGTGGAGGGTCGCTTCCTCATCAGCAACTTCAACAACGGCGCCAACCAGCAGGGGACGGGCACGACGATCGTGCAGATCGCAGCCAACGGAAAATTCAGCCTGTTTGCCAAGATCGACGCCGCCAAGGTTTGGTGCCCTGGAGGAATCGGACTGACGACAGCCTTGGTGGCACTGCGCAGCGGTCTGGTTATCGTTGGCAGCTTGCCCACTACAGATGGCACATCGGCGACCGCGAAGGCCGGCTGCTTGATCGTGCTGGACAGTTGGGGCCACGTCATCAAGACATTTTCTGGCGGTCACATTAATGGGCCCTGGGACATGACTGCCGTGGATGGCGGTGCACTCGCTGCCCTGTTCGTGACCAATGTGCTCGATGGCACTGTGGCTGCAAACGGCAGTGTGGTCCATCGGGGAACCGTTTTACGTTTGCTCCTGGCCATAGACGAAGACGGGCCGCCACGATTGATCGATAGCACTGTGGTTGCTTCCGGTTTCCCCCAGCGCACGGATGTCAACGCATTGGTCATCGGAGCCACCGGGGTCGCGTTTGATGATAAGACAGGAATTCTCTACGTGGCCGACAGCCTGAAGAACCGGATCGCAGCCATCCCCGGTGCACTCTTCCGCGGGAATTCCACAGGGACCGGTGATACGGTTTCCCAAGGGGGAGCGCTGAATGATCCGCTTGGTCTTGCACTTACGCGAGATCAACACATTCTCGCGGCCAATGGGAACGATGGGAACCTGGTCGAGATTACGCGGAGCGGCAAACAAGTGGCAGAAAAACTGATCGATAATACCGGCGGACCACCTCCGGGAGCGGGAGCGCTCTTTGGCCTGATTGCCGACCATGAAGGCGTTTATTTCGTGGATGACGCCTCGAACACGCTCAACTTGCTTCACTAAATCGTTCTAGTGCAAGAACGTCGCGCTTCGCGGTATCCCACATCTCGGGGGGAGATGTGGGATACCGCGTTTTCCCGGGCAGTTGAGGAGGAGACTTCTTTAGATCGATTGCCGCCGTCTTTGGTTATGGTTTGCACTTGCCGGCTTTTCCGGCGCGGAAAATAGCCGCGATCTCGTCGGGCAAAAGCGCACGATTGTAGACCGTCACTTCGTCTAGTTGGCCATGCATCCGGCGAATGTCGCCGTTAGCGCCCGGAATTCTGCCCATAAGAAATGAGGTTTCGCCGGGAGTAGCAATTTGATAATTCTGCCGTCTCGCTACCGGGACACCGTCGAGGAACAAGACGATACCGATGTTGCTGTTGCTGATGAGCGTCACCGCAACGTGATGCCATCCGCGATTCGGTTCGAACGGTTCTCCAAGATGGAGGTGCGGACCAGCTAGTTGATCGGACCATTGACTCCAGGCGAGGGCATTGCCATAGGGGGGTTCGTATTCGGAAAAGAGCTCAAAGAACTCGGTTGCATATCCTGGTTGGCCGTAGCCGGCAAAGAAATCTTCAAAATACTCTGTTGCCGTTACATCCGAGGGCAAAATCGAATCGAGCTTCACCCACATCTCCAACGTCCTGTCTGCGCTGGATTCCGGCAAGCCACTTGCGCCCGACTGAAAGTAGTCGTTGATGCCATCGAATTTGAAGGCCTGTCCTACAAATCCGGGGGCGAATCTTGCCCCGCCGAATAACTGCCCCTGGTTCGGGCCAACGATATCATCCGCGTTTCCGTCCCCTGGCCACCAACTCACGACGCCGGCAGGAGGCGGTGCGCAGCCCTTGTGGCTAAAGTCTTCACCAACGAGTCGGGCTCCGGTACCGCAGAGCACGGTTATCAAAATAATGGATCGCGTGAGAGACGGCGTAAAGCAATCTCCCAAGAACAATAACGTCGAAGTAGTTCTAGACATGGAGCGGTTTCTCCGATTCTGGATTTTGGTGGGCCCGACCAAACCTCCACCTCGATTTTTTTCTGGAGACCCGTTCAAGGTCTGCGATCAAGCATCGGCCAAGGGAAGTTGCGCACCTTCCCCAGAGCTCGCGTAGCACCTGGCCATAAGCATTGGCTAAGTTTGAGAAATTTTTGATTGGGCTACGAGCGATGCGCGGACATTCAGGGCAGAAAAAAATAACCAATGGAGCATACGTACCTCTTTATCTATTTTTTCGGGGGGATTGTATTGCGCGGGTATGCGCACCGAAAACATACGCCCCGTAGACATAAACGTCAACTTATGACCCAAATTGTTGATTCTTTGGTGGAGCTAAGCGGGATCGAACCGCTGACCTCCTCGTTGCGAACGAGGCGCTCTCCCAGCTGAGCTATAGCCCCACAAAACGGGAACGACCTGCTTATTTTAGCAGGACTCTACATTCTTCAAACCGTTCTCGATGCTGCTGAAGAGCGCGTCTAAATGGACCTTCGCAATCTGCCCTTGCGCCATTGCGGGCGATCCCCCGCCGCGCAAACCATAGGCCGCCAGCGCCTCCCGCAGCAGGGTTCCGCAATCGATCTTTGCATCCGAGCTCGCCGCCACGATCACCCGGGCCGGTTCCTCCTGAGTGGACGCCAGCAACACACAGATCTCAGGCGTCGATGCAATCATCCGTGAGGCCAGCAACTTGAGATAACTGGCGTCCCGGTCGGCAAAAGTTCGACGCAACATTTTTCGGCCCGCTTGTGACGATAGCTCGAGCAGCAAGCTCGATGCCTGAAAACCCGCCAGCTCCTCGGTCAGCTTCTGGCGTGCCTTGTTGGCCGCCTTGCCTTCTGCCAGCAACCGGTCAACCGCATCTGCTACGTCGAGTCGACCCACGGACAAGGCAGCGCCGGTCCGGGTGAGCGTGGCCAGGTCCTGCCGGGCGGTTACCATCGCCCGTATCCCACACACAAACCCCACCCGAACACCCTGCCGTATGCGTTCGGTGCCGCGGATCAGCAGGCCGCCAATCTGACCCGTGGCCTCGACGTGGGTGCCACCGCAGGCATTCACATCAATCTCGTCAATCTCAATCAGCCGGATGTCCCCTTCTCTCTCCGGCAACTTATGCAGGGTGCCGGCAGCCAGCAGCATCTCCGCTTCGACCCGGGGAATGGTGCGCATGGTGACAGCGCGGTTCTCGGCGATGATCTCGTTGACCGCGTCCTCGACCCGCTCCAATTCCTCGGGCGAAATGGCTTCGCGGGCCAGATCGATGGTTGAAGTCATTTCTCCCAAATGGAATGAAACCGTGGCCGCCCCCAGTTGGCGATACACCACCGCGGAGAGCAGATGCTGCCCGGAATGCTGCTGCATGTGGTCCCGGCGACGGCTCCAGTCGACGTATCCGCGCACCAGAGTTCCCGCCAGCAAAGGCTTCGGCGTGGTGTGCCAAACTTCTCCCTGGTCGTCCTCCTCGACCGCGAGGATGGGAGCTTCGAGCAGGGCGCCGGCGGAAGAGGTAGCCGTCAGCACGCCTGTATCGTGCGGCTGGCCGCCGCTGGTGGGATAGAAAGCACTGCGGTCCAGAGCGATTTGCCATAGCGACCGCCCCTGGGTGCGGGAGACCTCGCGAATGTCGGAAACATGCGCATCAAAGGAGGCCAACGATGGGTCAGCGTAATAAAGCCGGTCAGACATGCTCACGTTATTCTATCTGGGGAGATTGAGGTTGCCGGTTTTCACAGCTCGAGCTGTCTGCGGAGCTTTTTTTCTGTTGTTTGTAGCCGCTTTTCTGTTGGCTGGGGTTGCACCGGGACAGGTTTCCAGTTGCACGCAGTTACTGCAGGCACAGGATGCGCGCGCCGTGGCAGCCTGCAAGGCGCAGTTCGATGAGGCCGAGCGCGCCCCTGCCAGTGAGCGGATGGCCCGGATGGTCGCCGACGATGAATATGGCGTTGCCCTGCTGGCGGTAGCCCACGAACCAAGACAGTCGCTCGAGGCTTTTGACCGCGGGATCGCGCTGCTGCCGGCAAGCACGGTGAAGCCTGACAGCCTGCAGTATGCGGTGGCGTTCTGGCACCGCGCTACGGCTTATCAGCAATTGAGCCAGTGGGAGCAGGCCGGAGGCGACCTGAAAACGGCCGAGGATACCTTCACCAAGGCGATTGCCGCTGCCGCCGGCGATTCCACCCTGACCGAGCATTTCAGGCAATTGCGCCAGCGGGTGCGCAAACAACATGCGGATGTGCTGGAGCGCCAGGGCAAACACAGCGAAGCGCGAAGGCTATTAGCTACACAATAGTGCTATGCCACGCGAGGCCCAAAGACGGTTCGTCCGGCATAATCAAGGTATGCGCCTTTTTCACTGCTGCCTGGGCCTGGTCATGATGTCCCCGCTGTGCATGCGTGGGCAACAGGCACCTGCCAAGCCGGGCGATGCGGCGCCACCGGCAACGCCTCTCACCACCGGTCCGCCCATATCTGACGACGACAAAGCCAACCAGTTGAGCGACCAGGTGGGCAAATTGATGGTGAAGTGCGTCAACCTGCTCACCGCCCAGGATCCCCTGTCGCTCGACTATTGCAAGCAGCAGCGCGACCTGGCCGACCAGTATCCTCCCCACATGCGTCTGCTGGACAAGATGATGGCTCACGATGAATACGGCATAGCGCTGGCAGCCTTCGACCACAAGCAGGAGGCGCTGGAGGAGTTTGACCGTGAGGTCGCCCTGGTGCCCAAAGCCGTGAAGCCAGGATCGGCGGAGTGGAGCACGGCCTACTGGCACCGGGCAATGATCTACACCCAGATGGGTCAAATGGATAAGGCCGACCGCGATTACCGTGCGGCGGAAGAGAACTTTCGTAAGCCTTCGCCCGCAGCCGAGTCGGCTACGGTCGAGAGGAAGCGACGGACCATTCTGCGCCAGCATGCCGCGCTACTTGAAAAAGAGGGTAAGCCTGAGGCAGCGCATCAACTGTTGCAAGAATTGGCCAAGTAGGGCATGAAAGATATTCCTCGCGATGTGGAGCCGTATTTCATTGCTCTTCTCCTCAAGGGCGAGCGCTGGAACGATAACCAGGGCGAGGATGTGGCTGACCTGGTGCCGCGTCAGCTGGCCTTCATCCGGGAGCAGGTGGAAGCCGGACGCTACTTGCTGGCGGGTCCCATTACCGGGGAGGGGGCGCTGGTAGGTATTTCCATCATCGCCGCCGGCACCGCCGACGAGGCATTAGCCATCGCGGCGGCCGATCCTGGAGTTCAGGCCGGCAGGCTGAAGGTGGAGGTCCATCCCGCCTTTTTGCCTTCGCTCAAGCAACTGAGAATCAACTATTCCTGAGCAAATCGGCCAGAATTAGGTTTTCAGAGGACGAGGAAAGCCTTATGGACGCGTCGGCAAACCGCAGGTCCCTCCACTTCGCTACGCTCCGGTCGGGATGACAATTCTGTAGAGGTTCGGAATGGACGCCACGGAACAGTAGTTGACCTCGCAAACAGAATTGTCATCCCGACCGGAGCGTAGCGAAGTGGAGGGACCTGCGGTTTCTCGCCATCCCGCAACCACTCCAACCTGAGCCACCCCTCTCCCCTCGTTATCCCGACCGAAGCGAAGCGAAGTGGAGGGATCTGCAGTGCGCCCTGCGGCTCTCTCAAATCCTTCCTGGGAAGCGACCCGGAGGAACCACCTCCTTCCGCTTTAACCGCTGCATTTTTTCCTTACTCTCACCCAGCAAAAAATCTGTGGGTTGATTTTCATTGGACAACCGATTGCTGCGACTAGCTTGATTCGGAGGGGATGGGTTCCTCCGCGCCGCTTCCCAGGAAGGATTTGAGAGATCCGCAAGGCGCACTGCAGATCCCTCCACTTCGCTTCGCTGCGGTCGGGATGACAAGGCAGAGGGGTGGCTCAGGTTGGAGTGGGTATGGGATGGAGAGACCCGCTGTTTCTCCCGAGGCCATAAGGCTTTCCTCAAAACCTAATTGGACAAGTTTGAACTTCAGCCGTCCCTTCGGGACTCTCGCGGGTTTTGTGGCGGCTTTTCCTTGGCCTTCTCGGCGCGCCGCTTCGCCGCAGCCATCTCTTCCTGGTAGCGTTTCGGTTTTTCCTGGAGCAGCGAATGCTCCAATGCGTTCCGGTATCCGCCTGAATAAATGGCGTAAAACACGGCCAGCGCGCACCCCACCCCCAGGGCGAAGCCAAAAAAGTAACCCAGCATAATGTTGTAGAAAACGCCCATAGTCAGACGCCGCCTTGGACCGGCCGGGACCGGTGAAGGACCGGCGGTCCGGACCGTCCCCATTCGCTGGGATCCCAGTGGATCGGACTGAGTTCCTGCCCGTGATGGCGAAACGTTATGGGCCGGGGAGGCTTATTGTTGCCCATCGCGTCAAAGTTAAGCACAACCTGGCTGCCGTTTTGCGTCCAATGGCCGTGCTGGCTCGCGTCGTTCTTGCCGATGTACAGGGTAGTAAGAATCGCGCCGCCGTCGGGAGCAAGATTGAGGGTAAAAACACGCTTCGCCGCATCGGCCGCAGGCGCGTGACCCTGGTAGACCCCTGAAACCTCCCGCTCCGCGGCAAAAAGCGTGACGCCGCCGGCCGAAATAAGCCAACAGAAAGCCAGCAGACAACGAGAAAACAAGGGGTGCCCGATCATGCCGAATGATGATAGATGCCATTCCCATCCCCGGTCACACGAAATCGAGGGCGAGCGGAATGGGGGTATCATGCGTCCTGATATAAGACAGTCTCTCCGTATACATATGGGAACCGTTGAAGGACAATTCGTCGGATGGCTGGAAACCGAGGCAGTGGCCGTGCCTGAGCAGGAAACGTATGCCCGGGTGACCGCGCTGGTGGAAGAATATTCGTCCACTCTTTACCGTGTAGCCTATTCGGTTACGCGCAATGCCGCCGATGCGGAAGACGTGGTGCAGGAAACGTTTCTGCGCGTTCTGCGCCACCGCAATAAGCTGGGAGAGGTGCGCGACTACCGTGTTTGGCTGGTACGCATCGCCTGGAACCTGGTGCTCGATCGCAAGCGGCGCGCCAAGACACGGCCGCAAGTGGACGACTTCGAAGACCTGGCGCGGGTTCTCCCCGCGGGCGAGCTGAGCGCGGAAAAGATGGTGATCACCGCCCAGCGCCATGCCCGGATTCTCGGCCTCATTGACACCCTGCCGGAAAGGGAACGCGAAGTTTTGCTACTATCCGCCGTGAAAGAGCTGTCAACGGTGGAGATTGCCCTGGTTCTCAAGACAACCGAATCGACGATCCGCTCCCGGCTGTACCGTGCACGCCACGCGCTGGCAGGCAAGATGGAGCAGGAAGGCATTTTGCAATGAACATACAATCGGAAATCGACGACACACTGCGCCGGCTGGGAAGCGTCGAGCCCCCCTCCGGTTTGGCTAAGCGGGTAAACCTGCGGCTGCAGAACCGCCGTCCTCGCTTCTCTTTTTCCGTGGTGAACACCATGGCCGCCTGCGCCCTGGCTGCGAGCGTAGGTCTCTCCGCCGTAGCCTTGAGTCCCGGGCTGCGAAACCTGGTGTTTCACCACCACACCAGCGCCCAAACCACGCCACCGGTAAATACCCCGCGCGTGGCGCCCCCGGCGACGGGAGGGTTCGGGACCGCTTCTTCCATGCACGTGCCGGCCGAGCCTGTCCCGGTGCAGCCTTCGCCAGGGAACCAGGGACGCGGGCGATCCCGATCGGGGCGGGCGGTGCTGCCAAACGGGGGCCAGACGCCCTTGCCTCGCGGCGTGGTTGCGCCTACAGCACCGCTTCGATAATCATGTGCACCACCGCCAGCACCACGGCTCCAATAAAAGCCGCACCGAAGCTCGCGATCTGCAGCCCTGGAGTGATCTTGCTGGCCAGGATGAGCATCAACGCGTTGATCACCAGAAAGACCAGACCGAGAGTAAGAATGGCGAAGGGAAAGGTCACCACCTTCAACACCAGTCCCAGGGTCATGTTCAGGAAGCCGATGACCACCACTGCTACCAGTGCGGAGGGCAGGCTGACCACCCTGAACCCGGGCACAATATAGGTCACCGCGAGCAGAGCCAAGGCGCCCAGGACCCATTTCAAGAGCAAATTCACCATCGTTTCAATTCCTTTCTGACCAGTACGGAATTCAGTGGTAACAGCCTACGCTAAGATGAGCGATAAGGGGCCAAGATGTCTCTCTTACCTCCGTCGCTCGCAACTGGAGTCTTATTGACGTTGTTGGGATGGCAGCCGGCGCCGGTTCCGCTACCGGATGCCGCCACCATGCTGCGCGAGGTAGAAGCCCACCAGAAGGAATTAGACAAAATACGCGAGAACTATACCTTCCGCGAAGTGCAAACCACCCGCCAGCTGGACAGCCACGGGAATGTAAAGAAGACAGAGACCGAAGAGCATGAGGTGTTCTTTGTCAAAGGCCACCAGGTGGAGAAACTGGTACGCAAAGACGGCAAGGACCTGACACCCGACCAGGCGCGTAAAGAACAGGACCGGGTCAACAAAGAAGTCACCAAAATCTCCCAGCAGGGCGAGGGTAACCCCGATAAAGACGACATCACGGTCGCTCGTCTGCTGCAGATTGTTACCTTTTCCAGGCCTCGGCGCGTGAGCCTGAACGGGCGCGACACGATTGCCTTCGACTTCGCCGGCGATGAACATGCAAAGACACACGGCCGCGGTGAAGACGCGCTCAAGAAAGTTAGCGGCACAGTATGGGTGGATGAACGAGACCGCGAGGTCTCGCGGATGAGCGCCACTCTGGATGAGAACTATCACATTGGTTTCGGATTGCTGGCTTCCGTAGCCAAGGGCAGCAATGTGGTCTTCGATCAGGCCCTGATTCGTAAGGAGGCGTGGCTGCCCACGGCGATTGACTTGCATCTGCAAGCGCGGGCTCTTCTGGTTGCCGGATTCCGCGCCGACATCGAGATTCGCTTCGACCAATATCAGAAATTCCAGACCGATGCCGTGCAGCAACCAGGAGCAACCACCCACTAACTTCGGGAACTTGCGAGTGGCTGGCAAACCCAGGTCTCAAAAGCGAGACCTGGGCCACCCGCCTATGGGCGAGGAGTTATTTTTGCTGGAGTTTTTGCGCGGCGATCTGGCCGGCCGCGGTTTTAGAGCTCTTTAGCTGAACATAAATTTTGTTCGCTTCGGCTGGATTGGTCTTCTCGTAAAGCGACGCCAATTGCAACCGCGCCGCGTCCGCAGGCACCGTGTTGGTAGGCTTCGCGATCAGCTGGTTGTAGAGCACAACCGCTTCGCTATTGCGGTTCAACTGCTGATACAAGTTCGCCAGCGCCAGCTTGGCCAACGACGCCAAGGGAGCATCACTACCGTCCGCGACCTTCTTGAGATAGGTTTCAGCCGACCCGGTCTGGCCCATATCAGTCGCCGTCAGCCCAGCAAAATAGCTCGCTGTTTTGCCTGGCCTAAGAAGGCCATACTGATTCGCCACCTGGACGAATTGCTGGTTGGCCGCCGTGGCCCGTGCCGCTGCGGTAGGAAAGGTCTTCTCCCCAGGGGCGGAAGGTTGCCCCGCCGTCGCCAGGGGAGCATTGTAAGTATCCATCGCCTGGCCGAATGCCAAGTCGGCCGCTGTCGAACGCTGGCTGTAAATCACCAGACCGGCGATCACCATAGCCAGCAGAACAACCGCGGCCACCGTGGCTTGAATGACTTTGGACCGGTGCTCCCCGAACCAGTCAATACCAGTCCAGGTAGCTTCGACCAAGCGGTTTTGTTTCAGCGCATGACGTGTTTGTGTGTCCACTAAAGCCCTTCAGAAGCCATTTCGTAGGAGGGGTCGCAATCCAGCCGCTATAGCTTGCCGTTTGCGTGAGCTTCTAAAGTGTAGCAGTGCCGAACTTTGTGGGTCAAACTCAGGCGGCGGCCACGGGATCTTCAATCTCGCCGTTCTCAATCTTCTCCTGGCAGTCAATGCAGTACGAGGTCCAGGGGAGTGCTTCCAACCGCTTCAGCCCGATGGTCTTGCCGCAGTGCAGGCAATCGCCATAGGTACCCTCATCGAGCCGTTTCAAAGCGAGGCGGACGAGCGCGAGCTGCTCGTGCCCACTGGTTCCCTGGCTGAACAGCATTTCCTTCTGGTAAGACTGCACCGCCTGGTCGGCAGCGTCGAGCGCACTGTCTGCTGCCACTTCACGGCCCTGTTCTACCGCGGAAATCATAGAGTGCTCCAACTGTGTTTCCTGGCGGCGAAGGGCCTGTTCGAATCGTTCGATTGTTTCTGGATTATGGACCACTTTTAGCTACTCCTCAACACGGTTAAAAATTGAGTTCTAGTGTCGCCTACATTGGACGCAGATTACGGGCGAAATTATCTTTCTTTTTAAATTTTTTTAGGGTTGCCCAACCCGGGCAACCACCTGGCCAATCCGGCTCTCTGCCCAGAAAGGCAAAAATGCTCTAGGCTATTAGCCATGTACGAAGATTTCCACGTAACCGATCACTGGACTCGCGAAGACCTGCACTGCCGCTGGACGGCGAATGTGGTGGCGATTGCCACCCGGCACGCAGATGCAGTCGACATCCGCTTTGAGGTGAATGGGCGGCCGGTCTGGATTGCGATGCCGGCACCGGCTTGGGTGGTCGAAAAAGAGCGTTCCGGCCACGTTATTACAGACCGGCTGGCGGCCCAGGCTGCGGGGCGCTACCTGAAGCAGGCGGTGGAGAATGGCTATGACAATGGCCGGGAAATGTACACCATGAGCGTCGCCGAGGTCCTGGAGCAGGTGGAAGCGGTCATGGCCGAGGTCGGGCACTCTACCTTGCTACCGGAACTGCCGGTAATGCCCCGGTCGTAACCTCAGGAGTTGGCTGCGACGGCGCGCTTGAGTAAACTCGTGCATACCCCTGAGAGGTCAGACGGGCAGGAGCTTCTGTGGATTCAGTCAAGGTAACCACCATGACGGGAAAGCTGGTGGAAGGCGCTCACGTCCACCGCAACCTGTCGACCCCCCAACTGGTAGAAGCGGCCATTGCCCGGGGCGAAGCCAGTCTGGCTGACAATGGCGCCCTGGTAGCCCTGACCGGCGCACGAACCGGACGTTCCCCGCGGGATAAATTCATCGTTCGCGATGCCGTCAGCAGTGACCCGGTGGATTGGGGCAAGGTGAACCAACCCTTCGATCCGGCAAGGTTTGAAGCCCTGCTGGCTCGGGTGGTGGCCCACATGCGGGAGCGCGACCTGTATGTCCTCGATCTGTATGCCGGGGCGGACCCGCAATACCGGCTGCCGGTTCAGATCATTGCCGAGTATGCCTGGCATGCCCTGTTCGTAAAGCAATTGTTCGTCCGCGCAGCAGCCGACGAGCTGGCCAGTCATCAGCCTGAATTTACCGTGATTGCCGCTCCGGAGTTCGAGGGAGTGCCGGGACGGGATGGGACCCATTCCGGCACCTTCATCATCACCGATTTTGCTCGCCGCATCATTCTGATCGGAGGTACCAAGTATGCCGGTGAGATGAAAAAGTCGATCTTTGGGGTGATGAATTTTCTTCTCCCCGGGCGCGATGTCTTCCCCATGCACTGCTCCGCCAACCTGGGCAAAGCGGGGGATACGGCGCTCTTTTTCGGACTTTCCGGCACTGGCAAAACCACCCTCTCCGCTGATCCCGAGCGGCGGCTGATCGGGGACGATGAGCATGGCTGGAGCGAAGCCGGCATCTTCAACATCGAAGGTGGCTGCTACGCCAAATGCGTCGATCTCTCCGCCGAGAAGGAACCCCAAATCTACAACGCCATCCGCTTCGGCGCGGTGCTGGAGAATGTGGTCATCGACAGCCAGACCGGAGCCCCGGATTACAGTGACATTCGCTACACCGAAAATACCCGCGCCGCCTATCCGGTCGAGTACATCGACAACGCGGTGATCCCTGGAGTGGGTGGCCATCCCAGGCATGTGCTTTTTCTGACCGCGGATGCGTTTGGCGTCTTGCCGCCCATCGCCAGGCTGAACCCGGCTCAGGCCATGTACCACTTTCTTTCCGGATACACGGCGAAACTGGCGGGCACGGAAGCGGGATTGGGCAGCGAACCTGTTCCGGAGTTCTCCACCTGCTTTGCTTCTCCTTTCATCCCTCTGGCCCCGGCGGTCTACGCAAAAATGCTGGGCGAGCGGCTGCAGCAGCATAGTGCGGAGTGCTGGCTGGTAAATACCGGCTGGACCGGAGGCGCTTTCGGCGCCGGTGAGCGTATGAGCCTGAAATACACCCGCGCCATGGTGAATGCCGCGTTGGATGGGCGGCTGAGCAACGTTGAGTTTGTCACCGAGCCGGCGTTTGGTTTGAGCATTCCGCTGAGCTGCCCTGACGTGCCGGAGGAGTTGCTGAATCCGCGCAATGCATGGAAGGATCCGCGGGCGTACGACGCCCAAGCGGCGATGCTGGCAGAAAAATTCGAGAAGAACTTCGCCAAGTTCGAGGCCCCTGCAGAAGTGCGAGCAGCTGGTCCCACCGCCCGAAGAGCTAAGGGCTAGAAGAAACACAGATCTCGACGCTAGCTCGGTCGAAAAAACATGCTCCAACCTCCAAACCTTGAGTGGGTGGCCCGGGTCTCGCAGGGGCTAAAGCCCGACGTTTTATCAACCGTTTACGGCCCGACTGAAGTCGTGCCCTGATACAAAACAGAGTATTTTCCGCACCCTTAAAGCTGTTTTCCGAGACAAAATCGAGTTCTCACGCAGACTCTTTAGCCCCTGCGGTACCTGCCGGTCCCGAGTTTTTCCGCAGTCTGGTTGAGTCCGTACCCTTCGCACCCGAACGCTTTACTTGGCCATCACCACGGGAACTCGCGGCGCAACCGTGCGCCCATCGTGAAAAATGGTCACGATGGATCGCGTGTGGGTGATGTCATCCAGTGGATTGGCGGCCAACACGATCAAGTCTGCACGCTTGCCGGGTCGCAGCGTTCCCCGGGTGGCCTCGATGCCCAGGAGCGCGGCGTTGCGCCCGGTGGCACAGACAATGGCCTGCATCGGGGTAAGCCCCGCCTGCACCATATCTTCCAATTCGCGGTGCTCCGAAAATCCGGGTATGCGGGTAGGCATGGCGCCTGAATCTGTTCCAAACCCGACCTGCACCCCAGCGTCGTAAACCGCCTTCAAGTTTTGCTGGTCCATGGCAAAGTCGGCTTTGTGCTGCGCGGTCTTGGGGTCCTGATCCACTTTCTGGCTATAGGTATCGCTGGTCAACGTCGCCAGCAGAGACGGCGAGACAGCGTCCTTGAAGAAATCAATCTGCATGAAACCCGGGTGCTCGGCATAGATATAGAACGATTCGTCGACCGTCAATGTGGGGATGTACCAGACGCCACGGCGCTTCATGGCAGCGATCAACTCCTGGTCGACGGGTTTATCGCGGATGCTATGGGCCAGCACGTCCACTCCGTCGTTCACCAAAGACTTGGCATCAGCCAGGTAGTAGACATGGGCGGCCACCCGCAAATGATGTTTGTGCGCTTCCGCAATCACCACCCGGTAAATCTCGGGCGACATGGTGGGTTTGGTTCCTCCCAGGCTATCCACCCAGATCTTGATGATGTCGGCGTGTCGCTTAGCCATCGCATCCACCGCCGCGCGCGCGTCTTCCACATTGGCCGGCCGGTAGAGCTGATCCGGCGCCGCCGGGAGCGGCGGTGCGCCGTCCGGTACTCCAATTCCGCGGTCTGCCGTAAACACCGTAGCGCCATCCAGTTTCCCCTGCCGTTGCTGGGCGCGAATGGGATACAGAAGGTCGCGGTTGAGCCCCAGCGACAACATCGTCGTGACCCCGTAGCTCTCGTACTGGCGCAGTTCCGCGAGCACGTTTTCCGAGGTGTAGGCGGTGGCCGAGTTCTGGCCATCGGCGATCAATGCCAGGTGGCCGTGGGCATTGATCAGCCCCGGCATCACCGTGTCCCCGTGGAGATCGACCACCTTGGCAGCAGCCGGCAGCGTGCTGTTTGCCGGTTCCACGGCCAGAATACGATTGCCCTCGATCACCACGGTCGCGTCTTCCAGCGGGGTGTGGCCGGTGCCATCGATCACCCGAACATGAGTGAGCGCGGTCATCTGCGCATTCACCACGGAGGCAGCGAAAAGTAACACCACTAAAGATGGGCGCAGAATCATGAGTTCGCTAAGCTCCTCATTGGATGAGATACTCTCCGCAAGGTGCACGACTTATGTGGCTGGCGCTTGCGATTATTCTTATCCTGCTTTGGGTCGGCGGCTTTCTGCTGTTTCACCTTGCCGCGTTTGCCCTGCACATCCTGCTCATCGTCGCTGCGGTGGCCTTGGTCATCCACCTCTTGAGTGGCCGTCGGGTGGTTTAGCACTACTCGCTGTAGTGCAACAGGCTGAACACGTCATACTCCTTGAAACGATCGCGTCCGTTGAGGAAGTCGAGCTCGATGGCGAAAGCCAAGCCGACAATGTTGGCCCCCAGCCGGCTAACGAGTTTTACCGTTGCTTCCATGGTGCCCCCGGTCGCCAGCAGGTCATCGACGATGAGCACATTCTGCCCCGGCTCGATGGCATCCAGGTGAATTTCAAGCGCATCCGTTCCATATTCCAGATCGTAGGTCACGCGCGCCGTTTCCGCGGGTAGCTTGCCCGGCTTGCGCACTGGGACGAAGCCGGCGTTCAAGCGATAGGCGAGGGCCGGACCGAAAATAAATCCTCGCGCCTCAATACCCAGCACCAGGTCGACATCCGCCAGCCCGATGTAATGCGCCGCCAGCGCATCCACCAGCGTCGCATAGCCCTTCCTATCCTTGAGCAGGGTGGTGATGTCATAGAACAGAATGCCCGGCTTGGGAAAATTTGGAATGGTTCGGATCAGTGATTTCAGAGGCTCACAATTAATAGGCGGATGGGGCATTCGTCGCTACCAGACTCCTTCGATTTGGAACGATTCCAGGCCGTCTGCCATAGCATCATCCATGTTGCTCTCGTGCACTGCATCCACCCGGCTGCCGCGCGAGCCCCGCTCCAGCACCGCGCGCAGTTCCGCCAACTTTTCCTCGCTGCCGGCAACCATGATCTCAACCTCACCCGTGTCTGTATTGCGAACCCAACCCCTCAACCCGCGGACTCCTGCTTCGCGATGGACCAGCCAACGAAAGCCAACCCCCTGAACGCGGCCTTTCACGACGTAATGGCGCACCATATGCATTATGTCCTTGGTTCTCTAGGCTCGAGACAGGTAAGCGCCCTCGGCGGTGTCCACGCGAATCTTTTCCCCCTCGTTGATGAACGCGGGGACCTGAACCACCAGTCCGGTCTCCATCTTGGCCGGCTTGGTGACGGACGATGCGGTGGCCGATTTCAGGCCAGGTTCGGTTTCTACTACCGTCATCTCCACTGCCTGGGGCAACTCGATGCCTACCGCTACTCCATCGAAGAACGAGACCTTGATTTGTAGATTGGGAATGAGGTACTCGATCGCATCGCCCAGGGTGCTGCCCTTCAGATTTGTCTGCTCGTAGTTTTCGGTGTTCATGAAGTAGAAGTCGTCGCCATCGGAGTAAAGAAAGTCCATCGAAATCTCGTCGACAATGACCCGGTCGATAGGGTCCGGGGAGCGGAAACGGTGCTCGAACATGGCGCCGGTGCGCAGGTTGCGGAGCTTGGCCTGGATAAATGCGCGCAAATTTCCAGGGGTGCGATGCTCGACGCTGAAAACCGTGTGCAGCTCGTTATTGTGCTTGATGACCATGCCCGGACGCATCTGTGTGGCAGGAATCGCCATATAAAAAGAACTCCTTCATTTCTCACTGGATTGGGTGAAGCAGAAACCTCAACAGTCGATTGTAGCCCTTTCCCTACTTGGCGAAGATTTCCCTACTTGGCGAAGATTTTGGAAAAGAAGTGGCCAATGCGGTGGAACAGACCTCGCTGAGTGGGCGGTGGATTGGGCGCGGGAGCCACGGAAGCAACCTCTGGCGCGGACGCAACCTCCGGCGCGGAGGCAACCTCGGGCGCGGGAATGGGCGGAGGAGCCGGCACCGGGGCCGCGACCGGGGCCGGCGAAGCGGCTGCAGGCGCAACCGGCTTGTCGCCCTCGTAGGTAAGGGGAACGGTCACCTGGACATGCGGTTCCCCAGGGGGAACGACGGGCACAGGATGGGCAACTGGAGGCGCTGCAAGCCCCTCGCTTTGGGCAACCGGGAAAGCCGTATCGGCCGGGGTGGAGGAAGGGCCGCCGGGCGCAGCCGCCACGTTCACGGCCGGCGTCTTTGGACAGCCGCATGGCTCCGGCTCATGATCGACGACTGCGTGCAGGCTGCCATGCTGGAAGTTGACGCGCTGGTCGGGCAGCACGCGGTAAGCTCCGCCCTCCAGCTCACTGCTCACCGTGACGTACGGCGCACCTGCACCGTGATTGTCCACGCAGGTATCCCCCTGCGCGTTTACGCGGACGCTGAGGTCGGCCTGTCCCGGACCCGAAATCAGGATGCGCAGATCGGGGGTGAGCAGCACATCGGAGTATTTGCCCACGGAGTAATTAGCCTCCATGGCTCCGCGATTGAGCGCCATCATCAGCGCGCTGTTGGCTGGGTCGTCGATGGAGCGGTCTTTGGAGAGGTGAACGCTGCTGGTTGAGCACAGTCGTAGTTCGCCACCACGTTCGAGGGTGATTTTTACCGCCTGGTTTCCGGCGGTAATTTCGCTACCGTTGCCCAGGGTTGTTTGTCCGTGGGAAATCTCCACGGCGCCCGAGACTTGGACTTCGGTAGCGGAGGTGCGTCCGATGGGCTGCTGGGCCCCCAGGAGCGGGGCCGCCAATGCCAACGAGCCAATGAACAGAAATCGCATCACAGGTTAAGAAAATTGCGGATCAGGCTCTTGCCGTCCACGGTAAGCACGCTCTCGGGGTGGAACTGGACTCCCTCAATCGGAAAGCGGCGGTGGCGGAGGCCCATGATGGTTCCATCTTTTTCGACTCGAGCGCTCACTTCAAGCTCTTCCGGCAAACCTTCTTCGGACACGATGAGTGAATGGTAGCGGGTGCAAGTCATGGGACTGGCGAGGCCGGCGAAGAGATTCCGTCCATCGTGTTCGACCGGACTGGTCTTGCCGTGCATCACCTTCGAAGCGCGCACCACGTTGCCGCCAAATGCGGCCCCGATCGCCTGATGACCGAGGCAAACACCTAGTATGGGTATCTTATCGGCAAAGTGGCGGATAAGAGGAATACTGACCCCGGCTTCCTGGGGCGTGCACGGCCCGGGAGAAAGCACGATACGCTCCGGGTTCAGGTCGTCGATCTGCTCGACGGTCAATTCGTCGTTCCGGCGAATGACCATCTCCGCCCCTAGTTCACCCATGTACTGCACCAGGTTGTAGGTAAACGAATCGTAGTTGTCGAGAACGAAAACCATAGCTTCAGTGTAGTCCTGTGGGATGCGGGTTCAGCCCTCGGCGAGACTTTTCCGTTGGCTCTGAAACCGCTTTTGGTCCTTCGGTGGGTGGGGTCCAAGAGTCTTCGTGAGAGCCAGCAAAGCAGCCCTCAGGCTGTGGAATATTTCAAGCGGTTAAGTACGGGCTAAAGCCCGTACTGCCCGGCTGAAGCCGTGCCAGCCCCGGACTTTAGTCCGGGGGAGCGGGTTTTCAAACCCGCGGAGAACGCTTCATGTAGCAATTGCCGGGCTTTTAGATGGGATGAGACGGCTGGCCCTGGTGAGAACGCCCCAAGCCGCCCGATCAACTCGTGCGTTTTCGTGACCTCGTCGCGCTTCTCCAAACCGATCGCATGGCGCAGCTTCTGGTGGGTGTTTGGCGGAGAATCCTCGACGCGGAGCATTACAAACGCCACCACACTTACATTTGGGGAAAATCCGGTTAGCGCGGTCTAGAGAGCAGACCGGAAAAAGTCCGGCTTCGAGCGAAAGCGTAGCCCTCAGCGGCTAAAGCCGTACTGATTCTAGATTGGTTACGTACGGCCTAAAGGCCGTACCCTTCAAAAAACTTGGGTTTCTCCGCAGCCTGTTCAGCCCCTGAGGGCATCCTTTATCAGCGCTAAGGAGAATTTAGAGGATAGAAAAAACGTACCTCAGCGGCTAAAGCCCTGAATTCATAAACCGGACCGTTCTCGCGGGCTTGAAAACCCGCTTCCCCCGACTGAAGTCGAGGGAGTCACTTACTGCTGGCCGCGGCTCGGGCCCTTTCTACTGCCCGCACCACGGCCTTCGCCTTATTGACAGACTCCTCGTACTCTTCTTCCGGCACTGAATCAGCCACGATGCCTGCGCCCGCTTGAATGTAGCCTTGCTCTCCTTTGAGCAGCATGCTGCGGATGGCAATGCAGGAATCAAAATTGCCTGAAAAATCGGCGTAGAAAACGCTGCCGCCATAAATGCCCCGGCGCGTCGGTTCCAACTCCTCGATGATCTCCATCGCCCGTATCTTGGGCGCGCCGCTCAGGGTGCCGGCCGGAAAACAGGCGCTAAAAGCGTCCACTGCCGACAATCCCTCTTTCAGCCGGCCCTCGAGCGAGCTGACCATGTGCATCACGTGGGAGTAGCGCTCCACATACATCAGGTTCTTCACCCGGACGGTGCCAAAGTCGCATACCCTGCCGATGTCATTTCGTCCCAGGTCGACCAGCATCACGTGCTCGGCTCGCTCCTTCTCGTTGCTGAGCATTTCCTGCTCCATGCGCAGGTCTTCTTCCTCGTTCGCCGAGCGAGGACGCGTCCCCGCAATGGGTTTGTACTCGACATGCCGCCTTTGCACCCGCACCAGCAATTCGGGAGACGAGCCAACCAGACAAGTAGAGACCTTCTCCAGATCGAAGCGGAGAAAGTACAAATAGGGAGACGGATTGACGATGCGCAGCGCGCGGTAAACGGAGAACGGGTCGACTCCCGGCTTGACCTCAAAGCGCTGCGACAGCACCGCCTGGAAAATATCGCCGGCGGCGATGTACTCCTGGATGCGGGCAACGGAGGCTAGAAAATCCTTCTTCAAGGTGCGGCTAGTCACTGCAAGCTTGCCCCGGGGCGGAGCATGGCGGGGTTTGGGGATTGGCCTCGAAAGCCGCTTCTCCAGCCGCTCCAGCCGCTGCCGGGCATCCTTGTAGGCCGCCGCAGGTTTCTGCCGCCCAAGATCGGCCGTGACCACCAGCAGGATCTGCTTGCGCACGTGGTCAAAGGCCAGCACCTCGTCAAAAAACATCAGGCAGGCGTCGGGGACACCCAGGTCATCCTTCGCCAGCGCCGGCAAACGCTCCAGTTGCCGTACGGCGTCGTAGGCAAAAAAACCCACGGCTCCGCTGGTAAAGGGGGGCAGGCCCGCGATATGAGCCGGCTTCTGCCCCGCCAAGAGCTCTTTTAGCAGGGCAAAAACATCCCCCTGCACCGACCGGCTCCTGCCTCGCTCGTTGATAACAATGGAGCTTCCACGGGCCAGGATGGTGCGATACGGGCGGACGCCGATAAAGGTATAGCGGCCTATTTTTTCCCCACCTTCCACCGATTCCAGCAGAAAGGATTGTGGCTCGTCGGACGCCAGGCGCAAAAATGCGGATACCGGGGTTTCCAGGTCCGCGGTGAGGGCGCGGTAGACCGGAACCAGGGTGTGGCTGGCCGCCAGCTGGAGGAATTCCGCACGCGAGGGAGAAACAGTAGTGTCAACCGGCATTCCTGCTCATACTAAATGGCCATAGCAGCCGGCAGGTAAAGAGGAGAGGATTCCCCCGGGGTGCAGCATCCAAAGTACGTGGGGAGCTATACTCTGGAGGTTTGGGGTTAGTCCGAGACCGCCCCGTCTGCACGCCTGCGCCGTCCCGCCCGGGCGCGAACGGCTCAACCGCCGGCGGGACCTATCCGGGTTGCCCAAAAGGCAGTCCACGTTCTTGGAGAAATTGTTATGCCAACCGTAACCCTCGAGCAGGAAATTAATCCCTGGGAAGCCCAGGCTGCTCGCTTCGACTTCGCCGCAAAAAAACTGAATTTGGACGACGGGCTCTGGAAAGTATTGCGCTACCCCGCACGCGAAATCATTGTTCACATCCCGGTGATGATGGACAACGGAACCATTGAAGTCTTTACCGGCTTCCGGGTGCAACATTCGATTGCCCGCGGTCCGGGCAAGGGAGGTATCCGTTATTCCCCCGATGTAACCCTGGATGAGGTCCGCGCGCTGGCCAGCTGGATGACCTGGAAGTGCGCCGTGGTCAACATCCCCTTCGGGGGTGCGAAGGGGGGCGTCATTTGCGACCCCAAAAAGATGTCCATCGGCGAACTGGAACGGATGACGCGGCGCTACACCTCGGAGCTGATCGAGTTTCTCGGGCCGGAGAAGGATGTACCGGCCCCGGACATCAATACCAATGAGCAAACCATGGCATGGATCATGGACACGTACTCCATGCACATGCGCCAGACCGTGACCGCGGTGGTCACTGGAAAGCCGCTCAACATCGGCGGCTCACGAGGGCGGCGCGAGGCCACCGGGCGCGGCATTGGGGTGATGTGTGATGAGGCTTTGCGTTACCTGAATATGCAGCGCGAAGGCTGCCGGGTGATCATCCAGGGCTTTGGCAACGTGGGCTCGAACGCGGCCAAGCTGATGATGGAAAAAGGCTACAAGATCATCGGCGTAGCCGAATACGACGGCGGCCTTTTTAACCCCAATGGCATCGATATCCACCTGCTGCTCGAATACCGGCAGCGCAACGGCACCGTATTGGGCTTCAAGGGCGCCGAAGCGGTGAATTCTTCCGAGTTGCTGGTGACTGAGTGCGAGATCCTCATACCCGCGGCCACAGAAAACGTCATCACCAGCCGCAACGCGGACCGCATTAAGGCGCGCATCGTTTGTGAAGGCGCCAACGGTCCTACGACTGCTGTTGCCGACGAGATCCTGGCCGATAAGAAGATTTTCATCGTGCCTGACATTCTCGCCAATGCCGGCGGGGTCACGGCTTCCTACTTCGAATGGGTGCAGGATCGCCAGGGTTATTTCTGGAAGGAAGCGGTGGTCAACGAGCAACTGGAAAGCATCCTGGCGGAAAGCTTCGGCGACGTGGTCCGCTACGCCGAGGCCCACAACGTGAACAACCGCATTGCTGCCTATATGTTGGCTATCGATCGGGTGGCCTTCACCATCAAGCAACGCGGTATTTACGCCTGAAGTCGGAGCAAACTAACGTGCACCGGGCGCCGCGCCCAACAGCTGGCGCCTGGTGCATAATGAGAGAAGGCGAACGCGGGCCTTTCCTCAACAGCCGAGTCGACCGTGAACCTGCCAAACTCCATCACGATGAGCCGCATCTGTTGCATTCCCTTGCTCATCTGGATGCTATCCAGCTATTTCCCCTATCGCGGCCACGGAGAGCAGGAGATCGCCGCTTCCCTGCTATTCATCCTGGCGTCGATCACCGATGGGGTGGATGGATACCTGGCGCGGAAGCGCGGTCAGATCACCACCATGGGCATGTTGCTCGACCCCCTGGCCGATAAGCTGATGATTACGGCGGCGTATGTCTGCCTGGTGCAGTTCAACCCCCATCTCATGAAGGCGTGGATTGCGGTGCTGGTGATTGGCCGCGAGTTTCTGGTCAATGGCCTGCGCTCGATCGCCAGCACCGAGGGGTTCACCATTGAAGCGAGCGACCTGGGCAAGCTGAAGACGGTGATTCAGATCGTCTCTGTGGTGGCTGTCATCCTGGCCCACGGCTGGTATGCCTGGCACTTTGGCTGGTTTATTTTGCCGGTGGAGTGGATTGCAATCGCTGCCATCTACTTCATGGTGCTGGTGTCTATCATTTCTGCGGTGGATTACTTTGTGGCCTTCTGGCGCAAGATCGATCACGCCTCGGCTGATCGGCGGTCCCATGCCAGCTTTGTGCTGAGCCGGAGAAAAGATCTGCCCGCCGCCAACAAGGTTGGGTAAGGCGCTCATCCTTCCACTGTGTTCCCGGGTGGAAGCCCCGGACTTTAGTCCGGGGGTAGCGGGCTTCAGCCCGGGGAAAACGCTCCCCTATAAGCTGAGGGCCCTGGTGACAGCTACGCCGCCTGCAGCATTCACTGCACGATGCCACAGCGACGGGAAAATATCAAAAGACAAGGCTTTGATTGGGCTTCGCCCAGTCGTTTTCGGCCCACGTATCCCGGATTTCCTGTCGGGATCGGTGGCGTTGAGCAACTTCATGCGGCTTTCTTTGAGAGAAAGCCGCATGCGTGGTCGCGGCTCGTGCTGCGTAGTAGGAAATCCGGGCAACGCTGGTGCAAACATGGGTCACCCGTACAGAGTCGTGGTGAGTGGAAGATTCGACTACCAGGAAAGTAGAACAAAGCAAAACCCCGGCGAATTGCCGGGGTTTTGCCTGCTTTCCGATGTTCTTACGCAGGAACGGCATGTACGTGCACCGGCCGGGTCAACCGCTGCACGAAGTGATAGGGGGGCCAGGGTCCGGAAAGTTGCATGCGGCAATCTTTCAACTGCTGGCTGGCGCTTGAATACTTGTTCTGGTAGCGCTCGATACCCTTGTGATCAATGAGGTGAGCGATGTCGAGCAGCATTTTGCCGGAATCCATCCGGCGGCAGCTGATCTCTTCATCGAGCGGGCTGAACATGCGGTGCATCTGTACCGAGACCGCCCGCGCCTTGGTTTGCCGTTCCCGCTGCCGGGTAGCACTCTCCCGTAAGCTGGACAGGTATTCTTTGCCCACTCGGTCCATCGCCACGGGGGTGGTCGCTTGGTCGCGGCAGCAATCGTCCAGAAGGACTTTCAGGTGCATCTCCGCCTTACCGCGCAAACGCTCCACATTGGCAAGAAATTGCCGCTGATTGGAACGAATCGATTTTCTCAATGCTTCATCATCAGCAAATACCGTGCCAAAGCGGAAAGGAAGAACTGTGGAAAGTTTGAAGCAGTCGCTGATCACACGTGCGTGCTCGACAGCTGCCTTTTGATCTAAATTTTCTGAGGGATGATGTTCACTTACGATTACTGCGAGATCACTGGCTGGATAGAGGAAAATCTGATTTCCTGAGATACCCATCACCGACTCCATTGGTATTGGTTTTCGGTGCCGGCTTAGTTCAGGAAACGCCTGCTTTTCACTAATGCAATAGGCATACCATGCCATAGAGAGTCACTCCACACACACTGACGATGAAGTCGCCAGCTATTCTTTGCTATCCGTGAGGCCTGGAACGACTTCGTAGGGGAGATCTGGCACGTCCGAGAGACGAGGACTGCACCGAACCGTCTCGTATCCTAGTCCCGGATTTATACGACTGGCAACAGAAACGGCATACCGATGCGGTACAAATTACGTGGTTGCGAAGATTGGATTTGTGTTGCGAACATTCATTGCAGCTACATCAACAACTGATGAGAAACAGGCCAATCAGGAATGCCATACCAGCAAAGACACCATCACGATCGTCGCCAGAAGAAGCACAAACGTGACGATTGCCGCGCCAACCATCCAACGGCGGAGCGAACGCACCTCGGTAATGAGCCTCCGGCTCTCCTCGATGCTGTTCTCATGAACCACCCGTAAGCGGCTCATTTGCTGTTCGATCCGCTCCAACTGGAGCGCCTGATTCCTGGCTTGCACTTCCAGATCGCGACCGCCGGTCTGCAACTGGGCGATGCCTTTGGTAATCTCGCTGAGGTCGGGAGCAGGCTTGAGTCCTGGGTCGAGCAGCGGCAACAGCCGCGTCAGGTAGGGCAGTAGAACACGCAGCTGCAGTAGGAGTTCCCACATAGAGCGGGACGAGCCTTTCTTAGTCTTTTCAAGCGCAAGCGGGGGTTGGGAGGGTTCGGCAGGGGTTCTAATTTTGGTCATCTCAATCAGGCAGGGTACGCAGTCGCCTAAACTTGCCTAGCCAAGCCATTACCAGAGAGAATAGAAGGTTGCGGTGCCGATTTCGATATATTCCATTTTTGGGAACCATTCGAGTAATTTCTATGAAAAAAAGAGTTGACCCTCTCTTTCGATCGCGTTAAGTTCTATGTGGCTTGATGAGAGCGCGCCTCTTGGGCATGTGGTTTAGCTTTCCCGCCCTTTCTGTTCGAGCGTCCCGGAAACCCGGAACTTCATGAGCCGCAGAGGTCACAGCAGCAGCGCGACATGCATTAGCTTTTAAGGCATGCGCAACCCGGAGACAGAGGCCGAGCCTGTAGAGAGTGCCTTTGCATAAGGGTTCCGCGCGAGGAATTCCGCCGGAAGCGTCTTAGACGCAGGGAATCTTTCCAGTTACCGGTTGGACAACTAGAAACCCAGACGAAAAAATTGTTCCCGCAAGAGAACATACGCGTCTAACAAAGAGAAAATGGACCGACGCCGCGCCGGGCAGAGCCTTTGCCATCACCAAAAGCGCATATGGACGGTCAAAGGATGAAGGAGAATAAAGATGCGCTCTGATCTTATCTTTGGGGCACTTGCCCACGTTGAGAATCGTTACACACTGTGCCAGCTGGCCTCGAAGGCGACGCGCAAGCTGCACAAGCCCAATACCCGTCTTCAGGACACCACCAACGAGGTTTTAGTCCGCTTCCATCACGAAAGCCCGGCGGCTGCACCCGCCGCAACCCCGGTAGCTTCTCAGATCCAGCAGCGCCGCGCAGCTTAAGCGCGGCCCTGTTCTGGGCCTTTTCGTCCCCTTCCCTAAATCGCTCGAACCTGCTTAAACCAGCAAGATTCCTTCCCGATAAACCCCTCCCATCGTTACCCCCGTAGGTGAAAATGACCATTTCCGAGTTGAAAGAAAAGAACATAACGGAGCTAAGCCGCATCGCGCGGACGCTCGAAATTCCCGGCGCCAGCGGGCTCCGCAAGCAGGATCTTATCTTCAAGATCCTTCAGGCCCAGAGCGAAAAAGAAGGCCACATTTTTGCCGAAGGGGTGCTGGAAATACTTCCCGACGGGTACGGCTTTCTTCGTTCGCCTGATTACAACTACCTGCCGGGTCCCGACGACATTTATGTCTCGCCCTCACAGATCCGTAAATTTGACCTGAAGACCGGCGACACGATTAGTGGCAACGTGCGCCCTCCCCATGAAGGGGAGAAGTATTTTGCCCTGGTCAAAATCGAGGCGATCAATTTTGAGTCTCCTGAGGAGACGCGGAACAAGATCCTGTTTGATAACCTGACCCCGCTCTACCCCCAGGAACGGATCAAGATGGAGACGGTCCACGAGAATACCAGTGGGCGGGTTACCGATCTGCTCACCCCGGTGGGCAAAGGTCAACGTGGCTTGATCGTCGCTCCGCCACGAACCGGCAAGACCATGCTGCTGCAGTCGATTGCCAACTCCGTGACCACGAATCATCCCGAGGTTGCGCTGATCGTCCTGCTGATCGACGAGCGCCCGGAAGAAGTTACGGATATGCAGCGGTCGGTCAAGGGAGAAGTGATTAGCTCCACCTTTGACGAGCCGGCAGCACGCCATGTGCAGGTCGCCGAGATGGTCATTGAAAAGGCCAAGCGCCTGGTCGAACACAAGCGTGACGTGGTGATCCTGCTGGATTCCATTACCCGCCTGGCGCGCGCTTACAACACGATTGTTCCGCCGTCGGGCAAGGTCCTGTCGGGCGGTGTCGATTCCAATGCCCTGCAGCGTCCGAAACGGTTCTTTGGCGCGGCGCGCAATATTGAAGAGGGCGGCTCGCTGACCATCATTGCCACGGCGCTGGTGGATACCGGCTCACGCATGGATGAAGTTATCTTTGAAGAGTTCAAAGGCACTGGCAACATGGAAGTTATCCTGGACCGCAAGCTGGTCGACAAGCGCGTGTTTCCCGCAATCGACATCCAGCGGTCCGGCACGCGTAAGGAAGAGCTGCTGATTCCGAAAGAGGATCTGCAGCGGATTTGGGTTCTGCGTAAGGTGCTTAATCCGTTGTCGCCCGTGGAAGCGATGGAATTGCTGGTTGACCGCTTGGGCAAGACCCGTAACAACGCCGAGTTCCTGCTCAAGATGAACTCCCTCTAGAAGAGTTGTAAAACGGTATTTCTTGCCCTGCCACAAAGGATCGGGTGCCCCATCCTTCGCGCTGTTGGCGAAGGGTGGGATGCCACTGCTCTTCACCCGAAACCCTTCCCCGCAACTCTGCTTATCCCACCCTTCGCAGAAAGCGCGAAGGATGGGGGCACCCGATCGATGGGTGGCGGGGATAGAACAAGTGTTGCCGTAGTTGTAAGCTGTTAGACGAATGGCCACAGAGTCCCAGCAGCGAAGGAGTGCCGTCGTAGCGCTCGGCGGAGGTATGTTCCTGCTTCTGCTGGTGCTGGCTGCGCTCAATGCCTTCAATCTGCCATTTCTGCGCCCCCACGGCACCGGCCAGATCTTCCTTTTCACCGCCCTGTCCGTCATCGCCTTCCTGCTCCTGATCACCCTGCTGATCCTGCTCTTCCGCAACATCGTGAAGCTACTGGCCGACCAGCGTAGCCGGGTGCTCGGTTCAAGAATTCGTAGCCGGATGCTGGTGGGAGCCCTGCTGCTGTCTTTTGCACCTGCGGTGTTCATGTTTCTGTTCAGCTTCGGGCTGCTCAATCGCTCCATGGAGCGCTGGTTTTCCCAGCCCGCTTCCCAGCTGCGCGAGGACTCCACCCGGGTCTCGCTCGAACTCTCCCAATACGCAGCTGCCAATGCCCGGGCCGAAGCCGAATCTCTGGCCAGCTCCCCCAACCTGAGTCACGCCTTGCAGACCGGCAATACGGATGCACTGCTGCGGGAGATCGGCACCCACCGCATCACCCTGGAAGGCGGGTTTGTCGTGGTCTTCCGCAATGGGGCGGCCGTGGGTCAATATCAATTGCCCCAGGATGATGGCCAGGCGATCATTCGTTCCTGGATGGACCGGGCGGAAAGCGATGTCCTGCAGGGACACGAAACCTTAGCCGCGATCGTTCTGCGTGCCGCCCAGCGTAGCGACGTTCCCATGCTGGTGACGGGGAAAGATGAATACGTACTGGGCCAGGCCAGCACCGGGGATGGAGGCATCGTGGTCGCTGGTCTGCCCCTGCCCTCCGGGCTCAGCGCTACGGTGCAGGACATCCGCTCCGGGGCGCGGGATTACGAGATCCTCTACCGCGATCGCAGACGCATTCGCACCACTTACCTGCTGCTGCTGTTTCTGTTGACCACGCTGGTGTTTTTCGCCAGCAGCTGGCTGGCCCTCTTCCTTTCCAAACAGGTGACCAGGCCGGTGGAAGCTCTGGCGGACGCCATGGACGCGGTGGCGGCCGGCCATTACGCTCACCGGGTTAAGGTGGCGGCGACGGAAGAGCTGGGAGAACTGGTGCGTTCCTTCAACCGCATGGCCGAGGATCTGGAAGAGAGCCGCGCCCTGGCCGAAACCTCCACCACTCAGCTCTCGGCCGCCAACCGGGCTTTGGAAGAACGCCGCAGCGAGCTGGAAACGGTGCTGGAGACGATTCCCAGCGCAGTGGTTACGCTCGATCCGGAGATGTGCGTTCTGCAGGCCAACCGAGCCTCGCGCAACCTGCTAAGCCCGCGCGATCACCGCGACCTTTCCGGTATGGCGCTGGAGTCGATTTTGCCCCGTGATATCGCCGACGAGCTGATTGTGCTCTTGCGCAGGAGCAAGCGCATGGGTCTGGCGGCGACGGAGATCGAGTTGCCTGGTCCCCGCGGCGCCCTCAACGTAACCGCGACCATCGCTCGTCTGGAGCTGGGCAAAGATCGCGAAGGATGCATTCTGGTGCTGGAAGATGTCACCGACTTCCTCCATGCGCAGCGCCAGGTGGCGTGGAAGGAGGTCGCCCAGCGAGTGGCCCATGAAATAAAAAATCCACTCACCCCGATTGCTCTTTCCGCGGAGCGGATCCGCAAGCATGTCGACCGTCCCATGGCGGACTCAGACAGCGTGATTCGAAAGTGTAGCGACGTGATTCTGGGATCGGTCGAAACCATGCGCAGGCTGGTTGACCAATTCGCCTCGCTGGCGCAGTTCCCCACTTCGCGGCCCCAGGTCTGCGATCTGAACTCTATCGTGGAGAGCGCGCTGGCGTTGTTCGCGGGAAGAATTCAGCACATTCGGGTGGTGAAACTTTTGGGGAGTGGGATTCCCCCGGTCTTAGCCGATCCGGAGGCGTTGAAACGGGCCCTGGCTAACCTCATCGACAACGCCGCCGAAGCGATGCAAAGCAGCCTGCTGCGTGAACTGACCATTGAAACCGGGCTGACCGACGGGCACACCATGGCGGAAATCGCAGTTTCTGACACCGGTCACGGTCTGAACGACGAGATGCGGGAACGCCTCTTTCTGCCCTACTTCTCGACCAAGCAGCGCGGCACCGGCCTGGGACTGGCCATCGCTTCGAAAATCATCCAGGAGCATAGTGGGGCGATTCGCGCCGAACAAAACAGTCCAACGGGCGCGCGATTCATCATTGAACTGCCGCTGGCCGAGGCCAAGAGCTCGCAGGAAGCAGCTTTGGCCGGGGCGAACGGCAGGCCTGCGTCATGAACCACATCCTGATTGTCGATGACGAGGCGGAGATCCGGGAATCGCTGGGGGAAATCCTCAAGGAAGACGGGTACGCCGTTACCAGCACCGCCTCGGCTTCCGAGGCCATGGTGTTGCTGCGCGATGCTTCTTATGACGTGATGCTGCTGGATATATGGCTTCCTGATCGGGACGGACTGGATGTGCTGACGGAGATCCGTTCGCTGGCCAACGAGAGCACCCCTGAGGTGATCATCATTTCCGGCCACGGGACGATTGAGACCGCTGTACGGGCTACCAAGCTGGGCGCTTTCGATTTTCTGGAGAAGCCGCTTTCGATTGATCGCACCCTGATCCTGCTGAAGAATGCCGTAGAAGCGCGCCGGCTGCGCAGCGAGAATCAGGAGTTTAAGCGCCAACTGCTGATGCGCGTGCCCATCACCGGGGAGAGCGTGTCGATCAAGGCATTGCGGCAGCAGATCAAGCTGATGGCCCCGACCAACGGACGGGTGCTCATCTATGGCGAATCCGGTTCAGGCAAAGAGCTCATTGCGCGTGCAATCCACAGCGAGAGTTTGCGCAGCGATCGGGTGTTTGTGGAGTTGAATTGCGCCGCGATTCCAGAGGATTACATCGAAAGCGAGATCTTCGGTTACCGTCACAGTGCTATTCCGAATGGTCCGGTCGAAAAGCGCGGGACCTTTGAGCGAGCGGATAACGGCACGCTGTTTCTCGATGAAGTTGGGGATATGAGCCTGAAGATGCAGGCTAAAGTGCTGAGAGCGCTGGATGAGCAGCGTTTTACTCCGGTGGGTGGGACGCAGCCGATTCAGGTCGACGTCCGCGTCATTGCTGCTACCAACAAAGACCTGGAAGAAGAAATTGCCAAGGGGAACTTCCGCGAAGATTTTTTCTATCGCCTGAATGTTATTCCGTTTTATGTCCCGCCATTGCGGGACAGGAAGGAAGATATCCCGCTTCTGGTGCGAGAGTTCTTGCAGGAGTTCGGCCGTCAGTATGGCCGTCCGCGAATTGAGATGAGTGACGAGGCCATTGCCGTGCTCAAGCAATATCACTGGCCGGGAAATGTGCGCGAGCTGAGGAACGTGATCGAGCGAGTGATGATTCTGAACCCGCAGACGATTCGGATTGAGCGCAAGCACCTGCCTATGTTGGTCTTTCGCGGGAACAGCCGCAAGGGTGAGGAATTCAGCACCTTGCATCAGGCCCGGGAGGCTTACGAGCGCGATTACATTCTGAAAAAGATTGATGAGTGCCACGGGAATGTAAGCCGGGCCGCAGAGGCTTTAGGACTGGAGCGTAGTCATCTGTACCGCAAGATGAAGAGCCTCGGCATTAGTGTGCGCGAGTAGAACTCGAGATCGCTCGGCGTTTTGCGACCCTCGCCGACCTTGGTCAGGACGGAGGTCGACCACTCAAAAAACTACTTCTTGGCTACGATTACGGGAACCTCGGTCGAACCTACTTTCGAGTTGTCTAAGTCATGCACAACCAGGCGCAGATAGATCACTCCCTGTGGCAGATCAATCTCCTGATGTATGGGGATACCACCGTGCATCACCTGCTCGTAAAGCGCGTCGGTGAGGTTGAAGGCCACACCCCGATCGACGTAGTTCAACCGCTTGCCGTCCCCATCATAGGCAAACACCCCTAACTCCACCCGCGCGTGGCGGACGCCGTCGGCAGTCGTCGAGAAGCCGAGCGGATGCGGATCAACCGCAAAGTCGAGCAGGTACCGCGTCGCCGGTCCCTTAAAGTCTTTCGCTGTCTGGCCTGCGGGCTCCGAAGTCAGCTGGACGCCCTTCGCTCTGGGGTCATCCGCAGCGAGTATCTTCACCTTGAAAAGGATCTCCGCCAGCGGAGGAGCACCCCGAACCACCGCAGCGTTCATTGGGTTCAGCGACGCCTGCGGGTTCACCGCAGCCTTGGTAGGATCGTCCGCATAATAGCCGCGCCGGTACGCCGCTTGGTATCCACCTTCGACGTCCACCCGGATGTGCCGAAAGGCTCCGTCGTATTCTTTCAGTGCGGGTGCATAGCCGACCGTGTAGTAGTGTGAGCCGTCAGAAATTGCCTGTGCTACCGCATCTTTCAACCCATTCGTATTCACAAAGGCTTCGCCGCCTGTTTCTTCGGCAATCTGCTGCATGGAAAAGTGTTCCTGGACCGTTTGAGCAAGAAATTTCTGATCGGCAGCAGCGGCGGCTGATTGGCGAACGCCTCCACCGCCCGATCCGAAGCCGCCCGATCCCCGCCCACTCCCTCCGTTGCCCCCGCCCCTACCGCCTGACGAACCGCCCCTGCCGCCTGGGGAACCGCCGCCCCCGCCCCCGCCGCTTGACGAAAAGCTATTCGCGGCGTTGGCACTGGGCAGCGTCATCAAGCCCCGCGCATCCACCGGATAGACAGCGACTCGGGCGTCGGAAAGCATTTCGTCTGTCTGCCGCACATCACCGCTATACGTGCGCATCGCCTGGAAAGGGCTGGAAAGCGTGGCATCTGGCTCGATGGCCAGCGGAAACGATCCTGAAAACCAGACCAGGTTCTTGCGCCCGGGAATAACGCTCAAGTAGCGCGCCAGAGTCTTCATCGCCTCCAAGGTCATCTGCACGCGGAGGTCGGTCTGAAAGGAGGACAGGTCGGCCTGAAATTGCTGCATGCTGCTGAGCGCACTTTGTGAGGCTCCCATGCTCGACATATCGTTGATCTGGTCGGACAATTGCTGGTCCAAGGTCGGATCGAGGACCGCTGACTGCTGCGGCCCGCCCCTGCCCGACAGCGCCTTGGCAATCACGCTCGAATCGGTCGTAAACCCTTCCACGATGCGCAGCCGCGAGGCCAAGGTAAACACCGCGATCCGCGTTCCTGGAGGGATATTCTTGAGGTACTCGAGCATTTGCTGGCGCACGTATAGCTGGTCCGACAGCGGCGTATTCAAACCATCGAGCAATAGCACGTTGGCCGCACTGGTTACCCTATATTGCGGGAAATCGCTGTAGGTGCCCGGATCAAGCGGCGGATACCTGGTCAGCCGCAGCCCATCCTCTGGCTTGTGCTCTTCGAACACAGTCATCTTTTGCAGGACGCCGTTCTCGTAGACGTGAAATTTGTCCTGAGGCAGCCCCCGCACTGCGGCTCCTTTGTCAGAGAGAACGACATCGACCAGGACGAGATTCGCCTTTACCTGGAAGGCCACCGGCGGCTTTGCCGGCGCGGAAGCGTTTGCGGTAGCAGGCGGGGGATTCTGCGCTGCTGCAGCAGACGATGCGAGCGGCAACGGGACTAGACTGGCAACAACCGCAAAAAGAATTGCACTCAATCGCATCACTGGAGCCACCTAAGTAGATTTCCCCGGGTCAACATAGAATGCCCTATATACAACCACGAAACCAGCAATTTTCGCGATCTATCCCCTCTTTCCGGCGGTTATATCTTTTGCCCGGATTACTAGCACGTGGTTTCATCCAACAAGAGGTCTAGATAGACGTTTCCTAGCCAGCGATCGCACGCCACTCTACTTGAGGGCCGCCAGTCGGAATCGACCGAAGCGTGCGGATTGCTTAAAGTTGACCACCGGTTTTGCCGACCCACGGGGATGAAAAGAAGTGTCCTCGCACTCCACTCTTTCACTCCAACCAACTCTGAACGGGTGCCCCATGTTCGCACCAGCGTACGTGGGCCGAAAACAACAGGCGAAGCCCATCAAAGGTCTGTCTTTTCTCTATCCCGCATCGAAACCGAGACCTTCGGCTACCGCCACAGTGCCATTAAAACGACGGCATACACATCCCTATCACCCAGCCCAAATTTGCTCCCACGGAGCATAATGCCCAACACCCGCCAGGAATGCATGCACGCCGATGACGACTCCCAGAGCGACCAGCGCGAGCAAGCCGATCGAAACAAGTAGAACGCTGAGCAACTTCACGTCACCGCTGGCCCTTATCAGCATCGTGGTGTCAGCGTATCGCCCGCCGCGACATTGCGAAACGTCACCGGAAGGAGTTACCTCGGGGCGGCCGATCCACCCTAAAGTTTGGAAGTCGTCGCACTGCTCGAAAACTTTCTGGTGGGTGGCTCAGGTTAGAGTTTTTGCGGCTTCCGTGTGGGCAGGCTGCCCTCTGGCTTGGCTTCCGCCAGGTCTTCGAGTTGTTTGCGCCAATCCAGGGAGTCGACAAAGTACCTCGACTCACGCCAGTTCTCTTCTACTATTACGTGCAACTCAAGATAGACCCTGGTGCCTAATAACGACTCGATCTCCTTGCGGGCAGCCGAACCGATGCTCTTGAGTTTTATCCCGCCTTTACCGATCAGGATCGCTTTTTGCCCGGAACGCTCACAGTAGATCACTGCAGAAATGCGCGTGAGAGGAGATTTTTTGCCGGGCTCCGGTTCCTCAAAACGCTCCACCACCACCGCCGAAGCATAGGGAACCTCTTCCCCAGTCTCGAGCAGAATGCGCTCGCGAATCAGCTCGGCAACCAGGAAACGCTCCGGCTGATCGGTGAACTGATCCTTAGGAAAGTACCGCTCGCCCTTGGGGAGATATTCCACCAACTTGGCTAGCAAAGTGTCCAAACCATCCTTCTTGGTGGCGGAGACGGGGATCACTTCGGCAAAAGGATGCATGGCCGTGAATCGCTCGATGAGGGGCAGAAGCTTCGAACGCAGTACCAGGTCGATTTTGTTGAGCACCAGAAATACCGGGCAGTCCAGCTTCTGGATCAACTGCATGACAAACTCGTCTTCACTGCTTTCCCGCTCTGCCCGCGCGGACAGCTTCCTTCCGGGTAGGGGAGGCTCAATGGAGCGCCCAGCATCCACCATCAGGATGACGATGTCGCGGCTCTCCAGAGCCTCGTACACTTCCTGCATCATGCGCCGGTCCAGTTGAGAACCCGGCCGATGCACTCCAGGGGTGTCGACAAAAACGATCTGTGCCGCGCTCTTGCCTTTGCGCGCTGGTATTTCGACGATGCCCTGAATGCGGTTGCGTGTGGTTTGCGGCTTGTTGGAGACAATGGCGATCTTTTCGCCGATCAGCGCGTTCAAGAGCGTCGACTTACCCGCATTCGGACGGCCGAGAATGGAAACGAAACCGGATCGCACACTTAAGTGTAGCCCCGATTAAGATCAGGACTCTCGATGGCCGACACGCGGACCCGTTCGATGCGACGGTCCGTCGATGCCACCACTTCAAAGCGCAAGGAGTCAGCCACGATCACCTCGCCGGGTAAAGGGATCCGTCCGGCAATCTCGCTCACCAATCCACCGACAGTCGCCGCATGGTATTCCTGCGCCACCTGGTAGCCGCCGTTCAAGAGGTCTTCCAGGCGAGCTAACTCAAGGTTCCCTGAAACCAGCCACGTGCCGCCGGCTTCATGCACCGGCGCGTCCTGCTCACTGTCGTTCTCGTGCTCATCGCTGATGCGGCCGACAATCTCTTCCAGCAGGTCCTCAATGGTCACCAGGCCGGCGACGCCACCATACTCGTCGATCACCATGCGCATGTGCTGCTTCTCCCGCTGCATCTCCCGCAGGAGTTCGTTGACCCGCTTGGTTTCCGGCACCAACGCCCCGGGCCGCTGGATGCTACTGACTGTCTGGGTGCGAGCCGCGTCGTCCGCAATTTGCAGCAAGTCGTGGGTGAAGGCAATGCCGGTGACGTGATCCAGCGACCCTTTAAAGACCGGCACCCGCGAGTACGGATACTTCTGCAGCGCGGCAATGAATGCTTCCAGAGTCATGTCTCCGGGGACAGCGAACACATGCGGCCGGGGCGTCATCACATCACGCACCACCTTGTCGCCGAACTCCACCGCCGAACGCACCAGATCCCGGTCGCCCTCTTCGATGATTCCCTCTTCCTGCCCGGCTTCGATCAGGGCCTCCACCGCGGCCTCGCTTGGATCTTCCTCCACATCCCCGGGCCGGGGTTCGGCCAGCGCGGCGATCGAAAGCAGGAAGGACAGCAACAGGGTCACCGGCAAAACAAAGTAAAAGAGTACCCGGATGAGCGGGGTCAGACGCACCACCCAAAGCCCCGCCGTGCGGGTGAAAAAGACGAAGGGCAGAAACTGATTGAAAATTACGATAACCAGCACCGCACCCAGTAGCGCCTGCGCCACCTCGGCGACGGTGGGCCGGGCGCCGGCGTTGGCGGCAAAGAGCAGAACCCCGAAGTACAACGCCAAGGACGCCAGCGAACATTGACTGAGCACGGCGGCAGACAGCGCGATCCGTTCCCGGCTAAACCCCAGCCGCGGTTCGACCCGGGCTTCCCAGATGTCGATGTTTTCCTGGAATTCCCCGGAAAGAAACTTCCCCATCTCCGCATAGAGGCGGGCAACGTAAGACGAGAGAGTCAGGATTACCAGCAGAATGGCGATGACCAGGCCGGACACAAGGGTCATGATGAGGGACCCCGGCGCTGGCGTGTGCGCTCAACCAGTCCAGCCGGCAAATCGAACTGCTTGCGTAGCAGGGTTTCCCGGCGGCGCATCTGCCCCTTATCGCGTTCATGATCGTAACCGGCCAGGTGCAGCAGACCGTGCAGCATCAATATCTTAATTTCCATCTGTAAGGTATGCCCATGCTCCGCCGCCTGCACTGCAGCGGTCTCGAGCGAGATAGCTAGATCGCCTCCGGTCGGTGCGAGTGCCGGAAAGGAGAGCACGTCGGTAGGCTTGTCTTGGCCTCGAAACTGAAGGTTCAATGCGCGTAATTGCTCATCTCCCGTCAGAAGGACGGAGAACTCGCCGGTCAGGCCAAGCACCTCGAGAACACTGGCCAGGAACCGGTTCAGATCACGCTTACCGAGAGCAGAGGCGGCCGGTAAGGTCTTCGCTCGGGCAGCTTCGATGACGATCATCTTGCCATGCCCTCCGCGTCTCCCAAATCGACGAGGCACAGAGTGCAAGGTTATTGTATGTCACGCCTCTTACTGCGGCTTGGCCGCCGATTTCGGCGGAACCCCTTCGCGCAGGTTGAGCGGAAGTTCCCTCTGTGCCCGTCCAAAGCTGTCGTAGGCGCGGATGACGCGCTGTACCAGGTGATGGCGCACGACATCGCCGTCTTCGAAATGGCAGAAGCGAATGCCATCCACACCCCGCAGGATCTCAATCGCCTCCACCAACCCACTCTTCTTGGGGTTGGGCAAATCGATCTGGGTCACGTCGCCGGTGATGACCGCCTTGGAATTGCCGCCCAGGCGGGTGAGAAACATCTTCATCTGCTCGCTGGTGGTGTTTTGCGCCTCGTCCATGATGATGAAGGCATCATTGAGCGTACGCCCGCGCATGAAGGCCAGGGGAGCGACTTCGATCACGTTCCGCTCCAGCATTTTGTCGACGCGGTCCTGCTCCAGCAAGTCATACAGTGCGTCGTAGAGCGGGCGAAGGTAGGGATCTACCTTTTCCTGCAGGGTTCCGGGCAAAAAGCCCAGGCGCTCGCCTGCTTCGACGGCGGGCCTGACCAGGATGATGCGGCTCACCTTCTTGGCCAGCAAGGCTGCGGCCGCCATGGCCACCGCCAGGTAGGTCTTGCCAGTGCCGGCCGGACCCACGCCGAAGACCATATCGCACTCCTCGATGGCTTCGAAGTAGCGACTCTGGTTGATGGAACGCGGCTGAACCATACGCTTGATGCCCGCGGAACGCTGTTTACCGCTCTCCACCAATCCCCGCAAGGTGACCGCCGGATCCGCGGTCACCAGCTTGAGCATTCCGTGCAGCTCGCCATTGCAGAGCAGCGTACCGTTTCGCCGTAAGTGCTCATAATCGGCAAAAACCCTTTCAAACCGGGCAATTGCCTCAGGCGAGCCTTCCACATGGAGGGCATCGGAACGCAAGTCAATACGGACGTGCAGATTTTGCTCAAGGAGCCTGAGATTTTCATCGCGAGTCCCGAATAGGGGCTCCAGGTTGGGCGTGATTTCCAGCGCTTTTTTCATCAAGCGGAGAAATAACCTCCTGTCAGATCCTTGCGGTCCGACATGATTGTTGGGATGGTTGCGGGGAGCAGCAGGCCAGGAAGGTGCGCTTGCGTCGGATGGTTAGCCGGGTTGGCGATAATCACCAGATATTTCCCGAGGATGGGCACAGAGTAGCGTTTGCCGGTCGCGGCGTCAACGTCTATTCCGTGAATCTTCTGACCTATTGGATGCACCAACTCGCCACCGCGACGAAGAGATTGACCCCCGCCGTCAAAGCCCGTAAACTTAGAGTTTGCGGGCGTGGGGCGATTCTTTCCGCCTGCTTCCAGTTTCAAGAAAGATAAGGGTTTACCATGGCAAATCATGTGTCGGCGCTGAAGCGCGCCCGTCAGACAGTCAAGCGTACCGCGGTCAACCGCGCCAATAGAAGTCACGTTCGCAAGTCCCTGCGCGCCCTGCGCGAGGCCATTACCAAAGGCGATTCCTCCGCGGTTGCCGAGCAGTACGGCAAGACCGTATCCGCTCTCGACAAGAGTGTGCAGAAGGGTGTGCTGCACCAGAATACCGCCTCCCGCTATAAGAGCCGCCTGCACGCGCGGGTGAAAGCCCTGACCCATAAAGCTTCGTAGCGAGCTAATGGCAGTCTTGCGAGCCGCTTGGAAAGCAGCCACCAGGGCGTGTGTGAGAACTCGGGAAAAGAACCGCAGGTCCCTCCACTACGCTTCGCTCCGGTCGGGATGACAATTCTGTAGTGCCCGCAAAAGCTTCACCGAGGATTACTTACCCCGGCCACAGAACTGTCATCCCGACCGGAGCGAAGCGTAGTGGAGGGACCTGCGGTGCGCTCTCCGGCTGTCTCAAATTCTTCTGGGGAAGCGACCGGGAGGAACCAGGCTCTCCGCATCAAGCCCAGCCTCACTTCTTCTTAGCTGCTTGAAGCTCGGGTTTTTCCTTCGGCGGGGGCGGTGGGACCTTGTAGATCTCAATGGCTCCATCGTGCAGAACTGCCAGGCGCTCTCCGTCGTCAGACAGGGCGAAGTTTTGCCCCGCAGTCAGGACCGGAGACGCGGCCGTCGACATCAACAGAGTGCCGGTTGCGCAGTCAAAGACCTGAATGACCTGCTCCCGCACATCTTCATCGTTGAGAGAGTCGGCCAAATCAATAAAGTGGTTGATACGCAGCAGACTCTCGGCAAAGCGATCCCCGGAGCCCGCATAAGCGAACGTAGGCCATACCAGATGACCCTCGCGACGCCCGTTCCATAGCTTCTTCCCGTCCGTGGTCCATGCATCGAGAAACACATCCTGCGACTTGGGACCGCAGCTCTCGATCATCAGCGCGTTGCGGTTGAGGAAATTCTCGTGCGGGGTGCAGGTAGAAGCTACTTTGCCCAAAGTCAGGGACTGGCCCTGAAAGGGCGTGAAGCGAATCAGGAACTGGTCCTGACCTTTGTCCTGAGCCACACCCACATACCCTGTGGAAGTAATCGGCACATGAATGGGCGTCTCCGTTCGCAGTGCCGCCAGCACCTCGCGCGAATCGATCTTCATCAAGGTGATCTGTGTGTCCTCGGGCGGAGGCGGCTCTCCATACTGCACCGCCTGCGCTTCCAGCTTCTGGTGCTGCTCCGGAGTGTGGCGCTCAAACTCGTGCTCCACCACCAGGATCCGGCCGTCCGGCGATACTTCCGTTTCGTGTACGGGAGTCGCTACTTCAACGAAAGGGTGCAGCTTTAGCGATCCGTTGGTCACCAGATAGGTATTTCCCTGGCGGATCAGAAAGTTGCCCTCGCCCAGCGCCCACAGATATCTCGAGCGGTCGTGCATCCGCCACTCGGCGGACTCGAGCACTTTTCCGTCTGGAAGAGCCAGCGTCACCGCGCGGATCATCTGGTCGGTATCGGACCGGCTGGTTTTTGCCTCTCGCCGCATCAGCCGCGGCTGGTGGAAGGTGAAGAGCAAATGCTGAGCATCAATGAAATCGAGAGAACTAAAGGCTTTTCCCGACAACATATAGAGCGACCCTGGGGGCCGATATCCCAAGGGCCCGACCAGAATGCGTTCTTCCGGAGTGGGGCCGGCGGGCTCTTTGCTGTGCGACCAGCCAGTGAGGGGCGCCCCGGCCAGCGAAAAGACAAGCAGGAGCACGACCGGCGGCAGAACGCGTCTGGGCATACGATACACGCTGGCTTTGAGTGTAGAAGATATTTAGCAGGCTGCTTGGCGGCTCACAGATCCATTGCGTATTGCGCGCCTGCCAGGGGAGAGACCCTGGGCCGAGGTTCGCTGGCCAGCTGCATCACCAACCGCTCCAGCACCAGCCGTTTATCCGGCGGGGAAGAGCGCAATTCAAGATCTGCGTTGGCAATCAGGCGAAGCTTCTGCGTAAGCTCCCGCCGCGAGCTATAACGCCGGGCCTGACGAATCAGGTCCTCGGCGGCAAATGGCGGCATGCGAAAGCCTTGCCAGAGTGCCTGCCAGATGGCGCGCGAATCGCGCACGTTTTTCTCCAGGATGACGATCATCTGGCGAAAGGTTCGCGCCAGCATGTAGAGGTGGCCGATGGCTGAGTCTTCGCCCCCATCCGAGGCGTTCAGCAGGCCATGCAGCAGGGCCAGGGCGCGGGGCTTATCGCGCGCGGAAATGGCGTCGGTGAGCTCATAAAGAGAGCGTTGTTTGGCCGCCAGCACCATGGTCTCAACATCGCCCAAGGTGATGCGCTTGCGGTCAAAAGCATAAAGCATCAGCTTTTCCAGCTCGCTCGCAATGAGCATCATGTCCGCACCCAAGGCATCGGCGAGTTCTCTCGCCGCATCCGGATCGAACTTCATTTCCCGGCTCTCCGCGGTGGCTAACAGCCAGCGCACGGCATCCGCTTCATCCACCCGGGCCAGTTCGACCACGCCGCAATCATCCCCCAAGGTTTCCCGGATGCGCTCAAAACGCTCCTTATCCTGCAGGTCCATCCGCCTCAGATCGGCGGGGATGCGCAGGTGGTCGGCGACAAAAATGAGCACTGCCTGGGGATTAGGAGAGCGGAAGTAGTCCTTCAGTGCGGCAAACTCTTCCTTCTTGGCGCCTCGGGTGTACAGGTTCTTCAGGTTCTTGACGAAAATGACCTGAAACGGGGCCATCAGGGAGGGCGTACGAGCCAGGTCCAACACATGGAAAATGCTGGTCTCGGCCAGATCCAGGTCGCTCAACGAAAACTCGCGCAGGGTGGGGTCGATCAACGAGTCGATCAGCACCCGGCGGCAGCGCTCGTAAAGGTAGATCTCGTCCCCGGCGAGAACATACCCGGGCCGCAGCCGGCCGGCTTTCACTTCGGCTACAAAACGGTCTGAAGCGGCGAAGCGGCGGAGTTTGCTTACATCGTCGGTAGGCATTTAGAAGGATTCCAGAATATCGCTCACCAGGGCCTGCGCAAAGTCCCGCGAGAGCCGTTGGACGGCAGGCGAATCTTCCTGGATAAAGCTGGCCACATCCGCGGTGGTCTCAAACTGCTCGTGGAAAACGTAGTTGTTGTGTTGGTAAAGAACGCGCTGATCGCGGCCGGTGATCAGCACATTTACATTGATGGTGACCAGGAAGCTGGAGGTGGAGCTGGTCGTCTGTCCGGAAGGTGTCGCCGCCGTGGTCTGGGTCCTATAAGTCAAGGGCTGGACGGATTCGGAGAGGATGGTCCCACTGACGATTGCGTCCGCGTCCTCGCTGGAGGCAGGAGTGACGTGCAGGCGGGTGCGATCGGTAAACTCGTGCACCACCGCCTGCGTCATGGGAACCTCGGTGTGGTAAAACTGCGACTTGTTTTTGAACATGGGAACAGCCAGGGTGTGCACGGTATCGGGCATGTGAGCGGCGGAGCCAAGGGTGTGATATCCACAACCGGCAAGAGAAGCAACTGCAAATAGCAAAAATAAACGACCGCGCATGCTGTGGCTATTGTCGCATCTGAATTGCCGGGGGTTGAAAGCGGGAGGTGGAAGGGTGAGATTTGATTATCCCACCCTTCGCCAAGAGCGCGAAGGATGGGGCACCCGTCGATTGGTGGCAGGGACGAAAATTTGACGGGCCAGAGTACTCACACACCCTCTCTAAAGGTGAATGCCCCACTTCCCGAGAGAAGTGGGGCATTCGTTTGATTCCGCCGAGCAGACTAGGCTGGGGAGGGCTGGCTTTCGCCGCCAAACCCAGGAGCGCGTCCTGGCTCCGGCTTGATGACATGCTGCACGTCGCCACCAGGACTGCCGGGAGGCGGTCCGAGCGGAGGCAGCGGAGGCAATTCCTCGCCCGCGATAATCATGCGAATGTCGTTCGCATCCAGGGTCTCGCGATCGAGTAAAGCTTGCGCCATGCGGTGCATGGTGTCCTTGTGGTCACCCAGGATGGAATACGCCGACTTGTAGGCTTCGTCCACCAGGCTGCGCACTTCGGCGTCGATCTGACGAGCGGTTTCCTCGGAGAAGTCGCGGTGTTGCGCGATCTCACGGCCAAGGAAAATCTGCTCTTCCTTCTTGCCGAAAGTCAGCGGACCCATGCGGCTCATGCCGTACTCGCAAACCATCTTCCGCGCCAGATCCGTAGCCCGCTCGATGTCGTTGCCGGCACCGGTGGTCTTACGGTTCATGAAGATCTCCTCGGCACAGCGGCCGCCCATCAAAATGGCCAACTGGGTTTCGAGGTAATCCTTGGTGACGGTGTGCTTGTCCTCTTCCGGCAACTGCATGGTCACGCCCAGAGCCATGCCGCGAGGGATGATGGTGACCTTATGCAGGGGGTCGGCATGATCGCGCATAGCCGCCACCAGAACGTGCCCCGCTTCGTGGTAGGCGGTGTCGCGCTTATCGTCCTCGGAAAGGAGCATGGACTTGCGCTCCGCTCCCATCATGACCTTGTCCTTGGCCAGTTCAAAGTCGAACTGGTGGACTGCTTTGCGGTTGGCTCGGGCCGCGTTCAGCGCTGCCTCGTTCACCATGTTGGCCAGATCGGCGCCGGAAAAGCCTGGGGTGCCGCGAGCCAGAATCCGCAGATCGACATCCTCCGCCAACGGAACCTTCTTGGCATGCACGCGGAGCACTTCCTCACGCCCACGGACATCGGGCCGGCCTACCACGACACGGCGGTCGAAACGGCCGGGGCGCAGCAGCGCAGGGTCAAGCACGTCGGGGCGGTTGGTAGCGGCAATCAGAATGACGCCGTCGTTGGATTCAAACCCGTCCATCTCCACCAACAATTGATTCAGTGTCTGTTCGCGCTCATCGTGGCCGCCACCCAGACCGGCACCGCGGTGACGTCCCACGGCATCGATTTCGTCGATGAAGATAATGCAGGGAGCATTTTTCTTTCCCTGCTCGAACAAATCGCGTACCCGGCTGGCGCCCACGCCGACGAACATCTCCACGAAGTCGGAGCCGGAAATAGAGAAGAAGGGCACATTGGCCTCGCCCGCAACTGCCCGCGCCAGCAGAGTCTTGCCTGTGCCTGGAGGTCCAACCAGCAGCACCCCCTTGGGGATGCGGCCGCCCAGTTTCTGGAACTTCTGCGCTTCGCGCAGAAACTCGATGATCTCCTTCAGCTCTTCCTTGGCCTCATCCACGCCGGCCACGTCTTTGAAGGTGATTTTCTTCTGCTGCATGGAAAGCAAGCGGGCCCGGCTCTTGCCAAACGATAAGGCCTTATTCCCCCCGCTCTGCATTTGCCGCAGCATGAAGAACCATAGCGCCGCGATCACAATGATGGGAGCGAAGTTGAGCAGAATGGGAAGCCAGGAATTGCCCTGCGTATCCTTCACCGTGATGGTGACATGATTGTCTTGAAGGATCTTGAACATGTCCGGATAGTTGGACGGGACGGTGGTGTGGAAGGCCTCACGATCGCTGGCATAATGACCGTGAACCTCACTACTGATGACGGTCACGTCACTGATCTTGCCTTGCTGGCCATCCTGCATGAACTGAGAGAACGAAATCTCCCGGTCATGACTCATGCCGGTGCTCTTTTGGACGATCTGCCAAAGAAGAACCAGGCAAGCCAGGATGAAGACCCAGAAGATAATTGTCTTGACCGTCGAATTCACGAAAAAACCTCTTTCTACTGCGTCTCACTCAACGGAACGGACCATTCAGGGCGAAACCTTGCGCCTCACCGGGAACGTTCTTTGCAGCTTATGACTATTAGACGACAGTAACCTGCCAATGTATTCCGAAAGACTTTGAGGGTGTTGGATGCAGCGAATACATCCTGCGCGCATCGCACCTGTCAGTTCCTTTCCTATTCTACTCCGCAGAAGCCGCAAACGGCTGCCAAACCGCCACAGGTTCTGTCCCAAGTTATGCATCCCGGGTACTGCCTCTCAAGTAACCGCAGTAAACCGAAAACCAGGCGCTTCCACGTCCGCGCCGCGCATCCAGACAATCTTCCCCTCCGACTCGACGACCGGCCAGTTTGTCCGATCTGCACCCACTACGCGGAGCCGGTCCAGCACTTCTGCAACTTTTTTGGGACCTCGACTGTGCTTTAGGGTGACCCGATCCCCCGGCCGCCAAGGCCGCAACGTCGCTTGCAAGGTCGCGGCGCCGGGCGAGGCGGACTCGCCGCGCAGACGCAGGCCGTACTGGGGAGCGACAATTTCTCCCGGGATGGGAAATGCAAGCTCCGCGCCAGGAGCGGCCGGGGAGGAACTGCGAGCCAAGCGAATTTCCCGTAAGCTGCGCTCGACCGTGATGCCGCCAGGAAGGTCGAATTTCACTCCCCGGCCGCCCTCTGCCCGGGCCATCGCCAGCAGCTGTTCGGTGTGCTCGAAGCTGAGCCTTGCGCCCAGCCGCCGTGCCGCCGCCCGCAATACCCGGCGGGCGACCGCTGGATGCAGATCGCGCAGGCGGGCATGCTCCATGGCTACTGTTTCTGCCTGGGGATGAGTGCTGGAGGAACGGCCCCCGCCCCGCGCCGGCTTCCCGGGGAGCAACAACAGGGGAAGAAGGCGGTTCAATTCTGCTTGCCAGTAGGCCTCTTCATCCGCCGAGATGGTCGCTAAACGGGCCAGCTGCGCGGCAATTTGCGGATTAAATGTGCGCAGCAAGGGCAATAGCTGCAGGCGGATGCGGTTACGGGTATGGGCCAGGTCGAGGTTACTGGCGTCCTCCCGCCAGGGCTGGTGTAGTTGCAGCAGCCACTCTTCGATGGCGCTACGGGTGTTTTCGAGGAAGGGGCGCAGAATGCTTCCCTTTTCGACGGTGACGACCGGATGGATGCCGCTCAGGCCTTCGGTCCAGGCTCCGCGCAGCAGCTTGTGCAGGACTGTTTCCGCCTGGTCGTCGAGGGTGTGCGCGGTGGCGACCGCATCGATTCGGCCCTCGGTTATTAATTGACGGAAAAATGCGTAGCGCAGGTTGCGGGCAGCTTCCTCCAAGGTCTCGTGCCGGGCGGCGGCCGCCGCGACTGCGTCGGTGCGATGGAGATGAAAGGGCAGGTCGTAGGTTGCGGCGAGCATGGCTACGAATGCGGATTCTTCCTCGGCAGCCTCGCGGATGCCGTGGTGGACGTGCACCACGGAAAGTACGATGCCTAGCTTGTGCCGCTCCGCGAGCAAACACCGCAGCAGGGCAACTGAGTCAGCGCCCCCGGAGACGGCAACGCCGGTCCGTTGTCCGGGACGAAAGAGGTTGCTGCGGAGAGTAAGCGCCATTGCGGCTATGTTAGAGCAGGGCGAGTTGGGCTCTATCCCCGCGACCCATCGTCGGGCACCGCAGGCCTTCCCCGCAAGCCGGTTGCGGACCTCACAGATCTACACGGGTGCCCCACGTTCGCCCAAGCGTACGTGGGCCGAAAACGAGGGCGAAGCCCACCATAGCCTTTCGTTCCAGACCCACGCGTCACCCGCTACCGGCTTGAGGAGAAGGCCCACCCGGCGATTGGTGGCGGGGATAGAGCCCAAAAACGCAATTGGCTACGTCTATACTGCGGGCATGTACCAGATAAGAGCAGCGACGCCGGAAGACGCGGCCGTCATTACCCACCACCGGCGGCGCATGTTTGTCGATGCCGGGCGGCAGAATAACCGCGTCCTCGACGTCATGGCGGAACACTTTAAACCGTGGGTCGAAACCAGGCTGGCAGATGGAAGATACATCGGCTGGTTGACCACCGCAGACGGCGTGGTGGTGGCCGGCGCTGGGCTCATCGTCCTCGATTGGCCGCCACATCCGCTGGACCCGCGCCAGGATAAACGTTGCTACCTGTTGAATGTTTACGTCGAACCGGAGCATCGCCGCAAAAGGCTGGCTAGCCAACTGATCGATCACGCGCTGGCGGAAGCGCGCAAGCAAAAGATTCGGGTGATCGCGCTCCACTCCACCGATGCCGGGAAACCGCTGTACGAGAGCAACGGCTTTCGCAGCACCAACGAAATGTTCTACGTGGAGCCGGTGGACGGCTGAACCCGCCCTTCCTGCTATACTCCGATGTTTATGCGGGTTTTTGTTATCCTACCGGCCGCCGGGATGGGTACTCGGATGGCGCCGGGACATGCCACCCCGAATGCACCCAAGCAATTTTTGGCCCTGCAGGGTCTGCCGATTCTGGTCCACAGCTTGCGAGCGTTTGCCGCTGTGCCCCGCGTAAGCTGCATTTATGTTGCCGTCCGCAAATCGGAAATGGGCCGCATGGAGTCCATGATCGCCGAATATGGGCTGGCTTCCCGGGTGCGGGTGGTGGAGGGTGGAGATACACGCCAGGAATCGGTTGGTCGGGCACTCAAGGCGCTATCGGCGACAGACGATGACATTATCCTGGTACACGATGCGGTGCGTCCGCTGATCGATCCTGCGACCATCGAGCGGACCATCGAAGCAGTAGAAAATTACGGCGCGGCGATCGTAGGCCTGCCGGCAGTGGATACTATCAAACAGGTGGAGCGCACTGCTCGCGGCGCTATTGTCACCGCAACCATTCCCCGGGAGTATATTGTGCAGGCACAGACGCCCCAGGGATTTCGCTGGAGCGTTCTGCGGCAAGCCTTCGCCGATGCAGAAGCAGATGGATTTGTGGGCACCGATGAAGCCAGTGTCGTCGAGCGGTCAGGGGTTCAGGTCGCCGTGGTCCTGGGCTCACCGGCGAATTTGAAAATTACCCATCCCGGCGATCTGCAGCTGGCAGAGTTTTATTTGCAACACCGGTCCTGACGCAGAGAGAACGAATGAGCATGAGAATCGGCTACGGATGGGACTCGCACGCCTTCCAGCCTGGCCTGCAATTGAAAATCGGTGGCATCGCAATCGATCACCCAGAGGGTCTGGCCGGCCACTCCGACGGCGATGTGCTGCTGCACGCAATTACGGATGCCCTTTTGGGCGCGCTGGCAGTGGGAGATATCGGCAGCTTCTTCCCCCCGGGGGATCCCCGTTGGAAGGATGCCGACTCGGCCATCTTCCTCAACCTCGCTCTGGAAGAAGTACGCACCGCGGGTTATCGCATCGTCAACGTCGATACCACGCTGGTGCTGGCTGCACCTAAGATCGGGCCCATCTCTGGCGATATGCGGCAACGGGTCGCCGAACTGCTGGAAATTCAACCCAACGCAGTGGGCATCAAGGCCAAAACGCCCGAAGGCCTGAACCAGGATCACGTAGCCCAGGCTCACGCTGTGGTGCTGCTGGAGAAGGGCGAGGAGCGCGATGAGCTCGCTCTGTTGGAGGCCGAGATTGACGACCCCGCGGCCGTGGAGAAGATCCTCACGGATATAGGGACTGAGGCACGCAGCGGCAGAGAGCGCAGGCGCATGGTGCCGGTACCGGCCTTCGATACCGAAGACATCACCTAGATCTTGCCCCCAGTCCTTGCCTTCATCTTGGCTGGGCGGTAAGCTTGGCAGCACCTTAACTGTGGAGGGTCAAGCCTTGTTTCCTTACCCTGGATTCGGCCACATGCATTCGCTGATTTTCCTGCTGTTCTTCGGCTTCTTCAGCCTCTTCGTTTCCATCATCGTCATCATTCCTTACTGGTTTATTTTCAAGAAGGCCGGATTCAGTCCGTTCCTCGCAGTGTTGATGTTTGTACCCTTGGTCAACATCATCCTGTTGTACTTCCTGGCCTTCGCCCGCTGGAACGTAGTTCCTGCGACCGCGGTGTACCCGGCGCCACCCGTACCCTATCGACCGCCGGTATGATCTAGCATCGTTAGAGATGCCAGAAGCCACAAAGACCCCTCGTGTTCGATTCGCGCCCTCCCCCACCGGCTACCTCCACGTAGGCGGCGCCCGCACCGCTCTTTTTAATTGGCTCTTTGCCCGCCACGCCGGCGGTACCTTCCTTCTGCGCATAGAAGATACCGACTTCGAGCGCTCCTCGGAAGATATGGTGCAGGGCATCCTCGATGGCATGCGCTGGCTGGGCCTGGAATGGGATGAGGGACCGTTTTTCCAGTCCCAGCGGCTGCCGCTCTATCAGGCCACCGCCGAGCAGCTGCGCCAGAGCGGCCATGCCTACTACTGCTTCTGCACCAAAGAGCAGCTGGAAGAGCGGCGGGCGCAGGCCGTCGCCGCCGGAAAACCGCCCATGTATGACCGCCGCTGCCGGACCATCGACGCAGAAGTTGCCGGGGAACGTGCGCAGGCCGGTGAGCGTTGCGCTCTGCGCTTCGCCGTCCCCGAAAGCGGGGTGACCAGCTTCCAAGACGCGGTCTTTGGCCAGGTGGAATTCGCCAACCAGGAGCTGGAGGATTTCGTGCTGCTACGCTCCGACGGCGTGCCCACGTATCACCTGAGCGTGGTTGCGGACGACCTGGATATGCGTCTGACCCATATCATCCGCGGAGCCGACCACATCTCGAATACCCCCAAGCAGGTGTTGCAATACCAGGCGCTGGGGAAACCGCTGCCGGTCTTTGCTCATTTGCCGCTGATCCTTGGACCTGACAAGAGCCGGCTCTCCAAGCGCCACGGCGCAACCAGTGTGCTCGCTTACCAGGACATGGGCATCGTGCCGGAAGCCTTCCGTAATTTCCTCGGGCTGCTGGGCTGGACCCCGGGCAACGTGGGTAAGGAGATTTTCAGCTCTGACCAGCTGATTGAGCTGTTTTCGCTCGGTGGTATCTCCAAGTCAAACGCGGTCTTCGACAATGACAAGCTTGCCTGGTTCAACACCGAATGGATCCGCCGTTACACCCCAGAGGAGTTGCTGCCCCTGATCGAACAGGAGTGGGTCACGGCTGGGTTCCGCTCCGACCGCTCGAAGGAAGAAATACTGGCGGCGATTGCTTTGTTGCAACCGCGGGCGCGCAGTCTTAAAGATTTTGCCGCAGCTTTTCGGGGGTACTTCAGCGATGGGTATGAATACGATACCGCGGCGGTAGCGAAATTTCTTGCCGATGAACCGACGCGCGCGCTGGTGGCCGAATTGGGGGTGCGCTACCAGAAGCTGGATGAGTTTAGTGAGGCGACCACGGAGCAGTTGCTGCGTAGCTTTGCCGAGGAGAAGGGGGTTAAGGCCGGCGCTTTGATTAACGGGTCCCGGGTTGCGCTCACGGGACAGGGCGTGGCGCCGAGTTTGTTCGCAGTGATGGGCGCGCTGGGCAAGGACCGTGTGGTGAAGCGGCTCAAGGCGGTAAGTGAGGTGGACGTGGTTAGAAAGTGAATACATTTCCACGTGAGTATCGCAGAACCTCTCCTCGCAAATGGGTCCTAGCTAGCGGCTTCTTTCAAACGGCCCTGTCAGGACCAACGGCGAAAATTTCCTTGCGCCGACATCTAAAGCCCTACTAGAGTTATGCGATATTGAGTCTCTTAAGTGCGGTGCGAGGTTTTGGGCTCGGAAGCAGCGGCTGCCAGTTCGACCGTACTTGAGAAAGAAATTCCGTTGTATTCCCAACAGGGTCATTAAACTCGAACTCTTGCCGAGCACCCGACCATTTGGCGCTGTTGTCTCTGCGCTCTCTGGCCGAGACCCGCAGATTTCCGCCCGATTCGGTAAGGGTCCGTTCTGAAAAAGACCTGCATAGTAGATCGTCTGAACGGGCTCCTGAAACACACCCATACGTAAAGGGGGCAGTGGCATGACAAGCATCGCGGCGGCGAGACGATTCTTCACCATTTTGACCTTTAGCCTGGCATTAGGAGCGCAGGCGCAGCAAACCGGGTTCGGTCACATCATCCAGCTGCAGACCGGCAGTTTGGGGGGACTACCGGTGACTGGTGCGATCAGCACTAAGATTGCTGCCGACGATACGATGGCCGTTACTCTGGACGTGTCGTTTGTGAACTCCAGCGAAACGGGCCCGATCCAGATCAAGCTTCCCAGACCTGCATGCAAAATAACCAACGGCGGCTATGCCCTCGATCCGCAGGATAGCGGCGTCAAGGTAAACGAATCGGTGTTATTGAGCGCATATCTTGCCGACCGGAAAGTTTTGTTACACCTCAACGGATGCGTTTTTGGTAAGCCGAGAATCGTTTCGGTGGTCCTGAGCGCTAGCAACAACTAAGCGGCCGTCGCGCGAACATACTTGTATGCGAACCTGGTTGAAGAGGGGATACATGATCGTCCGTATCGCTTCCATTCTCGGCCTGCTGCTGGCGCTGCCCTATTGGTCCATGGCCGCGGACGGCAGTCACCTGGTTGCGTTGCCCGACTTGCCCGTTGTTTTGCCTTACGCCTCGGAGCAACAACGCAATGTCGTCACCCAGCTCTATGACAACTCGAGGCAAGGCGCTAATTTAGCTGAAACTACACTCACCCCACGCAATGTGGTTCCCGGAAAATTTAAGCTGCTGCACACGGCTCTCGTTCAGGGACAGGTTTTGGCGCAGCCGCTCTTCGTGCGCGACGTCGATCTAGGCGCTCGCGGCATAAAGAACCTTGTCATCGTGGCAACTGCGGCAAACATCGTTTACGCCCTCGACGCAAGTGACCTATCCGAGATTTTCTCCAGGCCTCTGGTTCCTGGTGATCCCTTGATTCTCGACAACACAAAAAAGAAACCAAATAGCTTGGTGTCTATTTGCCCAGAAACGTATCCGCCGTTTATTGGGGTCACCAGCACGCCCGTGATCGATGTCAACGACGGTTCTGTGTTTGTAGAGGCTTACGACTCTACGTTTGCGCGACAGGAAATCCATAAGCTGAACCTTCATGACCAGTTCGCAACCGACCAATCGCTGATCGTGCAACCTCCCGGATTATCGTCCGAGCAAGCCATCACAGAATGGCCCATGCGAGAGCGAAATCGAGCGAGCTTGTTGCTCTTGAATGGAGTTGTCTACCTGGCGTTTAGCAGTTTCATTTGCGATAATCCCCGGCCCTACTCTGGCTGGGTCCTGGGCTATCGCGCGAGCGACTCGTCACAGGTAGCGTCTTGGGAGACTCCGAACAAGGGCGATGCCGGAAGCAGCGGTATCTGGCAAAGCGGGCGCGGTCTCGTCGGCTCCGATGACGGCTACATTTACCTGATGACCGGGAATGACAACAACATTCAAGAGCTAACGGATCATAGCAATGATCCCGACGACTTTGTGGGCCCTCGACTGGCCAACAGTTTCGTCAAGCTCAGCGCTTCGGGGCCAAATGGTCTGGAAGTGGCGGGGAGTTTTACACCGAAGAATACAAGCCAACTCTCCGCCGGCGATACCGACCTGGGATCCAGCGGGCCTATTTTGTTACCCGGCAATCGTCTTGTGGGAGGAGGAAAGCAGGGGAGAACCTATGTGCTCGACACCTCGACCATGAAGTCGCTGCAAAATCATACCGCATTCCCCGGTGACGGATTCCAGGGGTTCGAGGCGTTCTTCAATAACTACCACGACGATTCCAATCAACCGGCTTGCACCAAGAACTACGACGGAGGTCATCCCGATCAGTATTGCCGGAAATTTATAAGACAAGATGCACTGGCAAAATGCGATTACTTACCTCAGGGGATTCCTCCCCTCATCACTGCGCCGACTGCCACCACCGGGTCGACCATCACCAGCCCTCTTCAACGCGGCTGTTACGTTCCGCACGCATGCTACCAGTATTGCCAGAACTACGGTCCCAATCTCCACGCTGGTTTCATCTACTGGCAGTCGTCCCCCGATGGGGGGCGGGTCTATGCCATGCCCGAGAAGGAACATCTGAAGGCATTCCAATATGATCCGGCAGAGGGAAAAATCAAGGAGGTTCCGGCAGCTGCGTCGGATTTGATTGTCCCGGACGGGATGCCCGGCGCCGCCTTATCGCTTTCCGCGAATAGAAACCAGGACGGTATCGTTTGGGCGTCTTTACCGGACCGGGTGGATGCGACGTGGGGCATTCACCGTGGAAGCCTGGCCGCTCTTGATGCCTTGGATCTGCATGAGCTGTGGCGGGATGACTGCGTCTGGTACTTCGCTAAGTTCAATCCTCCGACGGTAGCGGACGGCCATGTCTTTCTAGCAACGTTTGCGAACCCGGTCATCGATCGCTTGCCCGACGACGAGCCGAACTGCGGCCTGCCCGACCCGCCAATCATTCCGGCCAAGTCTCCCGGGAGCGCCTGGATCCTGGAGTACGGTCTCTCTCCACAAAATTGATGCGATGGCCTATAGTCGCGGACTTCAGCCACGAAGGTGTGGACATTGCTGCTTCCTTCCGCACACTGCTCGTGAAAAGAACGGCAGATCTTACTGCGCTACGACGTCAACCGACACCGGGATGGTATGTGGAGGCAAGCAGGAATTCGCATCGCAGGCCTGGTAGTGCAGGCCGCCCTGCAACACGTGTTCGCCCTTCTGCGCAGTCAGGTGGGCATGCAGAACGAAGTCTCCGGTGTACACGCTGAGCTTTTCCTGAGGAGCAACCTGCAGGGCAAACGCCGTGCCCGGCGGAAAGTCGACCGCGGTGACGTGAAGACCCGGCGGTTCGATCACCGCCAACCGTGCCGGAATCAGGTACTTTTCAGACGGAGTATGGGAATTGATATGAAAACCATCGGCCACGTGAAAATGCAGATCGATCTCGGCGGGCCGGCGGGCGGAAACGTTGACTTGTGCGGGATAAAGAAACTGGACGGCATCCTCCCCCGGCAACGGCAAGGGCTTGTCTTTCAGGACCTGCAGCCACAACAACATCAGCACCAAGCAGAGCACTAACCGCCCCCCGCGGCCAGCGCCTTCTTGATGCTGGCCTCCACGTCGCTCTTCGAAACCAAGCCGGCTGTCTCGGCGACAATCTTGCCATCCCGGCCTACAAAGTAGGAGGTGGGAAGAAACTCGACCCCGCCATACTTGCGCGACATGGCGTCATCCCCCACAAGCAATGGATAATTCAGGCCCTGCTCCTGGCCAAACCTGGCCAACTTTGCCCGTGGAGTTCCGGCATCGTCCGCATTCACGCCAAGGATTTCAAAACCCTGCGGCGCGTACTGACTCCGTAGCGCGACCAGCCAAGGCATCTCGATTTTGCAGGGTGCACACCAGGTTGCCCAGAAGTTGATCAGCACCGCCTTCCCTTTGTAGTCAGAAAGCGAGACTTTCTTGCCCTCGACGGTGCGCAAACTAAATTCCGGAGCGCGCTTGCCGCGCAGATCGGGAAGACCTTCGTCGGCGGCGACATCCTGCTGGACCGACTGATTATTCCCAGTCTCAGGAACCGGCGTGCCTTGTTGCGCCTGGTGCTGCGCATATTGTTTGCGCCGCTTGTAGTTGGCATATCCGGACCACACCATCAGCACCAAGGCTGCCAGCACCAGCACGATAACCCATTGATTACGCTTCACGTCTTCATTCTAATGGACGCCTGCTACGATCAATTGTTTGTGCCATGAACGGACCCACGCCAGCCCAGCTAATCCGGATCGAAGCCGAAGCGCTGCTTAGACTTGCAGCCCGGCTGGAAGACGGCATGTCGGCCCAGTTTGCACGCGCTGTCGATTTGGTGGTGGATTGCGGCCAGCGGCGCGGGCGAGTGGTGGTCACGGGGATCGGCAAGAGCGGAATCATCGCCCAGAAGCTGGTGGCTACGTTCAACTCAACCGGCACCCCCGCCCTGTTCCTCCACCCCGCCGAAGCCCTGCACGGGGATTTGGGTATGCTGGCCAAGGGGGACCTGGTGCTGGCGCTCTCTTCCAGCGGCGAAACCGAAGAAATCCTGCGCCTGCTGCCGGCGCTGAAGAGAATCGGCGAGGCCCTGATCAGTTTCTGCTGCGCCATGACTTCCACCCTGGCCCTGGCCAGCGATATCGCCCTCGACCTGAGTATTGAGCAGGAAGCTTGTGGCATGGGCCTGGCCCCGACCGCTTCGACCACCGTCATGCTGGCTTTGGGCGACGCGCTAGCCATTGCCGTGTCGGCCAAAAAAGGCTTTCGCGCGGAAGATTTTGCCGACTTACATCCTGGCGGCAAGCTGGGCCGGAAATTGGCGAGAGTGCGGGAACTGATGCACTCCGGCGACGCAGTACCCACCGTATCCGTCGCTACGCCGATGCCGGCGGTCATTTACGAGATGAGCCGCAAAGGCCTTGGCATGACCACCGTGACCGAGGGAAAGACCCTGATCGGCATTATGAGCGACGGCGACCTGCGCCGGCTGCTGGAGTCCAAAGGACCGGACGCGTTGGCGATGACCGCCGGCAGTGCCATGAACCCTACCCCCAGAACCATAACCGCGGACGAGTTTGCCTTCCGTGCGCTCAGCGTGATGGAAGAAAACAAGATCACCTCGCTGGTGGTCGTCGACTCCACCCGCTGCGTGACCGGAGTTCTCCACTTGCATGATCTGTGGGGGCTTGAACTGATCTGAGGCTTGGGAAATGAGAACTCGAAAGGCAGAACTCAGGAGCTTTAGAGGTATGTGAGAACCCGCAAAAGAAACCGCAGGTCTCTCCACTACGCTTCGCTCCGGTCGGGATGACAATTCTATTGAGGTTCAAGTATCTCTCGCTAAGCTGTTACGGGCACAACAGAATTGTCATCCCGACCGGAGCGGACCCGGATTTCCTACTTCGCAATAGCTAGCAACGACCACGTGTGCGGCTCTCCGTGGAGAGAGCCGCATGCAATTGATCAACGCCACCCAACTCGACAGGAAATTCGGGGGAGCGTAGTGGAGGGACCTGCGGTTTCCTTTGCGGGTTCTAACGCACCCAAGCGGCACCCTTCGTAGGCGCTTAAGAGGTGGCCGCTTCCGCCGCTGCGATGGTGTCGTAGGTCTTGATGAGGGTATGGGCGCTGGTGAGTTTGAGCAATTCCGCCACCCGGTAATTGACTGCTACCAGGCGAAGCGAACTGCCACGGCGTTTGCCCGATACATAGTAGTTGAGCAAAGCGCCGAGCCCGGCAGAATCCATGTACTCCGATTCGGTGAAGTCGATGATCGTGACCTTTTCCCTGCCGTCATTGAGAGTCTTCTGGAAGTCGAACAAATTGGCCAGGGTGATCGGCCCGTGCAAGCGAAAGATCCGGACATCCACGCTACTGCCGGGAACAACTTCGAAGGTCAAAGGCTCGTTATACATAGCACCCGTGATTGTAGAAAGTGGGCGGCCCGGTTTGATGACAGTCCCGTGAATACCGCCAAGACTCTCCACCATTTAGAATCAATAGAGAATGTATCGTTGGTCGAAGCTATTCATCCCCACTCTGCGCGAAGCCCCGGCCGATGCCGAGGTAGCCAGTCACAAATTTTTATTGCGCGCCGGATACATTCGTCAAGTCGGCGCCGGAATTTACTCTTATTTGTTTCTGGGACAGCGCTCCATTCACAAAATCCAGGCCATCGTTCGCCAGGAGATGGACCGCATCGGCCAGGAATTCCTTTTGCCTGCCCTGCACCCACGAGAATTGTGGGAGGAGAGCGGACGCTGGACCAGCATGGGCCAAAACCTGTTCAAGCTGCAGGACCGAAAAGGCGCCTGGCTGGCTCTGGGCATGACCCACGAAGAGGTGATGACCGACATCGCCCGGAAAGAACTAAGAAGTTACAAGCAGTTGCCCCAAATCTGGTACCAGATTCAGACCAAGTTTCGCGACGAGCCGCGGCCCAAGGCAGGGCTGCTCCGAGTGCGCCAGTTTCTGATGAAGGATAGCTACTCCTTCGACCTGGATGACGCCGGTCTGGACCACAGCTACCACCTGCATGACGGCGCATATCGCGCCATCTTCACCCGCAGCGGTCTCAGGTTCGTGGCCGTACAGGCCGATTCCGGAGCCATGGGCGGCTCTCAATCGCAGGAGTTCATGGTCTACGCCGATGCCGGCGAAGACCTGATCGTCAGCTGCCCCACGTGCAACTACGCCGCCAACCTTGAAAAAGCAACCTCTCAGCTCTGGCCGGTCGAAGATCTGCCCGGGGAGGATGCCCCGGAGCTGGTGCATACTCCGGGCCAACGCACGATCGAAGCTGTAGGCGCGTTTCTGCAATTAGAGCCGGCTCACCAGATCAAGACGATGGCTTACATGTCCCTGACCCCGGCGGCCAAGGTTGGGGCTGCAGAAATCGTGAGCCCCATCGTGGTTCTGCTGCGCGGCGATCACACCATCAACCAGGCCAAGCTGGCCGCACTGTTTCCCGCTGCCCGCGAGCTCCGGCCCATGGTTGCGGAGGAGATCGTAGACACCTTTCATTCTCCGGCCGGTTACCTGGGACCCATCGGTCTTGACATCCTGCCCCCGGGGGAACAGCCCGAGGCGGGCCAAGTGACGGTGGTTTTGGATCGTGCCCTCGAAGGCCGCCATAATCTGCTCGCCGGCGCCAACCAGGAGGAATATCATCTGCGCCATGTGACCCCGGGAAGGGATTTTGTTCCTACCCAAACGGCAGACGTGCGGAATGTGACCGAGGGTGAGAGTTGCCCCCAGTGTCCGCCCGTGCCCGGGACCCCGCTCAAGGTCGCCAAGGCCATTGAGGTGGGACATATTTTCAAGCTGGGCTACCGCTATTCCGATGGAATGGGAGTGCGGGTGCTCGACCCGAACGGTAGGGAAGTGACTCCCATTATGGGCTGCTATGGGATCGGGATCGAACGCATCCTAACTGCAGCCATTGAGCAAAACCATGATGGCAACGGCTTCTGGCTGGCACGGTCGATCGCACCCTTTGATGTGGTCGTGACCGTCACCAATACGGCTGACAACTATCTCGCCGTCGTTGCCGAGCAAGTGGCAGCGAGCCTCGAGGACGAGGGATTTGAGGTTTTACTAGATGACAGGGATGAGCGGGCAGGCGTCAAATTCAAAGATGCGGACCTGATTGGAATACCCTACAGAATCAATGTAGGCAAGAAAGCGGCAGAAGGACGGTTGGAGCTGGTCACGCGCTCTACCGCGACCAGCCAGGATGTTCCGATCCTTGAGATCGTCGGGGAAATAGTCAAGCGGCTTCAAGAAGCCGTCTAACGCCGCAACGGAGTTGATAACTTGGCAGTCAAAATCAACGTGGTACGCACGAGCTTGTTGAAACACCCGGTGCGGAACATCATCCTGCTGGTGCTGGGTGGCACGCTGGTGCTCGGCCTGGTGGTTGGGGAATCCATTTTTGGGTATTACTACTATCAAAATCGCCATGTCGTGGACGACCGGTTGCAGAAGGGATTCTTTGAGCAGACGGCGAAGATTTATGCCGCGCCGAAGGAATTGCGCGTTGGTCAAAAGCTGACTCCGCGGGTAGTGGCCCAGGAGCTGCACAACGCGGGCTATAGCGGGGACGGGGATCGCGAGCGCTCGGCGATGGGAACCTACGCGCTCAACGAAGGCAGCATCAGCATCCAACCAGGCCCGCAGTCGTACCACTCTCAGCAAGGCGCCACGGTTACTTTCAGCGACGGCGAGGTCAGCAAGATCTCGGGCGACGGTGGCCAGGATCTGGATGCCTATGAGCTGGAACCGCAACTCATTACCGGGCTGTCTGAAGGCCAGTACCGCACCAAGCGGCGCCTGGTCACCTTTAATGAGCTGCCCCAGAACCTTATCAATGCCGTGACATCGATCGAAGACCGGCGCTTCTTTGAGCATGGCGGGGTCGACTATTTCCGCATGATTGGGGCCCTTCGTGACGACCTGCGCCTGGGCCGGCGGCGGGAGGGCGGTTCCACCCTTACCATGCAGTTGGCACGCGGGTTCTTCCTCACCCCGGAGAAACGCTTAAAGCGCAAAGTTATCGAGATTGCGATCACCTTCCAGCTGGAAAGCCGGTTTACCAAGCAACAGATCTTCCAGCTCTACGCCAACGAAATTCCCCTTGGTCAGCAGGGCAGCTTTGGCATCAACGGGTTCGGCCAGGCGGCGCAGACCTATTTTGGCAAAGACGTGCAGCAGCTCGACCTGGCGCAGTGCGCGTTGCTGGCTGGAATGATTCAGCATCCCAGTTTTCTCAACCCGTATCGCCACCCGGAACGCGCGCTCCCACGCCGCAACCGGGTGCTCGACGCTATGGTTGAAACCGGCAAAATCACCAAAGACGAAGCAATCCAGGCTAAGGCTGAGCCGCTCAAGCTGGCTCCCATGAACATCGATGCCGGCGAGGCGCCGTACTTTGTTGACCTGGTTCGCGACCGGCTGGTGCAGCACCTGGGCGATACCGATTTCAATCATTCGGGTCTGCGCATTTACACCTCGCTCGATCCGGATTTGCAGCGGGTGGCCGCGGAATCAGTGGTGCAGGGCATGAAGGTAGTCGACGAGCAGGTCGAAAGGCTGCATGCTCGCCGGGTCAAACAGGGCGACACTGCGCCCATCAATTATCCCCAAGTGGCGCTGGTGGCCTTGAACCCCCATACCGGCCAGGTGTTGGCGCTGATTGGAGGGCGGAATTACGGAGCCAGCCAGTTTGATCATGCGGTGCAACACCGCCCGACTGGCTCCATTTTTAAGCCCTTCGTGTACGCCGCCGCGTTTAACACCAGCCTTGCCGGCACCATACTGACCCAGCCGCCCCCGCAGGCTGCTGCTGGTGAGGAGCTTGTTTCTGCGGATCCCGCTCCCCCCGATCCCGGCAGACAGAGCGGCATCTTTACCGCCATCACCATGCTCAACAACAACCTGACCACCTTTGAGGGTGGTTACGCTCCGGGCAACTACCACAATGACACCCGTTATACCGGGGACATCACGGCGCGCACGGCGCTCCAGTTTTCGCAGAATAACGCGACCGTCTCACTGGCCCAGATGGTGGGTTACAACAACGTAGCCGCGCTGGCCCGGGATGCCGGAATCAAATCTGCTCGCGGAACGCCCTCAGTTGCTTTGGGCTCCTACGACGCAACCCCGCTTGATATGGCGGGTGCGTATACCACGTTCGGGAACGGCGGGGTGAGGATCGATCCCTGGCTGGTGGCCTCCATCCGCTCCGCGAATGGGGACGTACTGAACGACTATCCGCCCAACACCAAGCCTATTCTCGACCCGCGCGCTGCTTATCTGACTTTGGCGTTGATGGAGAACGTCATCAACGCTGGCACCGGCGCCACCGTTCGCGCTCGTGGCTTTACCGCCCCTGCCGCTGGCAAGACCGGAACTTCTCATGATGCGTGGTTCGCCGGTTTTACCAGTAATCTCCTGTGTGTGGTTTGGGTAGGCAACGACGACTACTCCGATCTGAAGCTGGAAGGCGGGAAAGCGGCGGGCCCGATGTGGGCGGAATTCATGAAGCACGCAGTGCAGTTGCCGCAGTATTCGGATACCCGCCAGTTCCCCGCTCCTCCGGGTGTTTCGACCGTGCGCCTGGATAAAATGACCAATCTGCTTGCGGACGCCAGTTGCCCGCAGGATTACGACGGCGTTTTCCTGGACGGAACCGCGCCGACGCAAACCTGCGACCAGAGTGCCGGCGATCAGCGGAATATGTTCCAGAAGATCTTTGGCATTGGCAAGGAGAACACGGTCGCTCCCGGGATGCCGGTGAACGGGATGCCGGCAATGCCACCGGCGTCCACCGGCGCACAAGCGGCAGCCGCTGCGGCCCAGCCGGGGCCGGCCCCTCCTCCACCCGATCAACAGCAAAAGAAGAAACGTGGCTTCTTCGGGAGATTGTTCGGCGGTAAGGGCGACAACGACAAGCAACAGCCGCAGCCGGACGCTTCGCAGCCTCACTAGAGGAAACATTCCCAAGAGAGCATCCCCACAGAGATCTCTCATGGAAATGTTTTTCGACGGAGAGTTGCCGTGACCGTCTATTCCTTCTGACAATCTGGGCACCAGTAGGTAGAGCGAGCACCTGTGCCCTGGCGGCGCATGAGGATGGTTGTTCCGCAGCGGCGGCATGACTCGCCGGCACGGCGATACACCCAAAGCCGGGCAGCAGGATTACTGGACCCCGTGGTGCGCCGTAGGCCGGTGTAAGTCACGATGCCATCCCCTGCTCCATCCACGACATTGGCCGCCAGAAACCGACGCGCCGTGTCTAGCAGGCATTCGACTTCCTGGGGCCGCAAAGTTGCCACTGTGCGAAAAGGATTGATGCCGCAGGCAAAGCAAATCTCGGACTTGAACACATTCCCGATCCCGGCCATCACCCGTTGGTTGAGCAATACGTTACCCACCTCTTCTCCCTCCTGCTCCAGCACGCGCGCAGAAGCTTCATCCGCAGCAAAGTTACCCAGCACATCGGGTCCGAGCCCGGCGATCCCTGCAAAACGCTCCAACGTGCGTGCGGTGTGGAAACGGGCAATCGGCACATTGAAGGCAACGGCCACCCTATCTGCTGTGCCCAGCACCACTCGCATGTGACTGCGCGAGCGCTGCCAGCGTTCGCCGGTTCGATAGATGTGCCAGCTGCCGCTCATCAGCATGTGCGTCGCTAAAATAAGATCGCCGGAAAAATAGATCAGCAGCCACTTTCCGCGCGACTCTACCCGCTCAATGGTTCGGCCGGCCACCGGGCTCTGATCGTTCACGCTGGCTAATGGCGCGTAGGCAGTTTCAAACAGTGTGACCTGGTGACCGGCCAATGCCTGGTTCAACGCACGGGCAGAACGGAAGATGGTATCGCCTTCAGGCATTGGGAGCTGCTACTGCTAACAGAGCGCGGCGGAAGTTGAGACCGGAGGGATTCACATGAAAGCCCGCATCCTGCAGAAATGAGGCCAGGAAGTGCTGCGCCGCAGGCTGGCCGTTGATGGTTGCGATGAGCATGCCGCCGCGCTGATCTTCACGCTGCTCCATTTCCTGCTGGGCCAGGGTGGCCAGAAAGGCACTCAGGTCGCGTGCGGTCTCTGACCGATCAGGCTCTTCGCTGGGCAAAAACAGCTGAAGATTGGGATTATTGCGGCGCAGGTAAGCCACCAACTCACCGTTGCGCAGCACCACGCCGGCGCCAACGCTGCGTGTAAGCATGCGGGGAGCGTCTGCTGCTTCTTCGCCGCCCGCGGGCCAGCGCAAGACGGAACCATACAAATTGGCTGGATCGGTAGCTGCGAGTGTTACCATTTCGGGTTTCTCGAGCGGCGGCCCACCGCGCAGAGAACGAAGCAGATCGACCGCCGCGGGTAAAGCAAACTGGGTCGCCCCCAAGCCCGCGACAAAATAACCGCGGCGGATACGGCCACTCTCCTCAAGCGCTTTGAGCACATCGTAGATGGCGCTAAACCCTCCAGGTATGTTTTCGCTGGCAGCCGATTCCCGCGTGAGCACGCCGTAACGGTTGAGCAGCTGGTTGGCGAACGCGTGGCTCCATTCCGTCGGCGAAGCCAGCGAGGACGGAACCAGGCTCCAGCGGCCCTGGGCGCTGGGCGGCGTGGTACGGCGGGAACGGAAAGAAGGCAAATTGTGCTGGCGCTTGGGCTGCCGCGACGTGGCCGGCCGGGCCACGTAGGCGCGCAACGCGTGGAAGGTGTCATTAGTCACCAGGCCACGCCACACCAAGCTCCATAGAGCGTCCAGCGACTCGCCGGGATATCCTCCACCGACCGCCTCATGCAGCTGGGCGAAGAACATGGCCCCGCCCCGGCTCAATTGCTCGATGAGGGCGAGTTCCCTTGGACTGAGCGGGTTTTCAGCGGGCGGCTCCGCTCGGGGAGGCAGCAGGGTTCTGAGCTTGTCTGACAAGAACAATCCCACCCGCCCATCATGCTCACCCAGCGAATCAAGCCCACACCAGACGACTTCTCCCGCAGCGATCAGCGTATCCAGATTGCCTGGCGAGTAGTTGGCCAGACGCGCGGGCAAGATAGAAGACTCTATGAGCGAGGCAGCCAGCGGTGCGCCCTGAAGATGCTCAATGGTGTCGAGCAACGCATCCAGACCGCGCCTGCGCTGCAACACACCCTGCCAGTGGGTCGCCAGACGCTGCAGGGTCTGCTGCTCCATCGGTTCCACTTCCCGGCGAAGGCGGGCCAGCGATTTGCGCCGGATCAGCCGCAACACCTCCGCGTCGCACCACTCACGGCTGACGCCGCCAGGACGGAACCCTCCTTCGACGATGCGGCCGTCGAGCAACAACGCGTTCAGGGCACTCTCCACTTGCGGCGCGTCTAGAGAAAATCGTGCGGTGACCTCGCGCAGGGTAAAGGGTCCGTGGGTCCGGGCATAGCGGCGAACCAGCTCCAGCACCGGCGCCGCTACGGGATGCAGCAAGGCGGCCGCGATTCCGGGAGGAAGGGGAACACCCAAAGCATCGCGGTAGCGAGCCGCATCTTCAATCGCAATCAGCCGTTTTTCTCCGGCAATCTTGATTTCAAGCAGCCGCCGGGCGCGAAGCAGACGCTCCAGTTGACCTGCAAGTTCGGGATCGGCAAGACGGCGCTGCAGTGGGTCGCGCGATAGATCACCGATACGTAACAGCAGGTCGTGAATACCGTCCGCGGAGCGAACCCGCTGCGTCTCAAGCAGACCCTGCAACTGCTCTTCTACTTCGTGAATGGCATCTGCGTCCAGCAGCTCGCGCAGATCGGCATCGCCCAGCAGGTCACGCAGCTGCTCCTGATCGATGGAGAGAGCCTGCGCGCGGCGCTCGGCCAGCGGCGCATCGCCGTCGTAAATGTAATTGGCTACGTAGCTGAACAAGAGCGACGAAGCAAAGGGCGAAGGAGTGCGCGTGTCAGCGACATGAACGCGCACGTTGCGCTGGCGGATGGCGCGGAGTGTCTCGGTCAACGCCGGCATATCGAAAACATCGCGCATGCACTCGCGATAGGCTTCCAGCAGAATGGGGAACGAGGGATAACGGGAAGCGACAGAGAGAAGATCGTAGGCCCGCTTCCTCTGCTGCCACAAGGGTGCGCGGCCTTGCGCCCTCCGCCGCGGCAAAAGCAGCGCCCGCGCCGCACTCTCGCGGAATTTTGCGGCGAACAATGCTGTGCCGCTGAGCTGCCGCAACACCAGGTCCGTGGCCTCTTCCGGGTCAATGAGGATCAATTCGGAATCTGGCGCCGCATCGCTGTCCGGGAAACGAAGGACGAATCCGTCATCGCCCCACATGGCTTCGACATCCGCACCGCCACTGGCACGAATACGTCCGCTGATGGCCATCGCCCAGGGCGCGTGGATGCGGCTCCCAAACGGAGTGAGCACGCAAACCCGCCAATCGCCCATTTCGTCGCGGGTGCGTTCGATCACGATGTTTCGATCATCTGGCACCACCGTGGTGGCAATTTCCTGATCAGCCAGAAAACGGATCAGGTTTTCTGCCGCCATGGCGTCCAGATCGTGCTCGCGAATAAGCCGGCTCAACGCGGCGCTGCGCGGCATGTCTCGCAATTCACGCACCAGTTGGCCGATGCGACGGCCGAACTCGAGCGGCCGGCCGGCATTGTCGCCGTGCCAAAATGGCATCTTGCCTGGCTGGCCCGGCGCCGGCGACACCAGCACCCGGTCGTGCGTAATTTCATCGATGCGCCAGGTCGACGCCCCAAGAATGAAGGTGTCACCGGTTCGGCTTTCAAAAACCATCTCTTCGTCGAGTTCGCCCACCCGCACCGGTTTGCCTTCCGATCCGGAGAGAAAGACGCCGTAGAGCCCACGGTCGGGAATGGTGCCGCCGTTCAGGATAGCCAGCATCTTCGAGCCCTGGCGCGGAGCCAGCGTATCCTTCCCCCGGTCCCAGGTGATGCGCGGCCGTAGGTCGGCGAACTCGTCCGAGGGGTAGCGGCCGGCGAGCAGATCGAGCACTCCGGTGAAGGCGGTGCGGGTAAGGCTGCTGAACGGCGCCGCGCCGCGAATGAGGCGGAAAACCGCTTCCACGCTCATCTCACCCGGGGTTGGCGGCTGGGCCACCATGGCGACAATCTGCTGCGCCAGCACGTCCAAGGGATTGCGCAGAAACCGGGTCGATTCGACCAGGCCCTCATGCATGGCGCGGGTCACCGTCGCGCAGGCCACCAGGTCAGCCCGATACTTGGGGAAAATCACACCCTCACTGGCTGCCCCGACGTGATGCCCGGCACGGCCGATGCGCTGCATGGCGCTGGCAACGGAAGGCGGCGCTTCAATCTGCACTACCAGGTCGACCGCGCCCATATCGATGCCCAACTCGAGCGAAGAGGTGGCCACCAGTGCACGCAATCGTCCAGCCTTCAATTGTTCTTCGATCTCGGAGCGCTGTGCCGCAGCGAGCGAGCCATGGTGGGCGCGGGCCAGCTGCTCCCCTGCAAGTTCGTTGATGGCGCCCGCCAGCCGCTCCGCAATCCGCCGGCTGTTCACAAAAATAATGGTGGAGTGACGCTGGCGAATGATTTCCACCAGCCGGGGATGAATGGCGGTCCAGATGGACGTTCGCTTCGGCCCCTGGGAGGCCGCGCCGCTGGGCAATTCCTCTTTTTGGCCCATGCGCGCCATATCCTCGACCGGGACTTCAATACGCAGGTCCAGCCTTTTGGGTTCGCTGGCGTCGACGATGGTGACCGGGCGATAGGGGGGAGGAGCGTCCTCATCCCCAGCTTCAGCCGCGCCGGCTGCTCCGCCAAGAAAGTGGGCAACCTCTTCGAGCGGCCGCTGGGTCGCGGAAAGACCGATCCGTTGCACCCGGCCTTCGGTGATGGCTTCCAAACGCTCCAGCGAGAGCGCCAGATGGGCGCCGCGTTTGGTGGGCACGACGGCGTGAATCTCATCGATGATCACCGTGTCCACCCGGCGCAAGCTGGCCGAGGCATCGGAGGTAAGCAGCAGGTACAAGGACTCCGGAGTGGTGATCAAAATCTCCGCTGGATGACGGCGGAACCGGCTTCGCTCCTTTTGCGATGTGTCACCGGTGCGGATACTGATCTCCGGCTGATGGAAGGGCACCCCTGCCTGCCGCGCCATATTGGCGATCCCGGCTAATGGGGAACGCAGGTTGCGTTCCACATCCACGGCCAGGGCCTTGAGCGGGCTGATGTAAATGACCCGGCAACCCTCGGTTTCGTTTTCTCCCCCGTGCAGCATAAGCCGGTCCAGGCACCAGAGAAACGCAGTCAGCGTCTTGCCTGTGCCCGTGGGAGCAAGGATCAGGGTACTTTCACCCTCTGCGATCGCCGGCCAGCCTAGCCGCTGGGGTGCGGTGGGCTGCTCGAATACGGCGCGAAACCAGGCTGCCGTCACTGGATGAAAAAGTTCCAGCACATCCCGAGTTGGCTTCTTTGCCGCCATACTGACCTGTTTCAAGGATAGCTGTTGCGGCAGGTTGGGTTGCTCCCAGTTTCCATGGGCCGCAAATGCAAGCCCGGAAAATCGCCTACACAGATTCTGTTGCGTCTGCCTTCGACTGCCATTAGGCTCAGGGGACCATGCAAGCAGGCGAAACTGGATTTACCCCGGAACTGCTCCGCCAGTTGACCACGCAGGCGGCCGACGCGGCTGACCACGCCTACGCCCCGTACTCAAAATTTCGCGTCGGAGCCGCTTTACTGCTGCAAAACGGTTCCATTGTCACCGGCGCCAACGTGGAGAACGCGTCTTACGGATTGACCATATGCGCAGAACGCTCGGCCGTGGTTCGCGCCGTCGCCGAGCACGGACCGGAGATGCGAGTGCTGGCCTGCGCCATCACCAATCTGAACCAGGCGGCAAGTCCTCCCTGTGGCGCTTGTCTGCAGGTACTGAGTGAGTTCATGCTGCCTGCCTCGCGGGTGATCTTCCGCAGTCGGGCGGGCTGGGAAGACTATCGCTTTGAAGAGGTCTTTCCCCACCGCTTCAAATTGGCCAGGTAAGGAGAACCGCTTGGGACGATTTACCGGCTTTCTCGGCATAATCACCATCTTGCTTGTGGCATGGTTGCTGTCTACCAACCGCAAGGCTATCCGCTGGCAGACAGCAGCCTGGGGACTTGGGTTGCAGTGGATCTTTGCCGTGCTGGTGCTCCGCTTCAACGCCGGGGAACGAGCCCTGGCAATCGCGGGAGATGCGGTGAACCGCATGCTGGCTTATGCCTTTGTCGGCTCCGGCTTCGTCTTCGGCGAGCTGGGTAAGCAGCATTCCAACTTTGGGCTGATCATCGCCTTTCAGGTTCTGCCCACTATTATTTTTATCTCCGCCTTCTTTGCCGTGCTCTATCACCTGGGCATCATGCAAATTGTGATCAAGGGCGCGGCTCGCCTGATGCAGCTGACCATGCGCATCAGCGGCGCAGAATCGCTGAATGTGGCGGCAAGTATCTTCATGGGGCAGACTGAGGCGCCGCTCAGCATCCGGCCGTTCCTGCCCGGAGCGACGCAGTCGGAGTTGATGACCATTATGACCAGCGGCATGGCCCACGTCTCCGGCGGCATCATGGCCGCGTATATCCTCTACGGAATTGAGGCCAAGCACTTGCTGGCCGCAGTCATCATGACCGCGCCGGGGACGGTACTGATTTCCAAAATGCTGGTGCCGGAAACCCACACGCCTGCCACCTTGGGCCGGGTCACCATGCCGATCGATGAAGAACATCGCGAGGAGAATCTGATCGGCGCCATTGCCCGCGGAACCATTGACGGCGGCCGGCTGGCGTTCAATGTGGGGATTATGCTGATCTCTTTTCTGGCGCTGATCGGGCTGCTGAATGGAATGCTGGGTGGGGTGCATAACTGGCTGGGGGTTCATCACATCCCTTTCCCCTCCAGCCTGAACATGATTCTTGGGTTCCTCTTCGCCCCAGTCGCCTGGCTGATTGGAGTTCCCTGGCATAGCGCCCACTTGGTGGGCAATTTATTGGGTACACGCACGGTGACCAACGAGCTGGTAGCGTACGCGCTGCTGGGCGCGCAGAAATCGTCGCTAGACTTCCGGTCGTTTACCATCGCGACGTTCGCGTTGTGCGGGTTTGCGAATTTCAGCTCCATTGGCATGCAGATTGGCGGCATAGGGGCGTTGGCCCCTAACCGCCGCAACGACCTCGCCCGGCTGGGCTTGCGCGCTATGTTGGCTGGAACGATGGCTAACCTTATGTCGGCCGCGATTGTCAGCGTCTTGCTGCGGCAGTGATGGAACGGCTTACCCCCGCAGCCGCTCTCCCCACAACGCTCCCTCGTTCGAACAACACTGTACGGGTGCCCCACGTTCGCACCAGCGTGCGTGGGCCGAAAACGAGTTTCTTCGATTGCTTTCCGCCGGCTCAACCGCAATGGTTGGGGCTTCGCCCCTTCTTTTTCGGCCCACGTACGCTGGTGCGAACGTGGGGCACCCGTACAGTGTTGTTCGAATGGGGGAGTGTTTGTGGAGGGTTCTGTTGTTTCCTTTCCAGTTCTCACGCAGCCTGTGAAAGCCCGCATGCTTGTGGGGCCTCAACGTCCTGACTAAAGTCGTGCCTGATACAGCACCAGCCCAGCCGGGTGGGGACTCGTGATTCTTTTCGGGTTTGTCACCCAGCCTCTGTTGGCCCCCTTTAAGAACAGCCGCTTTGTTGCTTCTAAAATTGTGATGGGCTTAGGGAGATCTAATTGGCAAAGGATATTTTCGAAAAAGCAGAAGAGGCGGCAGCCACGATCCGGGAGCGCATCGCGGCCGTCCCGCGGGTGGCCATTGTTCTCGGCTCCGGCCTGGGCTCGTTCGCAGATCGAATCGAGCAAGCAAGCGTCATCGCCTATACGGATATTCCCCACTTTCCGCGCCCCACCGTGGAGGGCCACAGCGGACGTCTGGTGGTGGGTACCCTCGCTCAAACACCGGTGGCGGTCATGCAGGGCCGGGTTCACGCCTACGAGGGATACTCCCCCGAAGAAGTCACCTTTCCGATCCGCGTACTAGGGCGCCTGGGCATTACAACCTTGGTCCTCACCAATGCCGCCGGCGGCATCCGCCTGGATCTCAGGCAGGGTCAACTCGTGCTGCTCTCCGATCACATCAATTTCACCGGCCGCAATCCGGTCTCCGGCGCAAACGACGAGCGCCTCGGTGCACGCTTCTTCGACATGACCGAAGCTTATTCCAAACGCCTGCGCCTGCTCGCACACTCCGCCGCCGAACTCAGCGAAGGAGTCTACCTCGCGGTCTCCGGGCCCAGCTTTGAAACCCCGGCGGAGATCAAAGCTTTCCGCACCCTAGGAGCAGACCTGGTAGGCATGTCCACCGTCCAGGAAGTCATCGTCGCCCGACATATGGGCATCGAAGTTCTGGGCATTTCCTGCGTGACGAATATTGCTGCCGGCATCCTCAATCAGACCATCAATCACCAGGAAGTGATGGAGACCGGAGCCCGCGTCCAGGGACAGTTGACGAACCTGCTGACGGCGCTGCTCCCCGCTCTCCACCGCGGAATTTAACAAAGCGCAGCCCTCTTGCTTTGTTATCCTTAAAAGGCTATGCCTACGAAAAAAGAACTACTCACGACTCCCATCCAGCACATCGATATCAAGCAGCACAATGTCATTCCTCTGGTGGATGCCATGCAGTCCATGGCCTACAGCTCCCGTGACCTCTCCCGGGCGGCTTCGATTTACGAGCGCATGCTGCGCGATCAGGATTGTGGCGTAATTCTCTGCCTGGCGGGATCTTTGATCAGCGCCGGTCTGAAGCAGATTTTCATCGATCTGATCCGCAACAACATGGTGGATGCCGTGGTCTCAACTGGAGCCAATATCGTAGACCAGGACTTCTTCGAAGCGCTCGGCTACAAACATTGGATCGCCGACGACCTCTACCGCTCGGGAACCGAAGACGCTACCCTGCGCGAGCTGATGATCGACCGCATCTACGACACCCTCATCGACGAGGAAGAATTGCGCGCCTGCGACGACACTTGCCGCATCATCGCCGACTCGCTCGACCCTCGCCCCTACAGTTCGCGCGAATTTATCCGCGAGATGGGCGCTTACCTCGAAAAGCACGGCAAGACACCGGAAAAGGGTGGCGTCGACAGCATCCTCTACTCCGCCTACCAGATGGATGTGCCGATCTTCGTGCCCGCCTTCAGTGACTGCTCCGCCGGCTTTGGCCTGGTGGCCCACCAGCACGGCCGCGGCGACAAGCCTAAGGTTTCCATCGATTCGGTGAAGGACTTCTACGAGCTGACCCAGTTGAAGATCGCCAACCCCACCACCGGCCTGTTGATGATTGGCGGCGGCGTGCCCAAGAACTTCGCCCAGGACATCGTGGTGGCGGCGGAGATCCTCGGCCTGGACGCCCCGATGCACAAATATGCCATTCAGATCACGGTCGCCGATGTGCGCGACGGTGCGCTCTCTTCCAGTACGCTCAAGGAAGCCAGCTCCTGGGGTAAGGTCGACACCACCTACGAACAAATGGTGTACAGCGAGGCCACCCTCGCGCTGCCCTTGATTACCGGCTATGCCTTTCATAAGCAAGCACATGGGGAGCGGAAGCAACGGCGCTGGTCGCGCCTGCTGGAGCCGGTGACCGCCTAGTCTCCCCACGAAACTGACTGGCGTGATTTGTCGTAGTACTAAAGTGGCATCAAAACCCTTTCTTTTTCTAGGGTTTCGCTCTCAGGATGGGTATACTTCGGTGCATCCCCCAAAAGTGGTTTGTTGAAAAATTTGGGGGGTGTCAGCGTGTCTCTGCTTCTTGGTATAGCCGGTTTTGCTTATGCGGTGCTTTTCCTCGGTTTCTGGTCCCTGGGCCGTATGTCGGCCATGACAGACAAATTGGTTGAGAGCCGTGCCAACGTAATTCCGTTCCGTCGTAGTTAATGTAAGAAGAGCCAGCGCGTCCGCGATTCGACATTATGGAACGCACTGCTTAGCCGACTGCGGTTTTCCCCCGATCCGACCCGTTGGAGGTGCGTGAGTTCTCTCCCCTGATTGCTTGCGTGGACTCCGGTTAGTCACTGTTTAGGCCCGCATCAGCCGCCTATACTCCGGATAGTTAGCGTTTAGCATGGGCCAGTTTCGTCTTTTTTCCTTTTTGGACGGCTGACTTGCGAGAACTCGTTAATTAGACCCGCATCGATCGAGTACGAGTGACTTGGCTTCGAGATAGGCTGCCGTCCACCATATTTTTCGCGGTTGCGCTGCTGCTTTCGGCATACGGCGGCATGGTTCTGCTGCTGGGCTGGGGCGGCACTTTCTCCGCTGCCGTGATCACCTGGGCCTGCGCGCAGGTGTTGCTGATCGCACTCTGCGTGCACAGCTTTCTTGACGCGTCCCGCCAGGATGAAGCCGAATGGCAGGTGCAACAAGTAGCCCAGTTACAACGCAGCATTCTCGACTCAGCCGGCCCGATGATCCTGGCCACCGACCTCGAAGGCAACCTGCTCATCTTCAATCCCGCCGCCGAACGGATGCTCGGCTACCGCAATCACGAGGTCCTGGGCCAGCTGAATGCTCACGACTTGTTCCCGGAAGGGGAATTGGAACGAGTGGGGCAGCTGCTGGTTTCGCGCCTTGATCGCTCCCCGGCGATTGACCTGGAGAGTGTCTCGCCGGAGCTTAAACATTATGTTCAGTACGTCACCAGCTTCCCCGTAAGCCGGGTGCGCGGCTTTGAAATCCTCTGCCGCCGCAAGGACGCAACCACCTTTCCCGCCATGGTCTACCTCTCGGCGGTGAGGAACACCGAGGGCGCGCTCACCGGGCTCTTGGCCATCGCCACCGACCTGACGGCGACCAAACGAGCCGAGCATGCGCTGCGGGAGAGCGAAGAGCGCTACCGCGACCTGTTCGAGAACTCGCAGGAAATGATTGCCACCCTGAGCCCCAGGGCCAAATACCTCTATGTCAATCCCGCCTGGCAAACCTGCTTTGGCAAGAGCGCAGCGGCGTTTGAGAGCCTGATCAGCTTTGAAGCAGCGTTTCCGCCGGAAATGCAAGCCAACGCCGCCAGCCTGTTTGACCGGGCGTTGCGCGGCGAACGCATCGATCGCGCCAATTTACGGGTGCAGGACTCGAACGGCATGTATCGCGAGCTCGAAGCCAGCCTCAGCTGCCGCCAGGACCGGGGCGAGCCGGTCTCCGTTCGCTGCATCTTCCGCGATGTCACTGCCCAGTACCAGAGAGAACGCAGATTGGCCATGCAGTTGGCAGTGAGCCAGGTGGTTGGCGAGTCTACCACCTCGGATGAAGCGCTGCCGGCGATGCTCGAGTCGCTAGGCACCAATCTGGGCTTCGATATGGCCGGGCTTTGGTTCGTGAGCAGCGATCATCACTGCCGCTACCTGGCGGGCTGGTACGCGCCCGATCGGGCCTGCACCGAGTTTCACCGCGACAGCATCGGCCGAGTACTACAAAAGGGAAAAGACCTGCCCGGTCAGATCTGGGCAGCCGAGAGTCCCTGCTGGATTGAAGACCTGCAGGATGACAGCAATTTTCTGCGCGCCGGCTCGGCCAAGACGGATGGGCTGGTGACCGGTTGGGGGGTTCCCGTCCGGGTGGGCAACCAGGTCATCGCCGTGGTCGAGTTTTTCAGCCGCCAGAAACAGCGGGAAGATACCGAAATGATGGCCACGGTCGAAACCGTCTGCGCCTCGATCGGCCAGTTTATGGCGCGTTCCGCGCAGGAAAGCCGCTTGGAAGAGCTGAACCGGCAGAAGGAGTCGATCCTCAACTCCGTAGCCGACGGTATCTTCGGCACCGACTCCGCGGGGCGCATCGTCTTCGTCAACCCGGCAGCGGCCAGCATGCTCGGCGCCCATGCCTTCGATCTGATTGGCCGCACCGTGCATTCCGTAGTGCACGAGGAGCGCAAAGGGCGGGAAAAGTGTTCCGATCAATGCCGTACCGGGCGGGCATTCCTGGTGCGCGAAGGCACCAGCGGTCAGGATGTGTTCTATCGCCGCAATGGCGCCTCCTTCCCAGTGGAGTTTTCCGTGACTCCGATGGTGGAGCACAACGTGGCTGTGGGCAGCGTGCTCAGCTTCCGCGACATCAGCCAGCGGTACGCGCTGGACCGCATGAAGGATGAGTTCGTTTCCACGGTCAGCCACGAGCTGCGCACTCCGCTCACCTCCATCCGCGGGTCCCTGGGACTGCTTTCTACCGGCTTGCTGGGGGAGATGGGGGAGAAGGCGTCGAACCTGCTGCGCATCGCAGTGAACAATTCAGACCGGCTAGTGCGCTTGATCAACGACATCCTTGACCTGGAGCGTATGCAGTCCGGGCGCGCACCCCTCACCTATCGCAGCTGTGACCTGGAAGACCTGGCCAGGCAGGCGATCGATGCCATGACGCCGATGGCGGAGGCGGCCAAAGTACAACTGTTGCTGGAGGCCGGTCCGGCGCAGATTGAAGTCGACCCCGACCGCCTGCAACAAGTGTTGACCAACCTGCTCAGCAACGCCATCAAGTTCTCCCCTGCAGGGTCGCAGGTTGCGGTATCCATCGAACGGCTGCTGGACGGGGTCACCATCAGCGTCAAAGACAATGGCCGTGGCATCCCCAAGGACAAGCTGGAATCGATCTTCGATCGCTTCCAGCAAGTCGATGCCTCCGATGCACGGCAGAAGGGTGGAACCGGGTTGGGCCTGGCCATCTGCCGCACCATCGTGATGCAGCATGGGGGACGTATCTGGGCGGAGCGGAATGCGGATCGCGGCTCCACGTTCCGCATGTTCCTGCCCTCCGTCACCCGGGAAGCCGAAATTCTCCGGCTGGGTGGCAACCCGGCCTCCTCCATGGTCAGCTCCACGTCGGTGCTGGTCTGCGACGAAAACCCGGAAACCCGTGCGTCGCTGGCAGAAAGCCTGCGGCAGAACGGCTACTCCGTGCTTGAGGCTTCCAGTGGGGACGAGGCTGTGGTCATAGCTCGGCAAACTCCAGTGCAGGCGATCCTGCTGGACATGAGCCTACCCAGCCTTCATGGGTGGGAGACCCTGCACTTGTTGCGCGACGATCTGAAAACAGCATCTATTCCGGTGGTCGTTCTGAGCGCTTTTGGTGCGCTCAACGACCCCGAAGTGGAAAAAGCCGCCGACGCATGGCTGGAACAGCCGCTGGAGACAGGATCGATGTTGGCCGCGCTCTCCCGCGTGCTGCAGGTAGAACGGCAGCCCTCGCGTGTGTTACTGGTAGAGGATGATGCCGATTTGGCTAAGGTCATCCTGGCTACTTTCGAGCGCGCGGGGGTGCAGGTACACCATGCTCCGACCCAACGCAAAGCGATGGAACTGTGCGTTTCGTCCCGGCCGGACTTGCTGATCCTGGACATAACCTTGCCGGATGGCGATGGCTTTGGACTGGTGGACTGGCTGCGCCAGCAACAGGAGATGAAGCAGCTTCCCCTGGTGGTTTATTCTGCCCAGGATTTGAATGAGGGCGAACGCAAGAAACTGCAGCTTGGCCATACCGAATTCCTGACCAAGGCCCGCGTTCAGCCACAAGACGTGGAGACCCTGGTTATGTCGATGCTTCGGGTGCCACAGGGAGCGAACGAAGTGCCGCTGGGATGGGATGGAGCGTCTCCCAGCCTTTGAGAACCACGCCCGTATACTTATGACCCCACGTATTCTTATCATTGACGACGAAGACGACATCCGGCAGGTCGCGGCCATGAGCCTGGAGACGGTGGCAGGGTGGGACGTATTGCTGGCTAGTTCGGGCAAACAGGGGATCGAGCGCGCCAGCACCGAGCAGCCGGATGCGATTCTTCTGGACGTGATGATGCCGGAGATGGACGGGCCCACCACCCTGCTCAAGCTCAAGGCTAACGGAAGCACCTCCCACATTCCCGTGCTGCTGCTGACGGCCAAGGTTCAGGGCCCGGATCAGAAGAAGTTTGCCGAAATGGGAGTGGCGGCTATTCTATTCAAACCTTTTGATCCTTTGACCTTAGCGCGGCAGATCTCGGCTGCATTAGGCTGGAAAGATGGCGGATGATCCATTGACCCACAAAAACGAGAACGGGCACTCCGCAGACCCACAGAGCCAGGAGCAAAAGCTACAAACCATGATCTCCGCCCTCTGGGAGCGAAGCAGGCACACCGTCGTGGAACGCGCGGCGTTGCTGCGCACGGCGGGCGAGTTGCTGGTCGACAACCGCCTGGACCAGGCTACCCAGCGTCATGCGGTCGACTCCGCCCACAAACTGGCCGGCGTGCTGGGCACCTTCGGGCTGCCTCGAGGCACCGATCTGGCGCGGGAGGCTGAAGAGCTCTTCGGGCAGTCAATGCCGCCGAGCAAGCCGGAGATCGAACGGCTGCAAGTCCTGCTGGCGGAGCTGACCCACCTGATCGACCTCGGCCCGGTGGGGGCTCGCTAGAACCTCAGGGGCTAAAGGCCGGCATATTGTCAATCGTGTACGGCCCGACTAAAGTCGTGCCCTGATACAAGCGGAGTTTTTTCCGCAGCCTGTAAAGCCTGGGAATGCAGTGTCTTTTGCGGCACAGTCGAAAACCGTATTTCTTGCCCTGCCACAAAGAATCGAGTGCCCCATCCTTCGCGCTGTTGGCGAAGGGTGGGATGCCACTGCTCTTCACCCGAGGCCCTTCCCCGCAACTTCTGCTCATCCCACCCTTCGCAGAAAACGCGCAGGATGGGGCACCCGGTCCTTTGCGGCTCGGCAAGAAAAATTCGCCACTACGAAGCCAGGAGCGGAGTGGATCCGCAGTCTGAGCCTTTCGCCGTAAAATAAGGTCATGAACGACCTGGGCCGACTCCTTATGGGATTGGGACTGGTACTGCTCGTAGCCGGCGGATTGCTGCTGCTCCTGGGCCGAACCGGATTCCCGCTGGGCAGGCTTCCAGGCGACATCTCCTACCGTGGCAAAAACGTTAACGTCTACTTTCCCCTGGGCACATCGATCCTGCTCAGCGTCGTGCTCTCCGTCGTGTTCTACGTCATCTCCCGCTTTCGGCGGTAAGATCGAATCGTTTGCTGGAGGCCCCTTTGCCCAATCCGGAAGAATCGCTGAACCAGCTTGGATTGGTTTTCCCGGAAGATCGAGCCAACCCGCGCCACGTGTGGAGGGTCGGGCAGCTGGTGGGCGAGGTAAGAAATCACATCGAGCGGGAATATGCAGATGTGTGGGTAGAAGGTGAGATCTCAAACTTCCGCCCCGCCCCCTCCGGCCACATGTATTTCACCTTGAAGGACGGCGACGCTCAGCTGCCGGTTGTGCTGTTCCGCCGCCAAGCCCTGCTGTTGCGCTTCCGTCCGGAAGACGGACTGCAGATCCTGGTGCGGGGGCGGGTCTCCGTCTACGAGCAGCGGGGACAGATGCAGCTGGTGGCCGAATTTATGGAGCCGGTCGGTGCGGGCTCCCTGCAAATCGCCTTCGAGCAGTTGAAAGCCAGGCTGCAGAAGGAAGGCCTCTTTTCCCCAGAACGTAAGCAGCCCCTGCCCACCTTTCCTCACTGTATCGGCGTCATCACTTCTCCCACCGGCGCGGTGATTCGCGACTTTCTCAACGTTGCCGGGCGCCGGCACCTGGGGCTGCAGGTACAGATTTACCCTTCGGCGGTGCAAGGCGAAACCGCCGCACTCGAAATTGCCGCGGGGATCGCGTTTTTCAATCAGTCGCGCACCGTGGACGTGATCGTCGTGGCCCGGGGCGGGGGCTCACTGGAAGACCTGGCTCCCTTCAACAGCGAGTTCCTGGCCAGGGCGATTGCCAAATCGCTACTCCCGGTAGTCTCGGCCGTTGGCCACGAAACCGACTTCACCATCGCTGATTTTGTGGCCGACCTCCGTGCCCCTACCCCTTCGGCCGCAGCGGAACTCTTAACCGAAGCGCAGCACAAGGTCGAAGAGCGCCTGGAGCAACTGCACCGGCGCCTTACCCATGCCTGCCGCTACCTCCTGATGCGCGCCCAGGAGCGCTTCGCCCGGCTTTCCGCTCCCGCGGCCTTTGCCCGTATGCGCAACGCGATCGCACGCCGCCAGCAGCGGGTGGATGAGTTGCAGTATCAACTCGACGCCGCGTGGCACCGGCAAAGCCGCCAGTTGACCGAGAAGTTGCAGAAACTCGAGGGCCGCCTGCTGCGTCAGGATGTCAGCCACCGCATGCGCATGGTGCGGGAACGGCTGGCCACGCTGGATGGAAGGATCGCCCGCGCGCAACAGGAAATGCTCTTGCGCGCGAAAGCCAGACACGCAGCAGCGGAAGGAAAGTTGCAGACCCTCTCTCCCCTGGCCGTGCTGAATCGCGGCTATGCCCTGGTCTTCAACCAAGCGGGAGTCCTAGTCCGGGAAGCATCGGCTGCTCCTGAGGGTGTCCTCATCACTACACGATTTGCTCACAGCAAGCTCACCAGCCGAGTAACCAATTCATGAGAAAACTTTTTGGAACAGACGGTATTCGTGCGGTCGCCGGAGAACCCCCTCTCGACGCCGCCACGATTTACGCCACCGGGGTGGCACTGGCTACGACTCTGAAGACAATCTACCCTCAGCCTCGAGTTCTTCTGGGCGCGGACACGCGCGAATCGAGTCCCTGGATCTCATCTGTGATTGCTGCCGGCCTCAAGAAAGGCGGTGCTGAGGTACTGAATGCCGGGGTCATCACCACTCCCGGCGTGGCCTATCTCACCCGCAAACATCAGTTCGCCGCTGGCGTGGTGATCTCCGCCTCGCACAATCCCTGGCAGGACAACGGAATCAAGATATTCGGCGGCGATGGGTTCAAATTGCCGGACTCAACCGAGCTTGAGATCGAAGCCGAAATCTTTCGCCGCTTGCAAGACGCGCCTCCGCCCGACCACAGAGCGCTCACCACGCCTCCGGCCGACAAGCACTTCCGTGAGGAATACGAGGCCTTCCTGCGCAATGTTGTCCCGGGATTGAACCTTAGAGGCAAAAAGATCGTCATCGACTGCGCCAACGGAGCGGCGTCGGTGATCGCGGCCGAATTATTTACCTCCCTCGGGGGAGAGATTCACCTTACGCACGTGACCCCAAACGGGCGCAATATCAACGACCACTGTGGCGCGCTGCACCCCGAAACGGTGGCCAAGGAGACCAAGGCGTTGGGTGCTGACCTGGGCATCACCTTTGACGGCGACGCCGACCGCGCTCTGTTTGCCGACGCCCACGGCTGCGTAGTGAATGGGGATGGGGTGATGTTGGTGGCGGCCCGCGATATGCAGGCCAAGGCCGAGTTGGCCGGCGACCTGGTGGTGGCCACGACCATGTCCAACATGGGCTTGGAAGCTGCCCTGCGCAAGAGCGGCATCGGCATGCTCCGTGCGCCGGTGGGGGACAAATACGTTCTCGAAATGATGCAAAAGCACCACGCCAGCCTGGGCGGTGAGCAATCGGGGCATATCCTTTTTCTCAACCGGAGCACCACCGGAGACGGGCTGTTGACCGCGTTGGTATTGCTCGATACGCTGGCCCGTTCCGGTAAGCCGCTGCACGAATTGCTAAGCGATCTTCGCGTCTTTCCGCAGGTGATCGTCAATGTGCGGGTGCGTGAAAAGCGCCCCCTGGACCAGATTCCGGGCGTGGTTGAGAGCATTCAACAGGCGGAGACAGATTTGCACGGTAACGGGCGAGTGGTGGTGCGCTATTCCGGCACCGAAGCCCTGGCCCGGGTGATGATTGAAGCTGAATCGGAGCAGCAGATGCGCGAACATGCGGATCGCATCGCTCAGGCGATTCGGGTAGAAATAGGAGTTTAGGAGAGAGTTATGATTACCGCTATCCTTCTGCTAGCACTTATGCAGCCGCAAGATCCCGCCCCGGCTGCTGCTTCTACTCCAGACCGGACGGAGAAGCTGACGGCCTCGGAAGTGAAAGCATTAGCCGATGCCAACCAGGCCGTCGCGGACGCGCAGGCTAAGCTGATCCAGGCCAAAGCGGGCCTCAAAGGCACGACGGACGGCATAGAATTGGCGCATCACGCGAATACGGACTGTGGTTGTTACGTGGAAAGCACGGGTCGCGACTACGACAAAGTGGAGTTTAAAGGCGACACCATCGTCATCCACCATATCCACGAAGCCCCGGGAAGCCTGACCAAGGCAACCACCCCTTAGACGGGCGGAGATCTAAAAACATTACCAAATGTCAAAAGTAGGTCGAGAGTTCGGCGAAGCCATCGATCTCGAGCAGCGTCTGCCCGGAAGGCGGCTGGTTGACCAGTTCATGTTCCAGGACCCATGTCGATGGGTGGGGAATAAAGATCGCGTTGAGGCCGGCCGCAAGCGCAGGATTGATGTCGGATCGCGGGCTGTTGCCAATCATCCAGGTACTCCCCGACTGGAATTCATACCGCTCAATTAACCAGCAGTAGGCATCGCGATGTTTCTCGGCCAACACCTCGACAGCGTGGAAATAGCTTCCCAGCCCGGAGCGGGTCAGCTTGTCGGTCTGTTCCAGCGTATCGCCCTTGGTGACCAGTATGAGCTTGTGCCGAGTGAACAGGTCGGCGACGGTGTCCGCGACGCCGGGCAGCAACTCTATTTCCTGGTCGGCAATCGATCTCACGAAGAGCGCGATTTTTTGCTGATTTTGTTCGCTGATCGGGCCGGCGGTCAGCTGCTCAAAACAACAGATCAGCGAGCGCTGAAAATTTTGTAGACCGTACCCATGAGCCTGGATGGTTTCACGTTCGATCTGGTTGAGATGGCTGCGTACTTCTTCCGCTGTATGGGTGTGGTGGTCGAGATGGGAGATGAAATCGGCGATTGCCCGTTCAAAATGGATATTGTTTTCCCATAGCGTGTCATCGGCATCGATGAGCAGGGTCTGCGGTTGGAGAAAGCGAACAGGTTGGCTCGAAACACTCACCAGCTCATTATAGAGAGGCCTTACGACTTACTTCATGTCTCGCCAGTTGGGGCCCACACCACAATCCACCAGGATCGGCACCTTGAGTTGGATCACTGACTCCATCTCGTGGCGCACCAAAGCCTTCACCTGCTCCACTTCCCTCTCGGGAACATCGAAAAGCAATTCGTCATGCACCTGCAGTGTCATCCTGGTCGCGAGTTTTTCTTCCCCCAGCCGCCGATCGATACGGATCATCGCAATTTTGATCAGGTCCGCCGCCGTGCCCTGCAGAGGCGTGTTCACCGCGGTGCGTTCCGCAAAGCCCCGCAGGTTGGCATTGCGGCTCTGCATATCGGGAATGGGACGAACCCGTCCGAAAAGCGTGCGCACCCGCTGTTCTCTGCGGGTCTCCTCCAGGAGCCGGTCGATATAGCTGCGCACCCCGCTGTAGCGCGCGAAATAGGTTTCGATGTACAGCCTGGCTACGTTCTGCTCAATGTTGAGTTGCTGCGCCAATCCAAAGGGAGAAATACCGTACACGATACCGAAGTTCACCGCCTTGGCGCGATCGCGGGTTTGCTTGTCCATCGCTTCGGGCGCTATGCCGAAAACCTCTGAGGCCGTCAGCGTATGAATGTCCTGCCCCTCGGCAAACGCCCGCACCAGCAACGGATCTTCGCTGAAGTGCGCCATCAGACGCAGTTCGATCTGGGAATAATCCGCAGAGATGAGCAGATTTCCCGGCGCGGCAATAAATGCGGCGCGGATCTCGCGGCCGAGTTCTGTCTTGATGGGAATATTCTGCAGGTTGGGATTGGTCGAAGACAGCCGCCCGGTCGACGTGCCCACCTGATTGAAGGTGGTGTGGACCCGCCCCTCGGCATCGGCCAGCAGCGGCAAGGAGTCAATGTAGTTGGACTTCAATTTGGCCAGCTGCCGGTATTGCAGCACCTGCCGCGGAACCTCGTTATGCTCCGCCAGTTCTTCCAGCACATCGACGGCGGTCGAAACCACCTTGCCCCGCCCATACTTCATAGGCTTGGGCAGATGCATTTTGTTGAACAGCACATCTCCCAGCTGTTTGGGTGAATTGATATTGAAGCGATGACCGGAGCCGGCGAAGATCTGTTCGCTGACCCGCTCCATCTCCACCGTGAGCCGTTGGCCCATACAGAGAAGAACTGCGCGGTCAATGCGCACGCCGGCTTGCTCCATACGGAGAAGAACTGGAACCAGCGGCAGATCGATATCGCGGTAAACCTGGCCCGCACCCAGGGTTTCCACATCCTCTTTGAGCATGGGCGCGAGGGTGCGGATGGCGTTCGCCGAAGCCGGCAGCAGTTCGTCTCCCGGAGGTGGGAGTGCGCGCCCACTGAACCTCGCAACCACGTCTGGAAGCGGGTGGGTGGTGTGGGTAGGATTGATGAGATAGGAATAGAGCATCAGGTCATCGACCTCGCCCGCCAGGAGCAGGTCCGGGTCATGATGTCCCAAAATACGCAAAGCAGCCTTTAAATCGTGTAATGACTTGGGTGCTTGCTCGTCGTTCAGCAGAGTACGCAAAGGTTCCGCGTCCAGGGGAAAGACCAGAGCTTTCCCTGACTCTGCAGAAACCGCAACCTTCAATACCTGGGGAAGAGGCTTCTCAGCAGGCGGAAGCGGAGTATCGAATAAGCCCAACGACATAGTCTTCAGTTGCGGCTCTTCCTCTTCGATGGCTTCGCCTTCTGTCTCGCTCACTTGTTCCGACGCAACCTCGAGCAGCGTGGTGTCGAAGGCGAGTGAAAAGCCCTTGCTGCGCGCCAGGTCGACGAAGTGGCTTACCTCTTCCGCCGAAGGATCAAGGAGAATGGAGAGCGGAATCGCCTCCTCTTCCGGGGCCAACTCCTTGAGCATAGTGGTGAATTCAAGCTCATTGAACAGAGCACGGCACGCGCTCACGTCCGGCGCCTGGGTGCGCATATTCTCCAGCTCCAGCTCCATCGGCACTTCACAATGAATGGTCACCAGCTCCTTGCTGAGCAAAACCGTATCCCGATTGTTCTCGAGCGATTCGCGATATCTTTTTCCCTTGACCTCGGAAGCACGATCAAGCGCCGCCTCCACGCTGCCGAATTGCTGAATCAGCTCGACTGAGCCTTTGTCTCCGATTCCCGGAGCACCGGGGATGTTATCGATGGAATCGCCCCGCAGGGCCATCACGTCGATCACCTGTTCCGGCGGCACTCCCAGTACCTCGACCACTTTCTCGCGGTCCAGGATCAGGTTGTCTTTCACCGGGTTGAGCACCTTGACTCTCCCGGTGACTAATTGCAGCATGTCCTTGTCGTTCGAGACTACGAAGACATCGTGGCCTTGCTCCGCGGCCTGCTTCGCCAGTGTTCCGATGACGTCATCGGCTTCGAAACCTTCGGATTGCAGGATAGGAATGCGAAAGGCCTCGAGCGACCTGCGGATAAAGGGCAATTGCTGAGCCAAATCCGGGGGCATCTCGGTGCGGTTTGCCTTGTAACCGCCGTAGTCAAGCTCATCAAACGTTTGCGTTTTGATGTTCCACTTCTTCACCGTGGCAATGCTGCGGGCGCGCTCATCGCGAAAAACCGAACCACTCACGTCAAAGACGGCGGCAAAATACTGCGGCTGAAAGTCGCGGCGAAGCTTGTTGATCATGTTGACGAAAACGAAGGTGGCTGCCGTTGGCACGCCGGAGCGGGTCGACATGGGACGCTGCCGCTGCATCGCGTGGTAAGCGCGAAAGATGAACGACATCGCATCGAGCAGGAAGATGGGAGGTTTGGGTTCCGAGGCCATCGCTCTTTCAGTCGAGCAGATTTTTGAGCTGATTCATGTCGAAGGCAAATCCTTTTTCGGCGTGCGAGAACGAGTCGGTGAGGCGGAGCTGCAGATCTTCATAGCGATAAAAGGTACTGTCCTGGGGGTCGATGACCCAAATTTCCTGGATACCCATCGCCCGGTAGTCTTCCAGTTTACGTTTGAGACGCTGCAACCTGTCTTCCGGAGACAGGACCTCGAAGACAGCGAGCGGCGGATGGGTGATGATCTGCTCCTTGGGGCGGCTCCGATCAAGCACGGTAACGTCAGGAACGCGATAGCGTGTCGCCGCGACCTGCACCCGCAGTTCAGGTAACACACGGATGTCCCAATCCCTTTCATGCTGCAAGAACCAGTTCAGGATCGCTAACTGCCAAGCGGCATGGTCGAACTCTCCCATCGGGCGCTTCTCAATCTGCCCGTCCACATACTCCGCATCGGGCTCGTAGGAGGAGCGGAGATAGACCTCAACGGGAACACGCGTCGTTGTCGCCATAGACATCCTCTCGCTCCTTTGAGGATACCGCGCTTTCATACAATCGATCTGTGCTGGTCTCCGACTTCGACTTTGAGCTTCCTGCTGAGCTGATCGCGCAGCGACCCCCTGCTCAACGGGGCGAAAGCCGGATGCTGGCCATGAGCCGGCAGCGTGGGTCATGGCAGGATTTATGGTTCACCGACCTGCCGCAACTGCTCCGCGAGGGCGATGTACTGGTGTTGAACGACAGCCGCGTGATCCCGGCACGGCTGTTTGGTACGTGCCCGGGAAAAAGCGGCGCTCACCAGGTGGAAGTCCTGCTGACTGAGCAGCTCAGCGAGTGGGAATGGCGGGCACTCACCCGTCCGGCGCGCCGGATGGATGTAGGCCAGCAGGTGGCCTTCTCGGCGCCGGATGGGGACACGCTCCTCGAAGCCACGGTCACCTCGAGGGGTGAGTTTGGCGAACGTCAGCTCCGCTTCACGCCTGTGGAGGATTTCTTCAAGCGCCTGGAGGTATTGGGACATGTCCCGCTGCCGCCCTACATTCGCCGGCAAGACCAGGCATTGGATCGTGAGCGTTACCAAACCGTCTTTGCTCGCCAACCAGGCTCGGTCGCCGCACCCACCGCCGGGCTGCACTTCACGCCTGAAGTTCTGGAGCGGATCCGCGCCCGCGGCGTGGTTGTTACCCATCTGACGCTTCATGTGGGACTGGGAACGTTCCAACCAGTGCGAGTGGCGCAGGTGGAAGAGATACGCCTCCACGCGGAACGATATTCTCTGCCGGAAGAAACAGCGCTGGAGGTGAATCGCGCGTTGCACGAGGGCCGCCGCGTGGTTGCGGCCGGCACCACCACGGTCCGCGTACTGGAGCACTGTGCCAACATTAACCAGCTGGAAGCGCACTCCGGCACTACCAGCATCTTTCTTTCCCCCGGCTCCCGCTTTCAGGTTGTTTCGGCGTTGCTCACTAATTTTCATCTGCCCGAGTCGACGCTGCTGATGTTGGTAAGCGCCTTTGCCGGCAGAGAAAACACACTCGCTGCTTACCGTTACGCGGTTTTGGCGGGGTATCGATTCTTTTCCTACGGCGACTGCATGTTCATTGGCTGACGAACCGCAGATCTCTCCACTACGCTACGCTCCGGTCGAGATGACAAAGGAGGGACCTGCGGTTCAGCGGGCGTCCCATGGAAATGTTTCGGGGTTTGTCCTCAGCCGCAGTTGGCCTTCAAGGCCCGGATGCAAAGTGCCGTTCGGCATTTAGCCGAGCTCGCTCCAGGGCGGCCTCCACTTCCAACCTCTTGGCTTCCATCACCTGCGGGTCGCCGGTTTGCGGGACCTCGACGTCTCGCCCCCAACTGATCGCTACCCGGGAAAAAGGTTTGGGTATGAGGAAGCGATCCCAAGAGCGCAGCAACCAGGCCTTCTCGGGATGGGCGTAAAAAATGCCGATGGGGTAGCCGGTAAGCTGGGCCAGCTTCACCGCGCCGGGCTTCACCTTATAGACCGGACCGCGCGGGCCATCTGCGGTAAATACCGCCGGGTGCCCGCGCTGGAGCGCCTTGGCTAACGCCAGCAGGCCGCTCCCCCCAGAACGGCTGCTCGATCCCCGCGCGGTCAGGAAGCCGAGACGTTCCATCGTCTGCGCAATCAGTTCCCCATCAAAGCTTCTGCTTATCAAGATCGCTGGCCGGAATTCAGCGTGAAAATAGCAACCGCAAGGAATCAGGCAGCGGTGCCAGAAACACCACACCTGGAGCGCAGGCGGCCTGGCCGGCTGAGCCCCTGGCTCAACCACCACCTCGTAACGTAAGGTGCGGTCGAGTAGCCGCAACAGAAGAGCCACCACCCGCGGAACAATCGCAAGGGTGATCCGCTGGCGGTAGCTGAAACCCCGGACAGAGTGTTTCACCGGCCGATTTTACGCTGAGGTAACCGCCTGGGCAGCCGGACGGGGAGGCGCGCTGCCCCCTTTGGGTCGAGGTAATAGTGAGATTGGCGCATTTCAGACCAGCCCACCCTCAGGTATACAAGTACTCATTATGAACAACTACAAGACTGCTTCTGCTTCACATGTTTACTCTCTGCCGAGATCTGGAAGTAAGCCATCTTTGGATAACAAACTGGATAAGGTTTTCCAAATGGCCGAGCACGTCGACGCCCGGTGTGTCTACATGCTGGACGCACACAAACGGCGCCCAGGCCTCTCAGTCCGGTAACCCGCAGAGAAACTTTTGGGTGACCCCGATTTCCCGGGAAGCCCAATCAGGAATGTCTCGCGCGGTTGCGGGATGTGGGATACCACGGGTCTGTCATAAGGTTCCCGTCCGCGGAGCGAAAACACTGGCGGGTTGCATGCCGTGGTATCCCAGATTCCGCCCAGAGCGCGAGATAGCCGGCATCCGGAGGAGCCGCTGCCGGCACCGCTGATAGCATCTCTGATGTGCTACTGACTCTGGAAACGTCTCTGCAGTTCGTCAAGGGCATCGGCCCGCGCATCGCCCAGACGCTCGAAGACAAGCGCATCTCGACCATCGAAGACCTTCTCTACCATCTCCCCTTCCGCTACGAAGACCGCCTTCGTCCGCAATTAATCGAAGAACTGGTTCCCGGCAAAATGGCCAGCCTGATCGGCGAAGTCCGGGGCATGACTTTGCTGCGCACCCGGCGCATGCCGATCTTTGAAATGACCGTAGGCCAAGGCCTGAGCGGTAGGGTCAAATGCATGTGGTTCCACGGCACCTATTTAAAAGACCGCTTCAAAGCCGGCCAGTGGGTCGCGCTGTACGGAAAAGTCGAGCCTTCGCGGAGCACGAACAGCTTCAAAATGATCCAACCCCAGGTGGAAGTGCTGCCCGACGACCACGACGACGAGGAATCGAAGCTGCTGGAGGTGGGCCGCATCACGCCCGTCTATGAAACCCTGGGCAACAAGCTGGCCTCCCGTTGGCAGCGGAGGGTCCTATGGCGACTGCTGGAAGACCTGAAGGGTCGAATCCCGGAAACGCTGCCTCCCGCGCTTTGCCGCCGCCTGGAGCTGCCAAGCCGCGAAGACGCGCTGCGCAGGGCGCACTTCCCCGAACCGGGAACCCCCATGGACCAGCTCCAGTCCTGGTCTACGCCCGCGCAAAAGCGCTTGATCTTCGAAGAGCTCTTCTTCCTCGAGCTGGGACTGGAGCTGAAGCGAAAAAAATTAAGGCAGCGCCAGGGGATTGCCTTCGACACCAATGCCGAGGTTCGCGCCGCGCTCCGCCAGGTGCTTCCCTTCCACCCCACAAAAGCGCAAAAACATGCCCTGGGCGAAATAGTCGCCGACATGCGGTCACCGGAACCGATGCGCCGCTTGCTGCAGGGCGATGTGGGATCGGGCAAGACCATCGTCGCCCTGCAGGCCATGCTGGTGGCCATCGAAAATGGCTACCAGACAGCCCTGATGGCCCCCACCGAGATCCTGGCTACGCAACACTTCCTGGGGGCGCGCAAGCTGCTGGAACGATCGCAGCAGCGCTACAAAGTGGTTCTGCTGACCGGTTCGCTCGACGAAGAGCGCAAACGCGCCAACCGGGCCCTGATCGCCCGCGGAGAAGCACAACTGGTCATTGGCACCCACGCGCTGATCGAGGAGCGGGTGGATTTTGCCAAACTCGGCCTGGTGGTGGTCGACGAACAGCATCGCTTCGGGGTTCTGCAGCGCTTTCGCTTGATGAAGAAGCCCAATGCCGGGGAGCCGGATGTCCTGGTTATGACCGCCACCCCGATCCCCAGGACCCTCGCGCTTTCGCTTTACGGAGATCTCGATCTCAGCGTGCTCGATGAACTCCCCCCCGGCCGCACCCCTATCCTCACTCGTCAGGTCTCCGACGACCTGGCGGGCGAAATATGGACCCAGGTGCGGGAACAAGTGCGCATGGGCCACCAGGCGTTTGTGGTCTATCCGGTGATCGAAGGCGCCAAGGAAGATCAGCCGGAATTGGATTTTGCCGCTGCCGAGGGGGAAGCGGCCGCGCCGGAAGAGAAAGGACAAGCCAAGGCTGGACGGCCGGGCCTGTTGTTTCAAAAGGTTTCACCGCCCGCCGGCCCCTCACTCAAAGCCGCGACGGACATGTATCAAGCCCTGAAGGCTGGCGCCCTGGAGGGCCTGCGCCTGGGTTTGCTGCATGGACGGATGGACGCGGACGAGAAAGAGATCATCATGCGCCGCTTCCAGCGCCGGGAGATCGATGTGCTGATCTCGACCACGGTGGTCGAAGTCGGGGTGGACGTGGCAAACGCAACCATGATGGTCATTGAACATGCGGAGCGGTTCGGCCTAGCCCAGCTGCATCAACTGCGCGGCCGGGTGGGCCGGGGCAACGCCCGGTCCTACTGCATCCTCATGACAGGAGGAAAGATCTCGCCTGCGGCCGCAGAACGCCTGGCGGCCATGGTGCGGACCCAGAATGGCTTCGAGCTGGCCGAGCTGGACCTGCAGCTGCGTGGCCCGGGAGAGTTCTTTGGCACCCGGCAAGCGGGCATTCCCGACTTCCGGGTGGCCAACCTGGTGCGCGACCGGGCTCTGCTGGAGCTGGCGAAAACGGAATCAGCATCCTTCGTGGCGGCTGCCGGCGGCGAGATCACGGAGGAAGAAAAGGCTAAGGTTTGGAGCCGCCTGCGGGAGGCCTGGCAGCGCCGCTATGGACTAGTCGACGCCGGCTAAAAATCAAGCGGCGAAGCACTGGTTCTCCACCAAATGGGTTTGCAGTTCTTCTTCTTTCACCATCCAGATCTGTAACTGAACTTTGATGATTTCGAGCGAACAAATGTAGCGTGTGGCGGCGTCCAGCGTGGCTACGTCCATCGCCGGGAGCGCCCTCGAAGCCAGATCGAATACATGCGGAGTACAGCGGCAAAGCTCGGTCAACAAGGCATGGGAAGCAGCGGTCAGCTGCAGCCCCACGGAAACCAGTGCACTGTAGATTTCAACGCAGATGTCGCGGGGAAACTCGAACACGAACCGGGCCGTACCGGGCTCAATATAAGAGCGGCTGCGAATCCATGCTCCACAATCGGGAATCACGCCGCTGAGCCGGGGCACGACCATGGATTGGTCTTCAGGCACAAGCGCCGTTAAATACAGAACATCATCTGAAAGCGTATCGGGCATATGGGTATCGGGTGAACTTGACTATACCTCGCTTGCTCCATTGATCGGCCATCTTAGGGCAATCTTCAGCCGCAGAACAGGTACCACGGTTCGGGACTCCGATGACCGGAAAGGACCCCATGGTAATGTGGTCAGCATGTTGATCGGAACGGGCGTGGACTTGATTGAGATTGAGCGCATCGCGCAATCCATCGAGCGTTACGGCGAGCGCTTTTTGCGCCGCATTTTCACCGCTCACGAGATTGCCTACTGCAGCCGCAAACGAGGCAGTGCAGAAAGTTTCGCCGCCCGCTTCGCCGCCAAAGAAGCAGGCGCGAAGGCACTGGGAACCGGCATCAGCAGGGGCGTGACCTGGAATGAATTCCAGGTTGAGCGTGAGCCAGGAGGCCGCCCCAGCCTGCAACTACGCGGACGCGCCGCCGTGCTGGCCAGCCAACTCGGAGTCAAAACCATTTCTCTTTCCCTCACCCACACCGCCGCGCTCGCCATGGCGTCGGTGATGATGGAAGACTAGCCCGCCATTGAGCACCTCCAGGGGCTGAAGCCCGGCAATATTTGACGCAATTACGGCCCGACTAAAGTCGTGCCCTGATACAAAACCAAGTCTCACGCGAATCAAACGCCGATCGACGTCGAGTGGGAGTTCCGGCCAGGACCCACTTGCGAGGAGAAACCCCAGGTCTCAAAAGCGAGACCTGGGCCACCCACTCCACATTCTTCCGCGCAATTTTTCGTCTTCTTAGGTGGGCCGCAGGGCCATCGGCACTTCGGTCGACACCGCCGCTTTTCTTCCCTTTGGTGGGCCCATGGTTGACCGCGGGGTGCTACGGACAAGCCCTAAAAAGGTCCCATTTGATATGCTCAGTCGAAGCAGGTAAAGAGGGGGTCCGTGCCGAGCCAGCAGGAAGTCCAGTGGTCGCAACTGAAAGTGGGCGTTCTGGTAATCGTGGCGCTGGCAGCCTTGTCGGCTCTCGTCTTCCTGATGTCAGGAAGCACAGGCGGCATCTTCACCGGAAAAATCAAACTTCGCTCCTATTTTGAGAATGCCGCCGGCATCAAGGTGGGCGCCCCGGTGAACCTCGAGGGATATACGATCGGAAACGTCACTGCAATCGGCATCGTGCCAGAGCGCAAGCTCACCCCGGTCGAGGTGACGATGAAAATCGGAGCCAAGTACAGGACCGCCGTTCATACCGATTCCAGCTCCAGCCTCGAGACCATCGGTGTCCTGGGCGACACAGTAGTGGACATCAACAGCAAGACTGCCACCGGTCCACCCGTCCAGAACAATTCGGAACTGAAGACCAACGAGACCCCTAACCTCTCCGATGTCATCAAGTCGAGCCAGGGAACGATTGAGCAGTTAAACACCATTCTGGCCAAGGTCGACCACCTGGCAGACTCTCTCAACTCGACCAAGGGTTCGATCGGCGAGCTGATCAACAGTCCTGACCTCTATAACAAAGCGTTAACGACTTTGAATGAGCTATCCCGCCTGGTGGACACGGTCTCCAACGGCCAGGGCTCCATCGGCAAGCTGGTCGCGGATGACACCTTGTACAACCACATTAACGACACGGTCACTAAGCTGGACCAGATGGCCACCAGCCTCGACCAGGGCAAGGGTACGATCGGCAAGTTGCTGAAAGACGAAACCCTGGCCAACAACCTGAACTCGTCGGTGAAGAACGCCGACCAGCTTCTGGCCGATATCAACGCCGGCAAGGGCGGCCTGGGCATGATCGCCAAAGATCCACAATTCGCGGCCAAGCTCAGAGACACCGTCGACAAGCTCGCTTCGGTGCTGAACCGGGTGGACAGCGGCGAAGGGACCGTGGGCCAACTGGTGCGCAATCCGTCTCTGTATAACAATCTCGACCAGTCTCTGACCGAGACCAGGGGGCTGGTTGCGGCCATCCGCGAGAACCCCAAGAAGTACCTCACCTTCCACGTTAAAGTTTTTTGAGAACGATGAAGGTAGTTTCGAGTGTCAGCGCTCTCTTCATGTGCAGCGGGCTGGTTCCGGCACAAAACAATGAGCCCCGGTCGAGCCCGGAAAACGCCTGCCGGGTGTGGTGACCCACATGGCTGCAGCCGGCTGCTATAGCCGAAAGTGGCTTCAGCTTTTACAATTAGCGTTAGGATCCATTTTTTGACAGTTTAGCTGCAAAGGCAGCCCTAGACCGCACGGCGACGGGGATGAAGGAAACGCATGAAGTTCAGGAAATTCGGCCAGGTTTGTCTGGCCCTTGTAGTGTCCCTAGGATTGGGATTTGGAGTGACCTCCTGCAGTACGGATCACACAGTCGGTTACTTCTATGTGACCGGCACTCAATACCAGCAGATTTCCGGCTTCAGAATTGATAACAACCTTGGCCAACTGACGCCGACGCAGAACTCCCCCTATAGCTCCGGCGGCGTTAACCCGATCAAGATCCTGGTAGCCACCGCGGGTAAATTTGTCTATGTTCTGAACGCTGGTTGTGGCTCCACCGGGCAGGTCCCTTGCCCGGCGAACACGCCCCCTGACGAAACGGGAGCTAACATTTCGCTCTTCACCGTGGGTGGTCAGGGTGGACTCAGTTACCAGTATCCGTATCCCAGCCAGGGCAATAATCCCATCTCCATGCTGGCAGATTCATCCGGCACTCACCTTTTTGTGCTCGACTCAACCGTCACCGATCCCACCACCTGCGTTGGCTATGTGCCGGGAAATGCAGCCACCATCTGTGGAGACATCACGGCCTTCAACATCGACGGCAACACCGGCAGACTTTCACTGATTACCAACCAGCAGGTGAAGAATTCCGCTGGCACCAACCTCACCTATTTTCCCGTTGGCAGCTCGCCCATCAACTTTTTCATGATACCCAGTGGGTCGTATATCTACACCATTGAAAACGGGCAGAGCGGAAGCACCGTCGATCCGCCGCAGGCTGTATTTGTATACGCCAACAGCGGCGGCCAGCTGACCCTGACGCAAAATACTCCCATTATCACGAATGCCACCCAGCTCACTTACATCTATGCCAGTTCAAGATACGTGTACCTGATCGATGCCCAGGACGGCACCACCGCTGGCCAGATCCTGCCCTATACAACGGGCACCAACGGCGCGCTGCAGTCTCTGGTTCACGGGGCGGTGGTCAACACCGGCACAGTGGCCAACCCGGGTCCGATGATCGTCGACCATCAAAACAAGTTCCTCTACCTCGCAAATATGGGACCGAACCTCACTCCCAGCAGCGAAGCCAGTTCCGTCAGTGCCTTCTTCATCGATCCGACAACCGGCTTTCTAACCCCAGTTGCGACCACTGTTCCTTTTGGCTCAGGATCCTCTCCGCGTTGCATCCTGGAGGATCCCTCGAACCAATATCTGTATACAGCGAATTACGCCGATAGCACAGTCACCGGTGCGATCATTAACTCTTCCACCGGAACCTTGCAAACGCTACGCAAGATAACAAATTTCGGCACTACCGGCCAACCAACCTGGTGCGCGGCTACCGGTACTTTGTTCTGACATGAGAGATGTTCTTTTACAATGCAAGTGGGCCTAAAGCAAAACCAGAGTTGACTCTGGTTGCCGTAAATGACTCTATCCATAGCTCTGCTGCAAGCTGCAGCCCTGTTCCATTGGTTGGTTGGGCCAGGATGAAGGAAGCGCATGAAGTTGAGTAAATCAGGCCGGATCGCCTTGGCCTATGTAGTGTCCCTTGGTCTGGGATTCGGAGTTGTTGCGTGCGGACCTCCCAATACGATCGATTTTGTTTACGTCACATCCTCCAAGCAAAATCCGGGCCTGATCAATGCGTATAAGGTCGACAGTCAAGCTGGGGCGCTGATCCCGCTCTCCAGTTCTCCCTACCCCTCTGGCGGTGCAAACCCCGTCGCTGACGTGTCGTCGTCCAACGGTAAGAATCTTTACGTCCTCAATCACGACAGCAATACGGTGGTGGAATTCGCCATTGACACCGACGGCACCATAACCAATCAGCAGTCCTGCACCACTCCGGGCAGCTCCCCCACCCAGTTGTCGATCAACAAGGCTGGCACCTACCTCTATGTTGTGGAGACTTACCAGCCGAGCCACAACGCCAACAATCCCGGACCCGGAGCGCTGGTGGTCTACCCCATCAACGCCAATGGGCAACTGGGTGCCACATCAAGCCTGTGCACACCGGTCGCGAATGGCAGCAATGGTTTTTTCCCGGTGGGCAACAATCCGGCGGCGGTCAACGTCGTGGCCAGCGGAAGTTATGTTTACGCCGTCAACCAAAGTGACGCCACTATCTCCGCTTTTCAGGTTGGCTCCAGCGGCAGCCTCACCTCGATCGGCACTTTTCCTATCGGCGTCGCACCCAACGCGATCGCTAGCGATCCCACCAGCAGATGGCTCTACGTCACCGATGGCGCCGCCAACCAGATGATCGGGTTCCAGATCCAACTGAACGGAACGTTGGTCCCTCTGCAAACCCCCTTCAAGACTGACAATCTTCCGGACTCGGTCCAAGTCGATCCCAGAGGAATCTATGTCTACGTGGCAAACTATAACGCGAACGACGTGAGCGCCTATACCATTGATCGCACCACCGGAAACGCCTCGCAAATATCGGGCGCGACCACCTATGCCGTCGATGCCGGGCCAACCTGCATCCTGATCGACCCCGCAGAAGCGCGCTTTGTCTATACCTCGAACTTCCTCGGCAACACAGTATCCGGCTTCACTCTGAACCCTTCCACCGGAGCGCTCACGGGGGTACAGAACACTCCCTTCAGGTCCACCGGGCAGCCTACCTGCGGCGCTGCCATTGCCCACGGCAACCATGCCATCGAGGTCATACAGCCCTGAACTCCTGTTGCGTGCAGACGAGGTGTATCCATAGCACTGCTGCGAGCTGCAGCCCTGCTCCATTTGTTGGTTGGGCCAGGATGAAGGAAGCGCATGAAGTTGACTAAATCAGGCCGGATCGCCTTGGCCACCGTAGTATCCCTTGGTCTGGGATTCGGTGCCACTGCATGCGGACCCAGCAATACAATCGACTTTCTGTACGTCACTGCGTCCAAGCAAAATCCGGGACAGGTCAGCGTATACAAAGTCGATAGCGAAGCGGGCATTCTTTATCAGATCACCGACTCCCCGTACAGCTCAGGCGGCCGGAACCCTGTCGCGGATGTGGCGTCGCCGAACGGTAAGAATCTCTACGTCATCAATCATGACGACAATACGATCGTGGAATTCGCCGTTGGCACCGATGGCAAACTCTATCCCCAACAAACCTGCAATACGCCTGGAAGCTATCCCGCGCAGTTGGCGGTCAACAAGGCCGGTACCTATCTCTATGTGGTTGAGACGTACCAGCCCAATTTCAGCACCTCCATTCCCGGACCGGGCGCGCTGGTGGCCTACGCCATCAATGCCAACGGGCAGCTTTATGACTCCAACGGAAAGTCTTGCGGGCCGGTTGCCAATGGCAAGACCCTCTTTTTCCCTCTCGGTAATAATCCCGTCGCCATCAATGTGCTGGCCAACGGAAACTTTGTTTACGCGGTGAATGAAAGCGATGCCACCATCGCAGCGTTTCAAGTTGGATCGGACGGCGTCCTTAGTTCGATCGGCCTTTTCAATGTTGGAACGAACCCCAATGCGGTGGCCAGCGATCCGACCAGCAAATTCCTGTATGTCACAGACGGCGCCTCCAATCAGATGTACGGTTTCCTGGTGGAGTCCAATGGATCGCTGGTGATGATGGCAACGCCATTCAAGACTGATAACCTGCCCAATGCCGTCGCAGTCGACCCCCGCGGCGTCTACGTTTATGTCGCCAACTACAATGCTAACAACGTAAGCGCGTATTCGATTGACCAGTCCACGGGCAACGCAACCCCGCTTGCCGGCCCGTCTATCTACGCGGTTGGCAACGGTCCGCTCTGTCTCCTCATTGAGCCGTCGGAGGGCCGGTATATTTACACCGCTAATTTCCTCGGCAATACGGTGTCGGGGCTGGCCTTGAACCCCGCGACCGGAGGACTCTCGGCGGTGCAGAACACGCCCTTCGGCGCCGCCCAGCAGCCTACGTGCAGCGCTGCGATTACGCACGGTAACCATACCGTTTCACAACCGTGATTTCCGCAGTGTGCTGCGGAACCAAGCAACAAAGCAGTCCCGCAGGGACGGAACAACCTGTAGCCCGGCACGTCAGTGCCGGGTAGGCTAAGGTTTATCAGGCGAGTCCCGGAGGGACGACACATCCCGGCTCAGGCCGTACCCTTCCAGGACCGAGCTCTCACCCAAACTCTTTAGCCCCTACGGGTCCGATTGAAAACGGGTCGGGCTTCACAGGCTGCGGAAAAAGTCCGGCTTCGAGCGAAAGCGTAGCCCTCAGCGGCTAAAGCCGTACTGATTCTAGATTGGTTACGTACGGCCTAAAGGCCGTACCCTTCAAAAACTTGGGTTTCTCCGCAGCCTGTTCAGCCCCTGCGGATGTCAGCACTCCCGACCCATCACCCTGCAACCGCGTTCCCCACAATCACTTCCCCATTCCACAACTCTGTACGGGTGCCCCACGTTCGCCCCAGCGTACGTGGGACGAAAACGGGTTTTCTTCGATTGCTTTCCGCCGGCTCAACCGTACAGAGTTGTGGAATGGGGAAGTGTCGTGGAGGAATTGTTGCTTCCTTTTCTCAGAACACGAAGCGAAGTGAGATCTGCATGGAACGCGGGCCGCCTTGTTGATAAATAGAACCAGTGGGGCCGAAACTCTGATTCAAAAGCTTGGTCGGTTGCCCGAACAGCAAATCAGGAACATAAGGATCGACATAGCCGAAATTCGGATGATTGGTTACATTAAACATCTCCATACCAATCTGGAAGTTAACCGAGTCATGGAGCTGGAACGCTCGTCGCACACCAGCGTTCTGCTGCAAAGCGCTAAAGCCTCGAACTAAGTTGCGTGGTGCGTCTCCTTGGGCATCCCCTTGCGGCACGCTAAAGGCTGGATTTGTAGCGGCGGCGCCCCCGTTGAAAATGCGGCCCCCGGGAAATCCGGAACCGTGCAGGTACAGCGGCCGTTGAGGACTGTAGTTCACACCGCTCGCGTAGGTATTGCCGGTAATCGTGTCGAGGAAGAAGTTGCCGCCAAGGTCGACTGGAAAACCTGTTCTCGCCAACACTCGGCTATCAATTCTCCAGCCGCCAAATAAATTTCTTTTGAGATAGCTTCCTGAGGGTCTGGGCAGATCCCAGGAGACGGCGGCTTCCACGTTGTGGCGCACATCGAGATCGGAGTTTCCATGAATCAAAGGAAAAGCGGGATCGGTCGAGCCATAATCCAGCGCGTGCGCCCAGGTATAAGACACCAGCGTCTGCACCCCCTGCACCAGCGAACGCTGGAATCTCAACTGCAAGGCTTGATAGCTTGAAGTCAGCCCAGGGGGATAGAAGGTGATATCTCCAAAATCAGGGTTTGCCTGGTTAACGTTCCTGCGTTGCTCTTCGAGCAAGCGCTGGCCGCTCGCACCCACATACGATGCGGTCAACGTCTGGCTCCTGCCAAGAGCCTTCTCAACCGCAATGTCCCATTGCCAACTGTAGGGAAGTTGAAGATGGGAAGGAAAAGCAAATGCATTCGTGCCACTGTAGGGAGAGCTGCCGGGTGGAGGTAGGTTGAGCTCCGGCGGCGTGAGCGGCAACGGCTGGCCGGCAAAATGAATCGAGTTGGCGAAACCGAGACCGGTGAAAGCGCGAAGTGCCGGGCGGTTGCTGGTATCAAAGAAGACTCCGCCGCCGGCGCGCACGATCAGCTCCTTGCCCGGTTCGCTATTTTCCGCCCAGGCTACGCCGGCACGGGGAGCTAAGTTGTACCATCCGGTATGCCAAAGCGGAGTGCCCCTGGGCGCGACCTTTAAATTGGCGGGAGCGTTGACGTCACCGAGAATGGTGTAACCATTTTGCCCATTCTCTCCCTTTGGCGGGGGAGCCAGGTCCCAACGCAGGCCGAGCGATAGGCTCAGAGCTTTAGACATTTTCCAGTCATCCTGGGCAAACAAAGAAAACTGATTGAGAATCGGACTTGCGGGATTGGTCGCGGTAACGACGAGATCTGATACCGAGTTGTTTAATGTAGAGCTCCAGTCCAGAAAATCCGCCTGTACTGAGAGTGCCGCGGGGCGGAGATTGGACGCGATGTGGCGTTCATCCATACCCAATTTCAAGAGGTGCCTGCCGGCCTGCAGATTGAAGTTGTCGCGGAGATTCCATTGATGCAGAGAACCGGAGGCAGTGTTGGTATCGCTCTCGCTGTCGCCGACCCCCACGATGTGAATGTAGGCTTCGCTACTTACTGAGTTATACGAGCTGGGAATACCGAGAGCCTGGTTAAGGTAATTATAAGGGTAGCCGTTGGGGTCTGTTTCTGTCTGCACGCTGGAGTCGTTATCAATGAACCCTAACCTGAGTTCATTATTGACATTCCCGGATAATTGGCTACTGGCTCCGAAGGAGAACGTGCGATTTCCGATGTGATTGTTGCTGAGTGAAAAAAGCTGCTTAGTCTGGCTGTAACTCGGCGCGTCGCCAAAACGAAAGAATAGGGTAAATCTCTGCGAGAAGGTATGATCTACGCGGGTAGTCGTGGAATTCAAATGCGCAGGCAGCGCGAAAGGATAGGCAACCGTGCTGCCCAACCCAGTCAGATTGCCTGAGTTGTCATATATTGGGGAACTTTGCGGAAAACAATAGAGGAACAGCGGAAGCAGGCCGCTGGGAGGAGGTTGGTTAAAATAGTCGAAGTATGGGCTATAGGGATAGGTTTGCGGCGTCGGCTGCGCTAGATAAAGGCCCTCATACGACAAGAAGAAGAAGCTCTTATCCCGGCCCTTGTAGCTGCCGGGCAAAATAACTGGAGCACCGAAAGTACCTCCAAAATTATTTTGAGTGAACGACGAGTCGCCCAGCTCGCGGTTAACTTCGCCATGCTCTGCAAACCAATCCGTTGCGTCGAAGGTATCACCGCGATAGTTATAAAAGAGGCTGCCATGCGGTCTGTTCGTTCCTGAACGGGTGAGAAAAGTGAATTGGCCGCCGGGTGTCCGCCCATATTCCGCCGAATAGCTGGAAGTCAGGACGCGAAACTCCTGCAGAGCTTCCAGGGAGACCAGGCTCTGCGTAGTACCCAGCGCAGTTGCCCCGGCAGCCGACCCCGTGCTCACCGTGCGGGAGTGACCGGAGATCACTCCTCCGTTCGAATCCGCGGCGATTCCATCCACAAAAAATGAGTTCGACTCCGGCCTCTGTCCGTTCACGCTGAAGTCTCCCTGCGTCTCCGAGCGCTGGCCGGCCGCCTGCGGATTTTGGGTTACGATGCCCGGAGTCATGGAGATCAGATCCTGGAAAGTTCTTCCGTTGAGCGGAACTGCTTCGGCTAGCCTGCGGTCAACTACCGTGCTCACAGTGCCGTCCGTACCGTTGAGCGTGAGGCCACTGGCATCGACGGTGACGGACTCGGCGATTACTCCCACTTTCATACGCACAAGCAGGGTTCTGGTGTCGCCGACATTCAACGTGATTCCGCGCAGCTGCGTGGTAGCAAAACCCTGGCGCTCGAACTGCAACGTGTAAGCCCCCGGAAGGACACCAGGCAGAACAAAAGAGCCGTCATGGCTGGTCGTTGTGCCGTTCTCGGTCCCGGTCTGGGTATTGATCAGCTTGACGCTCGCACCGGGGATGCTGGCTTTGGTCGAGTCCTGAACCACCCCCGCCACCGTGGCGGTACTTACCTGTGCCCCACTACGAATCCCGGAACAGGAAGCGAGAAAAAATACCAGGGTGCGGATGAATCGCAACCTGTCCAACACAGTAGCGCTACGAATCATCGTGGTTCGTCAGGGGACTGTTGGTCATGATTCGGCCGTTCGACGGCCGGGGCCATTCGAGAAGAACTCAATTCCATGGCGAACGAGTTGATTTCCCTGGCTTGTTGCAGGGGTATCACCTTGACGATCGCGTCTGCAGAATCATCCTGACTGGTTTGGTCTTCGCCGGACGTACCGGACGCAAAAACGTTACTGACACGGCGATTTAATTCCTGAACCTGCTGCAAGAGGCGGTTGGCTGCCTGGCTAAACTGCGCGGGGTTCGCGATCGGGATGGATCCGGCATCCGCGTTTGGCAGCGCTGTGGCAGAGGTCAACAGCTCACCCAATTGACCGTGCAGGGCCGCGAGTTGTTGCTCCAAATCGAACGCATGCTGATGCACCATCTCTGTCCATTGCTGCTGTGAAGTCAAGCTGACCGATTGTAACTCAGAAGCAGAAAGCGCTCGACCTAGCCGATCCAGAGCATAGGCGTGTTGCAAAGCACGTTGGCCGTGCTCCAGGGCGTTATGCGAGAACGTAACCACGGCAGCGTCCAGCCGCTCGCCCGACAGCCCTTTCCCTTGATAGTGTTTGCGCAGCAGCGCATCCGCTGCGGACTTTGATTGGTCGATTTCATACACCCGGGTCGCCGGGCTTTGCGGTGGGTGTGAGGCATGCATCCGTAGTTCATGCGGAGAGAAAAGCTTAAGGTCGAGAAGGCGATGGTTGGGCAGCGCTCGCAGCCGGGCTGCGATCTTCTGCTTCAGCGTGTTGTCGGCAATTGCACCAGACACCTCCAGGGTTCCGTCAGCGGTTCTCTTGACCTCAATGGGCTCTCCCGTGTCAGCGCCCAGGCGATTGAGCTGATAGAGCACCGCGATTTGTAATTCCGCCAGCAGAGGCGCGGTGTCCTCTGCACCGGGCTTGTTGGGTGGATGAATCTCCAGCGAATGAAACTCGTGCGCGCCTGTATACGATGCGGGATCGAATGTCGAATCAGGGACCGAGGCACTGGGCCTGCGTTCATAGCTGGCTTGCACAAAACGAAGTTCATGCACATTGTTTCCGGCGCGAACACGCAGGGTCACCCTGACAGGCTGAAGCCGATGATTGAGCACCAACGCCGCCGACACCAATGGTGGATGACCCTCGATGGGACTGTCAGTCATCAACTCGTAGCCTTCCCGGACCGGATGCATGCCAACGTCGTGCCCAGCCAGGGTACTGAAGGCACGGGCCGACAAATCCTGATCCCAGAACTCGCTCATGACCAGGGAACGGTTTGCGGCGGGGCTATTCTTTCCTTCCGGGTTGCGTTGTGAGCTATGTTCACCGCTCTTGTTCCGCCACTCAGCGGCAAGAACCCGATGCTGCGCGTCATAGAGGCGGCGCAGGTATCGGTCCCCGCTGCCATCTTTCCACAGCTCGACCGTACCCTGCTGAAGTACTTTTCCGTTCGCAGAGATCTCCTCCACGCGCAGCGTCTGATGTTCGGTTTCGCCGCGAAGAGCCTCAGTCTCTGTCCTGACCGACTCGTCCAGGATCTTCACGGCAACGGTAAACTTCGCCGGGTGACGGAAGGCGAAGTATCCCGCGCTTGCGAAAATAACGGCAAGGATCAGTGTCCAGGCGAACGCAGACGACGGAGTCATCGCCGCTAACAGCCAGCGGAAAGCGGCGGCCAACCTCAAAAGATTGGCGTTCGCTGCTGGTGCGGCCGGCTCCTCCGGTTCTTCTTCCATGGCCACGCTGGCCAATGCTGGATCGAAGTAAGCAACCTGCCCGTTTAGACCTTGGCCGTCGAAGGCGAGGCTCAGTTCGAGCCAGCGATCGTCGCTGAGCTCAACCCGCTGGGTGCGAACGGGCGCCCCCTCTGGCGGCAGCTCGCCGATCGAAAGAAGGGCAAAGCGTACGTCCTGCTCGCTGAATACCTCGACGAACTCCACATCCTCCGGGCGCTCGATGCGAGCCGAGAGTTTGCTGTGTTCTGCGAGGACATCGTGGAAAGCGATGATGTGGCCGTTCACCGCAATGGAAAGCGTTCTGGGACGATGTTCATGCACCTTGCCCCAGCGTCTTCGAACCGCCGGCATTTCTTTATGCGCCTTATGGCTTATTCCGGAAGACCCGTCGGCACTGCTATTGCTTCCGTCTGCAGAAGTGCCGAAGCAGTCCAGTGGTTCGCGATCCTGGAGCGTGGGGCGCCGGAAGTGACGATCGACAATCAAAAGGCACCGCTCACAGCTCACGATGTGCGCCAGCAGGGAACAGGAGAGGGGTTTAGGCGCAGCCACCCGATAATGGGCCAGCAGCTGCTCCTCCTGAAGGCAATCGCTCGCCCGTGCCTGCAAAATACTTTTTCGTAATTCGTTAAAAAGCTCCGGAGCCGACAACAAGCTCCAGGACAGCGTGGGCTGGGGCGGAAGATCGCGGTTTACGATGCGCAGCTTGCCCGGTGCATCCAAGTAGGACACCACCTCGGAGCGGGCGACCTTAAGCTTGTTGTAGATGGCAGCCATGGGCAAGCATGCCAGCTCCGCAATTTCGCGCCGCGCGTACCCGTGAAAAAAATGCAGGATGAAATAGCTGGCGCTCTTGGAAGAGTCCTTCCGCCAGACGGTGTAACTGCAGATCCGGCGCAGATCGTTTTGCTTTTGCAGCGGATCGGCTGACGAGTTACCTCTCAGCGCGGAATCGAAGGAATCGAATTCCGCCATGCTGACGAAGCGTAGTGCCTCTCGCGAAGAGCGTGCCAGGGCTGAGAGATAGATGTGCCGCAGCGACGTATATAAGTAGCCATCGAGATTGACCACCGCAGTCAGGTCCGGCTGGGTAAGTGTGAAGTAAAGGCAGAGCTCCTGAACGATTTCTTCCGTCTTGCCCGCATCGCCGCGGGTAAGCACCGCCCCCCATTGCAGCAGCTGGCTATAGCGGCTGGCCAAAAGCTGGTCAACCGGGGTGGGAACCCGCTCACGCCGCTTTAATTTACGCTGCTCCATTCACCCCTAAAGAGTGCAACCCCGCGGAAATCTACCCCGGCGCTGACTATTTTTTTCTTAAGTTTTGGCCAGCAAAAACGTCCGCAACCGGGGGTGAATTTCGGCCACCGCGCTGCTCTTCAAAAATAGCAATTTCTTTTTGGGAGCTTTCCTTGACACCATCGTTGTTGGTTTCCCCGGTTTCTTCTGCTCGTTCTCCTATCAATCTTTTCCAAAAGCGCCGGAACTCATTCCTATGGCTGTTCTGGGCCGTCCTCACGGGGTGGTCGGTGCGCCTGATCTCAGTGGCATTAGTTTACAAAGGATTTCTTGATCCAGCACGAGATCACTGGGAATTTGCTTACGAGATAGGGCGAGTGGGCCGTTCCATTGCCCTGGGACGGGGATTCTCCAATCCTTACTGGGCCAGCACGGGCCCCACTGCCCTGCTCACGCCCGTTTATCCGTACCTGTTAGCCGGCGTCTTTGCCACCTTCGGTGTGTACACGAAGGCCTCCGCGCTGGTGTTCCTGGCCATCAACACTTTCTTCTCAGCGGTCACCTCTGTTCCTATCTTCTTCATCGCGCGAAAAACTTTAGATTTGCGAACGGCAAAAGTTGCGGCCTGGGTATGGGTATTCTTTCCCTACGCAATCAACTTCTCAGCGACCACGATGTGGTACCACTCCTTTGTAGCGCTACTGCTTGCTGTTATTTTCCTGCTGGTTCTCTCGCTTGCGTCTTCAGATCGCCTGACCGCGTGGGCAGGTTTTGGGGTACTTCTCGGTTTTGCGGCATTAACCAACCCGGTAGTGGTAGGGATCGTACCGTTTATCGGCGTCTGGCTTTGGGTTCAGTTGGACCGGCAGCGCAAACGCGCCTGGACGGCGACCATCGTAGGATTGACAGCAATGATAGTGACGATTATGCCCTGGCTCATACGTAATGAGCGAGTGCTTCACCAACCGGTGGTTTTCAAAGACGGCTACTGGCTGGAGGTCTGCGTCGGCAATGTGAACAACAGTCTGCATTGGTGGGATGGTAACGAGCATCCCTCGGGCAGCGCGCGGGAAAATGCGCAGTACGAACGTTTAGGCGAGTCGAGCTATATGGCCCGCAAGCGCAGCCGAGCGATTGCTTACATTGCCACCCACCCCAGGACATACGCGTTGCGCTCGCTGCGCCATGCGATCTTTATGTGGACAGGGTTTTGGAGCTTTCACCGTGACTACTTGCGCCAGGAGCCGTTCGATCCTGAGAACATCTGTTTTCTCAGCTTACTTTCATTGCTTTCGATTGCCGGTCTGTATTCCATGTTTCGCGAGGGTCGAGGTACGACGGCATGGCTCTATGTCCTGGTCCTGCTGTCATTCCCAGTGCCCTATTATCTCAGTCATCTCGATCCCGGATTCCGCCATCCTGTCGACCCTCTTCTGGTGATCCTGGCATGCTTTGCGCTGACGCGATTCCGGGTTGAAATCCGTGTAGCGGCTCACACCAGGGAAGAGATGGCAGAACTCGCATTGCCTTAGCGGAGATGCTCTGACTCCAGGAAACCGCGCTGCACAAGAGGATTCAAGAAGATTCATGAAGATTGCGAAGCACCCAGGGATATTCTTGTCGATTTTTAGTTTTGCCCTCATTGCGACGGCTTCAGGCCAGATCGTGCCGAAATCAAGCTCAGTAGCAGGAGTTGTCACGGATCAGAGAGGAGATCCGGTGCCAGGGGCAACCATCACGTTGATCGAACCTGCAAGAGAGAACCCGGTGTTGGCCGATGAGAGCGGGTCCTTTATCATTCCCGCGGATGCGGGTACCTTCGACCTCCAGGTAAGCGCGCCTGGATTTACTACGACGACAGTTCATGGAGAACTTGGCGCCAAGCGACGGCTTGATTTGGGCAGGCTTTTGCTCGAGATTCAAAGTGCAACCGTGGAAGTACGAGTGAGCCTGACGAAGGAAGAGTTGGCGGAAGAGCAAGTAAGAACGGAAGAGAAGCAGCGGATATTGGGAGTGATCCCGAACTTCTTCGTCACCTACGATCACAACGCTGTTCCTTTGCATGCCAAGCAAAAGTATGAACTTGCTTTCAGGACACTGATCGACCCGGAGACGATCGGTGTGGATTTCCTCTCGTCTGGAGTGCAGCAGGGCACGGGCGGCCTGAAAGGCTACGGCAACGGTTCTCAAGGGTACGCAAAACGCTTTGCCGCATCCTACGGAACTGGCTCGATTGACACCATGCTCGGCGGCGCCGTACTTCCATCGCTCTTTAAGCAGGACCCGAGATATTTCTATAAAGGGACCGGCACGATTAGGCAAAGGGCGTTGTATGCCATGAGCATGTCTGTCCTTTGCAAAGGGGACAACGGGCACTGGCAGTACAACTATTCGGGTCTTCTGGGTGGATTGGCAGCTGGCGGCATCTCGAATCTCTACTATCCACCGGCTAACAGGAATGCTCTGGGAATGACATTTGAGAACACGGCGTTCGGGATCGGCTCTTCGGCAGTAACAAACCTGCTTCAGGAGTTTCTCATTCGCAAATTTACGCGCAGCGCAAAACAGTAAACCGGTGTCGAACGCGGGTATTTCCGCAGCCTGTTTTCGGCCCTGCCTGTCCTGGCCGGGGCCGGATTTTCCGACAGGCTGCTTTAGAGGGTGTGTGAGCACACTTTAGTCCGTGGGTTTTTAGAAGGCCGGGGCACCAGCAGGGGCTAAAGAGCCTGCGTGAGAACTGGGTCCTCGAAGGGCGCGGGTTCAGTTGAGCCGTAAATGACACTGCCATAGCCGGCCGGTGTACGTAATCTTCTATTCTTCTAAACCAAACGGGCTTTAGCGTGTGCATGAGAACTGGGCTTTGTATCAGGGCACGACTTTACTGCCGGAACCTGCCCGGCTGGGAGCGTTACGCGAGTACCCCGCTCCTGCCGAAATCGTTTATACAATACAGGATAATAGGGTTAGAGACCTCCCGCAAGCGACATAGGCGGTTTATTCGAATAGCTACAGCGAGACTTGAGCCACCCACTCACAGGTGGCACCCGGACTAGTTCGGTTTTCTTCCCCCGGTCGCCCAATAGCTGGGGTGCACGCTGCCCGGAAACAACGGTGCCGGTGGATCATTGTCGAATTGGACGATGAACGCGAACATCAGGCTGATGAGATCGCTGTTCTGTGTGCTGAAGTCGAAGCAAAGAACGCGGCCAACATCTGTTTGATCAGACTTTTTGCGGCCGGCGGCCGGAATGTCGCTCAGAGCACAGGCCTTGGCGGCGTAGATCGTCTTACCAGCGTGGCGATCGGCTGGAGGTATGGAGACAAAACCGACGGTAATGGCGGCAGGACGGCCATCGATCATGTAGCGAGTTGGTTCGTGGCTTATCCTGGCTTCCCCGAATTGCTTGAGCTGGCGCAGCAGTTGCACCCGAGTGAAGGGGCCAAGGGCAGTTGCTTTGCGCAGCAGTTCAGGGCAAGCTGGGTTAATCCTGGTAAGCACAAACGAGGACGGACCCGCCGGAATGGCTGAGTCGGCGATCAGAGTTGTCTTGGCACAATTGTCAGTGCCGGGGTCTGAGCTTACACCCGGCTGATCGGTAACAGGCTCGAAGTGAGCCGGATAGAAGTAGGTGATATTCAGAGCGTCGTCGTGAAAGCTCTTGGGAAGATTGCTGGTGCGCTGCTGCTCGGTCATCTGGGCTTGACCGGCCGAACAAAGTGACAGTAGCAAAACGAGTGAACGCGAATATGACACGCCGACTATCCTTAATTTCGTTCTCATTGGTAAAGAGGGGCGTGCCGCCTCCTTCTACCCTCGTCACTGCATATTCGTCAGCAAAACTTTTCCTCCCGTTCGAGCCATGATCTTGAACCCGTTCGAGCCCAGCAGTTGATCAAACCTGGGAAGCTGATTTGAGCGTGCGATCAGATAATAGCGTTGGGAGTCAAACCACATCCTCTTGAGTCGGGTGTCATCGATAAACACATCCGGTGTATTGGGTGCGTTGGAACCGTACTCGAGATTCTGCCATCGGCCATTCAGCAGAAGCACGGGCCGGTTGGTATAGAAGGGAACAGACGAAAACCAGTAGTAGTTGTGATCCAGGATGATCTCTCCGGGCGGACTGCTCAGAATCACTCGAGCAAAGTCTCGTGAAGAGAGCAGTGGATCAAACCTGATCATCGCCAAGCGTGCCGCCTGAAAAAAAATCACCATCATCAGTGCAGCAGCCAGGTAAGAACGAAACGATGACTCAACCTTCTTGGCTCTGATCGCGCCAACACAGCCGAGAAGAAATCCTATCCCAGCCATAACCAACGGCAAGCGCAAGTAAGCAAATGAATCAATGGTCAGGTCCTCCATATGACCTAAGGACAACTTATAGGCGTTGGGGTGAACCGAGAGCGCAGCCGTGATGTCGCCTGGCGTTGGCACATGACGCACCGCAATCAGAATCGAAAAACACGCTAACGCCGCAATCCCCGACACCATGCTCAAGGCAAGTGTGCCCCGGCGGACCCAAACACCTTCCGCGGCCATGGCGCAGCCCAAGAGCAAGGCGAACGCAGGATAGGCGGGCATCGAGTAGTACTCCTGCGTCGTAGAAAACGTAAAAAAGATCAGAATAAAGCCGATCCAACACAGGGCAAGCAGCCGCGTCCGGCCCGCGCGGTCCTGAGGCTTGAAAGAAAGCCGGGCAACCGCGGCCAGATACACGCTCCAGGGAAAGAGCCAAATGAAATGAAAAAGCCAGAACCATATCCGCGGAACGGTGTCGTAATCGCGTGGATAGCGCATATTAAGAAAGCGCAACAATTGCTCATTGATCAAGAAGAACCATAAAAAGCCATGAAAGTGGCCGGGCATACTCTTGAGCGTCCACGCGAAATAAGGTGGATTGCGCAGAGTAGCCAATACATGCCACGGGGCCGCTATCAGCAGCACGATGAAGGCGCCGGAGATGAGGTGCATCCGCTTCCAGGTAGCCCAGGAAAATAATTGCCGCGTGAACAGCAGGAACAGCATGGCCGCTGCGATCGGAAATACCACACCGATCAGGCTCTTCAGCATGAGTCCGAGTCCTAAACTTACATAGAACAACCAGGCCCATGCCCTCGGATGCGTCTCTCCCTCGTCGAAAACGCGCAGAAAGGCCCACATAGCCAAAGTGATGACAAAGACCAGCATTACGTCGGGGATGAGAATACGGGTAAAGAGCCACAGACCAACACACGTAGCCATGACCAAGCCGGCGTAAAACCCCGCGCGTTCGCCAAAGGCCCAATGGGCAAACGCAGCCGTCAGCCATACCAGGGCGATGGCGGTGAGAGCCGTGGCCAGCCGGGCTGCCCAGTCGCGGAAGCCGAACATCTTGTAGAAGATGTCCATCAACCACCACGACAAGGGGGTCTTCTCGAGGTAAACCACCCCATCCAGACGGGCTGTCACATAATCACCGGACGTCAGCATGTTGCGGCCAATCTGCGCCTCAACGGCATCGGTGTCGTCCATCAACGATGGCGGGGAAAAAACGCTTGAAAAGTAAATGACCGAGGCAATCAGCAGAACAAACAAAAGAGAAGCATTCTTCCGCTCCCCCGTCTTTAAACTAAACAATAGAGTGCTCCTGCTACAGTGATTCTCTCATCAGAGCGATTGGGGAGATCAAGCCAGCATCTCACGGCCCAACGTACTGGTTGATGGAGTGACAAATCTCGATGGTCCTACTTTGCGTCTGTTTTTAGCATTCGTTCTGGCGGCCGCGGCCTTTGGATCGGGATCGTTATCTGCTCAGACAGGGTCCTTGCCGGACAACCCGTCTCCGCAGCAGACGGCGAAGCCGCAGAGTTTTTTCGCAAGGCTGGTTCAGTTCTATGGCCAGGATTGGCACGGCACAGCACCCCAGAGCCCCGCCCCACCCCGGCGCGGACTTCCCTCGCCGCTCCCATCCCCGCCCTTTCCCAACTCGGACTGGTCCTATGGTGGGTCGCCCGTTATCGGCGAACCGGATACCAATAGCTATCCCTTGATGACGGCCTGGAATCATGCGCGCAGCCGCACCAAAGTCTATGGATGGGTCGAGCCTTCCGTGAACTTCACCACTTCGACACACCGCAACTATCCCGAGTCCAACGACATCTACTCCAACCGCCTCGAAATGGATCAGTTCATTGTTTATATCGAGCGCCTGCCCGACTCCGTGCAAAGGGAGCATGTGGATGTCGGGTACCATCTGACCGCTTTTTACGGGACCGACTACCGATTCACCACGGACAAAGGGTATTTCAGCAGCCAATTACTGGTCCACGACCGCCAATACGGTTTCGACCCGGTGCTTGAATATGTCGACGTCTATGTTCCCCATGTCGCCCAGGGGATGAATATCCGGGTTGGCCGCTTCATCTCCATACCCGGTATTGAGGCGCAGCTTACGCCGAATAACTACATGTTCAGCCACTCCCTGCTGTACACGATCGATCCATTCACCGATACAGGGCTACTGGCTACGATTAAATTTAATGACAAATGGCTGGTGCAGGCAGGCATTACCGCCAGCCACGACGTTGCCCCCTGGACGAGCGATGCGCGGCCTTCGGCAACCGCTTGTGCCAGTTACACGACTGCCACCGTGAACGACAATTTTTACCTCTGCGCCAATGGCATCAACGGTGGCAAGTATGCCTACAACAATATGCAGCAATACGATGCCACCTGGTATCACAAGTTTTCCAAGACCTGGCATACGGCGAGCGAAGCTTACGTCATGTACGAGCGCGATGTACCCAGCGCCGGAGGCCCGCTCCAGCCACAGCCTAATAATTACGCAGCCACCTGCCGCTCTGGCCAGGTGACTTGTTTCGCACCCGAGTACGCCGCGGTGAATTACATCCTGAAGCAATTATCCGATCATGACTTTGTTGGTTTTCGCAGCGACCTGCTCAACGATAAGAAGGGGCAGCGGACCGGGGTGAATACGAAATACACCGAGAACACGCTCATGCTGAGCCACTGGATTGGGACCACGGTGCAGATACGCCCGGAGATTCGCTTCGATCACGCCTGGGACCGGAAATCGTATGACAACGGCAGACACCAGAGCCAGTTGACGTTGGCTACTGACTTAATCGTCCACTATTGAGCAGGCGCCGGTTGCAGGCGACGGCTGATCCAGCTTCTTCCCGGCCGCTCGATGAGTCTCTTGGTCAGCAGGGCGGCGACGATCAAAAACAAATACGAGATCCAGGGATCGAACACGATGAGCCCGCTTTTCTCCAGAAGATGCGAATCGTGGAGCAGCGTCCAGAGATTAAAGTGCAACAAGTACAGGCAATAACTGGCCTCGCCAATGGCGATAAAGGGCAGCAGTCCGAAGAATCGCGCCACCGGATTTTGTCCGGCCAGGCACAGGATCACGCCGGCGAACAGCGGCATCAGCAGACCGTCGTGCATCATGACATAGGGCAAGCGGTCGCCGACCACGAGAACCAGGTAGAGCGAGGCAAACGCAAGCAGCCCGATCACCAGGCGCTTGCGGCTCTCCGGCCGAATCTTTTCGTTCAGGAATCCCAGCCCCATGCCAAACAGGAACGATGGCAGATGCTGTAGGGGCATGAATTTGATCGCCCGCATCCATATCCCGACGGAATAACGGTCGGGATGAACGTCCCCATCCGGATTGAAGTGCATGTAGAGCCCAGGCAACACCAACCCGCTGAGCCATACGGCAAACAAAATCGCTAGAATTGTCCGCGCCTGGCGGGGACGGCGACGGGTAATCAGCCACGGGAACAAAAGATAAAAGAACGCCTCGGTGGACATAGTCCAGGCGGGCGTGTTCCAGAAGGTGGAGAGCGCCGGATGCCATCCCTGCAGCAGCAACGGGGTGAGAATCACTCCCAGGCCAAAGTCCAGCTTGGTGTGGGCTTGCACCTCCAGCATCAGCATGCCTGCTGACAACAACAGGCTGAACGCATACACCGGATAGAGCCGCGAGAACCGGGCCGACCAGAAACTGCGCGCCGTGAGTGCCCCTCGTTGGGCTCGGTCTGCATAGTTGTAGGTGAGAATGAAGCCGGAGAGCAAAAGAAAGAAACTGACCGAGATATACCCCCCGTTCACGACCGGGCTGAGCGGTCCGAACGAGTGGGGATCGGAAAAATGGAAGAAGACAAGATTCAGTGCGGCGAAACAGCGAATGCCGGTCAGAGCCGGTAATTGCGTCCGCCGGGGAGCTACCACGGGCCGAACTAATATGGGCCCCGCGGGTGCCGTTCTTGCTGGGGCCCGTAGAGTTGGGGAGAGCTCCGCAACTGTACTCACTGGGGTCAGGCTGTCACCAGGGAACCGACCTTCTCTCCGCTCACCACACGCAGGATATTTCCCGGCCGGTTCATGTTGAAGATGATCATGGGCAAATTATTGTCCTTGCATAGGCTCACCGCCGTACTGTCCATAACCTTTAGACCCAGGCGGAGGATTTCCATGTAGGTAATTTGCTCGAATTTGACCGCGTCTTTGGTAATAACAGGGTCGGCGTCATAAATCCCTTCCACTTTAGTGGCCTTGAGCAGCACGTCTGCTTTGATTTCCATCGCACGGAGAGAAGCCGCCGTATCTGTGGAAAAATAGGGGTTGCCTAGACCGGCCGCAAAAATGACCACGCGACCCTTCTCTAGATGACGAATGGCCCGCCTGCGGATGTATGGCTCAGCCACCTGGTTCATCTCGATCGCAGACATGACCCGGGTTTGCACCTCGCACTTCTCCAAGGCATCCTGCAGAGCGAGCGCATTGATCACCGTCGCCAGCATTCCCATGTGGTCCGCGGAAACACGGTCCATCATGCGCGCCTGTTCAGCAACACCGCGGAAAAAATTCCCTCCGCCCACCACAATGGCGACTTCGACGCCGAGATCTCGGACTGCCAGAATCTCGAGCGAAATCTCATGCAACTTGGCGACGTCTACACCGAAACCGCGGTCGGCCGCCAGCGCTTCACCTGACAGTTTGAGCAGGACTCTCTTGTACATTCATGCAAAGTATCGCACATCCAAGAGGGGCCGCTATCCCTCGGGTGGGGGGCAATTTACCCTCCATTTGCAGGGACACAGACGGTACTAATATGAGACGAGAGGGATGGGTATTGAGCTTCATTTCTTGCTGAGAAATAGTGCTGCTCTCACCAGTTCGAGGAAGGAGCTCGTGGAATATGCGAAGGGGTTGATTCGCGACCGGCAGATGGACGTCGGTGCAGGAGTTGCAGGGGCTAAAGCCCGACATATTGTCAATCGGTTACGGCCCGACTAAAGTCGTGCCCTGATACAAAACCCAGTTTTTGACAGCCTGCAATGGGGATGACACGGGGAGAGGAGTGGCTAAGGTTGAGTGGTTGCGGGATAGGGAGAAACTGCAGATCCCTCCACTTCGCTGCGCTCCGGTCGGGATGACAAAGGGGAGGGGGTGACTCAGGTCGGAGTGGTTGCGGGATGGGAAGAAACCGCAGATCCCTCCACTTCGCTGCGCTCCGGTCGGGATGACAAAGGGGAGAGGGGTGACTCAGGTTGGAGCGGTTGCGGGATGGGAAGAAACCGCAGGTCCCTCCACTACGCTGCGCTCCGGTCGGGATGACAAGGGGAGTGGGGTGGCGCTGGTTGGCGTGGTTGCGGGATGGGGAGAAACTGCAGGTCCCTCCACTACGCTTCGCTTCGGTCGGGATGACAAGGGGAAGAGGGGATGGCTCAGGTTGGAGTGGTTACGGGATGGGAAGAAACTGCAGATCCCTCCACTTCGCTGCGCTCCGGTCGGGATGACAAAGGGGAGAGGGGTGGCTCAGGTTGGTGTGGTTGCAGGAGGGGGAGAAACTGCAGATCCCTCCACTTCGCTGCGCTCCGGTCGGGATGACAAGGGGAGTGGGGTGACTCAGGTTGGTGTGGTTAGTGGGATGGGAAGAAACCGCAGATCTCTCCACTATAGCGAGGTCGAGGTTTGGCGTTACGCCGGCAATACAAAGGGCCGGGAATGATCCCGGCCCCTTTTAATTACCTTTGCTTACTCTGCGGCGTTCGGCTTGATCTGGGCTACCGTCCAGACCGGATCGCCAACCTTAAAGCGGGCAAAGCGGCGCACGCTCAGGTTCTCACCCAGCTTGCCAATCTTCTGCGCAATCAAGTCCTTGATGGCAAACGACTGGTCCTTGATGAAGGGCTGATCAAGCAGACAAACCTCTTCGTAGAACTTGCTCATCTTGCCTTCCACAATCTTCTCAATCACCGCCGGAGGCTTTCCCGTGGCCGCAGCCTGCGACCGGTAAATGTCCTTCTCCCGCTCCAGATCCTCGTTGGTCACATCCTCACGCCGAATATAGCGGGGATCGGTCGCCGCGATATGCATGGAGATATCCTTAAGCAGCTCCTGGAAGTCGTCGGTGCGGGCGACAAAATCGCTCTCGCAGTTAATTTCAATCAATACGCCGATCTTGCCTCCGGCGTGAATATAGGTGCCCACAGCTCCCTCGGACGTGCTCCGCGACGCCTTCTTGGCCGCCGATGCCATGCCCTTCTTGCGTAGCACCACTACCGCCTGCTCCAGGTCTCCCTTGGCCTCCGCAAGCGCGTTGCGGCAATCCATCATCGGCGCCCCAGTCTTCTCGCGAAGCTCCTTAACCTGGGCAGCAGAAATATTTTCAGTCACAGTCGACATCCTCTTGCAAGTCCTTTACTGGCCTGTTAACAGGCCCTGAATAGTGTTGTTTACAGCGTCCGCTCGGCGACTTCCGGCTCATCCACAGCGATCACTCCAGGAGCCTTGCGGATGCCTCCACCCAGCACAGCTTCCAGATCGACCACTTCATTATCAGCAGAGGGTTCGTCGGCAGCGGATTCAAGTCCGGCCATCTCTACCGGGGCAGCTTCGAGCTGCTCATCCGCGGTCACTCCCGCATCGCCGGCACGCTTCTCGCCCGCCATGTGCACTCCTTCGACCACGGAGTCAGAGATTTTCGAGGTAAACAAACGAATCGCGCGCAGGGCGTCATCATTGCCCGGGATCACGTAGTCGACCACCGTAGGATCGCAGTTGGTATCGACCACCGCTACCACCGGAATGCCCAGCTTGCGGGCTTCTTTCACCGCGATCGCCTCGTTGTTGGAATCAACCACAAAGAGCGCGTCGGGCAAGCGGCGCATGTTCTTGATGCCCGCCAGGTTCGCCTGCAGATGCTTGCGCTCCCGCTCCAGGCGGATGACTTCCTTCTTGGTCAGCAGCTCATAGCGGCCATCGGTGGCCATCTCATCCAGTTCCTGAAGGCGTTTCACGGATTTCTGGACGGTGATCCAGTTGGTCAGCAGTCCACCCAGCCAGCGCTGGTTAATGTAGAACATGCCGCAGCGGGTGGCCTCTTCGGCGATCGCGTCCTGGGCCTGCCGCTTGGTGCCGACAAACAAGATGACTTTTCCCTGACCGGTCAAATCAGTGACAAACTTGCTTGCTTCCTTGAACATCTTCAAGGTCTTTTGCAGGTCAATGATGTAAATCCCGTTGCGTTCCCCGAAGATGTATTCCTTCATCCGCGGGTTCCAACGCTTGGTCTGATGCCCGAAGTGAACTCCCGCTTCGAGCAACTCCTTCATTGTGATTGTGGCCAAACTACCTCCTCGTGAGTTGCATTCCGACATGGCCGGAATTGATTTCCCTCGCCCGCCAAGGCGGGGAAGATTTAAGACTGTCTTGTTCCAACTACCGCTTGCTGAACTGGAAGCGCTTGCGAGCGCCCTTCTGCCCGTACTTCTTACGTTCCTTGATGCGCGCATCGCGGGACAACAAGCCGTCGGCCTTCAATGTCTTGCGCAGCTCAAGATTGAACTCCAGCAGCGCGCGCGCGATCCCCATCTTCACCGCATCGGCCTGCGCGCTCACGCCGCCACCCTTCACCGTAGCCAGCACATCGAAAGTCCCGCCAAGCTCGACTAATTCCAAGGGCCGCTTGGCAGAAACCCGTTGCTGATGGGTGACAAAATAAGCCTCAAAGGGTTTTTGATTGACGACGAAGTTGCCGCTGCCAGGGCGTAAAAATATGCGTGCCACGCTGGCCTTACGACGCCCTGTTCCGTAGTACTGAACTAAATCTGCCATTACCGATTGTCCATCCTGTTCTTTTTACTGTCGTGCTTAGCGGGCTGCCAACTCCATCACCTCAGGCTGCTGCGCCTGATGGGGGTGCTTATCGCCCCGGTAGACCTTGAGCTTGGTTGCCATCTGACGGCCCATCTTGCTCTTGGGCAGCATGCCCTTGATGGCGTCTTCCACAATCTTTTCCGGCCGGCGAGCCATGAGGCGCACAAAAGACTCTTCGCGCAGGCCCCCGGGGAACCCGGTGTAGCGGCGATAAACCTTTTGCTGGCTCTTCAGACCGGTGAGCACGATCTTCTCCGCGTTGACCACAATGACGTGATCACCCATGTCGATGAAGGGCGTATATTTGGGATTTTTCTTGCCCGCCAAGGTGCTGGCTGCTTCGGTGGCCAGACGCCCCAGCGTCTTGCCGCTGGCGTCCAACACGAACCATTTGCGGGTGATATCGTGCGAGCTCGGAAAATACGTAGACATGGTACTCGTTCTCCAGGGAACCATCGTTTTGGGACGCATGACGCACCACCGCGGAAAACCTCGCGGCTGGCAACTGCATTCCCGCAAACGAAAGGTTCTTAAATCGCTTGAGTGGCGAAGATCAGACTAAAAACCTTCGCTTTCCTGGCAGGCTACCTGAGGCTCGCTCAATCTTCGGATCGGTTTGAAGTGAAGCGGCTTGCCGGACTTCACTTCTCTCGGAACAGACGGCGACTACAGAGGGCCGGACGCGGCACTGCGCAAGAAGACCAGACTAACGCAACTGGACAAGGGAGTCAACCGGTGGAGGGTTACTAGATGCGCACAAAAGAGGCATTCCCCGTTCATTCCGGACGACATACGCTCTCCTTAGGAATATCACGGAGGTCCCCCCACATGACGCAACGTGCCTCTGAATCACTGGTAGCTGTACTCATTCGCATCGGTTTGTTGCTGGCCCTGGTCATCATGCTGATGGCCGAAAACGCCCAGGCCCAACCGCTGCAGCATTTACGGCAGGGCCACCCCACCAGCTTGCAGCTGCGAATACACGCTGCAGGCACTCAAACGAACCGTTGATTGGTTCGTTGGAGCAAGGAGAAATATGAAGTTTGAAAAGCAGCTCTCGTCGTTTTTCACCGCGGCATTACTTTGCGGCACTTTTACCACACTCTCGAGCGGCCAACAGACAGCAGCCGCCAACGGAGTGGTGGCTCCTGCCGCAACCGCACAGACAGATGCAGCTTTGCTCAAGTCCACCCCTCCGCTCACCGAGGATGCCCTGCGTGCACGCTACGTAGGCAAGCTGATCTTCCTCCGCGGCTCCTACCTGGGGGACGATCTTAATTTCGACATGAACGGTAAGGTGAACGGCTCGCCTACCGCCGCTTCTTTTACCCTCTCCGCGTTTGAAGTGAGGAAAGTGAAGCTTTCCAAACACAAGCTCGAGATCGAGGCCGATCGCTACGGATTGCACTATTTCGGCGCTTTGCCGTACGAGGACGAAACGAAATCCTTCGATCAGGTGAAGATCTCTAAAAAGCCGGTCCACATTTCTATCGACCGCGAAGTCATCGTTATCCCCAAAGTGAAGAAGGAAAAGAACAAGAAGCAGCCCACGGCCCAGGAATTGGCTGCGGCCCAGTCTTTGAAGACGCGGGATGCGGCAGCGGATGCATCGCAACCGGCAGCGCCGGCAGCCACCGCCGCTGCAGCCGCCGAGACCAACCAAGCCCTGGCAGCTGTTTCTCCGGCGCATAGCGCCATGGTCATGAACAAGGCGCTGGATAACATCTTCGCCAACAACATCGATCAGGCCATGATGTCTCATCTACCCGACTACTGGCAGCAGTACTTTGCCAGTAAAAGCCAGCACCGCCCGTTCATGCCCGCCGATGCCAGCATCAAGGTGGTTGGGGACGGCGTGACCCCACCCCAAGTCCTCAACAGCATCGATCCGAGTTCCAATGAATTTGCCCAGAAATACGGCATCGCCGGCATGGAGCTGTTGCGGACGGTGGTTGATTCCACCGGAGTTCCGCGGCAGATCGCGATTGCCCGTCCGATTGGATTTGGACTGGACGAGAAGGCGGTGGAAGCGGTGAAGAACTCGCACTTCCGTCCGGCAACGGTGAATGGTCAGCCGGTGCCGGTGGTGGTGGATCTGGTGGTCACCTTCCGCATTTACTCCAACCGCACCAAACCAGGTTCGGTGCAAAAAGGATCAAAGGAGACCGTTCTGGCCGCCGCAGTAGCGGATTCAGATGCTAATCTGGCTCGGTGAGCCAGCGTTTCTTCCAACTGATCCGGACCGGCCAAACGGCGGAAGTCGCCGCTGCAGCGGAAGAGGATCCAGCCCTGATTACCAGCAGAGACGCCCAAGGCGTCTCTGCTTTTTTGTGGAGCATTTACCACCGTCAGCTGCTGATCAGAGATTTCCTGCTCACTCACCTGGAGACTCTGGATATCTTCGAGGCTTGTGCTCTGGGTGACTACCGCCGCATCGAGCCGCTGCTGCGGCGCGAGCCCATGCTGGTTCATGACAGCTCCGCGGACGGCTGGGCGCCGCTCCACCTGGCTGCTGCCTTTGGGGGTCCGGAGGCAACCGCTCTGCTGCTGACCCACGGCGCGCACATCCACCGCTTCTCCCGCAACCCGATGCACAATCAGCCACTGCATGCCTGCATCGCCTTAAGTCAGGATATCGAGACGGTGCGTCTGCTCATCGCCCAGGGAGCGGACGTGAACATGGAGCAAGCCGGAGGCTACACTCCCCTGCACCAGGCGGCCGCGGCCGGGCTTCGAGAGTTGACCCAGATCCTGCTCGAAGCAGGAGCAAATCCATCCAGCCTTTGCCATCAAGCGAAAACACCAGCCGACTACGCCCGCGAGCGCCACCATGAGGCAGTGCTCGAGCTGCTCTCCGCCGCGCGAGCGTGATTGGCGAGAGCACAGCAGCGCCCTTTTGTATCAGGGACGACTGCGGAATCGGGACCGGGCAGGATAAAAGTACCTCAGGGGCTAAAGAGCCTGCGGAAAAATTCGGGGCCGGCCAACGACAGGCAGGGGCTAAAGAGGGTGTGTGAGTACTCGCAAAAGAACCGCAGGTCCCTCCACTTCGCTTCTTTTACGGCCCGACTAAAAAGAGGTTGCGGAAAAACCCAGGTTTTTGAAGGGTACGGCCTTTAGGCCGTACGTAACAACTGTAGAATCAATACGGCTTTAGCCGCTGAGGGCTGCGATTTCGCTAGGTATCGACTTTTTCCGCAGCCTCTAAAGTCGTGCCCTGATACAAAGCCGGAAGACGCGGCACTATTCGTAGGCTAAGGCTTCGATGGGATCTTTCCGCGCCGCTTTCAAAGCGGGGTAACTCGCACCCACCAGCGCCCCACCGAAGGCAATCAGCGTGGCGTACATGATCCAACCCGGACTGATGGGGAAAGGAAGGGTGGGAAAGCGATTATCCATCACTGCCTGCAACGCAAAGGTAAAGCCAATCCCAACCACAATGCCGACGATGGCCAGAAACCCGGTTTCCCGCAGCACCAAATTGACTATATAAAGCTGCGAAGCACCCAACGACTTGAGGATCCCAATCTCCCGCGTCCGTTCCAGAACAGCGGTGTACATAGACTGGAAGATGACAAGAAAGCCGACCACCACCGCCAGGCTGATCACCACGTGGAGCGCATCGTTGAAAGCCGGAAGGTGTTCCGGTGTCATCTGTGAGAGCGCTTCCGCCACCGTCTCTACCTGGTATTCGGACATCCCGGGCTGGGCATGGATCTCCTGCTCGATCAGCTTCTCGTTCTTCGGGTCGTCGCTTTTCACGAAGATCAAGGAAGCATTGTTTTCCGCGCCTAACAACGCGCCGAGGGTCCGAATGGGCAAATATTTGCGTGCACCCTTGCCGTGCTCCACGATTCCAGAGATACGGAATGGGTGGTCGAGCACTGGAATCGTTTCCCCTACGGCGAAGTGTTTGCCGGTGCGGGCGAAGATATCATCGACGATGACGTCGTTGGGTCCCTGGAAAGGGCCTCCGGAGAGGAAAACAAAAGGGCGTAGGGCGTTAAAACTGGGGTAGTCAATGCCCCAAATCGTCTCCACCGACGCCCTCACGGAGATCTGCTGAATGGCCGGGGAAGGGACCGCAACATGGGGTAACTTGCGTAAAACATCGGCTACCTTGGCAGGAATAGGAGCACCGCTCACCCCGGCAATGAAGCTTGCGTTGGGAGGGCGGACGATGATGTCTGCACCAATGCCGCTGGTCTGCGCGCGGGAGCCGGAAATCTGGCCAACCATAATTCCCACGATGGAGAGGATCATGGCCACCTCAATCGCCACCGCGAGAATGCTGATGCCCGAGCGCAGCGGGCGATGAAGCAGGTTGCTAATGACTAACCTATTCATGCTATTCGCCTGACAGAGCCGAGTGTAGCAAAATTGAGTCGCTGGATAAGTGCCGGCTTGAAGGGCGCGAACCGGCAGGGCCGGACCAGTAACTCAGAAGATGCTGTAGCCTGCACAAACTAAAGGGTTACAGGATTTGCTTTGACCTGGAAACGGGTCCGTCTTATGGTGAAAATGTCGGCGTACGTCGAGCCGATGGGTGTCATGTATGGGGAAATTCGGCGATACATTACGGCAGGAGCGAGAGTTCCGCGGCATCACCCTGGATACCATTACCCAGGTCACCAAGATCAGCAACCGCCACTTGCAGGCCCTGGAACAGGAGCACTTCGAAGTCCTGCCGGGCGGGGTTTTCAACAAGAGCATGGTGCGCGAGTATGCCCGCGTCGTCGGACTCGACCAGGAAGAGTGGGTGGGACGCTATCTCTCCGCACACAAATCGACCGGGGCCCTCGCCGATGAGGAAGGTTGGGTCCGCTTTGCCGAAAATGCCAGTAAGGCCCGGGAGTCGGGTAAAGGGAAGCGTCCCGATCAGCGGCTCCGCTGGGCGGGCATTGGGGTACTCCTGCTCCTGGTAGCCGGACTCAGTTGGTTTGTGTGGAGCTACGTGCACAAGAAAATTTCCCTCGGTGTTCCGGCGCCGGTTACCCAGACCACCACCGCCGCACTGACTCCGGACCCGATGGGACCTCTTCAACCGGTTTTCCAGTTCGTATCGGATCAGGGCAAGGTTTTGCCTGCATGACCCCCCTCTGATACGGTCTTAAGAGGGTGGAAACGCCGCCCAGGCAACTAAAAGTAGGAGGAAGCCGCTTTGCCACAGCACGATAGGTTTTTGTTTACGTCCGAGTCGGTCACCGAGGGGCATCCGGATAAAATTGCCGACCAGATCTCCGATGCGATCCTGGATGCTTGTCTAGCGCAGGATCCCTTCAGCCGGGTGGCCGCCGAAACCCTTACTGCCACCGGCCTGGTGGTCATCGCAGGTGAAATCACCACCAAGGCATACGTTGACTTCCAGTCCCTGGTACGGGGGGTGGTGGCGTCGATCGGCTACGATAACGCGCTTTACGGATTCGACTCCAATACCTGCGCCGTCATCTCCAGCATCAATAAGCAGTCGGGCGATATCGCTATGGGCGTAGACAGCGGCGGAGCCGGCGACCAGGGCATGATGTTCGGCTATGCAAGCGACGAGAATGCTGAGCTGATGCCCACCCCGATCGCTCTCGCTCACAAGCTCAGCCAGAGACTAACGGAAGTCCGCAAGAGCGGACTGCTTTCTTACCTTCGCCCGGATGGTAAGAGCCAGGTCACGGTGGAATACGACCAGGACATGAACCCGGTGCGCGTGGATGCGGTCGTCATCTCCACGCAACACTCCGAGACCATCTCTACCGAGGAACTCCGCGCCGACATTCTCAAGCACGTGATCCAGGCCACCTTGCCTTCCAAGCTGCTGGATGCCGATACCAAGTACCACATCAATCCGACCGGTCGATTCGTGATCGGCGGCCCCATGGGAGATACGGGCCTCACCGGGCGCAAAATCATCGTCGACACCTACGGTGGCATGGGCCGCCACGGCGGCGGCGCATTCAGCGGCAAGGATCCGACAAAGGTGGACAGGTCCGCAGCCTACATGGCTCGCTACATTGCCAAGAACATCGTCGCGGCTGGACTGGCCAAGCGCTGCGAAGTGCAGTTGGCCTACGCCATCGGTGTGGCCGAGCCGGTGAGCGTGCTGGTGGAGACCTTCGGCACCGGAACTTTGGATTCTGCAAGGCTGCAGAAGCTGGTTCGCGCCCACTTCAAGCTGACGCCCAAAGGCATCATCGAGAGCCTCGACCTTCGTCGTCCGATTTATCGCAAGACGGCGGCGTACGGTCATTTCGGCCGCGCCGATAAGGACTTCACCTGGGAAGCCACCGATAAGGCGCAGGCGCTGCGGGAAGCAGCCGGCGTCAAGGAACCGGCGGCCGCCACCAAGTAGAAAATTATCCGGCAAGATCCGGATAGCCTGACGCTCCGCTTTGGGTTGATGATTCTTGCATGGCAAGCATCCATCCAAAGCAAGCGTGGCAATAAGTCCTGGCCGGAAAACCCAGGTCTCAAAAAGCGAGACCTGGGCCACCCACTCGTAATCGTTGCAGAGCTGCTGCGTTATGCCGGAGCCTTATTTCCAGTGGCCAGCACGGTCTGAAAAAAAGGCGACTCCGTCTCTTTATGTACAACAGCGGTGTGCACATTTCTGAACCCGGCCTTGCCCAGCAACAACTCCAGTTCCACTTCACTGAAGCCCAGCCAAACGTCCGCGTACAGCTCGCGCGCTTCGGTGAACCGGTGCTGCACCAGATCCAGAATGGCAATCCGGCCGCCTGGCTTTAAAATGCGCCAGGCTTCCGCAATGGCTCGCTCGGGATGCAGCGCGTGGTGCAGCGACTGGCTGAACAAAGCCAGGTCCACTGCGCCATCCGCGATCGGCACTGCTTCCAGATCCCCTTTGCGATACTCGAGCGCAGCGACCCCTTGCTTCTGCGCCAACTCACTCCCCAACGCGACCATCTTGTCCGAGTTATCGACCGCAATCACCTGTTGCGCGCGCTGCGCCAACAGCAACGAGAAAGCTCCCTCGCCCGCCCCTAAATCGGCGATCACCATGGGCGGCAACATCAATAACAAAGCCTCCGCTATGCTCTTCCAGGAGCGCCCGGGAACATACTCCCGCCCCAGCCGCCCGGCCATGTCGTCGAAAAAGGCCCGCGTCTTGTCTTGCCGCTTCCGCAGCACCAAATCCAGGGCGGCCTGGTCGTTTGCTGCCTCGGGAATCTCTTCCGGAGCCCGCTGCAACATGCTCAGCAAGCCGGACAATACGTCTCCATCCGCTTTCGACCGATACCAGATGTTCTTGCCCGTCCGCCGGTCTTCCACCAGACCTGCGTGCTTCAACTGCGCCAGATGAGTCGAAATGGAACTCTGTCCCATTCCCAGAATCTCCTGCAGTTCCGCGACAGACAGCTCCTCACGTGCCAGAAGTAACAACATGCGCAGACGATTGCTATCGCCCAACACCCGCAAAGATTTTACGATTGACCCCATAGCCCTTTACAGACTATTGTATCAATATATTTGGATGTATCGATATATGAGGATATAGACATGTCACCAGCAACGATCGACCGCACCGCCGCCATTCCCGCTTACAAGGTGGCGGACCTCTCCCTGGCCGACTGGGGTCGCAAAGAGATTTCCATTGCCGAGCATGAGATGCCCGGTTTGATGTCCATCCGGCGCAAGTATGCCAAGGACAAGCCGCTTGCCGGCGTTCGCATCACTGGTTCCCTGCACATGACCATCCAGACCGCGGTGCTGATCGAGACCCTGGTGGAACTGGGCGCGAGCGTTCGCTGGGCCAGCTGCAACATCTTCTCCACCCAGGACCACGCGGCAGCCGCGATCGCGGCAGCCGCCGTTCCAGTGTTCGCCTGGAAGGGAGAGTCGCTCGAAGACTACTGGTGGTGCACCGCCCAGGCACTGGACCACGGCGAAGGCAAGGGCCCGCAGCTGGTGGTAGATGACGGCGGCGATGTGACCCTGCTGATCCACAAAGGGTATGAACTGGAAAACGGTGATGGCTGGGTGAATACCCCGTCTTCCAACCACGAAGAGCAGGTCATCAAGGATCTGCTGAAGAAGATGCACAAGGAAAATCCCAAGCACTGGCATGAAGTCGCCAAGGAGTGGCGTGGGGTGTCGGAAGAGACCACGACCGGCGTGCACCGCTTGTACAAAATGAAGGAACAGGGCAAGCTCCTGGTTCCCGCGATCAACGTCAACGACTCCGTCACCAAGTCGAAATTCGATAATCTTTACGGCTGCCGCGAATCGCTGGCGGACGGGATCAAGCGCGCAACCGACGTCATGGTGGCGGGCAAAGTAGCGGTCATCTGCGGTTATGGCGACGTAGGCAAGGGTTCAGCCCACTCCCTGCGCGGTATGGGCGCGCGGGTGGTGGTCACTGAGATCGACCCCATCAATGCTCTGCAGGCGGCCATGGAAGGCTTTGAAGTGACGACCGTGGAAGACACTCTGGGCCGGGGCGATATCTACGTCACCTGCACCGGCAACCTGGATGTGCTGACGCTGGAGCACATGTCGAAAATGAAAGATCAGGCCATCGTGTGCAACATCGGCCACTTTGATAATGAAATCCAGATCGATCGTCTGAACAGTGCGCCCGGGGTGGAGAAGGTCAACGTCAAGCCCCAGGTAGACCAATACAACTTCCCCGCAGCCAAGGGAAAACCAGCGCACACCATTTTCGTACTGGCCGAAGGCCGGCTGGTGAACCTGGGCTGCGCCACCGGCCACCCCAGCTTCGTGATGAGCAACAGCTTCTCTAACCAGACGCTGGCTCAGCTCGACCTGTGGAAGAACAAAGATACCTACAAGATTGACGTTTACACCCTCCCCAAGCACCTGGACGAAGAAGTGGCGCGTCTCCACCTGGAGAAGATCGGCGTGAAGCTGACCACGCTGACAGCAGAGCAAGCCAACTACCTGGGCGTGGCGCCGGAAGGTCCCTACAAACCAGATACCTACCGCTACTAAACAACTGCGTACAATCGAGGGGCCCCGGTCTCAACCTGGCTGGGGCCCTTCTCTTTTGCCCCGGTATCTCTTTGGTTTGCCTGGACGTCTTATGAGCATGAAACACAAAGTCCCAATCCTCGGCAGCCTGTTGTTGCTCAGCTCACCGTTGCTGGCCCAGGCGCCGGCGACGGCCAGCGGCGCTAGCCACCCGCCGGTGGAAGTGATTCAATCCACCACCCCGGATGCCTCGGTGCTGAAGGCGCGCAAGGGCTCCTATTCTTTCAAAGTCGATAACGGAGACTGGACCGACACCGGGTTAGAGGTCGCCCCCGGCGACCACCTTAATTTCACCTCCACCGGCAATCTTGCCCTGGCCGATGGACGATCCGCTCCGCCGGATGGTCTGACCCGGGGATGGAAAGACCTGATCCGTGAGTACCCGCTCAACTCCGCCAACAGCGGCGCCCTGATCGGCCGCATCGGCAATGAAGCCGCGGCGGTTCCCTTCCTCATCGGCGCCAGCAAGGATATGGATGTCTCGGCCACAGGCCATCTCTTCCTACGCCTGAACCTCACCTCCGATCTCTCCGGCACCGGGGACATCTCAGTGACGATGAAGCTTTCGCATGAGGCCGCGCAGAAGACCGTTTCCGCGCCCGATCTGGCTCATCTTCTGTCACCGCAACTGTTCGCTGATATTCCGCGCCGGGTGGGGGATCTGGAAGGCAATCCGGGCGACATGGTGAACTACGCCCTGATCGGTACCCAGGACCAGGTGACCAAAGCCTTTACCTCCGCCGGCTGGGTGCAGGTGGATAAGACCACCCAGGACGCGGTGGTCCATGGATTGATTTCAACCCTCTCGCACACGGCCTATACGGAGATGCCGATGAGCACACTGTACCTGTTCGGCCGGTCGCAGGATCTTTCTTTCGCCCGCGCCGATCCGCTGGCCGTGGCCGCCATTCGCCATCACTTGCGGGTATGGAAAACCACCGAAACAGTAGGCGGCGAGCCGCTTTGGGTGGGATCAGCTACCCACGATAACGGCTTTGAGAAGGACCAGCGGAACGGCGGCATCACTCATCACATCGACGCCAACGTTGACCAGGAGCGCGACTTTCTGGAGCAGAGCTTCGCCGGAGCCGGGGTGATCGCCGGTGCGGCCTATGTGCTCCCTTCCACTCCGTTGACTACCGCCAAGACCGCAACCGGCGGCAGCTTTCAATCGGACGGACGGATCGTCGTGATGGATCTGAAATGAATTGAGTTTTTGGTTAGTTGCAGGGAAGACGAAAAGACAGACCTTGGATGGGGTTCGCCCAGTCTTTATCGGCCCACGTACGCTGGTGCGAACATGGGGCACCCGTCCAGAGTTTGTGCGAGTGAAAGAGTGGATTACCAGGACATTGTTTTTCATCTCCCGTGGGCCGGCAAAGCCGGTGGTCAACGGTGAGCTAGCGGGGTGCAGCTGGCGGTGGGGTGACAACTGGAGTGGTTGGCGGCGGGATACGGGGTTGCAACTTCGCCATTTTGTCCTTAAAGATTTTGCGCGCGATATCCGGCCAGAATTCATTGAAAACCCCGCCGAACGCTCCATACGCCGTTACCGTGAGGCCTCGCTCAAAGGTCAGCCCAGCGCCTCGATCCGAAGCCGGGTAATAGAGGTTTGAGATCCCTCCAGCAGCTAAGTTGCCCAGTACATTGGAATAGTTCGGACCCCATTTGCCGTTATCGCTCTTAGACCAAACGGTAGTAGAAAGAGAATAGAGGAGGCGTGACGAGAAACTTCCCTTTCCGCGCCGAAAGTATCGCGGATCCTGTTTTAACAATATGGGAAAGATAGCGTTGCCAAGCAACGTACCGTCGAAGTTGTCAGCGTAAGAAGCCCCGAAGCGTTTCGCATATCCCTTCATGCCCTGGTGATACCCGGGAAAATCATTCTCCGCTTGGCTCAAAGCGGCGTCGAATCCCGCTATGCCGAAGGAAACCGGATCGATGGAAGTGCGAAACGCAATGTGCAGCTTTTGTTTGCGCGACAATGGGGCCGCGTCTTCGTTGTAGGAAACGTTGAAATTTGGCACCACCCCAGCGATCCGTTGTTGCTCTTGTTGCTTGACTTGTTCGGCCGCTTTTTCCTGTTGGGTGAGGGGACGCGCACTCGGTTGCTCCCCGCCGGTTGGTTGGGCAGCGGGCTTTGAATCATTCTGGGAAACAGGCGCATCGGGAGCAGAGCTTGCAGGAGGGGAAGCCGTCTGGGCGTGAACAGCCAGGCAAAGGGCCAAAAACGATGCCGGCAGCCCGAAAAACGAACGGGATATCAGCACGCTCGTCCTTGCTGCAAGTAGGGTCCCATGGTTCGATCTCTCTCCAGGCTTATTCCCGTTACGCTAATTACAGTGACCGCGGGTCGGATAATTGAGCGCACGACCTCATAGCAATTTCGGGCTCTTCCCCTGGTTTGACAAGATCGGTTGTCTTTAAGCTTACCTTAAGGAAGCCAGGGTTCCAGTCGCACGGTTGCGCAAAACGCGTCCTCGGTCTATTAACCGTAAAGGTAAAATCCAAAGGCCTGCCCTGATTCGTACAACTTATGTGGCGCAAACTCAGGAATCACTCAACGATACGGTCGAGTCATTCACCGTCTGCTGCAGGGACTGTAAAACTCCGTCCCACGTACGAGCCCTCATCGCCGTGGATGACCTGCACGTGCAGTGTCCCTTGTGTCTCTATGTTTTCTTTATGGAACCTTGGGCACGGAAAGGACTCTAGGCACGCTCGTCCTTTTCCGTCGTCACCGCAGGCGACTGACCGGCTGGTTTTCTCTGCTTGGCGATGGCGTCCAGCACGCCGTTGAGGAAATTCAGCGACTCCGGGGCAGAGTAGCGGCGGGCGATCTCGAGCGATTCGTTGATGACTACGGGTATCGGTGTGTCGGGGAAGCCCAATAATTCAGCGATGGCCATCCGCAGTACGTTGCGGTCGACGGCCGGCATCCGGCTCAGACGCCAATTGGCCGAATGAGACTGGATCAGCTCGTCGATCTCTTCATTGCGGGCAATTGCAACGCGAAAGATGTCCTCGGAAAACCCGCGCGTTTCGGCATCTACGTCTTCCCGGGAACCCCAGAAGGTTTTGCGCACCTGGTCAGGGGTGTGTTTCCCCACATCCGCCTGGAAGAGCATTTGCATGGCCAACTCGCGAGACTTGCGCCGCTTACCCGTAGCGCTCATGGGGTCTGTATCTTACGGTCCAGCGAGACCATCTCGATAGCGGCGATGGCGGCCTCAAATCCCTTATTGCCGGCCTTGATCCCGGCCCGGTTCAGCGCCTGCTCCAGAGTCTCGCAGGTCAGCACTCCGAAGGCATGAGGGATGCCCGTTTCCTGCTGCGATTGGCCGATGCCCCGCGATACTTCGTTGTAGATCGCTTCGTAGTGGGCGGTTTCCCCGCGCAGCAGTACGCCCAGGGTGATCACCGCGTCCACCTGTCCGTGAACCGCGGCCTTGCGCGCCGCCAACGGGATTTCCCAGGCCCCCGGGACCCGGATCACCTGCACATCTCGCCGCGCCGCGCCGCTGCGGTACAGGCCGTCCAGTGCTCCCTGCAGCAGGCGGTCGGTAATCACCGCGTTCCAGCGCGAAACGACGATGGCAAAGCGCATGCCGTGCGCGCTGAGGTCGCCCTCTACCGCCACTGGCTTGCCTTGGTGAGGATCATCCCACTCCCAGAAAGCGATGGCATGGCCGGGCGCCGGCTCTACCGTAAACAGGCGAGTCTTCCAGTGCGTTTCACTTACCTCGCTCAACCGCTGCCGGGCTTCCTGCTCGCCCCAGTTGCGCACCATCCAATCACTGGCCACGGATTGAACGGTATCGAGACCAGTCACTTCGACCATGATCTCCGCCGGAGCGGGCGCGATCCCATCGGCAAACTCCAGATTGCCCAACGGGGCGAGAAAAGAGACTCCGCGGCTTAGTTCCTCTTCCCATCCCCGCCCAGCCTCAAAGCCGAGGGCGGAGAAGAAGCTGGCCAGCTTGGCGTACGCCTCGAGCGTACCTGCCGGCCGCACGATGGTGATTCCCTTGATCATCTCTCTGAGAGTACCACCGTGAGGAAAGAGGATGGGATCTCATGGAGCCGGTGTGAGAGCGGGGAAAAGCCGGGGACTCGAAGGGCGCTTTACAGGCTGCGGGAAGATTCTAAGATGGCGACGGAATCAATCCCTCAGGGGCTTTAGAGGGTGTGTGAGAACTCAGGTTTTTGAAGGGTACGGCCTTTAGGCCGTACGTAACAACTGTAGAATCAATACGGCTTTAGCCGCTGAGGGCTGCGATTTCGCTAGGCATCGACTTTTTCCGCAACCTCTAAAGTCGTGCCCTGATACAAAACCGAGTTTCTGCAGCCGTCAAGCCACGCTTATGGCCGAAACACCCACTCAACATTCGTCTGCGCCATTTTTCTTGCACAGGCACATCTACACTCCTGCAAGAAAAACGTTTCCGAGAAAGAGCCGCGGAACCGCAGGTCCCTCCACTGCGCTCCCCCGGATTTCCTGTCGAGACCCGTGGCTTTGATGATCTGCATGCGACTCTCTTTAAAGAGAGCCGCAAACGTGGTCCTCGCTAGCAGCGCGAAGTAGGAAATCCGGGTACGCTCCGGTCGGGATGACAAGGGGGGAGTGGGGGCTTCCAGAGAGAGAAGTTGCACAGAACCGTTTTTTCATCACCTTGGGTGGGCCGGAGGCCCGTCGATATTCCCGGCGAGGAAGCGGCTTTGTTAGACTCACAGCTTCGCCCCATGGAGGAAACAGCATGGATTTGGAAAACATTCGTTTGGAAATGCGTCCTCCCCTGGCCATCGTCACCATTGACCGGCCCAAAGTCCTCAACGCACTCAACTACCGCAGCATGTCTGAGCTGGAGCAAGTCTTCCTCGACCTTCAGCAGAACCATGACGTCCGCGCCGTCCTGCTTACGGGTGGGGGAGAGAAGGCCTTCGTTGCCGGCGCCGACATCAGCGAGCTGGCTCGCCTGACACCCCTCCAAGGGGAGCAACTCGCCACCCGCGGCCAACGCATCTTCCACCTCATTGAAAACTGCGGCAAACCAGTTATCGCATGCATCAACGGCTTCGCTCTCGGGGGCGGCTGCGAACTGGCACTGGCCTGCACCCTGCGTATCGCCAGTACGAACGCCCGCCTAGGACAACCTGAGGTGAAAATCGGCATTATCCCGGGCTATGGGGGAACCCAGCGCCTGCCTCGCCTGATCGGCAAAGGTGCTGCACTGAAGATGATCCTCACCGCCGAGATGATCAGCGCCGCCGAAGCCCTACGCCTGGGCCTGGTGGACGAAGTCGTCGCACCCGATCAACTGTTGCCGCGCGCCGAACAACTCGCCCGAACTATTGCCGGGATGGCGCCGCTGGCGGTTCGCGACTCGATCCGGGCGGTAAACTCCGGCTACGATTTACCTCTCGCCAGCGGTCTGGAGCTGGAAGCTTCGCTCTTCGGCTTGTCATGCTCCACCAGCGACAAGCAAGAAGGCGCGCAGGCCTTCCTGGAGAAGCGCGCCCCAAATTGGAGCGGAAAATGAACCAGCCTCACCAACTTGGTTGCGCACACTTTGCCGCGATTTGGTGTTCCCCTTGCTATGCTTGATTTTGTGGCTCAGCCGCATCCCCCGACTTCTGGTTTCGCGATAGATAGCCAATGGCGCGCAAAAGCTCAGGCGATTTCGCTTGCTCTGTGCTGCGCTCTATTTCCTGGTATGACGGGCTGCCGGGGCGCCGCGCCAAGTACCCAGCCCACCCGGGCGGAAGTGCGGCAAGCTCGCCAGGCGCAACAGAGCAAAATGGATCAGGCCCGACAGGAGCTGGAGCAGATTCCTCCGCCCTCGAAAAATCGCTATCTCAACGTGCATAGCCAAGAGGCGTACGGGAATCCATTTATCGTGGTGCACCCGCAAACCGTCACCCTGAACGTCCTGTTTCGCGACCAGGATCCAAATGCCTTCTCGGCCGGAGGTCTGCTGCGTCCGGTCAAAGCGCGCAAACAAGAGGTCGACGTGCGGCTGGTGGATTTGCCCCAGGCGCTTGCCTCCCTTTCGCCCGACGTGTGGCCCTACGGCCGCGTGGTGGCGATTGAAGAATCGCCCACCGCGCCCCGCACCGAGCGCGTCGCCATCCGCCGCAATGTAGAGTCCACCATCCAGATTCTCAACGACCTGGGCGTAGTGGTGGATGAATGGACTGGTTCCAACGGTGCCTTGCTACGCTAAGGCAGCATGGCTTCCCAAATTCAGCCCGTTGCCCTCACCGTCTTCTGTACCTGCTTTCTGCTGGTAACCGGGGCCGGCTTCTGGGCGGTCCGCTGGCGGCGATCGGATCTCGCCAGTCTCGATGAGTGGGGCCTGGCAGGACGCAAATTCGGCACTCTGACCACCTGGTTTTTGATCGGCGGCGACCTGTACACGGCGTACACCGTCATTGCCGTACCCGCTGCCCTGTTCGGCGCCGGCGCCCTTGGTTTCTTCGCCCTCCCATTTTGCATCATGAGTTTTCCCATCATGATGCTGGTGCTACCCCCTCTGTGGCGCATATGCCACCGAAACGGCTACATTACCCTGGCCGACTACGTTCGTGGCCGATACCAAAGCCGCTGGCTTTCTGTGGCCGTCGCGGTGACCGGCATTCTGGCCACCATGCCGTACATTGCACTGCAGTTGATCGGTATGCGCGAGGTGATCGCCGCCCTCGGCGTCGGCGGGGAGTGGCCGCTGATTGCTGCCTTTGTCATTCTCGCCGCCTATACCTATTCCAGTGGCTTGCGTGCGCCGGCGCTCATCGCCATCATCAAAGACGTGATGCTGTACATTATGGTGCTGGCGACGGTGCTGATCCTTCCCGCCCGTCTGGGCGGCTACAGCCATATCTTCTCGGTTGCTGCCACTACGCTTGCTTCTCATACGCCGCCGGCATCCATCATCCTCCGCCCGGCGCAGTTCCTGAGCTACGCCTCGCTGGCCCTGGGCTCGGCCATGGCCATGATGCTTTACCCCCACACCATCACCGGCACGCTCAGCGCAGCCAGTGACCGGGTGATTCGCCGCAACACAGCCCTGCTGCCGGCCTACAATCTGTTGCTCGGCCTGGTGGCACTGCTGGGCTACATGGCCATTGCCGCGGGGGTACGTACGCCCAACTCCTCCAGCGCCGTGCCGTCGCTGCTCAACGCTGTCTTTCCCCCCTGGTTTGCCGGCTTCTGCCTGGCCGCCATTGCCGTCGGGGCCCTGGTCCCGGCAGCCATCATGTCCATTGCCACCGCCAATCTCTTTACGCGGAATATCTATGGAGAGCTGCTCCATCGCTCGTTCTTCCCCACTGCTATGACCGGAGGCCAGGAAGCAGCGATGGCAAAACTGGCCTCACTCGCCATTAAGTTGGGTGCACTGGCATTTGTTCTGCTGGCCCGCGCCCAATTCGCCATCGAGCTGCAACTGTTGGGTGGAGTATGGATTCTGCAGCTCTTCCCGGCGGTGGTGGGCGGCCTCTTCACCCGCTTCTTTTCGAGCCCAGCGCTGCTTTGCGGCTGGATCGGAGGAATGGCAGCGGGCACGGCCATGGTCGCTTCTCTAGGGCTCAGAAGCTCCACTTACCCCTTCCATTTCGCAGGTCACATATACGGCATCTATGCCGCGCTGCCCGCGCTGGCGCTCAACCTAGGGATCGCAGGAATACTTTCCCCGTTGCTGAAGTCCTCCACGGCCTTTGTTGCTCAGGATCAGCAGAGTTAAAAGGGGTGCCCAGGTTTCGCTTTTCTACTTCGCATACAGTTTGAGACTTTCGAGATAGCCACGCTCGCGCCACTCAGCGCAGGTGTAGACGCGGCCCTCGTCAATCAAAACATCAATCGAATGAAACCACGCAATTTCGCTCCATACCTTGTCCTCATGGGTGCGTATCAATTCATTCAGCTCATTGACAGTGACACCTTCAGGATGCTGACGCATCAGGCTGAAGACGGTCTCAATGGCACGATCCTGCTCGGGGAATTTGCGACTGTAAGCCACGAATCCAGCTTCTCGCCTCCATTTTTTCTCGCGCTACCGGGAAGATGACAATGGCCTGGAGCTGTTGACGGATTCTTATCGGCCACGACAGAAACCGCTTGTGCGCAGTCCGCAACGATTCGAACAGCTCGGTTAGCAGATCTAGGAAACCAGTGTTGCAATTGCTGGGCCCACCCGCGAACAAAGATCCGCAAACCGGGATGGTATCTTTTCCAATTTTCCCGGACGCGCAGACCAGATCGTTTCCAAACCTTCAACCGTCAAGCGCGTAATGATCGTTCGCGTTCCTGCAGCGAGTATATTGTCACAGAGTGTGATCTTTTCGCAAGAGGGTTGCAAGGGAGACAGAATTTTTCCCGATACGGTCCTGGTTGTGATATTTCGTGCCGCAATAGTCCTGTTAGGCCGTCTGCTCACTTTTGCTATTGACTTTGAACAGACGGGACATTGTTCTCGCCGGTCGAAGCGGCTTGCGCACTCCCGGGCACAGATTCGTTATACCGGGTCAATCGCAACCATACTGGTGTGAGCTCAAAGGGCATTTTGTCCTGGACAGTCAATAACGGAAGCGGCTTCGCCTTTAGCTGAAATACGCGATCATCCCACGCATCTACTTTCAGATGGCTCCCCAACGGCAGGGCTGCGACCTGGTTGAGATCACGAACGTCCAACCTGGGCGAAGTCCTGGTTAGATCGATCAGCCACGGTATCCCATCCGCATTGAACAGCGAATCACCGATTCGCGGTGTGGTTAACGCCTTCAACTCTCTCGACCGGTTCTGCAGTTGAGCGAAAAACAGTCCCGCATTCGAAAGATGATCCTGGTAGACCGAGTGATGAAGGAACTCGATAGCTTTTCTGGCTGCCACGGCATCGTCCGCTTCAGAGTGGTTCATGGTAATTCTCTGAAACGTGACCTCATCCGGGAAAAGCAGCCGGTCGTTGAAAGCGTAGCGCGTATCGACGTGATGACCGAGCGTTATGTGCGCCAGCTGGAAGGAGAGGACCGCAGCCAGGTCCTCCTCATACGGCAATACATCGACCAGCCCTCTGCTGAGCAGGATGGTGTTGCCCACGGCGAGAGACTCGAGGGGGGTGGTTAGCAATACCCGGCAGTGAACCGCATCCGGCAAGTTAAGGTTATTTCCAATGATGAGGTTATTCGTAACTGTTTCCAACACTTTGTCGAAGTCCCCGGCCGGGGCCAGCACGCCCGCTTGCACCAGCCGGTCGAGAACGTTCGCCTCTGCTTGGGCGACCCAGGCCCGGCTCGCCTGCAGAGGACTTACATCCTGCGCCGCATCACTCTGGTCAGTGACATCGTCAATGCGGATGGCAGTGTTTTCTGTCTCGCGACCAGGCAACTTGAGCGAATACCCCCAGAAACTGGTCCGCGCCCTGAGTTCGGGTTCATCGTCCAAACGATTGCGGTGGGTCTCTTCGACATAGATCTCTGCCGGCAGCCAAACACCAGGCTGCAGGTTCACCCGCCAACTGTCGTAATGAAAATAATGCGGCCGGTCGAGATAGTCGTTGCCGGTAAAGATGCCGTTGAGACGGACGACGGCGCCGTCCTGATCCTCAATCCAAATGCGCCCACTAAAGCGCCCGACGCCGGTCTTCTTTTTGGGCAAGACATCAAAAACCCGGGTGTGGACCGTACCGAGAAAATCATTGCGCACGAATCCAAAGTCGTAATGTTGACGATCAAAGGCTGTGGGATCGATGAACATCATGTCCATGAACCCGGTAGGCACATATTCGGCCGTCAACCCCAAAGCCTTGGTGAGCCCGCTGAGCGCGCCTATCGATCCCTGGAAGAGCCCCTTCCTAGACTTTTCACGATAGCCATCCGCCTGGAAAGATTTATCGAAATCGACCCGGCTCAGGATGTATTGGTCTGACACCGGGACAGTTCCCAGTTCGCCATCGGGTTTGAGGTTCTGGATATATGTCTGCACCATGGGAATGCGCTTCCGCAATTCGCCGGCCATCTTTTTTTCCTGCGCGCTGGCCCGGTCGATCAGAGCTACCTGCTCCGGCGTGGGCGGGGTAAGTGACATACTATGGGGTTTCTTGGCCTGCGCGGCTAAGGTGGAGAAGACGACGAGTAGCCCGCGAAAGCATATATTGCGCCAACTTACCGTGCTGCCCTTGGTTTTCATTGCACTCCAACCTACTTGTAACTGTGGCCGTATCATGCCCTTTGAAAGAGGATGTGAGCTCTCGCTTCTCAGCCGCCGGGCATCTTGCAGGACGTTACTTATTCCTCTAGACGGGAGGTTTTTCTGCATTGATGACAGAGACTCCAGAAAAACCGGTGGAGAGGAGAGACTTAGCCGGACCAACTCATGAGGGATGATTCAGATGGAAAGTGTGACGCTAGTGTAGTGCGTCACACAGATGGATGTTTATCCATCCAGGCAACGAAGCTAACCAGGACGACCGACAGATCATTCGGCGCCCCATCCTTCGCGCTATTGCGAGGGATGGGAACAAAACCACCTTCACTTTAGTCGATCGTCGAGCGCGGCCGGGGGGTCTGTTTTCCCACCCTTCGCAAAAAGCGCGAAGGATGGGGCACCCGATCATTTTTGGCCGGGCAAGAAATACTCGCTTCTATTAGTGACGCAGTACGCTAGCGGGATGCGTCAAGATGGGTGATCTGATCGGCGTCCATTTCTTTGCGGACCTGCAGCAGCAGATGGGTGTTTGCTTTTTCCAGTTCTGCCCGGGCCTGCGCGACGCGATCAATCTGGGCAAAGAGAGCACTTTCCTCGAGCGTCTGCGCGTGGCCGAGGGCTTCCATCTTCGACTCTTCCTGCTCCAGTGCCTGGTACCGGCTAACCAGGGTGGCCCTGTTGTCGTCAAACAGATCATCCATACGTTTCTTCTGCTCGGGCCGCAAATGCAGCGTCTTGGCAAAGTGCTTGTCGTCCCACCAGCGGCCTGGGGGACCAAGTTGCAGTCCTCCGCGCCTGGTGTTGCCGGTGGCGCCTGCTTGAGAACCTGGTTGAGAAGAAGAGCTGGGCGGGAAACCCGGGCGGGTATCGCCTGCAACTCCTATCCCCCCGGGAGAGCCTGCAGGGATATTCGAGCCTGGGGGCAGATTGCCCCCGCCCGGCATACCCCCTGCGGGAGGTGGGCCTCCTCCGCCCGGTCTTTGGGCAAATCCGGGCAAGCCTGGGATGGCAAGCAAACACCCCGCCAGCAGTAAAACGCGAACGCTGGTTGGACTCACTCCCATCAGTTGGTCAACCTGGGTGACGGCCTTCTCCCCGGCGCGGCTAAATCGTCGACTGAGATAAGGGTCTGCGTTTGCCCGCGAATCTCTTTGTCGATCGCCATCATGAGCCGATTATCATCGGCAACTTCAGAGTCAGAATCGGCCGCCTGGCTGCCGGCAACCGAGGTAGCTTCCGGCGCCTGCGTTCTTCTTTGGTACTGCCCGCCGAACAAAACTGCCGCGGTCAGGACCGCTGCCGCAGCCGCGGTCCAGGCGCTCGCGGATTGCCAACCACGAATCAACACAGAAGCGGTGGATATCGACGTGGATGCTCGCTGTTCTGCCCATTGCAGGCTGAGGGAAGCAAAATCCTCAAGCGAGGCTTGCACGCTTCTGAACTCCTGCCGGCATTGCGCGCACCCTAGCATGTGGTCGCTGGTATCGCAGTCGCCAGAGAGTAACCCGGCAAACTGTTCGTCTGTTAGATGATGACCGGTCATTCTACCTCTCCGATCCTTTGCCGTACCGCTTTGATGGCGCGGTACAGGTGGGTCTTAACCGTGTTGACGGACATATCGGTGGCCAACGATATCTCCTGTATTCCCATATCCTCCTGAAAGTGCATCAGGAAAACAGTCCTCTGGTTCAACGAAAGAGCCCCCAGGAGCTTGATCACCTGGGCTACGCGCTCGCGCAGCAGCAGATTCTTCTCCGGAGTTTGGGCGCCACTTGGCAAGGTGGACGCTATCTCTGTGATGTCGAACGCCGTCCTGCGAAAGGCCCTCCAAAAGCGAAATTTTCGTGTTCGTTGGTGATCGCGGATCATGTTCAGGGCGATGCGGTTCAACCATGTCTGGACATTGCATTCACCGCGAAAACTCTCGCGTGCGTTGTACGCTTTTAGGAAGCAATCCTGAACGATCGATTGAGCAAGGTCCGGATCGCCGATGGAAAAAGCCACAAAACGCAGGAGGCGGGCGCGGTAGCGCTGAACCAGCTGATCGATATCATCCAGCTCAGAAGCCGCACACTCCTTTCCCGCAAAGCGGATGATACTTGAAGCGTGAGCGGCATGCATACGTCACTAGACGCTGTTTGGTTGAGGACGGGTTACGAGCCGGCCTCAGAACCCGGCAAAGAGATCGCAGGTTTCGCCGAATTGGTTTCGAGATGACGCGTATTCGCATGCCTGGCGCAGGCCCAATAGGCAACTGCAAAAAGGGCCAGCAGGATGCCAAAAATCATGATGGCGCGCAGCGAGGGTAACCAGTTCATAGCCATACAGCATACCCGACCCGCGGCTGCACGCACACGCTACACTGGAACCTCTTGAATCTATTTAAGCCACCACGAATGCGCCTTCACCTGCTCGGCCCCGCGATCCTGCTGATTGTCGCCGGCACCATGATCCCGACCGGGCTTCGACATCCTTCGCTGAGCTACATCAACAACGGGATCAACCTCGACGATGTCATCAACAACATGTTCCTTTACCTGCCTTTAGGAATCGCCCTGAGCGGTTCCTCGCTGTTGCGCGCATTTCTCGTTGGACTATCGTTGTCAACCGGTGCCGAGGTCTTGCAGCTTGGGTATGTGGACCGCATCCCCTCCTTTGTTGATATTGCCAGCAATACCAGCGGCGCGGTTGCCGGCTACCTGGCAGCAAAGCCTTTTTTTCCCAACCGTGCGGGGCAGCTCGTTTCCTGGAAGCTGAATCGGGCTCTGGCCGCAGCAGCCATTCCCATCGCGCTCCTCGGTACCGCCTCGCTCGTGCATCGGCGCCCACCGTCTGATTTCTCAAACTGGAGCCCGTCGTTTCAACTGGCGGCCGGAAACGAACTGACCGGGAATCGCCCCTGGTCAGGAACCATTTCAGAGTTGGCCATCTATCCCTTTGCCATGTCTGCAGGGCAAATCGAGCAGCTCGCCCATCCGGCCGCAGGTTCCAATGCGACCTCACTGTTCGGTACGCCGGTCGCCGGACCAATCCAACCGGGGGAGGCAAAGATAAAATATGGCCGTGCGCTGCTGTCCCGTGAGGAGAATCTCAGGCTGTACAACGCCTTGGTTACAAGGAACCAGATGACCCTCCTGGTTTGGTTGCGCACGGACAACCTGGAGCAAACTGGTCCGGCACGTATCGTCACCTATTCTCAAGATTGGAGGTACCGCAACTTTACCCTGGCTCAAATTCGAAACACTCTCACTTTCCGCCTGCGGACCCCGGCCTCCGGCCTAAACGGCACCGACCCCGCACTCTACTCGGGACCCGTTCTCTCCCTCGATGACACCTCTTTTGTAGCCGCAGTCTATGACGGACGCATCTCCAGCTTGTACGTGAATGGCAAACTCGCCGCCCACGCAGACCTGGCAGCACAAAGACCCCGCTTACCCAATCGGATTCTGTCCTGGCTCCCAGGCTCACTGCCTATTCGTCAGATAGAACTGTGCGGCGCCGAAATCATTCTCAGCGGGGTGTTCTCGGTTGGGATCTTCGCCCTGCGTGGAGTCCCTCGCCGGCCATTGCATCGCTACCTTCTGGGTGCGGCGGCGGGGGGTGCGATCGGCGCTATCGTGTGGGCATTTGCAGTCTCTCAATCAGGGCTGGGAATTCGCATCCTGCTGGAGTGTGTTGCAGCCGGCTTATTTATCTCCACGTCCGTTGCAGACGAAACAGGCGCTACCCTGTGATCGAAATCCCACTCCAACCAGAGCCCTCCGGCTAAAGCACTCGCTACTGTTGCAGATCCATCCGACTCAATGGCAATCTCTTTGCGCGGGGCGGCGCATCTGCTTTTGATAGTGTTGTCTCTAAGGCAATGTGGAGGATCGAACGCTTTCATGACATTCTTTGAAAGTCTGCTTCTGCTCCTGCTGGCGGCCATCACTTTACTCCAGGTGGCTCGCCGCTTGTCGCTTCCCTATCCCGCGATGCTCGCCGGGGCAGGAGTCGTCGTCGCCCTCATCCCAGGCGCGCCCAGCATTCCGATCGAACCTTCGACCTATCTCGCGCTGTTTATTGCGCCAGCTTTGGTCGATGCTGCGTATGACTTTCCTCCCGGGGCGACACGACGCTTCTTCGGCCCGCTTATCGCCTTCGCGGTGGTGGCCGTCATCCTTACCACTGCCGTCGTAGCCTGGATTTCTTGGCTGTTTCTCGGGCTGCCGCTTGCCGCCGGCGTCGCCCTGGGCGCCATCGTCTCTCCCCCGGATGCGGCAGCGGCTACGGCTGTGCTGAGAAACTTCTCCCTGCCTCGAAACGTTGACGCCGTCCTCAAAGGGGAGAGTCTGTTCAATGACGCGACCGCCCTGTTGCTTTTCGGTGGCGCCCTGACTTTGCTTTCGAGCGGAGGCCTTCGCCTGGGCGTCGCCCTCCGCCTCGGCTTCGCCGTTCCCGGCGGGGTGTTGCTGGGAATCGCCTGTGCCTACCTGGTGCGCTATGTAAACCGCATGGTGAAGGATACGCTGGGGGGTAATCTGCTTCAGTTCGTGCTCGCCTACCTTGTCTGGATCCTCGCCGATCATCTTCATCTATCGACTGTATTGTGCGTGATCGCATTCGCCATGACGCTGGCGCGCACCACCACGGGCGAGTTTGATGCCCGCATGCGGGTACATTCCTTCGCCGTCTGGAGTTCGGTGGTCTTCACCCTGAACGTGTTCGCTTTTCTGCTCATGGGCATGCAAGCCAGATCGATCATCGGCCGGATGCAGCCATCTCATCTGCGCCAGGCCCTGGTTTTCGCCGGCCTCGTGGTTCTGGCGGTTGTGTTCACTCGCTTAATGGTCGTCATCGGCTTCAATCGTCTCGAGGCCGGGTGGGCGTCGGCAAAGGGCCGGCCTGTGCCCGCCAGCGTTGGCCAGGCCTTGTTTGTGGGATGGTGCGGCATGCGAGGGTTCGTCACCATGGCCACAGCTTTTGCTTTGCCGGAATCTTTTCCGCAACGTGACACCGTCGTGCTCACCGCTTTCAGCGTGGTGCTGGCAACCCTGGTTCTTCAGGGCCTCACGCTCAGACCTTTGGTCAGACTGCTCAAACTCGAACGCCATGATGAGGCAGCCCGCGAACTCGCCTCCGCTCGCGCCGCCATGGCGGAGGCTGCTCTGGCCAGCATCGCAGGACAGGACGGACCGGAAGCAGAAAACCTTAGATTTCGCTTCGCCCTCAAACAACGCACCTGCCGCCAGGAAACAAACGGAGACTCCATCCACCGCCTTCGCGAACTGAGCCTGAACGCCATCGAGGCCGAGCGCAAAGAACTGGAAGAGCTTCGCGCCAAAGACCAGATTGGAGCGGATGCTTACCTCGGCCTGCAGGAACAACTTGACTGGAGCGAGCTCACCTCGCTGCGAGATGCCGACCGAAAAATTGAGGAGATTTGAACCGGTTGCGAGAGTTCTCAAATTATCTACGTGACACTTACAGTTACAATAAGGAGTGGCGAACATCCGTTCCGGGTTTCTCCATAGATCTCTGGTCGCGAATTGTTCCGCCTAAAACTCCTGCTGCAGCAAGATTACGGGCGAGACGTGCGTATGTAGGTACAGATTACCCATTGCGAGCGGTCCTGGCCGCCGTGGACGCTCCTGAACGGTTAGGCTAACAATAGATGACTGCGCCGAACTGCGTCGTATCCGCTGAAGCAAACCCGTCACCGCCCACATCCTTCCGCCTAAATCCGGGTTCTAGCGAGGGGAACAAGGAAAGGCAAAAACCGCCGCGAAGATTGTCTCAACAGACGGAAAAGACGTACCGGAAAACGTCTCAGATTGCGACGAAAGACGTCAGAGGGCGAAGAGCCGTGGTGCCCTTTTTGGGGGCGATAAAAAAGCGCTCAGGGGCTAAAGAGTCTGCGTGAGAACTCGAAAAACAGACATCAGGTGGGAGAAATTCGAGAGCGCGCAAGAGAGGCAGGGGCTAAAGCCCAAAATATTTCCAATCGCTTACGGCCCGACTAAAGAGGTTGCGGAAAAACCCAGGTTTTTGAAGGGTACGGCCTTTAGGCCGTACGTAACAACTGTAGAATCAATACGGCTTTAGCCGCTGAGGGCT